>Ga0208958_1000060_pt1 | contig 152122 bp, 212 predicted proteins | sample RifOxyB1_FD_184032 | JGI IMG/M metagenome (GOLD analysis project Ga0208958, IMG submission 184032) | Soil microbial communities from Rifle, Colorado - Rifle Oxygen_injection B1 (SPAdes) | ecosystem: Environmental > Terrestrial > Deep subsurface > Rock core/Sediment | place: Rifle, Colorado...
ATCAAACCAGAATGGAGATCAGCCAATTTGTGGACCCTCATATCCATCTTGCCCTATCATAGTTTCGGTGGGGGTTAAGTCTGCTTTTAGTGGGTTTATCTTTTTGTTTATTTGTAAGGCACCACCACCATCATCTGCTGTTGCATCATATTGAATATAGTTTAAGTTCGATCCAAAATACACCCTTGTGTCAGAGGCAGTTGCCCCCACAGCCATACCAACTCCAACTGTTCCACTAATGCTTACGTTGGCGTTAGCGACAGTGTTTGTCTTTAGTGCTATGGTTCCATCCTGGGCAATGCTTATAGCGTCTGCGGACGTTCCAAGCAGCAAGGTTCCCCCTGCTGCATTCACTATGACTTCACCATCGGTTATGGTTATTCCAGTATTGGTTCCAGCTATTAACTCTATCTTGGGGGATGATGCTGTGTTCTTGATCTTTAATACACCAGAGGTTTGGTTGCCATCATCATATTGCATTAAGCCATACCTACTGCCTAAGACAGATCCACTTGTACCAATTTTCATGTGTCCATAGTGACCATCATTCAACCCAGCGCCAAATATGCTAAACTGATTTGCCCCACTGTAATTTGTGAACGCAGCTACATAGGGAACAGTTGATGTTCTGATATTGATGGTAACACCTGTTGTCAATAGATGGACAAACTTATCGTCTGCTATATTACCAATAATCAAACCAACACTTTCATCTGTACCAAGTCTGTCAATATAGACATTCTTGCTTGATATAGAATCAGATACCCCTAAGTCACCAAACACCTTTGTTGGTCCAAGCTTTGCCATTATTCCTTTATCCTTCCAGAAGAAAAAATTGTCATATCATTTCGTATAGACATTTGGCTCCTATTTATCTCGTTTAGAATTTTCATTTCTACAGCATCTAGCCTCTTGTCATAGATTCTAAGCTCTCCAATCATACACGAAAAGTTGAATGAAGATGAACCAACGGCAAGGTCGTTATTTAGAATCTTTACCGTTGTAATTGGTGTGGATAAACTATGCACCTTTGTTTGTTCCAGTTCCCCATCGATCCAAAGGTAAGCATAATCTTGATCCCAAGATATTGCGTAGGTATGCCAACCAACATATGGTGTATACCCAAGATAATCAAAGGTCGTTGGGTTTGTCTCTGATCCCTCTATCTCTGAAGATAACCATTCATCGCCGGTATCATTGTCAAAGGCAAACGAAAAGTTGAAATACAATAACCAATCCCCGATACCCATTAGCTTAAAATCATACGTTGATTCACCAGGAACATTGGTGACTATTTCCATATCCAAATCTCTCACAGTCATAACCAATGTTCCGCTTAATTGTATGTCAACTGGTAAAGATATTTCATGAACCTGATTCAAAGAGTATGTGCTTAAACCTATTTGATACTTGTCCCCATACACATACAACCCACTAGCATGATTTCTGCTAACACCCCCATAAGCATACAACCTATGCAACCCGTCGAAATCATCTGTCATTGAGCAACCACTAAATCCACTGTCTGCCTTGTTGCCGTCAAATCTAAATAGTCCAATCAATCCATCTATCGGTCCAATTTCATCTATCTCATGGCAACGTATTTCCTTGTCAAAAATGTTGAAAGAAATAGCAGACGAAATAGTTAAGTCCTCGTAGTATTCTGTTCCATACACAGACCCAAATTTATCAACGCTTAGGATGTTTCTGTATTCCTTCACAATGTCATTTATTGGTAACGCTCTTTTCCAAATCTTGATGTTTGATATGTATACCTCTTTGTTGCTTGCAAAATACTCCCCACTATTAAATATCGGCAACACCCTAATATCATAACTAGGGTTGTTAGTATCCAATGTATAATTGGTTCCAACAAGACCGGCATTAAGTTCCTGCTTTATCAAATCTCCATCCCTATATAATCTGTATGCATACGTTCCAAATGTACTAGCAAACTGTATAGTGTATAGGTGCCATACATCTGACACAAAGAAGTTTGTTGATGAACTAAGTATTGTGAACCCGTCCATAGTCTTTACGCTAAACAATAATCTTCCATCTCCGTTTACAGCATTTGGCCAAACTGAAACCCCAAATATCTGATCACTTTCTGTGTCACCATTTTTCATGATGCTTGCCACATATCTTTTTGTTCCTGCCACAACTTGTGCCGCTGGGAACTTAGCATAAAATTGTATGGTCAACTCTGATTTTCCAGACGAGTTGAATGAAAGATAATCATCGGAATATGACAAGGTGTTTACATACCCATCTTCTAGGAATACGTACCCATAATCCATTCCAGATAATGCAACATTGGTTTGAGCAGAATACCAATACAAAGTTTGTGTGTCTGCTGCCGGTAGCAAAGCATCATCAACCCATGGTGTAAATTTGAAGTCCGATACGTTCCTCATAAATTGAGAATTTGAATCGTAGTTCCCACTTGGGTCTATTAACACATTACCATTGTCAAGCACAGCGGTGTCAAATTTGGTTTCGAATATCTTGAGCTTATTGATATCCCAAATTTCTCGTTCACTCAAAGCACGATTGTATATCCTAAGATCGTCCATTAGAATGTTAGAGTTCAACCCCAACACCCTATTGCTATTTCCGCTAAAGTTGTGTGCCCACCCAGACAAAGATTCTGTCTCATACAACTTTGATCCATTACCATAAACTGTTAAGGTGCTGCCATTTTTTGTGTAGCACAAGTGATTCCAAGTGTCATTGGCAATTATGTTTGGCACATAAGAAGATTGCCCACCAGGAAATGTAAAGTACAATCCGGTTACATCTATGGTATAGCCAAACGTATAAACAATCGTTGTAGAAACATCATCATACTTTCTTAGTAACACCCTGCTTCCAACTAGTAACCTATCTCTAACCCAACAACAAAATGTCCAATCTGATCTTGTGTCTGCTTCCAATAACTGATTGGTTTCTCCTGTGTAGTGATTTGTTCCAAACTCAAATGGGTACAACGGATTCTCCAATACAAGGTATCCACTAGATGATGCACTATAACAACCCCCAATAAGACCCAATGAATTGTACATTGCTCCACCGACAATTGTGGTAATATTTGAATTACCCATGGTATCGGCAGACCAGTTATCATCATCAAATCTATACCAATAGCAAAGCCCATCTTCATTAACATACATTGGTGGTCTAGTATATACCGTGCAATACCCCTCAAAGATATCAGCAGGATACCCTGGGTTTGTTACAGCAGATTGTTCTAGTGTTACAGCAGAAGCATAAACCGTATACACCATATCTGCCGATTGATATTTATGAGTCGATCCACTATAGGTACTTGCCGATGTTATACCAGTATTCCAAGTTATCGTTTCCGAATTTCCATCCCCCCAATTGATGTATGTTGTAATTGGTGATGGTCTATCTGAATTCACCTTGGTTGTTGTGAACCTTAGCTCAACATCTTCAACCATAGACCTCACTAATTTTTTGTTCACTAGTGATGATCCATCAACTAAGCCAAAGCTCCCATCAAACATCTTTGTGTGCAAGATGTATGTATTAGCTGTGCATGAACCACTGTCCGATGTTGTTACTGTGTTATACACATATCCAGACAATGTTACTGCCGAAATCACGTTATCGGTTAGCAGGGATGAATCATAGGTTATCACCTTGGAGAATTCTCTGGCAATCTGCGAACTGTTATCTCCTGTATATGAGTTACCAACCCCATCCTTAAAAACAGTTTTGGATGATCCAGAAAGACCTAGTTCATCTTGTTCTGTAAAGACAGGAACATAGCCGCCAAGAAATAAGTTATCTGTCCCTGGCCAATACCAGGAATATCCGCTATAGTCAACATCACTTTGCACAACTGAATACGTTGACTTTTTATCTGCTATTGCGTAGTCAACCCCATCGTAGGTAAGATCTATAAAGTCTGAAAATTCCATGGTTGGAATCCAGCTATAAAAAGTTGACCACGTTGTTGCTGTTCCGGGAAACGTCCTAAATTTCAAAACATCATTATCGTATCCCCAATAAAGATCACCCAAGTTTCCATCTAGGATGTTTGGTAGGTTAAAGTTTGCCCTTGCGTAGTAGTGATACCATATATCGTTATCCTGTAGCTTTGAAAACTTGATCATTATCCCTAGTCTATTGTGACCAGTTGTTCCCAAAAGATTTGTGGTTGAATCCAAATCACAAACCGGCCACCTATAGTTGGTAAGCACATTGGCATATGGTAATATTGTTCTCCAATGATGATACCCAGAAGTCTGATCTTGAATTGCCCTTGGCCACCCATAAAAGTATTCCCATGGATACCCCAAGCCATCATCATAAGCCTGTTGTTCATTAACCCTTAGAAACAACCCTTGGAGGGCAGTTTCAGAAGATAGCCTAATATCCAAAGAAACAAGATCCCCACTAAATTTGGCAAATAGATCATACCCACTAAACACCGAATCTCCACGACCAGCAAGGTAATGCTGATAATTTGTTAAGTAGTTCGCGCTATAGGCTGGGTTTCCTGGAAATGACAAATTTATTTCTTGATCAGAAGTTCCTCTGGATGTTTCTCCACTTGCGGCAAATATGGTTGCAATAATATCGCAAGTATCCCATTTATAGGACGTATCCCCAGGATCTTGTAATATATCGGATGACCCACTATACATGAAAAAAGTAATATCATCACTAAGACCTATCCAGACTTCTGCCAAGGCCGTATTTGATCCAGTGTATAAGACACTGTTCACAGAAAAACCAATGAGGTTATTTTCCGTTGAAAATCCGGTTAGGTTGTAATATCCAGATAAATAGGTTGGGTAATTTAATATCGGAGGAATCGGAAGCTCAAGGGAATTTTGAAAAGCCCCACTTGGATCTCTTGAGTTTGAGGTTAGTGTTATACCCATGTTTCTCTATCCGATGTATGCTATATCAAGAGAATTCGTAACAGCATTGAACTTGATATCATACTTGTCAACATTGCTAGAATTTTTGTATGTGACGGTTGCCACCCTTACTTCATTTGCAAAAGAATAATCTGGGTCTGGAAACTCTCCACCATATATCTGGTCGGCAAGGTGGGTGTGGGTGCCCAACAAGTCTTGTATATCTTCGACCAGGCCATTGATTGCTTCAATGGCTTCCAATATTTCTGTTGGGTCATATTTTTGTCCCCAAATTAAACTCCCAACATCGCCATTGTATTCAAGGATGCTACCATCAACTGGGTTATTTGTAACAATACCCAGAAAGCTTTCTGTAGAAATATCTAACGCCTCTTCTGAAAATTGGACAACTTGAGTTGTAACATTTGGTTGCGGAGAGGTTTGATCAATGGGAGAAACTTGTTGGGGGATTGTGATTGATTCTAGTTGGGAGTCTATGTAAGCCCGTAACGATTCTTCTGTTTCTGGGGAGGCAAAACTTTCCTGTTGTAATTCCACCCCAGAAACTATTTTTTCCATGAGCGTTATTTGGATACCGTTGATTGTCTTTCGTCTTTTTTTAACTGTTATCATATTCAATCAAACCCTATCGCCCAATACCTACATTTGGTGTTTGTTTCAAAATTGCACAAGTCACCATCAATATCAATGTATGCCGATCCATTTTTCATTTTGTCCTTATCGTCGAATGTGTCAAAGATACAATATTTAACCCAATCCACATCTCTCATAAATTGTTCTATTGTGTTTTCCTTATCCAACCTATGGGTTGGTATATCAAAAGTTGTCTCTGGATTGAAGTCAAACATAATTTGGTCTAGCTTTCCAATGTCGTTTTTGACATACACATCATACACACCCCTTGGGAGATAGATTTGATACCTACCATTCCCCCCTAATTTGGTGGCGAACTGTTCTTCGGAAGATCTTTTAATGAATACTATTTCTGTTCCAACACTGTAGTTTTGAAAAAAACCAGTTGTCTTTACTCTATAAATACTTTGGGCACCTGGATTATTGAGAGTTATTTTCACCTTTATACCAGTGGATGGCTTGTTAATGGTGGTTTTTTCGTTCATTGTGGAAGTGGTCTGATATGACTTTCCAGCATCAAAACTAACCTTGATTTGCACACCTTCGTCTGCATCACTGTCAACTATGATGTTGTTGATCCAACCTATTTCAAATGGAGAAAGATCATACACAATTGATTCATATTCAACCATAAACACCAGCCTTTGTATATCTAAATATTCCTTACAGCATCATTTATGTAAGAAACACCCCCCTTCTTTTCGACATTAATGACCCATTGCGCGACATCTTTCAGGGCATCAATGTGAGTTATGATGATAATGTTTTTGAATGCCCCCCTAACATTGTCAAAGAACTTTGCTACGTTGTATAGGTTGGTTGAATCTAAGACACCGAAACCTTCATCTATTATCCAGACACTAGGTTTGTTCAAGCTGCTTATTGAAAGCAGGGCATACCTAATTGCCATATTTATCAGTAGCTTTTCCATACCGCTGCCCATTTGTGCTGGTCTTGTGTCATCTATATCGTACTTCATAACAACTTCAACATCTGTTGAATCATCTTCCATTGTTAGGAACACCCCAAAATCAACCACACTAGACAAGACAACATTGATCTCATGGTTGATAACTGAAAGGTGCCCCCTAAGAAGCATAGCTGGAATTGCATCCTTGTGTAATGCCCTTATGTACTCACCAAGTAACTTTGCCCCCCTGCTTTTTTCTTCATAGATGGATAGATCCCTCTCTAGCTTTTCAAGGCTGGCCTCTACTATAGCCACACTCCTTTCCGTATCAACAATCCTAGTGTTCACCAAATTTAAGCTCTTCTTAAGTTCCTTAATTTGTAGTTCATACCCCTCTATCTGTTTTTTCAACTCAACATTTTTGTCTAACGCCAACCTATTTTCTTCTGCTACTGCCAACTGATTTTTAACTAACTTCAACGAGAATTGCTTAGACTCAATCAACCCAATCGTATTTTCTATGTCTCGTTTTATTTTGGTAAGGGAACTAGTAAACTTTTGCACTTCCTCAAGCTTCTTATCATTGTCATCTATTTCAGTTACTACATATCCAAGAGAAGATATTTCATCCTCTATTGTTTTCTTTTGCCCAACCTTCTTTTCAACAGTAGAAAGTAATACTAGGCAATCACCCTTTCTTTGCTCATGCCCAGCTAAGTATGGACAAGTAGAGTGTTTGGGGTCATATGCAACAGGGCACTCATCATCTTTGGATAAATCCCCACGGTATAGGTTAAGCAACCTTTTGTCTGATTCGATGTTCTTAACCAAATCGTCCCCACTTATTTTCAATTTATCGTGAGTTGCTTTCTTTTCATAAAGGGTCCGTAGTGCATCCTCACTAAGCAAAGATGCTTCAACTTTTTCAGCATCACCCTTTAACTTTCTTGCGTCCTCAACCAATTTTTTTTGAGTGGTATCAAGAGAAGATATTTCCCCCTCCAGCTTAACCTTGTCTTTTTCTATATCCTCATGACTACGGTTCAATTTGATTGAGCTATTTATCTGGGATTTGTTGTCACCAATCTTTTCCTGATTGGCTTCTATGTCCAGGCTAATACTGTTCACCCTAATTTTTAACTCGGACAATTCAGTTTTCTTCTCTTTCAAATCGTCCCTTGTTGTGTTGACTAGTTCCAACCCCCCGTTTAAATTCAGTCCTTTCATCTCATAGTCCACGGTCTTAAGCATATCCTTTGCCACATCATGCTTCCTACTATAGATATCTAGGCCAAGGAACCTAAGCATGTTTTCTGATTTCATGGTTGGGCCTTGGTTTATGAATTCGTTATTCTTTGACTGCGAAGATAAAGACGTTATCACAAAATCATCGAAGCTTCCAATAGCATTACGAATGATCTTTTCTGTCTTTGGCCTTTGGTCTTCCTTCAAGTCTTCCCATTTACCATCACTTGATTTCCTCTTAAAATCAACATCTGTTTTGGCATTTATAAACTCCCCCGTCTTCTTATATTTTCTAGTTGTGGATCTAGTAATTTGGTAGTCATCTCCACCTATGGTAATGTCCAAATCCACTTGACAAGTTGGATTGCTTGTGTACTTGTTTACCAAGTTCTCATTCTTGATGTTCCTAGTTGTCTTGTTGAACAAGGCATACATTATAGCATCAATGATAACAGATTTTCCAGAAGCATTGAGCCCAAACAAACCAACTATTCCAACCATATTCTCAAAGTCAATCTCTACTGGACTTCCATATGACATGAAGTTTTCGATCCGCATTTTTTTCAGATCCCAAGTTGAATTTGAAAAATCCTCTAGGTTGGTAGACAGACCATCCGTAATCTGCTTATCCAACTCCAATATTTTTTCAATATCATCTGATTCAAGCTTACCATCAAACCATCTCTTTAGGGTTGATCTTTGTACATTTGGATCGGAAAGATTTTCTCCCTCAATATGGATGGTCTTCATTTTTCCAGCAACAGGAACATAGGCTAGTTGGATACTTTGTGGGTTGTACTTGTCCCGTATCAATCCACTTACTCTAAGAATCTCCAACCTAGAAACATTCTCTTCCCATATGATTCTAATCTTACACTTGCTAGGAAGCTTATCCGGTAAAGACTCAATTTCATTGGCATGAATTGTCACAAGGCCACAATCGTTTTTGACACTCATAAAGTTGCAGGTAAAGCTTTTGTCCTCTTTGATATCCCACAACAGGAAACCCTTTTCCAGTTCTTCCCCAAAATCCTGTTGTATCAAGGAACCACAAAATGCTGCTGTTTCATTGCTTCTCAAAAATTGCCTATGGTGAATGTCCCCAAGCATAACGAAATCAAACTCATTGAATGTTCTAATAGAGGTTGAAGCATCTTCAAAAATGTAACCATTCTCTAGCTTGCACCCAACAACTGGCCCATGAAACAAAGCTATGTAGACATGGCCATCTTCCTTATCACTCTTTTTTAAGTTGATTGTCTTGCCGTCCAAAATGCTGTAGACCCCATAGTGAAATTTGCTGTCTCCCACTTGATATAGTCCCGTTGCTTTGTAGTAATTGATTCCGTTTCCAGTGTTGTCTATGGTTTCCACAATAGGAGATAGAGCATCAAGCCTATCTTTGTTTGAAGTGTTAACATCATGGTTCCCAGCAATCAAATCAATTGGAGCTATCTTTTCTAGGTGCCTCAAAAACCATCTAGTAACAACGATCAATTCAGGAGACATTGTTATTTTTGAGTGAACAATATCACCTGTTAGTAGTATTCTATCCGGCTTGATTTCTCCTAATATCTTGAACAGTTCCTTGAATACTTCAATGTACTCTTCTTGTCTGTCTTTCAAGCGTATGTGTATATCACTTATATGGCAAATTTTCACTCGTAACTTACCTCATCATTAAAGATTTTATTGCTAGATCCATCTCATCATACTTCTTAGCACCCCTGATTAGAGATATCAGGTAGTCCTTTCCTTTCATTTGATATGCTTTCGCTAGATCATTATACTCGTTTTCTGGTAACAAGTAAAGAGTAATACCCAAACTTTCCAAATATTTTCCGACTTTTTTCTTTCCGCGAAGTCCTGTTTTGTCTTCATCGAACCCTATTATAATTGGGGTTCTGTTTGCAACTATGGTCTTGATGAGCTTGGTGTTCCCCTCTATTTTTGAACCCAAAATCGGCACGGAGTTTGGCAACACTATGGCATCAAACACACCTTCAGTTAAGATCACTGGTTTTTTCCAATCGATAAATTTCTCCCCAAAGATTATCTCTGATTTTCTTAGGGGTGGATTTTTGTACTTGTATCTATCCGTATCATAGAAATCTCTGGCAACAAAGTATTCCACCTTTCCGTCTAATCTTTTAGATGGGATGATCACCCTATTGCTGTATGGTCCATCTTCTGCATAACAGATATCCCACTTGGCAATCAACAAGGGGTCTATCTTCCTAGTTGCAAGATACCTCTTTGCAGCATAAAAATCCAAACTGTCCTTCCATTCATGTTTCATCGAACGAAAAGACCCTATTGATATTGGTTCCACTTTGGAATTTTGCTTGGATATCTGAATGCGACTGTTTGAAACAATCGTTTCATATAGTCTTCTTTGCGGAATCGTTCCAAACTCTTTTACAATCTTGTCAATGGTTCCACGATACTCACACGCCCAACATTGGAATTTCTTCTTGTCTGTGTTGACAGCCAAATTGAATTTGTTGTTTCTGCAACTAGGGCAGTTGAACTCAAGCTCAACTAGGCCATGAGTATACCTCTTGGGAAACCCAAGTATCTCCGATAGAAGGTCAACCAACTGTTTGTTATAATACACAAGAACCTCATTGCTGTTTGTTCAATGAAATAACATGACATTTTGCAATAACCAAGCTATCGGCAAGATCATACATTTCATCCTTCATTTGCGGACTGCCATCTGGCTTGATTGCTTTTGGTTTGTATAGCCAATCTATTTGTGGGTACTCCATCGCAACCCTGTTTCGCACTATCTCTTTTCTGTTTGATCCAACTGGAAACTTCATATCTGGAAAGGCTAGTTTCCTAGCTGTAGAAACATTGTACATGAAGGGAACTTGATTGTAAAGAGTAAAAGCTAATAATTGCCCCATACCATTAAATTGAGATAACAGAGACAGCACTTGAGCCCTAGAAAAACCCTCCTTGAACATAACAAGAGGTTCCTCAATGGCAACCCCATTTATCAATCCAACATATGGTTCAAGTTGTTCTTTTAGGGCAACTGTTTTTTGAACAAGCCCCTTTATCTGCTTGAGTGAAACGTAACCAGTATCATGTAATTGGAGTTCTCTATCCAGAATAGTGTAACCAACAACCGATGTACTTATATCCAAACCTAAAATTAGTTCCTTTTTCATCATAACCCCCTAAATCTTCGTTAGAATCGTCCTTGTCTTGATGGACACCCATCATCGTGCTTTGAATTTAAATTGAACCTGGGTCAATCTGGTAATCCTAGAAGCAATTGACCACACTACACTTCCCCATCTGTTTCTGCATCAATTTCATCCAATAATTTTTCAATTGATTCATCAAAATTATCAGATATTTCCTCAAGTTTTTTGAAGTGTTGGTTATTTTTACTGTATTGTTTAATTAAATCAAAATACTCGTTATGCAAACTAGCAAACTTCCTAATAAGATTGTGTGCCTTGTCTTTAAGTTTACTTTCCTCAATGATGGTTTCCTTTATGATTTTCCTTAATTCAGATTTTTTCATGAAATTCTCCTACATTATATCTGTATCATAGCTACCGCACTTGGGGCATTTACCCTCATATGTGCCTTTACCAATACTTTTCATTACAACTCCAGGGAAACCTTAAAGCTTAGGGTTTCCAGCTTGTTTTTTTCAACTGGTTCTGACAACTTAGCATATGCTAACAAAGTATCACTATCATCAAAAAGGCCAATTTCTGTCACATAGATAGAGGCTGAATCGTCTTCCCTGTAGTAAGCCATCTTGTGATTATAGGTTGGGTTGTCTGTGAAGTTGAATTCCCCCATGTTTGCTTGGCAGAAATAGATCATCTTATGATCTTTTGTTACAGTCCTATAGGTTAGTTTTGCACTTTCATGAGCAACCGATCCTGTGAACCTAACATTCTTTCTGTTTGCAGTATTTGTGTTCGGTTGTTTTGTTCCTGCTGTGTAAGTTATCGCTTGGAATGTTACATCATTACCAGACCAAATTGATCCTATGGTTTGTGCCGATCCTGCATTGGTGTTAGCTATGAAGTCCTCCCTGCCACTTGTGTATGTGTCAAAAATAACAAACACACCCCTCTCCAAGAAAGCAATACCATATGGTATGTCATATCCATCATCTGGATTTCTTGAAGCATGGGTGGCTCTTAGGTGAATGTTCATCTTAGCTTCTGCTGTTGTCCAAGTATAGGTTGCATCATCATTGTCTGGATCCCAAGATCTCTTGCCACTATTAGGATTTATAGACCCATCTATGGTTCCTGTGTATGGAAATATTTGCCCAGACGTAAATGTTCCTGTTGGCAAAGATCCACTCAATAGTGGATTGCTTGTGTCGGCAAACAAATAGATAGAGGCACATCCGTATATCCCATCATCATATTCATTGCTTACATGCAAGCCATTTGTCTTATCCAAGTACCCAGCATAAGAAGATCCATAGAAGGTTGTGAATTCAGTTACAGCGGTTCCAATGGGAACATTCAATCTAAGGGTAGACCCATCAATGTAGGTTCCACATCCTGATTGTGGAATGGTTGCAATCAACATTCTCTTGCCGTTGTATATGTCAAAGGAATCAACAAATCTGTAATACTCGTTTACGTCTGCTCTGGACAAACCAAAGGACATGAACAGGTTTCTCATGTCATCATCGGCAGCAGTCCAATTTTTATCTGTGACTGTACCTGATCTCTCAATGAGATACCAAGTCAAAGCTTGGTCTGCTCCAGAATCACCATACGCAGACTTTTTAGCTGAATATGCTTTACTAATTCCCTTGAATGTATCTTCTGTGGATAGGCTCTTATATCTTACTATTGACATTTTTCTTCTCCCTATTTAAACCTTATGGTGTGTACTTTGACAAATCAATCGTCACTTCTGTTGACTGATTAGACTCTGTTCCTACAATGTTAATTACCGTAGATACAACCGCAACTGCCGTGTTGTTATCTGTATAATTTCCAAACACATATTCCAAATCTTTTTCTGTGTTCACATACTCTGTGAACCTCCATTTGTTTGTACCAATCGAAGTTAGTTTAAACAATCTATCGAAGCTCGTTTGGCTCATCGAAGTTGGCTTAATAACAGACACCAAATAAACTTCACCATATGTCTTGTTCTTTGGCCACTCTGTTTCCACGGCAAACTCAACATACCTTTCAGCATCGGTTCCCACTTCAAGTTTGAAGTTGAATTGTGGTCCATAGTTTCCACCAATCAAAACAACAGGGATGGTTGGTTCATACTTACCACTAAACAAAGCATGGCTTCTCATCTTGGGAACAAATGCAGATGGTTCTGGAACATGCCCAGAAGCAAGTACATCAACCCCACCCTCAATGGCTGAATAGTCAACGTCTGAATCCCCGAGCCCAAACTTGGTGATGAACCTACCGGAAGTAGACTCGATTGAATCGTATAGTTTTTGTTTTCCGGCATCCGTCAATTTTGCCGTCACTGTTACTGTTGCTGCGCTTGCAATAAAAGCCATTGGTATCTCCTTTAGAAATCTAACTCAAGTTTCACGGTTACATATTTTTGATCGTTCTTTTCTATTGGTGTATTCAACTTGCCGATCAATAGCAAATCGTTGTTTTCATTATACGCTGCAACCTCTGATACATACACACTATCGTTTACTGTGGAATCAAAGGTTGGGTTCTGTGTGGTGTTAAACTCATTGTTCTTAGCAACACAACTTGCTGCCAACTTATAAATAGTCGTTTCTAGGTTTCCAGATAGATATCCGATACCAAGTATTTCTTTCCCAAAGTGTAGGTTCGAGTTTCCAGACAAATACACGCCTGTGAAGTTGTAAGCATTAACTAAGCTACTGTAGTTCGGCACAGTTTTAAACAAAGTAGAAAACACATGGTATGTACTACTTACCGCACTATACTTGAATGAGTTTGGGTTTGGTATGTTTGTTTCAGAAGACCCAGTTCCAATAATCAGATAGTTACCAGCTACAGTAAAACCAGTTCCACCAGCAGCCGTTGAAGCATACCATGGTGTAAGACTTACCACAGGCTGTACGGCCAAAGCTCCACCACTCAACGAAGGGACAAACCTTTGTAGGTATCTACAATGCATTGGTCTTAAGTGTCCAGTTCCAAATCCACCAGTAGCACCTGTGTTTGGTCCAGACTGACCACTGATTGCATATGTGAAATAATATGCAGTTCCGGTTTGAAAATCGGATGTGTAATTGCTCAACACCTGGTAAGTGTGGTTCAACGCTGGTAGAGTGTAAGACCTATTCGAATTGAATTGTAAAGCAACATTGACTTCCGGTTCATCTATGATAATCATCTTCTTGTCATAGAAAACCTTACCGATAATGTTACTTGAGGTTGTTGCCCCATCTCTTAAATATCTGTAGCGAAGTTCACTCTCTTCATCTCTCATTGTTGAATCAACGGTGTCTGTTAAAGTCAAACCTGGTGTCGATAGTTTGTGCCACATCACTGTTGGTAGATGCAATCTAATCGTGCCTGGATACCAAGCATCGGCAGAATTGTAACCACTGTAGTATGGATAGATAGCTGTTATTGTTCTTCCAGATTCATCATCGTACCCATAGAAATTCAAGAAGCCCTTTCCGTCTGTTGAAGCACTAACCCCAACTGCTTCAAAATAATTGTAGCTGTCTATGGCTTGCTTTGATCTCAAGGATGGGTTGTAATTTGAATAATAGGTGTTGGCACTAGTTGTGGTTCCTGTTGTTGTCAAAAACACCTGGGCAATTGTAAGGTTGGTGTTTCCAGCACCACTATGATATGGCAAAGGTCTATCAACAACTATGGTTCCAACCGCGTCCGCTGGACCCATTGACAGGATGTTATAGAATAATGTTTGATGAAAGTTGTCTGCGTTTCCACTATAATAGTTATCCCAATCATATGTTCCAGAAGTATCCCCGCTTCCATTTACCATCAATGCAACATAACTGGATGCTGAATGATACCCATTAGCTGCAACCCATACCGCCATTGCTGTTGCTTCTGCATCCGTGCCATCAAAGTTTATTGTTGTAATTGAATCACCAGAAAAGCAACTCTTTATTACTGGTATACGAAAAGATGCCGTTGTCATACTAGTATCACTTGACAATGGGTATGTTGTTTGAAACACGGTGCCTGTCTGCTTACTTGCCCTTACTGATACTTGGCTAGAATCAAATCTCTTGAAGTGAGAAAGGGTTTGTTGCAATTCAGAAGATACTATTGCCAAATCTGTTTCGGCATACACAACAATAACACTACTATAGGTGGCAGTCAAACCACTTTCATCATACACAGTCAACGATGCTTTGAATGAACCATTGGTTGTGTATTTGTGTGTCGGATTTATTTGGGTGCTTGTTGTGCCATCCCCAAAATCCCACTTAACAGATACAAAGTTTCCGCTTGATGTATTCGTAAAGTTGACTGTTAACGGGGCTATTCCGCTTGAAACTGAAGCAACAAATTTAGGTATCATATCAGCCATGTGTTTTTCTTTCCTCTGCTTACTCTATGTTCAATGTCAATAGAGCATAAGTTGAACTGGTTTTTCCCTCAACCTTTATCGTAGTAGATCCCACTACATCATAAGTAACAAACGATGCTCCCTTGGTGTCTGTGTTTTTGACTATGTTAAAATCATAATCGTTCAATGGACCAAGATTTGTCCACACATACTCTTCGTCAAAAATCTCAATTGGTAGCCAAGAGGTAGAGGCTCCAACATTAATTCCACTCTGATTTTTTGTCATGGTTATTTCGTTTACAGTTAGACTAACCAGGGCTGTTCCACTTGGCGGTTCCCCAGACTGATACAATTTACTCTTTAGGTCTGCTCCCTCAAAGGACGGTTCCTGTATAAGCAAACCAGTTATCTTGGAATCATCCGTGCCGTTGATCAATCTATAATCTATTTCTGAATCACCAAAGGAGTATTTAACAAGATCAAAAAGATCCTCATCCTTGATTCCCTTTGTTAACAACTCCCTACCTTTAGCTGTCAACTTTATGTTGATAACTGCAACTGATTCATCTTTTGATAAATGCGCCATGTGTTCCTCTCTTAGCTACTATATAAATACACACACAAGAACTTTTTAGTGCCAACTAATTACCCACCCAAATCAACGCGAATGTCTCCTATTGGGGCTTCTGGCTCACTTGGAATCTCTCCGCGAGATTCACCACTGTCTGTAAACGATCCTGTTTTGAATGCATATGGTTGGGTTGAAATATATGACTCTAGGTTGTGCCCAAACATATTCAACTTGCCCCTAAAGTTTTTCACCCTCCACCAATAATATGTATCTGGTTCTAGGGTTGTCTGTTGAGTGTAGGTATAATCATCGGCAACATTTTGTCTTGCTGCAACATTGATGGTTATAGCTGTTGCCCAATTGCCATCTGCTATTTGTGTGTAAGCACTTAGGGTACTTGCATCACTAGTTCCATTGTTCCAAAATTGAACCTCTAGTCTAGTTGCATCACTAACACCATTCCATTTTACAGTTACCGATGCTGAATCCAAAGTTGTGGCTGTGCTATCTTCTGGGTAAGAAGTTAGGTTCGGTTCCTTTGGGGTATTCAGATATAGGAAGTAGTTTCCATAATATCTGATTCCATTGTACACCGTTTTGTCATACTCTCCTTCAATCAAATTTATTCCACTAAACACAGGTAGGATGGTCATTTGTTCTGTCCACCCAGATGGGCAATGAGTTGTTGCCTTGTATCTCAAGAAATACTCTTCTTTGTCTTTTAGAATATCGGCATACAAACTGTTCAACCCACCAACGCTAACAGTTCCAGTAATAGAATATGTGTTTGTTTTTCTTCCTGCCAAATCTGTAACCATTACTGGTAAGCTCCAACCACTCATTGTTGTTGAGGTTAGATTTGTGATCTCTATGGATTGGTCTGGGTTGTTCCAATCAAAATAGTTTATTGACCTATATGCTTTTGTACCATTGAACAACGAAACTAAGTAATGTTCTATTATCTTAACCTCTCCGTTAGATATGTTGATACGGTTGGCATTTTGCCTCAAGTGGTTCAACAAATTGATTGATCCAAGGTTGTTGTTTTTGCCAATATCCATAAACAATGGTGCTAACCTATTGGTGTAAGTTGGGAAGTATCTATTGACAACATTTTTCATTAAGTCTAAACTTGGTGTCTCAATGTTGTAAACATCCGTATGCATATTGTACATATCATTCAAGAACGACACATACAGGGTTGGTGTAACCACATTGCTTTGATTGTAAAGATCGTAAAACACACCATCTATAATTTCAAACGCATAGGAGCGAACATACTTCAACCAATCGACACCTGCTCCCATAAAGCTGCCTGGGCTTGTCCAGAACCCTATCTCTGGGAAAGTTGTGATTGTGTTCTTAAGTTCATTGACAGACGTAATGGTTACACCTGTGTTGAGCCATGGATCGTAAGATCCAGATCTGACAACCAAATTTGTTCCAGCGTCAAGATTAATCAAAGAAGAAATTTTATATATTCCCGATCCGTAAGACTCTCTCACTGATTTTATTATGCTATATTCATAATCTTCATCTACAAGTGAAACATTTTGGTTACTCTTGAATAACTCTATGTTAAATTTTGTGTACCCACTAGTTGAAAGGTTTGATGCTGAAAATACTATATCAACGGTGTTGTTGTTGGTAACAACCGTAGCATTGCTATCGTAGTCAATAAATGTTGTGGTTCCATATTGTCCAGAAATAGGAACTAATAATGGACTACCCAAAGTTTCAGTCAATCCGGTTTCAACTATATCCATACTAATGATGTCAGATGGAATGTTAGTTTGTTCTGTGGACAAAACGTATGTGTCTATTTCAGAAGCATAGCAAGACACCCTTGACGTTGGCAAAGAATATCCAGTCAACACCGTAGCAGAGTGGAGAGTTTTCTTTGTTGACGCAAAAGAGTTTCCAGTTAAAATGTCTACATTATGAACCGAAACCCTAGCAGATGGTATAGAGTGACCACTACCGGCAGCACCACTATATACAGCATTTTTACTAACAGAAGGATAGACATGGGTGATAACCATCCCAGATTGGAATGGTAATTCAACTGGGTCCAATTCCGATACTTGCCACTTGTATTTTTCTCTATGCCACCAAGGGTTCCTGTGAGTTTCCCCAATGCCAACTACCGATGATGATGCTGGGATCAATTTACCAACTGTTTGTGTCCAACTGTTATCCAAAAAGTCAACGTATGATTTTAAGGATGCTGGGGTAACATAGTCTGGATCCCCACTCTTGTACACAAAAAATTCCGCCGCTAGTTCTGGATAATTTTCAGCATACCTATGCATACCATCCGAACGAACCAAAGCTGTCTGTATTCTATTCTCAAATATGAATTGGTTTGGTTGTGTAGTTGAGGATACTGTTTTCAAAAGCCCATCTGGACCATACACCCTTGGGTGGTTATCCCACCCCCAACTATAGAAGTCAGACTCCATAGCATTATAAACAGATACGTCTATTGTTAATTTTCTATTGTTAATTATTGAGGTTGCAGTAAAGGCTGACACCGCTCCATTGTCATCTATGTATTCATACTTGTTTCCTGTTTGGATTAAAATGAGTGACGGAAGGTATGCCGTTTCCTTATTACCAATAATTGGGGTGGTTCCATCACTCCACACAAAATTTCCCTCAATACCAATCAGTTCCTTGATGCTCAATAAGTTTTCAGGTATACTGAAAATGTTGAATAGATATTTGACACTCTCCAGGGTTCCCTTTTTCTTGTATAGGTAAATGATGTTGGTGAGAATTCTTCTCCACACTTCAAACTCTAGGTACTCTCCACTAACACTCGACTGTAATGTGTTTCCGGTAACATAGTTGTCATAAACATCAAATATGTATTGGTAGTAATATTCATCCAAAAAGGATTCTGATATGCTAATGTTCCACAACCCACACAGTCTATTCACAAGACTTTTTGGAATGTGGTCATAGTTTCCGTAATCAATAGTGTGCATGTATTGAAGTTGGTCTTGGTAATTTTTTATCTGATCAAACATTTTACCATAAGATACAATCAGTTTGTACATCAAGTTGTCGTTGCTGTCTAGTTGTTTCTGCCCATCTGGGTACAACTTTCTCCATAGGAAGTTTGAATTTTCATTGTCACAACCCTCTGCCCAATCCAATTCTGTTTCCACAAAGTCATCGTAGTCTGTTCCAACCAACACCAAATTTTGAGAAACAGCGGAATCTCTTGGAACATAATTGTCTCTCCCATATGGGGGAACAACCAAATCATACTCATAATCAGATATTGTCTTATAGAAGTTTTGTAGGTTCTCTGTTGTTGGGTAGACAGCATATGACCACGTTGCTCCTGTTGGTGGAGTTCCATCCAACTCAAATGTTGTTTGTCCTGTACCCCCAGTTACAGCTACAATGCTATATGAGGTTTGGATAATGTTAGACAACAGTGAGTAAAGAGCGAATCCGGTATAGGCAGATGATGTATTGAATTGTCTCCCATAGGTGTAAGATTGGTTGTGGTCAAAAATTAGTGTGTTCCCGACTCCAGTATCAGCATTGATTATCAAGAAACCATTTGGATAATTTTCAGTAATGTTGTTTATAGCAGAGGCAACCACAGAATAAACAGACCCCAAGTACCCAAGAGATTGTGGCTCAGTATAATCAATAGCCAATTTTGCTTGTGACAAATCAACGTATGATCTTGGTTGCACATTGACACCACCACCAGAGTAAATGCTTTCTAGTGATTCATATCTTCCAATGCTACCTCTTTGAGAATCGTCCAAGATTATGTTGAGTTGCCCAAGAGATTTACTTAGGCTATTATCACAAAAGATGAACTCTGGTTTAGATCTTGCACCAGACCCAACTTCGTCAAATCCAAAATCCTGTATCGACTCAAAATCTGCTAATCTTTTCATTGCCTACCTTATTGGATCTCTGTATTCTATCAAATCGAACCCTGTACTTTGGTTAAGTATCTTACCATAAGAGAACTGTTTGTAAATATTCCCGTTGTGGTCATATATGGTACATAGACCAGTTGCAGTATTCAGTTCTTTCTTACCATAGTCTGCATAGCTTAGGGTCAAGGAGTTGTGTTCAACTATGTCAACCTCAACCATCACAGGAACAAAAGAGCTTGACCATAGATATATCTTGCTACCGCTATTTATTTGCCCCTCAATATTTGGGGACACTTGCAGTCTTTGTTCTGAATCTTTGTAATAAGACCCAACCACAACTTTTGGATCACCAAGCTTCACTAGGTTTTGATCCATAAACTGTATGTTCCATCCATAAAAAGTGTTCTTTGTTGTGTACCCATTCAAGTCATCCTTCACATACACAACACCATCAACAACTCTATCCACCTTAGCCAATATCCTAACTGGCTCAACCTTGATTGTGTATTTCCCTGGCGAGTTGAAGTCTTCAACATTGGTTAGGTTAAGCATTGCAACATCGCCATTATTAACAGAAGTTGTCATTGGTTGCCAATCAAACCCCGGTAATCTTTTGTACGTCACACTAACATTTGCAGGAGACACATTGGCATTGGTAATGTTGAATATGCTATTCGTCTGATTGGATAGGTTTCCCTTTATCTCAACGATAGAATCCATGATTACCCTATTGGTGTTATTTATGGTCCCCCACATATTATCATCAACCGACTTTAGCATGTTTTTAAGGAACCTAATGTTCATCAAGATTGCTAACTGTCCAGCCTCCTGTGTGTTATAATGCACAGGAAGTTCACCAGACTTATCCGTGGTTTGTGTAACAACAAATGGATTGTCAACACCAAAAGACCCTGTTCCCAGACTTTTTGACTCTGAATGAGATGCTAGTATCCCAGGCTTTACACCATAAAAATCTGCCCCCTCATGTGAATAAGATCCACCTTGCCCCATTACATATTTCCAACCATTGGTAATGTGTGGCTCGTGACTCAATTCATTATCAGAAAACAGATCATACATATTGTAGTTTGGGTCTTCCGAACTATCGCTTGGGTGCCACATCAATGTTATTTTATCTCTGGCATTTACAAGATGCTCTGGACCATCCTCATAGGCATAATATGGAATAGCATCTATGCTATAAACGATAGAAAAGGTATATCTTTTCCCATCAATGGATATCCCATTTCTAACCAGCGCATCTGCCTCATCATAAAACACATACCTAAACCAAGTATATGGTGTGTTGTATGACCTTCCATAAAGTTGAGCCTGTAGTCTAATTATTTTTTTGGTTCCCAATGGACCTAAATTTGGGTATTCAGAATACGGTATCCCATCTGGATTTTTAAATTTAAGCAACACCCATTGATACTTGTCAAAAGTTGGTGCCCCGCCAGGACGAGAAAATTGAACCCCAGGAACAGACATATTCATTACAGATATATCAGCAGAAATTCTAGCTGGATCAACCGTAGTAACTGTTTGTCCTGGAGGATAATATGGATATGGGGGGATTGGGTTTGCCCATTTTCTACCAATTTTTGCAATATACACTTCTTCGAAATTAGATATGGATGTATCTGGATTAGTCAATGTTATTATGTTTGTAATAGTATCGGTGGAAAAAGCATCTGGAATACCAGCAACAACTCGTTTCACATCTATCTTAAGGTAATATATTTTAGTTAATCTATCTGCCACAAAAGTTGGGGTTCCAACACCCCAAGAAAAAGAAGCATCGGTAGAATAGTTTCGTGTAACTTTTGGATCAGAGGGATCATTTGATACTAACTCAAATTTGTATTGTGTATTTGATGAAGTTCTACACACAAAAACAATGGTGGTTGGGTATTCATCAATCACATTGCCTGCCCCACCACGAACATCGTAATATGTTCCGCCAGTACTAACCATTGTTCCTAAAACAGGTGTTGGAATTGTGGTTGGAAAAATATTTATCCAAATTGGATTTGATGTATATCTTGCCCCATCCTGAAGCACAGCAGTAAGGTATGGTCTATGCGAAGAAGCAGAATGGTCTGCTGGTTCTTCATAATCATACACAAATGGTTTAAGCATGTCTGTTGTTGAATGTGGCAAACCACCATCATCAAAATCCCATATCCACTCTTTAACATCTGTTGTATTGGTTGATGTGTTAATGAATTCTATATTATCATTGTATAAAAAGGCTCTGACAGTTGTGTCTGTGCTTCCCTGTTTCCTAACACTAAACTTTAGAACCGGAACTTGCAGTATGGTTTTTTTGGAAATAGTAATATTTATGGATGTTGTCTTAAAGGTTCCATCTGCTGCTATTGCTTTAAGCTCCACTAGATTAACTATATTGTTGGTTGTATCGTTTTTTTGGTATGATACAGTTACATCCTTTGAGGTTGAAGAAGCAGGATTACCACCGGCAAATTTCCACTCTCTACTTGTTGTGTTTTCGGTAACGTCATGAAAAGTTATCGTTCCTCCGCTGCTTGGTAAAGACGTAGCCGTTGGATCTATATGTGGTACTATAACAATTGGAGGGGCAATTGGATCTGTGCCACCACCCGGAATTCCTGCAATGGCAGATAATAAGCTTCCTTCCATTCTATCCATGTTTCCCAATATCTCATTTAGGGTATCCGAATAGTCCACACTTTCTGGATAGAATATTAACTCCCCCTGATATGATCCGGCATAGTTGTACCATTGGGTGTTATCATTTTCATTTGCACTTAGAACAAGATCAATGGTAACAACCTCTCCACCTTCCCTGAAAGTAAAAACTCTCCTTCCACTTTGAGATTCACTATCGCTAACTCCTGTTGCAGTTATGTATCCATCATCATGACTTTTGCTAACAAGATATACCCAATATCTCTTTCCTCTTTCTAGTCTCTGGAAATTTATGCTTCCGTCCGATCCAGCAGGTTGTGATTCTGTGATGACATCCCTCTCAATATCAATCAAATACCCTATGGATGTTTCTGTGTTCAAGTTGACATCTAATTTACTTGTATCAACGCCACCGATTATGGATAAGTCTGGGTTCTCAACTGCGATGCCATAGCTCATTTTCAATAGCTGAATTGGTATCACCTTGTTGCTGTCGTTGTATAAGAATTCTCTCTTCAAATTTGTTAGCATCATACCACCTTGAATGTTCTTTCGTTTTCCGTATAGATCAAAGCACCGTCCACGTTGTATCTAAATTCAACCCCATAGGTACACCCTGTTATAAACCATTGTGTATCGAACATGATAAAGTTTTCATCCTGGGTATATGACACACCTTCCCAAGGTATCATTTCTGTCTTTAGGATTCCATCCTTTAGGTACACCCAATACTCCATTGTTTTCAATACGTTTTTTGTTGTGGTATAGTTGGTTAGGTTTTGTACTTCCAAAAACACCCTGGACCCCTGTTTGTATTCTGGCTTAATATCTGGGATAGACACATCATAATCGGATGGATCTATAACAGTAGAAGCATCGGTTGACCAAACAGAGGACACACTTTTCACCAATCCAGTTTGCACCACACTTGATGTATCCATACCATTTTCATAAGTAACATTCCAGGTATCTGTTATAATCGTGCCAGCACTAGCTGGTCCTGGTGATGTATAGTCAACATAATACATACCTTCCATCGGGTTGTTTATGATTGTTGCTGTCCAGCCTGACACCCCACCACTTGCGCTATAGGTAACAACCACGGAGTTAGCAGAGTAAACGTTATCAAAGGTTCCACTTTTCTTGGTGTATAGGTATAGTCGCTTGCTCACCCCAGTATAAATTTCATCTCTTTGGTCTGTTACCTGATTATCCCAATCAAACTGTATATATGGCAGGTTGTATGTGTTAGTGTGTCTAGTATAGAACTTAAGCACAGTCCTGGCATCTGCTGACAAAGCTTCCGTGTTTGCGGAATACATGATACCAACACCAAAATCTGTCCCGGTAAAAGCATTCCATAATTGGATTTCATCTGTTACATCACCGGAAAAATTCTCATATCCCTTGTCAATATGCCCACTAAACACAGTGTAAACAAAGTCCCCACCATCTGCTGCCCAATCGGTGTTTGATGTTGCAGAATACCAAGAAGCATATCCAGTGTCCATTTCATACCCAACAAAATCGTGTCCATTACCTTCATCCCAATCTTGCTGTACTAGCTTAACCAACAGGTTTACACTTGATGCTTGAACAGCGTCCGAATATTCAGACGACTCAAAGGTTGGATAACAGTTTGGTAACACCAAAGAAGCCGTTATTGCAGTTATGTGGGGGACCAAGTTTTCATCATACTTGGCAACATAATCCTCTGTGTCAAATCTCATCAAAAGTCTGGTTATACCATCGACGCCATACCACAACTCTGAAACTTCATTTCTCCCAGTATTATGGGTTGGTTTATTCTCCATAATCGTGGTGTTCTTTGTTGGGTATATTCTATATCTTGCCATTTATTCTCCAATGTGTTACAGATAAATATCAAACTATGGGCAATCTCCACTAACCGTTACTTGGAAATAATCCGAATATACAATACTCTCATTTCCAACAGCATCCTTAGCCATAATTTCTACCTTCCAAAAGTAATTTGCTGGTAGTGAAATTACACTCACAATATAATTCACGGTGCTTGTTAATGTTCCAGAATAAGCAGACCAAGAGCCAAGTACAATTTTGTTAAGTTGTGACCCGCTGCCATATCTAGTTTTGAAGTATATGGGTTCACTTGCAAAGGCATATACTGACTGTTGATCACCGCCGGCAGCACATATAGCATCAACACCACTAAGGGTTGGATCAGTCTCGTCTACAACCAACCTCCAACCACCACCAACACTCAAAGTGTCCGTTCCTGATATGGCTAGGTATGGCCAAGGAGTAATTGCATCAACCTTTATTACTGAATATGTCTCATAGTTTTCAAACACGGTATGAATGGTATCATCAAGAGTTGTTGCAGGATTGCCAACATCAATGTATTCTTTTGACACAAGCGCACCCGCAGCAGGCAGTCTTTCAGATAGACCAAACATTGTTGTCTGTCCAACCATATCACTAGCTTCATGAACATTTGCCCAACCATTTCCAGCCATTGCTATTGGGGCCACAAATCTTCCTGTGCTTGTATCATATGCTGTTGCCTGAAAAGCGATAAACGGTGGATTCAATAATGAATTTGTGAACATATTAGCCACATCATTTATTGCAAAATCCCAATTTGATTCACTAGCTGTTCCTGGTGTGTAAATATTGAAACCCTCCCACATCATACCCTCAACCAAATCTGCCCCGGCTTGATTGTATCTAACATAAGTTCCATTGGTAACAATAAGTCTATTTGCCATGCCACGTTCTGCAAACTCGTTCCTTAGTGCCTCAAGGTATGATTGGCAGAACAAAGCATAGCCTATTGATTCATCTGTATCTGGGTTCAACCCACTAGTATCCTTGTATGGTATGGTGTCTCCATCCATGTCAATACCAATGGTTCCCACACCCATGTAACAATTATCTCCAGCACAAGCCCAATTTGGGTATCCGTTATCTAACCAATCAATGAATATTCCAGTATATTCCCTGTCATTGGTAAGACCATCTAACTCATCAACAATAACAGCGGCAAGGGAATCAGCTATGCCATCATACACAGCATAAGGGTTTATGATCCTTGTGACTTCCGAATAATTCAAAACAATATTTCCTTCTATGTCACGCAACCAAGCCCCATATGGCTTTCCTTGTTCATTAATCATACGTTGATCGATTCTATCCATAGTGTTCCAAAGTCTCCCTGGCAGGCTCTCGTTGCTCCAGGACGCCCATTCTATTCTTGGGTGAACGCTTGTGTATATGATATTAACAAAATCTGGGTTTATCTCTCTGACATTATCCACATAGTCTATCCAAGCTGTTTCTGGATATTGAGGATCATATTCCCTAAAGGCATGAGTGTTTATAACGGTAGCATCATTCAAGGCTGCTGTATCATAGTCTATCGTAGCATCGGCAGAAAAATCTTGGTAGTGCCAATGAACATACGCTGGGTGCCCGAGGTTTAACACTGTATTATAAACAGTCCTATCGGTTACTTTTCTTGGGGTAGCAGCAATACTAACATAGGTTGGGTTCATGTGATGAGCCCCCCAATTCTTATCATCACTAGATCTCAACCACCAATCCGCAAGTTGTTGGTCTGGAAAGTTTTCATACTTTGTTCCATCATACCCAGGGGTAAAGTATATTCCCCCATTTAGCATACTTTGAAAAAGTCTTGCTTGGTTGTATAGCGATGGTGTGTGATACAAGTCCGTCTTTATTCCAGCAACCAATAACAACGACTGATTTTCTGTTGCTGGTGTAAAAGCTGTCCTATAAGATGTTGCCTTATCAATAACACTAAGCATAGATGAAAAATCAACGTCTTCAAAAAATACCCCATTGATATCCTTGGTAGCTAACAAAGAAGCACTAGGGGTTTCATGTTCAAACCTATCCCCACGAATGATAAGGCACCCAGCATTGTTCATGGTGTCCACAATGTTGTTTTGATATGGGTGAAAGTTGGCAGACTTTTCAGCCAACGTGTATTGGTCATAGGTTTTACCAAGCTCAAATGGATCAACCAATGTTGGCGTCAGCACAGAAATTGGTCCGTAGTCTTGCCAGTTATAGTCTGGAAAACAATACCCATAGGTCACATGGGCAGGCTCACCAAGATAAACATGAAGAGTATCGAAGTATGTAGTAAAAATGTCTGTTAGCTCTAGCTTGAAAGTTGAATTGGCAAAAGCAGATGGTTTGATGATATAGTTTGGATCAACAAACACAATCTCATTGTTTTCATCTCTCAACAAATAGGTGTTATTACTTTGTACAAAGTGATCAAATATGTCACCCTCAAAGGTTCCAGTTGGCTGTGACATCCAATCAATGTTTATGTATTGGGGATCGTACTCAACCAAAATGGCTCCCTCAAAGTTGTTGGCACCATTCCCATCCACAATATATCTAATCCACTCTGGGTGTTTGAATACGTTGTAAGGGTTGGTTATGATCACACCAGCAGAAGAAAAATACTTGACATTCTTGTCTCTCCATGCTTGTGATTTCCAGTTCATGTGATAAGTTGTGCTGTCAATAGACACATACTCTCTGTCTATGTCATGGATAACTCTAAGGTTGTAGTCCTGGACGTTACAACTTATGATAAACGACAAAACCAACAACCCGATCAAATATATTCCAATTTTTTTCATGTTACCCCTACTCTCTTTGTTTTCAAATCGCCATAAAAGACATACGCATCAAGCTCTTTTCCTTTTTAAAGAAAATTGGTTAATGGACTTTTCAGTCTTACACTTCGAACATATCTTTATCCACATTTCAAAATTAGCTCTCGGCATATATTTTACCTCAGTTTCCAAGTATTACTTCGCTTATTATTACCGGCAAAGACCCAAAGCTAACAGTAGCTTCGGCGGCAGGGGTTGTTCCAACCTCATATGTTCCTGGTTTTGAAGTCAATATGTTTATTCTTTGCACAGGAACAAATCCAACAGGCATGGTCATTGTACCACTATTGAACCCAACCATAATATCTCCATCCGATCTTATCACCTTAAACACTCCATCTGATATCTTTTCCACGCTAGTTGCATTTTCTAACATCTCTGCTAGGATAAAGTATGCCCAATATGATCCTCTGGCAGCATTAGCAACTGTCAAAGGAACCGCACTTGAATTGAGCCATGGTACATAAGAGTTGCCCCATGTCAATGTCCCACCCGGGACATATGGCTCTGGAGAGGTTAGTCTAAACCACAGGCTAAACTCAATGTCGTTATCTATGTTGTCCAGGTTCATTTCTATTGCATAATTGAATAGCTCATCGTTTGTGATATTTGAATCATATGCTCTGTTTGGTCCACCACACTCCAAAGATACCAATGGTTTATTTGGAAGAAGATCCTTTATGAATTCTATCCTATATGCGTTGTCTGATACTGGTCCGTATAGGTGAACTGCATAGTAATCATAGGTTGATTCATTCAACACCCTATAGGCTTCCCTAACCTCTGCCCTGAAAGCGTCTGTAATAAGATCGTTGATATCGATTATTTCAACATTACCAAGGTTATCTGAATCTCTTATCTCCCAAGAAATTCCGTGATCAAGATAAAAATTTCCACAGGCTATCTTGTTGAATGTTCCAGAAGACCAAGCCCCCATGATAAGTTTCCCACCAGTATTTGCTGCTTGTATTCCAGCGTAGGTTGCGTTGGTGAAGTCTATCAATTGCTCTGTGGTTCCTGCCCAACCACCGCCTTGATGCCCTTGGTTTGGCCACTCATTGGCTATAGAAAAAAATCTGTTTACCATGGACGCTCCAACTGGCATATCATTGACCCCATCAAAGTCATACCTCTCCACACAGTCAGTAACAAAGTCTGCCCAAACATTTAGATCAACTGGAACTTGGTTCAATGCGTCTTTTTCTGGATCAACAATTGGTGCTGCCCATGATGCTGTGTTGTCTGTAACAAAGGTCATCACAGCTTCTATCCCATATGAGTTAAGATAACCAACTCTAGTATCAAGTCCATCCCAATCATAGTTGTTGTCCGTTACTGGTTCTCTCAATGACCAATACACATCAATCCTAGAAAATTTTGCACCAGCGTCTTGCACATATGGGTAGTAAATTTCATCATCACCAGGAAACGCCAACCCCAAATATGGTGATTGAGTAACAACCAAATCACTGATATTCAGGGCGCTAGCACAGCTACTAGTCAACATCAAAACCAACAACCCAATCAAATATATTCCAATTTTTTTCATTTACTTTCCTGCTCCCTTGTTTTTCAAAATAATCTCTCCCAATTTTATGATCAACCCCTGTGGTAAATTCTCTTGCAGCATATCATATAACAAAATTGGAAACCATTCAATCTTATTCTTGTTTCTCAAATCAGCGGCATAGTCTCGTAGGCTAACCTCTAATTGTGTCATCTATTTTCTACCCCCATTCATTACATCCTATCTATAAAACTCCCTACCATCCAATGGTGGTTTTGGATCGAAAATACTTCCCCGTATTCCTTTTGCTGGGGCAGCCCATCCAGCAGCCTTAAAGATATTCCCCTCCATATCCACAAAGCAATGGACAGCCTTAGAATGAGGTTGCACCCTAACAACTCGAATGAATTTCTTCCCCCACATGGTTGTAAATGTTGGTGGCTCAAGACGATCATAATTCTTTTTGTAGTCTGCATCATGATACGCTTTAAGCTTGTCAAGATACTTTTCAAGTTGATCTTTCAATTTATTTTTATCAACCCCACCTGTTTCTTCATTGATACCAGACAAATTTTTCATCCTATTCAACTCTTCATCCAAATCAAAACCAAACAATGCCTTTTTTACTATGGTGTACTGTTGTGCATCTGTCATTGACCAATAGACGCTATCGTATGTATTTTTATCTCCATTGGTAAACAAAACCTCATCGTAGTTTTTTGGTAGAACTCGTTTATATTCTTGGGGCATTTTTGCACGTTGGAATTGACTCATTTTTTGAAATATACCTATTACAGATTGAGTAGTAGTGTCATCTTTACCAATATGATATCCTTGTTTTTTTAGGTTTTCAAGTATCTCCTTTGCATACTGATAAAACAGCTTCTTATGTTTTGGGTCAACTTTTGCTTCATTGATAGCAGCCAATTCCTTTAATCGTTTCACACTCATGTGTCTTTATTCCTCCTATGTAAATCATCATAAAAAACCAGTGTGTTAATCTCTTCTTTAAACTCATCCGGCTCACGATCATTCTTTGAAGTGTTTATTGAAACATCACACCAACAGACATTGTTTGGATCTTTTGTTAAACCTGGATATCTTGATATGGGTTTTATATGATCAACGGAAGCGTTGACCCCCATTCCATCATACATTTCCTTCGCAGCACCAGTTAGCTCCGATGCCCCTTTCTTTCCTTTTTTTTGCAGCTAAAGCTATGGCTGCTGCTTGCTGTTGTTTTTTAGATGTTGCTGGCATATTGGCTCCTTACCACTCTATCAATTAATTCATTTAGTGTAATATGGGAGATGTTTCCCTTTTTTCTGTTTTCTTTCCATGGTATAAACCGCAGGTTTTCTATGTTTCCAACAACACTTGGATCTACTTTATTTGTGTACCCATCATATATGGAATAGATGTGATCTAAATTATAATTGTCAGTTCCAATTTTCATTTTACCCCTTTTTTCGTACCCAACCAATTTTGATAAATTGTTTCTAAATGTAAACCTATAAACCTCTTTCCTATATTCGTAATATTTTGTTTTGTTTTCTATGGATTTTGTGTTTGCCTTTGTTATGTTCTTTCCAGCCCCCAAACGAGAGTGTTCTTTGCAACAATATTTATTCCACTTCCTTCCACCATTTTGCAATATTTTTTCATATACTAAGTTGTCACATACACCATATCCGCACTTCTTATTTCTTGGCGGCACAACAGAAAACTTACCCCGTAGTTTTCCAATCTTCGCTTTACTTATAGCTAACGATCTAGCCAATCTTTCTTCTTCTGTATAAGAAGCCCAAATTTTCTTATTAATTTTTGTTTGTAGTTCGCTTCTTTCTTTTTTTGATCTCTCTTCAAATCCGCGATCAGTTTTTTCCATTTTTCAACCTCCGCAATATAAATATATGGTTAGAGGTTAAAAACCCACAAATAGTGTATTATGTTATTACAGCACCACTTATGTTTTTTTCTGGATACTTGATTTCGAACATACCACTTTTTGGTGCTGTCAACTTGTTGTTAATTGGTATCATCTCAATTGATCCATCACCAAGAGTTATCTTACTAATTATCTGTGTGTTGCTCATTCCTTCTCTTGCATAGACATCACTTGAATAATCCCCGCCAACCAAATTGGAAAACTTGATACTCCCAACATTGACAACCCCAGGTTGCTTCCTCAACAGTTCTATAACTTGACTGATATATATGGTATCGTTCATCTGCCATTTCTCAATAGCAAAGTAATCTTTCAACACCCCTATACAGTTTGCAACAACAGTTTTCTTGTTATCTGTTTGAGTACATTGGACAGAAAACCTTATCCCAACATTTATTATTGTTCCATCATGAATGGTCACAACATCATTTAACACCCTGTAGTTCTTCAAGTAAGAAGCCAAGTTGTATTTCAACTGATCGTTCCCTGTGTTCTTTAGTTTGTTGTTTTCATCCAACCCCAACACATAAATCTTAGTGTTCTTTGATACTGTATCTGGTTCTGCGTATGATCTAAATATTGTTCCATAGTTCAATGGCAACTGTGAGACCCTACTCATGTAATCGTCAACTGTTACACATCTATCTTGGCTTGAGAAATGCTTAGACGCAACATGCTTTATTTCTTCTATGGTTTCAAAGTCCCTACCACCTATAGCTGGGATTGGGTTTGTTGTCTTCAAACTAGACACAACATCGGACAAGGTTTGTACTGGAACAGATCCACCTGGAACATACGTTACCTCATATGAATCAACCCTAGTGATTGTTCCCTGGGAAGCGTTTGTTTCCTTGCCCGCCCCTGTCCTGTATCTACAATGCATATACGTTCCGGCATCTGGAATCCTACCAAGGGAATCGTTGTTCAACAGAGTTGCCAAATTAAGCCCACTCAAACCATTGGTAATGTAATTATTGTAGTTGTCAAAATCTGTATATCCAGCACCAAATGTTAGAACACAGTCCCCATTTTCATCATACTCTTTTATGAACCTTCTCTCTGTATATTTCCAATATCCTTCCGCTCCACTTACAACGGACGTATCTACAAACACTCTTTCTTGTGGAAGAGAATCAACTTCATACCACACATTATATGATCCATCCTCTGACCAATCTGCTTCTGTGGTTGGAGAGTATCTATCGTCTTTGGAAATCATATCCCTAACTTCTGTTATGTTATAATCACCAGAGTTGATCTTCCACTTCATGTATGGTATGGCATTTGCGTTTGTAATTTCCAGGGAAACGATTTTTGATTCCCCAGCCATAGCTGCAACTCTCTTCGTTACTTTGTAGTTTACTATTTCGTTTTGGGTATTATAGATTGGTTCAATAGTTCTGTTATTCACACCACCAAGAGAAGTTTGCACACTAAAATCTATTGCTTCTATGACCTCATACTTCTGACCAGAGGTAGAAGCTACTCGCATACCTTCCCCAATCGTCAAAAGATAATCTGCATCGTACCCATCGCCGGAAACAGGAATCTCAATACTAACATCCAACATTGTTACAGCGGGTCTTTTACCCCTTGGTTTGTAGCCAAGGTTTTTAGCTAACCTAAGTACGCTGTTCCTATTCTGTGCTGAATCCAAAAACAATTCATTGAACTTTTGGTCAACATGGTAGGAGAGTATATCCCCAACATACGCTGGTATTTCCAATAGCATCATACCAACAGACGATTCTGAAAAGTCATTATACTGGTCTGGGTAGTTTAACTTGATGTAATTTTTCAAGTCAACCTTCAAAGAATCAAAGTCCCTATTGAAGTAGTTGAAGTTTATTTTTCTATCTGCCATATCTGTTTACACCCTTGTTTCTATTTCGATGAAATCTTGTATCGTTTCATCTCTCTTCAGAGAAAAGTCTATCCTAATATTCATGATGTTGTTTTCCACATCTGCTGTTTCACTTTTGAATGATACATTGTTCACCACTAATTCTGGTATCCAATACGAAACCTTGTTTATGATATCTGTTCTGATTGCTTCAAAAGTGTTATCATCCAACTGCTCAAATAAGTAGTTCCTAATCATAGTGCCAAAGTTTGGCATCATTAGTCTTTCTCCTACACCAGTAAAAATTAGGGTGTATAGATTTGACTTGTACTTGTCAATGGATGTTTTTGAAAGCTTGAAAACCCCATCCGTGTTTGTTCCAATGATGGGGTTAACAATGTTGAACGTCTTTTCTTTCCTGAATGCTGAATCCCTATTTTTCATGTGTATACCCCTACAACATAATTATCTTGACTTCACCCTTTTGTTGACTATCCCAGATTTATCGTCCGTCAATTCTTTCATCTTGTTCCTAGCATCTGAAAACCAATCTGGAATGGGTGGTGCATTTGGCGGGTGTTTGTGGGTCATCATTATGTTGACAATCCACTTGAGGATTTCTACAAGGGACTCACCATAAACAATTGATTCTGGCGTCCTGGTTGAACCCTTGGAAAACAGTTCAATGTCTTTAGCCAATACCCCTATCTTTTCCTCCAGGGCATTTAGGGATATTGATTCTGTTTCAGTTTGGGAGTTTGTCTTCAATATGTCACTGGTAATAAGAATGCTTCTGTCTTGTCTACACAAAACACAGTTCTTAGATTCCCCCCTTCCAACAAACCCTATGTCATCATCCCTTAGAAATTTCATGCTCTGCCCACCGAGGTTCCTTTGTTTTTGTTTCTAACCGTCAAACCAAGCTCATTCATAGAAGATTCGTATGTTTCCGTTTCGGTATTGTCTCCTGTTAGTATTGGTCCTATCCAAAATCTATCAAAGGCTTTGTTCCACGGATTCTTACAAAAGCAAAGGACATGCTCCCCAACAAGTGGCAAGCAATGGAAAAAAGACGACATAAAAGGAATGCACCATGCTAGTTCTTTATCCCTAAAGCTATTGTCTACTCCATCTATTCTTACCTTTATCCTTTTGCAGTTCCATGGATCCTCAACCGAAACAACTTTAGCATGGTACAAAATCTCTGTTTCCACCGCACTATTCTTGCTGGAAGAGTTGGCAAAGGTACACAACGATTGCAGGGTTTTATTACTCACTTTTTATCTACCTCTCCAAGCAATCCCCTATCTTTTAGCTCAACCAAAATGGCTGTGTATTCCTTCTTCAATTCAGAAAACTCAAGTAGCTTTGGCTCAATAGAATCGTATATGCTCTGAATCTTGTCTGACAAAAATCTTAGCCTATCCTTCAATTGGTTCTTTGACAGAATCTTTAGATCTCCCATTATAGTATGTAACCCTTTCCTATTCCAGTTCCAGTGTGAAACCCAGGACTTCCTTGTGTGGTCACTTGAGTTGTAACCATAACAACCCCATCCATTTTGATCTCTTGGATAATTGCCTTCATGATTTCTTCAACTAATCTAGCTGTATGAGATGGTTTCCCATCAACAGTTGAATCCATTCCAAGTGAATCCAATTTATCCACCACTTGTTGTGCAGCCTTTTTGTAGTCTAATGCCATTACTTAACCACCCTTAATCCAGACATGGAATCATCCACGGTCTTTTTCTCATTTTTCAGATCCTTAACCAAAGCTTCAATGCTCTCTCTTTCTTCATCGGAAAAAGCCTGACTTGTTGCCTGGATTTTAAGGACATAATCGGATAATAGTTTTGCAACCTTAATTGCATTATCCGTTGACTTTGAAGTTGAATCCAGGAAGCCCACAATGCTCTTTGCAAAGGGCTCAACTAGCAACACTAACTCCCCACCACCAAGACCACCCATCGTGTCTATGGCCTCATTTAGGGCGTCATGGTGGGTCAGGGCAAGCCTTCTGTCCTCTTCAATATTCATCAATATATAGTTCAATATGAAGACAATGCTTTCACTGTCCAATGCTAACCTTTTTTCACTCATTTTTTATATACCCCCTGTGGATAAATATTAGCTATCGATTTGATCTATCGAATATCTCTTGTATTTTGTGGAGGGACTTGGTTATTTCCTTGGCAGTCAACCCTGTAAACTCCCTAGCTATAAAGTAAAACTGCCTCTTGTGCTGTATGTTTATATCCTGATAATTTTTTAACAATGTCACAATAGCCTCTCCAAGTTTATAGGTGTTACTGTCCAATGTCAGATCTCCCTCTAAAGCCCTCTCAATGTCCTCTGCTGCAACGGAGATTAGGAAGGAAAGGGATTCTACCTCACCCTCATATTCGTTGCCCACAAACAATCCTTGCTCATGTTCAAACCCAACCACATCATCAATGTCAACAAAGGAGTTTATTTTCGTTTGGTTTTTGTTCTTTTTAGCAATCATGTAGTTTTTTGCTATTGTGCCATAATAGGAAAACGCCTTTGTTTCCAAATCTGGATTGTATCTATCCATTTTATAGACAACAAAAACCATACAATCCATAACCTGTTCAGAAACATCTTCATTAGGTATGCTTAACCTATAGGTGAACATGATGTTTTCAACAAGTTTTTTAAGTGGCTTGTATAGGGTTTGCTGGAAAATTAAATCTGCTTTAGCTAGATCCACATTTTTCAACTGCAAGTATTCAACAACAGCACGTTCTTCTTTCTCTCCCCAATACTCCTTCTTTTTGAGTTTTACCATTCTCTTTATCTCTCTAGTTTTACTCTATCTTAAGGGGCCTTTCTTCTTCAAAAAAGTATTCCCTTCTTACGGCACTAAGCCATTTTTCAACAATCTTCTTATCCAATTTCTTGTTTGTTTCAAAGGCACCATCATCTGACAAATAATGAAAATGAGTTGCCTTTGGAACCCCACGAACAATGGCACCGTTATATATCATCCTCAATGCCCACTCATAATCATAGAACACCTTGAAGGTTGTCTTGAATTTTCCCCACTCTTCGAAACACCTTGGTTTGATATAGCACCCATTGACAAACATGAAGTTTGATCTAAGCATCAAGTTGAAGTCGTATTGCCCATATTCATCAACCATGTTTGGAGCGAAGCAAACTTCATTCGACATTCCAAGCAATATTGGAAGGTTGTCGCTTCCATCCCCCTCTTTGCATATACAAGCTAGGGGAGCTACAATGTCTGCATCCTGAAAGTCCTGTAGGTATTCTTTAAGTATCTTGCCAGAATTTGGGGTAAGCTGATCATCGAACTCAAGGATGCTTATGTAGTCTGGAGTTCCACTCATAGACGCATACCCAAAATTCACCAACTCTGGATAAGATTTGCTTTTGGAGTTAGCATTCAACAACACGGCTTCTCCAGGTAAAATCTTAGTCTTCATCCACTCAAAAATTTCACTGTCGCCGCAGACAACATAAACGACACACTCAATTACTGAATTTATAGCTTTGATGACTCTCTCATCTTTTTTGTGAAGTGGTATAATGTATCTGATATCAAGCATCCTTTTCCTCCGTTTCTTCGATAATAGTTATCAAGTGTTCCAACTCTTTGATCCTATCTTCCCTGTATTCATTGTGGACTCTGATAATAGAATCCTTTTCTGCCTCTGGTGAATACAACATTGTTGCAGCTTCCATCGAATCCCAAATCTTTTGCGGGATATCATTCATGATATACGCTTCAACCATTTTACCCATCACCAAAGCTACCCTGAATATATCTCCGTTTGGGGCAAGCCAACTATTATCTCCACTCATGTACTCTCTGCCACCAACACCATCCCAGCCTACCAACAAACACTTGGATAACCAAGCCTCAATTGGTGCTGTGCCCCAAGAACTAAACTCATCGAAGTGGGCATAGAAAGCAGATTCACGCAAAGCAGAAGCATAATCTTCCCTGGATAGACCTTTGATTTCCTTGAATTGGATGAACCGTAGGTGGGGGAAAAGAGCATAGAATGTCTTGATCACATTGTATGACTTCAACCCACCATCCCTAGAGGGGATGAATGAAATTTGAAGCTTCTTGTCTGTCATCTTTTTCGGAGGGTAAAAATCGGCTGGATCAATCTTACCAACAACATTCTTTATCCTAAGAAATGGCATGATCATTTTCAGATAATCAGATTGGGTATTGGACACACTCATGCAATCATTTATCCCATAGTGGTTCCAAAGAACACCAGGTTGCAAAGCATTCAACACATAATACCAGTTCTGACAAAACACGATCCTCTTGCATGGTGCATTTTGCTTCTGTAGGTTTTCCATCAATTGAGGAAAGCCTTCTGGTATAAAAAAGAAATCCTCCATGTTTATTTGGAGTTTCCCATCGTCCAAATATTGGAAGATCACATCTTCAATTTTTCCGTCTTCCGTTTTTGGATAATACTCTTCAAGCCACTTTGGTTGAAACCCAGACTTTTGGTGCAAGACAACTGCCCTGAATCCATTTTGGTTCATGCAGCGAACATGATCGTATGTTAGTTTGACTCCACCAGATTGTTTTTCGAAATCTGGTAAGAAAAAGTAGCTTGTGAAACTACCGTCCTCTACCTTTTTGATAACCTCCCTAACCCCATCTTTTGTTATCGCCATATTTAATTATCCTTTCTGTCATAAAAGACATATGTGTCAAGTTCTTCTTTGAATTCATCTGGATCACGGTTTCCTTTTGATTTGTTTGTTGAATCATCACACCAACAAACATTATCCAAATCCCTTGCCAAATCTGGATACTCTGATACAGGCTTTATATGATCGATGGAAGCATTGACTCCCAATATAAGATCAAGTGTACTCCAATAACACTTACGATTTTGTTGTTCAAACAAGTTTTTCAGGTGTTCCCAATGTTTATTTGAACCAAGATTTCCGTAAGAACAACTTTTGAACCAACATTTTTCACAAAACAATTTGCTATTTTCCATCAATTCTGATCCGCATTTAACACACAGATCCATTTTTTTGTATTTTTCATACAAACCCCTATTGAGTTGGTTCATCTTATTTTTGTTGTTCTCTCTCCAAGCTTTACCAATTTGATTCACCTTATCTCTATTGTTTTCATAATATTTTTTACTATATTGCTTTATTTTGTCTTTGTTGGTTTCACGATAATTTTTTCTGTAGACCCTATTGTTCTCTCTCCAATTTTTTCCATACTGTTCCACTTTATCTTTGTTGTTTTCTCTCCAATTTTTCATGTAATCTTTGTTGTTTTCTTTCCAAGCTTTACGGCTCTCCTTCGCCTTATCCTTGTTGTTCTCTACCCAACTTTTGGTTGCAACACAATTACAATTCTTACACACATACTGCAACCCATCTTTGTTTCTCCTACTAACGTGAAACTGGCCAATAGGTTTTTCAATCCCACATTTAGGGCATACTTTCAACCCTGTTTCAAGATTAGCTTTTGACATATTATATCTTTAAAACTTTCTCTACCCCAAGCAAATTGTATAGCTCATCGAATTGCCCCCCAGCTATATCCAAATATGGACACTCTATACTAGAGTTGAAATCATAGGGCACCTTTATTGCTCTGTATATTGATAAACCGTTGTGTTGTATTTGTTCCGAACAAAACGCATTCAGAACCATTGGACAGTCATCAACATAAATATCAAAATTTGCGTCTATTTTTTCTTGCATGGTGGGGAAAAACGCAAACTTGTCTAGCTTGCAGCCGTATTTTGACAACCAATGCAAGGTTGCCGTGATGGACCTTTGTTGTTGAACAGACGCAATAACAACCTGGACACCATTTTGTTTCGCCACATTGGCAAAGATATTCAGATCATCAATAACCCTTGGGTGTACCCTGCCAGATTTACCAAATATCTCAAATGGACGTTCCTCATACATCCAACTCAACATTTGTCCCCTATCACCAAAAGCCTTTTCCAGGGCATAATACTCTGACTTAAAACACCCCAAATAGGTATCCACCTTATCAGGATGATCTATTTCCAAGAAGTATCCTATGTTATCGACTATGTTTCTTAGGGTTCCATCAATATCAAAACCAACTGTTATCATTTTACCTCCAATAAAAATACGGGTGAGACAAACTCCCACCCGCATATCTTACAACAAATATTACTATTTGTCAAGCTTTTTCAAAAGAAATTCTACAGTTCTTTCAAATTTTTTAACCTCGTTTTTTGTTTGGTATCTATAGTCAACCCCCTCAACCAACACTGGAATTGGGTTCAACATGGGTCGATATGCCCCCCTAGTTTCAGCATCATCAAACCAAGCGTGTGAACCTTCACAAGCATACCACAAAGAATGCTTTTGAATCAAAGCATTGGCAACATCATTACCACAAAGACTCGAAACACGCCAAAGGATTAAATTGATAATCCCCTTTCGTTTATCCCCCAATGGGTATTTTCCCATGATCTCTGCTATTCCATTGTCTGCCCTTTGGTAAGCTTCGATGTTCATGTGTCAACCAACCTTCTTTAAGTTTGTGAGCCTAATGATCTCTGCCCATCTGCTTATCCAATTTCTTTCCCCATGGGCATGTTCAAAGACAAATGTTCGATCTCCACGACCACGCAGTTTTGTGTACCCACTTGCAAGAGCCTTCGGAGAGAACGCCCCAAGCTTTTGTGTGCTGCCATTCTGGAACAGCAAAGCAATATCCCCCTGCCCCTCTTCTTTCCAAAGTGCAGCGTCTTGATTGTACTTAACAATCCACTTCTTGACCATACCCTTCAATTTACCATTGTCATTCTCGCCACCAATTATCAGAACAGAATCCTCTGTTAGTTCTTCCCCACTCTTTGGATCTTGCCATGCACCATCAAGAAAAACATAGCCATACCCAGCCTTTCTTGCCTCCCTAGCGATCTGCTTATTCAAGGCAATATTTTGTTCCTTGCTTCTCTCTTTGCTACGAAAAGCTGTGATAACCACAACAGGAATATTGTCGTTTTTAAAGTGACGATATACCCTGGACAAAGTTGTTTCATCTATCCCAGCCAACTCATTCAAATCCATATAGTCTCCTATTCTACTTCACAAAAAACAAACCCATTATCACACTCCATTAAATATGCCTTGGTGTACCCACCTTGTTTCAATTCTCCCTGATTTGAAAACCCTTGCTTCAACCACAACATCAATATCGTCTATTCCAGGAGAAATGTAAACAAAAAAATGAAGAAAGTTTGAGATTTTTTTAAGTTGTTTACACCAACTTACCTTCTTTAAGCCACTTCTCTGTTAGCATGGTTAAGCTCACAGGAGAAAACTTCCATGGGTCAACTCCAACATCGCATCTAAACCCCTTATCCGGCACAGTACCGTGTCTGTGCCCATGAAGGTGTATGGAACCATGACTCATGTTTCGCCAACTCTCAATTGGATAATGGAAGAGGACAACCAATTGCCCCTGGTCTTTTATCTCAAGGTAGGAATTTACAGACTTCCACCCATCCCAATTTTTCATATTCTTGGCATCATGGTTGCCAATGATGAAATGCTTACGACCATTGATTTGCTTAAGGATATCTTTAACTTTTTCCCCACCATAAAAAGACACATCACCAAGGATGAATAGCTCATCATTTGGCTTCACCTTTTCATTCATTCCAGAAACAATGGCATCGTGCATTTCCCAGATAGTTTCAAATGGGCGATTGCAATACTTGATGATGTTGTTGTGGAAAAGCCTTCAAAGGTGAAAATCTGCGGTATAAAATCTTTCGCTCATTTCACCAAACCTCCAATCTTTCGTCCAATTAACCAACCATTATTTAGAAATTGATCAATCTCATTTTGACGAATCATTTTTGTTTCAACCCCATTGTTGATCCAAACTCTATTTTTTATCAAACCCTTGTGTGTCCTTCTGCTTTCTCATCCAATCAATCCTATCCAACAGGATAAGGATCAATTCAACATAATCGTCCTGATCGTACTCCGTATTCAACACCCGATATCGCAGCTTGCTGGTTACTGTCTTCGGCATACCACCACTATTCTTTACTCCGATAGTTAGCTTGTTCATTATTTACCCCCCAAGACAGGATATGCAGTTTCCTACACACAATGCCAAAAATATCAAAACCAGCATAAATTCAACATCTGCCAAATCCCGCTTTGTCATTTTGCCTTACCTTTTCTTCCTTTTAACCACCCACCATTAGTGTATTCAGTTAATTCATCCGGGCGAATCATTTTTGTTTTATCATCTTTACATATCCAAACTCTATCCAATTTACCGTTCCTCAACTTTTCTTTCATTTCTTTTGTTCCCATTGCCTGCTTTGTTTTAGTACTTATGTTTCTTTTTCTTTCTTCTGAAAATGGAACCCCGGTTAATTTTTCTCGTATTTTTTCTTTGGTTTCAATTGATCGTGGTTTACTAGACCAAGGGCATTTTTTTCCTTTGTGTATTTTGCTCAATTTCTCTCTTGTTTCTTTACTATGGTGCTTACCCAAAAAACTTGGGATTCTATTTTCACCCTTTGTTCTATATTCTTTATCCATCCACTTTGCTTTTATTTTATCAGATATTTTTTTCTTTGTTTCATCTGCACACCTACCAAAAGAATTTCCGCCATTGTCAATATTGTAACCAACATACTCATCTTTACTATTCAACTCTTTAATCCAATGCTGCTCTTTCTCATTCAATTCTTCTTGTGAAGAACACTCGCATAGATTTTCACGAACAAAATTCTGTCTTCCATATTTTTTAATGGCAGCTTGTAATTTCAACCCCGATCCAATATATCGCTTATTGTTTATTGTTGTTTGCCCAACATAAATTTTACCATTTACCAAGTTTGTTGTCTTGTATATTATCATTGAATTACCTCCAATAATAAATATATCAAGGGTTGGATTGAATCTTATTTTTTTGGTAGAGTCTTCTTAGGAAATGCTCTTGGTTTCTTAACCCCCCTTGTATGCTTATCAGCACAAATTGATGCGACAAATGCATTTGGTTTTGTTACACATGGAACATGCAATGTACCCTCTACCCACCCCTTAACAGCATCATGGACTTCATTTGACTTATTCTCATTGTGAAGCCCAGGATCACTATTCACATCGGCATGAACCTCAAAAGGGATGTCCAGTTCTGTGAACAAAGGCTCAAGTCTTTGCGCCAGCTTAACAGAAATTTCAGCCTCCCTAAGAAGCCTTCTTTGCCTATTATCGTGCCTGTTCTCAAGGTGTCTGATATAGAATACCCTACCACCCTTACCGATACAATTCACATCGTATCTATGTAGGGCAACACATTGAACCATTGAGGTAAATCTTTGTCCAAGGTTTTGGCTATCCGTACCAATGTAGGCAAAGACAAACCCGCCAGTTACTTGAGCTATTTGGTGGGTTTCCCTGATTGCTTGTTCAATGTCATTTACGGGTTCACCCTCAAGGGTTTTCCAGCCATTTATAACCGACATGATTTTACCTCTTTTGAAGTATGTAAAACACAGCATCTCTTGTTGCATTCTCTGAAATTATGACCCAACCTTCATCCAAGCGTTGAAGCATTTCCTTACACGTTTTGCGATCATTATACTCATGAAACGGGAGTATATACATTACATGATGAAAAGGTAATTTTGTTTGTTCTGTCATTACTTTTCTCCTTTCACAACCTTACGGGAAACAAGCACAACACTTTCAACATCAGAATATCTTGCAAAGGCATAACCATTAATGTCCCTAAAATAAACAAAAAGATGTGGATTCCCATTTTTTGTATAACTGTACATAGAATAACCCACAACATTTGTTGTGTCACCATCTGCAAAGATCATGGTATAGGTATATTCTGTGTATGTTTTTGAACACTCACACCCACACAACATAAGCACCATAAAGGCAGCAAGTAACCACTTCATTTCTTTACGTCCTTTCAAATTTCCAGACTTCGGCACCATGGTATTTTGCCCTCTTGGTTCCTATGTCTGTCAACAGGTCAACATGGTTGACCCACCTTGCATTCATGGTATCCTTGACAACCCACCAACCGGAATAATCACCAACATCATCAATGAAAACCATATCCCCAAACCTAAACGGACCACCCCATTGCCTAAGCAAATTTCTGGATAAGGCACAATACCTATAAGATCCAGCCTTGTTAATCTTTATCCTTGTGCCGTCTGCCAATACATCTGGGTCCAAATCGGTTTGTGCAAGTAATGGTTGGTAAAGTGTCACCGTCACAACGTACTTGATAACATCAAGGTTTGACTTCGGTAAGACAATAACCTCTGGTTGTGATATTTCCACATTGGGTTTTACAATACCATCTTTCGGAAAGAAAGTCAACAGAAAACAGAAAATAATTAGAAAGATCAATACTAGCAACACCTTCTTCATGTGAATGCCTTTTCACCAGCAAAGATATCGGCAGGGACAAGAACCCAATAATTGGTAAAAACAGTTACCATACCATCCTCACCAACCGATGAAGTTATGTATTTTTCACCCCACTTCAATTCTACTTTATAAAACGGTGGAATGGTTGCTTGAACACCCCAATCCTTTATACAAATTCTTTCAAATGTTTTCATTTTTGAAACTCCCGCCAATCATCAATATCACCATAGGGGTCCGCTGGCAAATAGGGGTCTTTGTCCTCATACAACCCAAGCTGAATATCTCTAATGGTCTTCACCAAATTCAACACTTCGTTAAGAGACACCCCACCAAGCCCAACATTCACAAGCTTACGTCTAATAACCTCAATGTCCCTTCCGGTCAATGGCTTGATTTCTATTTGATCACGCTCTTCTTGGTCTACTCTCAAAGCCCCCCTCAAGACAACAAACATGGCAAAGTTTAAGATCAAAGATAAGACACAAAGCACCAACAATGCAATTAACATCATTTCACCCCCTTGGACTCTCTATACAGCTTCATTGTTTCAGGCACAATTGGTTCAATCAATTGTTCTATCGCCCTGGCATATTCCTGTATCTCCCATTGGGCATGTTCATCATTTCTCAACATCAAAAATTTCAGGAGATTGTTTAGGTCAACTTTTGCCTTAAACGTCACCATCATGTTTTGAGGTAATGCCATTCTGGCCTGCTCATTGCAAACACCATTGCCCAGCAAAAAATTATATGCCAAGAAGGAGGTATCAACAACATTTATAAGTGCTGTACACATCATTATATCATCTTCAAATTCCCCGGTTGACGCTTGCTTGTTTTTATCATCCTGGAATCGCCATTTTTCTGGGTAGTAAAATGACACATTATCTTTAGTGTATCTTCTACTTGTTTCACAATAGCTCCAAGTCCTATGTCTTTGCCATTGTCTAACAACAAATAATGGAGCCTTTACTATAAATGTAAACTCAACAAATTCAAATGGGCTTGTGTGCTTATTTTTCCATAGGTACGCTAACAGCCTCCTATCCCCAAACACTTCAGAAACCTCTCCCCTAGAAACTCTAGCCGCATTAACTACATCAAGATCCGTTCCCATAAATTTTTCTAACTCGATATATCCATTACCAAGAACAATCATTGTGGTACACCCCCAAAGATAAATAAAACAAGTAAGATGACAGCCAATACTGATAAAAATATCTGGTCAATGTGTTCAACGAACCATATGTCAAATGGCACTTTTTTTGGCCTTTGATCAAAGCCAAGAAAGTCACATAGTCTATCTGCCGCAGGAAATTCACCGCGTTTTGGGTGCTTTGGTTGATTCACATGGCATCTATGATCCCTTGCCGCAGCCTCAACCTGCTTTGCGGTTGGTCTTCTTAGTATCTTGTTCATAGGATCACCCTTTCAGCAAATTTAGCAAAGTTTCTCTTTGTGTAAACAGTTCTACCATCTGCATAGATCTCATTAACTATGGCCTTAAACTCATCTTGATGTATTATACTCAAAAAATCACAATATGTAGAATGCAGCAGCGGAAGTCTTTCCACCATTTGGTTTTCACTGAAAAATATGTGATTTCTTATCTTCTTTGCCCGATTCCTATAATCCTCCCTCACTAATTCAACAAAAGATTGCGGATCTGTGTCTAACCACATCCAAGCAACAATCTCTTTTACTAATTTTTGTCTTTTGATATTTAAGGTCACAAATTCATCAAGATCTTGTCTAGCCTGCCATGGTGTCCAACTTCCATACACCAAAAGCTCACCAAAAATTCCCCCAAGGTTGCACAAATTCTTGACGTTTGTGAGGTTTTTCTTGATTGTGCCCAAATTTTTGAACGGAACATCATCAAATAGCGTATAAGCTTCAGCATAACCATCTTTCTTTAACACCATTCGACTTGGCATCAAAAAATTATCATGGGTCATGGAAGCAACTATGTGCCCAAACTCATGGGCAACAATCCTTTTATTTATACCATCAATCATGCACTTGAACCTCCTAATTTACTACCAAGTATACAGCAAATCAAGAGGAATGTAAAGGATAAACTGTATCTTGTTATATATCAACCCTTTAGTATCTGATACATATCAGATGCGATTTGACATCTCATAATATGCACCCTACTTTCATCTAATGTTATCTGATTCTCTACTTTTAGCATCCTATTTAGCTTTTCTTCAACCCTTTGTTTCTGGGTTGGGGTTAAAGACTCGTAAAAATCACGAATTGTTATTGCCATATTCAATTACTCCCTCTGTATACCGCGTGTGGAGTAGCTTCATAGATTGACGATGGGGATATCCTGGTAAAAACAACATTCCCAATTGCATCTTCAAGCTTTTCCATGCCAGCATAGCTTAAACCAAACCTTATACCGTCCATTGTGGACTGAAAAACCGAAGAAGTTTCACCACGGTATGGAATTTCCATGGCAACACCCTCTATATTTTTGTCCTCATCCCTATCTAACTTCGCTTCTCTTGAAGCGGAACCCCTGTAGACCTTATATATCCCACCCTGCTTGTGAATCACTTCTCCAGGCGTCCTAGACGTTCCTGCAAATAAATAGCCTGCCATGACACTGTTTGCTCCTGCTCCTATGGCTTTGAGGATGTCTCCTGTGTATTTTATACCCCCATCGGCTATGATAGTGGGTCTTTCAGTTGGCCCCAATGGGGGCAACCCCTTTGCCCAATTGTAAACATCTGCAATAGCTGTAAACTGTGGTACACCACAACCAGTTTCTAGGCGAGTACTACAAAGCGACCCCGGCCCCACCCCGACCTTAATTCCATCAACCATATGATCCCACAAATATTTTGCAGCTTCGGCTGTAGCAACATTACCAGCTATGATTGGATAATCAATCGGAAATTTTTGCCGTAGCTTCCCGCAAAACTCCCCAACCATTGTGTGGTGTCCATGGGCAACATCAACCAAGAAAACCAACCTACTGTTTGACCCATATGATTCAAACACACCAACCACTTGTTCTGCAATCCACAAATCATGATCCTGACACCCAAGGGATATTCCAACAACCTTGACTTGAGATTTGAGTAACAACTTCACCCTCTCAATTAGATCATGTATATCATTGTTGAACCTATGGAGGAAACATACCCCACCATACTTGTTTGCATCTAACACCATTTCAACATCCGATATGGTGTCCATGTTTGCTGGAATAACCGGATGGTCAATGTATATGTCTGACACCAATCTTGTCCTAGTCGTTATATCAGCCCTGGTCTTTGATTGAGAAAGACTAGGTACAATTTGCACATCATCAAATGTCAACGACTCAAAAGAATTTTCCGTGAACCAACCTGCTGTTCCTTTTATCATGTAGCATCTCCGATCAGAATGTTTTTCAGTTTAGTATAGCACCTATCTGGAGAAAAGTCAACCACAAACCTAGCAAAATTTTCCTCTATGCTTGTTCGGTACTCTTCACTAGAGATCGGTATATCCATGTAGTATTTTAGAACCTTTGCTAAATCTTCTTTCTCTCTAAAGAAATTCTTCCCCCAGGGAACTATTGCCCTATTTGCTTCCGTGTCCCTAACCAGGATTGGCGTTCCAAGAAAAACGGCATCGACAACACTAAGCGGAACACCATTTCCATTGTAAGGAGAAATGAACAACTTGGACTTCTTGATTTTCCTATGCACCAATAAATTGGATTGTAGTCCATTGAACCTTACGTTGTTGAATGTCTCAAATGGCATTTCGTATGCGCTATATATGTCTAGGTTGTGATCTGGAATCTTTTCTTCATCCTCCCCTTGCCTCATATACATGGCAAAATAAGTTTTCACGACCTCTGCTATGTTGTCTGGATATCTAGTTGCGTTGCTCACAATAACAAAGTCGCCATTTTTTTCCAACACTTCCTCTCCACCCTTATACCAGAGAGATGGCTGAACCCTTGTTGGCAAATCCCATATGAAAACCTTGATACCCTTGTCACTCAACAACTCATACATATAATACGATTGACTTAACACTCCAACAACATCCTTGTTGTTCTTCACAAAGTCCACAAAGATTGGAACCAAATGGCTGTCAATAGACTCAACAAAAATCCAAGTTGGTTTTCTAGTTTGTAAATCGGATGATTGAAGAACCTCATCCCACTCTATCAATAGTGTATCAGCTTCATCTGGGTCTGCCACAACCTCCAACTCTTTGTCTTTAATTTGCCTGGAAACTTTCCACATCTGATTTCCCCATGTGACCCATGGATACTGTTTTGCTTCAATGTATAGTTTCATTGGTTGTTCCTTTCAAATAACATTTGCATTACCGATTGATTAATATCATGATAACGAATCCTCCAACCATCACGCAAGAGGATTGGTATTAATAACCTCCCTTTACCGGCATTCAGACAATCGGGAGGAATATCATCCAATAGAATTAAAGACTTATCACCCAACCACTTCTTGGCGAAGGAATATTCATCAACCATTTCTTGTGGGTCATCTCCACCGTCCAAATACAAAAAGTTAATATTCCTATCTAAAATCTTATCCAAAAACTCTACTCCGGTCATAACATGATATTCAATCACATCTTTAAACTTAATTGTTATTTGTTTGCATTGGTCTATACAATTCTCATCTATGTCAATTGTGTGTACCCTACCACCGAAATTTTTACAATACCACCCCCATGCGTTTGTTGCCCACCCATCTCCACTAGGACCACCACCATAACCCCCCCTGGTTGTACCAACCTCCACAAATATTGGGTCTTCTATGTGCATATCATGAAAAATTGTTAATGCACTAAAAAAGCTATCTCCACGCCCAATGTGTGTTATCTCTTTTCTAGGATCTGTAATCATTATAAACCCCCACTATTAGCCTTTCGAACTCCCCAAATGCCACATCTCTCTTCCACATATCTAGTTGGTGATCCCCAATGCTAGGGTAGCTTGATCCACAAATCAAACCATAAACATCATTCAATGCTTTCAACAAATGATCATCATCCGAAAAATATTTTGCTGTTCCTTGAAACACATCAACCATTGGTTCTATTGATCTAACCATCGACCAAGTATTAAGCAACGTAGACTCTATTGCTGGAAGACCCAAACCCTCCCCAATTGATGGCATGATGGTTAATTTTGAAGATGCTATAGATGCAACCAACACTTCCTTTGGCATATATCCCATAACCTTTATTTGCTTATGCTTTGGAATGATGGGGCTCTCTGGCCCGCATAACCAATATAACCATCCAGCTTTTTCAAAATCTGAATCAATGAATGCTTTAGCTGCCACATCTAGTTTCTTTCCAGGATCACCCAATCTACAAAACGAAATAATTCTGTTTTTCCTTGGTATCCCCCTTAGATCGTCAACCATTTCAGAGGAAACTTGACTTGGGTAATAAAACATACCAGCATCTATTCCTCTTTCTTTCAGTTGGTAAATAACCTTTTTAGAAATAGCTGTAACCTTTGTGGCTCTCTTGCAAAAAGATTGCACATAGTTTTCTATCTCTGGGTTGCCACCCAACCACTCTGAAAAGTCAAGGACATTAGCAATGACAATCTTTCTTTCCAAATGCCGCTCATTCAATCTCCAATTCCCTGGATCACACTGAAAGATAACATCGGCTTCATCTGCATTAGATACAATGTCAAATTTTGACACTTTTTCATAATCACCAACCCACCCCCAAGGTCCGCGAAAACCTTCTATGTATAGTTTCATTGTAGATAATACTTTTCAATTTGCTCCAACACTCTTGGGGGAACATCCTCAAGATTATCTGGGTTAGATTCCCATAGTTTGTTTCTGACAACGAACCAATTTTCCCCATATTCTTTTAGGGACTTTCCATCACAGTTATCACTATCGGCAAACTTGATTCTATCTCTACCCTTTGTCCTAAGATAAGACTCACTTCTTATGTGCCCAAAATGAATAATACTCCATGGTAATAAAACGCACTTGTCTTCTCTCTTTACAGAAAGGGTTTCGTCAACCAATTTCCCATTCATCTTTATCCCAGAAGTCATATCAATAACCCTATATTGATAATCTGGATAGCCAATCTTGTTGTACTTATTGTGTGACCCCTGCAAATTAAATCTCTCCAAAATCCCAACCTTGGAACCAGAGGCACACATCATTTTTACAATACAATCATTTGGCATCTCTTCAATGATTTCATCTGATCCCATGTACAAACAAAACCCTTCGTTAGACATTGCAATTGCTCTGTTCCATTGAGATGAAAAATCATCAAACTTGTGAACCAAAAGATTTACGCTTGGGTGCTTTGGTTTGAAAGCTATAACAAACTCCAATGTTCCATCTTCGTTTACTGTATCACAAACAACATTGACTTCCGAGAAGTTGTCCATTGCCCACTCTAACCACATTGGAAGTGTGTCCATACCATTTTTTACTATCGTGCATACAGAAACATTATCCTGCATTATGTATACTCAAATCATTATTGATCATTCTACCAACCATCTCTTTGAATGAGCAACTTGGTTTCCAACCCAATTTTTCCCTGGCCTTGGATGAATCTCCGCATAGGTTATAGATTTCCGCTGGCCTCATAAACCGTTTGTCGCAATCAACATATTTTTTCCAATCATCTATACCAACATGAGAAAACGCTAACCTTACAAACTCTTCAACTGTGTGGTTTTCCCCTGTTGCAACAACAAACTCTTCCGGTTCATCACAACCCAATATCCTAACCATAGCATCAACATAATCTGGGGAGTATCCCCAATCTCTTTTTGTATCCAAATTTCCAAGGGTTAACTTGTCTTTTTTCCCAGCCACAATCTGTGCTACACCATCTGTTATTTTCCTTGTTACAAATTCCAACCCCCTTCGTTCTGACTCATGGTTAAACAAGATCCCACAACAAGCAAACATTCCGTAAGATTCTCTATAATTTATTGTCATGTGATGTGCATAAACCTTAGCTATTCCGTATGGACTCCTTGGTTTAAATGGGGTATCTTCGTTTGCCATTACACCAACATGATTCCCATACATCTCACTAGTGCTGGCTTGATATAGTTTGGTGTTTGGTTTAACCTGTCGGATCGCCTCTAGTATGTTTAATACACCAATTCCATTCACTTCACTTGTCTGATTTGGGATTTCCCAACTTGACCCAACAAAAGATTGTGCAGCCAAGTTGTAAACCTCATCTGGTTGAGTGTGGTCAATACAATTAGCTAACGATTTGGGGTCTGTTAAATCTCCGGTAATAAACGAAAAGTGGTTATTTCCAACTAGGTGTGCAGAATTTTTCCTGACGGGTGTTGAAACTCTTCTCTCCATACCATACACCCTATAGCCCCTGGACAACAAAAGATCCGCAAGATGTGACCCATCCATACCATTGATTCCGGTTATTAATGAAGTTTTCATATTCTACTTCCTCCACCAATTATTTCAAACTTTGGGCATGGAACAATGAATTTCCCCCCATTGTTTAGATACTCTTTTTCCCTCTTCACAAACTCACCAATAAAATGCCAAGGTAAAACAAGCATATAATCTGGGTTGATCTTTCTCATTTCTTCTTCAGAGTAAATTGGAATGTTTGACCCAACTGTTCTCAACCCAAACTTAAACGGACTGCGTTCGGCTATACCGTCAACAAGTGTATCATTCAACCCGTACCATTGTAATAGTGTGTTGCCTTTGGTTGATGCACCATAACACCACATGCTTTTTCCTTGGGTCTTTATTTCTCGTATGAACTCCATCGTCTGTTCTCTAAGCTTACAGATTTGTTCATAGAAGTTTAAGTATGGCTCAACTGTTGTCATGTGTTGAGCTTCTTCCATGTTTAGTATGCTTTCAATTCTATATTGAGCAACATCCCTGAATGGTGAAGTTGCAAAATTGTAGTCACTTGATTTACATTTTCTAGCATACACCCTAAAGCTACCACCATTAATATCATTCAATTTACAATCCACAACCTTCATTCCAACTTGGCTTAGTAGTCTGGTGATCGAAGTCAAATTGTAGTAATAGATATGTTCATGGCAGATATTATCAAAGGCCAGTTGCCTTATCATTAGTGGGGTGTAACTCATTTGAATTACAAGCAACCCATCATCATCTAGGATTTTCTCAACATCATTGAGAAACCCCATTGGATCATCTACATCATAGAACATTGCTATAATTGTTACAATCTTAGCTTGTTTCTCCCCAAATTTTCCAGATCTATATGCTTCCTCTGAAAAGTAATCTTGGATAACATCATCGGAAATCGCCCTGGATTCCTTTGTGTATGTACTATCTGCTGGATCTACACCAACCCTTATCATATTACTTGGGGTGTATTTTAGAAGTGTTCCATCATTACAAGCAATGTCTAAGAACACATCCCCATCATCAATCTTTACCAAAGAAGGTAGCTTTTCTGCAATACTTTTCAACTCCTTAACCATTGTATCATTTATAGCAGACCTATACCAGTATTGGCCATACATCTTATTCGGATCAGTAGGAGATTCCAAACGTAATGCAGTAGTTTCTGGGTCAAACATCATCTTAAGTGGTTCTCTTCCACCCCTTGGTTTATCTCCTGGTTTAATAAAGTCTGAAACAAACAAATCTCCCAATGAGAACAACTCTACCATTTAATCTCCCCCCCAATATTACGCAAAATCTTAATACAGTCTTGATGAGCCATCGACGATGCAGAATACCCCAAACAATGAAAAAACCTTGGCCCAACCCACCAATCTTCCCACTCCCATTTTTCCACATTAACATGATTGCATGGTCTACACTGTGGCCCATATGGGCTCCAATTTTTACTACAAGTCTTTACATCTTTGAACAACAACCCATATCCATGGTCAAAAAGAATTTCTCTGGATAATACTCGCCTTGTCTCATCCCCCAAATAAGCATCATGTTCAAATGTCATCACATCAAATGTAAACCCGTTGTTAGTTAGAAGGTTTAAACAGCTTACACTAGCATCATCAACATCTAGTGATATGTAATTAAAATGCTTGCCCGGTTTAAACTTCAACAGTATTTTTACGAATGGATCTTCCCTTGAAACATCAACACAAAAACACGGTGTCTTCCTGCTAGAATTGTTCATAGCATCTGCTAAGTGTTGTATTGAATCAAATGCTAAACCAGACCACCCAATAGACTCAAGACTTGCTGTGTTGTTCCCAACTATGGGATCAGCACTACCCAAATCCAAGAATGTTCCCCTGTTGCCAAGTAGAATATGGGCAAATTGATCTTGCATTTCCATACTAGTATAGTTCATTGTAAAATCTCCCTGGCACAATCTATCACACGGTTTGGTTTCACCATGCTGCAACTGTTTGGGTTGAAAAACGATTTACCATTCTTGTTTTTTGGCTCAAATGCCATTGGGTTTTCAGTATGCCCCTTTACCCTATGGTATGTTAGAATGTGAATAGCTGGCATTGAATACGCCCCAATGATCCACATTGCGCCAGAATCAGAACCAATTACCAAGTTACACTCTAACGCCAACCGAATTTGGTCAAATAAAGATGTGTTGGTGTGTCTCTTTGTTACACCCGCAATAGTTGGCTCTGTGATCCAACCAAAGTGGTGGACATCATACTCTTTCAACCCAGAAATAACCGCTTCCCACCACTCGACTGTTGGGGATCTACTTGGTTCTGACCCATAATGTGCAAATGGAAAAATGGCAATACTTTTTTTCTTGGGAGCGTTGATTACCTCCAAGTTAGAGTACCCATGGTTTTCTGGGATATGAAGTGTAGAGATATCAACCCACCATTTTGTAAGAGTTGGGTATTGCTTAGATTCTGGAATGGTATCCCATATGCCAGCCATTCTAAAGTTCTGCTCAACGCTACTAATTTTATTGAACCAAAACAGATCATCTACCGAAGGGGCCTCATTAATTTGAATGTCACAAGATTCCTTCAAAGCTTTGTCGTTACTTCCAAGACTTTCCCAGCCCTCCGTAATATAGATTTTGTCTATGTGTTTTTGTGATATATAAAGTGGAGCAGCCTGGGAATTTTTTCTGTGGATTACCCAATTAACATAGCTGTCTTTGTGTTGTTCTTTGATGTAATCCAAAATAGTTAAACCTATTATTGTGTCACCTATGATGCCCGCTCGTATGCCCCAAATTTTAACATTGCTCATACTAACCCAAACCCCCATCCATCTAGGAACACATAATCACCAGGATCCTTGGGGTGGTTGAACATTTTTTCCGCTGGTTTTTCATACCTATTGGGGTACACCACAACTTCTTTTCCAGCGAAAGCTGCTAGTGTCTTTCCCCATGAATCAGCACCTATGAATTTTGAACAGCTTCGTATTAACCTAAATGAATTCTCAAAGTCTGTCACCCACACATCACCAAAGGGTTCTCCTATTTTTTCCTTGTCCTTCTTTGACCCAATCAAACAAACTCTTCCATACCCAGAATACTCATTGGCAATGGAGTTTAACACAACCCTTGGAATCTCTTTGATCTTTGTTGGATCATCGGCACCACCAAAAGGCTGAATGACCGTCAACACTTGCTCATTTGGTATCGGGAAAGCCCATGCTGGGTATCGTTTCACTCCGTAGTAATCAAACACATTTGTCTTTCCACACTCAATCCAATCTTCAACATACATAAACTGCCTTGGTGTTACACCAGACCCAACAAAATTTGGGTGTTGAACAAGAAGCTCCCAAATAATCGGACTAGTGTGAAATGATGCTCTAGGGTAAAACCACCATTTTTTCACCTTTGGAAACTGCTTGGATATCTCTCTGATTGTGGTTACATTGTTGCACACAAAAACAACATCTGTGTGAGAATCAATGTTATCGTAAAATGTTGCCATCAGTAAAAAAAAAATCACCTAGACCACCTATTCCAAAATAGAATTTGTTCTCTACATTTGCTAACAACCCTTGCATGAAACTCATTTTTTCTCCCATCGTTTTTTCTGGCTTAAACTCATTTTTAATCTTACTTCTTCTGATACTGGTTTCCTTTTTTTAGCAGCCTCACTCATTTTTTTTCTCTCATTTGGATCGGAAAAGCGTTTCTTAATTGCCACTGATAATGCTTCTCTATGAGATTTAGATTTTTTTCCCCCATATGAATTTTTATACCACCCACGTTTGCTTTTTTCTAACCTTGTTTCACTTATCTTTTTCTTCGTTTTTTCACTATGTTCTTTTCCATACATTCCATTTGTTTCTCCTGTTAATCTAACTCCATACATTGGGTTGTTTTCTCCAGAATATTTCCCTTTGGCTTTTTCGCTCATTTTTTTCTTTGTTTCTTCGCTGTGTTTTTTTCCATAAAATGGGTTTGTTTCTCCTGTTAATCTAACTCCATACATTGGGTTGTTTTCTCCAGGACTTGCCCCATCTCCACCAAGAGTTTGATTATATCCAGACCTAAATGTGCAATATTCTTCGATGTACTTTATTTCTAGTTTTCCAAGCTCCTCAAATAACAAAGTTTCATCAATTTTTTCTATGGAAAAATTTTCACTTCCATATTTCCTGATTGCTCTTTGTATGGAACAATTGATTTTTAATGAGTTTGCATCATATATGTGTTTAAACCACCTTTTTTCCATAGTAAGAGTTGTTTTACCAACATACTGTTTTCCATTTATTTTGTTTGTTATCAAATATATTACCATTTACAACCTCCACTAATAAATACTAGTAGAAAGTCTCCAAATCCATTATCATTGTATCTTTGCCCACCTTTCTTTTTCAAACTGGCAGGCTTGCATGTCCGCTTGGTGAAGTAATAATGCCAACCAAGTTTCCTTGTGTGCATAGGGTTTGTTTTCTGGGGTGTATTGCCCATCGTGAATAATAATGGCTTGGTATTCTTCATCGGTAAGCTTTACACCAAAGTCTGTTAGGAGTTTTACGGATCTGATTGCTGTGCCAAGATATATAAGACTCTCATTATGCTCATACATCATCCCAAGCTTTTCTCTGTGCCACTGTGATTCATTGGGGAGGAAGTAATCTTCATTGACCGTACCAACCTTTCCCAAATCATGAAACAGCCCACAGACAATGATTGAATCTTGGCTAATGTTTTTCTTGTTTGCCATAGTTGAAAGATTGGAATACACCCTCATTGAGTGTTCCAACAACCCACCTGGGAAACAGTTGTGGTATTCTAGTCTGTTCGATGCTGGGGCAACAAAAAACCTGTTCCCAATCTCTGCCATCAAGTTCTCGATAGCAATCAGATTTTCAGTATTCTTTATCCCCTTGACAATCTCCGTGAATTTTTCAGATAGCTCTATGATTCTGCTATCTTCCAACCTAAACTCTTTCATGACTTACCTTCCTATAACTTGTTTGTAACACACTCATTATACCACATTCACCAAAAAATGTAAAGGTTTTTATAGATAAACCCAATCTTTCCATTTTTTTGTTTTTGACTTTAATCTATTACTAATTGTCATTCTGGTAACACCAAACACCTTGCTTGCTTCATCTAAAGAATCAAACTGTCTACAACCAACAACAAATGACTTATGTAGTTTGTGATTTTTACCACGCATTTTATCTGAAAACGATTCTCTATCTCTTTTTTCCCAGGATTTAGAAATCCCCCTGGATTGTTTTACTTTGAACTCTAGGCTCTCCATTATTCTTTTTTGTTTGTGCCTAAATTCACTATTTCCCCATAACTCGTTCATTATCTCTCTTGCCCTATTTTTTCTTTTTGGGGTGTTTTGTAATTTCTTTTGCGCTTCACACAATCTTTTTTTTGTCTCTGGACTATTCATCCTTAATTTGTGTTTAGTTTTTGCTTCGTTTGACCATTCTCTTCCACTAATTCCCCCTGTTTCTAGGTTGTATGTGTCTCTGCGAAAAACCCACTTGTGGTCAACATATTTTTCTTCTTCAATCATTTCTTCGTATGAAAACAACTCAACCAATATCTCCCTACTAAAGTTTTGTTTTCCATATTTTCGGATTGCTTTTGTAAGCAACACCCCTGACCCCAAATACCCATCATTGAGATTTTTTGTTTTATGAACGCCCCTGTATTTTTTTCCATTTATCAAGTTTGTTGTTTCATAAAGAATGTAATACATCATGTTGAAAGTATTTTTCTATACCACTCACACCTTTCATTTGTAACATGCTCCAATGAATATTTTGGGTATACCAACTTATACAAATTTTCTGACAACTCTTTTCTCATTGCATCATCTAGTATCAGTTGCCGAATGTATTTGTGCCATAGCTTATGGTTTTTCCTTGGGTTGACCAACAACGCATTCTCCCTATGAGTTAACAACTGCTTGTAGACATACAAATCAGATGCAATCAACGCTTTTTTGCACATACCAGTTTCAATTATCTTCAATTCAGACTTGCACTCATTGAATGTGTGTTCATCTAGCGGTGCCAAGCAAATGTCCACATGCTTATAGTGGTTTCCATATTGAGTTATGGGAAGTGTTGTCCTTCTTACATACTGTTCTGGTGTTGCCTTACCATTGTCGTTGAATATGGCTTCAAATTTGTTCCATATGGACTCTTCTGGGGTTATTTTCCTTGTTCTTTCCTCTTTGGTTAGGGGATGTAATTCAGTAACAGTTCCCCTTGTGTCATATCCACACATAACAACCTGAATCTTACTAGCAATCTCCTTATCATTGAACAACACATTGAAAGTGCCCTTGATTTTGTCCAAATCTCTCTCATGACTTGAGCCACCAATCCAACCAACCCTAACTCTATCTGATTCTGTGGTTGGGTTTTGCCACATCTTCAAATTGGGATCAATAGCATTTGGTATGATGTGAACATTTTTGTTTATGGTCCTTCTTATGTGTTCTGCATAGATTTCTGTGGTTGTTGTAACCCAATCAGCGCACCTTAGATTTTCAATGATTTGGTGATGGATACCCTTCGCCACAACCATGTGATAAGCTGGGTGCCCAAAAAACGGCAGCCAGAAGTCGTCAATATCAGAAACAACAATCGCACCGGCTGTGCGAAATTTATCAGCCCATAGTGGGGTTGTTTCAGGTTCGGCGATGCGTCTGTGATAGTGGACAATATCAAACTCCCCTATATCGTCCTCTGTTATTGGTTGCATTAGTCTAATGTCAACCTCAAACTCTTCCCCATGGTTTTTTTGTATCTCTTGTGCAACCCAAATTGATCGGTAAGCTAATAGTGCCCAACACCATAAGAATCGCTGGGTATGATTAAAATTCTAATTTTGTTGGGCACTATTTGATCACCCACCTTTAATGAATCTGTCATATCTTTCATATAACTCTTCTTTCGTTATTGAACACTTTGCGTGCTTCGAACTGTTTTCCCCACGATATATTATGCTAAGATTGATAACGCAACCAATTATATGCGGGGGAACATCTTGTTTAAACCCCTCTAGGACACTAAAATTATGATCCAATGTGTATCCAGATGGTTGCAATATGTGTTTTGTTTGGATATATTCACTGTAATTTTCCAGTAAAGATATATCGGAATGCTTTGTGTACAAATTTACCAACTGTTTATATGCTTCCCATTTTGTTTTTGCAGAAAGTGGTGTCCAATATCCAGTTGACTCATGGTGGACCCTTATGCTATCTCTATTCTTTTCGTAAAAATTTTTTGATGCATCTGCGATTTTCATTAAACCAGGGTGGCATTCTTTTGTTAAACCTTTATTCCATGTGTCTAATCCAGAATGAGCGCAAGGTCTGCATTTCCAATTTTTATGCCGCCTTGTCCAATATCTTGGAAAAACTCTAATTAACCCACAGCCAACACAAGTTGCAGTATACATCTATTCACCCCCACACAATAAATATGCAGTTGGGGTCATTTTTGCTCTACCAATAATCAGTAGTGTTCATATTATGTGTAAATTTTCCTCTCCATGAAACTCGACAAACTTCTTTATGGTGTCCCTTGTGCCATGTCCTGGATCTCCAGGGGCAGCGATGAGAACATCCGAAAACTTTGCTATATCCGTGTTACAAACAAACCCAGCACGCTTACCGTGCGTTTTCCAATCAGCAGGAAACTCAAGGTATGGTAGTTTACGATCAAGATGGATGTAGTGGGCAAAGCTATCCGCACCCCTGGAACAACCACCAGAGCATATCCAATCTCCTGGTTGGTATATCACATCGAACACTTCCAGAATTTTCAACAATGTATTTGGGTTCTCACGATTCCTAGAACCTACAATACCAATGATTTTCCCCATAACCTACCACATATCCTCACTGGTTAAAATAGACCCAATCAACTTTTCCCCAACTTGACCACTAGATTTAGCAATAACCAACGCTTCATCACGCAACACAAACCTACCACGACTAGTTAAAAATCCTTGACCGAAAGACCTAACTGGTATACCAGTTTCATCGAATAGCATGTGGATTATGTTGTGGTGCCGATTTGGTCTTTCTAGTGCGTGAATTTTTCCGTTTAGCTTTATGGCAGCGCACTCAATTATCTCATTCACAGAACACATCCTCTCTCATGTAATCAATGACTGATCGTAGGAGATTCCAATCCCTTGTGGCATAGGCTTCCTCCAACATCTTTATCCACTCTTCTCTTTTTCTATTACCAATGTCGGCATGTATGGAACTAATAATGCTCACCTGTAACCAACCTTTCAAATAAATGGGGGGCAATCATGTTGCATATCTTCCGCTCCGCTCAATTACCCCCGCTCGACTCCGCTCATGCTACTTCCTTAACCACCAAAAAAGATCGATCAAGGAAAGAGCCAATACAAGTTCAAACCCAAGCATTTGACATCACCACCTTCCTTACTTCAGCATTCCCCTCACTTGAGGATTTTTCATTAGCCTGTTAACAAACTCATCTATCTCCTGTGGTGTTTCTAACTTGAAGTGGTTGCCATGCTTGTCTGTTATTTCTTCCTTCATGGTTGCCTTGATGATTTTCTTTAACCCAGCAACTTTGTCTTTCTCAAACTCAAGGTCTATCTCTTTCTCACCAATGATCACATAAGGCATTTCTGTTATTATATCATAACTCTTCTGTCTTGTAAAGTATTTTCCCTCAACCAAATAAATTTTCTTGGATCCAAGTTGCCTGTACATCTCATAGTTCTCATGGTACATCAACCGATACATTCTCTCTTCTGCTGGAGACAACCTACCCTTTTCTTTGAAGTAGTTGTATAGCTTCACCTTTTCTTCTGGCGACATCTTTACTATTGTCTTTTGTTTGATTGCCTTCATATGCTCTTGTCCATTGTCAACACTCAAACCAACACTACTAAGCCAATCTTCCCCCATTCCCTTTAAAGGCTTTCCTGACAACACATCTTTGATTGGATATAGGATAGAGTTCTTAGCATCGTTGAAAAAATCATTTACCCTTATAGCTTTTTCCGATGCTGCTTGCATTCCCTCTGCGTTTATGTATTTACTTGCATTGGTTTCGCCCTTTCCTTTGATGGCAACAATAACATCTTTGGCAGGAATTTCAATTCTCCAATTCAATATGATGATTGGCCTTCTTCTTTTTCCAGGAACCATATCACGATTTTTGATGTGACCATTGTGTACTTCCTGTATGTCCAGCAACACCTTTTTCAAACTATCCCTGGGTGGATAAACCCAAAAACTAATCAGCTTTTTTTCAGGCCAAAATCTTCCTGGATACTTGAAGTTTCTTCTACTCCTACCAAGTTCCCGGTGGGTTGTTCCTTGATGTTCACTAACCTTCATTTCACCATTGAGATATCCGAATGCATAATTCTCTTTGGAATCCCAATAAAAGGAAACCTTCTTTGCCTTCACACGATCTGGGTTTTCTTTGATAATCATTTTAGTCCCTTCATCTATTGTTTTCAGTTTGGTGTAATACTTTGGATCCTCTTCCAAATGAGCAAGCACAATCTTCAATAAATCAAGATTGGAATCAACCACATCAAGTTCATCGTCTGTATCGTGTTCTTTTTCTACACCAATACCCATCTTGATTTGATCAAGATCAAATTCGTCCATTCTCTTTTTTATGCTTGCTGGAATTTTCATTGGGTGTTACAACGCTTTCTGTCATAAAAAACCAACTCATTAAGTTCATTTTCAAATTCACTTAGATCACGATCATTTTTTGACTTATTTGTTAATGAATCACACCAGCAAACATTTTTCAGGTTTTTTGCTAATTCTGGATACCTTGATATTGGTTTTATGTGATCAATGGAAGCATTGACTCCCAAGATAAGATCAAGCCCTGTGTAGGCACACTTATGATTTTGTTCTTCAAACAGGGTTTTTAGATGTTCCCAATGCTTTCTTGAGCCAAGGTTGTTATTGGAACAACTTTTGAACCAACATTTTTCACACAATGTGTTACTATTTATCATAAGCTGTGACCCACATTGGGTACACAGGCCAGATTTTTTATATTTTTCGTATTTGTTTCTTGTATATTGTTTCATTTTATCTTGGTTGTTTTCCATCCAAGCTTTTTGGCATTGTTTCATGTGATCTTTGTTGTCTTCTCTCCAAGCTTTGTTGTACTGCTTAATCTTATCTTTGTTAATCTCATAATACTGTTTTATTTTATCTTTGTTGTTTTCACTGTAAATGTTACCTTGGTTGTTACAACAATTTTTGCACCAACTATTCAACCCATCTTTATTTGCTTTCTTAGTACAAAATTGCTCAATAGGTTTCTCAATCTTACACCTTGAACATACTTTCGTTCCTGTTTCAAAATTAGCTCTTGGCATTTATCGCTCCCAAATTATATTTTTTTAGTAGGTTCTCGACATCTTCGTCTGTGTGCCCAAATTCAGATTCAGTTACAACTGGACCACCCTCTTTGGCGAACCATTCTAGTATTCCAATGCCCCTTGTGATATCCACCCTATCACTAGTTTCCTCTATTGGGGGCACCTTAACCTGTTGTCTGATTTCTTCAATGTCACCATATGGGTTTAAGGTCTTCTTTTTTGTAGAACCAAACTTTGGTGTAGAAGAAATGTTCTCTTTTAAGGACGGTTTTGCTATTGTGGTTGGCAGCTTTTGTGCTTCATTTATTGTCAATAGCACGGATGGTAGTGCTTCAATTAGGGCTTCCTTTATTATGGCCTTCAGTTCCGATCTTTTCATTGCTTACCCCCTATACCAGCTAACTCCAACAACCTGTTTTTCTCTTTAACATCTGCTGTTGGTTCCTTGGGTTCACTAGACAACCCCAACGATTCCATTATCAGTCTAACCTTATCTTCAACAAACCCACCCTCATTGATTTCACCATAAACTAGGTCATGCTGTTTCATCAAAAAAATAAGCTTCTTGTCACCCTCTTCTAGCATCTCCAATATTACTTCTTTGATTACCTTATCAACATCTAATTTTTTCATGTTACATCTTGCCCCCAAGTCTGTTATACAGAAATGTGGTTTCCTCGACAAACTTAGCTTTATTGTTTGGGTGAACTCTCTCTGAGGTTTTGTTTGCTGACAAGTACAAGGTTAAGAACCCATCAAAATCAACACCCTCTTTCACCATTGATTTGTTAACCACCAAGTATGAAAAATTCCCAACTGAAATTTTGGTTACAAAGCTACTCATTTTTCTTCCGCACCAAGTTCCATTTTCCAAAACCAAGATGGGATAACTATAGAGCTTGTGGTAAAATGGTTTGTTCATTAAGCATCACCCCTGTATTCTTTGATTAGATCCATCACAATGTTTCCTGGGCAGGCTGGCTTACCAAAATCACAATGCCCATACACACTAGTCCTGGGTAAGGTAAGCTCCTTGGTGAGATGATTCAAGAGCCCCCTCAAGCTTCCTAGTTGTGCCTTTGTTGGTTCTGATTTTCCAACATGACCTGGACCAGTAAAATCTCCACACAACATAATTCCAATAGACGTGGTATTCTGACCAGCACAATGCCAAACAACATCTGTGTGATCGTTAACCTTATACACTGTTCCATCTTTTTCTATGGTGTAGTGATAAGCTATTTTTGGTGCCCCACCTTTTTTCAAATGGGAGTCCTCACTAATATGGTAGTTGTTAGTTGCAACAGTTGTACCCTCTGCTAATTGCTGGTGGTTAATTATCTTCTTGATTCTACTTAGATCCCTTTGCCCCCAGATATGAGTTTGCCCGCTGTACTTTGGGTTAACAGTTAGTTCTATTTCATTGATTTTGAAGTCACCAGATATTGCCATAAGCTTCTCCTTGATTGCCACGAATAGTTTTATGAACGCAAACAATGTCATACCCTAACCAACTTTGCGTATTGGAAAAATTGGTGGCAAAGCCACAACGATAACATCTGCATCTTCCAAACATCTAACTGTGTGTTTTATGTTATGGGGAATATACAAACAATCCCCACGCTTTAAAATGTTGGTGTAGGAGTTACTTACAGATATCTCCATTTTTCCGTGTAGCACATAAAAAAATTCAGAAGAGCTATGGTGACAATGCTCCCCTAGATAATACCCAGAGTTAATTTTTGAATGAAAAAAATCATAACCCTTGTCTGTCTTGTTACCAATAGACACAATCTTTGCTCCATCACCTATTTTTTTTTTAAGTGTGGGGGTATCCATACAATGAAAATCAATGTTTTCTATACCAAATTCATCTATTAGAGATGTTATATCATTGTCCCATTTTTCATACAAATCTTCGAATCTTTTGTCAGTTGCAAATCTAAACTTTGCTAATTTATGCAGGGCAACTTTGTAGAAGATAAAAAACATAGTGATACCGATTATACTAACCACAAAACTAGTCATCACAGTCACCCCCACTCTTATCCTTGAATTTTTCTTGAGCCATAGCAATAACTACACCAAAGGATTTATTACACAAAGATATCAGTGAATCCAATCTATCGCTAATTCTATTCATCTCATTTTTCATATATGCAAAGATAAAATAAAATGCTACCCCAGCAGCACCATATTTTTCTACAAGTTGACTAGCAACATCAGCAACATTCAAGTCCACCATATTCCACCCTATTCTTTTTTGTCGTCAATAACATCTTTGAGTTTTCTACGAATAGTTGAACCAAATGGGGCATCGTATCCTGCAACATTAGCTGTTGTATTAGCTGGAGATTCTTCGTCTATCAAGTTATCATACATATCTGATACAACACTTCTTATCAAATCCTTTAACTCTTCTTTTGTCACCTAAGTAAATCCCCCATTGATACATCACACAGATAAATATCAAACAACCCCACCAATGTCTTGTACTATTTCAGCATCGTGTATCTTGCTGCATATTAAATACTCCTTACCACCCCCAAAATTGGAGTTTGACGCCAATAAAATAAGGCTCCCATGGGAGCCTTCGCATCTCCCTAAAGCAACCTTAGCCCCATCCTTGTCTTCATTTTTCAATCTAACTAGTATCTCATATTTATCCTCTCCGACTTCTACTGTTTCCAACATCGGCACCTTACCCCCATTTTTTTGAGAAAGTCTATTGGATCTTGAGAATAGACCTCTCCATACACCACTCTAGTTATGCCTGCATTGATTATCATTTTGGCACAAAGCATACAGGGTGAAGTTGTCACATACATAGTTTTATCACCAGGATGATTTTTATCCAGTTTTATCATGGCATTCATTTCAGCATGAATACAGGTACACCTTGAAGTACCAATCATCGGTAAACTCACCCCATTGATTGTGCTTTCTCCACAATATTCGCAGGAATCATTATCATCACCTGCGGCACCGCCATTATAACCAATAGCCAAGACCCCCTCATTGTTGGTTGGAACAATAACACACCCAATTTTCCTACCTGGGATCTTGCAGGTTGACCGGAGGGCAATTTTTTGAGCAAGCCCCATCCATATATCGGCCCAAGGGGGGCGACCGCTAGAAGTCACCACAATGGCTCCCAACATATACCCCATCAAATGTAAATTTACCGTATTGATCCTCAAATATGGGGGAGAATCCATGTTTTAGACCAATGGAAACCATTTTACCATCTTTTTGTATGGCTTCCACATTATCTTGTATTGTTGGAACCCAAACCGATACAGATTTGCCATTAATAACATGGCGTTTCTCCATCAGCCTACTTGGATATTCATCCTCAATAGCTTCCATCGCTTCTGCTTTTCCATCATCAAACCCTTCTTTGTATGCCTCATCAATTGCGTTTTCAATCGAATCTTGATCATCATAATTGACATTTGGGTAACTGTAATACCTTCCCATTTCAAACCACCTTTCGTTTGTATTCCTTTAGCACAGACCGAATCTTGCTCCACGATACATTAAACTCTACAGAAATTTTTCTGTATGATAATCCCCCCTCCCTCAATACCAACATTCTTTCCATTTCCAATTCTGTAAACACAATTGTTCTTGATTTTATTAAGTTCTCAATATGTCTTGAGGATTTTTTCTTTCCAATCAAAGAATCACTAATTTTTTTTCGTTCTTCATTTGATGTAAATCTTCTTTTTGCAGAAATAGATGCAGATTGTTTAAATTTTTCCAAATTTTCGGGTGTTATTTCTGCCCAGCGTTTTATTTGGGCTACCCTCATGTTTTGTTTTGCTTCGTCTGTCATCTTTTTTCCAGTATTCGCTAAAGTTAATCTCTCCCCAAACGATTTTGGATATTTCATTCCAATATGGGATCGACTAATTTTTTTCTTTGTTTCTAATGATGGGTTTATGGTTCCATTTTTTCTTTTTGTTTCCAAAATTTTACCAATGGTTTCCCGAGTCATTTTTCCAACTCTACCACCATGATCGTTATTATATCCAGACGCATATGAACCAAACTCGCCAACATATTTCTGTTCCAATATATTCAATTCTTCTCTTGTTTTCCCACTACATAAAACTTTCCAAGTGAAATTGTTTTCCCCATATTTCCTAATTGCACAATGAAATGTTGCAGTTGACCCGTTTTTTGCAGATCTAAGGTGCTGTTTTTTTCTAATATCCAACTCAAATTTTGTTTGACCAATATATTGTTTTCCATTAATTAAATTTTCCGCTATATAAATAATCATGACTTACCTCCAAAAAATAAATATCACGAAGTCATGGTTTTATATTCATCAAGTATCGGTTTTATATAACTAATATGAGAAAATTCTTTTAATGGCGTGAACACCTGTTTATCAAACACCAAATCATAGTCAATCTCAAAGACATCCTTCCTCTCATCAATTAAGTGTAGGTCTTCCTGCAACAAACAAATTGCCGTTGTCCTCAACCTTGGTTTTTTATCATCTTCAACCTTGGATCTTATGTAGAACATCAATGGGATATCCCTGTATGTAATATTTGTTCCAAGATGTTCATTGGCAAACTTAGCACCCTTTACATGCTGGGGTTTGTTCTTAAATTTATCAAACGGCATCCCAAATTTCTTGAAGATACCCAATGATTCTGGTGGCAAGGTTTCTATCTCTTGTCTTAAGTCAACCAAGGTTTGGGTTGTCAAATTTCCCCTGACAACCAATTCAGTTATCTCGTTCATCCTTGCTCTCAAGAATTTTGGTGTATCCTTTCGTATGATGTTCAACCCATGAATGTACTTCTTTCCGCTTTCACGTTCTATTCCATAGTACCTCTTCTTTGAATCCCCAAAATAGATAACCTCAAGATCCTTTTCATATTCAAGTTCCATCATTTCATATTCGGGTAGGGGATATTTGTTGTACCTTGGAATAAAGACCTTTTTGAGCGTCTTATTGAAAATCTCCACCCAAGATCCTATGTCTTCATTCGATCTCCCAGATTGTTTAAAAAATGATGAGTCAGTGTCGGCATATATGACTTCAAACCCATCCTGATTGAGATTATCCATTGCATAATTCAAAGCTCTCCTAGCAAAGAATGTTATGGCATCTGCAACCTCAATCTTATACAGTCTAAAAAACCTAAAACCAAAGGTTCCATAGGCAGAGTTCAAAATGATTTTCAATGCATACTGGTGCTTGTCTAGCGCATTAAGTTTAACAGGATCCTCTTCTGTTTTCATCAATTTCTTTATGCGTCTACGTTCCCCATACATCTCTTTCAGGATCTTTGGGAGTACCCCAACCCTATTTGTGTGGGCATAAAACAGATACCGTTTTCCAACCAACTCATCACTGTATCCAGTATCAACATACTTCACCTTTTTCTTGTCAAGCCTTTCGATAATCTGTTCAATGGTATACCCATTTTCTTCTGCCTGTGCTTGCGAACAGATAAAGGTTTCCGGCGACAAATTGAAACTCATAACTGTTGTTGGGTATAGTGATGCATAGTCAACCAAACCAATGTCACTATACAACCCCGGTTTTGGATCCAAAACAATGGCACCCATGTAACTTTCTTTTTCAGATGGGTTTTTGGTTGGCAAAACCACTTGCCCACTACATTGCGACATGATATAGCTGTCCACAATTGAAGACTCGTTCATTGCGCTGTCAAGCGTTGTAATATTTGTCATTTTCTGGACCAAACAGAACAGGTTGAATATTCCTAACCTATCATCAATTTCCTTTAGAATCTCAACATCCCTAAACCCATATCGAATAAACCCTGGATAATCATCTTTCCAGTTTTTCCAAGTTACCTCTGTTAACTTTTCTATATCTGGATCCTCAATTATCTCAACTGCTGCCGTAGCTAATTTGTTGTTGGATAAATTGTAGTTCATCTTTTCACTGACAGCAATCAACATATCAATGTGATCAAGCCCAACCGTGTATGTTGCCCATTGTTGATCCCTTGGTTTCTTGTAACAGTTAACCAATCGGTCAACCATCCCACCACTCTCCCTTATGGTGTTATACATAGGAGACATTTGGTTGTAATCAATGTGCAAAAGCTTACAACGATTCACAATGTATGGAAGATCAAATTGAGAAGACCACCAACCTGTTACAACATCAACGCTGTAGTCTTCTAGGAAAGCAAAAAACGAGAGGATAACATCTTCCTCATCCTTGCAAAAGACAATTATCTTATCCCCAGACTCTTCAATCTTTGTTTCCTTAAGGTTTTCAGTTTCGGTTTCATGCCATGTGAACATGACATATTTTTTTTCACCGGATAGATATCCTTGAATGGAAGTGATCGGTGCCTTTGGATTGTCTGGACCCATAAATGTAACATCGTCTGTGAATGTTTCAATGTCAAAATAGAAGATGTTTCTATCCTTGGCATCTGCCCATTCAAACTTTGTTGTCATAAGGTACTTGAACTCTGGTCGAATATCCGATTCGTATATGTAACCTGGATAGAGTTCTGCTAGAGATAGTTTTTCCCGAATGCTTGTGTATTCTACCTTAACAACGTTCTTGCCGAAGATAGACTTATACCCAACCGATTCTGGTATTTCCATTCTAGGAAACCTGTCTAAATTTCCAACCTGGGATTCATCAAAGTAGAACCAATCCCTAAATTCGGATTTCAGATGAACCCGCTCACCGGAATCTGACACACCGAACCTATGGATAACCCAATCGCCGTAGGAAAATTCAGAACACACCCTTGTTAACTTCATTGATTTCCCTCATCCACTCTATTGCACCACAAGTTGGGCAAATGTGTTTGTGCCTATCTTTTCCACGGAACAAATTTGTATGATCATATTTCATTTTTCCCTTACGGCAAACCAAGCAATACTTCAAAACATTTGTGAGTCGATAGTAGTCAAGACGTTGATCATCTTTCACCCAGGACATGGAAACCCATTTTTCTTTTGTCCCCCTTACTGTGAAGAAATCAGTTGTGAAATATCCACCCTCAATCCAGCCCACTGTTTTCCACCACTTACGTTCTGGCCCAATTTTTTTGGGAAGCCAAAGAAACTTTCTCTTCAGCTTCCTCTTGTGGTTTGGGTATATGGTTTGTTTCATTTTCAAACCCCTTGCTTTCCAATCTTGTTTCCATCATCATTGTCTTCTTCCCTCAAGCATGATGTTGAGATAGACATATTATCAAATGCACTTCTAGTGCCAACAGCATCGGCAGCATAACACCATGTAAATGATGGATTAAAACCATATGCACGACTTGTGGCAAAGGCATCTTGGTTAGCTGCCAAGAAAACGAATTCCCAATTATGGCAAGACCTTTGGTGACTCACCATATCGTTTATCTTTTGGGTTGTGAATTCCTTTGAACAGTTCTCTTGCCCATCGGTAAGTATAGCACAGATAACCCTTGGTCTGCAACAATTATGTTCCCCCGATCTATGCGAATCATAGTGGTAAGTTTCCTCTTCAACTTTCTTGTTAACCATGTTGATCGTCCTACCAATAGCATCATTCAAAGCAGTCATACCCCTTGGAACAAACGATGCATTGGTTAGTTCTCTTGCCTCTCGAATGGGTACATGATTGTAAACACACTCATACTGGTCGTCAAATTGAATCATGGTAAGATATGCATTGCCCCCCATTTCTTTTTGCTGCCTCAAAAATTCATTGAACCCACCAATGGCATCCGAACGAATGTCAGACATACTCCCAGACCGATCCAAGATAACCACGATTTCTACAAACTTCTCTTTCATTTTCTTCTCTCTTTCCTGTTCACACCAACAATCATACCAATTTCCCCATTGATCTTCATAACTCATGTCCCTGTACTCCCAAATTTTCCCTCACCCCTTGGAGTATCATCTAGCTCTTCAACCAAATCTGGTAAACCAACCCAACATGGCACAACAACTAGCTGTGCAATCTTCTCACCAATTTTGTAGGTAAAGGGAAGCTCTCCATTGTTGAACATATGAACCAACAGTTCACCCCTATAACCAGAATCAATAACACAAGCACCTATTGTAAGCTTATCTTTTGTTGCCCTGCCAGATTTCTCTTTGACAACCCCAACATAACCCTCTTGAATAGCCACCGCTATTCCTGTTCTCACAACCGCATCTTTACCAGGATGAATACAACCATTGCTTATCGTGTAAAGATCCAACCCAGCGTCACTTGGATGCGCTCTTGTTGGAACGATAGCACCATCTACCAATTTCTTGACCAGCATAGAACCCCCTTGTTTGGTAATGTTACACTATTTCAGCATAGATGTAAAGGTTTTCCTTCACTATTTACCACAAAAAATGCGGAAGCCTTTTCACCGCACCAGCATTTCATGTTTTTTTCTAGTAAGACATCTCCAACAGGTATGATTATAAGACGTTTACACTTTGGACACAAATACATCATTTACTTTTTCTTCCGATCAGCATATCTCCGTATGCGGGTTAATCGTTATTTATTGGTTACTTTTCCAACCTATATTTGCACAACCAAGTCAGTCTTTTTTGGTATTGGATATCTTAGACCATCGTGTTTGTATGTGGTGGGTCCAGATTTAACAAGGACTATATCGTCACCTTCATCTGGGTATCTAAACTTATCCCCAACCTTCAACTTTGAAAATGGAACTGTATCATTTTTCTCAACACCCTCTTTGACTGTTTCAGCAAGGTTCTTACCCCTTCGCATACGGTAAGCAACCCGTTCTTTGACTGTCCTATAGCTCTTATCCAAGGCCACAACACTTATGTAGGGTTTCCCATCTTCCTCATTCAACTCACTGGAAACATGCACCCCAACATAGAAACCAGCATCCTCGTATACAAGGTAAGCACCTTTTAACAACTTCTTACCCTTCTTGAAATTTCCATCTCTTTCAAGTTTGATGTTGTTCTTAAGATCCTTGGACAATCTTGGATCTGTATAATGCAATTGGGTTATCCTCTTCAATGAGGGATAATGCGCCTTGAATGATTCGTTTACATCTATTCTTTTCATGCTGCTTACCTTTCTTTCGGTCAATAGTTTACCATAGAACTCTCTTTTTTCTCTTACGCTGGGCTTCCTCAAGCTTGCCCGCATATACTTTCGATACCCTTTACCAACTGCATACCAAGCTGTTTTCTTGACAATGTTGTAAAACTCTTCGCCATCCACACCTGGAAACGTCCTTATTAACGTCCTTAGTCTTTTTATGTACCATTTTGATAAATAGTTGGTATTTATCCCCTCTATGTATCTTTCTCCATCATCATAGAACACCAGGAGCAATGGTGATTTATCGTTTTTCCACCCACCAACCTGTCCAGGTCTTTGTTTCTTGCCATAAACAAACGACAATATTGATCCGAATTTGTAGCTCATGTTTCTTTTTTATCCTGTATCTTCTCAACTAAGTTTTGGTTTTCTACGTTATAGTATATGTATGTAAATATATTTCGAAAGCTCGAACGAACATACTTTCTGTATCCCTTGGTTATCGCAAACCTAGCTGTCCTCCTAAGGATATGGTAGAACTCTTCCCCATCAATACCAGGAAACCGTTTCATGATTAGCTTTAACTTGTGAACATAAAACCCAGACAAGTAATTCATATTGATACCCTCAATACGATCCTTTGGCATATCATCCCAGAACACCAATAGGTTTGGTTTCCGGTCCACCTTCCAACCACCGATCTGTCCTTGAACTTGCTTGTTTCCATATACAAATTCAAGGACTGTTCCATACGGAATTTTTTTCACAATAGAGTATGACTTCCTAATCATACCTGGGGGGATTGGTCTTCTATATTTGATTGGAGCAAGCTCTGGTTTCTTGGCAAACTTACCCCTAACATCCCTGGCAACCTCTCCAGTGATGACAACCTTCTTGGTAAACTTACCCTTGACATCCCTAAATGAATGTTTGGCACGCTTTGGCTTGAATGCCTTATGTGGTTTTTTGGCTTTCATTGAACCTCTTCACAATCTCATCCATGTATGCTTGTTGCATTTTTTCAGCAAACTCATGGATTTTGTTCTTCCTATGGTTCAAGCTTTCTGCTCTTAGCTGGTGATTTTCTTTCTTCAATCGGTTCCTCTTTTGAGCTTTCTTTTGCTTGATCGCCATTGAGTGTTTGTTCGGCTTTTTCATTGTATACCTCCAACAACTTGTTAAAAACTTCCATGAACATCTCTGAAAAATTTATGTTGCCTAGATCCTCTAGCACATACACACTAGGAATACTTATCTTCCGTTTGGTGTAGACTTCCCTCTTTACCTTGTCTGGTCTTTTTGCTGGCAAGGGTTCCCCTGGAAAATCTATGACCTCATTCCCAGCATGAATGGTTGTGTACTTATCCGTATCAGACTCTAGTTCCTTTAGTTTAAGATGTTGGCTTCCTCCTAAAAATAGTACCTTCATTTTTCTCCCTCCAATTCAATCATCAATATCTTAGCGTGTTCCAAAATACTTTCACCCTCTGGAACGCAAAGTATTTCTCTTAACTCATACAAAATTTCTTCTGCATCTTTTTGTGGTTCTACCATATCATTCCATGTAGGTACGATACCATTTCGCACAAAAAAATCATTTTCAAACATAATATCCTCCATTTCTGAATCGTCTTCTTCAAAGAGATCATCGTACTCTTTTTCGAAGTTTGGGTTATCTTCTAGGGCACACTCCCATGAACAATACCCCTCTGACAATGGGTGAAGACCACGATTCCACCCACAACTACCACACCAATGAAACCCCTCCTACACCTTTTGCATTCACTCATTTTTATACCTCACATGATCCTGTTTTGCACTCTTCATTAACAACCTTAACCAAATCTTTGTTCTTAGCATACAACTCAACATTCTCTTCTGTTGTTGGTATGGCAACCAATGGTTCATTAGCTCTTGACCCAGCACGATACAATGTCAACCCCTTCAAGCTATCGCTGTAATTCAATATCAACTCCATCAAATTATGGTAGTCATAGTCCTCTGGGAGATTTATGGTGTTGTGCGAAACTATCCCATCTATTAGGTATGAATGAGTATCTTCAACTGAAATATCCCACACCTGTTTAACTCCAACACATTCTATTGACACCACCTTTACACAAGTAACATTGGAATCATAACCACTATACCCAAGATTTTTCAAGGATTCTTCAACCATAAAACCACCACACAAATTCATGGACCTCTTAAAATTTCTTCTCTTATACGATTCAGTGGTTCCAACCCCAATTAATTCAACCAATTTTTCTCTATCTTCTTCCTTAACAAACCTCTGAATCCATTTTCTACCTCCACTTGGTAACTTGTGGCTTTCAATTGGAATTAAATCACAACCATCGTTATAATATATGGAAATTCCATAAGACTTATTTGATTTCAACCCGGTCTTAACTTTCTTTTCCCCAAAATAATATTGGTATCCCAACCCGGCACAAATAGAAATGCATTTCTCAGCTATGTCTTTTGAATACCCCTCATAAATCACAAGCTTTCCGGTGTCATTAATTTTGTATCCATCTAAGGTTAAGCCCCTCAAAAAATGTTTCTTCACAAGATTATTTGAACACATAATTTCACCTGGGACCACCTTGTCTACACAATTAGAACCAAATTTATCTCTGAAGTGTTTAACCATTACTCTTGAATTTATGTGGTGCGACTTAACACCAGATCTTTTGTCAACCGAAGTTTTCGGTTCTACCCCAAAACACTTAACAAAAAGGTTGTCAATCAATTCACCAACAATATGATTTTTTTCAACTATACCAACAGAGTTTTTATTTGTATATCCATCTGCTAACCACATACCAAGAAATAAGGCAAAATCTTCGTCCATATGCGTTGGGTAATCTTTTACCCAATTGTTTGGTCTATCAATTTTTTTGTATTCAAACAAATTATCGTTCAACATTGGCGTTGTATTATAAAACACCCTATCTCCAATATCTAAACTTGTTACCCCCTCCCATCCGTTTGGTGTTTTAAATTTGTGGTTAAGAGAACATTTTATTTCTCTTCCGTTAGAAAACTTAATAGAATAGCATTTTTTTCTTCCTCCATTATATACACTTACAACTTTTTTCATACAGCCATTTTCATCCAAAACCATAATCCCATCATGTGGAGTGGTAAATGTATCTTTTGGAATGTTCTTTGTTTTTGCTATATCTTCTATTTTTATAGTGCCGAAATTTGTATTAATTAGCGTTCCTTCGATGACACATTTGCTTATTGCCTGATCAACATAATCCTGAATGGCTGCTTGAACCGCAATGTGTTCCTCTGGGGTTACATCATAAGCCCCAACGATATGCTCCCATTTGTTTCCGCTATTAACAGCCCTTGCGAACATTGGGTCAACCACAATCTCTTCTGCTATGACATTATCAACTCTATACTTTCTCCTATACATAGGTGAGAAGATTGGTTCAATCCCGCTAGACGTTCCGGCGATCATGGATATTGTCCCGGTTGGAGCTATGGAAAGAATAACAGCATTCCTTATCCCGTACTTCTGTATGCTCTTCAAAATTCTAGTTGGTAGCTTCTTCACAAAGTTATTGTCTATGTATTTCTCATAGTTAAACTCTGGAAAAGACCCCTTGGTTTTTGCTGTATCTATACTTGCCTTGAATGCTTCGTTGCGTATGGTTGTGAACAACCTCTCTATGAACTCCAAAGACTCTTCCGATCCATATCTATACCCAAGCTTGATTAGCAAATGGTGAAGACCCATGACACCTAGACCTATTCTCCTAGACCTCTCTGCTACGATCTTTGTCTCTGGAGTTGGATAAACGTTCATGGTTAGTACATTGTCCAACATCCTCACGGCAATCCCGATCACCTTTTCCAACAAAGACCAATTCACATCATCCGTGACTTCATCATACATCAACCCAAGGTTGATGCTTCCCAAGTTGCAGTTTCCATCATCGGGAAGCAAGGCTTCTGTACAATTTCTTGTTAACACCATACTATATTTGTTGTTTCCATTTTTATCAACTGTTGGATTACCAATGCAGAAAAAATTATGGTGTTTTAGTACATTCCCGCAATATACATCTTCAACACCTATTTTTTCAACAGACACAACCCTATGGTTGTTTAAACCATTTAAGTCTATATGATGAACACACTCATCTGGTCCAATTTTAACACCAGTTCTCAATTCTACTTGGATATTGTGCTCTGTTCTTCTATTACCACTATGGGAAATCCAATTATAATATTGGGATTTTGGTTTATTCCAAAGTTTCTGTTTCCACATTGTCATTGAATGTATTGAATCGTTATTTTTCAATTGTATACAAGTTTTCTCTGATCCATCTTTCATTATGAATTTGTGTTTGTCATTTACATCTAAGTATGTTCCATCGGAAAATGAAACTCTATAGATGTCATTCATTTTTCCAGTTTTCCGTATGTTTTCCATTTTTGATATTGATAGACTTCCATTGTTGTCAACACAATATACGTCAGTATCCTCACCAATTTCTGATAATTCTGAAATCTTAATTGGATCTCTCCCATCTGCAACGGCAACCAATGTATCCCCAACTACACATGGATTGCAACTGCTATACTCTTCAAAATACTTGGTTGCAAAATTGTTCTTTATGTTATCGACAAACAGGAACCCAGGTTCACCGGACTCAACTGCATTCTTGCAAATGGTATCCCACAACTCTTTGGCTTTGATGTTTGTCAGACCAACCACTTCAAAGGTATCTTCCCAATGAAGTCTAAAGAAATTTTCTGCTGTCTTCAAAGCAGTTTCTTCGGATGTGGCAACCACATAAATTTCGTCCTCAATACCCTTAGATGTTCTCTTTAGCAGATACCTATTGAACACCTGCCCCCTAAATTCAAACACCCAATCCTTGTCTGCTTTCACAGCCTCAAAAAACTTATTGAAGTAATTCACACTAATATTGTGGTTGTTCAACTCATGCAAAGTCAACTTTACATTCAAAAACTCTTGAACATCGGGGTGTGGTATATCCAGGTTGGCTATTAGAGCCACCCTCCTGCCCCCACCCGACTTTATCTCATTACCAATGGCATCTATCTTCCTTATCTCTGAAACGACTCCTGGGGCAACCCCTTGGACACCCTGGATAGGATCCCCCTTTGGTCTTATGTTGCTGTAGTTTGTTCCAACTCCCCCACCAAATGTAGAAATTAGATACATATCGTGCATAAGCTTGGCAATAGAGTGCCGGTTGTCCTCAACATCCTTGCAAAAGCAATTCAACAAACCACCAAGTCTTCTGCCCGACCCATACAGAACCCTTCCACCTGGAAAATAATAACCATTTGACAAAACCCAATTAAACCTCTTTTCCCATATAACCATATCTCCATTGTGTTCTGCTTTTGATAAATGATTCGCTACCCTTCTTGCTACCTCTTCCCATGTTTTTTCTGTTGGCAATGCGTATCTTTGTGCCATTATGCTCCGTTGAAAATCACTCATCTCAAATTTATCCATGGTCTAATCCTCCAAGTCCTTCAATAAGGACGCTATATCAACGGAACCACTTCTTAATATATTGCTGCTGTGATCTAGCACATTTCTTACTGCCGTATTCACATCATGTTGCCGATCCCTGTTTTCTAAATCTTCTTCATCCAACCCAACTTCATCAATTGTAAAATTCATGCAAGTGGTGTCAAATAAACCAGTAAAGGCAACCTTATCTTCACCCATTCTACTCTTGGCTAAAAAGTAACAAGCCATACCCAACTCTCTTAGCCTTGGGGATCTTCCAATAGAAATCACTAGGTCTGCCGTGAAAGCCTTTGCCAATGCTTCTGATATTGTCTTCAAAGCAACAATAGACACATCCAAACCATCACGATTAGTTTGTGTAGCAGACCATAGGGGCAAAGATTCCTCTCCTGCCCACCCCCTAAGCTCCTTTATTATGGAATCAATCTCAAATCTGTACTCACCATATTTTCTAGTTGGTTTTATCAAATCAGCATAATCAACAATTATCATGGATGGATTTATCCCCATGGCCCTAAGTTGCGCTAGGTGGTTTTTCAAATCAGCAATACTGGAACCCATAGTTGGAAATTCTTTGATGATAATTTCTGGTTTATGCACAAATCTACTGGATATTTCCTGTACCTTTGCCTCAACTTGTTTCCTATACTTTCCATCTGCATCCAACATTAATTTGGTCAACGGTATTCCCGTTATCTTTGAATCCAACCTCATACCAAAAGGAATCTCTTGCAATTCGAATGAGTATATGAGGGGGGTTCCCCCATTCATAAAACAAGCATACGCAAGGTGAGCAAGCATAAAACTTTTTCCAACCCCTGTGCCGCCCATGATCAAACCTAATTCTCCACTAGACAACCCACCAGCAATATACTCTTCGTCCAACATGGGAAAACCAGTTGGTATTGGATGCCTCCTTGCTGTCGTTCTCCCCAAAACATTTTTCACATACATATGTCCTATGTCTCTAGTTTGCCCGACCATCAAAGCCCTCTGGACTATCTGTGATATCCTATCATAGTCTTCCTTGTCCAGCAAGTTAACCGACTCAAGAATGGCTCTTTTCATGGCTTGTTGCTTACAGAACTTAACGGTTTCCTCAACAATGAATTTCTTGTCCACACCATATTCACGTTTCGAGATATCATTAATCTCACCCAATAAATATTCCCTCTTGATTTCATCTTCAATTTTTGTGTTGAATATGGTTGTCAGGTTTTCGAAAGATGGTATTGTTGTATACTGTTTGTTCCATTCAACAATTGTTTGAATCATTACACCAAAATTTTCGTTGCTGAAAAAATCTGGCTTCAAGATATCTAAGACTTGTAATGCAAATTTTGAATCATTGATGATATGATATATGATTTTTTTCTGAAATGCTTCTCCGAATTTTTCAAACGAATCCATACAGTCTACTTTCTCTTTTAGGTGTCAAAAAATCCCACCACCAAACTCCATACAAGCCTAGTGGTGGGATCTACTGTGTTCTACTAGTAACTATTCAACATCCTAAAATGTTGCAACAAACTGCATAACAATTGGATTCAACCCCTCATCTAGCTTGTATTCAACCGAAGCTGTTACCCTTTCAGAAAGGTCCATGTATGCGCCATACACCCAAGCATCTGGGTTGTAAACAAATTCAGAGTATCCATTGATGATATCGGCATTGTCTCTCACATTATAGTATCCAGCAAACAACCCAACCTTATCAAAGATCCCTGGGCTTGTTACACCCTTTGCCCAAAAGTTTCCATTGTCAGGCATATACTCACCCATGAAAGACAAGTTTGCAAACAACGATTCATACTTGAACAATCCCCCAACCACAAAACTCCCGTATGTAGTTTTCAAAGAGTCAACATCGTTGTAGCTAACAAACACTTCCAACCCATCTTCAAACAAATTCACACTTGTCTTGACAACGTACTCTTCTGATCCCTCAAGGTACATTCCTTCTACAGAAAGTATATCATACCCTGTATCCAAATGTAAACCTTTTGCAATAAAATCTCCCCTTGGTGCCGTAATAAACACGGACTGATCCGGTCTTTGCATATGCATGAACCCAATGGGCACAGCCTTTTGACCAATGGCCCAATTCAAATCGAACAGGCTAAACTTGATGTTAGCTTCCTCAAACTCTAGTGTGTTTAGGTCTTGATTCCAAACACCATAAAGCTCAAAGGATTCTGCATTGCACCACCCAGCAACGTAGGTAAGATCTGTTGAAAGGTTCTGTGCATCGTTGTCTACATTAACTGTAGCATCAATAGCAGCAGTACCACCAAAATCCCCTGCCAACACTGGAAAGGCACCCATCATTGCAACCACCATAACCAACAAAATTTTCTTAATCATGTTTCATTCTCCTTTGTTTGAACACCAGTTCTGAAAATGTATGTTCCCAATCCTCATAGTATTTCACTTGATGGTTTAGTTTGTCACCCAGGAACATCATCCTCAATCTGATATCGTTAAATCGTTGTGGTTTACTGTTCACCAATTCATCAATTTGTTTCTTGGCTTGGAGACTGATATTAACTCTTGTCAATTGCATCAATTCCCAATTAGCCTGTATCAAATCTTGGTTGTCAACCACAACCTGATATTTGCCCAACATTTTCCCAGCGTTACCACTGTCCAAAGCGTGTTGAGCCATGTTAACCAATTCCGTCACGTTCTCAATCTTTTCTATAGAGACAATCGGGAACATTTTGAGATAAGTCTTTTCCCCTATTCCCTTTACACCAGAAATCCCATCACTCTTGTCACCATTTAGACACTTGAAGTAGATATGATTCCCAGGTAAATATCCATGCTTGCTGAAAAAAGCTTTCTCGTTTGTCAACATTTTCACTGTTGGATTGTAGCATGAAACTCTCTCATTTACCAACTGCTTGAAATCAGCGTCAGTTGAGTAAATAATAGCTTCACAATCTTTTTCCATCGAACCAACAATCTCTGCTATGATATCGTCTGCCTCTACATATGGGATTGATATTACCTTGATTGGCAACACCCCCAAATATTCTGAAAGACGACCTAGCTGGAATGAGAAGTTTGTATCCCTATCGTTCTCATTCAAAAAATCGTAAGCTTTCACCACCCCCTTTTTGAATTCCTTTTTCCTGTTTGCTTTGTAGTTTTTATTCTGGAGCTTCCTCTTTAGTCCAGAGTTTGGTCCATCCATTATAACATAAACTTCGTCAGGAGTAAACATATTAATGGCAGTTTTCATGCTACGGAGTGTTCCAAATACAGCACCATAATGTTCACCATCAATGTTTGTAACTTCCACGACATGAAAGCTTCGTATGAACATGCCTAATTATAGAAATCAACCAGTAACAATTTTTTCCTATAATTATTTACTATCCGATTTCTATCCACTTGCATCACCCCACCTTCTCTCCCAAACCATCTTGGTTAATATACTAATTTTCTAATCAATCAGCAATAACCTTTTCATTTATCATTCCATTTCTGATTAGGGTGTCAGCCAAAACGTGTGCTATTCTGTCAAGGTTTGTGTGCCCCTCTTCTCCCTCAAAACATTTCAACTTGAAGTCCGTTTCTACAGCATGAAGAACCTCATATATCAACGTCTGAAACTTATCTTCTGGGGTTCTTGTTCCAGAATATATGCGTATGGTTCTATCCCAGAAATCTATCTGACCCCAAAGGGAATCTCGCTTATGACCATCTACATCGGATGGTCAATCACAATATTCTATTTTGTAAATGAACCCACCAACGTTTATCTTGCTCATTGGCATTATGAAACACCCCTTGCAAAATCTATCGCCATCTGTTTAGCATCTTCCATTGTTTCAGCAACCCATTCCCCACGACCAAAATCTTCTGGGTAATATTTGGTTTCAAGCTCTCTAATATTAATGTCTTCATCTACGCATTCCCAAGATACCATTACAACTTCATCACCATTAGCATTGAAAGCCCACTCTGCCCTAACATTCTTGCGACCTTTATCACTCCAAAAATCTATGGAACACCTTAAAGCATCATCTCTATCCTTTGGTTTATAGTGGCAGTCCCCAAATTTACAAGTAGACCCAATGGTAAAACCATAGATTGCACGGTGCGACCAACCAAACCATTTATTGTCAATAGTACAAAACCCAATTGAACAAACAGAATTACCTGGGTTAGCAAGCTCTGGCTTTATGCCCATCTTCTTGCATAACTTAACTGCATCTTTTGGTTGCCCTATGAGTAAACCACCCTCTGTGAAAGCTTGTTTCAGGATAATTTTTTCACACCCATGAGCATCCTCACCACTATATTCCACATCTTTTAAGACATACCCAAACTTTCTCATGTGTCTTTCTTTTAGAACCTTTTTAGTTTCCATCATGATACCTTCTTTGGTTTACAATTTTTGATCTCTCTGCTATTGGGTGCGCCTGCCAAAACCCCACAATCTCGGATATATCGTAACTCAAAATATCAACCTATGTATGCTTTTTACCATACTAAAAAAAATGCTAGAACCCACTTTCTCTGTATTCGAAGACCTTCTCTATTGACCTTTCCCGTAGGGCAGCTTCAATCAAACCACACATATCTTTCATCAATTGATTCAACCTAAGTGAATAGATGATGTTATCGTTAAATTCAGTGACCGTTGCCTGTCTGGTAGCCACCATTTTGTCGTCAACCTTCAAAATCAATTGAAAACTATGCTCTTTGTTGCTCATAACCTATCTCCTTGTTAATCCTCTGACTCGGGTTCCCCTATCATAATATCCTCATCACCAAAAGATTTTGGACCTATGATGTATGCCTTAGCTAATGCTTCTTTCAATTCACGCTGAAACACTTCCTCTTTCCATAACGATAAAAATTTTCTCTTGGTGAACTCAACATCTGTCCCCGTTGATGGAGATACAAATTTATACGTTTGGCCTCCACACTTTTTTATTACATCAACCCGAACGGCTGAATCCCAAATTGTCTCTTCATCATCAATCCAGGCACCAAGCTTATCTCCCCACTTCATGTAATAATACATGGTTCTCATTGGTGGCGCAACCTTGTTCTTCTTAACATCACACTTTACGATCTTACCAATTTTATTTTTGTCCACATCTGTTATTTCTTTGAAGTGCGTCAACCTAAGTCTAACACTTGAATGAAATGGTATTGCTTTTCCACCTGGAGTTATTTGGTTATCCCCATATGTTACACCAATATTTGCTCTAAGCTGATTGATAAACACGAGGTATATATTGTTGTCGGCTACAACTGACATAAACTTTCTCAACCCTTGCCCCAACAGTCTAGCTTTAAGTCCTATTGTGGCATCCCCATAATCACCTTCAACCTCAATCTTGCATGGTGTTGCTGCAACTGAATCCCATACTATGCAAAGAGGCGGTCTATCTTTGGTCTTACTTTTCTTGAAGTTGTTTGATATGGCCTCCATAGTTTGAAAAACCTCTTCAACCGTATCCACTTCAACATGAATCAATCTATTAACATCCACCCCACAAGCTTCCATTACCTCAAGTGACCCAGCGTGTTCCGTGTCAATAAGAACTGCTGCCCCACCTTTTCTCTGGCAGTCTGCTATGATATAGTTTCCCATCATAGATTTCCCGGCACCCTCACCACCTGAAATTTCAACCAACCTACCCTGGGGAATACCACCAACCCCAACACGATTTGATAACACAAGGTCAAGCATCCATGATCCAGTTGACAACCAATTTTCAACATTGACATTTGCATCTGTCATGAAACAAGCTTTGCCAGTTGACTTAAAACTAGCAAAACCAGACTTAATATCCTTGAGAAGCATACCAGAAAAATCATCTATTTCTTTTGCCACATTCACTCCAACCTTAAAATGGGTTTCAAATTATTTTCTATGAAAGTTTTTATTGATTCCAAAGAAATGTTCCTTGGACAATCTTCAATCGAAAAGTAACATGTGCTAGATGGACCACCCTCTAGTTTTTGTTCTATGTTGAACACATAGGAGTAGATTTTTGTATCGTCACCCAACAACTGTAAGTATCTCTTGTCAACAAGAAGGGCAGACTTGGCAACATTCTTGTTACCAAAGGGACGGAAGAAAACAAATCCATCCGTCCCTTCCCCCACGACCTCAACAATAAGCCCATCGATGGATAGCCCGGTTCCCCTAATGATATACACCTTTGGTTTATTTTTCATGAGTTAGTCTCCAAGCAAGTTGCTTAGTCTGGATTTGAAGTCACCTTGATCAGATTTCTCTTCCTCTTGAACCACCACGGAATCATCTTCCGGTGGAAAATCAGTTTCATCTTCTTCAACTGGATCTGTTGAGAACTTACGAACGATTTCCTTAAGCTCTTGGTATGACTTAACAGGAAATGCTTTCTTGTCATCCTCTAAGTAGTTTGGAGTAGACTTTAGCAAGGCTTCAATGTCAACTTTCTTAGCCAACAACTTGGACTGTGTTGGAAACACATCAAACTGCGGTTGGTCAAATTCTTCCTTCGTCTTCTTGGGAACAGTCCAAATTTCAATGTCCCGTCCTGTTGCAACATCGGAAAGGTGTCCCCACTTGGGGTCCTCAAACTTTTCCAACAAAGCCTCATAGATTTGAACGCCATAACCCCAAAGCTTAATTCCAGCACTCTCGTTCCCACGTTCGATAACAGGGGAGTATGCACGAAGTCTTGCTTTGATTTTCTTGACCATGTTCCATGCTTCTTGTGAACCAATGTTTTTCAACTCATCCACCATTTCACAAATGGGGCAGGGATCACCGTTGGTTTTCAATGGGCAAAGAACGCTGCTGTTTCCAGCAACCTTATAGTGCCAATACACTTTGAAGAAGGGGTATCCATCTGGATCGTGGATATAAGGAATTTGCCGTATAACCTTTTTTGTCCCATCTTTCGGAGAGATACAAAACACATCGCTTTTTTCTGTGTTTGTATTCTTCCTGCGTAAGTTCTCAAGTTCTTCTGCTAGTCTGCTTTTCTTTTGTTCTGCCATGTGTAAACCTCCAATGGTTCATTTGTTTTAGCTGTTTAGCTATGTTATCATACCACTATGGTACGAATCGTTGTGTGTAATGATACTATGTTTTGCTCTGCTTGTAAAGCTTTTTGTCGTAAAAAACTTGTATATCAAGTTCTTTTTTGAATTCATCTGGATCTCGATTCTGTTTTGAACAATTTATTGAGTCATCACACCAACAAATGTTGTTTGGATCTCTTGCCAACTCTGGATACTCTGACCTTGGTTTTATGTGATCAACAGAAGCGTTGATCCCCAAGACAAGATCAAGCATCGTCCAATGGCACTTATGCCCTTGTTGTTCAAACAAGTTTTTCAGGTGTTTCCAATGTTTGCTTGAACCAAAAGCAGAATAAGATTTGTGTTTGAACCAACATTTTTCGCAATATGACTTGCTATTTCCCATAAGTTGTGATCCACAATCTACACACAAACCAAACTCTTTACGTTTTTCATACTTGTTTCTTGTATATTGTTTTATTTTATCTTTGTTTATCTCATAGTATTTTTTAATGCGGTTTCTATTGACTTCTCTCCAGTTTTTGTTGGCTAGTTTTATTTTGTCTTTGTTGGTTTTTCGATAGTTTTTTGCATATTGCTTTATTTCGCCTTTGTTGATCTCATAATATTGCTTTTTTTTGTCTTTGTTGTTTTCGTAGTAAATTTTTTTATGTTGGTTCATTTTGTCTTTGTTATTTTCATACCAATTTTTCATTGCAAGACAACCACAACTTTTGCAAAAACCTTGTAACCCATCTTTGCTTCCACTACAACTAAAAAATTGATCAATAGGTTTTTCAACCTCACATTTGGGGCACAATTTCAATCCTGTTTCAAAATTAGCTTTTGGCATCGGATTTCATCCCCCAAAACTATATCTCAAAATAATATCTGCCGCATTTGATAACCACTTTATTCTTGGCTTTGCTTCCTTCAACTGTTTCAGTTGATCTTTGGATAATCCACCCAGATAGTTGTGGAACTTCTTGTATGCTGGGGCAGTTGGGTCAACAGTATTGATCTTAGAAAACTCAACTCTCAATTTATCTAACTGATCTTCTGAAAACTTCATCTGATTTTCTATGATGCGTTTACTATTTTTCTTGTTTGGTTTGTTTTCTTCTAACAAACATTCTATGATAATACTCTTTAGCTCTGATCTTTTCATCTACAATTTCTCCTATGAGTTAACCTTCACTAGCCTGATTGGAACAGACACCAATTTGCCACCACGAATAATCAGGAAGGAATTTTCATAGTCTCCCCAATTTACGTTGTAGCTCTTATCTAAATATCCCCCATTCTTGTTCTTGATTAACTCATTCATTGCATTTAGGGAGTAGAGGGTATTGGTCTGCTTTTTTCTATGTATGCTAATCGTGTTCTTCCAAATGGTTGAAAACCTCATGTTTGAAAACTCTGGGTTTAAGTTGTAGGAAAGGATATATTCTGCATTGTCGTCTTCATTTATGAACACAAAAATTTCATTCTTGGCTAAGTTCAACATACTGGATATTTGATCAATCGCTTTATGTAGTTCATCCTTTTGAACAAAGGATGCGAGAAGTAAAAATTTCATTTTATAGCTCCAACATGGAAGTCAAACCCCTCCCTATTTGAATGCCAACTTCTAAGTGGTACTCTGGGTGGATATTTTCCATGGTTCTCTTGATAACTCCTATACTGTTCTCCAATTGTGATTTGTCCACATCGAAATATATGGAGTCAAACCTATGAAAAAGGATATGGGTTTTCTTTAAACCCAATAAATCTATGGAGATTAGATCATCAATCAACAACTCTGTACCTATTGATTGTATGATATTGTTAAATATAGAGCTTTCATCCTTGGGATAAATCTTTCTCCCATATGAGTTGACAACATACCCTGTTTTTCGGAACATCTCAATCTTGGTTTTGTTGTATGCTTCTATGTAGACCCTTAGATTTGAGAAAACATCAAATATTGACCTAAGAGATTCCTTGTCATATTTCTTTGAATCAACCAGGGATTGACACATCCTGATAACAGATTCTTCCCTTGCGTATAGAAGCGTAGAATCGATCACCTTGGCTTCTGACCTGGGAACACCCAATGTATCGGATACAAACTTATGAATGTCCTGGGGGCAATCTGGAACGTTTAGGAGGCTTCTGAATATGTTGTACTCATGTACCTTGTAATCAAAGACCACAATATACCCATCCTCATACCTAGATTGTATACTCTTTAGGACAATAGGGTCAGATTCATTTATTAGGTTAACATACCCCTTAACAGCAAATATCCTAAAGGTTCTTTTATCCCTTCCATAGTATTTTGATCTTATGTAGTTATTATTTTGAACTGCTTCTTGATATACTTTCACTAAGCTGCTTTTTTTCTTATGCTTATTAAGACAGTAATGGACATAGAGTGCATTTGTGTTTATATGCACTATACAGTTATTTAAGATGCTTTCAGCTATTAATGAGCTTATGTTCCTTTTATATGTAGATTGTACTATATTCACTGTAACCCCTTAACTGCTTTTTAGATATTAGGTACTTTAACTGCTTTTTAGATATTAGGTACTTTAACTGCTTTTTAGATATTAGGTACTTTAAGCTACTAAGCTCTTTATAATATATAAGATAAATAAGATATTCTTTTTTTCTTCGCCGCTACGAAAGTATAGCAGAGAAATTAGGATTTGTAAAGAAAATTTTGAAAGATTTTTTCAAAAGACCCAAATTTTTTCACAATGTAAACCAAAATTTCCTGTTTCGATAGGTTTCGTTGGGATTCAAACTGCTTGTGGATGCTGTCCATGGTTAGAATTTTACCACACAACGCCTGACACGCATCCTGTAGGACAATGGGAATCACCTTGCAACTCTTGATATCTACATCTTCATTACTAAAAATCATACAAGATTTGCCACAACCATTTATCAAATCAACAACTAGTTTATCTGGATCCATGCCAAGATACACCAGGGAGTCCTTTTTCATTGAAAAGATGGTTAGTTTCCCGCTATCATCAATGCACAGGTATATCTCATACCTACCATTGTGAATAAAAATCTTCTTGGTTTTCTGTAAGAAAAACTCAAGGGGGTCTAGCTTATCAAACATCAAGTCTAAGCTAACATCTGTGCACCTGAAAAATTCATCCAGGGTTTTCTTGACAAATTTATCAACCCAACACTCATGAGGGATCTCTTGTTCCGAATAAGACCAGTAGTAATATTGATTGATCTTTGTATCGTGGCCAACTGAATCACCAAAGATTTCTTTGGCTAATTTTTTTCCATAAATCAACGTTGGTTTGTCAGTTTTTACTTGACTTATGCCGGAACATATGTTAATATGTGGGGTGTCGTATTCTCTTAGTTCACCAGGAACCTTTTCAGAACCGATCAATACGTTCATTAGAACCATTGTTTGTTACTCCTATCCAAATCCACCAGTGCCAATAGCATCATTTACATTTGTTTTGTGTTCGCTTGATGGGAATACCATTTCTCTCCAATTGAAGCTAGGCACAACCAACTCATCTGGAACATCATTCGTGACATTTTGATCACTCGTTGCAGCCCTACTACCATCAACAAACGTCTTCGTTTGGATCAACTTCATCGCAGTTGTAAACACATTCTCATCAATCTCATGTGTGAACTCAATGACCTTGTATTTTCCACTCCACAACATTCCACCCAAGTTCAAATCTATGTCATCAAATAAACTTACAGACGGGGTTCCCAAGATAACCATTCCAATTTCTTTTGCCTCTTGGGCAATGAATTGATACATGGATTTTATGTTGTTTATCAAGGCTGGGGTTGACATTGACATTTCTGTTCCATCTTTTCCAGCCATCTTATCTGCTGATATAGCATTGTAGATGGTAAACTCACCAGAGTCAATGCCGGCGTCGATTGATATTATCACATTGTTGTTTGAATGTATATCAAAACTTGCGTTTTTGTTGAATATGCTTTTGAATGAACTCGCAACTTGAGTCTCTTGCATGGTGTTTAGGATGCTAGGAAATTCGTATGAGGTATATTCCCCAATGTTGTTGAAACTGGATTGAAGGATCGTCCACTTCATCTTTCCTTCTTTGTTGACCACATCTGGAGTTTGCCAAATTGTGAAACCATTTTCAGAAAGCATACTGTCAATCATCTGCAATACACTAGTGTTAGCATACTCTTCAACATTCCAAAGTTTGTTCAATGTTTCTGTGTTCTGCATTGCACCCTGGGAAAAATCTCTTGCCAATTCTGTTCCATTTGTTGTGGACCCATCTTGCAGCACAATATCAAAGCAAATCAACCTTATGTCATCTGAACTTGGGATATCTGTTTCATCCACAAACAACATTCTACTTGAAAGAGCTATTTCATTTGTGGTTGGTTGTGCTTCCTCACTCTCGATAACATTACTCTGCCCATTCAAACCATTGACGACTTTAATCCTGGCAAACTTTTGTTCCGTTCTACTGGTCATTTGGTCTGGGTTTATGCCGTCTTTCAAGACACCACTTTTTATGTTCCTCACCAAAGTCTTCGATGCCTCTAGCAAAATCTTAATGGTGTTAGCCAAAGATTGGGGGTGTAACCAAACTCCATCCGAATTGCAATATTGTGCCCCAGGTATACCAGATGAAACCTTCATGTTATCACCTTCACCACGAACATAATAGTCGGTAGGGTCATAGTCAGTATTAGTTGTGCTTACGTTCATTGCATTTTCTGCCAGTGTCTTAATTGCCCCAACCTTTATGTCATCTAGCAACAAAGAGTTTGTGGATATCAATTGTAGTTCAAGACCAAAGGTTCTCGTGTCACTAGCATAAGTTAAAGATGGTCTTCCAGCCAACATCAAATCAGACAGAGTTCCTTTGAAATATTTGCTCTCTCCACCGTCACCAGCCCAACCATATTCCAGCTTAAATTTTTCAGAGAACATCAACAGTCTATTCAACAGACTAGAATCATCATCTGCTTCTATTACTAAGTCCTGGGATAGGGTTATGCTGGCGACTGCTTCAACATATGATCCCTTGTTATTGATCGTGACTTTGTTCAACCCATAAAACGAAACAGGGTTTCTCACAAAAATGTTCGAGTTGCTACCGCCGATAACAATGTCTTTGTGGGTGGACCTACTTATTTTTGTTAGTACAGCAAAGGGAACTAGATTTGAGTATGACACACTACACCTGGTTCCTTATTTCATTCAAGACATCTGCAAGTGGATAGGGAACTCGTATTACTTCCCCGGCTTCTATATCAAACTCTATGTGGTAATTATTGGCAGCTAAGATTACCCACCAGTAGTTTGGTGAGCCATATACTCTATTGGATATCAAGTCAAGCCTATCCGCACTATTGTATGTAAGAAACACATCTGTTTCCCGATCCAATATTTTGTAAGGTGGGGTGTTTGGTGGGGGAACATTATCCTTACTTTTTTTCAGGTTGAATATTTCCCTGTATCTGTTAACAACAGCCATGCTTAACTCACACTATCTTTGTCAAAGTTGTAGAAGTCTTCGCTGTCTGCGGACAATGAAGCTCCATGTAATAGTTTACCATTCAAGGTTATCTTCATAATCATAGGCACGATATCGTTGTCATTCAAATCCCAAATCAATGGATCATAGGAAAAGTTTGTGGACTCTATTATGCAATAGATTCCCCTGAACATTGAACCAACCCATAGCCTGCAATATGGTGCTGATTGGTATTTCCCGTAAGAATATTTTGGTCTTTGGCATTGGTGTAAGAAGTTCTTTCTTTTTGCCACTTCACTCTTTGTTAGCAATGGATACTGTTCCCCATTCGGACCCGTTAGTTTGTTTCTCATTGGGTTTGTTCCCAACTCTTCTAGTAAGCCCTTTCCAGAATTCGGTCCAAAGTCTCCAACAACTGGAATGTCTCCCCCGTCTGCAAATAACATGAAATCCATGGTGAAGGTTCTCTCTGCCCTTTGGTATGTGTATATGTCCTCACTTCTGTTTATTAGGGAGATACTATTCCAGGAAGCAGAATCTTCTTCGTTGATGCTTTCAATGTATGCCGGGAAACTCATAGTTTTTCCATTGGCTAGGTTCATAATTTTGAAATCAAACCCAGGTGCCTCTAAATCAGAGGGTTTGTACTCTGGACCCCCAAACCTATTTGGTAAATATTTGTTCCCGTATGTTCCACCAAAGCTGGGTCCAAATTTTGGTATGATTGGTAGTTTAATCGGTCCAGTTGGGATTGGGAATTTGATTGTTCCGTTTCCACCTTGGTTTGTTAAGGCTTTTTTGAGTTGACTTGATGGGTCAAGTGAACCAATATCAGAAAAGAAACTTTCAACATTACCAAATATCTTTGATGTATCAAGTAAGTTTGTTCCCAAAAACGACTGTTCCTTGGATAGTCTGTTGCCTTTCAATTGATGCAATTTTGCTAACATCGAATGCTCTATTGCTGTCTGGGTGTTGGTTACAACCGATGCTCTCCTTATGGAATCGATCATCATGCTTGCTGGTATCTCTTCAAACGGTCCAACCGTTCTAGCCATCAAAGCTTGAAGCTGTTGGATAGAAGCTTCCACCGCAGAATCTTTTGCCTCATTCAAAAAGTTACCCAAGGTTTCGGTTGGATTCTGGATAAGTGCAACCGTATCTTCCACAATGTTGTCAATTCCAAAGCTAGAAAGGGATAGACTCCCAAGTACGTTTCCTATGGCATCACCAAGATCATCAACCGATGGTAACAATTGGGGTTTGTTGTTGGACTTGTTTTCCTCAAGCTTCTTTTTTCTCTCATCTTCTGTTCCAATTCGCTCCCAAATTGTGTCATATTGTTTGAACATGGTTGACAAAGCTTCATAAGCTATTGCCGATCTTTCCACAATGGTACTTTCGTTAACATATCTGTCAACAACCTCGAAAATTTCCCCAATCAAACTTGTATTTTCATCATAAGTGTCAACAATAGGGTGTCTTCCACCTAGCAAGCTATCATCAATTTTGCGATCAGACATCATTTATCTCCTTGCAGATGGGATCAATTTGATAACCCTCTTTGAAATTTTATCCACCAAAACATCCCCATCCAATTTTACTTCTGTTTTCAATTCAACGGGAATGTATTCCATTTGTTTGTTCATTACTACAGTCAAACCCCTTATGGCGTTGGTTAATTCGTTGGTCGAAAGATCCATGTGCTGTGTCTTTGGTGAAGCTGGGGTTGAGTTAAAAATCCCCCCTGTTGCAACCATGGCACCATATCCGCCGGCCATTGCAAACATACTAGCACCAATCTTGAATGGGTTTGATTCAGATAGGATGGTTGCTAAGTTGCCTATGTTCTCAAGAGACTTGTTAAACACTTCCCCTATGGGAACAAACTTTGTCATTGCCGAACCAAGCAACCACATGGCTCCAGACATAACACCAATTGCGATTGACCCACCAAGGATTGCTGGGGATATTGTACTTAACAATGCAGCTATAGCACCAAGCCCTGCAATTCCAGCGGTCATAATACCAAGTTCTTTCCATCCAACATTAGCTTTCTTTAGTTTACTTAGAGCATCACTCATTATCCACACAGCACCAGCTAAGATCAACATTGCTGCTGCTCCTGCTAACCATTGTTTGGCTTGTGCTGCCATCATCTTTGAATTGAAAGCCCCTTGGTTTGTGAATCTTCCAGTAGCAGGATCTCTCATTTGCGATGCACCCATTGTCCTACTTGCTTGTCCAGGTACCCTTGGTTGTCTTGTTGATCTTGCTACATTTGGGTTAACTATTTGGGCACGATTTGTTAGTCTTCCGGTTGCTGGATCTCTAACTTGGTGTATTTCTTTTCCACTAAAGGTAGAGAAAAGTCTTGATACCCTTCCTCCCCTACTTACCTTCCCTAGTTGTTTTTGCTTCCACATGGAAAAACCATCTGGCCCAAGATTAGATGCTCCAGCCAAACCATGCTTATAGACATTAAGTTTTCCAGCAACGAATTGTTTTACTTTCCAGGCTTTATCAAATACAAACCAAGCAATTGCAGCCCCGGTTAAGGTCTTCACCAGTGTTTCGTTTTTCATTGCCCAACCAACAAGTTTCCCCAACAGACTTACGATTGGTGCTACTGCCCACCATATACCTTGCACCAAAGGAGAAACAATATCAAATATTGCTGTTGAAAATTCCTTAAGGGGTTGCTTAAAACCAGACAACAATTTAGTTATGAACCCAACACCTTTTTGAATTGCTGGAAATGCTTTTTCAGCTAGTGAGTTGATGGTTGTTGCTAAGAGATTACTCAACGAAACCTTTATTTGGTTTAGGTAGTCCCTGTTTTCTCTTGCTAATGTTGTCATGTCAATCCACTTTTGGGAAGACATACCAGTGTTCATAGCTATTCTCTTGGTTGCCTTTAGCAACTCTTCCCTATCTAGCCCAACCAATGGTGCCAAGTTATCAGCAATGTCTATTCCGATTTGAGAAATGTTTCCACTCTTATCAGTGTATCTTTGCATCTTATCAAGAACACGCTTCAACAACATTGTGGAATCTCCACCCCTAGCAGACGCCATCAATGCTCTCATGTCTATATTCATACCAAACCTAGAAGCCGTCACCGTTGCTTGCATAGCTTCCTGGAAATTCCTATACTTGTCTGTTGCCCCCACAACTTTTTCCAGGTTAACTCCGGCTCTCTCTGCAAAGATAGCCATGTCTTTTACGTTGCTCATACCAACCTTGGATGATATGTTGAATTTGTACATATACTTGGCAATACCAGAAACTTGCTTCATGACTTCAATGTAGTTTAAGTTGTATTGCCCAGAAGATTCCACCAACCTGTTTGACCAATCAGTTATTCCCTTGGCGTCTTTTTTTCCGAACATAACAAGGGATCCAACCAATTCGGAAGCATCGCTACCCTTTAGATCAAACACATCACCGATCAAGGCTGTGGTGGAGGTTAGGTCTTTGATGTTGAAGGGTGTTTGTATGTTTCTGAATTCAGAATACAGTCCCTTGAATGCTTCATAGTTATCGTTTAGGGTGAACCCATATTCAGATAGAAGTTCATGCTGCCTCATTAGACCACTTAAGAATCCGGTCTGTCTGTCAATGGTTATACCCATTTCCTTACCAAGCAAAACCTTTACACCAACTATTTCACTACCCAAGTGGGCAATAGAATCCGCGACAGAAGACAGAGACAAGATTTTGATTGGTTCCTTGACAAAGAATTTTAGCTGGTCTGTTATGGTTTGCTTGGTGGATTTTATACCTTGAGCATGTCTTTTTGTTATCGCATCAAAGGCAAGTATCCCAGCCATGAACATACCAGCACTACTCTTGAATGTCTGGGATGATTTCTTCATCTTATCCGAAGACTTAGACAACTCTTCAAACGCATCTTGATTGCCAATATTTTCAAAGTCCATGTGTATCTCCTGTTTCATATAAATAATGGGAACCATAGAAAATGCGCCATATTTAATTGAGAAACCAACATTAAGGAGTTGATGCTTCATGGCAATAGAAATGCTAAGACCCGTACCAATTAGTTCTGAGCCTAAAAGACAGAATAGGTTTTACCTAGACATACCTGGAATCACAGACGGAGAAAACTATTGGATGGTAAAGTCTGCCAATAGACCGACTGCCACAGTCAACGAAACAGAAATACCATATATGAATACTAGTTCATGGGTTGCTGGTCGTTCAATCTGGGAACAATTGGATATTACATTCATCGATTGCATTGGTCCATCGACTTCCCAAAGAGTAATGGATTGGATAAGATCATGTATAGAACATTCAACTGGTAGAATGGCGTATGCCTCTAACTACAAGAAACAACTTTCATTGTACTTGCTTGATCCTGCTGGGGAAATAGCTGAGCAATGGACCTTGAACGGAGCCTGGGTAACAAACGGAAACTTTGGATCATTGGATTATAGTACAGAAGACCTAGCGGAAATAACAATCACGATAAGGTTTGACTACGCAGTGCTTAATTTTTAAATTGTTTGTTTCCAACGAGTTACGAAGAAAAGCACAATCGAATGTAACTCTAACAATCCTCCTGCATATTTATTATGTGTAGGAGGATAAATTTATGCAACATAAATGTTGGGTTTGCGAAAGCACATTTGAAAAATACGATTCACTTCGTAGGCATGTTGGTAGGGCGCACAAAATACATTCGTCCGAAGTGTATGTTAAAGTAAACCTTGATGGGGTCTATCCAATTTGCGCTTGTGGTTGTGGTGAAAAATTGCCATGGACAAACAAGGGCTTTCTCAAATATATTCGCGGCCATGCATCTAGGGTGAACAACAATTGGGGTCACAATCCAAAGGCAGTTCAAAACTCAACTGATACCAGAAGGGAACAATATAAAAGTGGCCTTAGAACGGTTTGGAATAAAGGTTTAACCAAAGAAGATCCTAGGGTTTTAAAATACATTGTTGGAATGAACACAGAAGAAAGATCTAAGAAGATATCAGAAACAACAAAGGGAAAAAAGAAAACTGGAAAAGCTTTAATTGCTTCCAGAAACAATATACTAAACTTCCACAAAAGCAATCCAAAATATAGCGGGCTTGAAAATAAATTTGAGTTTATATTAGATAAGCTTGGTGTAAAGTATGAAAAGCAGAAACAATTGGTTTATGGAACTTTTGGGGTTAGAATTTATGATTTTTGTATTCCATCTAAGAATATTTTGATAGAAGTTGATGGTGATTATTGGCATTGCAATCCGTCTATTTTCCAAGATGGACCAATAAATAAAACCCAAACAGAAAATATAATAAACGATGCGTTGAAAGAAAAGTTGGCAAAGATAAGGGGATATACATTAATCAGGTTTTGGGAACAAGATATAGTAGACACACCAAATGCTATTTTTGATGATTTGTATGAGAAAATAAAGTGATGACTTACAAAAGAAAACGGAACCCTCATGCTTATGGTGTGAGGGTTTTGCTTAGGAAACGTCCTCAAAATAGCCTAGAAAAACGGTTTGAAAAGATCCTCATTGAATTGGGGGTTGACTACAAAAAGCAAGCCGTTGTTTGGGTGAGTTTAATCAGGGGTCACAAAAAATACAAAGTGTACGACTTCCAAATACCATCCAAAAAGATCCTCATTGAAATAGATGGAGACTATTGGCATTGTAACCCCAAAAAATATCCAAACGGCCCCATAAACAGAGTCCAAAAAAGAAACATTCTGAATGATTCCATAAAAGACAGAGTTGCTATTGCGTATGGTTATCAATTAATCAGGATATGGGAAGACGATATCAATAACAACACAAAAAATGTAACCAAAAGCCTAAAGAAAGTTATTGGCAAAATAAATCTACCCACTTGATAATCCTGTCAACCTGTCAATTTTAGTCAAACTTCTGTGGTTTTCACCTTTTTTGTTGGCCTCTTTGGCTTTCCAACCTCTAGCTCTTCATTAGAAGCCTCTAGCTTGCCCTCTGCTGAATCTTCTGCCTTTGGCTGGGGCTTTGCTTCCACCTTTGCCTCTGGTTCGACAGGAGCCAACCCAGGGGTTTCACCTATCACTTCTGGCCCGGCATGATCTTGAGCCAATTTTGCTCTCTGTCTCTCCCAACAACTCATCTTTGAACTGTATATTCCCATTTTATACCTTACCTTTCTTCTCTAGTTTTCTCTTTACATCATATCTGATATCATATACAAGAGAAAATTTGCCATCTGTTGGGGAAGCTCCCCCAACCCATCTGAATTTTATTATCCTGTCTACCCAACCATTTGCGGATTCCCCATTAGCCTTGTATGACAGAACAGATTTTGCCAATTCTTTAGCATAACCCATAATGACATTCTCTCCAACTCCACGGCCAGAATGTAGTTTCCTGAAATTGTCTCTAGATATACACAACTCTGGATCAATACTAAGATATACAACTGTTGTTGTGTATCCCTCTTGTTTTGCTTTCTTGAATCTTTCTGCTGCTTTCTTTACGTTTGTTCCTGTTGTGTCAATGATCAGTATATTTCCAGCCTTAACTATCTTTAAGTCAAACAAATCTTTTTCCATTTTGATTGCTAATTCTCTGATATCAAAATAAACAGAATAGTATGGTTTGAAAAATGTCTTGACAAAGGTGTTAAGTCCACTGTCTTTGTTTTCTTTCCACCAAGCCCAAGTTATCGGTAGTGCAATTGAACTCTTTGTGTATGGGTTATCATATCTTGTTGAGCGTGTGAATTCATCAAAATCATTTTGTGTCTTTACGTTTTTTTCAATGTAATCATAGTGTTCTTTTGCTTTTTGATATTGAAGTGCCTTTACTTGTGCATCACTATTGCTAACACTGTATGATTTAAACCCAGCAATATATTTACCCAAAATTCCACTACTGATAAGACTACTCTTTCCAGAAGCCGGAAGTCCCATCAACATTACACATTGCTTTCCCATGTCTGATTTGAATTCAAGCAAGCACTCTTTGATCAAATTTTTCAATTCAGTATGTTTCATTTTTTCTTTCCAGCTTTGGCAGCAGCTTCAACTGCCTTTTTTATGTTCTCTATCTCATTGACGGTTCTATCTATGAACCACTTTCTCTGGTAAACAGGTAACAACCTAGCATCCGACAAACTAAACTTGCCGTGAAAAACTAGCTGGAACAACTCTTCCAAGAGATACTTTTTATCATCAACTGTCAGGCCAAAAAAAGTTTTCCCGTAGGGGGATAACCTCCTTGGTTTCGTTTCCACAGAAGGTGCAAGTGGAATCCTGGACCATCATGATTCCAGGTTCAATTGAGTTAGCATACTTTCTGAATGCCTTGGTATCCTTGACAGGCATGGTGCTAACAAAACTTGTGATGGTTGCCAAATCGTTGTTACCATCAACCTCCTTGATCATAGCTTTTATCTTCAAGGATTCTGTTTGGTCAACATTTCCCCCAACCTTCTTCTTGATATCCTCAACCTTCTTAACAATCTCTGATTCATCTCTTGCTGTCAAGAGTCTAAATCTAATCTTCTTGTTTGTCTGGGGAAGGGTCATAGAAAACAAACCATCACTATCTGGGTCTTCTGCTAACTCTCTTACTTCCAACTTTGACAAGTCGAATTCCTTTTCGTACCTCTCTCCGCATTGCGAACACAACACTTGAACAGGATACTCCGCACCATATCCGGTTGACCTTAACCAAATGATGATTGCGTTTCTATCCCCAAGCAAAAAATCACCTGGGTCAATTGTCTTGTTCTTGAGGACACTCCTGATAAGAACATCAAGCATCTTTCCACTTTGTAGCAAGTTTGGTGAAGTCAAAATGTCTTCTTCCCTTGCTGTCAAATAATGAACCTCAACACTACTCTTGCCAACCAATGTTCCGGTCTTGTATAGCAACCCCTTTGATGGTAATTCAATCACATCGAAAGGTATGTCAAAGACACTTGAGGAACCACCCTTTGGTTTTATTTCGCCGGGTTTCATAACGTCATCCATGTAACTCTCCTTTGGTTATTTCTTTTTCTTTTCTTGATACTTTTTTTCTAAACCTGGGTTTGTGAATGCTGCTTCGTTTGTTTCCTCGCTCTTTTCATTGAATCTGCTTGTCAACGATTTGAAGTCAAAATCCGATATGACATAAAACGTAAAGTCACCATACATCTTGAACTCATGCACAAACTTTCCACCCATGACACGCTTTCTGCCAACATTGGTTATGAACTTACTCTTCTTTGACATCATCTGTATGATCCTGTCAAACATGACCCAAGCCTTCAACGGAGCTTTCTTAGACTTAGCTTGTTCTGGACCCTCTTTGACAAGTTCCTTCTTACACTCAATAACTATTTTCTTCAACTCTGATTTCTTCATTGGTTTCCCTCTCTAGCGTTATTTATCGACAACTTTCACAACCTTTTTCCCAAACTGTTTCTTGTTTGTTGGTTTCTTGGTTGGCTTTCCTCTTTGCTTGTTTAAATAGTCGAGTTGTTCTTGACCACTCATAGGAACCAATCTCCCATTGATTGATTTGAACAAAGCTCTTCCACCCTTTCCATAATTCTTGCCACCAAGGAACTCAAGTCCCTTTTGCTTGATAACATCTTTTTTGTCGTACTCATTCAAGCATTCTCGAATGATCTTTTTCAATTCAGACTTTTTCATTGCTCTCTCTTGTTTAAATTGTGGGGCATATCCATAAGTTCCTTCACTCAATAAATATCACTTGATTCCAGGATATGCTGGATGCCCTTGCTTTTTATATCACTTTCCCAAATCACCAAAAGTCTATATCCATGATCTATTGCACATTTTGTCTTTCTTTCATCTCTTTCAACCTTTATCACTTGTATTTTATCTCTTGGTTCTTTATAAACACTTGGGTTACAATGCCAATAATCACCATTTACTTCTATCAATGTATTTTTGTTTGGGATGTATATGTCATACAAAAAATTTTCCACTCTAAATTGAGTTTCTATTTTTATTCCAGCTTCAATCAAATGCACACAAACATCGGTTTCTAGTTTTGAAACCTTATAGCCATTGGTTTTCATTTTTTCGATTCTTTTACAACCCATTATTCTCTTTGATTCTTTAGTGTGCCTGCATCTTTTACCCTCCGCTCCAAACCCAACATTTCTCCCCTTCAATTTTTCAGATATTTTCTTTCTACTTTCTAGGTTTTTCATTGGGTTGTTTTCAATCAACCAATCAGAAACAAATTTACCTTGATCTTTATGTTTTTGGGGGCAGAAGTTTGAACAATATTTTTTGGGGGACATTTTGTAGGTTTCAAAAGCAATCCCACATTTACAAATTCGGTTCTCTTTACTGTTGGACTTTCTCCAAGTATACATGCAGGGTTTGGAACAAAACCTTTGGTTCCTGTATTGCCAGGATTTTGGTGTAAATGGTTGCCCGCAATATTCACAAACTTTTTCATATGGTATTTTTGCTAACCCATAGCTTCCATCTCTTGACATAAAAACTCTCCTTGCTTAATAATAAATATCAAACAAGGAGAGAAAAAACTTTATTTTTTTATCAATTGCTCCAACTTAGTTTGTAATCAATTATGATTCACTAAATTCGGCACCTGAGGCCAAAATATTGAAATTGACCAAGATAGCTTCTGCTGTCTTGGTTGGCTTCACATAAATTTGCCCAACCATTTGATTTCTGTCAATCATGTCTGGGGTATTGGTTGTCTCATCCATGATAACACGGAAGTCATACAATCCCCTGTTGATCTTCACAATATCCATGATTGGTTGGACCATGCCCTTGAAACGATTCCAAGTATTCACATCATTCTGTTCGAACACAAGATACTTGCTTGCGCCAGCGATAACTTTTTCAATGTAAAGCATCATCCTACGAACATTGATTCTATCCAATGCCGTTGGTCTGGTTTGCAAGGTCTTTTGTCCCCAAATTGTGATACCTTGTCCTGGGAAGGTAGCGATAGGGTTGATCTTTGCGTTATACAAGGTCTCCCTGTCTGCTGCCGTCAATCTGTATTGTGCCCTGATAACGTCTGTCAACAGACCACGATTCATACCGGCAGGGGCATACCATGGGAATGCAGCACTATCCGTATAGGCCAAAGCTTCCAAAGCCTGTGGTGTAGGTGGAATGTACACATCTTGCGAATTGTCGCTATCATAGATTTTGACATAAGGCCAGTAGGTACAAGCATAGCTGCTATCCGGCAAGGTTACTGCCGCAGCTTGAGAGGAAGAAGTCTTTCCAGAAGGCATATCTCCAATGTACAAACAGTCTGCCCTTTCTTCTGCAAGCTCTTGAGCATAGGTTCCGATTGAACAAGTAAGATCTACACCAGGAACAGCCAATAGATTTATATCATACTCTTCTGGATTACGAAGGGTATCCAAGGCGGCATCCCATTGTGTGATTTGTGAAGCGGTTGGATCGTTTGTCAATAGATCCCTAGTTGCGGCACTATACACCCAGCCATCTCTACCACCAAAAACAGGCACCAAGAACTTAGCGTGTGTTGTGGCATAAGAAGTTATGGCAGATGGACCAGTAGCATACAATGTAGTATTAGCTCCACTGTTTAGGTGGAAACCTTTCCTTGCCTGCCCACCCAAATCTTTATCCCAGGCACTACCATTTCCAATCATAAGAAGATCTGGGTCTGTGTTTACATAATCTAATCCAAGGTACTGTCTGCTAATTGAGGTTGTGGTTGCATAAGCAGTTGTGCAAGAATACTGTGGAAATACGGCGCTCCCAGCAAAACTAGCAAAAGTTGTCGCAGATGGAATAGTTGTACCATTCCAACCGTAGGGTACTAACCCTGTGTGATCCCCACTTTCCGCTTCAATATAGATGTAACCAGAAACCAATTTGAAGTTTCCTGTTTCATCTCTGCTGTCTCCAATTTGTTTCAAGATGTAATCATCGCTAGTTGGATCCATGGTACACTTAGCAAACCTCTCCAATACAATTTGACTTGCATTGGTATCAGCATAATCTCTAACCACAATATCAAAGGTTGTGTTAGCAGTATTGATGTTCTCTATCCCAATTTTGATTATAGAGTTTGCATCAATACCATCACTGATTGTATGAACAGTAAACAACCCTGTTCCAGCGTTTGTTGTATCCGGTACGTTCGCAACAATCAATGGTGAACTTGCTTTACTGTATCCTGTAATATTCAAAGCCGTATCAGAAATTTGAACAGAGGCACCTGTCCACGCTGAATAAGTTGGCATCGCTGCTGTGGATCCTGTCAAGGTTAATCCTCTAGCAATTGTCAATGGGAAAATATGTTGCAAAGCCATAGCATTTGCGCTGGCAGCAACAGTTGTTCCTCTTGGGAATAGGGTTCCAATGTAGTCGGCAGCATTTGTATCATACAGGTTAACGCTTCCAGTATAAATTGTGTCTGCTGTCATTCTGAAACTTTGAATTGAAGTCTTTCCACTCTCAATCTTCACAGTGTTTGCAACAGTCAGACCATCACATAGTAGGGTAGCTGCAACAAGCTTTTCCGAAGTTCCTTGGACAACAAATGTCAATAGCTCTGTCCCAGATGGTCTAAGCGCATCATTACCAAGCACCCTAACCACATAGGCAGAGTTAGCATACTTGAAATAACTCTTTGCCGCATATCCAACAAGTTTGTTTGGATCCATGTTGCCAAATTTTTCTCTAAACTCACTCATATTTTTAACTAGGGTTGGCAAAAATGCTGGACCCTTCTTGGTTTCTCCAACCAATGCCAGTGATGAGTTTCCCACACTAGAAACGTAGTATGAGAAATCTCTCTCCCTAACGTAGACCCCCGGCGAAACGAATACCTCACTCATGATTTACCTCTCTTTTATTAGACATCTTCTCTGATATCAACCAAAATGTTACTGATTCCAATCTTCTCTTCGAATTCTTTTTCGTCGATCAGATAACCCTTTACCTTTATCGAATACAACGTATGTATAACCCTTTCTTCTTGTATGTCCTCTGCATTTGACTCATCCGAGATGCTTTCAATTGTCATGGGCATATAATGCTTGTCAATATCTAAATATGCTTGGAGACTTGCGAAATGCCTTAGTAGGATTTCATTAATCGTATTTATGTCCTTTATGTAATGGGTTAATATCCTCACTTGATACTCCAAGTCAACCCTTATTGGTGCCGGAACCTTGTATAGCTTATAGGTTGGTCCTGCTGGGGTGTAAAAGGGAACCCTGTATGTTGTATATTTCATGTTTGGTATCCTAGCCTTGATTGGATCTTGCCCAGGGTTGGTGTTGGATCTTCGCATGGTTATGTATGGATAGGTAACATTTCTGTCGTTATCCATTGCCTTCCAACGCTTCACAAACTCTGCCCATTTTTCTGTTGTCAGAACGTGAACAGGAATTTTAACCCCATCTATTTCCAGGTCATTTGTGGTGAACCAAGAATAAACTGATTTATCAATATCTTCTAAAGATATGCTTCTAGGAAAGAAAGTCTTTTGATCTTTCAATGGATTCTTTTGCATCCACTCCTTTTCCTCTATTTGAGATAGCTGCTTACCACTTGGGATTCTCTTATCGTAGGTCATTCCTGGTATCCTTGTTCTGTTGCCGATCCAGCAAATATGTCTTCCAAGACAACCTTAGCTAAAATCTCTTGGAAATAGTTCCTATCACCTGCAAATTTTCTTCTCATATTATCCTTGTTTGGACTGTTATCATATACCTCATACACCTTACCCTGAAACCCTATGAAATTTCCCACAGAAATCGCCACGTTCAATTCAGACAAGTGTTGCAAGTACACCCAAGCCTGCATATCCCCCTTGCCCATTCTTCTTGCCCCACCCTCTTCAACAACGTCAGAATCAGTTATGGATATCCTAGCCTTGACATCAACTGCTGGTAGCCAAACCTTACGCTTCGCCTCCCCATAGAAGTTTGTTTCTGTATTGTTTGGGTCTGGTCTATACAGAGTAAAATGCTGGGTGATAAGAGTTTCAACCAACTCCCTACCAAGATTGTTGAATAGAGTATTTTCAGCTTCACCAAACCACAATGACATTCCTGAATAAGCCACTAAAATTTACCCCTTGTGTTTATTATCTGCCCTGTTTGAGCTTCTACTTCTAACCCTCAAGTTCGACTTGGAGTTTGAACCACCACTCTTAATCTTTCTCTTGTGGTCAACATCTTTACCGTCACCTTTGCTAACCCTACCATCTGCCTCAAGAGTTCTTCTTGCTGCATTCCTTTGGGCACGATTTTTCTTCTGTTTACTAGACCCATGGTAATCGTTGTATTCCTTTTTGTAGTCCCTCTTTTTTTCTTCCATCAATATCTCTTTGATGAGGGCTTTCAGTTCACTTTTGTTCACTATTTGTCTCCTTATCAAAACAAATATATCTTGTTGGGCGTGAAGGCTAGGGTTTTGTTTATGTTCTCTGCTGCCATAGCATCCTCTTCAAGTAGCTTCCTTGTACTTAGTTCCTGCAACTCATTAAGCAAGTATTCCTTAAGCTCTCTCTTTTCCTCTTGCCCTTCTGTTAACAACCTTTCCCCGTCAAGGGTAACTTCCGCATCTGGTATAGGTAGGGTTGAAAACTTGTTCCTTATCCTACCAAGAATTTCCTTGCATGTGGCAAAGGCAAACTGCTTGACCCATCTTTGTGAAGTTGAGTTGAAAGCACTATAGGGAATCTCATCAACCCGTATGGTTCCTGGGTTGTTCACATACTCCCCCGCACTTTGGGCAGAGTACAAATTCAGTTCATCAATCCTCTTGTAGAAATACCAGACATTTATTCCATCTTGTGACTCTTGGGGGATTGGATAAATGTGAACAACATTCCTTGTCTTACCTGTATATCCAGCCCTCGTTGCGTCTGCTTGTCCAGGGAATATCTTGTATGTATAGTCCCCCTTGTATATCTTCCATCTCATCTCTGTAGCTTGCGCTAACTGGATTGAGTAATACACCGGAACAATGTATTGATAAGAGTATCCCATGTACCCCCAACCAAACTCAAAGTTTACCCACGCTGGGTTGTTGTTTGGATCTGCTAGGTATCTCGTTATGGCTGCTGGCTCTTGCCACATGACTTCATTAATGTTTATGTCATCCGGTAAACCATACGCTTGCGTTCCATTCGATAGGGTAAAGGCAGACTTGTATATCGGCACAGTTCCCCCAACATTTGCCTGTTCAGAATATGCTTCCGAGAATGACTTGGCAAACTCAAAATTCTTGGCAACCCATCTTTGGGTGAAGTCTGTTGCACTAGGTAAACCAAATGCTCCTGCAATATTGTTTCTGATTGCCCATTGGTTTATGTAGTTGCTGTACTCCTGAATCGAATTGTTGAAAGCATGGGTGTACTGGTTTGCAGACAGTTCAACATTGACAACTGGCGCACCGAACATTGCTTCAACATAATCAGTGAATCCAGTTACCTCTATACTTGTTGCACTATAGTTAGCCAAAGTATTTTCTCCTATCCATTTATCACTTCATAATCACTTGGGAAAGTGACTCTTATCAAACCATACTTTTTGTTATTCACAACTTTCTTTGCTGCCCTATTCATTATACCAAATTTCCAATCATACAAGGTGCTTGGATCGACAACTTTTGGTGTTGGTTGAAGGGCAATGTATGGTGCATATATGTATCCGCAATCGTAATCATTATCCCCCAAATATCCAATGAGGCAAATATCATCTGGCAACATCGGATCTATGTAAAGATCATATTTGCAATTCACCCTCCCAGCATAACTTATCATATAATCATCGTGTGGGTTATAATCCTTTGAGGTTGGCACAAAGTCAATGTTGTCTCTTAGAACACTCCCAACCTTTGCCGAGCAAACAATCCAATTAGCCTCGTGGTTGAAGTTTGCGCGACCTATCATAGCACTTATTTTGTTGGCTTCTATGAGCAAAGTTTGATTCCATTCCTCTTGGGTTACTCTAGCACTTGAGGCTTCAACTGGAATAACAGTTCCATCAATCCTAGTTACGGCAGACCTTGGGCTATAGTGCCAACTGGTTTGATAAGGTGCAATGTTTATCAGGTCCGATATTACTTGTCTGTCTATCTCCAAAGCTATCTCTGTTGCCATGAGGTTAGCCACTTCATCAACCATAGAGATACCAAAGAACGATTTCAAATTTTGGTCTAGCTCTTCTGTCCAACTTGCCTTGAGCTTTCTTGTGTTACAAGAGATTGAGGTTCCGGTTATGTTCAATTGGACTTGTTGCATTCCAGACACAGCTTCATTAGAAGCATATGTATTGTATCTTGTGTAGGCTGTCCGATTGCTTCCAGACAACCATGTTTCATCTGTTGTTGCTATTAAACTCAATCGGTTGTTTGCAAACAAATTTTGACCCCATGTTTGTGGAGATACGGCATATGGTAAAGCTTCATAACCTAACAATTCTAATTCAGTGACAAGAGTTCCAATTGCCCCACTGAAATTGAATCTAAAGTAAGTGTTCCCCGTTGATTCTGTTGCCAAGTTGTACCTGTATGTTGTGTTTGCAACAAGAGATAATCCAGAATGATAATCTAGTTGTGACCAAGATGTTGAGTCTGTTGAACCACACAACTCTATTAATGTTGGTGGCAAAGCTAAACTACTTTTAAGTGTGTATGATGTAATATTTGGGGTGAGAGAAGTAAATTGAAACTGACACCATCCAGTTTGGTTTGCCGTGCTTACAATAAGATAGTTGGTTCCCGCGTCCACGTTATCATCGAATGTCATCCCAGTAAACAGACTTGTTGGGGAGGATGTTACAATTCCATTTCGTCCACTCAATCCAGTTTGGTCATACTCCAGGAACACTTGAAGTGAAGAAAGACTACCCACCCCACCCGAATAGGGAACAGTAAAAGAAGCACCTGACAAATATTGTGCTGCCGTTATGGCAGTCATAGCCCCATTTACGGAAGTTGCCTCACCAAGAGAGATATCATAATTTGAATGACCGCTTCTTGCTTCAATTAAAGAAATGTAGGCAGAGCTTCCCTTTGCTGTTTCTATTTTTGGATCATAGTAAAACACCATAGCTGTTGGATACAGTATCGGTTGGATTGAAACAAGCTTCCTAGAAATTCCTGTTGGTATGATTCTCCTAACGATTGGCATCATTGGAAATTGCGATTGAGTTCCACCATCTAAATCTCCACCAAGATCGGTGGTTGAGTTTACTTCATTCAAAAATCTTCTTTGGTTTTCCAATAGGATTGCAGACTTGCTATCCACTCCTGGAAATACTTTGTTCCATTCTGCTTGGATATCTTTGGAAACCCCTCTTAGGCTAGACAGTTCTGCTTTATACTTCTCACTGATACTAACTTCGATCATGTAAACTCCTTAAGATTGTTCATTGTACATCTTTAAATATTACAAGCAGGATACAAAAATTAACTAAAATGACATTATGAATTTGGCAGATCCACAATTCCACACCTTCCAATACCCAAGTTCTTTCATTATTTCTGATTCAGATTTGTTTTTATCATACCCACTATCCACCAGCTTTGACTTTCTACACTGGATTCTATGTTTCCTTACCATTTCTTTGCTGACATACCAATAATTTGGTGGAGAAATATGGGAAAGTGCGAACCCATTTTTTGCGTAAACATTATTTGCAGTATCGAAATTCCAATCCAAATCCATAAAGGTTGTTATCTCTTTTGGGTTTATTGATTTTATGAAATATTTTAGCATTTTTGAAAAGCCACCCACCACTCTTTTTTTAGAACAATATCTCAATATTTCAAATTTTCCTTCTTCTGGGTTGGAACCAAGAATCTTTCTTTGTTTTCCTATTGTTAAAACAGAAACAATTTCTCCATCGCATAGGAGTTTCACGCTGTATTCAAAACTTATATTTCCCTGGGTATGGTATTTTCCCACAAATTTCACAACCTCCTGTTTATTGCCAAACTTGACTACACAATTTCTTGCATATATCTTGTCATTGTTGGGTATCATATTAAACAATCTTTTCATAATTGCTTCCCTTCTACTAACCCAAGCATCTTCGAATATGTGGACTAATCTCACCCCATTTTCAGCACACAATTTTGATTTATTGAAGTGATATCCCTTATTTTTGCCAGCACTTTCTGAATGCCAATATATGCCATTGAATTCTACCCCGATTTTATGGTCCGGTAAATATAAGTCTATTTCCTTTCTGGACAACCAATCTGGTTTGTACCTTTCAACAATATTATTAATACCACTACTTTCCAATATTGATTTTATTTCGTGTTCATAAGAAGATTGGTGTGTTTTTCCATAACAATCTATCGAACAATACGTTACATTATATCTGTTATCTCTACTATTTTTTACATAGAATTCCTCTCCGCATTTTTTGCATATTTTCTTTATGGTATTTGATTTTGACTTAAGTTTATTTCCACAAGCTGGCGAACAACACTTCTGTGTTTTATGGTGTCTGGTTTTGAATTCATTTCCACAAATTTTACAACAAACTATCTTCATACAAGATTCATTGTTTGCTTTTCTGGCACATTTTGGTGAGCAATATTTTTGGTTTGATTTTCCTAAAAATGGTTTGTTACAAATTGTGCATATTTTCTCTTGTTTTATTTGTGTTGCCTTCACATTGTTTTTTGATAAACAAACCTTTGAGCAAAATTTGCTTGTCTTTTTCTTTGTCTCAAAATCTATCCCACACATTTTACACCCGTGCTTGTATACCATAATTTTCGCCTTTCTGAACGATATTACACCATCAAGTATAATTATAGCACAAAGACAAAAAAGAGGAAACAATTTCTTGTTTCCTCTCTTAGCTAAAAACTACTGATTAGAAGTTCGAAACATTGGTGCTTGAACCATTAATCAAAGTGTAGCTTGTTGGGAAGATAACCCTAACCATACCGTAATACTTGTTGTTAACAACTTTCTTAGCGTATCTGGTCATAATACCCTTCCTTGGTGTGAAGTCATCTGGATCCAGGACTACAGGAGTTAGCTGGAATGGAATGTATGGAGCATACACATATCCAGTATCCATGAAGTTGCTTCCCTTGTGCCCAATCAAACAAATTTGAGCAGGTAGGTAAGGATCCTTGTAAACGGTGTACCTTGAAGATAGGGTTCCCATCTTTTCGATACCCATGTTGTATTGCTCGGTGTCGGCTTCGGAAACGGCGTGGAATTTCTCGATGTCTTCCATAACCGATCCAACCTCAGTGGAGCAAACAATCCAGTTTGCACCACCGCGCAACATTGCCTTGTGGATTTGGGCGCTAACCTTGTTAACCTGTGTCAACAGAGTTTGGTTCCATTCCTTTTGGGTAACATATGCGCTTGCAGGATCGCCAGGAATGGTTGTACCATCTGTCCTGGTTATCGAAGCTGTTCTATCGTAAGACCAGCTTGTTTGGTAAGGAGCAACACGGATCAAGTCACGAATGATTTCGCGGTCGATTTCTGCTGCAAGTTCCTCACTCAACAAAGCAGTCAATTCAGCTTCGGCGTCCAAGCTGTGGTATGCAGCCAAGTCCTGTGCCAATTCTGGGGTCCAGTGAGCTTTCATCTTTCTGCTGGTAACACTTACAGTTGTAGAAGTTACGATCAACTTCACTTCTGCCATGTTAGAGCTACCTTCTAAATCTCCATACACTGTGTATGAAGTTCTAGCAGAGTTAGCTACGCAATCAACGTAGGCTACGTTAGTACCAGTATAACCGCTATCATTAACCTTAACCAAGATTTGGTTGTTAGCAAACAACCCAGCGGTCCAGGTTTGTGGATCAATAGCAAAGTGAGTAACACCTGTTACAGTTGCACCAATACCAGAGATAACTTCAATTTGCAATGAAGCAAGAGATTCCTCGCTACCACTATAAGTTAAAGTTACATAGTTATCTCCACCAACATTTGCCCATGCACCATAGGTTGTGGCCCCTGTAGCAAATGAATAGTTGTGCCCACCATTGTCATAGTGTGCATCATACACGCTTGCATAGGTTCCTCTGGCACCTGTAGTAACTGTCTCCACTTGATGATCAAGATAGAATAACAATCCACTAGGTAGGTTCAATGGTTGAACCGATACAATATCGTTTGCCAATAGGCGAGAGAAAACTCTACGCACCATTGGGAACACAATGATATCAAACCCAGCTATGTTAGAAGTTGAGTTGTCCGCTTCCTTCAACAAAGCACCAGCTTGGTTTTCCAATAGTTGGGCCATGTTGGTTTTCTTTTGGGCTTCTAGTCCCTCAAGAAGACCTGTCTTTTCCCATCTATTAACAACCTTCATTCTTTGTTCTTTCAGTTGATTGGTTTGGATGTTCCCCACCAACCCTGATTTTAATAGTTTCATTCCCATAAATATTACTCCTTCAATTTCTTTTCGTTAACCTTTCAAACCAGACAGTTGACGCATTCTCTTCAACTCTTCTGATTCGTATAGCTTATCCTTCTTTGCTTCCTTTGCTTTCGAGGTAGTCTTAACTTCCTTGATTATGCTAGAGAAACTAGTTGACGGATCACTGTTTGCTGCTTCCTTGATGATCTTTCCATAAAGAAGCTTTACTGTCTTCAAGCTCTTGCATCTGTCTAACCTTTCGGCTATCCTTTCCTTTTCCCTGTTGGTAAACATACCACTCATGTAAAGCTTATTCAGGTGAGCAAGCTTACTGTTGAAAAGGTTTGTCTCTCTCATTTGGGTAGTCAAAGATTCAATCAGCCTCTTAAGCTTCTTGTTTTCTCTTACTAGTTTCAACGTAGTCTTACTAATCTTTCTACCCTCTCCAAGATCCTTAAATTCATCATCCTCTTCATCTCCCATTTCTGAGTCTTCACTGTCAAGATCGTCAACATCAATCTCGTCTTCATCATCCAAATCGATATCTATGTCTAGGTCTTCATCGTCTGCCTCACCTAGATCTTCTTCATCATCAAAGAGTTCATCGGGCACTTCAAACTCTTCATCATCGTCTTTCAATTCATCTTCATCACCAAATTCTTCTTTGCGAAGTTTTTTGGCACTCCTCTTTTTTCCCTCTTGGGTGATGGGTTCTGGTTTTGCTGCGGAGGCTGTTGCTTCCCAACCATCTGCTGTTTGCTTAACAGTCAAATTTATTGGTTGAGCAGATTGATTTTTCTCTGGAACTGGATCGCCAGCTACATCGTCAACCTCATCCAGTTCTTCATCCTCATCGTCTTCATCATCGAAGTCGATATCAACATCATCATCCCCATCATCGTCAAGGTCAATCTTTTCATCTTCCTCTTTACGAACCTTTTTTCTTTCCTTGATTGGTTCCTCTGTATCAAAGGCAGCATCGGTATCTTCCCTACCAAGATCCTCTTCCTTACCAATATCATGTTCCGCTTCCTTCAATACATCCTTGAAAAAATCAGTTAGGTTAGGAGCAAAATTCTCAATGACAAGATTTTTTGCCGCTTCCAAGGAAGCTCTTTCTAGTTCTTCTGCCTCAAGCAGAGCATTCTTAATAACGTCTTTCTTTTGTTTCAACATAGTTCCGTTTCTCCTTACTTAAAGTATGAATCTTTCAATATTCCATGAAGGATATTGCGTAGTCCATTGTATCTGTCCGTAACATTTTTTCCAACACTCTCTACTAAATATGCGCCTGGAGTGGATGGCGACGAAACTGCGTCAAAAGCAATGAGTTCGAAGTCATCTTGAACCACATTTATTTCAGCCTCTTGCTGTAGTGATCCAATTCCCCTAGACGATATTCCGATCTTCACACCCTGCTGAATAAGGTTTTTTAGAATCTGCCCTGGGGGTGTGTTCAAAATTTCCAGTGATCCCCTAACCTCTTCATCTCGCATATAAATATCAGTTACTAAGTGTGAAACATTTTTTAATTCAATTATTGCCGAGTTTCCTGTAAGAAATGCTTTGCCATTTTCCTTCATATAAAAGTTTCCATTCTTAACTGTTAGACAATATATATTTCCCTTGTGTTCTACTTTTTCTATCTTTAAGAACCTTTCATCCAAATATATACCATTTGTTGTGGATATGTTTAACTGATATAGTGGTCGTTTATTTTTGGCCTCTATTAGATGATCAGCAAACATATAATCATCCTTGGTTATTATTTCTTGCCAATTTCCAGACCCACCAATTTTGATAAGACATTCGTGTAAATCCTCAACAAGCCTTTTCGAGGTGGAAAACAAATTTTGTCTAATTCCATGTTGGTGTGTTTGTTTTCTTCCATCTCCCATGATAAACCAATCAATCAATTCAGATAGATAAATTGGATCAAGTTGTTTGATATCACTAGGGATATATTTTTCATGGCACTTTCCCAATATATCCAAATATTTTGCCAATCTTATATCTTGGATTGAGAATACTATTTTATCATTCCCCTTATTGTATTCTTTTATTTCAATTTGGAATTTGCTTAACATTTCTCTGATCAAATCAGCCTTAACACCAGATTTTTGTGTGATTACTGATAAATAAGATCCACCCCCTATGCGGGTGTGGCCCTCTGCGAGCCAAATTCCTAGGAATTGAACAAATGTCATTGTGTCTATTTTAAGTGGTTCCTCAACATTATTCGTAAATCTATTTGAATATTTTTCTTTTGACACACCTGGAATTTCAATGAAATCTGGGTTGTTACCAAACCAATCAAAATTAGATTTTAATATTTTATGTTTATTGTATTTGCCTCTATTGTTGTGTATTTCCTCAATTGTGACATACTCCCTTTTTCCATACCTTGCTTCTAGTAACAATTTGTGGGTTGGGGTAAACGAAGAATCTATTCCTCTGCCTCTTATTTTATAAGCGTTTCCGCTATATGGTTCATCGATAATTCTTTCTATTTCATTTAATTCTAACCTGTTATTTTCATTGATTGCATATATCTTCTCCCCTAGTTTTAACTCAGAAAATGGTTTCCAACCAAATTCTGACAATACATCAAAGTTTTTTGATATATTGCAATCTGGGTGATCTAATTCCCCCATGGCCCTACGATCTTTTACTATGTGTGAATACTTCTTAACCTCTCTGGCTAAGATCTCTTTTGGGTAGACCCTACCATTGTGGTTTTTCACGTTGGCTTTTTGTAGAAGCTTGTCTTTGATTATTACTGGTTTGCTTGGGTTGTCTGCAATCTCTTGTAAAATGTCAGCACCAACATCTAGTTCAAACCATTCTGTTATGAGTAGTTTTTGGTTCATAGCTATTTGGAGCCTCCCCCGTTCTTTAGTTCTTTAGCAATTTCTTCCTCAATTTGACTAAGTTCTCTGATAACTTTCTTGAAAATTTCCATAAAGACAGCCGCCTGCTTTTTTGATTTCATTTTTTCGATGACACTGTACACTACTTCCAATGCTTCTATTGCATTCCCATATACGTTTTGGTACTCTTTTCTGAAGTCCCATTCCACAGTGGTAAATCCATGTTTGTGGATGTTTGCTTCTAATATTGTTTCCTTGATAATCTTTTTCAGTTCGCTTTTCTTCATTGGTTAATCCTCTATTCTCAATTGACGATATCCATGCTTCTTTAGGTCACCCTCTATTTCTTCAACGTCAGCATCATTCCACTTTTTGAAAATCTTAGACCCATATCCAAGGTTGTAACTCCTATGGTTCAATTGTGACAGAACAAATTTTTTCTCATCTTTACTCCAAACGGTAACGTAGTGATCAAATACATCCTCTTGGAGTATTTCTTTGATAAGCTTTTTCAGTTCACTCTTTTTCATCTATGCTGCCCCCTTTACCTTCGAAAAGTTCAAGTTGGATTTGCTCTCATTGAAGATATCCATATCCAAAATCCTGTTCATTGTGTCTTGTAACTCACTCTCAAAACTAGCAAAGGGAATATTGTTCACTTTTCCAGTATCCTTGTTTTGTGCTGGGCCACCATTCCAATCAATATCATTCACTGTATCGATATTGAATTCTAGTTCCAAAAACTGTCTTTTCCCTATCTCTGCCCCCTCTGCAATAAAACTATAATCAAAGATCAAAGAAGCTGGATCGAAAAACTTTGAGTTGAAGTAATTCTTGAAGCTCCTACCGCGTACCTTAAGTTCTTTTTCGAAGTCAGACATAATGACCCCAACCAACTCGTCTGATTCGTGTGTGGCCGTATTCTGGGCCTTTACAACCGATAATTTAGGCTTCACCCAAGAGTTAAAGACGATGTACAAAGCCTCTGGTCTATTTTTGTTCTCAATAGCACCAATGGTCACTTTCCAATCTTTTCTGTTAACACTTAGTTCTTTCTTTGTTCCTGGTCCAAATTTAGCCATTAATTTCCTCCGTTACTTAACATAAAATATTGCTTTATAAGGAAACACATTGTCTGCCTCAATCTCTTTAGAAAGAATTTTCTTTTTAGTTAGCTTTTGTAGTAGATTCTTTATATCATCAAATTTGTGATAATCTCTTGCGTCCCATGTAAAAGGAAAGCTTATCGGTAGCTTTACCTTTTTGTATCCATCCATAACATCCTCATTCAAGGTTTCCTTGATAATTTTTTTCAGTTCACTTTTCTTCATTGTCTTTCTCCCTTAGATTTCTTAACTCACAAACCAACTCATATGTATCCAATAGGCCATCTGCTGTTTGGTTCTCTTTGCATTGCTTGGTGGCTGCTGCTGCCTTACTAGACAACTCTTCGCCCATTGATCCACCAAGTTTCACCAATAGGGACTCTATTTCCGCTATCATCAATTTTTGTTTATCAGCTATCTTGCCTTGATCATTCTCTTTCAACAAAAAGAAAACCTTGCGGTCATCTTCATTCAATTGGTTTGAGTATTTGCTGTTGAATTTTCCAAGGGCAATTCTAATAACATGCTTTGGCTTCAAGAATTTCAGTTCCGAATTGGCAACCATCTCACTCAAGTTCTCATAGGGATCTTTGTCCTCATGCAATGAGTTCACATGCTGAACAACTCTATCGAATGATTCAACATATCTCTTTGGGTCAACTGATTCCTTATCCAACCGATACCTTATGACTGTTCCAATATCCATGTTCAATTGAGAAGACTTCATAGCTGGTATCTTACACTTAGATTCAAGAAGAGTATTGTAAGCTTGAACATCCTTGAAGTTCATTCCATCCAATGCGGATACCGTTTCATTGACAAACATCTCTGCTAGTCTTCTGTCGGCCATATATGATGATTCCAATCGTGTGAACACATTGAATTGCTTGTGTAATACTTCCTTGATGTTCACAAAATTTATGAAGGTCTTAGCTAACATCTTAGCGTCCTGTTCCTGGTTTGCCAATGCTTTCTTTGCACAGACACTTGTTACTGATTGTAGTATTGTTCCAAAGTTCACTTACATACGCTCCTTAAATGTTGTCGCTATAATGAAATATACCCCTAGTCCTCATTGGATTTGATTTCATTTATATTTTTTATCGGATTCTCAAGCCCTCTTTCTAATTCAGATAGGGTTGTGATCATGTTTGCATAGGCAAAAGAGTTTGTTGCCAAGGCATTATTCCTTGGCTTTTTCTTTTTCTTAAATGCTGCATTGTAGTTCTCAAGCATAACATCCAACCCCTGTTTTACATTCTCCATGGTTGTCCTAATCTCTGTTGCCACATACTTCTTTCCCTCTGGTGGTGTAGCTGGCAAAGCATTTCCATTCTGATCAACGAAAGGAGAATCAGCAACCCCTGGCACACCTTCTGTTGAACCAAACCCTCCACCCATATCCATACTCATATCACCAAGGTCAGGTTGTGAAACTGTCTCAATCTGTAGTTTTATCTTTCCTTCCAAGAATTGTTGGTTGAGGATAACCTTGATCTGATCATCGGTAAACCCAAGGATCTCTCTAGCACCCCACACATAAGAAATTGGTGACAAGGTTGACTCATCCCACAAGTTCTTGAACACAGTTCCCTTCTTATCCCATAGGTCAATCTTTTCAATCTCTGACATGGTTGAAGGGTTGGTAAGTTCCAACTCAAAGCTTGTCAACTGTTCTTTCTCTCTAAACCCAAGAGCATACAAATGCAGCACCGCAATTTGATTCAAGGTTGCAAGCATAGCCTGTTGCATTCTATTGATCGTCCTAGCAAACCTAAAGTCCTGCCCAGCCAAGGTTGCCTTCGCCCTGATATCAGACTCATCCGAAAAATAAGCCTTCGGCACTTTCAATGAAGTGTAAAGTTTCTGTTGCATGTACTCTATGTCTGCAATCTCATCCAAGTTCGAAGCACCAGGAAGAGTTTCAATCTCTGTATTCTTTTCCCCTCTCCGTGGAATGAAGAAGTCCTCATCAATAGCCATTGGGTTATACTTGAAGTCCATATTACCACTAGCCATATTAACCGAAGGTGTTCTCTTGATTTCATCCTTGATACCCTTGATAAACTCTGCAACATCTTCTGGGTTTATGTTCCCAACATCAATGTAGAAGATCCTTCTTTCAGGAGCCCTGGTTATACGATAGATAAGCATTGAATCCTCTGCTAACTGTAATTGCTTCCAAACCAAACGCCCAGCCTCTAAGGCAGAAGTTCCATATGGTTCTCTCTGCAAGTCAGACAACAATCTAAAGTGAGCAATCTGCCAGTTATCAAACGTGATGTTATTCGTATCCCAATAAAACTTGACGGAGCTTATCTGTCCATCATAAGCTTCCTCTCTCCTTATTTCATCAACCTTGATTGGAAGATATCCAACAACACCCCTGTTTGGTTGAATGTCCAATAGAAGAAAGTGATTCCCAAACTGGCAAGTGTTCCTTGTCCAAGTCCAAAGGTTAGATTCAACACAAAGAATATCGTTGAACAAGTTCTCAAGCACCATCTTGATTTTCTCATTGTCTGATTCAACGTGGATAATCTCTCCATACTCATTCTTGGTAAGACTTTCATCGGCATAGATATCCAACGCAGAAGCAATCTCTGGACTGTATTGCATAGTAGTGAAATCTTCAAAAGACTTCCTTCTATCTATCTCCAATGAAGTGGTCCTAACATACTTGTCATATGTTGCCTTCATGAATTGGTCTTTCAAATATTGCTTGTGTTGTTTCCTTATTGGAGCATCAACCTGCTTGGGTTCCGTATAATACTTTTTACCAATTCCCCTCTTCAATAACAGTGTAAGCTTGGATGGAAGATCCAACCTCTTATCCCTGATATCAATATTCTTTGGTGAAGTAAATACATCCCTTGCTAGTTTGTTGTTACTGTTAAAATTATATGGCATACATCATCCTTTGCGTTTTCTATCAATCAACCAAGTCAAACTTTCTCTTTCTCCCCTTGGACCAATCTGTACCCAAGGATTGGGGTTTGCCCTAGAATTCATGAACCCCCTATTTGTAGGAAGAGAATTCTCTGCTAGATTACTTTCCCCTTGCATAGCTTTCAAGGCAGCAACCACAGCTTCCCTTCCACTTGATCTGTCTTTAAGGTGAGTAGACTTAACAAACAATCCAATCCCCCCAGCTATACACAAGTCATCATTATACCCTGGCATAGCTTGAGGCTTTCCATTTATCCAAACCAAAGTCCTAAGCTCTGAAATTGTCCTGGTAGATCTTATCTTAAAGCTCCCAACTCTAATACCCTCTTCCAATGCAGAAATAATAAGTGGCCTAGAAGTATTCGTTGTCTGAAACCCAGGTATAGCAGAGACATCATGTTTGGTTGGGTGATCATTCATCTTTTTCATTTTCTCTTTGCTGTACATTCCCTTTTGTGAATAGAATAAGTTCTTATAATCAAGGTCAACTAGCTTAAGACAAGTTGCATATCCAATGCTATTAGCTTCAGGAACAATCAAAGCATTGTTATAGAGAGTTCCAACATCATACAACAACCCAGCATATTCATCTGGAGGAAGTCTATGCCTGTACTCTGCAACTTGCTCATCACTAGAATTGATAACATGAAAAGCAGAGTAATCAGAAGAATCTCCCCTAGCTACGTCCGCACATATTAAATACTCTTCGCCTTCAATGGGGTCTTCCCATACCCAAAGATTCTTATAGAACATACTGAAAGGAACATCTTCCTTTTTATGGTACTGCAACACTTCAAAGCCTTCATATAGAGGTTTTCTACATTCTTTCTCTGCTTCAAGTATATACTTGTTCTCAATAACCATATCCCCAGAACCAAGAAAGTCCATATCCAACTCTTGAGCGATAAGCCTGTCAGAAGCTAACTGTCTCTTTTGGTTTTCATACCAAGATGAGGTAGGATGAAAACTAGATTCAGCACAAATCTCACAAAGCACTTCACCATTGAACATAGATCCTGTCAATTGTCTATTACCACAACTGGCACAAATCCACTCCAAGTTTTCAGAGTATAATGGATGTTCCGTCCAATGAATGGTTATCGGATTAAAGTCAGATTCTTTGTTGACCGCAAGCGTCCATTGCTTGTGATACCAATTTCCGACTCCCTTGGGGGTTTGGTGTCCAAGTATTGAGTTATATATTACCGAGTGATCCCAAAATGATATCATGTTGATATCACTTTCTGAAATTTCAGAAGAAATTTTGTGTGAGTTTTTGGTGCTAGGCAATGAAAAATCAACTGTAGGGTTTGAGCTAACTGTAATGCTACGAATAGGTTCCCACTTGACGTTTGGTGAGAGTATCTTATCTAGTTCAATTGTTAGTTTGTTAGGAATGGTTGTGTTTTGTAGGCAAATATTTTTTAGCTTCAATAGGTTTTGGCGTGAGGTATGGTGGGTTTTGTACAAACTTTTTTTATTTAGTACCCCATTAATATTCAAACCCCACTTCTTAATCAGCGTCCACGTTCCAAAAGGTAATAAGTCAAACAAACACTTGCAGTAATAAACTCCGTTGGGTATTACATCATGTGAGCTTGACTTTACAATATTACTTTTTGTGAAGCTCTCACTTGGGTTTTTTGAGCTAAGTGTTTGTGTAATATTACTTTGGTTAGCTGCCCGGCATTTTTTTTCTAATTGATTCTCATTTTCAACCTCAAAATTTTCTGGCACGTTTCTTGCTATAGCAAGTTCTGTGCCAAAACCGGGCTGCACAGAATTTTGTTTGGCACGATTCTTGCTAGACCCACACTCAAATTGGTTTTGACTAGCATTTTCATCTGTAAGCAATTTGTCGGGCAGCCCATAGTTGGCACGATTCTTGCTAAAGGTTTGATTTATAATGCTCTCTTTTTGTGAAATTGTGAACCCAGTTGTTAATTTTTTATCATACAAAACGTCAAAACAATTCATTTTACCCCTTATGGGTTTTTGATTATTTTGATCTATAGTGTGTTTTTCCCCGGAAATTTCAGTTTTGGTTGTTAAAAGTTTAACAAGATTTTGGGAAGCAATTTTCGTTCCAAGTTTTTGGTTGTCTGCGTCCCTGCATGTTAAAGTTTTAACATCTCCTGATTCTAAATCATCAAAATTTTCGTCCCTAGCAAGAAGCGTGCCAGGCAAAATTGGCAATAGGTGGAGTTTACCGATACCTTCAAGTTCTGTGCCTGTTAATTTTTTAACATGCGGAGCAGCAGCCAACAAAACATTATGATTCTCAAATTCGCCATCACAGTTTTTGATATTTGGTTTTATTGTATGATTTTTAACTGCAAAATTTCTGGTATGATTCTTGCTAGGGGAATTTTGTTCGATTTGGTTGGCACAGAACTTGCTATAGCAAGAATCATGCCAAGTCTGGGATGTAATTATTTGATTCTCATTTTCAATTGGTGAGCGCATCGCTTGACTTTGTAGCAAAATGCCGGGCAACTCACAAAGCATAGGAAGGACGTTTTGATTATCCTGTTTTTCCTGGGAGTTGAACCCAATCAATTCATAGAACAATTTCGATTCTGATTGATTGAGAGTTAACCTGTACTGGATGGTATCGTATTGAAAGTAGCTGTTCCTTCCATTGACTGCCCCGTACTCACTCAAGATTCCAATGTTGTCTAGGATGATTCTTATTTGATCTATTAGAACCTTTGAGGAAAGTCCTATGGACACAATCCCTCTGTCTGCTCTGGAGAATCCTTTGCAATCAAAAATTCCGTTCACCAAGGCCCCTAGATTGCCCCCAGACAACTCCAATAGTCTTGGAGGTATGGAGCGTTGGGTGTTCTTTGTGTCTGGTTTAAAGCCCAGGTAAAGAAGGAATTCAATGAAGTTCTTTGAAGTGGTAAAAATATTGTCAGTATGGGTTTGGATGTCTACATTTTCAAGAGTAAATCTATCCTTCATATCCTGGGTTATAGAAACAAAACTTACATATCCCCCTATGAGTTCATTTGCCTGTTGAGAATTTATTATGCTCATTGATCCATTGGCAATGTACACACCCAGGAGATAGGCAAGGTCTGGTGTAATCACTGTTGGAAGAAAGTTATCATGCAGGGTTGTGTTTGTGCTAAGGTCTGGTGTTAGACGAAAATCGGTTAGTGTATCGTTATTTCCCCAGACATTCATCCCATACTGTACTGCAACGAAATCATTAACTTCTAAATCTCTCAATTGAAACCAATCGTATCTTCCAACTTTATTTGAGAAAGCCCATAGCTTATGATTCAATGAACCCTCTAGCTTTGCACTCCTAGTAGATATAATTTTAGTTTTACACACTCCATTGTTGTAAGCTATGCTGCCAGTTCTTAGTTTATCCTTGCCTAACACACCATAAGAAGCAACTGTTTGTTCACCAAGTAAGTCCAGGTTTGCATAGTCACCAATTTGCTTTATACCCCTATCCGTGTAAATGTAAGTGTCAGGTGTAACGCAAGAGATAACAATACCAGCACCACCCATTGACAATGTAGGGTAAGCTGCTGCCCACAAGTCCTCAACCTTATTCGTAGGAATGGCTGCTGCCTCATCAATAACCAATAGGGTCAATGATTCAGACCTAGCTGCATCATCTGTGGTGGCGTGAGCAATAACCCTGGAACCATTAATGAGTTCGATTGAACCCTGGTTATCCAATAAAAGTTTTGGAACCAACCAAGTGGGAGACTTTTTCAGTATCAACTTTATCTTGCGAACAAACCCAGAAGAGTTCACTTGCTTATTTGCCACAACTGCAACCTCTGTTGCCTTATGAAAAGCCACCAACCAAGCAATGTAACCTGCTGCTATTGTTGAAATACCCAACTGTCTTGATTTTAGAATGATGTTGAATCTATGCTCTTGGAATTCTCTCAAGCAATCTTTCTGGAAATCATACAACTGAAACTTAACGTACCCACCCTTTGGGTCTCTCACCACACCATAATTGAGTAGGTAATATTCTGGACTAGCGGAACACTTGATGATCTCTTCGGTCATCTGTTGCTTGGATAATGCAGGCATAAAAAGCGAAACCCCCTATGATATATAAATATCACAGGAGGCTTGCTTGATGCAAAAATTGGTAACTGGTACTATCTAGTTTCGATATGAATTCCAACTAGTGGTGCTTCAGCTACTAGGTTTGGAAACTTTATGGTAGCAGTCTTCTTACCACCTAGATACATGGTTCCATCTAATGCAAAATCAAAATTAAAGGCCACAACAAATTCCTTCTTAGCATTTTGACTAAGATTATCTGCCTTTTTAAATAGATTCAACAGGTCAGCAAACTCTTTATCACTACTGTAACGAAGAGTATACTCTTTTTTCATTTGGTCAAATGTCATCGCCATTCCTTCTTTGTTAGGGTTTTTGGTGTTGATCACACAGAAATTGATTGTGCTAGATCCCCCTTCCACCTTTCCAGGTTTCACTGTTAGGCTTACACCAAGGGCAGTCATCAATGATGTGGCCATTGCACTTAAGTATACCTCCAATAACAGGGTAATCAGTTTTACACTTATCACAGCGGAAATATCTAAACCTCTGACAACCAAGGTTATATTCTCCAATATACTGTAACATGGTTTTACTCCTTCTCTCTTAACCACTCATCGAATTGCTCTGTGGTGCAAACCTGGACAACATCCGAGATTGCACCCACTTTGAAAAACCTCTCGAAATCACCATTGGGCACAAAAATCTTCTCCAACCACCACTCCCCCATGTCAACAATCCAAATGTTTCCAAGGTGGTTGATATCGATATCTTTTTGTGTATCGTAGACTTTGAAAAATTTAAGCATGGTCTTTACTCCTTCCTTAGAATGGAAAATCAATTGTTTCGGTTGTCTTCCATGGCATAAGGATAAACAACCAAGACTTGTCATTGTCTCGGCAGACAATAGGCTTGTCCAAGTCTTCCTGGTCAAAGGTATAATCACCGACAAACAAACTAGTGAGGGTGTTCCAATAGCTGCTGTCAACAAAAAGCTTTTCATCACCCCTTGCTAAAAGACGTTTCTCATAACCATAATTAAGATAGATCCATTGAGTGGGTTTGATTTCAACCCCAACAGTTTTGGAAACAACATCCAGGATGTCTATTGTTGAATCTGAAAAACCAGCTTTATCCCACCGAATTGTTTTTCCTGGTCTTGGCCATAACACACTTAACTCTGGGGGGAGTATTCCAATCCCAAAATTGATTGCATAGAAGCCATTGGAAAACAGTTGTTTGCCCTCTTTTGTGGTTTGTAGAAAAAACAACTGAATACCAGTTGGTACTTTTACGATCTTCTTGATGATCTTCTGATTCAAATATGGCATAGCTTCATACCTTTCTGTATTCGAACTTTCCCTTGACCTTGGAATTGAGATACCTACCCTTTGACCTAGATCTGATCAGACCAGAGTAAACAGTCTTGGGAACACCAAAGTAGGTGTAGGTATCACCACTGTTGAAAAGAACCACCAGTTCACTTTCAAGATTCCTATACTCCACAGCATTGATGCAAGATGAATCAACCTTGATCATGGCTCTACTCCTTGTCTTGATCTTCATTCCATGGGTTCACACCAGGATTGGTCACAGCACCGTTGTTTTGAATATCAGCCCAGGACCAAGCAAATGCACCCTGGACATGCAAGTGAAAGGTAATCTCTTCAATGGGAAGCTCTGGGTGATTCGTATCACGCAGGATCTTCTGAATGGCGTCTGCTATTTCTCTCTTCTGTCTGACTGAAAACATAGCTCTACCCCTTACTTTTTTCTTCACCAGATGGATACTCAATAATGGTGTATTCTTGGTTAGTCCACATAGCTCTCGGTAACATACCGCTTGAAATCAGCGAAGTCCATGTGGGGAAGATGATCACTGTCGATCATGGAAAAGTTCCTCTTTGCTCTGGGTGTCCAGTTGCAGGATGTGAACCATCTGCTCATCATCGTACTGGACAACGATCATTTCATGTCGCATTTCTTTTCTCCCTGTCTTGAGGTTATCTCAACTTCTAGGCATAGTATAACACAACCACCATCCTTTGTCAAGAAAAAATCAAGCACTCTCTCCATATCTCTACACTAGGCACATTATAATCCCATTTCTTTCCCATGAAGGAAAGTCCGTATGGTGGATCGGTCACAATAGCATCTACTGTGTTTTCTTCGAATGTCTTTAGGGTTTCAAGACATTCACCCTGGTAAATTGTGTTTAGTTCCAATGTCTCTTTCTCCTTGTCTTCAATTTTAGGAAGCGTGTGTTATCAGCCAATCCTCAAACTTGTCCTTTGAGGTATCCTCTATACGAAATTCAAGCAAACCAACATCAACCATACCGATGAATTGTGGCCTAGACATTTCAACCTTGCCAACCCATTTGTTGGTGTCCAAGTCAAACTGGACAATAACATAGCCAACCTTTGTACCATCTTTGATCCTAAAAATTTTGATGATACTCATGACTTATCCTCCAATGAGTTTGTTTCCTTCAAAGCATAAGCGATGGCTTTTTCTAACTCTTCGCAAGTCTCTTTGTTGGATTTGTCTATCGGTTACTGTTCTTATAAGAAACGTACCTCGTCTTTCTTCACCCAATCATTATCCCTTGCCCACTCTTCTAGTGTCTTGACTGTAAACACATCTTCTGGAGTGGCTATATAACCAAGGTTTTCTTCTGCCCATTCCTTTAGTGCTTTATCACTGTAAACACACTCTGGATTTATGTTACTACAAATCCAATCGATAGCATGATCTATAGAGTTTTCGCCAAGCACTTGCTTCGCAAAATCACCAATGTCTTTTTCTGTTAAGTAATATCTAGGCATGGGTCATTCTCCTTTTGGTTTGTTAAGCACAACTATTACAGTGTTGACCATTGTTCCAGAAGACTTGAATGCTTCTGGGCTGTTCTTTTCAGCGAAGCCATATTTCTCAATCAACTCTCTAAAGTTGACTGTCTTCTTGTTCTCTCTAAACAAAACACCGGCAGCCATAATAGAAACTAGCCTTCCCCCTGGTACTAGAAATTCCCAAGCATGAAGCACATGGTCAATGTCTGCTTGCTTCTCAAATGGTGGATTCATAATCACCCTATTGTACATTGGTTCTGATTTGGTTTGAAGAAAATCTCCTTCATAAATCACGTTGTAACCCTTGCTTCTTAGAACCTCAACATTAGCTGGTAAGATTTCTATACAGTCCACAATACAATCCTTGTTTATGTAATCAGCAATCCCACCTTGGCCGGCGGATGGTTCTAGGACAAGATCACCGGGTTCCGTGTGTGCCATCTTAACAATTCTCTCTGCTAGTTCTGGTGGTGTAGGAAAGAACCCTTGCTTCTTAGGCAAAACAATTTCCCCAGAAAGAAGAACCTGTTCCAAGAAATTTGTTGGGTCTGATTCAAATATGTGTGCTGCTAGTTTTCTATTCCACTTTCCCCCCATACCTTCTAACACTTTGTTGACTGCCACATATTGCTTTCTGTCAAGTTGACCACAAGTTAAGGTAATGGTGTTTTCACTTATTGTTGCCCTACTAAGCACCCTTAAAGTTTCTTGATCAATTTTTGTTGTGTTCATTACTTTGTATCCTTTTCATTCTTGTTCCTTCTTTTTCTTCATGCCATCTGCCAGCAATGTGATAAGTTCGGCAAGATCCCGCAAGCTTTCCTCATCGAAAGATGAAAAGGCTGCACCAGATGAATTTCTTAACATTAGATTTAGGTACTTGGAATCATCAAATGTCTTAACCTCCAGAGTTACCCAATCGTCTCTGATACCAGGGGTTTTACAAGGAGGAAGCCCATAATTTCCTTCCAAGTAAATCTTGTCAACTTTTCCCAACCAATTCTTAAGCTCTTGTTTCTTAGTTGTATCACTCATTTTTTAACCTCTCTTGTTTATCCAAACCACTTCTCTGTGGCATCTTCTGTTCATTTCAGTCTCCATCTTCATGAATGATTTCAGCTACCCCATGTGATTCCATCTGAAAAAGTTTTTCCCTAAGCCTAGCCTCTTCTTCAACAGCCCAAGCCATCGGGTTATCAGGCATGAACCTCTGATTGGATTCCTTCCAAATACTATCCATGTGAACCCAACGTGGACCTTCATGGGTTAGGCACTCACAATCCTTGGTGGCGTCAACAACCTTGCTGAATTTGGTTAGGATGAATTTCATTTCAGTCCCCTTCCCACATGCCAAGAGGAAACATGAGCGCCATTTCCTTCAACTGAATTAATGCTGCCTTTGTGTTACCTTCTGTAGCTTTCCAGTAGTCATCATCCACATCATCACAAAGCTTGGAGATTGCCTCATCAAGCACAGGAATACTTTCTGCTCCGGTCATTCCGTATATGGTTCTGATACCCTTTCCACCCAGAAATACCTTGGAAAAGAATGGTGCATAGTTCCAGGTTACATTCAGCCACATATCTCTTATTCCACCCATCGCATAGGTTCCACCTTGCATCTGGTGTAACTCATCTGATTTCAAAACTTCTTTGGTGATTGGGTCTTTTAGGTAAATGTCATAGCTCATGGTTTACCTCACTTGCTCGATTTTTCTATTGCCGACCTAAGCTCACCAAGCAAATCTATTAGATCATTTAGTTGCTTGCGAGTAAAGGTAACATTGTCGCTACTACTGACATTCACTGAATTATTAAGCTGTAGATTGATATATTCTCCGGGATTAATTGTGCCAACCCACAAAAAAGAATCAGTAATCCTATGCACACCATCCTTTGGCAAAACATAGACTCCATTAATGTCAAAATTCTCATCAGAAATAAATTTCTTCAACTGACTTCTCTTATCATTACTCATTTCTTAACTCCCTTTTGTTTTAGTATAGTGTGGAAAACCATCATCGTCCCCATAAACCTTGCCATCAATCCAATCAACAGAAAGCCAATAATCTGATTTAAAAATTCCATGATTCAACCTCTTCCATTTCAATTTCTCCCACTCTTGATTTCACCAATGAGAACCCAAACCAATCCTATGGCCAGTCCAACAACTGTTGCACCAAGGCATAACAGCCACCAAATCACATATAGGAAAAAGTAGATGAACATTTTTGGAACCCTTTATTTAGTTTTACAGAAGAATCATAACACCATTTTCGGCAGATGTCAAGGAAAAGTAACCATTCTCAATCTAAGTCATTATCATCCTCAAGTCTTTTCTTTGAGATGTTCATCATTTCTTCAATAACTTCTTGTTCATCCAAGATGATCATTCTCTTGCCTTTACCAATGAGATTGAACACTTGCCCATCATCTAGGGTCATGGTTTTGTTCTGCATATCGATAGATAAGATGTTACCCATGACAAGGGCTGCCCCTGACTTGTATTTTTCAGAGGCACCAACAAACACACCTTGCATCTGTTCCGGCATTTGCCAATGCTTATCATATCTGATTGTCCAATGGATTAAGCTAGGAGGCAAAGAGCCAATGGTTGTTGAACCGCTAAAAGTTGACTTCATTGTGTCTCCTTACGTTATGAATAAATATCAAGTACCCTAGTATTCAACTCCATTGTCCAGGTTGCTATGGTATTCCTCCAGTGGGTCAATACCAAAAATCAATTGACAAGCATCGGCAAAGGCTTGTTTAGTTCTATTTAGCTCATTCTCAAGATACTCAATCCTTAGTTTGTCCTCTGTTTCCTCTTTGGATTGGTGCCTTCTTTCTGCTATCTCGATTACGCTTTCATCACAATAACCAAGATCACCATAGCCACTAAGACTATATCCAATCAGTTGAGCAAACTGTTGTCTGTCATCATTGGTAAAATCCAAGAAAGCTATCTCGTTAAGATCTATGCCACCATCATTATCAAGCAAATACCTTACTATCTTGTTTTGTTTGAAGCGTAGGGTTCCATGATCGTCTAACTCTAATGGCTGAATTGGGTGTTTGTGTCTCATTAGCCTTCCTCTTTCTTGCATGGTTGCGTCCAAGCTAATGGGTTAACTCTCCTAGCAACCCTTAGCGCAATGATTCTTTCACAGTCATTTATGCCATCCCTAAACAATTCATTATCATTCTTACTTCTATCTGGCAATTCACAATAACTGTTCCACGCCATTGCCAACATGGCTAACAACTCCCCCTCTAACACATTTAGACCTAGATTTTTCATTAGTTACCCCATCCTTCGAATATCAGGTTGCCATTATATTCTGGGTATCTCTTGGCAACGTAACAAAACAACTCTTTAAAACCCATGCTCCTAACAAGCATAATTATGCCCTTTACGGTTGACCTAAACGCTGGATCTTCTGTTTGATTTTCTCCCCAATCATCCATACCAAGTTGAGTTATCTGATAAAAGATAGTTCTATCTGGTTGAGATAAACCTGGGTTTTCCCGATAGCATCTTAGGTGTTTGCTTTCCACTAGCTCGTTTATGATTGGAAATACATCTTTGCTATACGGTCCATATCCACCACTTTCCCAAAAGAACATTGGTATGGAAAGCCACTCACGATCAACCAAGAAAAATATCTTGGCGATTTGTGAAACCGTAAGACCGTCCAAACCGGCAATCCTAAACACAGATAGGATATGATTTCTTTCTGGATTTTTCATCACTTACCAAACCCCCAAGATTTTGCAAAATGAAAGCTAATATTAGCTAGGTGTTTGTTTGTCTTTTTTGCCTCATCCAATATCTGGTCTAGTTTCCCGCATGTCGTCAAATAGATGTTTGTAAGGTCTGGTTCACTAGCCCCTTGTGTTTTTCCCTCACGCTTGGAATAGGTGATGTATTCGTCAAATACTTTGCTCCTATTAAAAATGCTTATGGCTTCCAGACGATTCGCTTTGCGCTTTAGCCTTCTGTTTTCTCCACCAAGCCTATAGATTTCTTCTTGTTGTGATGATATCAACTCATTTATTTTGTGCATATCTCGATTTACATTGTCATCCTCTAGTTGATGAACTTTTGCCCTCCACTCACCAATTTGTATATCATAGTTACGGATAAGTTCATCAACCGTATTTGCCTTATAATAGTACTCAAAAGATGGGCAAAGACCAGTTACTTCTAACATTTTTTTGGTTGTGTAATAACTTTGTAGTCTCATTTCATCCCCTTTAATTCCAACATTCTTTTTTGGATTCCAATTGATTCCCTTTGGGTTTCAATCGTCTGTCTTTGTATCTCAATTATGGCATCTTTGGTCTTGATTTGCTCTTTCATTTTATTGTGTAAATCAGACCACTCATCGCACATCTTAAGCAGTTTTTCAATCTGCTCATCTCTGTTTTTCATTTGTTCAACGTAAAAACCCGCATTTCTAAGGAACCAAAGCATTACTTTTCCCCCTTTAATTCAGCCAATCTTTCCAGGAACATTCTGTGAACATAATCTTTCTCGATATTGGAAAGGTTAGCGAACCAATTGTCCGCGTCAAGCACAGAGTTTTCTTTCTCTTCCACAATAAACTTGATCTCTGTTTCAAATAGTGGGTCAAAACCCCACCCCATATGCTCACCAAGATCACTCATTAAAACCCAAAGCTGCCAAGTTGACCAACCCTCACCATCTTCGTGTGGAGATTCATATGGGTGGATCTTTGACCAGTTTTCTCCCATTAGCTTTAGGTAATCTTCTTCTAACAACTTTTTGCCACGATTGGTTAGCTTAACCTTAACACCATGGTTTACGTTGAACTTGATTTCAGACATATTCTTGCCTACACTTTTTTGTGAAACCCATCAACATGGAATATTTCCCATACTGTGGATTGCCGATCCAATTTTTTGCTTCCCAATCACTACGTCTGTTTCGTTCCTTTGAATCTGCAACGTCCCTGGTATATCCATTCCTGATTGCATCACGGATAAATCTAGCTGGGATTAGCTTGCTGAATTTTGCGTCTTTGTCCATCTTACTTATCCCCCCTAGCTTTGTCCATTGCGGAGGCAATGTCTAACAACATACCACCAAAAGCCCTAAGCTGGGTAGAGGAAAAACTGGCACCCCGTTGTGGTTGCCCATTTTTATCCTGGATATCTAGGTTCACATAGCTTCCTGGGTCACAACTTTTAACCTCCAGCTTGTGTGCATGTGTCCTTGGTGATCTTTCTTTTTCGCTATGCGCTTGACCAGGAAGATCATAAACCCCGCAAATATCGAAGGCTTCTTTTTTGTAAAGCCAATTTCTTAGTTCATCATGTTTTGACATTTTTTACCTCTTTCTGTTTTTCCACAATTTAAACCTATATTCGATATTGTTCACAGCCTTAAAAACCATAAGCCCCCACACCTGATATAAGCAAGAGAGCAACAATCGCAAAGACCATCCAAAATGGAAGTGTTACTAACCACCAAGACCACGCAATAACCCCGCACAGCTTAAGCGCCACAAACAAAACCCCAAGCACACTCAAAATTCCCATAGTTATATCATCCTTTCATTTACCAACCCATGTCTTTAGGAAGCTCACTGTCTAACATGATCTTTCCACCATCGTACCATTCAGCAAGAGCTTCACGCATGAATTCTACAAACTCATTTCCGTCCCCACCTGGATCACCACTTTTCACGGTAATGGAAATTTCATCTTTCCCCCTAATAAGAACAATTATACCACAACCGGGACTGGTTGTCAATTTTTTCTAACTATCAAGAAGTTGGTAAAAAACTAGAATTCTTTATTGAGAATGATCCTCATTTTCCTGGTTGTGTAGTGGGTTGGATGGTTAACCTTGTCCTCACTCATTCTCGTTAACCACAGAAACCATGACAAGACCAAGGACAAAAATTAAAAAGCCAAGCATAGATCGTTCATATCCATCCAAACTGCTATCCAACACCCCAAGAAAACAAAGCGTCAATGCTGAAAACACGATTAGGTTTGAAAGAACTTTCTTCACTTTGTTACCCCCTTAACATTGATTAATGGACGTACCCTATGCACGATTTCCACAAGATCCTTTTGCGCCAACATCACATCGAAAATGTTCTTGTATGCGAATGGGGATTCATCAAGGGTATCGGCATTTACCTTTGCCTTGATCCCTCTCATTGCAACTTCAAAGTCAACCACGTTGGTTGATTCCTTGATAGCCTTTCTGCTGGACACCCTCCCGGCACCGTGAGAACTTGACCACAATGATTCTGGGTTTCCTTTACCTTCAACGATAAAAGAACCATCCCTCATGTTGCCTGGAATGACACCCATCATTCCTTCCTCTGCATGAGTAGCACCCTTGCGATGAATCCACAATCCGTTCTTCAAGACGGCATGGTTGTGGTTTCTGTTGATGAAGCTTACATCATCTTGGCTTGGTACACAGTCAACAAACTTCTTTATGGCTGCATAGACGGAACGATTGATGCATAGTCTATTGGTCAAAGCAAATTCCAAGCACCCATTCATATCGGCAATGTATTCTTCACCAAGGGTGGAATCAGTTCTGAATCCAAAATGTCCCTCACTTGCCTTTCCACTTGGGGAAGCAAGTTTCATGTATGCTTGAGCTACCTTCCAACCGAACCCCCTGGACCCAGAATGAATAATAATCCAACAGCTATCGTTTTCATCGTAGCCAATTTCTATGAAGTGATTCCCACCGCCAAGGGTTCCGACTTGCCTTAAGGCTTCACAATCCTTGAAGATCCCCGTTGCCAGCGGAGAAAAATCCTCTATGGTAGAATCATCCCAACCACAGGCTTGTTCTTTTTGGTGATGAGAAAACCCAACGGGGACAATCTTATAGATCTCGTTGAAGATGTTATCTGCATTAGCGATAATGTCTTCCTTGGAAGTGTCTAGCTTGGTAGCACACATCCCACACCCAATATCGTAGCCGACAAATTGCGGAGAGATCATTTCTCTTGTCGCCACAACACCCCCTATGGGTAATGAATACCCAACATGGGCATCTGGCATCAAAGCCCCTCTAACAACCCAATCTAATTCCATAACACCAATAAATTGGTTTAGAGCATTTGGATCTAAGGTTTCCAGATTAGCATATATGTGAAAGGGTTTTCCCAATTTTTCTAGTTTAGTTAGCATGTTATTCTCCATCATGTTTTAACCTATGGCAGTTTCGTATTGTTCAACAACCCAAGTTTTCATTTTAGAACCTTTCTTTTTTGGCGGCAAGTAAAGGATTCGAACCTTTGCTAGTTTTACCTAGTCCGCTGATTAGCAATCAGGAGCAATGCCAACTCTGCCAACTTGCCTAAATTTGTTCAATCGCTGTTACCACATAAATATCATCAACACCAAGATGCATGGGGGTAATAGTTTTGTATTCTGCCTCATACGTTCCAACGAAACCGTGTCTGTCATACAATTCAAAAATGCCACGATTATTTTGCCATGGTACACACCAAGGTCTTACTTCCCAACGATCAAGAATGCAAGTTGGCTCATCGTTTAGCCAAGCACTAAAAATTGATACTACCTCAACGATATGCATTATCTTTCCCTTCTAGAAAGGAAATAAACATTCCAGACAAAACACACACAACCCATGGTTGCCAATCTGAAAATGTCCAACTGGTTTCAGCCAGCAAGAATCCAATCATGATCATCAGAAAATACATTGATACGGTTTTCATCTCACATAACTCCCCTCACTACCTATTTCCAGCACAACCTGTCTCACCACTTCGTAAACATCAACCCCAGCGGCAAACATACTTGGTTCATCCTTCAAAGCTAAGGAAATTGGGTTGTCCTTATTCACACGGCCCCCACCAAAAGTGGGAAACTTCTTGGTAATGACATCGGCAATCCTTCTGGTTTAATAATCTGGTAGAAACATTTTTGTTACCAACCCTCTCTATAAGAATTCCTGTAGGGAAAGTCCTTAAATTCTTTACACAGCTTCTTTTCTTCATAAAGACCAACCTGACCAGCTTCATATTCCTTGCCTAAACAAACTTGGCAGGGAAAAACAAGAACAATTTCAGAATCTTGGCTAACTGCAACCAAGATACTACCACAGACTGCACAAACGTGTTTCATTTCAGCACCCCAACTCAAACATAAGGTTTTCAAGTTCTTGGTTGTCTTGCTCCAGATCTTCAACAAAGATATCCAGAGGGTCAACCTTGTGCTTTGGCTTACGGCTGTAACGCACCTTGGTCTTGTGAACCTTGGTCGTCGGATCAACCTTGCTATACTTGATCATCGCCTTCCTCCTGGCAGACTTCTTCACCCTAGCAAGATCCTTTTCATCCAACTCAACCGTCAAATCCTTGTCCCTGTTCATTTCAACTTTCCTTTCTCGAAAGCTTAGTAGTCCTTATCCCAATCATCGTCTTCTTCGTAGTCGTCTTCACACTCGTAATCATCCCAATCATCTTCCAATTCGGTATCGTCTTCGTCCCCCCCAAAATAAAGGGAGTTATAGTAATCTTCATCGTAGTACAAAGAATCATTGAAGTCCATTTTCAATCCTCACTTTCTCATTCACAAAGACAGAACTAATCATCATCGAACAGAAGCACACCAAAAGAAACACCACAACTAGAATGATGTAGTCCACTTTACTGATCCTTGTTCCTTATTGCCGTTAGCAGATCGATAAGCTCCTGGATTGAAGCCGACCCAAAGGTTTGATGATTCACGGTCATAATCAAGTACAAATCGGCATAAGAACTCTCATCCATTACCTCAATCCTAACCTCCGCTCCCCCGGAAGTGACAACAGTATACCGATTGCCATCGGTAACATCGGGGGTGGGGTTGCGCCCATTAACCCTGTTGGTCGCGTCAGTCATCTTAATCATTTTATAACCCTCTTTCTTTTCCCACCTATTTTCCATGAGTTCGTAAACGTCCATTTCAGTCTCCCCCAACAAGAAGTTTGATTTCGCTTTCCAGTTCTTCGATCCGACCCTTGGTGTAGCTGCAACGAAAATCAGCACCAAGCAGTTTTCCAGCGATATTCTTGGCAGTATCTTCATTGTGAATCTTTGCGTACTCATCACGAAGACAAGCAAGATCTTGCTCCAGGTGTACCAACTCAGCCTTAAGTATGTCCCTTTCCACCTGGAGTTCGCCAAGCCTGATTGCCAGCATGTGGTCGTTCATTATTCAACCTCTCCCATTACATGCCAACCCCGAACAGATGGACCCTGTACATAAACCATTCTAACCTTCATCCCAACTGTTAGGATTCCCCTAAGACTTGGGGCAATCTGCCATGGTCCAATGTTGTGTTCCCCAAAGATGTGATCCCTGGAGAAACAGGGAACCCGAACAACCCAAGAATTTGCATGGTAGCTTTCCACCACACCACTAAGCACACCATGATTCATCACTTCACCACCACTTCATGGTTTTTAGCCCACACGCGGATTTTGGTTTCCGCGATAACAGGGTGCCCAGAGAAAGCAACTTCCTTGATCACCTTGTTGTTTTCCACATCAAACAGGATCACGAACTTGTTGACGATTTGGATCTTGGCAACCATGGTTAGAATTCCTTCGAATCTTCGAACATTATGGCTTCTGTTTCCAGGGCCATAGCATCCTCAAAGCTCTCGTCACTCTCATTCAGTTCTTCGAAGTCCCAATTTTCATCGGAGAACATTTCATCCATGACTTCAAATTCCCAATCCATTTCCTTTTCTCCTTGTTTGGGTTTCATCTCAACCACAACATCAATATCGTCTATTTTAGGAGAAATGTAAACAAAAAAATGAAGAAAATTTGAGAAATTTATAAGTTGTTTGTTTTCAATCGGTTTCGTTCCTTTCAACTTTTCTCATGAGGGCTTTCAACTCCGAACTTACACTTTCAGATTACAAATTTTCTGCTATATGCATCCCAGCTTTGGTCAAAGAAAGCATTGCATCATCCTTATCTTCTGGAAAAGATATGGCAAACAACCCCTTCTTGATAAGGTTCAATATTGTCGATGTTATTTCAGCATCACGCAACCACATAACTATTCGCTCGAACTCACCTTCATCCATTGGATGCCCCTGTTTTTCAATATAGGTCTTGCAAAACAGAACACAAAAATCGGAAAACTCCTGGCCATCATCTATCCAGTTCTGAAACTTATCACTCATTTTTTCCCCTCTTTTCGTTGACCATTTGAACAAACAAATAAGACGCTACGATTGCAGATGCAAAAAGAAACCAAAGAATTACTGCAAGCCACATATGATCAAGGTCTATTGGTGTGCCTAGTAAACCATTGAACACAATTGCGCCCAACCAACCAACAATTGCTGTTGGGATAAAGAGCATAACCAATCCAACAATGGCTCCCAAGACTAACTTTGTGGCTTCTAGCATTCCACTCAAAAAACCAAAAACAAATCGCATGGGTTTACCTCCAAGTGTTTTAATAAGGATACCAGATTTAAGGGAAAATGTAAATACAATCTTGTCATTTCACAAAGGTTTCTTCTATTTATACCATAGAATCTAGGTTAACTATTTACAAAACAAAGGAGAAATACTATGGCTAGAACCACTAGTTATTGGCAAGACAACCAAGCGTTGGAACTTGCTAGGGACACAGCTAACTTGGCTGCGGTTCCACCCCCACCATTTTCATATTCCACATCTGGACAGACATGGAGACAAACAACCTCAGCAAGAACACAAAGCGTAATCTACACCCCAGATGATCAACTTATTTTTTCAGCGCGTGGTGGAAATGAGTTTGGAGTTTGTGCTATATTGAGGTTTTCTGGTGCAACCGGAACAGGTGCCACTGGTGAAGGATTGTGGGTTGGTATAAGTGGATCTAATACAGACAGTAACTTTAGTGGGCACATAAGCATTTCTACTTTGTATTCTGGCCAACCACAAGGCATTGGAACAACCCCATATACCTATACCTCAAACTCTGTGTATCACACTATACGCATAGATGGTGTATACTACAACGGAACATTGCCAGATGGAACTTCTGTTGGAACTGCCGGTGTATGGTGGAACCAATCTGGATTAACCTCCATAAAACTAACGTCTGGATCATACCTGGGTTATTGGAGAAATGGTTAAACAACCTCTCCTAGAACAAGCTCCCCTCATTTGATTGGGGGAGTTTTGTTTTTTGGAGCATCCATTCGGTAACGATCCGAAATTTCCACATTACGAAGGCAATGTTCTACCATTGAACTATGGATGCACCTATGCTAAAAGACTCTTTCTCTCTTCTTTGGTTGTTAGGGATTTCCTACCCCTCATGAATTTTCCGCAGCTATCACACAAATAGCATTGGAACTTGCTGGCATTCGTGTAGACAAACTTACCCTCAACAGGAGCAACGTCAGACGAACCACAAGCCACGCACACCAATCCTTTGTCTGTAAACAACCCAAGGTTGGGGTGGTTCTTTACCCACGGTCTTAGCTTAAAATAGACGGCCTCCAGGATGCTAACATCATTGGCATTATACGTCACCATTGAATTCCAAGACTCTTTATCTCCACTTAAACAGCCTTTCCACAAGGAAAACCCCCCTGTTTCCATCTTTGATCCAACCCCCAAAAATTCTGATATGTATGCTAGTTTATTTGAGGTAAACTCAAACACACCCCTAGCAACCTTTAGGGTATCAATCGACCTATATGGGGATGGTGGTGTCATGCCAGCTAGAATGAATCTTGTGTTGAGTTTTGGGACATCAAACTTATCCCCATTGTGGGTTATCACTACGTCTGCTTCATCTAACAATTTCCACATTCCAATTAGGATACTGGAATCGTCTTCTGGGTTCTTCTTATATTTGGCTGGGTGTTGCGGCAAGGAATCACAAATAATCTGTTCTTCACCCAACCACTTTGCTGCCCAGCATAGGATGTGCCAGTTCTTTTCTATTTGGTTTATCCCTATGTTTTGCTCCCAGATATCCCACACATAGGCTATAGATGGTGCTGTCTCGATATCAAGCACAAGAATTTTTGGTGCTGGAAAATCATCAACTATATCGCTTTCCCCTGATCTTACACTATTGATTGTTTCAAATCTCCCACAAACAGAACACTTATATTGCTTTGCTTTTTTGTCTAATGACCTTAACTTCTTAGATCCATGCACCCACAACAATCCACCACAATGTTTACAGTATTTTTTATCTTTCATTGGATATTGTTTCTCCCTTGGTTGTCCGTAACTATATCATATGTTGATGGATTTGTAAACATTTATCTGTAGAATGTTCTTTGGATGTGTTTGGTTTCTTGCATGTACTCTGAAATGGTAAACACTCTTCTTGCAAGAAGGGAGCGTACTGTACTCATGAGTGTGCTATACTCCATAAAACTCATTGCTTCTTCCTGTCTATTTCGTTCAAGATCTTAGCCAATTCGTTCCTGTGCATCTTATACCCAGCCAACAAATCAACCGAAACCCCTTCGTTCTTTTCTATTTTTTCCACTATTAAGTCAGACACCTTTGTTAATCTCTTGTAAGCCAATATGACATTCATCGCTGTTTTTACGTTCTGCAACACCCCATTAGCTTCTCTTACTTTTGTTTAGTCTACATCATCAAACGATACGCCACGAATTTCCATTTTTTCATGCAAAAGTTTTCTGACAAGTTCCAATGTTTGTTCTGGTGTTATTTTTGTGGCTGTCCCATACTTCAAAGAGTTTCTCAAATACTGGTCAAGATCCCACAACACCAAATAATAATCCACCCCCTTAGAGGCAGCATTAAACTCTGATCTCTCTTCTGGCAAGTCAAACTCCAAAATAGCCTTCATTTTACAAACCCCCCAATGGTATAATTAACATCTGGGATAGATACACTCGACACAGGGGTTGCTATATCAAAAACATCAATCACTTGTCCTGGCACCAACCCATGAACCACACAATGTATACCTGTCCTTGTTACAACAATCTCCACCCAATGGTGTTCACTAGATGAAATAATTTGTGTCTCACTATCTCCAACCAAATCCAACGGTGCCCCTGCTCCACCAATAACTAGGTAGGTTACACCATTGCTATAATGCCTCTCGTAGGCATGACCATGACCACAGATAACCAAACTTGTTTTTGTCCCCTCTATAATGGGAAGCAAGTATGGTCTAATGCTATTTGATATTGCCCCATTCCTTAGATTATCAGAATATACTTGATGGTGCATGAAAAGTATGGTGATATTTTTACCATCGTTTAGGTTTTGTCTTAGATTTCCAAGGGCAACTGTATTCCAATATTGCTGTGTATCAAAGCCAACAACGTGAATCCCCTCATCGTATACATTAACACTAGTGCCCCAATTCCAATTTTCCAGACCATCATACCAATCATGATTTCCTGGTACTGGAATAGAATTGGGAAACAGTTGTTGGTATCTAGCGTACTCTTGTTCCTCAAACATCGACCCATGTTCAACAACATCCCCAGCATCATAGATTACTTCATTTCCTATCTGTGAAGATATGATTGAAGCAACACTGTCTGGGTAGGTGGACAAACTGTTTATCTGTACATCACCAATGAAAATAAGACTAGCCAAAAATAATGTGATCATCTATTCTCCCTTGCGTTCACAATAAATATCTAGTCTAGCCAATGATCCGCAGTCCAACGCAGCGATTTCCAAAAATCAAATTTACGAAATTCCACCCATGTTGCCATTTCCAACCATCGTCTTTCCAAATTGATGGTTCTAGGAAGCAACACAGTCTTTGTCAAAAATTCTTCCCCCTGTCCATGAATGGTTCACCAAGTCCATATGCCTTTTCACCAGAACAGTCATTTGATATTTCACTCTTGCATACATCACAGTATGTCTTCATAACAGTTGGCATTTTGTAACCTACCTTTGTTTTTCGGGGTTGACTATTTTTCTCTTAGAACAATTTTTCTACCGTCTTACCACTATCGGCAAGAAGGTATGATGCTGTAGCTACGTTATAGTCTTCGTCTTCTCTTCCGTTGTCAAAGGTGCAAGTAACACAAATAAAATGCGGTGCTGGATCTTCTAATCCGCGACCACTTTCATATGTTGCACTTCTTCTTGCTCCCCAAAAAACTTTCATCTTTTCGGACCCCTCTGCAACATGCCTCACTTGACACTCAAAGATGTGATCGATAAAAACCCACCCACATCTTATCCCATCGTTTTCTGAGGGATTTTGAATTTTTAGTATCATGTCTTTCTCTCTTTCTTTTGTCTTTCTATCTATCAACCCCGAAAAGCTCTATTTTTAGATTTGTATGTTGGCAACTGTGAATCACAATTACTGCAAATAAGTCTTAAATTTTCAAGTCTATTATCATTGTTTTTTCCGTTGATATGATCAAGTATTAATATCATCGGTTTCCCTTGCCACGTTGCCTCCATTCCGCATATGGCACATTTTTTACATTCAAGCATATTTTCATCAATGATTCTTTTTTTCAATCTATGTCTTGGAAAAGTTGAATTTTCCACAAAAACACGACTATCTGGGAACCTTTTCTTTCTGTTACTTTCAATTAGAGTATAAGTACCCCTATTCCATCCTCCACGCATATTTGTACCTCCATATAATAAATATGGAGCGGTTCTCCGAACCAATTAAAAATTTTGGCAGAGGGTGGACGAATTGAACGCCACAGTTTAACCTGCCCTCCGGGTTCAAACCGGATTTGTCACCATTGACGGCACCCTCTATTTGCCGATCCAGAACGGCGCTACCACCCAAAATTTTTGGTGGGATGCTGGTTATATTCGGTATCAGTTAACCCCAATTTTTCACTCCACAACCCAACAGCATATTACTATGATTCACTTGCAAAATGCACACTTTGGTTTGCTTCCCCGAAAACATCCCATCTATTTGCTTGTGGGAAAATACCAAACTTTTTATGAACCCAAGTCAAATTGCAATCTCTATAAAACCAATTTGTCACGGAATTCAACCCCGACCATTATAGCTAGTGTTTGGCAAAGTCATTTACATTTCCCACAATTTTTGGTGCCGATAAGTGGTAACGCTCCACTAGGACTAACGACTTATGAGATCGTGTTGGACTCTATTCCGTATCGGCATTATTCATCATCTGTCTCTTCAACAAGAAGAAATTCCTCTCCACTCTTTCCAGCTTCATATGCAAGTTTAAGCATATGGGGTACATCATAAATGAACCCTAAACCTCTATCCATGATTGCGTCTTCTGGGCATTCACACATATCATACGCAGAGATGTGTTGCTTTCCTTCATGAGTTTCAATTGTTACCTCAAAACCAGAAATACCTTCATACCCACGATCACGACTAACAGTAGTTATCTTCATTCCAGAACCCCCTGCTTTGCAAGTTTACGCTCATCCCATCTTTCCAAAAAATCCTCTGCTTCTTTCACATCTTCACTGATAAACAATGGTCGATCATCGCCAAAGCTCCTATCTAACATCACCATAAATTTATCACCCCAGATTGATATGTATGCTTCCCTATCTTTAGAAAACCCACCCCCGATAAATACAACAGCCAAAATAATGGCGGCACACACAAAAATTGTAGCAATAACTTTTGCAAACAGTTCTATACTATCCTTCATGGTAAAACCCTTCTATATTCGTACTGTTTATACCAATCATTATTCCACGTTTTCATTGGTGTAAGTTTTCGTTTCATCCTGTCGTTGTATGCATCATTCAAGGCTTTTTCTGTTCTGTATCTACCTTCTACTCGCCATACATTGGTTCTGTTCTTTCCAAATACAAATAGGCTTCGACTTTTTTTGTATTCTTCCCAAGACTCTGGTGTGTATCTGTATTCAAGAATGTATGATTTATGTCCTCTTTTGTTTATCCTCTTACTAGTTTGTTCATTGCATGGCCCCCTACCACAAGAACACAACCCGCTATCATCAAATTGATCATTACAATGGGGGCATGTGAATTCCTCTTGTGGTTCACCATACCAGTTGCACTTAGCCATTTTTATCTCCCATTATAACAGATCCCAAAAATTTTCACTAACGGCTCTTTGAATGTCACTATCAAGGTCAACTGATTTTGATAAAAGATTGTCAGCCATTTTCAAAACGGTTTCCAAATCTTCCCCACACGGATGACATTTTGCACAATGCCAAGATCCCAATTCTACTTTCCACACTTCTGGATAGCATCTGTGCTTCCTATGAAAGAAGAAACAGAAGCACCATTTCTTTAGATTGTCAATAATCATTTCTGACTTCCAACACCCCATCCCATCTGTCAAATGCCCCCTCATGCCAATCACCGCAATATGTTCCTGTTTTGTATTCAGATTTTCCTGGTCTAAGAACCATACCTGTATTCGGAGAAACAAATAAAACCGTTAAGAGAGAACATGGCTCCATTTTTAGTGTTGGGTAGTCAATTTGTCTCACAACATGGAATTGTTCAGTTATTTCTACTTTTATCATCGCATAACCTTTCGTTTGTTGAAGAGCTTACGTCCCCACCCCGTCACACAGTTAAGACCAACGCAAACTCAGTTAAGTGGTGCCCGCAGGTGGATTCGAACCACCATCACTTGGGTTTTGAAGCCAATTCCTCTTCCAATTGGGATATGCGGGCATAATATTTTTGGAGCCCCTGTAGGGATTTGAACCCTAAACATCCACGGTACAAATGTGGTACTCTAGCCAATTGAGTTACAAGGGCAAATTTTGGTGCCGGAAGGGGGACTCGAACCCCCATGCCCGAAGACACAAATTCCTAGGACTTGCGTGTATGCCAATTTCACCATTCCGGCAATTCTTGGAGCTACCAACGGGATTTGAACCCATGTCACAACCTTACCAAGATTGCGCTCTTCCTATTAAGCTATGGTAGCAAATCCAATGGGTCATCCAATATTTACACAACTAGCCTCATTGCATGGGGTGTAAGAGGGGATTCGAACCCTTACAAGGTTTTTAAACCAGCTTGATCCACAGTCAAGGGGACTACCAATTATCCTACTTACACACAATCCCTCTTTACATCTAAATACTAACACATCCTAGAGTGAATGTAAACAAAAAACTGTAGTGCGGCGGCAAACGTATTTCTTTGCACTTCTACTGGCTGGATACAGTCATCACTTGGAAAATTAGCCATCCACACAGACTTGGCCAACTTTTCCAGATCGTTATTTGGTGCCAACGATCCAACTCGAATGGATACCTCTAGTTCTTCAGACTAGCGTGCAGACCATCTACACCACATTGGCATTTTCTTGTTGTTGCACATGATCACGGGATTTAGTTGCATACCCATTTATCCTATTCTGTGCAACTATGCCACCGATAAACTTGTGGCTGTTGTGGCGAGTGATTTCCGCTCCAAAGAGTAGACCCACACTCACCATCATTTTGGTAGAGGATATAGGATTTGAACCTATGAAATAGCTGATTCAAAGTCAGCTGCGTTAGACCACTTCGCCAATCCTCTAATTAATTTTGGCACGGGCGGAAGGAATCGAACCCTCCCAATTCGATTTGGAGTCGAATTCGCCTAATCCTTGGAACATTCGCCCGCATCTTTTATTTTGTGAAATTTTCTATGACAATTGGAACATAGAACCTCACACTTTTCAATTTCAACCATCAACCTTTTCCAAGACCAATTGTTTCCTATTGCCGATGATATTGTCATATCTTTTTTTGTTGGGTCTTTGTGGTGAAAGTCTAAACAACACGCATCATTTTCACCACAAACCGAACAACATAAAGTTTTCTTATATTGCTTGAAATCCCTTTCCAAATCTTTATGTCTAGCTTTTGCATTATCCAATCTTGCTTGACGATATTCTCCATTATAGTTTTTCTTGTGCCAAGCTTTACTATACTCTATCCTTTTTTCTCTATCTTTGTATGACATCCCAAACCTCCACATATAAATATGTGGAAGGAATCCAAAACGCAGAAATAGTTTTGGAGAGTGCTATGTTACCATTACACCACGGTCGTACAAGTTTTTGTGTGTTGCCAATGCTGTTTACAACTCCTACACACTGGCAACACACTGACCTGATTTTTAACATTCGGAAAACACTCCAAGTCTAAAATGTTCACCCTGGATCTGATCTTCCAGCCCATAGTTAGTGATCGCCCAAGGGGTATATAACATAGGTGTATTTGGAGCCTTGTATCGGGATCGAACCGATATCTTTTGGGTGGAAACCAAAGATACTTCCGTTGTATTAACAAGGCAAAACTGGTTGCTTCTAAACGTAGGACTTTTACCCCACCGTTTTTATCCCGACCGAAGCAACGTGATCGGCGGTGTTTTCTTCTAAGACAAGCAACCGGCACTTGCCTTAGTAATTTTAGTGGTTAGCTTTACAACGCCAAACAATCTCATGCCAATGTATATTGGGTCATACACTTCCCAATACCTTAGAGTAGTCTAATGTTTGGTTGATGGTGTAAGCATCAATCTCCAACGTATCTAACCTTTGCAAAGTAGCGGGTGTGAAATTCGAATTCACGATCTTTTGGTTATGAGCCAAACGGGATGACCACTTCCCCAACCCGCAAACTTTAGCGTACTTGTCCATTTGCCGCAATTTCCTTCATCACTCTGATTGCATCATCAATGTCAAAAGTTGTGTAAACTTTTCTATCTTCACCCATTTTCCTTACTTCAACAACATCAAAAAAGACATTGGGATTTGGAGAATCACCAGAACAGTAATCTCTCCTAATTGTGTATCCCTCTGTGCTTGCATATCCACCACAGGAGAAAAACAGAAACCAAAGGAACAACGCCACGATAACTGCAACCTCAACGATCCAAGTATCAACCACGGAAATCAAATCCAAAAACTTTTCTTTACGTTCGCTCATTTCAGAACCATCCTTTTTCTTAAGGTAAATATGGAGAGCCTTGTTTTTCCGAACTTAATCGTGGCTTTTATCTCTCCGATTGCTCAAGGTTTTGGGACCCCATCATGCTTGGTTGACTAGACCAGATTATCCACCAAGATGGGTTTGGTAACTAGCTTATAGTGAGGTACGTCAGCCTCTTGCTAGTGTTTTATACGTCCAAAATTGCTTTCCTGGTCTAACACGATCTGATTGGCAATGTCACTGTTTTACCCTGCTAGTAGGCTTAGGCTTTTTCAGGATGCCATCCCATGCCCTCTTTTTCACCACCAGGAAATTTGGTAGCCGCAAGGAGACTCGAACTCCTATCGAAAAATTGAAAGTCTTCCATCCTTACCTGTTAGACGATGCGGCCAAAATACTCTGTGTTGGGTTTTCGTACCAACCTGGGTCGGGTCTTGTCCCAGACGGCAGTATTATGAACATCTTGTCCTACACCTAACAGCGTTAGCATCAACAGACAAGAACTAATACGAGCTATTGCGATTTTCAACGCTTGCGGTTTTCAATGATCTGCGATCCTATATACCACAATTGCTGTTGCCTGAACCCGGTGTTTATACCACAACACCACTATACCATAACACACCTAGAACTATTTGTAAAGCTTTTTTCTAAACCAGCTATCGGTTTCTATTCGTTAGATAGCTTACCTACTCCCATGTCAGTTTGGTGGAGGATAAGGGTAACGATCCCTTTAGCCATCGGTGCAAGCGATAGGACCAGCCCTCTGGATCCCCCATGTTATCATAAAATCTCACGCCTTATCGCCCATTTGCGAACAGCATTATCACTAACCCCAAACATCCTTCCGATTGCAACCCAAGAATTGTTGTCTATAAGTATCTGCAACTCTTCTTTGGACGGTATAACGATACCTTTTTCTCTTTGTGATATCCCAAAGCATTTAGTAGAACAATATTTGGAATTTTTCCTTTTTAGCTCAAATCTGCCACCGCATGTTTTACAGACAAATTCTTTTTTTGGCAAGTTGGTTATTTTTAATGGTGGTGCATATTCCTTCAACCAATTGTCACCAATTTGTTCTTGTAAAGTTATGCTTGTGGTTAACTTTCCGTTGTGAATTGCTCTATGACAATTTGGACAAACACAAGCTAAATTTGTGTGGTGATTTGACCCACCTTTCTTTCTTGAAACAATGTGGTGAAGATCACAAGTTGCAACATTCCACCCACAAATAGAACACGACATATTGAGTCTTGCTAAAATTTTTCCAATGGTTCTAGTAGAAAGATCAAAGAGATTAGTTATTTCTCCGGTTTCCTTTTTGTGGACAACTTTTCTTTTACAAGAACTACACCTAACCAATCTACCAGACCTTATATACCCAGAGAACCCCAATCCACATTTTTCACAAACATAATCCATTTTGGTGGGAGAGGTAAGATTCGAACTTACTTACTGCCAGAGTCCATACAACAGTTGTTGGGCAGGGCGGCTTTACAGGCCGTTGTTGTTACTCTCCCACAATTCACCCCATATATAAATAGTCTGTAAAAGTTTTTACAGTCTGCTGCAACACCACCGCCGTTGCCGCTCATCCATTTGAAGTTACGCAGGCTGCGTTATGCAAATTGCGTAACTTTACTTTTTCTACACATGGCAAATAAGATGAAAATACCACCGTCATGTATAAGACAGCCCTATATGGAACTGTCAACGGTTTCCCTCTGCAAAAGGGCGGGCAATTTGTTTCAAGTCTTTGCAGGACTCGTTTTTTGTTACCCCATTTTCTTGGTTTAGTTTACCACACTTTTTCCAGAATGTAAACAAAAAACTGGAAAATATTTTTGGTGAGGGCTGAGGGAATTGAACCCCCATTAATTGGGTGTAGACCAATCACACTTCCGTTATGTTAAACCCCCATGAACTCCATTTGATCTTCAAGATCCCATTGTGCTTCTTTGATCATGTAGATCATATCAATCAACTCTTCATTCCTGTGGCTAACGCTGCCATCTTCAAACCTTCCGGCATACTCCATCATTTCATCTAGGTCTACAAACCCATAATTCATCGTAAGTGGTTTTCCAACGATTTCCTCTGGAACATGGCAAGTCCAAGGCTGACCTGCGCAAAGAGCATTTGTAAAGATAAGCGTTAGGTTTTTTCCTCTGTTTGTGACATCAATCACAACACCGCTTTTTGTGTGCCTAACAATGCTCATTTCATCTTTCCTTTTGTTGGCGGGAAAGATGGGTTACGATCCCACTCTCTCTTGATTGACAGTCAAATGCTTTCCCAATTAAGCTACATCCCCAAATTTTGAACGGAGGTTTTTGGCAAGCCAGAACCACCCGAAAAACTGGCATTTTGTTTTGAAGTGACGGCAGTTTCGTTTGCTTTTGTTATGTGATTAGGAACGTTTCCATGGTTTATATGTCAAAGTGTTATCTGACTCAAACCACCGTCACATTTCTAAATATACACCAATCTCCTACAAAAATCCAAAAATTATTCAACTTTTCTTTAGAAAATTGAGCATAGGTGAAGAGGGGTCTTTACTTTTTACCGACTTCCATACGGTCTACGCTCAATTTGTTTTGGACTTTGCACTCCTTGTTTTTTTTTTAGGAGAGGGGCGCTAATTCACACCCCACTCTCCTGTGGCTAATTAAGCAAGAACAAAGTTCTTGATCTTAGCCTTTTTTGCCGCAGCAAGGATATCCTCACTGTGTTTGGAAATGAGCTTCTTCATACGCTTTTTATCATAGATAGCATACTCAAAACTATGCCCATTCCAGTATTCACGATCATATGCACGAACACCGTTTTCAGCAACCACAAACCGAACCCTATTCCTAGTAAACCTTGCACTCTTCATAGTCTTACCTCTTTCATTGTTTGTTTAAAACACACTAGGTATTGCAACCTAGTTTCTACACTCATAAGAATAACACAACCGGGACCATTTGTCAAGCATTTTTCCAAAAAATGTTTTTCGGATATTGGTGTATCACATCATCCGGTTGTTTGAACACAAGCTGTCCAGTATCAAGGTCAACAATATTGTGGTAAATCACATTCACATCACCAAACTTCTGATTCTTGTGAAAGTGACCACAATACCACCCCTTGAATTTGATTCCTTGCTTAGTAAGGAAGGAAAAGTACCTTGCCATGGGGTCATTAATCCTATCTTCATGATATCCCATGGATTCGGTAAACTTGCTAACACATTCTGACGGCATGGTGTGGGTTAGAACGTAGTCCACGTTCCAATCTACGCTGTCCAGCAGGTCCACCCCACGCTGCATTTCCTCATTAGTGGCAATCTCTCCTGCCCACCAATTTTTTCCCTCAACCCTCATGTATCTATCGGTGGACATTGCCCCACCCATACAAAAAATCTTCCTATCACCAATATACAGGATGGTGCCGTTGGGAATAAAAAACACCCTGTGGCTAATCCTTTGCAATCTCCCCCAAGGAGTATCCTCATAAGGTAAAACCCGAAGCCTATCCCAATCATCGTGATTTCCACCAACCACAAAGGTTGTCCATGGTTTACGATTAAACCAATCCAGGATATACCTTTCTTCACTACAGGGTTTTCCAAAGATAACCCCAAAGTCGCCAAGGATAATGAGAAAATCATCTTCCGTTAGAGTTCCAGGCTTAATCTTCCTATAATTTAGGTGTTGTATAGGACTGCCATGCACATCACCAGTTATGAGAATCTTTGCCATTAGTCGATAACCTCGTATTCTTCAACCAAAGAAGGTGGAAAAGTGGTCATGGCTTCTGTTTTTGCTTTTTCTTTGTCTGTAAAGATACCAACAATTTCAAAAGCCCAATCATGACAACTGCAAGTCTCTTCGTCCTCACAATATGGTTGTACTTTTACAACATAAACTTTCATTTCAATCCTCCACAATCATACCACGAATGGCGGGGCTAGTTCCAGAGCTTCCATCACAAAATATGGTGGCAAAAGAATCAAACACCATATTTCCCACCTTGAGTTTTCCGTTGCCAAGATCTTCTGTATCGTATTCGTCAACATGAACACCAGGATAAATGCGATACAATCCATGGCAGAGGAAACCCATTCTCATCAAAGCTTCGTGCTTTGTGGCAAATGGACCATAATGTTTGTGATGCAACTCATTATCTGCCCAACCAGGAATGTTAATCTCCCAATGAACAAACCAAGTCTTCATTTCAATCCTCCACAAATTGGGGTGAAAAGAATTCCAGATCCCTGGTTTCAATTTCAAACTGGTTGCAGTCTTTATCCTCAACCATGGCAACCTCACCGTCAAACCCAACAATGATTCCCCAAAAGAAGAAGGGAGGATTGTAGACTTCATCACCAATCTGAAAGTAGTTGCGTTGGGTCTTCATGACTTTTCTCCTTGTTCTGATCACAAGACTATTATCGTCTATTCCCAGGTAAAAGTAAACAAAAAAATGAAGAAAATCTGAAAATTTATAACCTATTGATTTTAGCTAAGTTATGAGTTTAACCACCCACCTAGGAACACCCTTTTCGTGGAGCTTCTTTCCCTGGGAAAACTTGATTGGAAAAACCCCAAAGGATAAAGCCCTCTTGATTTTTCTCTTTGCTTGAACCTTGCGAATGATATCAGAGAGCCCATCCAATTGCTCATCTGTTAGTGGTTCCTTTGGGTTACACATTATGGGTAGTGCCCTAACCAGTTTGTGTTCTGGAATGACAATCTTGTATAACCAGTTTAGCATACTAGTCTCCCTCATCCATTTCAAGTATGAAAAAGACCAATACAATTGCAATCAAAAGTCCAATAGCGATTCCCATTTTTTCTCCTTACACCATAGGTCATTATTTTTTCTCAAGATACTTTGCCAAATCTGCAAACAGTTGTGATGCTCTCTTTAGCATGGGAACATCAAAAGTATTATAGTCTATCCCCCTAGGTCCATTTCCGCCATTTACATCAAAGCGTATGTTAACCATTTTATTCTCACTAAACCCATAGGCTCTTATAACCTTAACAATGAAATCATCGTTTGTTCCAGCGCCATGAGAGATTGGATATTCCCCATCAAGGGAAAAATCACTAATATCAACAATCTCATGCAATTGTTCTGTCTTTGTCATTTTAGTAACCTCTTTCTTTTTTGGTTGGCACCCCGTAGAGGATTCAAACCTCTAATGTTGGTTTCGAAGACCATTGGTTTATTCAGTTAGCCTAACGGGGCACATTGTTTTTTGGTGAGGATATTGAGATTCGAACTCAAACTTTACAAATTTTAAGTTTGTTGACTCTGCCTGTTGGTCTATATCCCCACTAGTTTTTTGGTTGCCCCCCTGGGTTACGATCCCAGCACCTTCCGCGTATCAGACGGATATTCTACCAAATGAACTAGGGGGCAACAATTTTTGGAAGGCATGTGCGGATTCGAACCGCATATCAATTCGGGTTGCAGCCGAAAGTCCCCGCCAAGGAGAGCCCATGCCCAAATTATGTGCTTGTAAGACCATCAATCGTGTATTTAAATATACGATAGTTTGCCTCATACTTATCGTTTACCCTTAATGTATGTGTGTATACTCTTCTACCAATTCTCTATTTGAAAAAACCCCAACGATTTTGTCATAGTAGCCATCATTATAGCTGAACCGATCGGCCAAAACATAAACCTTCATTGATTTACCTCTTACTAGAAAAGTCTCCCCAATTACCCAAGGCAACCCAAAAATGTTCCACAGTCAACCTCTTGTAATTACCCTCTTTGCATCTTTGTGCCATCAAGGTAACTTCACGTTTGAGATGATCTTCAATCATCACCAAAGCATCGGCACCAAGTTGAACATGATGTTGCTTAAAAATATTCTTGATCTCGCCTTTTGTCATAATCTATTTCTTTCTATTTAAAGTTTGGTGCAGGTGACAGGATTCGAACCTGTGCGGGAATTTCTTCCACCCGATTAAGAGTCGGATACCATCAACCAACTAGGTGACACCTGCAAAATTTTGGTGCTTTCGGTGGGATTCGAACCCACAGCTATTCGGTTAAAAGCCGATTACTCTACCATTTGGAGTTACGAAAGCACGATTGGTATGGGTGGTGGGAGTCAAACCCACATTATCAACGCTTATAAGACGTTTGCTTTATCGGTTAGCTACACCCATATAATTTTGGTCGGAAAGGCGAGGTTCGAACTCGCAACCCCCCGCTCCCAAAGCGGGTGCGCCGCCAATTGCGCCACTTCCCGAAAAATTTTGGCACCCCTGACAGGATTCGAACCTGTGTGTGTCACTTTAGAAGAGTGATGCGTCTTCCACTACGCTACAGGGGCACAAGTTTTTTGCTCCAGGCGGTTAGCCGCTACCATTTTCATGGGAGCCTGATTTGTGGTGCGCGAACCAATGGCGATTTCTTCTCTGCCCCGATGGTGCTACACTTTTGTCAGGCATATTATTACCGGAGCAAGTTTTTTGGTTAGCTTTGCAGATCGCTATTTGTCCTGACCCTTTCCCCAGCTTATGGAACCATTGACGGTTAACCCACAAAGCACGACTAACGGGGTACATTCATGAGGCAAGCGATCTAGGTCTACGTTACAAAGCCAACCTTTTCAAAAAAGAGGAACCTGTGTCAAATTGATGAGATCTTCGCATGGGTCATCACCCCCACACCGCGTTCTCCAACGATCCTACGCGCACAAGGTTCCCACTATTGGCGCTGACGGTAGGGCTCGAACCTACATTGAGTTTCCTCTTCGATTAACAGTCGAATGCCTAGCCATTAGGCTACATCAGCGATTCTAAAATGTATCTCTTTGTGGCAATTTAAACACACTAGAATACATTTTTCAATTTCAGTTAAATCTCTTTCTAGTGTGCGAGTTGTTCCAGACCCCAATTTGTAATTTTTTTCCTTTGGGTCAAGATGGTGAAATTCTAATGCACCTACACACTTATTGTATCCACACTTTTCACAAACGCCGCCTTTACATTCAACCAAAAATCTTTTTCTTTCTTGGCGACACCTTGTTACCCTGCAAGCATCACAAAAATTTCCCCTATTTACATCTTTTCCGCATCTTCGGCAATTTTTCATAGTTAGCACCCTTCGCTAACTATAAATATCTAACCGTTAGAGCCAAAACCTGTGCCGTGATTTTTTGGCGTTGCGGAAACGCGCATTGGGAAACCACGGAAACCAAAATTTAGAAAGGTGGTCTTTATTTATTGAGGCACCAAACTTTCCTCATCGACCAGTTACCAATATATATCATCCAGCAAGGAATGTAAACAAAAAACTCAAAGTTTTTTCAAGAATTTTCGTCAACCAGTTTTACCCTATACCCCAACTTGGCTTCAATCTCTTCCATGGTCATTTCAGCATAACCTTCTCGTTTGGTTTGTTTGACCGTAAACCCACACCCCTCAACCATGATACAAGGAAAGGTAAGAGGAACACTGTTCACCGATACTGCGCTTGCAACAATAGTATCCATGGTTGCCGGAACTTCACAATACATGACTGCTGCAATAGCCGATACATGGTTTGTGTCAGAAAACAGGCCGGTCATTCCAACATAGTAAGCTTTACCATTCAAAACGACCTTATAAAAACTAGTGTTCATTTCTGTAACCTCTTTCTTTGTTTGGTGCCCACAGCAGAATTCGAATCTGCAACCTTTGGTAATTCGCTTGTCCAAAACATATTAAGCCCCCCCTTAGCTTTCGTTTACAAGCTCCACGATTCCCTTTACATCGATACCTCTACCATAATTGTCCATGGCGCAAGAGATATCCTGAATCGTGCAAAGTCCCATTTGACACCCCGTAATAAGAGAACACATATCTTCGATGTTTTCCTTGCAAACGTCCTTGTAAAGCAGCCAAATTCGACTGCTGTAGATTTCATTTTCATCCAACCAAAGGATGTAAAATGCGGAATCCCAATTTATTGGAAGCCTCATCAACTGAATCAACACAGTCAGGGCACCAGGGTTTCCTTCGGACATCTTGGTGGCAATGCCCAACGTTGAATCGGTAAGGTTTAGCCTTGACATTTCTGTTACCTTTCTTCTGGTAGTGGAAAACCATATTCCCTTGGATCGGCAAAAAACACCTGGGCACGTTCGGCTAAACGATGTTCGCCAGCAGGATCACCAGGATGATAATTTGCCATCCAAAACAAAGTGAATTTGCATCGCCCAAGTTTGTCTGTCGCACTTTGGTATTCGATCCTTTGTTTTGACTTCATTTCAGATCTCCTTCGAGAAAATGTAAACCAAGATCCCAGCGTTTCCATCCACACGCTCAATTACCCAATTCTCGTTCAAAAGACGTTGAATATCAAGGGAAAAATTCCATGGGGATTTATCGTCACTCTTAAAGTAAACAACCCGATAGTTCTTCATTTCCTTACCGCGCCTTTCCACTTTGAACGTCTGCCAGGGTGGAATAGTCATCCCAGAACCGATCACGTTCGATCTTCAGCCCGAACATTCCCTTGATACTCTGCAATTCATCAAGAGTAAAGTAACCAAACTCTCTCTCAAGTCCATCAACCATACCGAAAAACGTGCGGGTTTCGGGATCGTATTCGGTTGCATACCAAGTCCAATTCGTCCAGGGGGTGAAGAACTTTGCGAACACCCGAACCTCCGCAGGAGCCTTCCCATCGTTCGCATACAGAGCGGGCAGCTTCTTTTGGATTTCCTTGGTCATGAGCATCATTTCTGTTTCTCCTTGTTCAACGCCTATCTCAACCACAACATCAATATCGTCTATTTTGGGAGAAATGTAAACAAAAAAATGAAGAAAATTCGAGAAAGTTATAAGTTGTTTGTTTTCAACAAGTTAGATGCTGTTGTGCTGTCCAGATTACACCAAAAAACGTATCCCAGAAAGTTGACTAGTTCTATATGGGATCGTTAATTTCCATGGGATTCGAACCCATACCACCAACATCTAAGTTAGGAGCATAAACTATTTTTGGAACAAAGTCAAGGGAAAAATGAAAGAAACAAAAATGAGGCACTATTTACTGATTGGTCTTGCTCACTAAAGACAGGGGGAGTCTGGGCAACTCCCCCACTTATGCGAAGATCGTTCATCACTTGCACTAGACTTTCTCTCCCAATACTAGTTCCTAAGCGTCCTGCAACCTTCCCTATTAAATATCCTGGTCACAGGTTTCATCGTAAATTTTAGCCAACTCCACGATCATTTCTTCGTATTCAGTGTGACAAGATAGGTGTCTAATTTTTTCACCTATGACTATCTTATCCTCCTGTTCTTCTATCTCCTTTAGGCAAAGAGAACAAACCAAATTGTCACTCATCTGGACCGGCACCAAACAGAGATTCTAGCCATGTGTTTCCACCGATTTTATTGAATACATCCACCACAAGATCGATAGACCATCCAATCAAAGCTTCCTCAACAAAGTCTGGAATCCAAGGGATATCAACTATGTCATTTACAAGTCCAACAGCTACAGCTTTCTTGTCTTCACTTGCAAGGGGCTGAATTGTATCAGCGTAAACTTCGATCTTCTTTACCACATCTTGGATTATTGCATAAACAGCGAACACCGCTTCTGGGTTAAATTTACCCAGGTTTCCCAGCTTGATCTTTGTTTCCTCAAAATCCGCAAACAACTCTTCCGTAATCTTCTTTAGTTCTTCTTTTGACATTACTTTACCTCCCAGAATGCGTGTTTTATATACAAGACATAAAACAACCTTTTTAGCTGTCTATTTATTAGACCTTTAACAAAGGTGATATCTTTGTTGTCCAACTCTTCTTTCAAAAGAATTGCGTCTAATTTCCTACTCATTAACTATACCCTAACCTTTTTTTCGACCTTTGGTGGGTTAGGTGGTAAACCACCGTTTCCATCATCGGAATTCATTCCGTCTTTTAATCCACTAAACAGATAATTCAAAGACTCAGTAAAGAAGTTTTCTATGCTTTCCCAAGCACCGGCAGTTTTACTTCTGCCGAACTTGGTCAAAAAGGCACCGGAAGACCAGCCTAGCATATAAACACGATCATTGGGTAATATTCTTGTCAATATTGTTAGACCAATGCTGATCGCCCCACCTATTGAGATTATTTGTGTTACCATGTTCCAATCCATAATGCACCGCCTTCTTTTTAATAAATAGCTTGGTTGTCATAAAAAACTAATTTATCAAGTTCTTTTTTAAATTCACCTAGTTCACGATCACTCTTTGAACGATTTATTGATCTGTCACACCAACAAACATTGTTTGGGTCTATTGCTAATTCTGGGTATTTTTTCCTTGGTTTTATGTGATCAACAGAAGCGTTGATCCCCAAGATAAGATCAAGACCAGTGTAGGCACATTTATGGTTTTGTTGTTCAAACAGGGTTTTTAGATGCTCCCAATGTTTGGATGAACCAAGATTTTTACGAGAACACGCCTTGAACCAACATTTTTCACAAAGCAATTTGTTATTTTCCATCAATTGCGATCCACAATGAATACACAAGCATAACTCCTTATATTTCTCCCTATGTTTTTTAAGAATTAGATTAGCTCTATCTCTGTTGTTTTTGCCCCAATCTTTGTGGAGTTGCTTTATCTTATCTTGGTTTGCTTCATAGTAATTTTTGTTATACCCACTCATCTTATCTTTGTTTACTTCACAATAGTTTTTGCGATGTTGTTTTATTTTGTCTTTGTTATTTTCTCTCCAATTTTTCGTTGCAAGACAACCACAACTTTTGCAAAAACCTTGTAACCCATCTTTGCTAGTCTTATTTGTATAAAACTGATCAATGGATTTCTCAATCTTACACTTAGAACACACCTTCAACCCTGTTTCAAAATTAGCTTTTATAATACACCACCCATCTAATAAGTGTTAGTTATTGGCTAGATACTTAATTCTTATGTACATCATTTTAGCTGTTGTTGCAGTTGTTCCTGATACCGTTGATGCTTGTTTATTATACCATCTCATAGCCACCTGATCACCCCTATAAATTGGAACACTAGACATTGTTCCATCGGCAGATAATTCTATATCCTCAACCAACCTAAATGTTTGTGAATAAACCGAAACACCTGTTGTTTGCCACGCCTTAAATCTAGCAGTAGAATATTCTCTACCAAGATAATTAGCCTCATCACCAACAGCGTTAAATGAGTGCGTATTTGCAGACCAATAAACATCCATATACCCAAGTATTGGCATGGAAGATGATATGCCCATACCATAATCAAAGGTTATGGGGGTTCCAGTTACCCAATTCATGGGTACATGCCATATGGTTTCTCCAAACCCTGTAGTTATTGGGGTAGACCCAGACGGGGTTATTGACACACTCATATATCCATACTGGTATCCAGCACCAAATGACATTAGTGGATATTTGGTGAAGTGTAATGTACTCCATAATTCAGCACCGGCATTTAGGTATTCATATTTGTAAGTTCCGCTTGGGTAGGATAATGATGTTGCCGACATGGCACCAAATTGCACACCACCACTAACAGACAGATCCCCCTGTATTTCAACATCCCCCCAATGATACATATCGCTAGAAGAAAACCGCTGTTCGAATCCTCTATGCCCAACACCCCAATAGTCAATGGTAACTTGGGCATCATTTCCGCCGGCACCACTCATTGGATCATTGAAATGTATCATCAAGTCTGATATGTATTCTGAAGTTGATGATCCAGACCAGTTGGAACCATCGTCTGACATATCCAACCATGATTGATGCCAAACTTTTGTTCCGCCTGTCTGCAAAACAAAATTATGCCTATTTGTTGCAGACCAACCTGTGTCTGTATTTTTCTTCCAAGCTAAATACCCACTAGTGTATGAGATGTTTCCTGGTGCTGTTTTATCTCTATACCTCATCGTGAAATATCGCATCTTGTTTGCAAACAAAATTGTGCTGGCATTTTTTAGTGGAAAATATAAACCATTTCCAGTATAGACTCCTGGCACCACCAATGCAACATCACTCTGCAATATTTGAAGATTCCCGGTATTTGTCTCTATCTTTGGATAGGTAGCTGCGTATGATCCAGTTATTGTGTATTCGTCGATGTTATTGTTGTTGAAATCATCAAACCAGAATGGAGACCAGCCAATTTGTGGACCCTCATATCCATCTTGCCCTATCATAGTTTCGGTGGGGGTTAAGTCTGCTTTTAGTGGGTTTATCTTTTTGTTTATTTGTAAGGCACCACCACCATCATCTGCTGTTGCA
>Ga0208958_1000066_pt1 | contig 143889 bp, 175 predicted proteins | sample RifOxyB1_FD_184032 | JGI IMG/M metagenome (GOLD analysis project Ga0208958, IMG submission 184032) | Soil microbial communities from Rifle, Colorado - Rifle Oxygen_injection B1 (SPAdes) | ecosystem: Environmental > Terrestrial > Deep subsurface > Rock core/Sediment | place: Rifle, Colorado...
ACTTTCACATCCATATTATCATTTTCTAGATTAGTAACAAAAAAATCAATTTTTTCAGTTTTATCTGGTTCAAAATAAACAACAGTATTACCTGGGCTAATACTTATCGCATATACAGAATTAGAAAAAAATAGTATTACTAAAACCAGAAGTATACTTCTACACATAACATTAAAATGATACATGAGTTTTTAAAAATTACGTTTATGCCGGTTGCGAACACCAGAAGGTTACTTGACCAGATTTAGAACCAGTAGGTTCATCATTAGGTACAGTAACGTTAACTGCAACAGTAACATTATCACTTCCAGCTGCCGATTGAAGATTTGTAACCAATTCAACAGCATTTGTAACTGCAGGCACATTAGCATATGAAGATGTAGCACAAGAACCTGACTCAGTATTATTACATTTTATTTGCCAATAAGCACTTGGAGGGTTATAAGCTGCAGTGTCCCATAAATTTTCAGTAGCATTAACTGTAACGTTAATTAAAGTATTTCCATTATTATTAACAGTAAAATAATCACTAGCATTATAACTATCATTGCTTGTACCTCTGACAATAGAACCAAAAGCTATAGCATTATCAGAAGTCTGGCAACTTACTGCTCCAGTAACACTCAAAGTCACATTTCCCCAATCATTTGTCGCTCTTCCAGTCAACAAGTTCAAAGAATCAATATAATAAATGCTCGCTAAAGTCCCAAATACAGAAATAACCAAAGCAAACGACAATAAAACCGCTAGAGTGTTATTAGATACCTTCATTCAAACCACCTTCATTTTTTATATCATCAGCAACTTCAAGAGAAACAAAACCAGTACTAGTACTAAAATCATTAGAAGAATCTAATCCCTCTCTTAAATTTTGAACAGATTCATATATCAAAATACTACCGCCAACAGAAAATAAAATCGCTAAAATCAACAGAACTATTATAACCTTATCCGACACCTCTTTTCTCTGTTTCATCATCCCATTCAAAATTAAAACATAATTATATATAAATTTATCGAATTTTGGGAAAAAAAACAAAAATAATTATAAACTATACAAAATTCCCAAAAATATGAAAATAATCACAATTTTATTCATTTTATTGATTTCAATTAATATCGCACAAGCCTGGAATTCAAAAACTCATCAATCAATTGTTGAAGAATTATACTATTCTATTCCTTATGAACTAGAATCAAGATTAGACTTAGAAAAGATGAAAAACGGTTCAACATCCCCCGATTTAATTTTCCATGACCAAAGAACACATCACTATCCAACCTCTTATAATAAAACAATAGAATGGTTAAACAAAACAAAAGAACAAATAAAAAACAATGATTATGAAAATGCAAGTTATTCATTTGGTGTTGTAACCCACTATATTTCAGATTCATTTGTGGGTCCACATTATATTTCCAAAGAAGATGCAAAACTTCACACTAAATTTGAATATCAAATAAATACAATATCTGCAAAATGTAATAATTCAAGCTTTGATATAAACAAAACATTAGAAAAGGCATCAATAGATAATCAACAAGATTGGTATTCTTGGTTAAAAACAAAAAACAAAGAAATTCCTGAAAAAGAATTAGATGAGGCAATGAATTTGTTATTTCCATTATTTTTAGAAACATTTAACACAAGTTGTGAAGAAAGAAAAACAGAAATAATTTATGAACCATTTTCATTTAACCCAAGATTAGTAATCTATCTTGCAATAATGATTATGTTAATGATAACAATAATAAAACTAAAGCTTTCTAAAAATTAACTGACCACTAATATTTTCATCAATATATTTTTGAGCTTTAGTACTTAAACTCCCATCGCTTAAATAAAGTAATGGTAGATTTTTCAAGGCCGCTTCTTTTAAAGCATCCAATAAATCTTTATCTGAAATACTCTTTTTACTTTTATACTTTACAAAATATCTTAGTTTTCCAAGATTAGAAGGAATATCCACAATAAAATTAATTTCTTTACTTTTTTTAACGACATTTTGAGATATAACATACATTTCTTTAGATTTAAAATAATCATTAATAAAATCCCCAGATAATTCAGAAACTGCTTTTTCTTTTATCTCTTGTAATAATTTTGGTTTTTCTATTAACGTTTCCTTAACAGGTTCTTCAACAACTTTTTCAATTATTTTTTCTACAATCTCTTCTTTTACTTCTTCTTTAATAGGATCAACCGATTCATCTTTTTTGTTTAAAATTTTCTTAATTTGCTCTTTAGCATCATCATTAGAAATTAAGTACCATTTCCAAAAAGTTTCATGATTTTCATTATAATTAACACTCAAGGAAATAGCATAATCTTTCAAATCTCTCAAAGCAACCCTCATCCAAGGTTGTGCATCACTATCTCTAACTACCAATTGTTGGCTTAAGATATCATATGCTTCCTTAACTTTTGAAGATAAATGCACTGCTAAATTCATTAGCTTTTCTTCTTGGCCTTCAGTATAATAAAAAGGAGAACCTCCTTTCTTAATACTAGTAATCTTTACTTTACCTTTATCAGATAATTCAGAAAGGATTGCACTAGCAAACAAAATATTAGTATTTATACGTTTGGCAAGCTGAACCGGCTGTATTGGACCATTTTCTCTTACAAACTGCAAAGCATTATTCGTATCCATTATTATGAAAGAGAATTTAGTTTGATATAAAAAACTTATGGCCTTGTCCAGTTGACTTCATAGAAAGTAACATCACCCTCATCATCAACAACTCCAAGCAATAATCTCTTTTTAGTTGAATGTGCTACTCTATTTTTAGCTGAAAAGTCATACCAAGTAAATACATGTCTCTCATGCACAGGATATAATATCCATTTGGCATGATCTTCACCAGGTTTTATACCTCTATCATAAATTCTAAAATCTGCACCAAACTTTAAAGCAGTTTTAACAATATAACCTCTTTTACGCATTTCTTTATAAGCACAGTATTTAACCCAAAAATTAGGTTCTAACTTCTTAGCTCTTTTAATGATATTATCAAAACTAACTATTTTGCCTTTATCATCCAAAACATCCATTTTTTCTTCTTCAACTAAATATAAAGCCTCAAACAAAGAATAATAGTACTTCTTAGACTTAAACTCACCAAATCTACTTTTCTCATAAAGCTCTTTAGCATAATCGCTTTCTCCTGCCATTATTATATCATTCGAAAATATAGAGCTTACTTTTTCCATAATAAATTAAAACAAAAAATATTTAAAAACCTTTTGTTTAAGATATATCATGAAAATTACATTTTTAGGAACTTCCGCGATGCTTCCTACTAAAGAAAGGAATACTAGCTCAATCTTGCTTAATCATAAGAATGAAAATATTTTAGTAGATTGTGGAGAAGGAACTCAAAGACAATTGAGAAAACTAGATATTAGTCCAACAAAAATAACTAGAATTTTAATAACTCACTGGCACGGTGACCATGTTTTAGGTTTACCTGGTTTATTACAATCAGTAGCAAAATCAGATCCAAATAAAGAAATAAAGATATATGGTCCAATTGGAACTAAAAAATTCGTAAGTAATATATTGCATAGTTTTAACTACGAAGATAAAATCAAGCTAGAAGTTAATGAAATAAAATCTGGATTATTTTTAAATGAAAAAGAATTTGAAATTTATTCACAAGAAGTTAAACACACTGCAAAATGTCTAGCATATTCATTTAAAGAAAAAGACAGAAGAAAAGTTAATGTCAATTATACTAAAAAATTTGGATTGACTAATCATCCTTTGTTAGGACAACTACAGAAAGGAAAAACAATAACTTACGAAGGTAAAAAAATAACTCCTGAAAAAGGAACAACATTAATTTTAGGTAAAAAAATAACTTTTGTTTTAGATACAACTGCAGATAAAAACTTAGAAAAATTCGCAAATAACTCAGATTTACTAATTTCAGAAGCCACATTTACTAAAGATTTAAAACAAAAAGCATTAGAATTTTACCACATGACTTCAGAGCAGGCAGCATATCTAGCTAAAAAATCAAAATCAAGAAAATTAGTATTAACTCATTTTAGCCAAAGAAACAAAACGACTAAAGAAATAGAACATGAAGCAAAAAAAGTTTTTAAAAATACTAAGTGTGCTGAAGATTTTCTTGAGGTTGAAGTTTAAAATAAGAAATAAATATAAAAACATCTGATATACTATTGAAAATTCTCATAAATACTTCTTTCATTAAATAAAAACCTAACAAAATAATATACAACCCAGAATATGAATATAAATAGTCACTAATTATCAATCTGAAATACTCAAAAAACGTAACTGCACTAATCATAATTAATAAAGAAATTCCAAAAACAATGCTTATTTCTTTTGTTTTTGATTTGAATAACCCCAAGCATTCATTCAAAGCTTCAACAGGTTTAATTTGTTTCCGGATCATAACCGGGAATCTAAATAACAATATTAAATTTACAAATAAGAGAATTAAAACTACTCCGGTTAAAATTAAAAACATAGTATTCCCAAAATATTTAGAAAGTATGTATAAAGGCAAACCAATAATCAAAGAAAGAATTATCATTAAAACAAAAACAGATATTCTCATTTCAACAATTTTAAAATAATAAGAAACTCCTTCTCTAAATCCTTTTCTTAAACTAACTCTTTCATTTTTTAAAGCATCATTTATCATACAATATTTCATAGCTAACAAAGAAGAACCTGCCAAAAAATTTACAATAAAAAAACCAATAAATGTCAAACTAATTTTTATTATTTGAGATTGAGATAACAAAACTGAAGATAGTTTCTTAGTTAATACTGATATCCCTCCAGAAACGAACAGATCAGAAGGATCTCTAACTAACAAACTAAGTAATCCATTAATATACAAAAACGCCAAGGATAATAAGATAGTAACAAACAAAGAATACAGTGAAGGAATCAATATCTTCCAATTCTTTTTAATAATTACAACACTCTGATATAATCTATTTAAGTAACTCATAAGAATTAGGAATGCACTATGTATTCATAAAAGTTATCAAAAGCACTTTCTACCTTCATCATTTGTTTTGTGCTTAACTTTTCAAAATATTTTCTTATTGGTCTCATTGAATTGCCATGCGCAGAAATAGCAACATTTACATTTCTTCCTTTGACAGTTTTGAACATTTCTTTCAAAAATTTATTAACTCTCTTCTCAACATCTTTTATAGATTCCCCTTTTAATGGTTTTTTATAATAACCCCTATGAAAACTATCATACTTTTTAGGAGAAGTTTTAGAGATATATTTGTAATGTGTTAATCCTTGTAATTTACCATAATTTCTTTCTATGATTTTATTATCAGTTATAATAATTTTACATTCAGGATGAAATTTTAGAACTTCTTTTAATGTATCCTTAGACCTAACTAATCCACTTTGATAAGCAATATGTATTTTTTTATCTTTTAATCTCAAAGCTATAATTTTAGCATCATCTCTTCCTCTTTTAGTTAAAGGACTATCTCTCCAACCAGAAAAAACACCATTTGTATTATCTTTAGTCATTCCATGTCTAAAAAGATAGATATGTGAAACCATAATCTAAATTTAGTTTATCAAATTAAAAATGTTTCTATTTAGGTTTGTTCATCTCATCAAGAATATTACATAACTTATAAAAATATTTTTTTATTTCTTTTTCATTATTTGCAACAGGATTTTCAATTTTAAGTCTTTTTTTGTAAAGGTACTCAAAACAAGAGTTCATAATTTTTATTAATAATTCTCTTGGAAGATTTGAATTTAAATAATCATATAAATAAAGGTACGTAAAAACATTTTCAAATTTTATTTCCTTTTGGAAATCTTTAGAAAATAGGTTTTCAACTTCCCCATAAATGCAATTATAACTCCTTTTCAATATCAATGCAATACTTTCTTTATCATCTATAGCCCATTCCCAATCCTTCTTTATTTGTGGAAATGAAATATATACCATTGTATGGAACATAATTTTTCTTTCAGGAGTATATTCAGCAATTAAATATTCATCAACTGAATGAGCAAATCTGATCAATTTAAATTTAAAATTATTATAAAGATACCTGTCAAGTTTTTCAAAAATAGTATGAATTTCTTTAAAAAAATCTGCAGATGGAGAATATGGTTTTTTTGTTATTATTGTATCAATATCATGATTTATATTTAAAGAACCAATTGTACCCCAAGTCATAATGTGTTTAGTTTTTTTTAGCTCTTTTCTTAAGAAACTTTCAATTATATCATAAGTTAGCTTCTCTTTTTCCATAAAATAAATTATTATTGCTTATTTATTAAGTTGTCTAATCATAGATAACAGAAACTAAAAAACTTTAAGAATAGAAGTTGTTTTATTGGAACCATGTCCGAAAATATTGTTATAACTTATGAAACTTTATATGATATTTTAAGAAGAGAAAAAGCCAGGCCAGAGCTTCAAGACCTCCCAAATAACTTCTTAGAAGACTTAATAAGCTACATTAAAAAAAAGAAAGAAATATTAGAATCACAAGAAAGTAAAAAGAGTATATTTACTAGTATAGAGGTCCAAAAGACAAGAAAACAAATAGAAAATATAGAAAAAATAATAAAAGAGTTATATGAAAGAAGAGAATCTAAGATAATACAACTAGCCATAATATCTTCAAGAACAAATATAGGTACAGAAGAAAAAAGGGTTATGCTTCCAGAAGAACAAGAATTATATGAAGAAATAGCCGGAAAACTTAATTTTTTCAGAGAAAACATACTTTATGAGCTAACTCTTGGCAATCTTCCTAAAGTCGAATTAAAACATTATAAACCAAAAGACTTAAAAATAACCGAAAAACCAAACAAATCAACCAAAAGCTTAAAGTTGCTTTGCGATATTCCTAGGTTTATAGGAACAGACTTAGAAACGTACGGTCCGTTCAAAGATCAAGAAACAATAGAAATATCTCCTGACATTGCTGAGCTTTTAGTCAAACAAAAACGAGCAGAAGAAACATGAAAATACCAAAATCAAAAATAACTTACTGTAGAAAGTGTAAAAAACACACCGAACACAAAATAACTGAACATAAAACTACTGGTAAAAGAGGTAGTTTAAAACATGGTTCTATCGCTAGAGCTCACAAAAGAGGTTTAGGAATAGGTTATGGTAACTTAGGTAAATGGGGTTCTAAGCCAGCAATGAGTAAATTTAAAAGAACTGGTGTAAAATCTACAAAAAGAATTAGTTTAAAACTAACATGCAAGGATTGCAAAAAATCAACAATTTCAGTCATTGGAAGATTAAAGAAAGTGGAGTTTGAATAAATGGGACCAAAAAGCAAGTTCATAAAAGTTAGATGCTCTAAATGCAAAAACGAACAAATAATTTTTGACAAAGCTTCAACAGAAGTTAAATGTCTAGTTTGTAATGAAGTTTTAGCAACATCAACTGGTGGAAAAGCAAAACTAAAAACAAGCATTCTAGAAATACTAGCCTAAAAATGTTTTATAAAAAATCAGGTTTACCTGAAGAAGGGGAAATAGCGATTTGTACAGTTTCTAAGATTCTTTATCATAGCGTTTTCGCAAGATTAGATGAATATAAAAGTTTAGAAGGAATGATTCATATTTCTGAAATTTCACCAGGTAGAATTAGAAATATTAGAGATTTTGTAAAAGAAGGAAAAACAATAGTTTGTAAAGTTCTAAGAATAAATAAAGAAAAAAATCAAATCGATCTTTCAATTAGAAGAGTTAACACAATGCAACAAGTTAACAAATTAAATGATTATAAACAAGAACAAAAAGCAGAAAAGTTACTAGAAATGATAGGAAAACAAATAAACAAAGACCTAAAAAAGATGTATGATGAAATCGGTTATAAAATAATAGAAATCTATGGTGCATTGTATGATGGATTCCAAAGATTTGTTTTAGATGAAGAATTAATTCAAGAGTTAAAACTAGATAAAAAAACAGAAGAGTTAATGCTACAAATTATAAAAGAAAAGATAAAGCCTGCAGAAGTTGAAGTTCATGGAGTATTAACATTAAAAAGTGAAGAACCTACCGGAGCAGAAATAATAAAAAAGATATTAATCGAAGCAGAAGAAGGCGAAATAAAAATAACTTATATTAGCGCACCAAAATACAGAATTGTTGTAAAAGCTTCTGATTACAAAACGGCTGAAGGAATTCTAAAAAATACACAAGAAGAAATAATAACAAAAATAAAAGCTAAAAAAGGTTTTGGCGAATTTACTAAAGAATGAAAGTTCAAATATTGAAATGTGAATTTTGTAATCTCTTTACATTAGAAAAAGACTGCCCAAAATGCGGCAAAAAAACTGTAAATCCAAAACCTGCAAAATATTCAGAAAATGATAAGTTTAGCAAGTATAGAAATATTGCTAGAAATCAAATATAAAAATTATTTAATTGTTTTCCATAACAGTTCAAACACCATTTTTTCCGTGTTAGTTATATCTTTATTTTCTAATATTAACCCAACAATATTATCTCCTAAAGAAATCATTGCTAATTTATTTCCATAAATATATTTTAGTGTTGGAAAAGAAAAACCTATAGGAAAATATTTTGTTTGTCTTAATTCTACGTTTTCTTTATCTTTAATTTGTTCTTTAGTTAATTTAGTTTTTTCTGTAATAACTCTTGTTCGAATATTATTTTTTATTCTCTCTTTTATGTACCTTGGAAAATACCATTGCATAACTTCATAATGTTTCTCTGTATTTCCATAAACTAAAACTTCTTTTGGTTTTGTTTTAATTATGTCCTCATGTATAGTTTTTATTCCTTCTTTTCCCTCATAGAACTCTACTTTTGGTTTTTCCGTAGTTCTTGCTCTTAATGATTTTAACTCAGGTAAAATTGTTTTAACTTGATCTTCTCTTTCTTGCAAGATATAAACCAATTTTTCAGGTTCAATAGTTTCAAAATATTTTACTCCAGATTTAATAAAATATCTAACTAATCCTTTTTCCATTAAAGATTTTAAGATGTCGTAGGAGTATGTTCTAAAAGTATTAGATTTTTTAGCTATCTCGTTAACTGTAGCTTGTCCTAAAGTCATGCTAGCTAAAAACACTTTTATTTCTCTTTCAGTCAATCCAAAATTCCTTAAAACTTGTTCTTTATCCATGTAAAATAAGAATAATACATCTATTTAAGGTTTACTATTGTCGTTAAATATAATACTACAACAATTTAAATATTATTCTAGTTTTACATTACAGTGATAAAAATGGGAAATAAAACAAATAGATTGGATGAATTAATGGCGGATTTAGATGAAACTGTCACAAAATTGACAATAGATCTACCTAAATTAGAGAATATATCAGACTCCTCATTTACATGGGAAAACATATTTGGATATCTCAGACAAAATTATGATTTACAACTAAAATATTTGGTTGCAACATCTGAGTTAGATCACGAAGATCCAATAAAAAATGAAGAATTGATGTTTAGACGAATAAAAATGTTTGAAGGGATAGTTCAAACGATTCGAGAGTATGCAACTACCGAAAGATATGCACAACTAACAGAGGAAAGATAAAATATGCTTAATGAATTAATAAATAGGTATCTTATTGAAAAGGATTCAACTACAAAAAAACAGAGACATTGTATTTTGATTGCTGCACAAAGAGAATATCTTGATACAACAAGAAGTGTAATACCTAAAAATCAATCAAAACACCATGAATTAATATTAAACAGAGCAGAAGTTTGTTTAAATTTATCTATAGAAACAATGTTATTAGGAAGATATTATCACATATTAAGAGAATTACACGGAAGTGATTTTAAAACTGAAGAGCAAGTATAGAAATATAGCAAGATCAGAACTCGCTTAAACTTTTTTGTATAGCCCTATTTAAAATTAATTTACTAAAATCATCTTTCCCGTCTCTACCATTACGCAAATAATAAGAAGGATGATAAATAAATCCGATATTCTCTTTCCAAGTTAAGTTAATAAGACTCAAATCCATATACTCTAAAGCACTTTTACCCAAACAAATTATCCATTTGGGATTAATAGACTTAATCAAATTATCGACATAAGGTTTAAAGTAATTTATTTCATCGCTAGTAGGTTTTCTAATTTTTCCACTCGCATCTAAAGGAATAATTGGAACTGTATTTATAATAACAAAATCTTTAATATTAGAACTATTAATCCAACCATCTAATAATTTCCCACTTCTCCCAATAAAAGGTTTTCCAACTTTATTTTCTTCTTGTCCAGGAGCTTCACCAATAAATAAATATTCAGGATTATTTAAATTGCCACGAAAAAAAACCAAATTTCCTTTAGTAGAAATAACATTCTGATATAACTTATGTTTCTTCGCAGCATCTTCCAACTCAGTAAATTCAATCATAAAAATAAAAAAGATAAAGAATTTAAAAACTTATGCTTCTAAAATCTTTAATTGCTTGGATACAGATTCCATATATTTAAAATCTAAATTTATGTTTATCTGTCTTATATAATTAGAACCTGCATTATTCACTTTCATATTACAAATCAAAGTTTTCTTACCTGTCTCTAATTTAATATAACCACTATTACTTTGAGTTCCTTCGTAAGTTGTACAAGTTATATCTTCTGGTGTTACAGTAAACTTTATTTTATCTTGGCTTTCAGATTTAGTTACAGGTATATCTAAATTGGTACATGTTTGATCATCTTTATACACTTCACCAATTCCTCTATTTTCTATAACAACTCTAAAAGTTACACTATCTTTTCCAGACAATTGTTCAGTAAAGCTAGTTACTTGCATAGGTGAACTAGAAACTTTAGTCGTAGATATCTTTTCACCATCTATAACGCAAGTTGATTCGCCACCAGCTTCTATTATTTCTCTAGAACTTGCACACGCAGTTATAGTAGATATCGTTTTATATGGATAACAAACTTTTGCTTTTAATACAGGCTCTAATGAATTACTATAAACTCCAGTATACTTCAAAGTTCCCATATCAACTACTGCTTCTCCACCTTCTTCAACAACATCTTTTTTCAAACCAATAATATTTTGATTAACTACTTTGTAACTCTCATCTAAACTATATTCTTGCATTAACAATCCGTATAATTTAACTTCAGCTTGACCAGTTAAAACATCATTCTCTCCGCTATTCTTTAAAACAACTTTAACAGGAATACTATCTTCAACTACAAATTCAGAAATTGGTGTACCTTCTTGGAATGAAATACTTACTCCATTAGTTCCACCAACAAACGGACCATCTTCAACAACATCTTTATTACAACCAGCTACAATAAACAAAGCCAATATTAAAATTACCACCAATATTTTTTTCATGACAATTAACCTCCATCTCTTTTCTTTTCTATTGTGATTGGACCACTTGATAACTTTGATCTATATTTATAATATAGTTCAATAACTATTGAATCTCTATAAAAATCTTGCGATAATGAAAATTCTGAATCACAAATTATTTTTTCAGTGTTTTCATCAAATTTTATTAAACCATTCTCACTAGGTGAACAAACAAAGTCTTGTGCATCAGAAGAACTAATTTTTATATCCATTAAATTTTTAGTTTCATCCTCATTCCAAATAACTTCTCCTTCCGCTTTAGTCAAATACAATGTCAACTTTAATCTATTCTGTGTACCCTCAGGATAAATATTTTTTTCAACTCTAGTCACAATAATTGGCGCCGGATCTGCATCAATATCATTTCCAGTAAATTCTTCCTGAGACTCACACTCAAAGTCAGTTTCAATATCCGAACTTTTCTTAAAACATGCACTCTTTATCACCGCAATACTATTTGCAGTATATGTTAATTCAGCATGTATTGTGACATCACTAACTCCTTGTTGTCCAACAGTATAGGCATATTTTCCTCCATTCTCAGGAAAGTATAATAGCCCAACTCTTGAAGGGACTATTTTACCATCTAATTTATCTGCAGGTGGTAAAGTAACTGTCTGGCATGGTTTCCCAATTATCCCTCCTGCAGATTCTGGTGCAGTATCATATATACATAATTTGACATCAGACACTTCTCTAGTCAACTTATTATTCAACACAAAGTCAACACTAAAAGTTTGTTCATCCGGAATACTTCCTAAGGGTGGCCTATCAACTTGAAACTCCATATCTACTCCACCAATATTAGTTCCTTTTCCAGCAGGTCCACATCCAGAAATAACTAAAACTACACTAATTAATAAAACAAATATCAAACTCTTCATAATTAATTTATATTCAGAGTATTTTAAAAAACTTTCTAATTATGTAACAAACTCAACTTCTTCTTCCTCTCTCAAAATCCTGCTTTTCCTTATATCTACATTTATTTTTCGCTCAATTTCATAAACATAATCAACAGTTGCTATTATTGGGGATAATAAAACAAAATCGACCTTTTCATCGCTTTGCACGCTTTCTTCCGGAAATTCTGGTATTGTAAATAAACATTGTAGTTGAATGTTAGATTTCAAATCATTCATACAACTTCTAACACTTAACCCGGTCCCATTAAGTTCTTCTTTCGTACACCCAATATTAACTCTTTCACTAAACGCATAAGGAGTTAATCTATAAAGATCATACAATTTTATCCCTCTTTCTTCATCAAATTCTTCACCATATAATTCAAAGTCACAAGTCTTATTGTCATTACTCAAAACTATTTCAGGAGTAACTTTTAAAGTCAAATTTTTAACATATTTTATATTTCCATTATTGGAGTTTCGAGTTAACGAAACTTGTAAAAAGTTCGGATCTGTGCCTTCAAAGAATGGTTGTGAATTAACAGAACCCAATCCTAGATTTACTGGACCTGGTGTAGCTCTTGACTCAACTACATTAGTCATAACATTCAAATTCTTATCAGAAACATCATAATAATCAAAAGGATCTTCTTGTTTTTCAAATACTAAGTTTTCATAAACATCTTTACGCATAACATAAATATTATAATAAGCTTGATTAACAAAATCAAAATTTACACTAAATGTCATAGCTTTCGTATTCAAAGCAGTGTTACCTAATCCAATTTTCCCACCTTCAAAACTACAACGAGGGCTTACTCTAGTGTTTTTATAATAAGAACGCGATGCAGGTAATACTAAAGATTCACCATAATAATCTTCCAAAGAACAATTAAAATTTAGCATTGAAACTTCATCAGATAAGCTTACAGCATCCACTGTTGCAAAAGCCTGAATACTATCATCTTCAAAGAAAACAGTCTGCGTTGGTTCAAAACTTACAATTTCTACTCCTAAATCTTGATATTCTTCACTATCATCTATTTCAGAACTGTAAGTTTCCATCTTCATAGGATTAATCTTATCCCACCACAGAGAAAGCCCACTAACAGGATTCTGATTGTCTAGAGCAATATTAGTATCTTTTGCTAAACTTTGTGCTTGACCACTTTTAAAAGCAAAAACAATTAAAAACCCTAACCCAATTACGATACCAATAAGAAGAACATATAATATCCCTCTTAATATCTTACCTCCTGTTGAACTACTGTTTCTATAATAATTTATCACCTTTTTTCTCCAAGCAATGATTATTCATACCAAATTTTTAATTCATTAATCTTAAATAAGTTATCAGGAATTATTTCTAAAAAGTTATTTGTTTTTTTAACATATGTTGTTATATCTCTTTCATAAAAATTATCACTTGTGTCTAATTGAATTTCATGATCGTTCAACATAATTTTAGCTTTTTTGTTATCTCCAGCCATTTTAAAAGATAAATAATATCTTTCGGCACTTTCAAATTCTCCATCACCAATATCAAATGAATATGAAGGATAAGTATCTTGATTTAGATTATTAATAATTCGAACCGGACTAAAAATAAAATTACCATTATCAATAACAAAATCTATTTTATTTTCACCAACCACTAACTCACTAGGTTGAATAGCTACGTTTCTATCCACACTTTCACACATAATAAACTCACTATTTATTTGTTGATCATTCAAAAATATTTTCAATATTGTTTGTCTTTCCGCTTCACTGCAAACAATAGAATATTGTAAACTAGAACTTTGTAAATAATTTAATTCTTTATTACTAACTGAAAAAACTCTAGACTGAGTAAATTGAACGATTTCAAACTCTTTTTTCAATTCCAAAGATTTTAACTCGTATTCATTCTTTCCCCAGAAAGCAAGTCCAGAACTGCTTGTATATATTTTCAATTTATTAACCGGTTCCAAATAAGTAATTGGTAACTGTATCTGTTTGTATTCTACTCCTTCAATTTCTTCAGCAAAAATATTATGTCCATTCAATTCGATAAAAAGTTTACCTTTAGAACTTACAGATTTAAAAGCTAAATTAATACTTCTTAAATTATCTAAGTCGTCTATTTCAAAACTAATATCTTGATCTACGGTCCCAAATAAACTCCTAGAAACAACAAGAGAATCAGCCAAAACTTCATTTTCAGGATTGATTTTCATGTACATACTAACTGGCTCTAACTCATGAGTAAAACTATTCTTTACTTCTATATCTCCAGGCTTATCGTAAAGAACAGTTCCTAATTTTTGAGGTTCATTACAATAATCCTGGCAATTCTCATTTTTTAACAACATACACCTATCACAAGCAGGCATTAATAATAAATAAACAACAATAAAAACAGCTATAAAAATAGCCAAAGAAGCAATTGACCCTTTTTTGTTTTTTAACATATCTTAAATTTACCCGAAAATAATTTAAAAGGTTTTCTATTAATCTAGGTACTTAGCTAGTTTGGGAAATTCCTTAGCTAGTTGCTTATTTACCCTTTCTTCCGATTTCAACTCTTCTTTTACATTATCTTTTTTTACTTTTTGTTTGAGAAGTATATGATAAAACTCATGCATGAAAATAGCTTTAACAAAATTCTTGTCATCTGATAACTGATTCAAAATATCTGCACTTGCATAAATCACACTCTTACCTAAAAGATGATCCGTTAAAGCACCCGCAAAAGGGACAATAGATTGCTTAATAGAATCTTGGATTAATTTAGATTTTCTAGCAATTTGATTGAATTCTTCTTGTTTAACTAATTTTAATTCACAAGTTATTTTATTTTTTTTAGAAAAATCAGAATAAGCAGTGTTGTATATTTTCAAAACATCCTTTTCATCAAACATATTTTAACCTAACTAAAAAAGGTTTATAAATATAGTTATCAAAAAAAGATTATGTTTGATTGGATAATATTGGCAATAGTTTTAGTCTGGTTAACATTCGCAGCTATCTGCGATATAAAAACAAAGGAAGTCCCAGACTGGTTAAGTTACAGTTTAATATTACTAGGATTGTCTATTTATTCTTTAAAATCAATACAAGAAAATTCATTTTCACCAATATTGAAAAGTTTAACAGTTTTAGGAATATTTTTCGCAATTTCAGAATTAATGTATCTTTCAAAACAATGGGGTGGCGGAGATTCAAAAATATTAATGGGCTTAGGTGCAATTCTCCCAGAATATCCTGCACAATTAATTAACGTATTTAATCCAAACTTAAGTTTACCCTTTCCAATAATATTATTTATGAACATATTAATTGCTGGTGGAGTTTATGGTATTTTAGTTAGCCTTACTTTAATTTTAAAAAATATTAAAAAATTTACAAAACATTTTAGAGAATTAACAAAAGAAAAGAATATCAAAAGTATAAGATTAATTATCTTAATATTATCTTTCTTATTTATAATTTTAGCTTTAATAATAAAAAATTATTCATTGCAACTTGCATTTTTTGCGTTGGCAATAGTTCCATTAACTTTCTTATATCTTTACTTATCTGTTAAGTCTATAGAGAATATTTCAATGTATAAATTGATTGACACAAAAAAATTAGTAGATGGAGACTGGATAGCAGAAGATATTATAATAAATAATAAATTAATCTATTCAAAAAAATCATTAGGTGTCACAAAAAAACAAATAGAACAAATACAAAAACACAAGAAAAAAGTTTTAATAAAAGATGGTATCGCATTTATTCCTGCATTTTTGATAGGGACAATAATTAGTATTTTATTAGGAAACTTTATTTTTTAACCAATAGCTCTTCTTACATCAGTTATTTCAGCAGAATTAACTTCTTTTAAATTAGCAACCTTTTCAGCTATTGGATCAGGACTTCCTAAACTTTCTTCCATAACAAAAAATATAATTAATGCTTTTAATCCAAAAGCAACAGGCTCAATATTTATTTTGGTTTCAGATTTTTCACCAAGAAATCTAAATATTATTTCTTTAGCCTTTGCTTCTAACTTATTCAAATCAACATCGGGAGAAGAAGGCATTATTTTTAATGTTGCTACAGCTCTTGCCATTTTTAGTTTGGCCCTTCGAAACCGCATTCAGAACATTTATATTTTATAGCATTGTTTCTGCAATTATTACATCTAATTATTTTAGACTTATCACAAGCAGGACAATCAAAAACTACAGATCCGGCCATATTTGTCAAGTCCACTTTGCAAGATACACAGTGTAAATTGTTATTTTCAGTTTTCATGATATTTCATGGGTAATTGAGCTATTTATAAAGTTTTTGAAAAGAAAAAAAGGAATTATTCCTCATCTCTTACACCACTTTCAGTAATATAGAATATAGCTTCCGCTTCAGGTAAATTCGGACTATCTACAAGTTTAGCCACTCTTGAACCTTTTTTGCCCCTCCTTAAGTAAAGTCTAAACGTTGAATTATGCCCTACTATATTACCTCCAATAGCCTCATTTGGATCACCAAAGAAAGTATCTGGTCTAGCCATTACTTGATTAGTTACATAAATTGCAACATTATAATTAGCAGACAGTTTCATTAAATCATGCATATGTTTATTCAATTTCTGTTGTCTTTCAGCCAAAGAGCCTCTTCCAGCAAATTCCGCCCTAAAATGAGATGTCAGAGAATCAACAATAATAAGCTTAATTGGTAAGTTTTCTTTAGTTATTAATTCTTCAATTTTTTCAACTAAAATCATTTGATGATCTGAATTAAAAGCTCTAGCAATTCTAATATTTTTTAATGCTTCCTCAGCATCAATTCCAACGGCTTCTGCAATCTGTTTTATTCTCTCAGGTCTAAATGTTCCTTCAGTATCAATAAAAACGGCCATACCATCAGCACCACCTTTATCTTTAGGCAATTGTACACGAACTGCTAAAGAATTAGCTATCTGAGTTTTTGAACTACCATAAGCACCAAAACATTCAGTAATGCATCCACTTTCAAAACCACCACCTATCAAAGTATCAAATGCTTCACTTCCACTAGTTATTTTGAAAACATTTTTTCTCTTTTCTAATAAGTCAATTCCAGTTTCAAAGCCCATATCTAACTTAGATCTTGCAGTTTGAATCATTTTTCTTGCAACACCTTCACCAACACCAACTGCATTAGTTAGCTCACTAATACTAGCAACTGCTATAGCTAATATATTATCATAACCTGCTTCTTGTAATTTCTCAACTGTTGCCGGTCCTACACCTGGTAAATCTTTTAACGTAAATTCTTCCTTATTCATTTTCTTCCACCTCATTATTATCTAACAACAAATTTTCTTGAGCTTTTTCTAAAACTAAAATTGCTCGAGGTAGATCACCTCTCCTAAAATTAATCACAGAATCTCTCCAAACTTTGTCATCTTTCCAAGCCTTTCTCAAGCTCACAGTCTTAAATTCAACTACATTCCCATTAAGTTCTCTTTCATTTGCCCAAATTGCACATTCTATAGAACCAGATTTATATTTTTGTATAGGTTTATTCATTCCATATCGCCTCCCCTTTTCGGTTTTTATTTCATGGAGTTAAAACTAGTTAGTTTAATGTCATTTATAAATAATTTCCTGGTGGTTGGCAAGCTGGCAAGCGTTTAAATAAATTAATTTCTATTTAAAAGAATCCACTTAAATTATTAATAATTTATTCCGAAACATTTAAAACCAGTAATTTAAACTCAAATCAATCACATGGAGGCATAAAATGGCAACTAAAAAACAAGTAAAGAAAGAAGAATGCGGAGAAAATTGCGATTGTGGTCACGATCATCCAAAACAACAAATATCTGTACAGCAAATAGTTGAACACAACCATATATTATTAAACGCAATGATTGGAGTTCTTTTAGACAAGAAATTAATATCTGAACAAGATATAAAAGCTAAATTAAAACAAATGGGTATTCCTCAACCGGAATAAACCCTTTTTTACATTACTTTTGCTTTTAATATAACAACTTCTTCAATAGGTTTATCACTAGAATCCGTTTCAACTTTAGCAATTTTATCAACTATATCCATACCTTCTACTACTTTACCAAAAACCGGATGTTTACTATCTAAGAAATTATTATTTACTAAGTTAACAAAAAACTGACTCGAACCCGTATTAGGACCAGCATTAGCCATAGCTATAGTTCCACGATTGTTTCTATTGTTCTTACCAAACTCATCTTTTATTTTTGGAATACTAGGATCACCATAACCTGTACCAGTAGGATCTCCACCTTGAATCATAAATCCAGATATAACTCTATGGAATATTACACCATCATAAACTCCATCATTTGCTAATTTTACAAAATTACCAGTTGTTATTGGCATATCATCATACATTTCAATTTTTATATTTCCCATATTAGTCTCTAACAAAACTACTTTTTTAGCATTTCCAACCATAGTAAAAACCCCCAATATTACAATTAAAACAACTACTAACAAAATAACTATTTTCTTTTTCATAAATTTACTAAAAAATAGTTGTATTTAAGTTTTACGATAGATTAATAAATAAATTAAAAAATTCAATATTAAGATGGTATATTATGTTATAATTCGTGGCCCATTAGGGATAGGAAAGTCAACAATAGCGAAAAGCCTATCAGAAAAAATCAAAGCAAAACATATATCCATAGACCGAATTATTGATACTTTCAAAAAAGAATGGGTGTGGGAAGACGGATATATTTCACAAAAAACATTTATCCATGGAAATGAACTAATTGTTCCGGAAGCAAAAACATTTTTAGAAACAGGAAAAGTTGTTGTTTTTGATGGAAATTTTTATCATAAATCTCAAGTTGATGATTTAATTAAAAGATTGAAATTTTCACATTATGTTTTCACATTAACAGCCCCATTAGAAGTTTGTATAGCTAGAGATGTTGAAAGAGGAAAAACACACGGTGAAGATGCAGCAAGAGCAGTTTATAAAAAATCTACAAAATTCACATATGGTACTCAAATAGATGCTACAAAACCATTAGATAAATGTATTAGAGAAATAATAAGTTATCTACCCTCAAATTAACATCCAAACAATTCCTGCTAAAAACGTAAAGAACAAAGCATAATCTACAATACCATTACTTCTTATTATTCCATTTATCCTAGGCCTAAAAGGAAACAAAGGTTTTATTCCATCTGGAGAAAGCCCATCCAATAATAAATGCGAACTAAATCCAATAAAACTAGCAGCTGCATAAGTACTATTTACAAAGAAATAAAATAAACCATAAATTCCAAAAGCAAATAATAAGCTATGTACAAATCCTCTATGTCCAAATAAAAAGTTCAAAATAAAAGAGATTGGTTTTACTTTACTTCCAATTTTACTTTTATACATATCAATATCTGGAAAAATAGCAAAAAATGCAACAACCGCAACAAACAAATAACTATATTCAATAATAAATGCACGAGCAAAAAATAAACCCGCCAATATACCAAAGATTAAATGTGTTTTAAACATCATTTTTCATACATTTGAATTAGCTCTACAGGGTTTGCTTCTTTTACATTACTAGATATTATTTCTAACCTATCCATCATTTGATTTCTTATAACTCTCCCACTAATTAACATTTGTTTTCCTAAAACATCCTTTTTAAATAATTCAATTTTTTCATTATTAGTATTTACTATTTCCTCAGAAGTTTTATTCAACAACTGCATAGCTTGATTAGCAAATAAAACAACTCTAACATTTCCAGAACCATCATCAAAAAACATATTTACAATTGGAGATTTTTTAGGTTCAACCACATCATGAGTATTGCATTTATATTCTAATCCTTGTTGAAATACTTTTTTATTGCAATGTGGACAAGCCAAATAATGTCTTGGTTCAAACAATTGAACTACAGTTCCATTTAATTCAACTTGCATTCCTTCTTTCAATTCTGAGATTTTTACAGATTCAAACTTTTCTAAAACACTAACTCTGCCTTGAATTTCTGGAATTTTTTCTCCATCTGGATTAATATTTATTACTGCTCTAGAACCCAAATGTAACTCATTAAAATTATTATTAACTCTTGAATATGCATTACTAACTTTTATCACATCTCCTTCATTAATAGCTCCATTTTCAAGCTCTTTGATTAATTTATCATCCCATATTACCATTCTCAAACTTCCAGTTTCATCTCCAATTAACAAATTAGCAACCTTCCCAATTCTACCTTCTTTGTTAAACTCTCTTACACCATAAATTTGAATAACTCTTGCTAAAAAATTAACAGAACTAGTTCCTTTAGGTATTTCTTTCAATTTTAAACTTTTACTTCCAAAACTTTCAACTAATTTAACGCCAAGTTGATTAGCGATTATCTGTGCTGCACCTTCCCTACTAATTAAATCAGATAACTGTTTTATTTTATCCTCAATTTTTTTTTCTAAAACTGCTCGGGACATAGCAGTCTCTTTAACAATTTTTTCAATTATATCTTCATAACTTAAACCAAGCATTCAAACACCTCTCCTTCTAAAGGATTCAACTCTTCGAAATCAATAGCTGCCTTCAGGATCACCTCTTTTTCCCCAAAGGCATCTACTATTTTATCAGAAGTTAGCTCTACTTTATATAATTTGTCCTCATTTTTCCACACGAAATCTGCATTATCAACCCAACAAGACCTATCATCTTCACATAAATTAACGATTCTTTCAACCTTCCAAACGTTATTCATCAAAGAATCAATATTATAATTATAGCTTATTGCAAAACCATTTTTAGGTTTCATATTGATTTTATAATTATCTTTTTCAACAATGTATTCTTTATTATTTTTCAAATTAATAACAATTTTAGTTTTATCGAAAATTAAATCAAAATCATAACTAGCTTTTTCACTAGAATTAATATATTTAATTAGATTAGTTTTTAATAATTCAACATTCGGAAAACAATTTGTTTTATCTCTTTTCCAATAAACATATCCATCATCAGTTTTACTTTGTTCATAATATCCACCATTTTCAGCAAGCTTAACAAAATTCTCACTAAACTTTTGTTTTATAATTTGTTCATCATAAATTGCATCTGCTTTAGATTTAAAATCTAAATTCATTAATTCTATAGTTGTTGCACCAACTACATCTTTCTGATTATCCATAGCTTCCGGGCTAAAAAATAAAAAAGCACTTAAACACAAAAGAGTAAATACTAAAGTTATAACTGGTAATATTCCTTTCTTATTCATTCGAAGCATTTTGCAACCTCATTATCTTCCATCTTTTTATCATATTCAGATATATCCAAACATAATTTGTTATCTATAGGATAATCAACACAGGTTTTCTTATTAGTTAATTCATTAATTTTTAAATTAGAAATCTCAAAACCATAACATTTACCATAAACCTTATCAAAAATATTTTTAGTTTGCAATTCTAGTTCATCTTTCTTTTCTTCATCAATCAAATACAAGTTTACAATATCAGAATTAGTTTCCAAATAAGATTCAATAACAAAAATATTTTCATTGCCATAAGAAAACTCTCCAATTTCTAACTCGCTATCTTTTCCACCTAAGATAGAAAATATAACAACAAGAGCTAAGATTATAACAATAAATATCATACTAAATAAACTAGCTATTATTTCGTCTCCTTTTTTATTCAGCATAAGTCACCACCAAAATATCTATCATTCCTTGTTTCATCTCATTATCTTCTTCAAACAAAACATATTTTCTTGTTGAATAACAATCAACATCAGAACTTTTTAATTTACACGTAACTTTCTGAGAAACTAATAAACTATTTATTTCTGCAGTTCTAACCTCGGTTCCATTTAGATTGTATAATTTTAATTCAACTCCTGTTCTTTGTTGAGATGTTAGATCAAAACATTTTTCAAGATTTTCATTATAAAATTTATCTAAATTTATTACACCATTACTATAACCTAAACAACTTTTACTATTGAACAATCTATAAACTGCAACATGTTCATCAATTTCTGCTCTTTGAACATTAACATTTAATATATTAGAAAATGCAAAGACATAAGTTAATGCAACTAATATTACTATAAAAGAGTAAGGTATCATTTTCAACAATTCCTGCTCAAATTCTTGACCTTTTTTATTCACTTATACCACCTGTAATAACTAACCTATCTTCTTTTTTATCTAATATTATTCTTACATATTCTCCAGCATCAAGATATCTTTTATTCAATAATAAATTATCAGCACAATAAGTTTTACTTCCACTTTCCAAACTAGTACCAGTTAAAGAAACAACAAATAAACATTTTTCATTAAAACCAATTTTATAAGATTTTTCTTGATTAATATTATATTCAACTAATATTTCACCATTGCTACCCATAACAAAATCAGATATTAAAGCTAATTCATTAGAAATAATTTTTTCTTTAAAAGAATCTGCATCTGCAGATTTATTCATAAACATTAACAAAGGTATAAAAACAACAATTGCTATTACAAGATAACCCGTCCAAAAATAAGTTCTCTCTTCTACTGCAGCCATTGTTCATTTTAATCATTTACTATTTAAATCATTTATCCTTCTCTGTTATCTTAATAGAATTATTACCCACTTCAACTTCGAGATTAACATATTCTTTTTGAACCATAGTTATAATTCCACTTTCAACACTTGTAGGAATTATTTTATCAAAATCATATGTTTTTATTAAATCAGAGTTTTCACATGCATTAGGTTTACTACTTTTTTTACAAACGACTAAACAAGATTTCTGAAAACATGATGCAGGCCTTTCATAATCTCCAGATTTTTCATTTGTACCTTTATCGAAGGCAACTAACTGAAATCCATTTGACATAAAAAACAAATAATCTTCCTTTTGACCAGAACTTGTTGTTTGTATTAAATTATCTAATCCTTCTAAAGATTTTTCTGTTAATTCTGAAATATCTGGAAACAATATACCAATAATACTATCTCCCACATTAAAAACAAACAATAACATTATGACACCCATAATCAGACCTATTATAGTCTTCAAATTCATTCCCAATACTGCTTTCTTATTCATTTTATCGTACCAGTTAAATTCTTAGGAGTTTCATTAATCAAACCAAAAAATTCTCTAACATTATCGAAAATCATTTTAGATTGACCTGTAAATATTAAAACCACTACAACAAGAACAATTAATAAAAGAACTAAAACAATTATGGTTTCAACAGACAATCCTTGGCCTTTCTTATTTTTAAAATAAGAAAAAAAAGAGTTTAACATTGTATTGTTGGGCAAGAAACTGATGACATTTCAGGACAGGTTAACTCTTCATCAACTTTTTTATCACCATCATAATCTATTTTAAAGACTTTGGTACAAAAATCAGTTTTCACCTTTGCAGACTGCGCAGTATTATAAGTATTACACATTCCATTACAAGTTACAGCAGCCTTCTGAGAGTCTATTCCTGAACCACTCCACAATTGAGCAATATTATTCATAAAATCGCCAGTTCCCCCGGTAAAAGCAACAACTAAGATTATTAAAACAAATATTGCTAAAATCATAATAATTATAGTATTAACAGAAAGACTTTGACCTTTTTTTGAGTTTATCATTCAATCACCTCCATTTTTCCTATAAAAATGTTTATTTAAATTTTTTGGTTAACTACAAATATCTTTTTCTCTTACTTTAGCACTATTTTCATCTAATATACAAATAGTTCCTGAACTAGGTTTAAAAATAAAATAAGCCGGATCAATTGCTTTTTTTACATCTTTTCCATCTAAACTCTTGTAAACTAAATAATTTGTACTTCCAAAAAGCAAACTCGCGCCAGCATCTTTAGCTTGTACATTTAAATTAATCAAATTCCAACTTTCATCTGGGATACATAATTGTACATTGTTTAAATTGTAATCTTCTACTTTTCCACCTTTATTATTAAATAAACTAAACTTTGTTCCATCTTTTACTTCAAAGTTTAAAACATAATCATTTGGCAATTTTAATGAATTATTAGTACAAAAACAACCAATTTTCATTTTATCTTGACAACTATAAATAACTCTGATTAAATTATCTTCAACTTGAGATTTAGCTTGTTCTTGAGCTACTAATTCTTCTGGAGTTAAATCTACACCGAACCCCAAACTATCCCCAATTTTAGCAAAAGCTTCAGAACCAAATCCAGAAATAACAAAGACAATAATAATAGTAATAGTTGCAACAATTATTTGTGTTCCAGTTAAATTTCCTTTTTTCATCCGCCAAACCTCAAAGCAATTCCCAAACTTTTAATAGCATTCATTATTTGATCTTTTTGTTTAAAGACAACTATTAAAATTAAAATTAAGAAGATTAAAAGTAAAATCCATTTTCCTAATTTATCCCAAGCCAATTCTCCTTTTTTCATTGTTGACATATCTCCATTATTTGACTGTCTTGTCCAACATATAAACCATTGACAAATGTATTTTTATGAGTAGTAGTGTAAACCGTTCCAGTAACAATTCCAGCAGTCAAACATCCAACAGCAGCAGAAGTACCAAAAGTTATAGGGCTAAGAACAATTCCTGCTGCACATAATCCACTCGCTCCAGCGGTTACCCAAGAACTACCAAGATCATTAACTGTTCTCTTATCTGCAAAAAAGACAATATAAAGAGGTTTATCAGTAGAATAAACATCCAAAATACTTTGAGAATCAAGTTGATTAGCATCTTCTCCGTACATATTAACAAAAAAGCTCTCTTGGTTATGTAAAGGCAAAGGTTCATTACTCAAATAATCAAACAATCCAGTTACCTGACTAATTTCTTTCTGAGTTTCCTCACTAAAATCAATCCTAGAACAAACAAAGCAATAATTATCCCCTTTACCAAAATCCCATGTATCCAAGAAGTCTCTCTCACCCTGACCAAATTGATACCAACAATCATACATTTCATTAGCAATAGTTTTCTTTATTTCAATTTCATCTTTAGAGTTAATATCAATTAAATTAGTTTCACAACTTACATCATCAATTAAAGGTTTTCCAAGAAGTTTACTTCGTTCCTTAAACAAAACGCTAGCTTTACAAGATTCTCTATCTACAGCATCCTCTCCAGTATCAGCAATGGATTTAGTTCCTATGAGTAATATTATGGCAGACAAAATTATAACAATTGCAACCATAACGCTAGATTCCAAACCTTTTTTTCCATTAAACAATTTTTACAACTCTCCCAGAAACAAATGAATATAATAAATACAAAGCAAGTATAATAAAAAGAATAATAAATATAGTTTCTAAATATTCTTTAATCTCTCCTTTTTTGTTCATATTCTTTTCACTCTTTTATTTTTTATAAACTTTTTCAAACAGCACCCATACTTGTAGCTAAAACAGATGATGCAATTTTATTAAATAGTAATATTACTATCAATGACACAATTAAATATATCAATGTTCCTTTTAAAACATTCTTTCCTGCACTATATTTTTCATTTAATTTATCAGGCCCATATTCAATTGCACTTGCTAGTATACTTAATATGTAAATTATCTGAACAACATAGATTCCAACAACAACTTGGAAAAAATATCCAGGAACAGTACTTGATTTATCAAATAGATTTGCAAGGCTGGCCAAATTTGTACCAGTAGCTAATGTTTGATCGCTACCGACTTGTTCAAGCATAACAGTTAATTTAGAAATTACACCAACAACCATGCTAGCAATACCAACAACAATCCCAGATATAACTGGAGCCATAAAACTTATTTGACTTTGCATACTTGAAATTATTTCAGATAATAAATCTTTTAATCTTTCATTTACACTATGAACATTATTCACATAAATAGAAATGCTTGTTAATGATTGAGAAACAACTAAAGGGCCTTTCCTTGAACTTTCAATTAAAACTTCCATAGAACTTTGAACTAAAGGACTTGGAAATTCCAGAATAGCTCCCAAATCAGGATCAAAAATTGCATCTCTCAAACTCAAACCATTTTTAGTTAGATTCATATGAACTTTTTCAAAAAACTTTCCAGAAGGAGTTCCTGACATTGTTTTTGCAACATCTTTAAAAGCTAGTTCGGCAGGTATTCCGTCTCCAATTCTAGTTCCCAATTGAAATAATGCAGTTGAAAATTCTTTTTCTAATCTTTTAGTTTCATTTCTTATTTTCATAGCTAAACTAGTTTTACTCACATAATACCAACCAATTCCTAAAGCTAAACCTAAAGGAATTAGTAAACTTATCAATAAAGCTCCCAATCCAAATGGACCAACACATTTGCCTTCATTACAATAAAAATCTAAAAATTTCTCGCCACCAGTCCCATCCTCGGCCTGCCAAAAACTAAAATCGAAAGTTGAATCCGCAGCATGAATTATAAAAGGACTAAAACCAATTATAGTAAATATTAAAACAACAATTATAGACATAATAGCTACTCCTTTCTTAGGCATAAGTGGAATATTTATCTCACCATAACTACCAGGTCTTTTATTCAATATATTTATTCCAACATTGTAAACTATCAAAGGCAACAAAATATTATACAAAATAAATAGATGATACCATTTAATAGATCCACTCATAAATGCACCGATTAAAGGGAATATAACCAATCCTAAAATAGGTAAAATAACTCCTAACATATGTAGCATAGTTATTGGATTCTTCAAGTTATGTGCATAATGCAACATATTTTCATAAGTTCCATCTAAAATTACATTTAAAGATTTATCAAGAAGTTCTATTCTTCTGTTTTCGCTTGGTTCATATAAACTACTTTGAATCAATTGAAAAGAATTTACAAATTCTAAATTAGTTTTTCTCCATCTAACCAAATAATTATCCAAAGATTCTTTTACAGTAGAATATTTTCCTGTTTCAACATCCCAAAAAACTTTTCTTAAATCTAAAGAAAGAGGATTATCTATATGATCTGCACTAAACTTTATTGCATTTTCTAAATTAGATGTATGTCTCATATAAATTACTATATATAAAATACATAAAACCATTTGATTAGATGCAGACATTCTCCATCTATTTGAAATAGACACGGGCAATCTTGTTAATGGATTTAAAATTAATACAGAAACAAGTATTAATAATAAGCCTATAGCAAGAACACCAAGATTACCAAATAAGAAATAAGAAACTAACCCTACAACCAATCCTATTAAAGATAAAAATGTTACGACGAGCAAAGAAAAACTTGCAGCCATATTTGGAGTTATATTCAAATGGGCAACACTTATTGCTTCTTGGATTTTATCAAAATCTTTTTTAGAAGGGCTTATTTTAACAACACTATCGGAGAATTTACAAAGTTTTTCATAAAGTGAAAGATTCTTACCTAATGCTTCATCTCTAAACTTAGAGTATTCTCTAGAAAAATTTGAGCTAGGCCTATATTCTTGCATATCCTTCGCAGTCAAATTCTTATCCAACTTTTTTTTATATTTATCTAATATTTCACTTATCTCTTTATTTGAAATAGGCATCTATATATTCCTCTTTTTCATTTCTTTTTTCAACCATTCCTTCCATCTAAAAGATATTTTTTTATTATCTAACATACCATATTTAGTTAAAACTTCATCAGATATTTTATGGAAAGCATCATTGGCCATAACCACAAACTGTGCTTCTAAAATATCTTTATTTTTAGTTTCATTATACATCGTTAGAAGTTCTTCTTTTAATTCTTTCCTCAATAATATATTTTCCCAAACCGCATCCCAATTTCCTGCCCATTCTTTAACATTTGCGGCTATTTGTTTTATTATTTCAGAATCACCATTCATCAAATTATCAGTAGGTTCTAATTGATCAGTTTCAGGATTATAAAGCATTAAATCGACAAAACCTCCTTCTCTTAAAGGATCATTTTCCCATTCTTTTCTAACTTCTGTAATACTCAATACCCTTCTAACTTTTTTTAAACCATCTGGAGTTTTTATTGGATTAACAACTACAATTATGTCTGTAGCTTTAAAACTAGTTCTTGGCACACCCAAATCATTTACAACTCTATCAAAAACAGAATAAGGACTTCCACCATGTATTGTTCCAGCGACCACATTGGCCAATGCACCAATTCTCATAGCTTCATATAATGCTAATGCTTCTCTACTTCTAACCTCTCCAACAATTAAACTACTATCTCCCATTCTTAAGCTAGCCCTAATTCCTTCTTCTGCGGCAAGCTCGGCACCACCTTCAGATAAAGAGGATCTAACTTTCATGGGCTGAATATTATATCCCAATCTTCTTAATTGTCTAACTGGTAATTCTAACGTATCTTCAACCGTAATAACTCTATATTTTCTCATTATTTCAACCATCAAAGAACCAAGTAAGGAAGTTTTACCACTACTTCTCGTACCAGCAATTAATAAAGTTCTAGATCCATCAATTATAAAACTCAATAAAGCCGCTCCTAAAGAGTTTATCATTTTATTATTCATAAATAAAGGCAATGTCCAAGGATTATCCCTATGCCTTCTCAATGCATAACCGAGCCCATAAGGATTCAAAGGATTTGTTATTATTGCAACTCTCGCTCTCGCACCAGGAATTAAAAGTTCTGTATCTAAAACAGGATTAGCCTCATCCAAAGGTCTTCCAGAAATCATTCTAAACTTTGTTGCCCAACTTTCACCATCTTCTCTACTAGGTATAATATTTGTGCTACATTCACCGTAATCTTGATGAACTATGTAGATAGGAGATTCACCAATTGGACCATTAATAACCAAATCTTGTATTTTCTCATCTTTTAATAGAACTTCCAGCAAACCAAAACCAACAGTATATCTAACTAATATACCTGCTAAAATTTCAATTTCTTCAAAACTAATTCTAATATTTTTCTGATCAGCTAGCTCACTAATTAAATCTTTCCCTATATTAAAAAAAGTTTCTCTCATTCTTTCTGGATTTGTAAATTCTTCTGCAACCGGTTCATGCTCAGATAAAACAGATCTTGCTAGGTCTAATAATTCAAGTTTATCTTCACTTAAATTAAATTCTGGAGGAATAACATGATATCTACTTTTTATATCTTCAGGTATATTAAAAATCATAATGTTAATGTTTTCATCAACAATATAACTATCAATTTCATCTGAATCCATTGGAGGTTCAGCCATTAATCTCGTATGTACAAAATTAGGAGTTATAGCGGGTCTGAAAAAATTAGAATAAATTCTTCTATTCCCAATTTGGTGACCATCTAAATCATTTTTTAATAATTCAATTAATTTTGTTTTATCTAATAAACCAAATAATTCTTCCAAAACATTAAGATACAAATTTTCTTGTCTTAACTCATTTACAGACATAGGTTTATTCAATTTTATTTTTTGTTCCCTTATCTGTCGTTTCACATCAACATAAGCACCAACAGGATCAGATTTTAATAAATTGGTGACTATATATTGTATATTTGCAATTTTGTCTGATATTAAAGTAGGATAATTAGGATCAAAACCCAAAGAGTTCAAACTTAAAATTTTTCTCTGTTTGGTCAAATAAACATAAATATTTCCAAATTCCCTTAACATTTGAGTCTGTTCATTGTTGTACTGATAATTTCTATCTGAAGAAAAAATTATTCTGCTAACATTTGGGCTTTCAATTAAATCATTAATAACACTAGCCATACAAATATTGTTATCTTCTAAAGAAGGAGGATAGTCCAAACCAAAAAAATTTATTCTCATAATATGGTCTTCCCCTTCTTGAATTATTTCATACTCTCCAGGATTCAACTTTTTTTGAGAAATTGCCATATCACCACTCTACTCTAACAACATAAGTTTTATTATAAAAGATTTTATATATTAAGCTTATTAAATAGTTTTCGATTTAAAATGACATCCATATCGCCAGCACAAGACATATACAGCCCATTAAACGAATTGGGTACAAGGATTAGAATTTTAGAAGGAAAGTATACTGTAACTAGAGAAAGAATGCTTTTAATAAATCAAAATATGATAGATCATTACAAAATACTAACTACCGAAATAAAATCTATGAATGAAGAATTAAGAGAAATAAAAGAAAGTTTAGAATTAATAAAAGAAACAACAAGAAATATAGTAAAAGAAATGTCCTTTTTTGCAAGAAAGGAACAAATGAAAGTTTTAGAAAAATATATTAATATGTGGAATCCATTAAATTTCGTAACAGAAGAACAAGTTTTAGAATTAATAGAAAAAAAGAGGACAAAAAATGTTAGGAAAAGGAAATAAATCTGCACCAACTGATAGAGTTCTTGATTTAAGAAGAGAAGGAATGGATAATTCTCAAATATTCAATAGATTAGAAAGAGAAAAATACTCCCCTCAAGAGATTTATAATTCACTCGATCAAGCAGCAGTAAAACAAGAAATAGATATAAATGATGTTCCTTCCCCATCCGAAAAATTACCTGAACCCGAATTTCAAACAGAACAAATTCAACCAGAAGTTCAGCAAATGCAAACAAGAATGCCAATATTTTCACAAGAGCCCCCAGGAAGAGCTAATTACGAAATGGTAGAAGAAATAGCAGAATCAGTAGTTGCTGAAAAATGGGACGATATGATAAAAAATATTGGTGACTTAAGATTGTGGAAAGAAAAAGTAGAAACTGATATGTCAGGAGTAAAACAAGAAGTTATTAGAATCCAAACAAGAGTTGATAATTTACAAAAAGCGGTTCTAAGTAAAGTAAGTGATTATAATGATAATATTTCAGAATTAAATACTGAAGTAAAAGCAATGGAAAAAGTATTTGAAAAAATTCTAGAACCTTTAACTAGAAATGTAAAAGATCTTGAAAAAATAACTGAAAAACTTAAAAAATAATTAAGATTCTTTTGTTAATTTACTAATTACTACCAAAGCTATTAGCATTATCAAAACAGTGCCTACAACTTTTGGATTAAATATTGTTCTCAATGCCCACCAACTAGGATCTGCATCAGCAGAATACGGTTGAAACACTGGACCAAAAACATGAGAGATACTAACAACAAGTATTACCAAAGATAAATAGAAAGCAATACTCATTAATGTAGGCATTTTTGGAATTGCATCTACCAAGGAATCACCACCTTTTGCACCAACTGCTAAAACTAAGGTTATTAAGATAATTGCAACCAATAATAAAACATACCAACCAGATAAAACTGAAATAAGTTTAACAGTATTTTCAGATACTAAAGCAACTAAAGATAAAACCAATGCAACCATAAAATCAACTTTACTTGACCCACCTAACAACTTAGTCTTCTGCATTATTGCGTAAATTATTACAAATACTAAAACAAAGATTAGAACAGGAGTTATATATTCTATTGTTCCTATGTCCCAAAAGGTTGCCATATTAAAAATAAATTAAGGTTTAGGAGGTTTACTTGAATTCATCAAAGCCACTACAACTAACACGAATAATCCTAATCCTAATATCCATGTTAAGGATCCATCAACCAAATAACCCCAATAAGGGAAATTGTCTCCCAAAGTTCCAGATGCTAAAGACCATATGCCTGCTACAATAGCAATCCATGCCGCATATTTCATTGGAACAGAACTATCTGATCCCGTAAACATTGCAATAACGATTAATACCATAACTGCTATGACAATAAAAAAAGACATTTTAGACAAATAATTATTCATTATTAATACTAAGTCAGTTCTAGTTATCATGAATAAACTTATTATCAAAGCAACAACAACATTGATATTAGTTTTTGGTAGCGCATTTTCTTCCTTGCCAATTCTACCAAATATAAACGTTTTCTCAAGTATTGCAAACAAAATTACAAATACTAACATAAACGGTAAAAAATAAGTATAAAATCCACTATCCTCTAACTGATAAAATATTGTATAAAAATCAACCATTATGAGTTACCTCCCGAAGGTCTCCTAGTGACATAAATTAACAATCCAACTATAACTCCCAAAATAACAACCCCAGATATAATATCATTAAGTCTTCCAGACCCAATCGAATCAATCCATTGAGATAATAAACTAGTTCCAGGTGTAACTTCATAAGCACCCAAGAATATTAAAATTAAAGCAATAAATGCTACAACCGAAAATAATCTATACCAATTCTTTTCATTTGTTTTAAAATCAAATTCTTCTGTTTTCCAAAATACTCCGAGCATCATTAAGAAAGAAACAGATATTACGATCATCAAAGCTATATTTGGCAAAGCATCAGTTAACATATTAACTAATTTATTAGCTGAAACAAATATCAAAGCTATAACCAAAGCAACAATAGAATTTAAATTCTTCTTAGGCAAATCTTTTTCTTTACCAAGAATCATTGTTTTTTCTAGTATAGCAAAGATTATTGCGAAAATAAACAAGAAAGGTAATATTACATCAAATAGCCCAAAATCTTTTAGAAAATCTATCGTACCTCTTAAAACCGATGCCATTAAAGAAAATAAAAATTATAAGTATTTAAAAGTTATGTTTTTTACATGCCGGAGTCATTATTACTTGCAGGCATAGATTCCTCAGAACTTCCACTATTTGGTATTGCTGCTTTGCTTATTATGACAACATCACCAAATGACTTCACCATATTATGGGGTACTATTACACCTTTAGCTCCACCAAGTACCTTATTTAAATAAGATTTCTTTGTGGCCCTAACTCTCCAACCAAATATTTTACTACCCGATAATATAGATTCATCTATTTCTCCAAAGTATTCACCAGAATCAGTATACACAGGCATATTATAAACGTCAGTTACTTTTTTTGTCTTTAACATTATCATGACCTCCTTTATGAAAAGTAGAACTCTTTTTAAGTTTAAATACTTTTCTTTTCCCAAGCAAAGCACAAAAAGTCAATTTCCTAACTTCAAAAACATATTAACATAATCATTTTAATCGAAAAAACTATAGTTTTAACTAAATTATGGCAAAAAACTTAAATAGGTTAATTATTAATAAAATAGTAAAAATGCCAAAAGAAAAAATAATTGATTCTAAAGAAATAATCAGTTTGATCATTGGATCATTAGTTTTAGGTTTTATATTTTCATTCAAAGAATGGGGATACGGTAGCGTAAATATAGATTTGGGTCTTTCAAATTTAATAAGAGCAACTATTCTTTCATTAATAGTGTTATCAATATATCAATTATCTCATAAGCTTATCGCAAAAAAATTCGAACTAAATTCCAGATTTACAATCTGGTCAATGAAACGATTTTGGTTCACCAAAAGTTCCAAAGTAAATGAAACAAAATTATTTGGAATGAAAATAAAATCTATAAAAATGGGTGTAATAATCCCATTATTATTTGCATTTCTAACAAACGGAATACTAAAATTTGCAACAGTAGGTAGTTCAGAAATATCTCAAAGAAAAGGAAGAAATGTTGGTAGAGAGTATAAACATATAAGCGAATATGAAGAAGCATTAATCTTCTTAGTTGGGCCACTAACATGTTTATTAATGGCGTTAATATTCAAACAATTTCCAGGTTTTGATAAATTAGTAGAAATAAGCTATACGTTAGCAATATTTTCTATGATTCCTTTCTCTGGTTTAGACGGTTCAAAAATCTTTTTTGGATCTTTACCCTTATATATTTGCAGTGGAACATTTATACTAATCTCTGTAGCACTAATGCAAATTCTATCTCCGGTATTAACTTTAATCTTATCTGCAATAGTTGCAATATTATTACTAACAATCTTTTTATACAGAACTTTGTGAGCTTGCCAACCACAGCAAAATGATTTATAAAGAAAAACGAATTCTTTAAAGCATGTTTAAAATAAAAGATTTCGAACCTAGATTATATCAACAAATGATATTAGATACTTGTTCAAGAGAGAACACATTAGTTGTATTACCTACAGGATTAGGAAAAACAAAGATAGGCATTATGACTTCGATTCAAAGATTAAACAAATATCCTAACTCAAAAATATTATTTCTTACTCCAACAAAACCGTTAGTAAATCAAATATTTCAAGAATTTAAAAATAACACAGATGTGGATGAAATAAATTTATTTACTGGAGAGATTTCCCCAAAAAAAAGAGAAGAATTATGGAAAAATTCAAAAATAATAATAAGTACGCCCCAAGGAGTTGAAAACGATATAATCAATGATTCTATTAATTTAAAAGAAGTTTCTTTATTAATTTTAGATGAAGCACATAGGGCAGTAAAAGATTACTCATATACATGGATAGCAAAACAATATCATAAAAAAGCAAATTATGAAAGAATAGTTGGTTTAACTGCTTCACCAGGATCTGATTTAGAAACAGTAACCGAAGTTTGCAATAATTTATTCACAAAAGAAATAGAATCAAGAACAGAAGAAGATCCCGATGTAAAACAATATGTTCAAGATATAAACATAGATTGGATAAAAATAGATTTACCTGAAGAATTAAAAGAAATAAAAAATTATTTAGAATACTCATTAAAATCAAAGTTAGAAGAACTAAAAAAATTTGGTTATACTAGGTCAACTTCAGATATCTCGAAAAAAGATTTATTAAGTATACAATCATCGTTACAAGGTCAAATCGCTAGAGGCGAAAAAGACTTTCAAATATTCCGAGCAGTTTCAATATCTGCAGAAGCAATAAAAACAAACCATGCAATAGAACTATTGGAAACTCAAGGAATAAAAAGTGTTTATAATTATTTAAAATCTATATTTGAAAGTAATCTTAAATCGAAAGCAGTAAAAAATTTGATTCAAGATTTAAATTTTAAATCAGCTTATATAAAATCAAAATTGGCTTTAGAAAAAAATGTAGTTCACCCTAAGGAAGAAAAATTAATAGAATTAGTAAAAAATGAAATAGAAAATAACAAGAATGTAAAGATAATGGTATTCAATCAGTATAGAGATTCAGCACAAGAAATTGAAAAAAAATTAAACAAATTAGACAATATACATGCAAAACTATTCGTTGGTCAAGCAAAGAAAAATGGTACGGGTCTAACTCAAAAAGAACAAATAAGTATAATAAAAGATTTTGAGAATAGTATTTACAATTGTTTAATATCTACATCAATTGGAGAAGAAGGATTAGACATTCCAAAAGTAGATTTAGTTATTTTTTATGAGCCAGTACCCTCTGCAATAAGATATATTCAAAGAAAAGGTAGAACTGCAAGGCATTCATCTGGAAGGTTAATAGTTTTAATGACAAAAAATACTAGAGATGAAGCATATCATTGGACTGCATTTCACAAAGAAAAAAGAATGCACAGACTTTTGTTAGATCTTAAGAATAAAATAAAAATTTCAAACCAACCAACATTAAAAGAATATATGGATGAAAAAAAAGAATCAGAGCTAATAGTTTATGCAGATAATAGAGAAGGTGCATCAGGAGTTATAAAATATTTAAATGAAATTGGAATGAACGTAAGAACTAGAACATTAACCACTGCAGATTTTGTTTTATCTAAAAGAGTAGGGGTAGAAAGAAAAACAAAAAAAGATTTCGTAGATTCAATAATAGACAAAAGATTACTCCATCAAATAAAAGACTTAAAAAATAATTTTGAAAGACCATTGTTGATACTAGAAGGAGAAGAAGACATTTATTCGTTAAGAAACATCCACCCAAATGCAATAAGAGGAATGTTAGCAACAATAGCGATATCTTATGGTATTCCAATAATTCAAACAAAAAATTTCCAAGAAACTGCAGAGATTATAAAAGCTATCACAAACAGAGAACAAAATTATGAAGAAAAAGATATTGGAGTAAGGACAGAGAAAAAACCAATGACAACAAAAGAACAACAAGAGTTTATTATAGAATCATTACCGAATATAGGTCCTTCATTAGCAAAATCATTATTAAAGGAATTTAAAACAGTTAAAAAAATTATAAATGCCAAACCTGAAAAATTAATTAAAATAGATCAGCTTGGTCAAAAAAAGGCAGGTGAAATAAAAAGAGTATTAGATGAAATTTATGAAGACGAAAATGTTTGAGGTATTCCAATATTAACTTTATTATATGAAATTGATTCTATCTGATTTTTTTGTAAATTATAAGCACTAACAATTCTATTATTATTTTTAACAACTATTCTAGACTCCTTATCTGTCTTTGGAACACTAACAGTATAAATTACACCATCAGTTAAAACGGCATCATAATAAGGATTGTTTTCACTATCGTGACCATCTAAATACAAAACAGGCAGAGGTAGATCTAATTCAAAAATATTTTCGTAATTTTCATTTTCCACTACAACTTTAAAAGTTGAAACTGCCCCTTGATTAAAACCATCAGGATAACCCACAGATTCTTCAACATTTAAAATTTGCCAGTTATTATCTATATAATTTAATTGAACAATATTGATTGGCATGGATTTGGCGATTTGATCATTTGAAGATGCCTTGGTGTTTTTTAATATGAAGGCAGTTAAAATATGCTCATTATAACTACCATAAACTTTTGATTTCCAATAATCTCTCATTATACCCACATTAATAGACCTAGAATTTTCATTGTTTACACAACCCTGGACGCATTCAGAATCACCAACAACATTAAATTTTGGACAAGTTTCCCAAGATGAATCACAGTTAGGTGCATCCCAGCTTATCTTTCCGCCATACTCGTACTCATCAGCAAAATTAGCAAACAGATGTGCAAATTCATGACTAAAAACTAATGGATCATCTGCAGTGTTCAAAGATGCAATTCCCATCCAAGCACTAGATCTAAGTAAATCAAAAAGATTTTGTATTCCTTCAGAATCAACCGCTACAATAACATAATCATGGGGACACAAAGTAGCAGATTTTTTAACACTTGAAGGATCACATACAATAGCATCCCCACCATATTTATAATCACATTTCAAAATTAAATCAAACTGTTCTATTCTAAAAAAGTTAAATCTATCACCATATTCGACATAAGGTTTAGTACCTTTAAAAGATTCTATCATCTTATCTGTTTTTTCTCTAAATTTTTCAACACTTTGAAAATTATCCGGTAAAAAAACAATATCTATACTATTTTCTTGATCTCCATTATTTTGAACAGCAATACATCCTGGGGAAGGTTGAACTGGTTGTCTTGTTGAAACAAATAAATCTCCAAGAAAAACATAAATAACAACAAAGGAAACTAAAATTAACAGGAAGATAAATGGCATCCAGCTCTTACTATTATTGCTTATCATAGAAAAAATTATGTTTAAATCTATATAAATATTATGCTTTAAAAGTTTCAATAATTCTATAAATTGGACCTTCCTTAGTTAATCTACTACTCATTAATCTAAACTCATTCATTTCAAATTTAATGGGATTTACTTTAACTAATTTTAAAGATTCCAAAAATTCTTTTTTATGTTTTATAGACTTTACTCTCCCTAAAGTTAGATGGGAAGAAAATTTCTGATCTCTCTGTATAATTTCTATTAAATTCTCATCAACTTGTTTTTGAAGATTTAATATTTTTTCTTTAGGCTCAAGATCAACCCACATTATTCTTATATTAAAATAATCAGGAAAAACTTCAAGTTTATTCAAAATTATTTCAAACTTTTCAAATTTTATTGTAGATAGTTGTTTCTTAATATCTTCCTCATTTTTATACTCCCCTATAAATTTTAAAGTTAAATGTAAATTTTTTTTACTAATCCATTTTATTTTTGCAAATTCAGGATTTATACTTTTTTGAATTCTATAAAGTTCATTCTTAACTTCACTAGGTAAACTTACAGCAATAAAAAATCTCATTTTTTTATTTTTTCCCTAAACTTCTTCTCACCAAATAAAACCCAATATATTACACCCAAACTACTCAAAGACAAAATAAATATTAAAAGATCGTTCATTTTAACCAAACATTGTAACCGGAACGTCTCCTTCTTCCAAGTCTCCCTGTTTTACCTTACTGACAGCAGTTACAAAATCTTCTTTTCTAACATTAACTCTTTTATCCCTTATTGCAAAATAGCCTGCTTCAGTACACACAGACTTTATTTCTGCTCCAGAAAAAGAATCAGTAATCGCAACTACTTCCCTAAAGTCTACATTTTCTAACTTCATATTCTTTGTATGCAATTTGAATATCTCCTTTCTTCCTTCTTCATTAGGTAAAGGAACGTGTATTAATCTATCTAATCTACCTGGTCTTAATATTGCTTTATCGAGTATATCTATTCTATTAGTTGCCCCTATTATTTTCACATTATCTAAAGGTTTAAAACCATCAATTTCATTTAACAATTGCATAAATGTTCTCTGTACTTCTCGCTCTCCACTAGTACCAATATCAATTCTCTCCGAAGCAATAGAATCTATTTCATCTATGAAGATTATACTAGGGGCTTTTTCTCTAGCAAGTTTAAAAATATCCTTGACTAGCTTGGCACCCTCCCCAATAAATTTTTGTACTAACTCACTACCTACTATTTGAATAAAAGTAGAATTAGTACTAGAAGCAACTGCTTTAGCAAGAATAGTTTTACCTGTTCCACTTGGACCATGAAGTAATATTCCTCTAGGAGGTTCAATTCCAACTTCTTCAAATAATTTAGGATTCTTCAAAGGCAATTCAACAACTTCATAAATTTCCCTTATTTGTTTTTTTAAACCACCTATCTCTGCCCAAGTAATTTTTGGTTTTTCAATTATTACAAAATTTTCTACATCAAAATTCTTTGATTTATCTAACCTATCTATTATTGTCAATGATTTTTGTTCTGATAAAACTCTATCTCCAACTTTTATTTTATCTATGAAATTGGAAGATATATTAACAAAGAAGTTTCCACCATTGGCCAATCTAACTATAGCTTTTTTATCAAACACATAAAGAACATCACAAACAACTAAAGGAGGTTCTTTCAAAGAATTTAATTCCTGTTTTAAAGAAAATAAAGTTTCTTTCAATTTCTTATTTTCTTCAATAATAGAATAATTATTATTATCACCTACTTTTTTCCCTAAAAAACTCATAAAAAAGAAAAATATGGGTGAGTTTATAAAAATTCCTCTTTTAAAAAAGATTTATAACTTTTTCTAAATTCTCAAAAAATGAATGAAAGAAGAAAATTTACTAAAAATATCTCTAATATGTTCACTTTTTGGAATTCTAATAATCTTATTTATAGCAGAAAACACAAATCTTCCAAATTCTAATATTGCAAACTTAACAAAAAATCAAATAGATACAAAAGTTTCAGTTTCGGGATCAGTCAACTACATAACAGAAACTCCCGGATTAATAATATTGAATGTGGGAGACAATACAGGAAATATTACAGTAATAATTTTCAAAGAAGACAATTTAACAATAGAAAAATATCAAAACATCTACGTAGAAGGTAAATTAGTAGAATATCAAAATAAATTAGAAATTCAAGCAGATTTAATAAAAATAAAGAAGTTGACTTAAATGTTTTTAGAAATACTAATAGCAATAATACTCGGATGTATAATAGGGATATTAACGGGTTTAACTCCCGGAGTACACATTAATTTAGTAGCTTTGATAGTAGTTAGTATCTCTGCTTATTTGTTAAGATTTACAAATCCTTTAGTTATTGCGATATTTATAATTTCTGTAGCAATAACCCACACATTCTTAGATGCAATTCCTTCTATATTTCTTGGTGCTCCAGATGCAGATACAGTTCTTTCTGTGTTACCTGGACACAGAATGTTATTGGAAGGGAGAGGGTATCATGCAGTTTTATTAACTCTAATTGGAAGTCTTTTTAGTATAATTTTAATAGTGATATTTGCTTGGCCAGTTGCACTAGCAGTCGAAAAAACATATCCTACTATCTCAAAGTTTATAGGAATAATATTAATAACCTCATCATTATTTTTAATTATTAGAGAGAAAAAATCAAGGTTTTGGGCATTTTTTATATTTACCTTAGCGGGAGTTTTAGGTATATCTACTTTAAACATGTCTCAACTAAAAAATCCATTACTTCCTTTATTTTCTGGAATGTTCGGTATTAGTGGATTAATAATCAGTTTATCTGAAAAAGTAAAAATACCTAAACAAGAAATTTCAGAATTAAAAATTAGTAAAAAGAAGATATCAAAAGCGATGGGTTCATGTTTTGTAGCTGGAAACCTATGTTCATTTTTACCTGCATTAGGTCCATCACAAGCAGCAATAATAGGATCACAGTTATCCAAAGATTTGGGTGACGATGGATTTTTAATCCTAGTTGGTGGTCTAAACACAATCACAATGGGATTAAGTGTAATAGCTTTATACGTTATTGACAAAGCAAGAAATGGTGCTATAGTCGCAGTTTCACAATTAATGGAAAAATTCACAATAACAGATTTAATTGTTTGTTTGGGTGCAATGTTAATCGTTGCAGGAATTTCTACAATACTAACTATAAAAATAACAAAAATATTTTCAAGAATAATGTCAAAAATAAATTATCAAAAAGTTTGTTTATTTATAATATTCTTAATAATTATATTGACTGCTGTATTATCTGGCTTATTAGGAATATTAATTTTAATAGTTTCGACAGCACTAGGAATTATTCCACCTTTAGTAGGAATTGGAAGAAATCATTTAATGGGTAGTCTATTATTACCAGTTATATTATACTTTATTTAAATTGAATAAAAATTATATATTACCTTGAGCTCTCTGAATCTCCATTAATTGGCCTATAGAAATAGTGCGAACATAAAAAATAGAAATTTCTCCAGTAAAACTATTATACTTTTGGACTTCTACAATTCCTTTGCCCATACTATTATCTCTAGGTATGTAAGCGAATTGTAAATTATCTTGTTCAGTTTCTATTCCAAGCAAATTTAACAAACCCATTAATTAGAAAATTGAATAGAATTTATAAAACTAACCAAACCATTTCTTCAAACCCTCTTGTTTCTCCACATCTTTACCAAATACACTTTCAACTCTTTGTCTAGTCAATTCTATTGTTTGTTTAATATAATCAGGAATATTATAGTTAGCTACTAACATTAAAGTATGAGATAAATATTTTATCACAGATCCTTCAGAGATAGTAAATATTAATTTTCCATCACATTTAGTACATTTACCCTTCAAAGGAGGTCTTCTAAATTTTTCATTGCATTTTACACATCTAAATTGTTGCATACTAAATTTTCTTAAATTTCCTTTTAAATCTCTAATAAAATGTCTTTCGATGACTAATCTTGCAACATCATCTTTATCTACTGCCCTAATTTTATTAGCCAATATCATTTGGCCATTTACTTTTTCTTCCATAGTAGGAATAGATTTATACGCACTATACAAAACACCATTATTAATATTTGAAGTTTCATGGGTATATCCATACCCTTCAAATTCCCGAGGAGTTCCTAAATGCTGTTTTAACTGCTCAATTTTAATTTCATAAGGGTCTTTGTATTGCTCACATGCTTCGTAAAATTCTAAAGGATATTCCCAACATACATCCATATCGAATACCATATCATCTACTTCACTCGGAACCATATTAGTAGAAAGAACCAAGCAAGCATCCTGGGTTGAACCTCTATGAGCGGGCAAGAATTTTCTTGAAAAATTCAAAAATCCATCTAACATTAACATAATTCCATTTTCATCACCATCACAATCTCTTCTTTGTGCAGAATGCCATAATGGATGAGCATAACAAACTTGAGTTTGAGAAAACCCAATTATCCTACCAATTATGCCTGCAGAAGTATGGGGAGCCAAACTAATTATTAAGTGCCCTATCAAATCTTCTTTCGATTTCAAATTATAGAAAGGTTTTAAATCGTATAATCTTTTTAACAAGTCATCTATAAAATTTGCAATCCTAAACAAAACAATATCTGCACCTTCTTCATCAGATTCATTACATCCAGGCAACACAACATCATGAGGTTTTAATTCTAAAATTTGACTATCCTCAACTAATTCTTTTCCATAAATATCTAAGTCGTATCCTAACTTTTTTAATTTATCCATACTTGTCCCAATTTCGATAGGTTTAAAGTGGGTTAGAGACATTTCAGACATATCATATCTTATTGTTCCATCTTTATTGACATAAACACTGTGGAGCGCCCTCAAAATTCCTTTTATAATATTTTCAGGTATATGCTCTTGATTGGAAGTCCCTCTAACTCCTTTAATTAATTCTGGCAGAGTATCTAATTTTATTTTAGTTTTTGCACTGTCAAAATAATAATTAATGTCTATCTCTCGATTAGAATAAGTATGATTCTCTCCATGTTTCCCACAAACAGGATTATCCATATATTGTTTACACTGAGCACAATAATAAGTCTTAATAGTTTTACTATTACAAGACTCACAAACAGAATAAATTGTATTTTTATTACAAATTTCACATTTAAAAAGTGGAAAATCTCCGTTTATTTTTCCACTTGTCATAGCGGCCTGAAAACATCTCAGCCTACCTCCTTCATCTCCCACTGGAAATAAAACATGTGGACTTCCAGTTAATTTACGCATTTTTCCCTTTTCAGGTCTACCCATTCTAGCACCGATATATAATCCAGACTTATCTTTTATTTTAACTTCGGAAAATTTGTTGATTACATCTAAAATTTCCTTTTTTTCATCTATATATTGAACTAATCCTTTAATATTTAATTCATTTTCATAAAATCCCAAACTTACCATAAATGCGATAGCCCAGTCTTTTTCTAAAACAATAAATTCTTTATTAGAAACTATGTGAGGGATGCCTAATTTTTCAAGTACTTCTTTTTTATACTCATCTTTATTAATGTCATAGGGAAAAATTATTTTTTCATCTTTCTTATCTATAACTGCCCTCAATAACCATTCTATTAAAATCAACAATTCTTTTGCATCTATGTCTTTCCAATGATATGTATATCTAGGATGAAAAGGTATATTATATTTTTTAGATACATTAAAAGCATCAGACGCAGAAATATGCGTTTTTAACAGATTACTAAACAATTCTTTAATTATTGGTAAGCTGACACCAGTGGATTTACTTATAGTTTCTGGGTCTTTATGTTTTGATAATAATTCTTTAAACCACCACTCTTCACAATATCCTGGTGGGACCAATTTATGAGCACGATTAAAAAAATCTCCATAAGGAATTAATATATCTCCTAAAAATAAAATAGAATTTACTTTATCTAAATTTTCATCAACATTATTTTCATCCAAAAATAAAACATTTCCGTTATTTAATTTCACAATTGGGCCTTCTATACTTTCACAAGAGCTTAATGCAGTACCTTTGCCAGGCCTTTCCATTTTCAATTGTGTTCCTATTGCAATATAACGATCCAACACCTTCATAGTTGCAGGATGTATAGCGGTAGAACTTAATCCGGTATTTCTAGCACGACCATATCTTAATCTAAATCCTCCTTGTCTCATCGGATGAGTCAAAACAGGTCTTCCTGCAACAAGATCTTTAATAAAAGTATAATCAGGAGATATTAATACGCCTTCTTTTTTTGATCCTTTAGATTTAGACTTAGATTGAATATTCAAAAATTTATCCATAAACTTCCAGTCATCAAAACCAAAATCATTTCCCCATTTATTTAATTGTTTTGAAACTTTTTTTGCCTTCTGTGCCAAACATTCACCCATAACTAAACAAAAACCGTTTCTTATTCTGTTTGTTTCTATTCTAGGTAAATCCTTATAATTTGAAACTTCTAAATCTTCAGAAGGATCACCATCTATTTGAACAGGAAGATTTGAAACCAAAAATTCAGTTTCTTCTTCTGAAGGAAAATACTGTAGATTGGTTATTCTTTCATGATAATCTCTAAGTTCTGTATAAGCCCTTTTAATTTCCTTTTCAGTAGGATCATAAGTAGCGTAACCAAAAGTTTTACGTATATAATCTGCAATTAATACTGAAACAGATGCACCAGTCCCTCCTGCACTTCTTACCGGGCCAGAATAACATAAAGCAAAATATTCTTTTCCATCCGATCTCTTTCTAATTTTCAGACCAGTAAATCCTTCCAAAGGACTAGCTACAACCCCATTAGTAACATATGCAAATCCAACTCTTATACCTGTATTAATAGCATCAATTTTAGAATCAAATTTACAAAACTTTTCCTGCGCAACTTCCAAAGAGATAGTTAACGCAACTCTCCAATCTAGTTTACCGTACTGTAATTCTAACTCTTGAAGTCTTTCAGGAATATGTTTACCCACAATTTGTGGAGCTATAACGCCTATTAGACCTTCTACTCTTTCTGCCATATTTTTTGTTAAAGGAATCTCAACTTTATTTTCAGGATCATATGATTTAGATCTAGCAATATTTGCAATACCATAAGCCATTTCAACTTCTAAATTCAAATTTTCAAAATATGTTTTGATATTATCTGTTTTCATTTTATTCCATAAACTTCAAAATCTTTACCTCTCTATTTTTTAAATTTAAATATGGGACTCTGCAAGGTTCAGGATGGTGTCCAACCTTTTCCTGAAATTTTGTAGTAGCCTGCCAACAACTACCACATATTGTAGTTGTCTTTCCATATTGACTCACACTAGACTTATGTAAATGCCCAGAAGCAAATATGTCAGGTATTTCATCTATAATCAAATGATCTCTATTAGGATCCACTATAAACAAAGAAGAAGTATGAGATGGAGCCAAATGTCTTTTTTGTAATAAAAACTTCATAACTAAGTCTGCCCTATCATAACCTCCATTATTTCTTATGCTATCCATTTTGTCTATATAATAATCAAAACTATACCCATGATATAGTAAAATATTAAAACCCGAAAAATTTTCATACGAACCAATATTAATTACTGCAGGATTTGTAACCAATATTACGTTTGGTAATTCCCAAATACTCTTAGCCAAACATTTATCAAAAACCGGCTGAGGTTCAGATAATCTTATAGCATCATGATTTCCAGGGCACATAACTATCTTAATATCATTCCTTATTTTTTTTAAATATTCAGATAACTTTTCGTATTGTTCACTTAGCTCCTTTATAGTCAATTCTTCGTCCTGACCAGGATATACTCCTACACCATCAACAATATCTCCTACGATAATTAAATATTTCACAGACTTTGCAACTTGTTTTTGTTCAGCATTCCCAAATTCACCATTCAACCATTTTATAAATTTTAAAAATTCTTCTTCCAAAAATAATTTAGATCCCACATGTATATCTGAAATAAAAACCACATAATCTTCAAATTCTGACTTTTTAATATTATTTCCATTCAAAATAATATCTGGAAAAAATACATCATTTGCAAAAATAATTTTATTTCCTACCGAACCAGTTATTCCAATAACTTCATCCAAAACAATCTCTTTAGCCTTATCATAGACATTTTTATTATTATTACTTATTAAAACTTTTATAGAAGAAGTTACATCTTCTAATTCCAAAATTATGTGATTATTTTTAGTAATTTCCTTACTCAAAACTAGGCCAATCACTGAAACTCTTTCTCTTTCAGGTTTATTAAATAATCTATTTATGGATACAACATCAGCAAGTTCAGATCTATTTTGAAGTATTTTTTTCAAAACATTATATCTTATTTTATAATGTTCCACAAAGTCCAACACTTCTACTTTTTTTGGAATGTCTTCATAATTTTTTATTATTTTTACGTCTCCAAAATTTTCTTCAACTAATGTTATATTTAATTCTTGTAAACTAGAATATTTTTGTTTTAATTCTTCAATTACAGATTTAGTAAGAACAACATTTTCATCACTGTTGAGATGTCTATCTATAAGATTATATGTATTCTCATCCAGAGTTTCTGCCACTTCTGGATCCAATAAAAATCCCTTTTCCATAAGAGATTTTATTTTTTCTTTCATAATACTAAACGTTTAGCCAACCCTTTAATTGAGAAATTAAGTTAGGTATACTTGATTGAGGCATAGCTAAACCAATCTCCTTAGTTCTACCATATCTTCCCATACTAATAACTTTAGCATTTATAATTCCTAACATGTCTAATTCAGCGATTAAATCAGAAAGTCTTCTCTGTGTTAAAGGTTTTAATCCGACTTTATCACAAAGTCCTAAATAAATTTCATATACGTCTCCAGTAAAAAATTTTTCTTTTCCTTTTTTTTCATATAAACTAAAAATAGACAACAAAGTAATTTGAGATTGTTTTGGTAATGTACTTATCGTCTCAAGAACCATATCATTTTCTATTTTTGATTCCGCTTCATCAAGATGACTTATAACTAATTTATTATGTCCTTTTCTTTCGGCTAATTCTCCTGCAACTCTTAACAAATCTAATGCTCTTCTTGCATCCCCGTGCTCTCTGGCTGCAAGTGCAGCACATTTTTCTATAACTCCCTCAGTTACTATATCTTTTTTAAATGCCTCTTTTGCTCTTTCGTTTAATATGTCTTGTAATTGTAGTGCGTTATAAGACGGAAAACTCATATTTTCTTCTGCCAAAGAAGATCTTACTCTAGGATCTAGATCATTTGCAAACTTTAAATCATTAGATATACCTATAAAAGTTATTTGAGTATTCTTTAATTCTGTATTTATTCTAGTTAGGTTATATAATATTTCATCTCCTGCTTTTTTAACTAATTGATCAATTTCATCTAATATTAATATTATAGAATTAGAATCTTTATCTATATGTTTTATAAAAATTCTATATATTTCATCTGTAGGCAATCCAGTTATAGGTATTTCTTCTTTTCCGAATTCTCTAGCCAATGTAGCAATTAACCTATATTCCGTATCTGCCACTTTTTTTAATTTACAATTTATATAGGATATCTTAATGGGTAGATTTTTTGATGCTGCAATTTTAGTTAAGTTATTAACAACATGTAATACGGACAGCGTTTTTCCTGTTCCAGTTTTACCATAAATGAATATATTCGAAGGTTTTTCCCCTTTAAGAACAGGCGCTAACATTCCTGCAACCTCTTTTATTTGATCATCTCTATGGGGTATATTATCTGGTGTGTATCCTGACTGTAAAACTTTTTTATTTTCAAATATAGACTCCTTATCCATATAACCTTGAAAAAAAGAATTAATATCTATTTTTACCATTTTAATCTTAAATCCAAACTTGTTATATAAGTATTATTATTCTAAAAGATACAGACCAAGACCTATATTTCCATTAGAAACAATTTTATTTGAAATTTAAAAAAATTATCTTATTTTTTCTTATGGAAACACAATAAAATATACTTTTTTAATATATATAATATATTAAATATAATTAATAACAATAAAATTTAAAAACAAAAATTTAAAAAATAAAAATCAAATTCTTCAAAATATTCAACAAACAAAGCCTAAAACCTAATAATAACATAAAAATAAAAAAGAGTATCAATAAAAAAAGCATGTAATGTCACAAAAATAAGAAAAATCTATTATTCCATCTGAAATAATCTTCTATTTTTTACTCGAAAAGAAATCAAGGTGAGGGGGTCAATAAATAAGTTTATATATTTACTTAAACAAATTATACTATGGACATCTTATTATTTATAACAATAATAGTAATCTCTTTATTACTATTTGAGGTATTAAAACATACATTATTCAAATCGTTCTCCAAAACCATCTTTGTAATATTATTTATATTAATAGTATTCTTTGTCATAATTTCCACATTAAAACTTAATAATGACATAAAATCAGACAATATTATAATAGAAACGGGTGCAACAATAGTAGATTCAATAGGTGAAAGTGAGTTTGGAGAATTTATTAAAGACAAATTTCAAGATCTAAACGAATATGTAACTGACCGGATAAAGTAAGAAAGTTTTATAAATATACATATCACTCCAAAACAGAGGTTGATGAAATGACTGATACTGATAAAAAATATGCAAGACATCTATTTGGTAAGATGGTTGTTAGTAAAACTGGAAAAAGATTTGGTGAAGTAAGCAATATTGTTTTTGAAGAAAAAACAGGTGAAATACTACATTTAGTCTTAAGAAATCCAACAAGTTTTACTGAAAGCTTAGATTTAGAAAGAGATGAAGCCGGAAGTATAATGATACCCCACGGTGCAATCATAGCCATAGGTGACTTTGTAGTTATTGCTGAAGAAGAGATATTATAACAATCTTCAGTAAAATTTAAAAGGATTTGTTTCTTTTCTTAATTATGGATTTTCAAAAAGAGTTAATTAATCTTCTGAAAAGAGAGACAAAACTCAAAGAAATTAAGTTAGAAATCCCACACGATACCCGATTGGGTGATTTTGCATTTCCTTGTTTTGAATTATCAAAAGAAAAAAAGAAATCTCCTTTTTTGATTTCTCAAGAATTGGCCAAATCTATCAAAAAACCCATTTTTATATCTCAAATAATTTCTAATGGTCCATATCTTAACTTTTTTTTAGATATTAATAAGTTTGCACAAGAAACATTAAACAAAATACAGATCAAAAAACAAGATTATGGTAAATTTGTTAAAAAAGAAAAAGTAATGGTTGAATTTTCTCAAGCTAATACACATAAAGCATTTCATGTTGGACATGTAAGGGGTACAAGTTTAGGTGAAAGTATCTCTCGAATAATAGAATTCTCTGGAAGCAAAATAATCCGAGCAAATTATCAAGGAGATACAGGTATGCATGTCGCAAAATGGATATGGTGCTATACTAAATATCATCCAAAAGAAAAAATAATATCTGATGAGAAATGGATTGCCTCAATTTATGTAGATGCGGTAAAAAGATTGGTTGAAAACCCAGAATTACAAATAGAGGTAGATAAAATAAACGAAAATTTGTACAAAAAAGATAATAAAAAATTAAATGAATTATGGTCTAGAACAAGAAAATTATCTTTAAATTCATTTGAAAAAATATACAAGGAGCTTAATACACGATTTGATTTTTATTTTTTTGAATCTCGAGTAGAAAAAAGGGGAAAGGAAATAGCGAATGAATTAGTAAGAAAAAAATTAGCCAAAATAAGTGAAGGGGCCACGATAATAGAATTAGAAAAATACGGTTTAGGTGTATGGGTTCTATTAAGAAAAGATGGAACAATACTGTACTCTTCTAAAGATTTAGCCCTGGCAGAACAGAAATTTAATAAATTAAATATTAATAAGAGTATTTATGTTGTTGGGGCAGAACAAAGACTTCACGTTAATCAATTATTCAAAACATTAGAATTGATGAAATTTAAATATGCAAAAAATTGTTATTATATTCCAGTTTCAGAAGTAAGGCTTCCAACAGGTAAGATGTCTTCAAGAACAGGAGATAATATCATCTACTCAGATTTCATAAAAGATGTAAAGAATTATGCAAAATCTGAAATTACAAAAAGAGAAAAATTAAATAAGACAGAATTAGAAAAAAGATCATTAGCTATTTCGATATCTGCAATAAAATATTCTATGCTTAAACAAAACCCCAATCATACTATAATATTTAACAAAGAAGAATCTCTAAACTTTGAAGGCAATACGGGTCCATATTTATTATACAGTTATGCCAGAGCAAAAAGTATATTGGATAAATCTAAAAACAAAAAAGTTAGATTCAAAATAATTAAAATAGAGGACAACGAAAGGGAACTAATAAATCTACTTTCTTCATTCCCTAACGTAGTCTTAAATGCATATAACAATTTAAGTCCAAATATAATTGCAAACTATGCACATGAAATATCTCAAAAATTCAATGAGTTTTATCATTCTAACAAAGTAATAGGAACTAAAGAAGAAGCATTTAGATTAGCTTTAGTAGAATCTTTTTCAATAGTTTTAAAGAATTCTCTATATTTACTAGGTATTAATACGATCGAAAAGATGTAGAAACTTTTATATATGCATTTAAAATCTCTTCTTCTGGTGGTGATGCAAAAATGCCAATAGTAGGTTTTAATTTCGAAAAAATAATGGTTGAGAGAAAAAACAAAATAACTGGAAAATTAGACATAAAAAATAATTTAACAATCACAAATGTGGAAAAGGAAAAATTAAATATAACTAACTCTGAAGATATTTTAAAATTTAATTTTAATTATACTGTAAACTATCAGCCAGAGGTAGGACAAATAAATATAAATGGACACTTACTTTTGATGGAAAGTCCAAAACAAATAAAAGACATTTTAATTGACTGGGAAAAGCAACAGAAACTTCCAAAGGATTTAGCTCCACAAATTTTAAACACAATTCTATCAAAATGTAACATTAAATCTCTAAGCTTATCTCAAGAAGTGGGATTACCTCCACATGTGAGATTACCTTTGATAAGAAACAAGTGATTAAATATATTCACCTAAATCTTTAATTTCTTTTTCTTTCTTAGCAGCTTCTTCCCAACAACACTTATCTTGCTTCATAATTTTCAGAACTTTCAATTCTTTATTCATAAAACTTAATTTTAAATTTTTCATTTATATATCTTCTCCAACTATATAATATTTTTTAGCAAATATATCTTCCAAGCCGATACCACTCACAGATTACCAACTAAGTTTTAGAACAAAGTTGTAACGAACTATAGAAAATTATATAAGAACAATATTTTTGTTATTACTATGATAATCCCAATAGTATATTTAATCTTTTTTCTTATACTTTTTATCATATTATTAAAAATCACAAAAATATTATGGAAGGCAATACTCTTTACATTAATATTATTCCTCTTAATAACCAGTTTAACAGCATATTTAGTTTACAAAGATGTTAATAATATAATAAATGAAGATAAAACCTTCTTATTAGTAAATAATCAAACCGTTTTGGCAGGAGGTTTAATAACTGGAAAATTTGAAGAAATAATTTATGTAAATGATTCTGAACTAGAAAATTATTCTGTTTTATACTCCTCCAAAGATTATAAATCAATATTAGGCAAAAACTATTTACTCATAATATTAAAAACAAGAAGTTTAGAAGAACTCAATTTAACCATAACAACCCCAGAGAATATTATACAAAGTGATGATTTGGTAAAATTATTAGAAATTGAGAACAAAGAAGAATTCTTGAAACAGGCAGAAGAATTAAACTTAACATACATTGATCAGGCTAGTCAAGACATATTAAATACAAAATTAGCTATTACAAAAGATATATTGCAGGCCACCCTTAAAGATGATGTTTCTAAGCTGAAAGATGTAGTAAAGGAAGTTGAATTTTATCCAGATAGGCTATCCATTATGATTGCAAAACAGATGCCTTTAAAAGTTATACTTTCCTTCATAATAAAAGAAACTATTAACGGAGGTTAAAATGGCCCTATTTGAACTCATTACAAATCCATGGTTTATAATTTTGGTTATGATTTGGACTTTACCTTGGAAAGGTGTTGCTTTATGGAAATCTGCTAGACACAAACAAAAAGTATGGTTTATAGTGTTACTTTTAGTCAATACATTAGCAATATTGGAAATAATCTATCTGGGTTTCTTTCAAAAGAAGAAAAAACATAAATGAAAAATACAAGTGAAGATAATTCCATAGAAGACGAAAAACCGTCAAAATGGAAACAATTTTTTATTTTAATCATTGGAATTTTTTTAATAATTTTAATATTAAGTTATCTTTTGATAAGCTACCCTCTTTTTTCAATTTTGGGAAGTATATTCGAATCTGAGCTGGCTCAAGATAATAATATAGTTGTAGGCAATATCACAGTCACATTTCAAAATAATACCTACAAACAATTACAGAATATGTATTATTCTAACCAGTCTACTGAGTTTGCAGTTTGTTTATTAGGTAAAAAGGAAACAGAGTATATTATAACTAGTATGTATACTCCTCACATAATCGAGCAGGCATTTGATCACGTCAAATTTAACCAATGTTCCGAAGATACTTTAATCTTATTACATTCTCATCCATTTAGAAGATGTATAGCTTCAGAACAAGATTTAAAACTACTTAACCAGTCTAGGCAATTAAGCAATCAAACAATAATAATCATAATGTGCGAACCAAATAGGTTTACTATATACAGTTAATCTGTTAACCGAATAATTTAAATAGGGCCATTATAACAAACAATTATGCCTAAAATAGGTGAGAAAAAAATTAAAAAAATAAAAGAAGAGGTTTTAGCTTTACTTTATGATAGCCCAATGAATCCTTTGTTTACATCAAAGATTGCAGATGAGATCATTAGGGATGAGGAGTTTACATTAAAAATACTGAAAGAGTTGTACACTGATGGTCTTATAAATGAAATAAAAACAAACCAAACAGGTAGAGAATTTTTAGCAAGAAGAAAATGGACTTTAAAACCTACTGTTTATGCGCAATATAAGCAATTAATCAATCACTGATCAATCATTCAACAATCAACTAATCACATAAAACTATAAAAATAGTCAATTACTCACATCCAATTGGAGATTATGGATGAAGAAATTCTAAAGAAGGCATTTAGTAAGGTAAAAGAAGATATATCCTCTATAAATATGAGAATAGATTCTCTTGAAAGATCAATTAATTCCTTAATTTCTCAAAATAATGAGAAAAAACAAGCTAACCCCCTTAATTCGAGTCAAAATGATCAATTTAAGCCTCAAATCCCCATGAAAAAGGTATTTTCCAGTGGAAATGAAGGGGTCCAATCAATCAATCATTCAACAATCAATCAATCAATCACTGATCAATCACATAATTTAAACGCTTATTCACGTCAAATAAAAGAAAACTACGACGATAAACCAGAAATACAAGAAAATCGAGTGCTTAAACGCTTAAGCACTGATCAATCACTGATCAATCAATCACTAAGCATTCAATCACTCAAAAAAGACCTTGAAGATCGTTTTAGCTCACTTACAAGCCAAGAATTTCTCATATTTTTGACAATTTATCAAATAGAAGAAGATATAGGTAGGCCCGTAACTTATAATGATTTAGCCAACAAATTATCCCTCACTTCGGGGTGTATTAGGGGGTATGTAAGCTCAATAATGCGTAAAGGATTACCTCTGAACAAGCTAAAAATCAATAATAGAACCCTCACTTTGTCAATTAAGCCAGATTTTAAAGAATTAAACATAAAAGAAAGACTAATTAATCTCTTTTATGGACAAGATCCTGAGCAAACAAGGTTATTTAGGCCATAATTTACTCTCACTTTTAGCAAATTAATACCCAAAATCTCTAAATTTAGGTTAATTTAACACATTTTCATCTATTTTTACTCTCACTTTTAAGAAAAATTACTATTTTTAGTCCATTTTAGCCTATTTTTAGCCAATTTCTCTCTCACTTTTACCAAAAATAATAGTTTTTACATCCCTTTTTGGTCTTTTTTTGCCTCACTTTCTAGTATATTTCTTTAAATTATACTTAATTTACAACATATTATTTATTTTTTGACTAAGCACTCGCTAAGCAGTACTGATCACTCATTTTTTCAAAAATTATTTTATTTCCTCTATTATTTCATTTATCATCGATAAAACATAAAAATGACCGTTCGGTACCGTTCGGCGAACGTTCACCGAACTGTCTATAGACGTCTACGAACGTTCGGTAAACAAATACAAAATATTTATATATTGGTAATTCAAAATTAATCATTATGTTTAATTTTTTTAAAAAAAAGAATGATCAAAGTGATGATAAATTAAAAAGAACTGTAGAAGTAATGCAAGAAAGCTTAAAAAAATCATTCGAAAACATTAAGCAAGATTTTGCAGCGATGGATAAACATAATGAACATTTTTACAGTAAACATGAATCTCATGAAAAAAAACATAAAGAGCATGACGAAAAATTACAGAAAATGCATGAAAGACTTCTAATTTTAGAGTCTATGATTAATAGGATAGGTCAAGCTGAAGATTCATTAATTCAAATAGATCCAGAAATTGAAACCGAAGAAACAAATACTTTTGAAGGTATGAGTGAAGTATCTCAAAAAATATGTTACATTCTAGCAGCATTAGCTCAAGAAAATAAAGAATTAGTAACATTAAAAATGCTTGCAGAAGAAATGTATCCAGATAAAGAATACTCTACTATAAGATCTACAATTTCTCAGTATACCACAGAACTAGAAGAATTGGGTTTTGCACAAAAGAAAAAGAAGGGTAAGCATGTCTACATAAAATCAACTGAAAAAAATCCATATTTAGGTAAAAAGATAGTTTTGAAAAAGAAAGTAAGAACATAATCTTTAAAAACTCAAAAACTAAAATTAGATATAGGGATATTAATGAAAAAAAAGAAAAAAATTTCTAAAATAAAGAATCAAACGTACGATATCATACTTTTCACCCATGAATCTTCAATGAATTTGATATTGCATGTTATAGGATTCATAATAATCCTATACGGAGCATGGTTTCACAACCCTTTATGGTTATTATCCGGGTTTATACCTATGTTAGTAGGTCATTGGTGGGAGTCTATTCATAAAAATGGCAAAAAAAACTAAAAAAAGAAAGAGTATCTTAAATTGGAAATGGATGAAGGAAAACTTCTGGAACGTAGTATTAATTTGGTTAATCTGGCAAATAATACTAGCAGTTATATATGGTATATTAACCGAAGTGTTCAAAATTCAATTACAATATTAAGCTAAAAGGTTTTAAGCGTTGATTAAAAGTTTAATTAGCTAGAAATAGGAACTACTAGGGATGAAAAGATAAGTTTTTAAAATTAAAAACAAATTATTGGTTCATGAAGAAGATACTAATAACGGGTTCTAATGGAACAATAGGAAAGATAATCAAAAAAAATTTAATTAATTATAAGTTTTATGACTTTGACTTGCCCAAATATGACGCCAGAAATTATAATGATATATTGCGTGCAATGAAAGGTATGGACTTGGTTATTCATCTTGGATGGGACACCAAGGTAGAAAATTGGAAATCTAGAAAAATTAATCCTGACAATTCCCTTATGACTTTTAATATTTACAATGCAGCTATTGAAGCTGGTGTACCTCGAGTAATTATGGCAAGTTCTGTTCATGCAGATGATTACTCTAAATGGAAAGGCCCAGGTTTAATGAATTGTAATACTGTTCCTATCCCAGATAGCCCATATGGTGCAAGCAAAATTTTTATGGAAGCTCTAGGAAGATATTACGCAAATTTGGGACTTGAAGTAGTATGTATTCGCTTTATGGGTCTTAATTCTGATAACAATTCCTTTAAAGAAGTGGAAGAAAGTAGAAAATGGTTTAGCCATAAAGATTGTGCCAGATTAATCAAGAGTATTATAAATGCTCCAAGAGTCCCAAATAATTTTGTTGTTATGTATGGAGTTTCAAATAATACTGGGAGAATACACGATTTTGTTAATCCATTTGGATGGGCTCCTAGGGATGGAAAGTAGGATTGTTTTTTCGGAAAGCATAAATGGGAACGTTAAGTAGACCAAAAAATTTGAATGACGAAACCTTTGAACAGGTTTTTGTCTGCAAAAAGTGTAATAAAAAGAAATATTCGAGAAAATAACTCATAAACTTCACCTAATATACATTGTGCGAAGTTTTATATACAAGTTTAGCCATTTTTCTTATTAAAAGAGGAGATTTAGGTGGATAATTATTTAAAAAAATTAGAAACTGAACTTAAACTTAGGGGTTTTTCCAAAAGAACCTTAGAGATTTATACTAGTAATGTTAGACTTTTTTTTGAAAATATAAAAAAAGATCCAAATGAAATAACATCTGACGACTTAAGAGAATATTTTGGAAAACTAATCTCTGATCAAAAACTTAAACCTCGTTCAATATCTTTGAAAAAGTCATCCCTTAAGTTCTTTTTTGAAGAAATAGTAAAAAAAAGAATAACTGACATAGATTTACCAAAAATTCCAAGATCTATTCCAACTGTTTTAACTAAAGAAGAAGTAAAACGTTTATTTGACTCAGCAAGCACAAAAAAGTCTCTTCTAATAATGAAATTAATCTATTCTACTGGTTTAAGAGTTAGTGAATGTGCAAACTTAAGAATTTCAGACCTAGAATTAGATAACAATCAAGGTTGGGTAAGAGCTGGAAAAGGAAATAAAGATAGACCTATCTTTTTATCTAACCAACTAATAGAAGATCTGAAGAGATATATATTAACTTTATCTGAAAACGAGATATATTTATTTCCAGGAAAAAATGGGCATATAACTATCAGGAATATACAATATATAGTTAAGACTGCAGCCAAAAAAGCAAAAATAAACAAAAAGATTAGTGTACATAAATTAAGACATAGCTTTGCAACACATAATTTAGAGAATGGGGTTGATATAAGATTGATACAAGAATTATTAGGGCATTCTGATCTCTCAACTACCCAAATATATACTAAAGTTTCACATGAGCAGTTAAAAAAAATAAAAAACGTTCTCGATTACATAGGTTAATTAATTATTCTTAAATAAATCTTTCAATCATATCTAAGAATATTTAAGAACTAAATATTATAATCATAGATTAAACTATTTATCCTTAAACTATTTAATCAAAGATTAAAAGATATAGTGAATATATTTCTCGTCGGGAAATCAATAAACTTTATATAGTAGTAATCTCAATTCTAGAATGTAATTTTTAAAAATAAGGGGGTGAAAAGACTTGGGAACTATTATTGCAAAAAACGTTGTTAAAAGAAAGCCAGGTTACCTTTACTATGTAGATGGAAAGGGTAATGTTTGTGAAGCTAAAATGGCTAGAGGCGGCAAGAAGAAAAAGAAGAAGAAATAAATTCTATTTCTTATTTTAATTTTTACTTTATTTTTTTATTCAAAAAAACTAGTTAATTCTTTATTATTTTGTTTAGGTAATCTACTAACCTTTCTTATACCCATTACCTCTGTTCTAGAACTCTCTCCGCAGTTTGGACACTTCCTCGAATGTTCTTTATCAGTAACATTAGACATCCATTCCCAATTACAACTATGACATAATAATGTATATCTAACTAAAACATCTTTTCCAAAATTAAATTCGGGTTGTTTTTTATTGGAATAAACTAAATATCCGACCACAATTAAAGCAATTACAGCACCAACTGCATAAATGCTCTGTACACTTCTTAACAAATATAATACAAATACTATAAAGACGAATATGATTACATATCTAAAAACAATCTGTCTCGAATTATAACTCATGTAAAAGGGAATAAAATAAAATATATAAAACTAACCCATATAATCTACTTCTTTCTTTTCTTTACTTATTTGGGCATCCTTGGCCTGTTTCATTATTCCTCTTAGTTTATCTTCAGATTTCTCTGCCTTAGCCAACAATGGTTTATAATCAACATCAAGCCCCAAATATTTATCTAAAACTTTTATTACTTTAGCAGCAGCCCTACTATCCGGTAAATTACTTGCAGTTTCAGCAAAAACACAAGATAATGGAGCATCTTTTGATTTCAATAGAACTGCAGCAGTAACGCCCATTACAATACCTTCATTCATTTTTTTTGCTTCTGTTTCAGTCCATATTTTTGGGTTTTTATTAGATATATAATAAACATTTCCAGTAATCGTTTTCATTGCACCAACACCTTCTATACATATTACTTCTTTTGCTTTCAGAAGTGTAGATACTTGATTAACTGCATCAGCGAGTTTCCATTCAACTCCTTTTACATTAGTTACTGCGTGCAATAAAACTAAATTATATTTCTTTGAATAAAAAATTCCTAAAGGATCCACAACATCACCTTCATGAATAGCTATTAAAGGATTCATTTCATCAAACCAAATATACCCGATTTTTTCAACATCACCGAGATGATCTATAAGATATTCTGTAGTTATAGTGCCGACAAGACCAAAACCAGGAAAACCCTGCAAGATAGTTACATTTTGAGGTTTTTTATTTAGTTCAATTTTCATTTTATCATATAAAACTTAAGTAATTTATATATCTTTCCATTAGTAAAGTATTTAAATCCATACTTCTAAAAATAATTCATGGTTGATATTAAGTTAGTAGACTATATAAAAAGACATCAACAAAAAGGATATAAAAAAGAAGAATTACAAAGAATTCTCGTTCAAAATGGTTGGTTAAAAGATGAAGTTAATGAAGCATTTAAATTCATAGAAACAAAACAACAACCAGAGAAACAAAAAGAAAAACCTGTTCAATTAAAAGAAGAGAAAGGTCCTTCTAGACAAGAGCAATTGAACGTTCTCAAAAATTTTATTCTTAGTTCAAGATCAAAAGGAATAAGTGATTTTGAAATTAAAAATGCATTACGTTCTAAAGGTTGGCCAGAAGATTTATTGGAACAAGGATTTAGAATGTTTACTCAAACTCAACCACAAAGACCAATAATTCAACCTAAACCTATTCAAGAAAAAATTGAAGTAAAACCAAAAAAAGAAAGAAAACCAATAAACTTTAAAAAAATAATTTGGTTCTTCATTGCATTTGTTGTTGCAACTTTGATTATAACAGGAACAATATTTGTCTACAATTATGTTATAGGATTATCTAGTTATACATTAACTCAAAATGGCGAAGAATTACATGGTAAATGTTTAGATCAAAATTGTTCGGATATGAAAGATTCTGCATTCAATTATGCTAAAGAAAATTTTACTTATTCGTTAATAGTTGGATTAATAGCATCGTTAATAACTGTAGTATTATATGCAACATTACCATTTAGAAACATTATTCTTTGGGTTATAAATGGTTTATATTTCCTATTCTTAATCTACATAGGGTACATATGGTTAGCTTTTTCAAGTTCAGTATAAATACAAAACTTTTTAAACAATTATTTTATCTTATTTCTTGTTGATTATGGGTCCATAGCTCAGCTTGGTTAGAGCACTTGTCTATAATAAAATATAGGGTGAAGCTCTTAATATGCTCGGAGAAACCAAGGGGTCGCGGGTTCAAATCCCGTTGGGCCCATTTCATAAATTATTTAAACATAAATATTAACCAAAGAAGTAAACATGGGAGAAATGAGAATAATTTATGCAGAGGATTTAGTAACACCTCCTACTAGGCCAAAAAATCAAAGACTGGTTGAAATGTATCTTAGACGTCATTACGGTAGTTATTATACGCCACGACCAAGCCCTGCAGAGATAGCAAGAGAAGAATCAGAACTTGTTATGAAATTATTTGACGCGATATAAATCAATTCTTAAATTTCTCATCAAACTTATCTTTACAAGCCTGTTCTTTCCAATAAACAGAATGTGATGCTTGCTTTTCAAAAAGAGCAATAGAAATATTGATTAAATCACTCTGATAATCTTTCAAATTAGTTTCTTTCATAATCTGTCTAGCTTGAGAAATACACTTTTTCATCTGAGAAATTGTTTCTTTCTCTGCTAAATTTTCAACTTTTTTCTCTTCTTCGTTACTTAAACTTATTTCTTCCCAAATAGGATAAGTTGTCTTCTTATCTGTCTTCGGAAAACTTTTTGAAAAGGTCATAATAAATCTTTAATTTGATCAATATGGTCAGCTATCTTTTCACCAGACTCAGTTAACCTAATTGTTTTTATCCTTCCTTTCTTTTCAAACTTCACTAAACTATTTTTTTCCATCTCTTGCAAAATTTTAACTGCATGCGAATACGTACAGTCAACTTCCTTTGCCAACACTGAACCATATTTTGCTTTTGAATTATTTCTTAATGCAACCAAAATCATCGACGGTTTTCTTCTAAAAAAAACCTCAAAGATATCTTTTTTCACCATTTATTCCCACCCTAGTTTGTTTTGTAACATCTATATTTAAACCTTTATATATTATAATATATGTTTTTAACTGTATATTTACTTTTGATGTTAATTAAGGGAATATCAAAACATTTATATAACTATTTTTTTTATGAAAATAATGTTTAACATAAATCTTTTGCGTGAAAACCCTGATTTAGTTAAAGAAAATCTTAGAAAAAGGAATCAAGAAGAAAAAGTAATATGGGTTGACACTATCTCCTCTTCAGATAAAAGATGGAGAGAATTAAAACAAAAGGCAGATAGATTAAGAAATCAAAGAAATATTCTTACTGAAGAAATAAGAAAAGCAAAAGAAAAGAAAAAAGATGTTAATTCTATTATAAAAGAAGCAAAAGAAATTCCTCAGAAAATAGAACAAATAGAGACTGAGATGGAAGAGCTTAGACAAATGATTGATTCTTTTTTAATGAGACTTCCAAACATGATTCATGAATCTGTGCCAAAAGGAAAAACTGCTGAAGACAATAAACCAATAAAATTCTTTTTACCTAAACCAAAAAAATCTTCATTTGAATTAAGAAATCACGTCGACTTATTAGAAAAATCTGGATTAGCTAATTTTGATGCTGGTCGTGATAATTCTGGTCAAGGGTTTAACTATCTAACTGGCGAGATGGCAGAATTAGATTTAAGTTTACAAAGATATGGCGTTGATTATTTAATAGATAAAGGATTTAAATTGGTTGGCACACCATTATTACTAAATAAAAAAACTTTACAAGGTGCTGTAAATTTTGATGATTTTAGAGACGTTATTTACAAACTAGAAGGAGAAGATCTATATTTAATTGCAACAGGAGAACATTCACTTGTTTCATTATATAAAAATTGTACTTTCAATAAAAAAGATTTGCCAATAAAAATTTGCACAGTCACTCCCTGTTTTAGAAAAGAAATAGGTGGTCATGGTGTAGATTCTAAAGGTATATTCAGAATGCATCAATTCAATAAAGTAGAACAAGTTGTAATATGCTCTCCAGAAGATTCATACAAATATTTAGAGGAAATGCAAGGAATAACAGAATCTTTTTTTAAAAGTTTGAAAATACCTTTTAGGGTAATAACTATTTGTTCTGGAGATTTAGGGCCAAAAATGTCAAAACAATATGATATTGAAGCATGGTTTCCAAGAGAACAAAAGTACAAAGAAGTAACTTCTGCAGGGAATACAACAGATTATCAATCAAATAAACTAAATATAAAATACATTAACACAGATGGTGAAAAAAAATCAGTTCACATGTTAAATAACACAATGGTTGCAACATCAAGAGCAATGGTAGCGATATTAGAAAATTTTCAAAACAAAGATGGAACTATCACTGTTCCAAAACCTTTAGTTCCATATATTTACAATAAGAAAAAAATTGGCGGATTTAAAAAATGAAAGAAGAAAGTTATGAAGATGAATTTAGTAATCAAAAAGAAGACTTAGAAGATGAAGAAGAATATGAAGAAGAAACATTTGACGAAGGCGAAGAAGGATTTATGAAAGGATATGAAGGAGAAGGAAATCCTGTTTATTGTGATAAATGTCGTAAATTGCTAAGTAAAGAATTTATAGAAAAAGAATACAAAAATGAACATTATACTTTTTGCTCAGAAGAATGCGCTGAAGAATTTGAAAAGAAAATAAAACATCTAAAATAATTATTTATTTTCACGAAACATTTATATAATCTCCATTTAAGCTCTATTTCTTATGACTGAACTAATTATTACCGAGAAACCGCAAGCAGCAGAGAAAATAGCTAATGCACTTTCTGACGGAAAATTAATCAAAAATGTAAAAAACAAAGTAGTTTATTATGAAATAACCCATAAAGGTAATAAAATATACATTGGTTGTGCAGTTGGTCATTTGTATGGTTTATCTGAAAAAACAAAATCAAAATGGGGAACGTATCCTATATTTGATATTGAATGGAAACCCAAATTTGAGATAGATAAATCTGCAAATTATACTAAACCATATTTAACGGTTTTAAAACAATTAGGAAAAGAAGCAAACAAAATAATTGTAGCTACTGATTTTGATATAGAAGGATCAGTAATAGGTTATAATATTGTTACAAAAGCATTGGGAAAAAAAGATGCTAGGCGAATGAAGTTCTCAACATTAACTAAAGATGAATTAATAGACTCTTATGAGCATTCATTACCACATTTAGAATTTCCTATGATTTATGCAGGTGAAGCTAGGCATAATCTCGATTGGTTTTATGGTATAAATTTAACAAATGCATTATCCACTTCAATAAAAATTGGTTCAGGAAAATTTAAAGTATTATCTTCTGGAAGAGTTCAAAGCCCGACATTAAAATTAATAGTAGAAAGAGAAAAAGAAATACAAAAGTTTATTCCAGAAACATACTGGGAAATATTTTTAGATGGATTAATTAAAAACAACAAATTATTGGCTAAACATTATAAAGACAAATTTAATAATCATTCTGATGTAAAAAAAATATTAGATAAAACTAAGGGTAGCAAAGCATTTGTAACAAAAATAGAAAAGTCAATAACTAACCAAAGTCCACCAACTCCATTCGATTTAACAACTTTACAAATAGAATCATTCAAGCAATTAAGAATTTCTCCTAAAGAAACTGCGCAAATCGCACAAGAACTTTACATTTCCGGTTTAATTTCATACCCAAGAACAAGTTCACAAAAATTACCTTCTTCAATTGGATACAAAAAAATATTAAAAAAATTATCAGAACTAAATGATTATAGTATGGAATGTCAAGAATTATTAACAAAAAAATCTTTAATTCCTAATGAAGGTAAAAAAACAGATCCGGCTCATCCAGCAATATATCCTACTGGTGAAAATGAGTCTATTTCAGGTAATAAATTAAAATTATATGATTTAATCGTAAGAAGATTTTTAGCAGTTTTTGGTGAACCTGCAAAAAGACAAAGTGTTATAGCAAAAATTGATGTGAACAAAGAAATATTTACTGTTTCAGGTATTACTACAATAGAACCAGGTTGGCATATTCTATACGGAAAATACGCTGATTTTAAGGAAGAAGAACTTCCAGAAATGAAAGAGGGAGACGAAGTAAAAATTAAAAAAATATATGATGAAGAAAAACAAACTCAACCCCCTAAACGTTACACTCAAGCATCAATTATTAAAAAAATGGAGTCTTTAAATTTAGGTACAAAATCTACAAGAGCAAGTATACTTGATACTTTATATGATAGAGCGTACGTAAAAAATCAACCAATTGAAGCAACTGAACTAGGAATAAGAATTGTAGATACATTACGTAAATATTCTCCAGAAGTTTTAGATGAAAAATTAACAAGTACTTTTGAAAAAGAGATGGAACAAATAGAAAAAGGTAAAAAAACTAAGGAAGAAGTTATCCTTCATGCAGAGAAAATACTAAAAGTCATATTAAAGAAATTCAAGGAAAATGAAAAATTAATAGGTATAGAGCTAGCAGATGCAACAAAAGAAACTGAAAATAAGATGAACGAGCTTGGAGAATGTATAGTTTGTAAAAAAGGCAAACTCCGAATTATGTATTCCAAACTTAGCAAAAAGAGATTTGTGGCATGCGATCAATATCCAAATTGCAAAACTACTTACAGTTTACCTCAACAAGGATTAATCAAATCTGCAGGAGTATGTAAACATGATGGGTTTGTACAAGTAATGATTATACGAAAAGGTAAAAGACCTTGGGCATTATGTTTAAATCAAGACTGCCCTTCAAAGAAAAATTGGAGCAATTCAAATAATTTTTAATCCTTCATCAGTTAATTCAAAATTAACTGTCTTTTCTTCAGGTTTCATAAAAACTGCCTTTCTCGGATTTTTCTTTAATTCAATTAATCTTTTTCCAAATCTTGCCAGCATATTTCCACCAACACCAATATTCTTTCCTTCCATATTAGTATACACTTGATTGGTTATTAGTATAGGAATATTAAAATTTTCACTGAAATGTTTTAATTCTTTTAATTGTAATAATAACTTTTCATTCACATCAGCATAATTTTCATTCTGCAATGCAAGTCTATAATGCATCCCTATAGTATCGAATATGATAATCTTGATATTTAATTCTTTAATCATCTGATTAATATTCCCAAAAATTTTATTTTGCTCTTCAAAATTTCTCACTTTTATAACTATAATATTTTTTAAATAGATTTTATAATCTTTATCCATTTGTTTTAATCTTTCAACAGAAAAACCATTTTCACTATCTATAAAAAGAACTTTATTCTGTTTAGCAAATTCCAATGCGGTTTGTAAACATAATGTAGTCTTTCCAGTTGCAGAATTCCCATAAACCAGAGTAATTATATTATTATCAAAAGTTATCATAATATTATGAATAAAAAACAAATTAAAAGTCTTTCTAAAATAAAAAAAGAAAGAAAGTGTTTAATTTTTTGCTAAACCAAATAATGACTTTATTGCCACTATTATTGTTGCCGGTCCAAACAATGCTACTAAATTACTAAATATATCTTGTAAATATTGTATTTCAGATAATGTTTGTCCTGCAAATGCACCAACAATTACTAATACTGTGCCAGCAAACAAGAATGTTTGTATTTCTTTTGGATCAATATTGAATAAACCTATCAAAAGGCCTAACAATACAAGTATCCATACCATGCCTGTCGAGTTAAAGAATCCAAACACTACGGCTAAAATGACACCTATCAAAAATGCCCAACCGCCTACTTTGTTGTTTTTTGCCATTAAAACTTTCACCTCCTTATTTGTTTTTGAAATATAAAATTAACTTTATTTTTGCCTTTTTAAATGTTTTGAAAAATGAAAATAGGTCAAAAAAAGAGATATCTTAAACTAACAATAAAATCCATTAAGCAACTTTTATAAATAAAAAAATATATGACATCTTATGATAAAAAATAGAAGTCCAACAATATCTATTGCTCAAATAAGATATTTTGATACTTCTGAGAAACATAATGTTCATAAAATAAAAAAATATATAAAATTAGCAAAAAGCAGAAATGCAGATATAATCTGCTTTCCAGAAACATGCATACACAAAACAGACAATCTTGTTCTAAGACACAAATTAATAAAAGAAATCGAAAAATCCTGTAAAGATAATTCTATTTGGTGTATTGTTACTGATAATTTCATCTTGAAAGGGAAACCCTATAAAATTGCAATATTAATTAACAGGCAAGGCAAAATAGTTGGAAAGTATAAAAAAATAAATCTTTATGACGATGGTACGAACGCAGGAAAAAAGATATTTGTTTACAAAACTGATTTTGCAAAAATAGGCATTGTAATTTGTTGGGATTTAGCATTTCCAGAGATATTTCACAAAATGAAAAAAGCTGGTGCCGAAATAATATTCTGTCCATCTAAATGGTGTTATGAGTATAAAGCACATGAAGAAAGTCATAAAATTAGAGAATTAAGTTTGATTAAATCTATGTTAATCTCAAGAGCATTTGAAAATCTTTTTTTCGTTGCTCTAGCAAATCCAGTATTAAACCAAAAAGATTTAATATCCTATTCTGCTATTGCCTCAACCCATAAAATATTAAAAGAAATAAAAGATAAAGAAGGTTTAATTTATGCAACTTTAAATTTAAAAGAAATAAAAAAATTCAGTAAATTATATCCTAATAAACCTGTTTTTTAAGTGATTTAATAACACATTCTATCAACTTATCATGCTCACAGTCAAACATTTTTAAAGATGGCTCAGCATTAATCTCTAAAGCTAACCATTTTGAATCTTTTTTTACTAAGTCTATCCCACATACATTTATTTTTGTAATTTTTACAAGTTTTTCAACAATATTTTTTAAATCATCATCTACTTTAAAATGTCTAAATTTTTGAGCATAACATCCTGTGGCTTTCCACCCAACTTTTTTCTTTAAAGCAGTTTGAATAATCTTACCATCTATAACAGTTACTCTATATGAATCAGAATCAATAAACTCCTGCGCAATAATAGGTAACCTTTCATTACCCTTTTTCCAAAAATGTTTAATTATTCTTATTGCTTCATTCATATTATTCGCTTTTTCAACAAATTCTCCTCTTTCTCCATTAACTCTTTTCAAAACAACAGGCCAATGATTAAAATTATTGAGCTGATTTTTTACACTATTAAGATCCAAAGATAATAGAATAGTTATAGGAGTAGGTATATTGTTTTTAGCACATTGTATAAAGAACAGCCACTTATCTTCAGGAAATTCATAAATTTTTGAGGGTTCAGTAACCTTTTTTCCTAAAATTTCAAGAGTTTTAACAATTTCTTCTGCAAGAATAAACCCACTATCATTAAAGATTATATCACATTTTTTTGCTTTTTCTTCGATTTCTTTTTGAACTATTTCAGAAGAAATATTAAATGGCAAAAGTTCTACATTCATTTTATTAGCAATTTTAAAGAATTTTTTGTCTTCACTAATGGGAATTTTACTGTCTGTGATATATCCCATCACTATTTTTTTCATAATTCTATACACAGAAATTGTTATTTAAATCTTCCTTTTTAACACAAAATCCTTATTTTTTTAAAAAGTGAAAAATAGAAATATATAAAAGGTTATTCAAATTCCCCCTTATAGGCAAATAAGTTTTGGGGGGATCAATATAACTGAATTCGTAAGATGTCCGGATTTGTATTCTACAATAACTACACTGAAAGAGAGTTTTGGTTATACTGATAAAGAGATAGGAATACTTTTTACCGCTGCTGTGTTTTCTTCAGACCGTAGACCGCTAAAGCATCTTAATCTGTCAACTACTAACTCAAGTAGAAGAGAAAATTTAAAAAGAGTTCAAACTCAAGTAAGAAATTATTTTACAGAATTAAAGGTTGAACTAAAATTTCCTCAACTCAGTAAAACGATAAAAGAATCTGGAGAGGAACTAGATCATGATTCTGCAATAGATTATATAAAAAGAAATTCGGTTTCATCTGCAATGGAGTTAATCGATTCTACACAAGATGTTTCTGGCCAGAATAATATAGATGGTGTATTAAAACGGTTAACAGAATCTGTTTCGTTTGATGATATTGGAAGAAAAGTTCAACAAGGATCTGAAATATATCATAGAAAAAATCCAAATCCAAACTATCCTATACCATACAAACTTTTTATGGAACATGAGAATATACTTGCTCATCTGATAAGATAAATTTTTAAAAAAAAGAGGGTAATAATGATAGTAAAACACAAAGTAATAGATACAAATGTACTTCTTTTAGATACTAGTTCTTTGATGAGTTTTATGTCTCCAAATCAAGAAGATAGGGTGATAGTATACATACCTTTACCAGTTATTAGGGAACTTGATCAGTTTAAGAATGAAGATACAGATAGGGGAAAGGCAGCAAGGGAAGTAATCTCTCAATTAGTTTATAATCTAAGGGTTGAACATGGCGGTGATTTAGTTTCGGGAATTAAAATAAATCCAAATTATGTGGTAAAATCATTAAATTTTTTGCCATTACCAAAAACTTTGGATCAATCTGTTTCAGATGATTTAGATGGACTAATATTAAAACTAACACATCAATTACAACAAAACGTTCCTGGTGAAGATTTAGAACTAGTCACAAATGATGGTTCACTAATATTGCAAGCAGAATCTTTAGGTATTCCTGCAAACCATTGGAAAAAGGGAGAAATAGTTAAACAAGAAGATGATATTTATAAAGGATGGATGGAGATAGAAGTTCCACAAGAGTTAATAGATTTGATCTATCGAACAAAATCATCTGTTGTTCCCCTAGAAGAATTTCTTAGACTATCTGGACTAGGCCCAAAAACACAAATATTTCCAAATGAATATTTTGTTTTAAGAAGCAATCCATCTAGTTCTGTTCTTGCTAAATATGTTTATGAAAAAGGCGTAATGAGGTTGAGAGATTATAAATTTGATAAAATTGCTCCAAAGACTAGTGAACAATCTTTTGTAATGGATGCACTTCATGATCCAAATATTCATGCAGCCTTTATTTTTGGGCCCGCAGGTACAGGTAAAACATTTTTAAGTATTAATGCAGGGTATGAACAAGTAATTCCTTCTGAAGGAGAAAAGAGTATGAAAAGAATGCCAATGGACAGACTATTTATTACTCGGCCAATAGTGCATGATGCAAATGAAATTGGTTTTTTGCCCGGAAGTCAAGATGAAAAATTAGCTCCTTGGTTGATGCCAATTTATGATAATCTTTTGAGGGTATGTGAAATTCACGGATTAACTGATGAATTAGATAGTTTAAGAAAAGCAGGACATATTGTAGTTCAAAATTTAGATACTGTAAGAGGAAGAACCCTTCCCAATATTTATTTTGAGGTAGATGAATCACAAAATTTAACAAGGTCTCAAGCAAAAACACTAATTACCCGTATGGGGAATAAGAGCAAGATAGTTTTTACTGGGGATCTTGAACAAATAGGACAAAAAGGAATAACTAGACTTAACAACGGGATGGTTTTTTTAAGTGAATATATGAAAAACTCTCCTCTCACTGCAACTGTTTACATGACTAGTGCAAGTTGTGTTAGAAGTCCTTTAACAAAAGAAGCATTGCGATACCTTCCTTAAACTTTTTTGTGCAAAGCCCACCAAACCGAAATATTTATATACTTCTTGTGTATACACCAAGTCTACACTAAAATGAAAGACATATTTGACACAAATGTTTTATGTAACAAATGTAACATAAAAACAAACAAGGCTGCAATTTTAAAAGATGGGTTTAGACTTAGATATTTTGAATGCCCAAAATGTACACAAAGATGGTATCATCCAAGTGATATAAAAGAATATGAAGAGTTCAAAATATTAAAACAAAGAATTTTTTCAGTTAAGCTTAGAATGGTAGGAAATAGTTTTTCAGTTACAATACCTAGAGAGATTATAGAATTCGAAGAAAGATTTACCCAATTAGAAAAAGAAATTGATCAAATAATGAGGCTTTCTTTAGACGAACCAGGAAAAATATGTTTATATTTCAAGAAGGATTTGGAGGAAGAAAATGGCAAAGAACGGTAAAGAAGTAGAACTTAGAGTTATGGAAGCAATGCATGAAGAAGCGTACAAAGGAATTATTAGAATTGATTCTCAAGACATGAAAGAAATTGGAGTTAGACCAGGAGATATAGTAGAGATAGAAGGAGCTAGAAAAACTGTCGGCATAGTAGACAGAGCGTATCCAACTGATGTAGGTGAACCAGTTATTAGAATGGACGGTATTATGAGAAGAAACGCTAAAACTGGAATAGGTGAACAAGTAAAAGTTAGAAAAATAGATGTTAAAGAGGCAAAAAAAGTTATGATTGCTCCTTCACAAAAAGGAATTGTAATACAAGCAGATTCAGAAGCAATAAAAAGAAATCTTCTTGGAAGAGTAATTGTTAAAGGAGATATTATTCCATTAGGCGGAACAACAAGAAGATCAAAAACATTTAGAGATTCTGGAAGTCCTTTTGATATATTTCAACATATTGAAGAATTAATGGAAGGTATGAACACAGGTATTATGGGTCAAATGGGATCTATAAAATTTGTAGTGGTAGATTCAACACCAATTGGTGCAGTTATAATAACTGAAAATACAGAATTAAAATTAAGTCCAAAAGCAGTTGAAGTAACTGAAGAAACAAGAATTGCTCCAGATGTAACTTATGAAGATATTGGTGGGCTATCAGAAGAAATAAAGAAAATTAGAGAAATGGTAGAACTTCCAATGAAACATCCCGAATTATTTATCGCATTAGGTATAGATCCTCCTTCAGGGGTTTTATTACATGGTTCTCCGGGTACAGGTAAAACATTACTAGCTAAAGCTGTAGCAAATGAAGCAGAAGCTAATTTTATGTTAATTAATGGACCAGAAATTATGAATAAATTTTATGGTGAATCTGAAAAAAGAATAAGACAAATATTTGAAGAGGCAGCAGAAAAAGCACCATCAATTATTTTTATTGATGAAATTGATGCTATTGCACCGAAGAGAGAAGAAACTCATGGAGAAGTTGAAAGAAGAGTTGTAGCTCAGCTATTAACAATGATGGATGGTTTGAACAAACGTGCAAATGTTGTTGTTATAGGTGCAACTAACAGACCAAACTCATTAGATGAAGCATTAAGAAGGCCGGGAAGATTTGATCGAGAAATTGTATTTGGTGTTCCAGACCAAAAAGGAAGATTAGAAGTATTAAAAATACATACTCGAAATATGCCATTAACTAAAGAGGTTAATCTGGAAGAAATTGCAAGAATAACTCATGGATTTGTTGGAGCAGATTTATCTGCATTATGTAAAGAAGCAGCTATGAGTGTATTAAGAAGAAATTTACCAGAACTTAATTTAAAAGAAAAAGAAACAATACCTAAAGAATTTTTAGCAAAACTGAGAATTACAGAAAAAGATTTTAAAGAAGCATTAAGATTAGTAAGACCTTCTGCAATGAGAGAGGTTTTAGTTGAAAAACCAAATGTTAAATGGACAGATATTGGTGGTTTATTAGGAGTAAAACAAGAATTAAATGAAGTTATCGAATGGCCTATAAAACATGCAGACGCTTTCAAGAGATTAGGAATTAAAGCTCCAAGAGGGGTCTTATTATACGGTCCACCGGGTACAGGTAAAACATTACTAGCTAAAGCAGTAGCAAGCGAAGCAGAAGCTAATTTCATTTCAATTCGTGGTCCTGAGTTAGTATCTATGTGGGTAGGGGAATCTGAAAAAGGAATAAGAAAAATATTTGAAAAAGCAAGACAATCTGCCCCAACAATAATTTTCTTCGATGAAATTGATGCTATCGCCACAACAAGAGGATTTGAAAATGGAACAAGGTCAACAGAAAGAATGGTAAATCAATTATTAACAGAAATGGACGGTTTAGAAGAATTAAATGATGTCGTGATAATAGCGGCAACAAATAGACCGGATTTAATTGATCCTGCATTATTGAGGCCAGGAAGATTTGATAGAATTATAATGTCGCCAATTCCAGATAAGGAATCAAGAGAACAAATATTGAAAGTTCATACAAAAAATATGCCACTTGGTAAAGATGTTAATATAACATTACTGGCAGAAAAAACACCTTTCTTTACGGGTTCAGATATTTCAGCTTTAGTAAAAGAAGCAGCAATGCTTGCATTAAGACAAGATATTAATGTGAAAGAGATTACGATGAAACATTTTAATGAAGCTCTAAAGAAAGTTCAAGCCTCAGTAAATGAGCAAGACATAGAGAAGTACAAAAAAATAGAAGAACAATTTTTAAGAACTGCAAGAGGTGCAGCAATAAGACAAGCCCATGCATATATGGGTTAGTTTTATAAACCTCTTTTTTCATTATTTTAATATGGCCAAGAAAAGAAAAAAAATTTCAGAATCGAGAGCAATTTTATGTTTAATCTTAAATATAATACTCCTTCCTGGTTTAGGTAGTTTAATAGGCAGAAGAAAAAAAGAAGGGGTATGGCAATTAATAATATTCATAATCGGATTACCATTAATATTAATTTTAATTGGAATACCAATGGTTATTGGAGCATGGATTTGGGGAATCGTTACAGGTGTAGATTTACTTGAAGAATCCGTTTAATTTATTTTCTATTTCGTCTAAACTTTTAATCTTTGATAATTCAGTTCTAAATTGATTACTTCCTCTTAATCCTTTGGTGAAATAAGTAACATGTAATTTAATATAATTCAAACTTGGTTTGTACTTCTTTACTAATTTTAAATAATCAAAAACTATTTTTTCAGGATTTTCTTTTTCGTAACCTCCATTTTTTAAATATTGTTTAACTTGTGTAAATATATATGGATTTTTTGAAGCAGCTCTAGCAATCATAACATAATCACATTCAGTTTCAGAAAACATTTTTTTAACATCTTCCGGTTTATTTATTCCACCATTTCCTATAACTGGAATACTCAATTTTTCTTTAACTTTTTTTATTAAACCCCAATCAGGATTTCCACTTTTCAATTGAACTCTTGTTTTAGGATGTACAATAATCATACTTGCACCATTATCTTCAATTATTTTAGCAATCTGTAAAATATTAATTGATTTGTCATCCCACCCACTTCTAATTTTAACTGAAACTGGTTTTTTTGTAGAACTTACTAAAGTTTCAACAATTTGTTTTACTTTTTCAGGATCTTTTAAAAGCGCAGCTCCACATCCAGAATTAACAATCTTATGTATTGGGCATCCCATATTAAAATCAACAACATCTGCTTTTTTAGAAACAATTTTTACAGCTTTACTAATATCTTCTAAATTATTTCCCATTAACTGAACTGCAATAGGGTTTTCATTTTTTTGAACATTAAATAATTTATTTTTTTCATTTCTAGCTAAGGCACTAGAAGAAATCATTTCTGTCCAAGTTAATCCTGCACCATATTTACTACATAATATTCTAAAAGCAGGATCATTAACTTCGGCCATTGGTGCTAAAAAAACTTTAGATTTAAATCTCATTTTGTAGTTACAGTTTTACCAACTATTACTGTATGCTCATGTTGACTTACTAAACAATTTTCTTTTTTTTCAGGAAGAGTAGAATATTCATGTAAAATTCCTTCTCTTTTTAATGCATTAATCCCAACACTTAACTGTAATTTATTAAAAGGCAAATTTCTTCTAGCAAAAGGCAATGTTTTATACTTTTCATAAGCAAATTTTAATATTTTTCTCGCATTTATATCTCTTACATTTTTATTAATAACAACTTGATAAATTTCAGAAAGTTTTCCATCATAAATCAAACCTGCACCAGAACTAGCAAAAGGTTCTATTGCAATTATTTGTCCTTCCTTTAGTTTATTTTCATCTCCATTATCAAAATTAGGTATACTTGGTTCAGTATGTATTTTCCATCTATCCAAACCATGCCCTCCAAGATTTCTTATTGGACTAAATCCTAAAGAAGTTATTTCTTCATGAATAACTCTTCCAATTTCTCTAATTTTAACACCAGGTTTTGTAATTTCTAAAGCAACATTTAATGCATTTTTACTTGCTTTTAATAATTTTTCATTGTTTCCCAAATCAACAGTTACTGCAGTGTCTCCAATTGCACCATTAACATGTACACCAATATCTAACTTGGCAACATCTCCTTCTTTAAATTTGAAGTCATTATCAACTAATGGATTATAATGCGCAGCTATATTATTAATTGAAATCTGTGTTGGAAAAGCTAATTTACCATTTAATTCGAAAACTTTAGCTTCAATTTTTTTAGTTACTTCTAAATGAGATTCTCCAATTTTTATTAATTTTTTCCCATATTCTCTTGCTTGAGAAGCAATTTCCCCAGCTTTTATCCAATCATCCATACAAAATAATAAATAATAAATCTTTAAAAACCTAACCAATTATATAATATTCATGAAAGGGTTCGTTATTAGTTCCACTTACAGAATAATTGACAATAAATCATATGTTTTACTATATGGTAGATTAGAAAACAATCACTCTTTTTTAACTATGAATAGTTTTAAACCTTATTTTTTTATAGAAACTAAAAATTTAGAAAAAGCAAAAAAAATAGGTAATTTTGAATCAGAAAAAACAAAACTAACTAATTTTGAAAAAGAACCAATGACCAGAATAATCTTAGACTTGCCAAAAGAACTTCCAGACTTACGTTCCAGTTTTGAAGAAGCAAAAATAAAAAATTATGAATCGGATATTAGATTTCCTATTAGATTTTTAATAGATAATAAAATTCAATCTTCCATAGAGGTAGAAGGAGATTATGAACTAAAAAAAGAAGGGATAGATAGATTTTACAAAGAACCAGAATTAAAAAGAGCAGAATATACACCAAAAAATCTCAAAGTTTTATCTTTTGATATAGAATCTGATAAAAAAGGCAAAAAAATATATTGTATCTCTTTATATGGTCACAATTATAATAAATCTTTATTGCTTTCGACTAAAAAGATAGATAATGCTATTTCATGTAAAACTGAAAAAGAATTACTTGAAGAATTTCAAAAAGAAGTTTTAGATTTTGATCCAGATATTATCACAGGATGGAACGTTATTGACTTTGATTTACAATTTTTAAAAGATAAATTTAGCAAATACAAAGTACCATTTATTTTGGGTAGAGATAATTCTTTTTCAAAATTAAGAATAGAATCAGATTTTTTTAGGACAAGCAAGGCAGAAATTTCAGGGAGAGTTGTTTTAGATGGTATTGATCTAATAAAATCTTCTTTCATAAAATTAGAAAATTATAAACTAGATACGGCAGCGAAGAAATTATTGGGTAAGGGAAAATTAATCGAAACAATAGGTCACGAAAAGTATGATGAAATAGATAGATTATACAAAGAAGATCAAAAAAGATTAATTGAATATAATCTATTGGATGCAGAATTAGCTTATAGAATTGTAAACGAAGCAGATTTAATCAATCTAGCAATACAGCGTTCATTATTAACCGGAATGACTTTAGATCGTGTTAATTCATCAATAGCATCCTTAGATTATTTATATCTTCAAAAAGCACGTTCACATAATTTGGTTTGTCCAACTTCATTTTCAGAAGATAGAGAATCAAGAATTAAAGGGGGGTTTGTTAAAGAATCAATTCCAGGCATTTATGATAATATTATAGTTTTAGATTTTAAATCGTTATACCCTTCAGTTATAAGAACATTCAATATAGATCCAACCTCCTTTTCTGAGAACAAAACCAAAAACTCAATAGAATCTCCAAACAAAGCATATTTTATTAATGAAGAAGGGATCTTACCAGAAATAATTGAAGAGCTATGGCGAGCTAGAGAAAAATCAAGAAAAGAAAAAAATGAATTATCAAGATATGCTATAAAAATACTTATGAATAGTTTTTTTGGAGTTTTAGCCAATCCTTCTTGTAGATTTTATAATTTAAAAATAGCCAATGCTATCACTCATTTTGGTCAATATTTAATCAAAAGAACTGCAAAATTAGTAGAGGAAATGAATTACAAAGTAATTTATTCAGATACTGATTCTTTGTTTATAGACACAAATTCAAAAACACCAGAAGATGCAGAAAGAATAGGCAAACATTTAGAAAAACAAATTAACGAATTTTATAAAAAAACAATAAAAAAGGAATACAACCGAGAAAGTCATTTAGAATTAGAGTATGAAAAATGTTATATTAGATTTTTAATGCCAAAATTACGTGGCAGTGATTCTGGAGCTAAAAAAAGATATGCAGGTATAATAATTAAAGAAGGTAAAGAAGAATTACAATTTGTAGGTTTAGAATTTATTAGATCTGACTGGACAAATGCAGCTAAGAAATTCCAAGAAGAATTGCTGGATAGAGTATTTCATAAAAAAGAAGTTACAATTTTTGTTAAGAACTTTGTAGACAATTTAAAATCTGGCAAATATGACAAGGATTTAATTTATAGAAAGTCTTTGAGAAAAGGTTTAGAAGGATATTCCGTAAGTCCTCCTCATTTGAAAGCCGCTAAAAAATTAAAAAAATTAGATTCAGATATTATTGAATATTACATAACTTTAGACGGCCCAGAACCAATACAAGAGTTAAAACATAAAATTGATTATGAACATTACATAAAAAAACAGATTAAACCAATCGCAGACGCAATTTTAGAATTTTATAACACAACCTTTGACGATTTGATAGAAGGAACAAAACAGACTTCTTTATTTAGCTTTAAGAAGTAATTCAAAACTTTTATAAGAATTAACTATACTACTTTTCATAATGGGAGTTGCAATAACAGAATTATTACCAAAGAAAGAAATTACTTTGCAAGAATTATATGGAAAAAAATTAGCTGTAGACTCATCTAATGTTTTATATCAATTTCTAGCTTCAATTAGACAACAAGATGGCACCCCTTTGATGGATAACCAAGGAAATATAACTTCTCATTTAATGGGTTTATCCACAAGAATTCCAAATTTAATGGAACAAGGTATTAAACTTTGTTTTGTTTTTGATGGTAAACCCCCAGAAATGAAATATAGAGAATCCAGAATAAGAGAAGAAAGAAAAGAAATAGCAGAAACTAAATATCAAAAAGCAAAAGAAGAGAGAGATATTGATTCTATGTCCAAGTACAGTAAACAAACAATTAGACTAACAAAAGAAATAAGAGAAGAATCTAAAGAGTTTATCAAAGCTTTAGGTTTACCAATTATTCAAGCACATTCAGAAGCAGAAGCCCAAGCAGCTTTTTTAGCTGAACAAGGTGATGTTTATGCTATAGTCTCACAAGATACTGATTCTTTATTATATTCTGCTCCAAGATTAATAAGAAATCTTACAGTTTCACAAAGAAGAAAAGTAAAAGGAACATATATTAAAGTTAATCCTGAAGTTATAGAACTAAAAGAAGTTCTTTCGAGTCTAAATATAAATCAAGATCAGTTATTGGCATTATCTATCTTAGTTGGTACAGATTATAATCCTGGGGGAGTTCACAGAATTGGTCCAAAAACTGCATTAAAACTTGTGCAACAATACAAAGACTTTGACACCATATTCTCTAATGTTCAAGCTGAATTTAACTGGAAAAAGGTTTATGCAACTTTTAAAAATATGCCAATAATAAAAAATTATAGACTAAAATGGACAGAACCAGATTATGATAAATTAACTAACATTTTAGAAAAACATGATTTTGCGCAAGAAAGAATAAATAAATTGATGGAAAGATTGCAACCTAAAAAACAAAAGAATTTAGATAAATGGTTTAACTAAAATATTTAATAACGTCCATGTGTATCTTTCATACGTCTTAATTCATCTTCTCTGTTATCCCCTCTTTGTTCTTCTTGAACATCATTGTTATAATCTCTTTTTTCACGTTTGAACCAATTTTTTAATTGTCTCTTCTGTCCCTTCAGTAATTTTACTATTTTATCTATATTACCCTTAGCTCTATGTGAATTTTTAAGTTCTAAATCTCTTTTAGCTTCATCCGACCTTTTGAACAAATCAATGTCTACTTTGATCATCTTTTTTGCTCTTGGATCACCAGGTGTTAATCCAAGTTTTGCCATATCAAGTTTTAAAGATCTTCTTGCTCTTGCTAATGCGTCATCTATATCTGCTTTTATATTATGCGCATTTTGAGCGTAATTTGGATCATGCTTATCTGGTAAATTTTTTATTCTTTTTGCTATTTCTTCAAAGTCTCTAATTTCTTGATAATATAATACATTTTCTTTTTTGTAATATTTCTTTTCTTTCCTTAAATCATCTCTTGCGTTCATAATCTCCTTAGATTGATCTGCATGTTCCTGTGCAACTTCAGAAGTTAATCTATGAGGCCCCTTTACAAATCCAAACCAAGCGAGTGCAATTAAAAAAAGAATGGCAACTATAAAAAACAAGACCATACTAAATCCTACCAAACTTACAAATACCACGCTCACTCCAGACATAGTCGCACCAATAAATGAACATATAATTGAAAGTATAACTATAGCAGTCCTATTGTCTGCAATAAACTTAATTCTTTGAAATAAAAGGAACCAGATTGTATACAAAAAGAAAAGGACACATAAGAATACCCATAATTCAACTCCACCACTCCTCAAAATATTTACCGGTGTAGTAAGTATACTATTCAAAGTTTCTTGTACATCAAATCCTTTACTAGCAGCACTAACAAACGGAATTAAGAATAAAGTTAAAAACCCTAAAATATTTTTCTTCATGTTTATTGTCTCCATGCACCAATGAATAGGTAACCTGCATATATTATTAAAATTATCTGTAATGCAATATCACTTAAATTAAAGTTAAATGGAATCCAACTTACACCAAAGTACATTAATAACAATAGTAAACCAAATGCCATAAATATTAGACTCAACAAGACTTTCCCAGCTTTACCTAGCATAGCAGTAAAACCTTCTATTAATATCAAAAAGCCCAAAACAACTATTAAAACTCTCAATAAAACACCTTCAAAAGTAAGATTAATTGATAAAAAGTCAAAGAAAGGCATTAAGCCAACAACTAAAAATAATAATCCTCCAAGGAAATACCACCAGCTCTGTGGGCTCATCCAATCACCTTTTTTATTAAGCATAAATAAACAATTTACTAAGTAATATTTAAATATATCGGAATAACACAAATCATTATGTTATTTTGTAAAAAAAAGTCATTAAGTCCTGAAGATATTAAAAAAATCCCAAAATCTTTTGAAATAGTGGGTTCAATTTTGATTTTTTCAAATTTTCCAAATGAGTTAAACAAAAAATTAGTTGGAAACTATCTACTAAATAAATTAAAAAATATAAAAACAGTTGCAATAAAATCAAAGTTCTACTCCGGAAAATACAGAACTCCAAAACTAAAAATAATAGCTGGTATTAAATCAAAAGAAACAATACACAGAGAAAATGGAATTTTATTAAAAGTCAATCCAGAAGAAGTTTATTTTTCAGCAAGAACTTCAACCGAAAGGTTAAGAATTGCAAAATTAGTAAAAAAAGATGAATCTGTTCTAGTAATGTTTTCTGGTGCAGCACCATTTCCACTAGTAATTTCTAAACATTCTAAAGCAAAAGAAATTTACGGAATAGAAATTAATTCTTTAGGCCATAAATACGCCCAAGAAAATGTAAAATTAAATAAATTAAATAATATTAAATTATTCCAAGGAGATGTAAATAAAGTTCTCCCTATTTTAAACAAAAATTTTGACAGGATTATAATGCCTCTACCAAAAAATTCAGAAGAATATTTAGATTTAGCAAAAGAATATCTAAAAAAGAAAGGAAAAATACATATTTATATTTTTGAGAAAGAAGAAAATTTCGAGAAATTAAAAGAAAAATATTCAAACAAATTCAAAGTTAAATTAGTAAAAGCAGGTTCACCATCGCCAGGAACTTACAGAGTATGTTTAGATTTACAATCCAAGCTCTAGTAATTCTCTTGCTTTCAAATGCACAGCTGTCGGAGATTCTCCACCATGCCATGTAAATCTCGGTTTAACATTCATTGGGTAAATTCTTTCAGAATTATCATCAAGTATTATAGCAGATCCGCTAGTTCTTGGTAAATTATTAATATATTTTTGAATATCTGCCAACATATAAGTTTGCATAATATTATTTAGTGCGTCAATATCCTTTTTTGCAGTAATTCTATGACTAATGACAATATCTGATTGTGTTATAACATCTTTATGAATTTCACCAGGTTGCTGTGTAGCTAAAACCATAGAAATTCCTGGTTGTCTTCCTTCTCTTAAAAGTTGAATTAAAGCGTCACTTGCTCCAGTTTTCCCTTCCGCAGGCAAGAATTCATGTGCCTCATCAATTAAAATCCAAACCAATGGCATTTCTTCTTTATTTTTAATTTCTTTTTCAAAACCAAAAAAGCTAGTTCCTGCTTCTATACTTTTCATCTCTTCAATTTTTCTAGAAATCATTCTTTCATTTAATAGTTTTTTACAAATTATTCCAGTAGCTAAATTTTTTATTCCCCAACTACTAGAAGTATGACTATAACAGCTTATATCAATAATACTGACTCTCCCACCTTTAACTAAATCTTTTATTTCTGTTCCTTTTTTACTAAACAAACCCCAACCTTCTGCAGCTAAAAACCTATTAATTGTTGCATCTCTAATATCTTTCTCAATAGTATGATCTAAATTTATTTCATTTATAATATCTATAATTCCATAATCTTTATTTTCCAAACCACCAATTGTTTTTTCAATAGTTACTCCAATTGGATGTATTAAATCAACCCCAAACACATTAGCCCAATCACTGGCATCTAACTCAGACGTTTTAATTTTTAATGGATAATCAACTAAAATCCCTTTATCTTTATATTCTTTAAAATGTCCTTCTGGAATATAAACATCAATATTATCTAATTTCCTAGGTTTCATCCCCCAACCCATCAATAATTGTTCTTCTTTTTGATTAGGATATTTCATCGTCCAAAATATCCCCATAGTGTCAAAAATTAAAATACTAATATTTTGTGCAATTTCTTCAGGTAATAAGGACATTTCCTCTGCCATTACACCAAGAGTATAAGACTTTCCACTACCCCTCTTGCCATCTATAAGCACAACATGCGCTCTAGCAACATCCATTAAAATATTACTACTCATAGAAATAGTTTGTTCCATCTTAACATAATGTCTACCTAAAAAAATAGTTCCTTTTTCGCCATATCTTTTTTTATCCTTTGCAGATCTCCCAATAACTATATTATGTTGCATACTAATTTAGTAATTCTTCTTGTTTTTAAAATTATTTAAATTAAAAATGATGAAAACTTACATCACATTTAGACATTTTTTTATAAAAATCTAGGTTATGATTTAAAATCTTGGTTTCAAATAAAACCATATTCATCCCTTCCCAAAATAAGAACCATATCATTATTTCTACTAACCGAATTGGATAATCTGTCAAAGCACCATAATTAGGTATTATACTACCAAAATAAACCAGAATAAAAAGTAAAATTAATCCAGTTAATGCAACGAAAACTCCTTTTTTGATTATTTTTCTTTTTTCTTCTTTTACAATATCATAATGATGTTTAAAATGATGTTCTAATCTATTTTTTATAATTTTTTCATCATTCAACTTCCTTTTGCTTTTTTGAAGAAGCAATTTCAAAGAAATTTTATCAAAAGGTTTATCTCTAGCCGCTCTTTTCAATTCATCCAAAAAATCACTAGAAACCGCCTTTTCTTGATAAGGTCTAGGGTCAAAGTCGGAAAATAAATCATTATATCCATCTAGCCATAAACTTATTTCAGAAGCATATTTGAACTTATAACTAGTCTTCATAATCTTAATTCAAATCTTTTATTTTTAATTCTTTCTATTTCAAGTATATAAAAATTTATAAACCCCCTAGACTGACTTGTAATTCCATGTTCATAGATCAGCTAAAAACGGTGTTTTATTTAGGTATACTTTCCTTTATATTTTTAATAATTGGATTTGCTATAGGGGGGAATACAGGAATAATAATAGCCTTAATCTTTTCTCTAATTATCAATACAATTTCTTACTGGTATTCTGACAAAATTGTTTTAAAAATTTATAATGCTCACCACGCAGAATATTCTCAATATACAAGACTACATGATATTGTTATTGATGTTTCAACCAGAGCTTCAATACATAAGCCTAAACTGTACATTATAAACTCTCAGACTCCAAATGCCTTTGCAACTGGCAGAAATGAAAAAAATGCAACAATAGTTGTAACCGAAGGAATTCTAACCTTGTTAAATGATCAAGAATTAAAAGCAGTTATTGCACATGAGATAGCTCACATAAAGAACAAAGATTTACTAATCTCAACTGTATCAGTAGTTATAGCCAGTGCCATAGCATATATTGCATTATTAGCTAGAATCGTAACTTTTAGTTCACCAGATGAAAATAATTCACCCGGTTTCTTCGAGTTATTACTCTTAACTTTAATCGCACCAATATCTGCCACAATTTTAAGATTAGCAATTTCGCGTTCTAGAGAATATGTTGCAGATGATACGGGTGCAAAAATAATTAAAGATGCAGACTCTTTATCAGAAGCAATTATAAAGATAGAAAATTCCCCAAAAATAAAATCAGGAAATCCTGCATCAGCCAATTTATTTATAGTAAATCCTTTTTCAGGAAAAACAATAATGAAATTATTAAGCACACATCCATCAACAAATGAAAGAATAAAAAGATTAAGAAAACTATCCTTTAATTAATTTCTTTTTCCAAAAAAACTTGACAATAAGGTAAAATTTCTTTCAAAGCTTTTTTACTCGAGACATGGCACTCAGAAGATATTTTATCTACTAAAACATCTCTTTTTGCATATTTCATTTTTGATTTCCAAATTTTTAAAATTCTTTTTGTAGGTTCATAGCTAACAAAACCCTTTTTATTCTCTAACTTGCTCATAGCAATCGCAACAGACATAAAATATTTTTGATAAACTAAAAATCTCCAATATTGCCTTCTTATTATTCTTCCATTAAACATATCAGATTTTGATAAACTATCATAAGCATTTTTTAGTTCAATACCCTTATACTCTTTTGGTAAGTTTTCATCAATCCATAATTTGATATCATTAAACTCTAAATTAGTATTATCAAAAGAATCTAATATTGCTTTAGAATTCTTGCCTTTGAAAATAAGAGTTAATAAATTATGAATATGTTCTTCTCTATTTCTATCTCCAATTCCTTCTAAGTCTTCACTTTTTACTTTTTTTCTACCATAAGATATTAAATAAAAATCATTTATTGCTGACCTCAAATCACCACCAGCACTATTAGAAATTGTTTTTAAATCTTGATCAGAAATTAATATTTCTTCACTATCTGCAATTTTCTTCAATACCCTAAAAATATCCAAATAATTTAATGCTTCAAATTCAATCATAATTGATTTGCTTCTTAACGAAGATAGTTTTTTTTCCCAAGGGTCATTAGCAGTCATGATTATTGGAAATGAACTTTTATCTAATAATGTAGCCAATGCCTGTGCGCCACCACGATCATTGTTTCCAGACAAACCATCTATCTCATCAATTAAAATTATCTTTCCTTTTCCAAATAAACTATACTGATTCATTGCTTTACCAACCGTTTCATTTATCATCTCTTTATTTCTGAAATCACTAGCATTAACTTCTAAAATCTCTAAATCATAATTTTTAGATAAAGCATAAACTACTTCAGTTTTTCCGGTTCCAGTTGGGCCATATATCATTACCGCTTTTTTCTTACTCTTTTTAAAATTTTTAATAAATCCTTCTAATTTCATTATAGAACTAGTATTCCCAACAATTTCTCTTACAGAATTTGGGGCGTATTTTTTTGTCCACATTTTATATTGAAATAAAACTAGCAAGTAATGCTTCTAATTGGATATATTCATCACTACCTTCAACCATTCTAAATTCTATCTCACCGCATTTCTCTATCATTTTTACTTTTTTTAATTCATCAATTTTTAAATCCAAAACTTCTCTTTGTATTTGTTTTATTATATCTATTCCAGATAAACCGTGTTTTAACATAATGTCTAGTAATAATTCTCTGGATTTAACAAATTCGCCTGCCAAACTCATTTCCAAAACTTTTATAATTTCTTTTGGTTGAGCAAATGAAACAATATCATAAATTAACTTTTCATCAATCTTTTTACTTATAACTGAACAACTTTGCAAAATATTCTCAGCTTTCCTAGCATCACCATTACTTATATCATAAATTGCTTTAATCGCATCATTACTTATCTCTATTCCTTCTTTTTTTGAGATTTCTTTTAACAAAGAGTGAACATCTTCAACCTTTAAGGGTTGGAATCTAAAAACAGTACACCTTGACTGAATAGGATCAATAATTTTACTGGAATAATTGCAAGATAAAATAAATCTACAAGTATTAGAATAATTTTCCATTGTTCTTCTTAGCGCTTGTTGAGCTTCACTAGTCAAAGAATCGCATTCATCTAAATAAATAACTTTAAAAGGAACGCCCATAACAGACATAGTTCTAGCAAAATCTTTTACCTTATTTCTTATAACATCTATTCCTCTTTCATCAGAAGCATTTAATTCTAAAAAATTATTTTTCCAATCCTCACCAAATAATTCCCTTGCAACAATTAAAGATAATGTAGTTTTACCCACTCCAGCCGGTCCAGAAAATAAAAGATGTGGGATATTTTTTGAATCCACAAAAGCTTTAATTCTAGAAACTATCTTTTCTTGCCCTTTCATATCCGAAAATTTTTGAGGTCTATACTTTTCTACAAACATAAAACCGTAAATTCTAGTAGATTTATAAGAGTTTTGTAAGTACTTGGCAAGCAAAATCAGAAAGATTTAAATAATTTTCAGTTTCAACTACTTTATGACTAGCTTAATACAAATAAGGATTATTTCTATTATATGAGCTAGAACTGACTTTAAAGGTTCCACAATGGTAAGCTATTTAAATAAAAAACTAACACTGGAGAATAATAATGTATGATTTTAAATTAGTTGAGGAAGAAGTATTAAAATTTTGGGAAGATAACAAAATACATTCAAGAGTAAATAGAAAAAACATCAAAGGCAAAAAATTCTATTTTTTACAAGGTCCACCATATACTTCTGGAAAAATACATATTGGGCAAGCATGGAATAATTCTATGAAGGACCTAGTTCTTAGGTACAAAAGAATGAAAGGATTTAATGTTTGGGACCGAGCCGGTTATGATATGCATGGATTGCCTACTGAAAATGCGGTTCAAAAACAACTAAAAATAAAAGATAAATTAGAAATAGAAAAGTATGGTGTTGAAAAATTCATTAAAGAATGTATAAAATTTTCATCCAATAATGCCGAACAAATGGACAAAGACCTAACTCGTTTAGGTGTTTGGATGGATTTTGAAAATGCATATTGGCCCATAAAGAATGAATTCATGGAAGGTGAATGGTGGTTAATTAAACAAGCATACAACCAAAATAGATTATATAAAGGTAAAAAAATAATGCATTGGTGTGCAACTTGTGAAACTTCATTAGCAAAACATGAATTAGAATATAAAAATTTAGAAGATAATTCCATATTCTTAAAATTCAAAACAAAAGATAATAGATTTTTGTTAATATGGACAACTACTCCTTGGACAATACCTTTTAATTTGGCAGTAATGGTTAATCCAAACTTTGACTATTCTGAAGTTCAAGTAGAAAAAGAAAAATGGATACTGGCCACGGAGTTAGTCAAACCAGTAATGGAATTGTTCAATAAAGATTACAAAATATTAAAAACTTTTAATGGTGCTAAATTGGAAGGTTTAGAATATAAACATCCATTAGAAGAAGAAATTGATTATAATTCATTAAAGAAAAAATCAAAAAATATTCATACAGTAATATTATCAAAAGAATATGTGAATTTAGAAGCCGGTTCAGGATTAGTTCACTGTGCTCCAGGATGTGGCCCAGAAGATTTTGATGCATGCAAACCCTATAAAATAGATGCCTTTAATGAAATTGATGAAAAAGGTATTTTTAAAAATTGTGGGAAATTCAACGGGTGGAAAGCAAAGAAAGATGATAAAAAATTTATTGAAGAATTAGACTCATTAGGTAGTTTAGTTTTGCAAACTCCAGTTTCACATGAATATGCAACTTGTTGGAGATGTCATAATCCTGTAGTATTCAGATCAACTGAGCAATGGTTTATGAAAATAGAGGATTTAATTCCTAACATGCTTAAATTTAATGAAAGTGTAAAATGGCAACCTCCTTTTTTTAAAAAGAATTATGATAATTGGATCGAAAATTTGAAAGATAATGGAATCTCAAGACAAAGATATTGGGGATGTCCAATTCCAATTTGGGAATGTTCTAAATGCGATAATATAGAAGTGATAGGTAACTCTGAAGAATTAAAAAAATTAAAAGGAAAAGTTCCTACAGATTTACATAAACCATGGATAGATGCAGTTATATTAGAATGTCCAAAATGTAAATCAAAAATGCACAGGGTGAAAGATATTATTGACGTATGGATAGACTCTGGAACAACTTCATGGAACTGTTTATATTATCCTAAAAAAACAGAATTTTTTGATAAGTATTTTCCTGCAGATTTTATAATTGAAGCAAGTGAACAAGTCAAATTATGGTTTAGTATGTTACAAATATGTTCTGCTGTGGCCTTAGGAAAATCCTGTTATAATAATGTTTATTGTACCGGTATGATCTTTGATTATCAAGGAATAAAAATGTCAAAAAGTTTAGGAAACATAATCTCTCCTTATGAAATAGTCGACAAATACGGTGCAGATGTCTTAAGATATTATATTTGTGAAGTTCCAGCAGGAGTAGATATAAATTTTAGTTGGGAAGATGTAAAATTAAAGCAAAGAAATCTAAATATATTGTATAATCTATCAAGATTCATATCAGAATTAAAATTACAAACTAAAGAAGATAAATTAATGGGTTTGGAAGAAAGATATATAATTTCCAAAAAAAATTCAACAATAAAAAAAGTTACCGAACTAATAGAACAATATAGAATTGACGAAATTATAAGAGAAATAGAAAATTTATACTTAGATCTTTCAAGAGTTTATATTCAATTCACAAGAGACAAAGTAAATTCGGAACCCGGTAAAGTTTTACATACTGTTAATGAAGTTTACAAAGACGTATTAAAAATGTTTTCCATAATCTGTCCATTTATAACTGATAAAATCTGGATGGAATTAAAAGAAAAAGATTCAGTCCATCTTCAATCCTGGCCAACCTTCGATGAAAAAAAGATAGACACAAAATTAGAAGAAGAATTCAAATTTGTTATGCAAATAATAGAAGCAGGGATGAAAGAAAGAAATAAAGTTCAAATAGGATTAAAATGGCCTTTACCAAAAACAACTGTACATTCTGATAAAAAATTATCAAAAGAATTGCAAGAATTAGTTATGAGGCAACTAAACATAAAGAAATTAGAAATCAAAAAAGGAGAATTTAATTTAGTTCTTGATACAAAAATGACTAAGGAATTAGAAGAAGAAGGATTTGCAAGAGAAATAACAAGAAAAGTACAAGATATGAGAAAATCTCAAAACTTAAAAAAGCAAGATAAAATTAAATTGGCAATATTAACTCCAATAAATTTAACTAAATGGTCAGAAAATATAACTTCAAAAGTCGGTGCAATAAGTTTAGATTTTAAAGAAAAAAATTACAAAATTAAAGAAAAAGTTAAGGTAAAAGATAAAGAATTTATTATTTCTATAGAAATTATTAACTAATCAAGTACGACAGTTTATTTATAAAGATTTAAATAGTTTTCTCTAAACACTTATATACAAATAGTTTATACAAGGGGGAATAATTATGACGAAAATAACCATTAAAATTGTTAATATAGTTTGTTCTACTTCTTTAGAACACGATATACATTTGATCAAATTGGCTGAAACTTTATCTAACACAGAATATAATCCAGAACAATTTCCGGGATTAGTTATGAGGATTCGTGAGCCGAAAACATCAGCTTTAATATTTAGTTCAGGTAAAGTTGTTTGTACTGGTGCCAGATCTATGGCTAAGGTTAGAGAATCAATAAATCAAATAATTAAGGCAGTAGCTAAAATTGGAGTAAAAGTAACAATAAAACCAAAAATTACAGTTCAAAATATGGTGGCAGCTGGCGACATTTCTATGGATTTAAACTTGAACGAACTAGCAATGAAATTAGAGAACTCAGAATATGAACCGGAGCAGTTCCCTGGCTTAGTTTACAAGCTTCCAGGAACGCGTGCAACTTTCTTATTGTTCAGTAATGGGAAGATAGTTTGTACAGGTACAAAATCAGAAATAACCCTAAAAGAAGCAATAAACAAACTAGTTACTAATCTAAAAAAGTTAAAATGCACCCAAAGAAGCGATGCATAAGCTAATTGAAACAACTAGAAAAAGTTAAAATAATACCTATACTTTCCTTTTTTTGTTGGAGTGTTAAAAATTGCAAAAAGATTCAATTGTTCAAATAGATAAATTTAAAGAATTTATAGAGACAGTATACATCAAAGAAGTTCATAATGCTATAAAGAAAGGTCAAAAGGCACTAACTATAGATTTCTTAGATTTATCAAAATTTGATATTGAATTAGCTGAACAATTCCTAAATGAACCCGTAGAATCTTTGCAAAATGCAGAACTAGCCATAGATCAATTGGAGTTACCAAGTAAAAAAAATTTTAATATAAGATTTATTGGTCTTCCGCCTTCTCAAAAAAAAGCAATAAAAGACATAAGAGGAATAGATTTAGACAGCTTAATAGTCATAGAAGGTTTAGTAAGACAAGCCTCAGATGTAAGGCCCCAAGTAACTTCTGCTAAGTTTGAATGTCCTACTTGTGGGAATATATTATCAATACTTCAAATAGATCAAGCGTTTAGAGAACCATCAAGATGTAGTTGTGGCAGAAAAAGCCAGTTTAAATTATTAAAAAAAACTTTAGTTGACACACAAAGAATTGTTTTAGAAGAAGCTCCAGAAAATTTAGAAGGTGGCGCACAACCTAAAAGATTGCAAGTTTTTTTACAAGACGATTTAGTTGAGCCAAAGATGGAGCAAAAAACTACACCTGGAACAAGAGTCAAAATAACAGGAGTATTAAAAGAAATTCCTATAATGTTAAAATCTGGTGTAGCATCAAGAATGTTTGAACTCGCATTAGATGCAAATAATATTGAACAAATGCAAGAAAGTTTTGAAGATTTAGATATTAGTGAAGAAGAATTAGAAAAAATAAAAGAAATGTCAAGAGATAAAGAATTATTTAAAAAATTAACATTATCTATTGCCCCATCAATTTATGGTCACAAAGAGATAAAAGCCTCTTTATTATTGCAATTATTTGGAGGAACTAGAAAAGTAATGAAAGATGCTATAGTCAGAAGAGGTGATATTCATATTCTTTTAGTAGGTGATCCAGGTTCAGGAAAATCTCAGCTATTACAATTCATCTCAAAGTCGGCTCCAAAAGCAAGATATATTAGTGGAAAAGGTGCATCTGGTGCAGGTCTAACAGCAGCAGTTGTTAAAGATGAATTTTTAAAAGGTTGGAGTTTAGAAGCAGGTGCGATGGTTCTAGCTAATAAAGGAATATGTGCCATTGATGAATTAGATAAAATGTCTCCAGAAGATAGAAGCGCATTGCATGAAGCACTAGAACAACAAACAATTACTATTTCTAAAGCAAACATTCAAGCAACATTAAGAGCAGAAACAACAGTTCTCGCAGCAGCAAATCCAAAATTAAGTAGATTTGATCCGTACACACCAATTGCATCACAGATAGATTTACCTTCAACATTAATTAACAGATTTGACTTAATTTTTCCAATTCGTGACATACCAAACTTAGAAACAGATGATAGAATAGCAGGACACATATTAAAATTGTATCAAGATGAAAATGTATTAGAAAGACCAATCGAGTTATCAATAATGAAAAAATATATAGCATTTGCAAAAAGAACTATAAGACCAATACTTTCTGATGACGCTGCAAAAGAAATAAAAACTTTCTACGTAACTTTAAGAAATTCGGTTCAATCAGAAAGTGAAGTAAAACCAATTCCAATCTCTGCAAGACAATTAGAAGCAATAATAAGATTATCAGAAGCATCAGCAAGATTAAGATTATCTAATAAAGTTTCAAAAGATGATGCAAGATTAGCTATTAGTTTAACAAAATACTGTCTAACTCAAATAGGAATGGACAAGGAAACCGGCCAGTTTGATATGGATAGGTTTACTACAGGAATGCCAACTTCCGAAAGAAGCAAAATTATTTCAATAAAAGAAATAATAAATAGAATAGAAAGTGAAAAAGGTTCAAAAAGTTTACCAATAGAAGATATTTCAATGGAAGCAATGAACAAAGGCATAAGTGAAGATCAAGTTTTTGAAATAATAGAAAAATTAAAGAAAAGTGGAGATATCTTCGAACCAAAGAGAGGTTATGTACAAAAAATATAATGGCTAGCGCACAAATAAGACAAACAGCATATAAAGTTTGGATTTCTGATTTAATTAATGGAGAATATATTAATCCTGAAGGACAATGGGATCCAGGATATGTAACTATAAAAGAATCAAAAGTTTCTAGAGTGAATATAATCGCAAATGCAATAGATAAATATAAAAATGAAGATTCTACTTACATTTCTTTAACAATAGATGATGGTTCTGAAAATATTTCTCTAAAAGCATGGAATGAAGATACAAAAATTTTAAAGGAAATTGAAGTGGGGGATATGGTTTTAACCATAGCTAAAATAAAAGAATACAATAATAAAATATATTTAGTGCCTGAGATAGTTAGGAAACTTGATAAATCCGAATGGATGGTTTTAAGAAAAAAAGAACTTTTATCTGAATATGGTGAAAGAAAAAGAACAAGTGAGTTTAGAAAAGCAAATGAACAAGATGAACTCGAGCCAAACATTTTGCCAAAAGTTGTAGAAGAGACAATTTTTGAAGAGGAATCTTCAAATGTTCTAAGACAAAAACTTTTAAATATAATAGAAAAAAATGATAAAAGTGATGGAGCAGAGATAACTCATGTTGTCTCTGAATTAAAAATAAGTGAAGAAAAGGCACATAGTTTAATATATGATTTATTAAAAGAAGGAGAAATATTTGAAATCAAAACAGGAAGGTTGAAACTAATACAATGACATCATATGAAGAAATGGTAGACAAAGCAATAAAAAATTTACCTAAACGAGTAGAATCAAAAGAGAGATTTGAAATCCCTAAAGTAAAGGGGCATATAGAAGGAAATAAAACAATTATAACTAATTTTCAACAGATAGTTTCTGCATTCAGAAGGGAAGCAAGCCATCTTTTGAAATATTTATTAAGAGAACTAGCAACCCCTGGAATTATTGACAATTCTAGATTAATTTTGGGTAGAAAAATTAGTTCCTCACAAATTAATGATAAGATTGAAAGATATGCAAATGAGTTTGTAATATGTGTTGACTGTAAAAAGCCAGACACACAACTGATTAAAGAGGATAAGATATTGATTTTGAAATGTACAGCATGCGGTTCAAAACACCCAGTTAGGTCTAAAATATAAAATGGATACAATAAAACGAGATTATAATGAATTAATAAGAAAGTATAAATTGCCTAGTTTTGAAAAGCTTGATGAAGAATTTGAAATAAGAGCAATAGAGGAAAATAAATCAGGCAGACCAATTAAGGCTATATTGAGATTAATTGCAAATAAATTAAGATCATTTTTAGAATCTTTAGACTCTTTGATAAATCCAAATCCATCATCAGTATATTCAATGCTAGTAGTCAATAATATGAACGAAGAATTAAAAAAAGAAATATTTGATTTTTATGTTAAGATAGGCTCATTATACCAAAAATGTTTTTATTATGAATTAGAATCAGATGAAAAAACTGTTGAATTTATAAAATCTTTTTGGAAAGAATGGCCAGAATTAAAAGCAACACAAAAAAAATTCTTAAAAAAAGTTATAGATAATTGGGATAAAGAACCAGAAAAAAAGAAGGCAGGTTATCACGGATAATGTATGTAAAGATTCATATTACTGGAAACAGAACGATAACTGCAATTTGTGATGAAGAGTTAATAAACAAAACATTTTCTCAAGGAAAATTGATATTAGAAATTACAGAAAGATTTTACAAAGGAGAAATAATGAAAGAAGACAAAGTATTGGAATTAATGAATAACGCCACAAATTTAAATATTGTAGGAAAAAAAGCAATAAAACTAGCAATAAAAAATAATATAATTAATAAAGAAAATGTAATATTAATACAAAACATACCTCATGCACAGGTGTATCAAATATGAAAAGAAGATATTTTCCAACAAAACCTTATCAAGCAAAAATACAAATAAGGCCAGCAAATTTAAAAGTTTACTCTTTTATAAAATCTCAACTAAAGAAAGATAATAATCAAATCACAGAAATTTTTGAATTAAAAGAAGGCATAGACATTTATGTTGCTTCTTCACATGGTGTTTTTGGAATATGTAAAAAGTTTAAAAGAGTCTTTAAAGGAGAAGTAAAAACAACAACATCTTTAACCACACTAGATGTACAGGCAGGAAAAAAAGTACATAGATTAACGGCTTTATTAAGATGCAAAGAACCAGAAGAAGATATATCAAAACCTTTATAAAAGAAATTCTTACTCTTTATTCTTATGATTCCTTTAAAACCTAAAAGAAGATTTGATCAACATAAACGTCCAAATGTTAAAAAAACTGAACATTCTGGAGAAGAACAAGTAATCCGAGTTAGAACTCCAAGAGAAAAAGAAGTTTTAGGAACTGTTACACAAAGACTCGGTGGGTCTAGAATGAACGTTGCATGTTTTGATGGAAAAACTAGAATAGTAAGAATACCTGGCAGATTAAAAAAAAGTTTGTGGGTTAGAGAAGGAGATACCGTACTTGTCGAGCCGTGGGAATTTGGAGGGGATCAAAAAGGAGATATAGTTTGGAAATACAATCCTACTCAAGTCCAATGGCTAAGACAAAGAGGGCTTATCAAAAAAACCGCAGAGTTTGAAGAATTCTAAAAATGCTTGAAGAGATAAAAATACCAAAAGAAAGAATTGCAGTCTTAATCGGTGAAAAAGGCGAAACAAAAAGAAAAATACAAAGATTAACAAACACAAAAATTCAAATAAATTCTAAGGAAGGAGATGTATCAATAGAAAGCGAAGATTCTTTAAATGTGTTAATTGTAAAAAATATAATCAAATGCATCGGTCGTGGTTTTAATCCGGAAATTGCTTTAGAACTTTTAAAAGAAAATTTTACTATGGATATTATAAATATTCTTGATTTTGCAGGCAAATCAAGAAATAGTGAAGAAAGATTAAGATCTAGAATAATAGGAACAAGAGGGAAGGCAAAAAGAACTTTTGAAAATATGACAAACACAAATATTTCTGTTTATGGCAAAACAATTACAATTATTGGTATACAGGAAGATGTTTATCTGGCTAAAAGAGGAATAGAAATTATCTTAAATGGCGCACCCCATAGTCACGCATATAGATGGATAGAAAAACAAAAAAAATCCGAAGAAGAATACAAAGAAAATGTTATATGACATATTAATAATAAGAATCTTTTTAGGTTTATTATTAATCATACTATTAACTCAATCAATAAAAATAATAATAGAATCAATTAAGTCAAAAAAGTTTAAAAAATCATGTTTATTTTTAGATGGGGGTTTTCCAAGTACACATTCAGCTCTAGTTTCTGGATTAACATCCGCAATATTTTTCGAAACTGGTTTTTCATATTTATTTTTGATAACTGCAGTATTTAGTTTGATTATAATAAGAGATTCATTTGGGTTAAGATTACAAGTAGGAAAACAAAAACAAATATTAGAAAAGTTAGACAAGAAAGATTCAAAAATATTACACTTACAAAGAGAAGGACATACAATTATTCAAGTTTTATCTGGAATTTTTATTGGTTTAGCAATTATGGCGTTAGTATTGTCTTTTTAGTTCAATAATATTTATAAACTCATCTTTCTCCGAGCTAATTTATGCAAACAAAATTATCCGAAGAAAAACAAGAAGTTGAGTTTGCAATAGAGCAAGCAAAAAAACAAAGGGAAATTTCAATTTCAGAGTTTTTCACAAAGAATAGACATTTACTTGGTTTTGATAATCCTTTAAAGGCTGTTTCAACGGCTATAAAAGAAGGAGTAGATAATTCTTTAGATGCATGCGAAGAAGCAGATATACTTCCAGAAATAATTGTAGAAGTAAAACAAACAACTCCAGAACGTTTTATAGTTATAATAGAAGACAATGGTCCAGGGATTATAAAAATTCAAATACCTAAAATTTTTGGTAAACTTCTTTATGGTTCAAAATTTCATAAATTATCTCAATCTCGTGGGCAACAAGGTATAGGAATTTCTGCAGCAGCATTATACGGCCAACTTACCACAGGAAAACCAATTAAAATCACTTCTAGAATTGGAAAAAATCAACCTGCGCATTATTATGAACTTCTTTTAGACACTTCAAAAAATGAACCAGAAATAACAAAAGAAGAAGAAGTTCAATGGGCACGTGAACATGGTACAAGAGTAGAAATAGAGATGGAAGGAAAATATCAGAGAGGTAAACGATCTGTTTCTGAATATATGAAATATACTGCAGTTGCAAATCCGCATGCAAAATTAACTTTGATTGAACCAGATAATACAAAAATAGATTATCCTCGAGCAACAGAAGTTTCTCCAATAAAGCCTAAAGAAATTAAACCTCATCCAGAAGGAGTAGAGCTTGGGAATTTAATTAATATGTTAAAATCAACAGAATCAAGAACGTTACAATCTTTTCTAACAAATGAATTTTCAAGAATAAGCCCAAAAACAGCAAAAGAAATATGTGATTTGGCAAACATCCCTTTAAATTCAAGACCATCTAGAATCGCCAAACAAGAAGCAGATAATTTACTTCAATCAATAAGAAAAACAAAATTTATAGCTCCGCCAACAGATTGTCTTTCTCCTATCGGAGAAGATGCATTAACCAAAAGTTTACAAAAAGAATTTGATGCAGAATTTCATGTAGCATTTACAAGACCTGCTTCAGTTTATAGAGGCAATCCTTTTGTAGTTGAAGCTGGCATAGCCTATGGCGGTAATTTAAGCAAAGAGGATTCAGCAGAAATTATTAGATTCGCAAATCGTGTTCCTCTGCAATATCAACAAGGTGCGTGTGCAATAACTAAATCTATAATGTCCACAAATTGGAGGCAATATGGATTGCAGCAATCTTCCGGTAATGTTCCAATCGGTCCATTAATTATCGTTGTGCATATAGCATCTGTTTGGGTTCCTTTCACGTCAGAAAGTAAAGAATCAATTGCACATTATCCAGAAATGATAAAAGAAATTAAACTTGCTTTGCAGGAATGTGGAAGGCAGTTAAATAAATATATAAGAAAACATGTACAAGCAAAAGAAGAAAGAGAACGTGTTAATTTATTCGAAAAATACATTCCAGAGCTAGCAGCATCAATTTCAAAGTTAAGCGAAACTTCCAAAACGGAAATAGAAGAGAATTTAAAACAAATATTAACAAAACAACTAAAAATAATAAATGCGGAAAATGGCCTCGACAAAGAAGATTAATTTACCAGAAGAAAAATTGAAAAAACTAGGTGACGAATTAGTTACACAAATTTCAAGAAAACAAAATCCATCTATGAAATTCCAAACTAGGGCTTTATCTAATATTAAATATAGTAAGCAAACTAAAAGATTAGAACTTGGAAAATCAATGACTGAAAGAAGCTTTTTTAATTTGGGTCATTCAAAAAAATTTTTACAAACATTAGAAGTGGCAGCTGTTACAAAAAATTTACTAAAAGAGGAAAAACATGCAAGTTTAAGAGATGTATTCTATCAAGTAAAAAGAACTATTCCTCACACGAATGTAAACATTGTAGATGAACAAGCAGAAAGTGATTCAGTAATAGAAGATTTAGAGTTAATCACCGGTTTGTCTAGAGAACAATTAAACATAAATGCAAACAAAAATGGTTCTATTGCAGGAAAAGTGATAATAGAAGATCGTGGTGATATAATTGATTGGTCTAAGATGGGTTCTGGTGGATGGAGTGTTCCAAGTAATGTAGAAGATATAAAATTCAAAAAAGTTGATGCAAAATTTATTCTTTATATGGAAAAAGCAGCAGTATGGGAAAGACTTCATGAAGATAAATTCTGGAACAAACATAATTGCATAATAATGTCTTCACAAGGTCAAACAACTAGAGGAGTAAGAAGGTTATTGCAAAGATTTTACGAAGAGTATAACTTACCTATTTATGTTTTGGCCGATTTGGATCCTTGGGGATTTTATATTTACTCGGTTATTAAATATGGGTCTATAGCTTTAGCACATATGTCAGAAAAACTAACAATTCAAAGTGTAAGATTTTTAGGAATTACAGTAGAAGATATTAAAGAATATGGATTGGAAAAACATCTAATTAAACTAAAAGATGTAGATATTAACAGAATTGACCAATTAATGAATTATGATTGGTTCAAAGATAACAAAGCTTGGCAAAAACAATTAATCGAATTAAAAAAATTAAAGGCAAAGGCAGAAATTCAGGCTTTAAGTGCCAGGGGAATTAGTTTTATTTCTGAAAAGTATTTACCTGAAAAAATCAAAAAAGGCGAGTTTCTAGATTAATCCAAACATTTAAATACTAATTTTTTGTTTCTAAAATATGGTAAATTCACTATTAATTGGCTTAATTGTGCTTGGAGTTTTAGTCTTATGGGTAATATTAATATTCAACTCCTTAGTAAGACTAAGATATAAAGTAAAAAATGCTTGGAGCCAAATTGATGTACAATTAAAGAGAAGATACGATTTAATTCCAAATTTGATAGAAACTGTCAAAGGATATATGAAGCATGAAAGAGAAGTTTTAACAGAAATTACAAATGCTAGGGCAAATCTAGTTTCTGGCTCGTTAAAAGACAGAGCAAAAGCATCCAATCAAATAACAGATGCATTGAAATCAGTATTCGCAGTAGCTGAAAACTATCCAAAATTACAAGCTTCTGAAAATTTTAAAATGCTTCAAGAGGAATTAGCAGGTACAGAAAACAAAATTAGTTATTCAAGACAATATTACAATGATATTGTTATGAATTACAATACAAAGATACATGTATTTCCAAGCAATATGGCGGCAGGTATAATGGGCTTTAAAGAAGAAGAATTCTTCAAGACAGAAGAAAAGGAAAAAGAACCTGTAAAGGTTAAATTTTAACTTTTTTTATTTAATATGGCAGAAATGTTTTCAGAGGTAAACCGAAATAAGTGGAATTCATTTTTCTTAATATCTATATTTATAGTTATAATAACTTTTATCGGTTTAGGCCTAGGAAATTTTTGGGGCAATATTTACGCTGGTGCAATTTTAGCAGCAATATTTGCATTTTTCTATACTTTAATAGTTTTTAACACTGGAGATAAAATGATATTATCTATGTCTGGGGCAAAGGAAGCAAAAAAACAAGATTATCCACATTTGTATCATTCTGTTGAAGGTTTGGCAATAGCAGCAGGAATCCCAATGCCAAAAATTTATGTTATTGAAGACTCAGCGTTAAATGCGTTTGCCACTGGTAAAAATCCTGAGAAAGCTTCTATTACTGTAACAACAGGTTTACTAAATAAATTGAACAGACAAGAATTAGAAGGAGTTATTGCACATGAAATGTCACATATAAAAAACTATGATATTAGGTTTATGATGTTAACTGCTGTTTTAGTAGGCATTACTGTTTTATTAAGTGATTTCTTTTTAAGGTCTTTGCTATACGGAAAGGGTAATAGCAATGATAGAGGTAACGTAAATGCTATATTTATAATCGTAGGTTTAGTTTTAGCTATATTAGCACCAATAATAGTAGAACTAATAAAATTAGCAATCTCTAGAAAAAGAGAATATATGGCTGATGCTTCAGGTGCAATTTTAACTAGATATCCAGAAGGTTTAGCTTCGGCTTTAGAAAAAATAAAATCAGATCCAGATCCATTAGTTGATCATGCAAACAAAGCAACAGCACATTTATTCATTTCAAATCCTTTCTCAAGAAAAAACATGTCTAAATTGTGGAGCACACATCCCCCTATTGATGAAAGAATAAAACGTTTAAGGGCTATGTAATAGTTAGTTTTATAAATATTCTAAATTCACAGTTCTTTATGCCTTGGTAGCTCAGCTTGGTGGTAGCACGTGGCTGTTAAATCTTATGTAGAAACCACGGGGTCGGCAGTTCAAATCTGCCCCAAGGCGCTTATTTAATATTTTTAGAATTAAATCGGACGTTATTCTTTAACTCTTTATTTAAATTTTTATCCAGCTCTTTAGGATAATGTCTACAGTGATATTCTATTTTACTAGCGCTTCTATGTGCCGCCTTTTTTTCATTAAATTTGTCTGAATCATAAATCCAACCCAAACACATCAAATATCTTTCATGTAGTTCATGTAACAAAATAAATTTTCTCTCTTTTTGACTTAAATCATCATCTAACCAAACTTCATTAGCAGGAACAAAACTATAAACTTTATCATGGCCCCCTTCAGTAAAATCTATTCTAAATTTATCTCTTACTAAATTACCCTCAACAACCCATACTTTCAAATATTTACTACTATATTTTTTTAATAATTTCAAATGGATTCGGTCAAGAATTTTCTTTTTTCTAGGAAAATTTTCTTTTTTTCTTTCTATTATCAGTGCCTTTTTCCTTTCTCTCTTTTCAACCTTATCTCCCATATCTATTGCTTCTGCATAACTTTTGCCTTCTGCCATCAATCTATTTTCTACTAACATATGATCTACAAAATACTTAGTTTCAGAATGTTTTCCAAACTCTTTGTCTATCCAAAATTCATTTGAAGGAATAAAATAATACTTATAATGCTGCCCAAAATTTGTAAACTCAGGATCAATATATTTTCTAATATATTTCCCGTCAACATTCCAAACTATAAAATCTGAGATAACACCAAGTTTTTTTATATACGGTTTTCTGTTTTTTATCATTATTAGTATAATTTTGAAAATTATAATATTTAAAACTTCGGATTTTCAATTTAAAATATTATCCCAAGTATACTAAATATTTATAAATAAAAACATCACAATTTTTATATGAAAATGAAGGTGATTTTGTTAATATCTCTATTCAGCATTCTACTTATTTCTGGATGTTGGCGAGAAGCCTCACTTTCTCCAAAAAGTGATAAAGGTATATTAGAGATTCCTTATTTTGAAGATGAAAGAAATTTAAATTCAAAAAGAGATTATTCTTTTGATTCAGATATCACTGTTGTATCGATGAGAGACAATGAAGGAAACATAGAAACAATACAATCTGATTTATTAAACCCATCAAACATACTAGTTAGTTCAGAAGAGAATTCGTTTATTATAATCTTTGAGGATAAACCATTACTAGAAAAGAAAAAAGAAATTTTAGAAAAAATCAGGCCAAATTTACAAGATGAAGTAACAATTCAATTATCCCCTCCGGAAGAGAATGTATTGTTAAGTGAGTTAGACAGAGAAATAAAAGAGATGGAAATAACTCGCCAGGAAAATATAAATAAATTTCCAGAAGGAGTTGAAGTTAAAAAAACATTTACAAAATCTATAAATGCAGTTTTGGTTGAAAATGTTGAAGAAAAAGAATTAAACGAATTAAAAAAACAATTTAAAGTAATTCCTAATTACAAAACTAAAATCGCATTATCCAATAGTGTTCCTCATATAAATACAACTTCTGTATGGAATACTCAAGATTCTTTTGGAAATTTAATTACTGGAGAGAATATAACAATTGCTGTACTAGATACAGGTGTTGATTATTCTCACCCCGATTTAGGAGGGTGTTTTGGTCCAGGATGTAAAGTTGTAGGAGGATACGATTTCATAAATGGTGATTCAGATCCAATGGATGATCATTATCATGGAACTCATGTTGCAGCAACAGTAGCAGGAAATGGAAGTATTTTTGGTGGTTTAGATGGTGTTGCACCAGATGCTAAAATATATGCTTTGAAAGTAATGAATCAAGATGGAAGCGGAACGCTATCTGAAATTTTAGAAGCATACGATTTCATAATAGATTTAAATCAAAATGGAATTCCCGAAGGCGGAGAAGATCAAGTGGATATCTTTAGTATGAGTTTAGGGTTCGAATTGGGAAGTTCAGATGATGAGGTTTCTGCTCCTACAGATTTGTTAATAGAACAAGGGCTAGTCGGAGTAATTGCTGCAGGAAATAGTGGTCCTACACAGTACACTATTGGTAGTCCGGGAGCAGCAAGAAAAGCAATAACTGTTGGTGCAAGTTACAACAATATATACAGAAGTTCTGTTCTGTATGCAAATGGAAATTATGTAGTTTCTAATGGATTAGATCATTCAATCATAACGAATAATCTTTTAGGAGAATTAAAGGAAGTTAGTGGATTTGGTTATTCTTCTGATTTTACATTAAGTGGAGACTTTATTGGCAAAGTTGCCTTAATAAAACGTGGTGAAATTTCTTTTCAAGATAAAGTAAATAATGCGTATAATGCAGGAGCAATTGCCACAATAATCTACAACAATGAACCAGGAATATTTTTTGGGACTTTAACATATGACTCAAGCATACCAGCAGTTTCAATATCACAATTAGATGGAGAATCACTGGTTAGTTTATTGAGCTCCGAAGTTATAAACATTGATTTAACTGTAGCTATAAATGAATCCTTATCAGATAGGGTAACTTCTTTTAGTTCTAGGGGGCCAGTATTAAATTATGATGGTGCACTAATAAAACCGGATATTCTAGCACCCGGAGCAAATATTTGTGCAGCTTCTCCTTCGTCTTTGTCTGGACCAGAATATGATAGTATTCATTGTTTAGGAAATAATCACATTTCAATCTCTGGTACAAGTATGGCAACTCCGCACGTTTCCGGAATAGTTGCTTTAATCTTGCAAGCTCATCCAGACTGGACTCCTGAAATGGTTAAGGCTTCTTTATTGAGTTCAACAAAAGATGTAAATGAATTGGGAACTACTCAAGGAACAGGTAGAGTTGATGCATTTTTAGCTGTTGATCCACAAAATGAAAGATCTAAAATATTTAATAGTTCATTATCTTATGGTTCTATAGATACATCTGTTCCACAAATAATAACAAAAGAAATAGTAATTTTTAATCCATCTATGAATCAAAGAGAATATACAATTTCTACTGATTTAAGTTTGCCTGGCGCAAATTTAATTTTTCCAAGTGCATTATCTGTAAACTCAAATGAATATTTACCTGTTGAAATTTCTCTTACAACTGATTCCTCTTTAGAAAGTTCACTGCATGAATACAAATTATACATTTCATCCGATCAAGGAGAAAAATTTGTAGCTCCAATACTTTTTGATGCAAGTTATAGCTTTAAGATAAACTTAACTTATGAACAACCTATAAATGAACAAGGATATATACACATTTTATTCTCTTTAAACAATGAAACTGGAGAAATAATAGGTTCAAGCCTAGTCCCATTAAATCAGGAATTTTTTTATTCTCTTGATCCATCTATCAATTATGATTTTATTGGATTTATAGGATATTATAACTACCTCTTAGATAACATGAGTGGTTATGAGAATTATACGGGATATAGACATCACAGATTAATTGGATATGAAGATGTAAATATTACAACACAAAATTCAATAACTCTTAATTATAGCGAAGCAGATATTCCAATAGATTCAAACACTTTTTTAACAGATGGTTCATCTCTAGATCAGAGAGATGGGGATCAATTTGTTTCTCTTTTTGGGTTTATTTTTCCAAATGGTTACGCTAGTATAGCTATAGAAGGATTCGATAGGACAAAAACTTATGAAATTTATACTTCAAATAGTCTATTCTTTGTTAGAAACATACCTCCTTATCTAAACTTAACTTATTTTACATATCACAAAAAAAATAATGAACTCAGTTTATTCTATGACTCTCTTGAAGACCTAAGTTTGCCATTTACCTTTACAAATTTACCTTCTGAAATATCAGAAAAATCGATTACTGCTCCTTTATTAAATAAATATTTTTTAGATTTACAATCTTTAGTTAAAACCGAAGTAGCCATAATTCCAACAATTACAAAAAAAATAGTAGATAATTGGCAAGTTTCATGGAATTTAAATACATTATCTAATAAAGAAAACATAACTACAAATTCTCAATTAAAAATATATTATTTTAAAAAAGAAAATTATGATGGTTTATATGGTCCACTTAATTTAGACTTTTTTGATCCAGACAACATGTCAACAAATATTTATATCAATAATGCATATTATAATGTTCCCTACAATCAAATCTATATTTTAAGTTTATTAGATTTAATAAATAATTCAAAATTAAAATCATCTCTCTCTTTGTTTGAACCACTTGCTTACCCCATAGAGTCATTAGATGGTTTTTTTTCAGAAACAGAAAACTATCAATTAATAACAAAGCCTTTATTTATTTCCCAGATTTTTAATAGTATAAATGGTCATTTAGATTTTGGTAGCGTTTTATTTACACAATCACTTACTCCTGTTTTCTCTCATTTAAATTCAAATCCTTCACAAAACGATATTTCTTTCGAACTTGAAATTTATCAAGATACTCTCCAAGGAGGGATGGCCAAAATACCAAGTACAGGAATTTTACCCATCCGAATGTATTTAAATGGTACAGATTTATTTTCTCAAGCTTTTGGGTTAAGTAACCTTAACTTTACACAACCCATGAGAATAAAAGAAATATTACATGTAGAAGGTATTAATCAATTAGATCCATCTCTTTTCAATGTAACATCTGAATTTTATTTTAATCCTTCTCTAACAGATAATATTCCACCAACATTAATTGATGTTGATATTTTAGGAGAGAATAATATGGAAAATATGGAACTAAACTTTAACACCGGAAAATTCACATTTACAATTGCAGAAGAAGATTTACAAGATGTACAATTAATAATTGATGATCAACAAATTCCATTAAATTCATTTGGTAGTAATGCATATTCAGTACCAAGACCATCCAAAACATTTTATGAAAATCAAAATTCAGGATTCCAAGCAGATTTTTCAAGCATAACATTTACTCCAAAAGAATCATATGAAGTAATTATAAATGCAACAGACACAAATGGAAACTGGATTTCTAATAAATTCTATATTGATGGAACTCAAACAAATATAATTCCCGCTATTCATACAATTCCATTGATGGAAGGTTGGAATTTCATTTCAATACCAATTGGATTATCAAACATTGATCCAGAACTACTTAATTATGAAATATTATTGTCTTATGATAGTTTAACTGAAGAATGGCTAATGAATAAAGGGAGTTTAAAACAAATAAATTATTTAGAACAAGACAAAGGTTATGTTGTTTTTTCAAATACAAATCAAAATATTATTTTAAACGGATATGAGAACGAAGTGTATAAATATCCTTTAATTAATGATTCGTGGAATTTCATTGGAAACTCATTATCTTTTGCTAGAGTTGAAGACATATATCCTGAAGTTACACAATATACTTCTTTCATCTGGGTACCTAATTCTGGTTTTGTAGAAACGACTGGACTTCCACTTTCAGAAGCGAACAATCCTTATTGGATTTATGTTGGCATAGATCCTCAGTTATCTCCCCCATCTTTTCCGATTAATAGTTAGGTTTATAAATTATAATTCTCAACCCTTTTCTAATATGGCCTGGTAGCTTAGCCTGGCTAGAGCATCCGACTGATACTCGGAAGATCGCCGGTTCAAATCCGGTCCGGGCCATTCATATTTTTAATTAATTTTTTTATTTGCAAATAAGATAACAATTAAATACCCTTCTAACGCTATTAATCTATGTTATCTACAAATGATTTTATCAATATTTTTTTACCCGTACTAAATCATTGGATAATTTGGACTAGTTTCTTTGTAATTAGTATTTTTATTTTACTTTTATATGCTTATCCTTATATCAAAAAACCAAGAAAAGAATTTCTCAGACATCACATCAGAATCCCAATTATAAATGTTATTTCATTATATATTTTTACAAAAATGCTTGAAGGAGTCATTTATCAAGAATCTATTCTCAAAGTTGACAAGTGGTTTAACGAAACTATGGTCACTTTGCAATCTCCTTGGTTAACCAAGCTTGCTTTCTTCATTACTAGCTTCGGAAGTGGTATTCCAATAATCGTAATTGTGACAATTACTATCGGAATATTATTCTTAAGAAAAAGGTGGCGTTTTGCTTTACTCTCGCTAGCAGCCATTTTAAGCACAACACTTTTACAAATAGTTATTAAAAATCTCGTTAATCGTGTCAGACCTTCTGATTCATTAGAAGTTATTACCCCTGGAATGTTTTCACCTAGTTTTCCTAGTGGGCATGCAATTACTGCAATAGTATACCTTTCTTTACTCGTTTATTCCTATAAAGATGATATCAAACATACAGCTACAAAACATATACTGATAACTGCAACCTCAATTTTCTTCATATCAGTCGGACTAACTAGAGTCTATCTTAATGCTCATTGGTTTAGTGATGTTATAGCAGGGATGGCTTTAGGTTTATTTTGGTTTATGTCAGTAGTACTTGTTGAAAGATCTATAACCGGTCTAATCCCTGCAATAAGAATTGAATCAAAGAAAGCAAAATTAATGGTCCCTGAAGTTCTCAAAAAATAAAATTTATTTTTATCTCTTAAACTTAAACCAAAATGAGCTTAATAGAGAATAAAATCCAAATGCAATAAGCCCAACTGCAACAATCCCAAGAAGCCAAGGCCCATATGGCTGATTTAATATGATTAAGAGTACATCGTCTATTCCTTTTACTCTATGGGAACTAGCGTGATAAGCCGCAAACAATAAAAATATACCTATAAGAGTAAATACTATTGCTCTTGCTATTGTGCCAAATCTACCCATTATTTTAATAACTTTTACTTGTTTAGGAGTTAACGTATAATGTTTAATTTTTTCTTCAAAATTATGACGCAATCCTTTGTATAATTGAGACAAACCATATCCTAGAAAAATTATTCCTATTATACCAACAATCCATTTTCCAAAAGGCATTAAAAAAATAGTACTAATTATATTTTTCATTTGTATACTCTGAGCACCACTTTGCGCTGCATTTGACATGCCAAAAATAAAATTATAAGTAGGAATTATTAGAATTCCATAAGCTACTGCACTAATAAAAAATCCTATTCTTTCTAAAATACCTTTAATATTTTTACCTTTATGTAACGGATTAAAAAAAGCTCGAGTTAAACCCAACAAAGAATAACCTATTAAACCTATTAATACAATTCCAAGTAAAATACGGCCCATTAATTGTTGTCCAATAGAAGCAATAGCGCCTTGTTGGTCAGGTAAAATTTTCGAGTTACCTAATGCAACATTGATTGCCAATAAACCTACTGTAGCATAAATCAATCCACGCGCACCATATCCTATACGTGCCAAATTCTTCGAAATAGAACTAAAAGCTAATATTCTTCCTTTTTTCTTTATTTCATTTATGACTTCTTTTTCCATGATTCAATTTTTCTTTCCTTAAATAATGCATTTGAAATAATAATTCTATCGAAGTATATGCAAGACCCGACCAAGCGATTCCAACAGCATAACCTGCTATAATATCGCTTAGATAATGATCTCCAACATAAAGTCGAGCGAAACCAATATAGATTACCATTAAAGACGTAAATAAAACGACTAAAACTTTTCCTAGACTTGATTTGATTTTAGGCAATAATAAATAAGTCAAAAACCCCATACTAACTATTATACTTAATGCGTGACCACTTGGAAAGCCAGGAATATCCGGGCTAGTTGGCCATGTTTGGTTATCAAATAAATGAAATGGTCTAGGGCGCATAAAAATTTTAGAAATAAAACGAAACATTAACCCACCAAATGCAAGTGGAATTGAAACCATAACTAATTCAAGCCAGAATTTTTTGCAAAGAAAATACAAACCTAAAATTATTGCAATTATTGCAACACCATATAACCCAATAGGGTAGCCGGCAAGCATAATATCTATTACTAATGGTGAACTTTTTAATGCAAGAGTGTGAAGACTTTCAGCTATAGGCAAATCATACTTAATTAATGGACCTTGATTAACTACATTATAAGCTATAATAGCAAAAACAAGACTACCAAAAATAAACATTAATAACCCAATTATTGGTTTCCTTCCTAACAACCCAGGACTACGCAAACCACTAGAAATAAGTCTTTCCCCCATTAACTTATTTAGCAACCGAAGTATATAAACATTCGTAACATAGTTAAATACGAACATCCATATAAAGTTATGAAAGCAATACTAATTATAAATCCTAAATCTGGCGAAACAAAGAAAAAAATGCCACCTATATTGAAATGGACTTTTAAAAGAATAAAAAATAGAGTAAAATTAATTCATAATTCAAAAATAACTCCTGAAGAAATTGTAGAAGAAGTAAGCAAAAAATGTAAGAAAGAAAAAATAAAATTAACTATTGAATTTACAAAATATCCAAAACATGCAATGGAATTAGCAAAAGATGCAAAGGATAAATATGATTTAATTATTGTAGCTGGTGGGGATGGAACAATAAATGAAGTTATTAATGGTATGATTGATTCGAAAGCAACACTAGTGGTTATTCCTTTTGGTAGTACAAACGTTTTAGCTTTAGAATTAGGTATACCTTTTGATGTAAAAAAATCATCAGAATTGATTACGCAAGGCAAAAAGATAGAGATAGATTTAGGCTATGCAAAAACAAAACAAGAAGGAAGATATTTTTCAATGATGTTAGGTGTTGGATTTGTTCCAAGTTTAATAAAAAAAATTAAACCAAAATTCAAAAAAAAGTGGGGAAGGTGGGCATATCCTTTTGCTTCAATTCATCAGATTTTTAAATATGAATGGTATAATATTCATGTTAAACATAAAATTCATTCAATAGGATATTTTATAGTAGTATCAAATTCTAAATGTTATGGTGGAGAATATCAAATAACAGATGAAGCTAGCCCAACAGATGGTTTCCTTGATTTAGTAGTAATAAATAGGAAAAATTGGTGGGAAATAACAAAAATAATATTTTCAATTTCAACTGGGAAAACAAACAATTTTTTTAAAGGTGAATATTTTAAAATAAAAGAAGCACATATTTACTCACGTAGAAAATTACTAGTTCAAGTTGATGGAGAATTAATAGGACAAGTACCAGTAAATGTAACTATTGTGCCAAAAGCATTGAATATAATGGTCAAAAAATAATCTTAACCAATTTTTGCACCAGACTCAATATCTTTTTCAACAGTTAAAAGAACCACATTCTCTTTATTTTCATCAGAGGCAGCTAATAACATACCTTCACTTTTTACTCCACGCAAAACGACAGGTTTTAAATTAGCAAAAACAATTATTTTTCTTCCAATTAATTCTTCTTTACTATAATATTTTCTTATTCCTGCAACAATTGTTCTTTCTTCTTCACCGATTAAAATTTTAAGAATGTATAATTTGTCGGCATTAGGATGATCTTCAACATCTAAAATTTCAGCAACTCTCAAATCCATATTTTCCCATTGTTCAAATTCAATTTCCATTTTACAGTTTTTTCTCCATTATTAATTTTTTAAACTTTTTCCCATAATTAACTTTTTCCTTTATTTTCACAACAGAATATTCTCTTTTATTATAAATTCCAATAATAGGATAATTTTTACTATTTACTTCAACTATTATCTTTTTACATTTTTTCTTCTTTGCAAAGTTCTCTCTATAAACTATCAATTTTTTTCCAATTCCTTGGTTATGATGTTTTTTTATAACAGATAAAAACTCAAATTCACAGATATTTCTTCTAATTTTCAAAGAAGCATACGCCTTTTTATCATAAATAAAAAATTCTCTACCTTTCCTAAAATCATTTTTTACAAAATTAATATAATTCTGTAATTTTAGTGATTTTCTAAATTCATAGCCACTATTTATTTCTATCTTAGCAATTAATGGAATATCCTTTTCTGTAGCTTTTCTAATCATTCTATTTTATTAAAAAGTATTCCCTCCTTCTCAACTTTATACTCTTTTTGTAAACCAAATTTAATATCTTTAATGGTTCCAATTTTGACATTAATTTGTTTATTAATCCTATCACTAGTTTCAGGTATAAAAGGACTAATCAATATACTAATAATTCTAATAGCTTCTAAAATATTATACAAAACTAATTCTCTATCTTCAGCATTCTTCCAAGGCTCTTTATCATTTACATATTTATTTGTAATACGTATAAACTTCCAAATTTCTTCTAAAGCATTATGCAATTCATATTTATCCATATATTTATTTATTTTAACTAAATCTAATTCTTTAAACAGACCATCATCTTTTTGTTTAGTTATTTTTCCAGAATAAAATTTTTCACATAGACTCAAAGTTCTACTAACTAAATTTCCCAAATCATTAGCAAGCTCATTATTATTTCTTTCTTTCAAAGATTTTTCTGAAAAATCTCCATCCTGATTAAATGGAATATCTTTCAGTAAAGTATATCTAACAATATCAACGGAATATTTATCAACTAATGAGATTGGATCAATGGAATTTCCTAAACTTTTACTTATTTTTTTTCCGTCTACAGTTACATAACCGTGAACCCAAATATGTTTAGGTAACTCAATTTTGGCAGAAAGCAACAAAGCAGGCCATATCACAGAATGGAACCAATTAATACCTTTTCCAACTATATGTGCATCAGCAGGCCAATATTTTTTAAATTTTAAGCCGTTAGGATAATCCAAGGCAGAGATATAGTTACTCAATGCATCAATCCAAACATAAATTTTATGTTCTTTATCTATTGGAACATCAATACCCCATTCAACTCCAGGTCTACTAACAGAAATATCTTTTAAACCATCATTTTTGATTCTATTAACAATCTCATTTCTCCAACCTTCCGGGATTATAAAATCTGAACTTGAAACTAATTTTAAAATCTGTTTTTCATATTTGCTTAATTTAAAAAAATAGTTTTCTTCTTCAATTAATTTTGGTGCTTTATTATGATCTGGACATTTTCCATCAACTAAATCTTTTTCAGTTAGAAAAGCTTCACAACCAACACAATATAATCCAGAATATTTTTTTTTGTAAATATCACCATTATCATATATTTTTTTAAATATTAATTGTGCAAATTCAAAATGTCTTTTTTCACTAGTTTTAATAAAATAATCATTAGAAATATTCAATTTTTTACAAAGATCAATAAACTTCTTAGAGTTTAGATCAACAAATTTCTTAGTAGTTATATTTGTTTCTTTAGCAGCCTGTACGTTTTTTTGTGCATTTTCATCAGTCCCAGTTAAAAAAAACACATCATAATTATTAATCCTCTTCCATCTAGCTAGAACATCAGCTAATATCTTCTCATAAGCATGGCCTATGTGGGGAGCAGCATTTACATAATCTATTGCAGTTGTTATATAATATTTTACCATAAAAATGATTAAAATTAATACTATAAAAAACTAACTAAAAAAAGAAAGAAAAAGGTTTATTCAACCTGTGTTGTCATAGAACCAGTTTTTGTATGTGGTAATCCAGAACTTGTAGTATACGTAAACAATACATCAGCTTTGAACTTACTACCTTGAGTACCTACACCCGTACCTGCCGTACAATCACTTGCTGTCCATGTTGCTAATTGACCATCAGGCATAGTATTTGTACTAGTACAACCCGTACTACAGCTTAAATCACATATTGTAACATTACTATCTGGTTGATTTATTAAAACGGTTACATTTGTAATGTCATCACCAATACCATTTCTCATAGTTAATGATACGGTTTCTGTAGAATCTATTGCTTGGAAATCTTCACAAGACACACCTGGCATTATGGTACAGCTCGAAGGTAAGAATCTACCTGGATTTAAAACACCGAAGTATGCTAATGCACCTATCGCAATCAAAACAACTAAAATTGCCCACCCATAGGTCATCAAGAACTCCATAGCCGCTTGTCCTTTTTTGTTCTTCATCTCTTTTTCACCTCACTAAATTATTATGATTTCTACATATTTACTAAAACTACTGATTTATAAAGTTTGTTATCATAGGAGAATAAAAACAATAACCTATATATACTATCAATCCAGATTTCATGTTATGAAAAAGGGGCAAGCAGCTTTCGAATACATGATATTAGTTGGAGCTTTATTAGTAGTATTAATCCCCTTATTTTACTACGTAAGTTATTATTCCTCTCAAAATGTTAAAGTAGAAAAATTGGAAGATGCAGTTCAAACCTTAGGAAGAACCACGGATTCTCTTTATTCTCTTGGCCCAGGAAATAAAGATTATGTTATTATCAGTTTGCCCGGTGCAATAAGCGAAACAAAAGTTAGTGGCACTGAAATATTAATTAAAATAGATATATTTGGTGACACTTCTGATTTTTATTACACTACTAAAGGCCCAGTAACTGGTTCAATTCCTACCGAACAAGGGAATTTTGAAATGGAAATTGAAGTTTTAGAAAATGGTACAGTTCAAATACAAAAATCGTAAATCTCAAGTAACTCCAGAAATAATGTTTGGGGTAGGAACTATAATGTTCTTGTTTCTATTAATTGCAGTTTTTACTTTAAATTATCAAATAAAACTTGGTGAACAAGAAGATTACATTGAAAAAAGAAGTGAATGTTTAAAAATGACTAACCTAATAAATTCTGTTTATGTTTCTGGTCCGGGAACAGAAGTACAAACACATACAGATTTTGTAATCACTGCGTTTAATGGAAGTATAATTAGTGTTGGTGGGGGAGTCGCAACTAGTGTTGGTGAAGAACCAATAATAGCTTTTCTAGCTTCAGAAGCAGGTCCAACCACAAGAGAATTTTATGAACAAGTTAACGCTCAATTGGACCCAGATCCAGATTGGTATAGAGTATGTTTCAGTGATTTGGGAGATCCAGGTTGTAGTAGCGGAGTATCTGGATGGATGTTAACATTGATTCCGAACACAATAGATGATCTAATGAACAATCTAGATAATTACAATACAATATATCTTGAAGATTCTCATATAAGCTATCAAACTGATTACATAGACAGATTATCTGAATGGGTTTCTGCAGGAAATGCATTAATCATCTCTGAACATGTTATGTGTAGAAAAGGTGGAGCAACATATGCAAGCGATTCTTATAGATGTAATGTAGATGGAACTTCTAATGATCAATGGAATATTTTTAATGTAAAGTTATATCAAAAAGATAATGCCTGGGGATGGAGTAATCATAGGACAAATGTAATAGTAAATGATACAGATGAATCTATAGATTTAAGTATCGGGGACACATTAAGTTTTGAAGAAAGATCTTATATTACTAATACTAATGCATCAGGATTTAAAACAATAGCTAAATATATTAATCATCACAATCTCTTAGATAGCATTAACAAGCCGGCAGTTATGTATTGGGATTATGGTCAAGGTAAAATATTTTATTCTGCAGATTTTAACGTAAATTTTATTGGTGTTTCGGAAAGAGAGTATTCCAATGTTTTAACAAATTTGATATCTAATGCTTATTATTTGATAGTTAGACCTGAAGAAGGTAATGAAGTAACCTGTCATTTCTCCGCATTTGCACCATATGGGCAAGTTACTGGAGATATAAAAATAAGAAATGAAGATAATTATATTATACTAGAAAATGTTAATCAAACGCAATAAAAAAGCACAAGTAGCAGTACTAGACTTATTCATAGCTGCAATGATATTTGGTATCTTAGTAACTGCGATAATGATTACCTGGAATGATTACAATGAAAAGATAGATAAACGAATTTCTCAAAACACAAATTTAATTAGGGCATACCACATTTCTGATTTATTAACAAGATATGCAGGCAAACCTTCTGCATGGGAAAAATTTGGTGAAGACACAGCAGAAGATCCATTAACAATAATTGGTTTAGCAAAAGAGGATCATGTTATAGATAATGATAAGCTTACAACATTTTTATCTTTAGATTATAATTATACAAAAGACAAATTAAGTATAAACTCATATGAATATTATTTTAAAATTTTAAATATTGATGGTTCTGATTTTAATCCTGTAATAGAAAAAGGAATAAAAATGAATAATACAAATTATGTAACTCTAAAAAGATATGTGATATACAATGAATCTGAAGCAATACTCGAATTTTGGCTTTCTAGCCAAGAATAAAAAAGCATTCATCTTCACGTTAGATGTTGCTGTAGCATTAACTGTAGTTTTTTCTCTGTTAATATTAGCTAATTATTTTGTTGTTCAAAAAACACAAGACCCTTATTCAACTTTACAGATATTAAGAATAGGAACTGATTTAATAGTGGTTATGCTACATCAAGGCTATTTTGATAATCCAAATTCATTACAAATATCACAATTTATAGATAATACTTTACCTGAAAGGTTCAATATGTATATAATAAGCAGTTCTGGCGGGGCATGTAATTTTGAGTCAGGTTCAATTCCTTCAGAAGATAAATCAATAACTAGTGGTAAATTTTATTTTTCCACCGGAACAAGCTTTTGTAGTGCGAGGTATAAGATATGGTTAGATTAAAAAAAGGAATCTTTTTTACATTTAGTGCATTTTTTTTAGTAATGTTAGTAGTAGTTTTATCTCTATTAGTCACAAAAACATTACATCAATCAAATTTAAGACTCTCAGAATCTGGATCTCTAGATAGGATTTATATGCTAAAAGTTTCCTTAGATAGAATAATTAGTGGAATTGATGATGGTATAACAATAAATCTTTTTTGGAATGATGAAACAAATTCCACCGATTTAACAATATCAGAATCGATTAACACAAATTTTGCAAATTATGGTTCTTCATTTTATTCAGATATGCAAACATTATCTAATTTTGTTGAAGCTGATCAACCAGAAATAAATTTTGATTTATCAAAAGTTTACGGTAATTCTGAAAAAATTCCCATAATTGTAGACCCTAACAATTTTAGATATACCCACATAAATGAAAATAATGACGTATTATTAAGAATTTATCCTGGTTCCTATTTATCTCAAGTGAAATTAGGTGTCACTCAATTAAATGATGTAGGCTCAGAAATAGACTGGGTAACTCAAAACCCCGGAGACGATTTCGTATTAAATTTAACTATTTCAGACAAGAATGGAGATACTACTAGTGAAACTTATTTATTAAACTCTACTTTAGTTAACACATTTAGATTGAATAATAAAATGGATTTAACTATTGGGGTTTTGTGTGCTCAGTGTGTAGAACTAGATAGAAGTAATACTAATATTACCACAACATTTATTGCTACTTTTCCATACTCTGGAGAAATGTTAACTGTGAATTATCCACAGGGATTGTATTTAATGAACTTTTCCAATTTAGAAATTTTAGTCAATTCTACCCCGAGAATTTTATAACTACTGAATAATTAAAGCAACCTTTAATAAATTCATTTTTTGAAATTTAATATCATGGGGAAAAAGAAGAGAATTAAACATAATACTGTTAAGAATAAAAAAAGAAAACATTCTAATAAATTAAAAAAGAAGCATAATTTTACAAAAAGATTGTTGCAAAAAAAGAAAGTTAAAATTCCAATAATCAAGTTTCCAACAAGAAATATTAGTATGAACAAACCTGCACAAGAAAAAGAAAATACAAAAAGTTTAACTGGTTATACCGAAATATTAAAAAATAAAGAGCCAACAAAGAAACCTTCTTTAAACAAACCAGAAAAAATTCAAAAAATAAAATTACCTAAAAAAAAGTCAGTTATAGGATTTAAAATATTTTTATTAATTCTTTTCATAATAATTGGTGCAGTTGCGTTATATTTATTTAACAGTATTTATATTTACATTTTATTTGGTGCTATAATATTATTTCAATTAATTAATATATTCAAGAAACCAAAAAAGAAAAAAGAAGAATTGGCGAAAATAATTGGTTTACCTGAGCAACCAAAGAAAATTTATCTTACTGAGTTCGATAAATTTTATAATTATATAATGGAAAAAAAGAAAATTTCAGTATCCAATACTGCATCATATTTTAAAATGAATAAAAAACAAGTGGAAGATTGGGCAAGAATATTAGAAAGTCGTAATTTAATATTAATTCATTATCCTCTAATTGGTGAACCAGAATTAAGGTCTATAGAATGAAAAAGAAAAAATTAAACAAAAAAAGAGAAATTGAACCAAAAGTTGTTGCAGAAATAAAAGAACCACAACCAGATTTGAAAAATCAACCTGTAATAGATAAATATTTTGTAAAAGCAGAAGATATGGATATTAGTATTATAATAACTGGTTCAGAATCTACAACAAAACGGTATTTAGTAAATAGGCCATTATTAGGTATAGCTACCAAGGCATTGTTAGAAGAAATAAAAATAGATTTGATTTCTAAAGTAAACATTTCTAGTGCAGAAATATTAGATGTAAATGAATCTCAAAATATAAAAAAGAAATTTAAAGAGAGCGCAAGTTTAATGTTAAAAGAAAGACTGATTAATCTAGATGATCAAACAAAAAGGGTTTTAATCGGAATTTTAATACAAGATATGTTAGGTCTTGGCGAAGTAGAATGTTTGCTAGCTGATGATGATATAGAAGAAATAGTAATTCTTTCTGCAGCAGAAAATATAAGAATATTTCATAGAAAATATGGTTGGTTAGAATCAAATGTCAAACCTTCTACAGAATCACATATTCAAAATTATTCTAATATAATCGCTAGAAGGGTAGGTAGACAGATTACAACATTAAGTCCTTTACTAGATGCGCATTTAATAACTGGAGACAGAGCAAATGCAGTATTATTCCCAATTTCTAGCAAAGGTAATACAATAACCATCAGAAAATTTGCAAGAGATCCTTATACTGTTACAGATTTAATAAAAAATGAAACATGTACTTCAGAGATTTTTGCATTAGTTTGGTTATGTGTTCAATATGAAATGTCAATTTTAATTTCTGGTGGAACTGGTTCAGGTAAAACTACTTTCTTAAATGTTTGCATGCCGTTTATTCCACCAAATCACAGAATTGTTTCTATTGAAGATACAAGAGAATTACAATTACCAGAATTTTTATTCTGGTGTCCACTAACCACGAGAGAGTCAAATCCAGAAGGGAAAGGAAAAGTTGATATGTTAGACTTATTAGTAAATTCTTTAAGAATGAGACCAGATAGAATAATTCTAGGAGAAATGAGAAAAAAAGATCAAGCCGAGGTTTTATTCGAAGCAATGCATACGGGCCATAGTGTTTATTCAACTGTTCATGCAGATTCCAGTGCAGAAACAATTCGTAGACTTGTTAATCCACCAATAGAAGTTCCACCTAACTTACTTAGTGCAGTAAATCTAAATGTAGTTATGTTTAGGGATAGAAGAAGAGGAATTAGAAGAACTTTACAAGTATCTGAGTTTGTAGATGCAGAAGGAGAAATTTTAAGTGTTAAACCAAACATTTTATACAGATGGAGACCAGATACAGATAAATTAGATTTATTAAATGCTCCTCAAAGATTGTTCGAAGATTTAAATAGATTCACTGGTTTATCCATGCCACAATTAAAAAAAGATTTAATGGAAAAGAAAAGAATACTAGAATGGATGGTTAAGAATAATATGCGAACTGTAGAAGAAGTAGGAAAGATAATGAGGGATTACTATTTAAACCCTGAAACATTACTAAAAAGAATAAAATGATAGTAATACCATTTTCCTTTTTACCTCCAGTATTGCTAAGGAAATTATCCAGGGCATTTTACTGGTTAGGAGACCCAGTAAGTAAACACATTAAAGGATTAGATAATTCTTTAGAACAATCTAACATAGAATTAAAACCAAAAGAATACATCAGTATGTGTATAACTGCAACGGCATTCTTTTTTATTATATTCTCCGCTTTAGCGTCTCTAATATTATTTAAATATCAAACTAGCCCAATAATTGGAATAATAATTGTGTTTATAATCTCCTTATTTATATTTTCTCAACAAGCAATATATCCAAATTTAAAAGCAAGTAAAAAAATAAAAAATATAGAAAGAAATTTAATTCCGGCACTTCAAAATATGTTAGTTCAATTAAATTCTGGTGTTCCATTATTCAATGTTCTTGCTATCATAAGTGACGGAGATTATGGTGGTGTTTCACAACAATTTAAATTAGCTGTTCGTAGAATAAACGCAGGCGAACAACAAGCAATGGTACTAGAAGATTTAGCAAAAAACAATCCATCAATCCATTTTAGAAGAACAATGTGGCAAATAATCAATGGTATGAAAACAGGTAGTAATATGTCAGATGTTATAAAATTAAGTATAGAAAATCTTTCAGAAGAACAATTAATCGAAATTCAAAAATATGGTTCGCAGTTAAATCCACTAGCTATGTTTTATATGATGATAGCAGTCATCATTCCATCATTAGGTACAACATTTATAATGGTTATATCTTCTTTTCTCAATTTAACTTCTGGAGCAACTAAGTTAATCTTTTGGGGATTATTGACTATAGTATTCTTTTTTCAATTAATGTTCATCGGAGTATTAAAAACTAGGAGGCCTAATCTTTTAGAATAAAATGGTGTACAGATTATTTGCAAGAATTTTTCCCTTGAAAGTAAGGAAGTCTTATGCAAAATTATTGTTATATTCAGGTTCTAAAGTAGATCCTGAAAACTATCTAGGTTTTGTTACTATGGCCTCTTTATTTATTGGTTTAGCTGGGGCATTTTTATTAAGTTTGATTTATACTGAAATCCCTTTCTTAATTCAATGGTTGCTTTTATTCTTACTAATAGAAATACTTGTTTATGTTCCCCTAATGTTGAAAGTAGATAGGATAGCAAGAGAAGTTGAAACTATACTATCAGATTCATTACAAATAATGTCTTCCAATTTAAAGTCTGGTTTGACTGTGGACCAAGCAATATTATCTAGTGTAAGACCAGAATTTGGCAGGTTTGGGAAAGAGTTAGATATGATTGGGAAAGAAGTAGCGTTAGGAAAACCATTAGAAAGGGCGTTATTAGATTCCACCAATAGAATAAAATCAGATACTTATAGAAAGACTATGGAACTATTATCTTCTGGTTTAAGAAGTGGAGGAGAATTAGCTAGATTGTTGGATCAAACTTCTGCAAATTTAAAACACCAAGTACTAGTTGATCAAAAAATAAGAAGTAATGTCATGATGTATGTTATATTTATATTTTCCGCAATATGCTTCGGAGCACCAATGTTATTTGGTTTATCTAGTTTCTTAGCAGAAGTTATAACTGATATATTTGGGACCATAGATATACCTGAAGCTGCATCATCAAGATTTGCGATACCTATCTTAAACTTCTCATCTTCTAGTATTAATACTAATTTCATAATGACTTACATAATAGTTTCAATAATAATTTCTAGCATCATGGGTGGTTTTATAATTGGTCTAATTTCGAAAGGAAAAGAAAAATATGGTTTCCGTTATATTCCAATTCTAATAACTATATCATTATTAATGTTCTTTTTAGTAAGATTGATAATAGGCAATATTATGGGAGACTTAATAAACTTCCAGCAATAAAGTTTATATATCATTAATAATTTTATTCACTATGCAAAAAAAGAAAAATAAGGATACAAAGAAAAAAAAAGAAATCAAACATATTGCTGAAAAAACAAAATCTATTTTTGACATTAAACCAAGATTAAAAAAATCTATTAGAATTTCTCCAAAAAGCAGAATATGTTCTGGAATACCAGGTTTAGATCCGTTAATTCAAGGAGGATACAAAGAGGGGTCTATTAATTTAATTGAAGGTGGACCAGGTTCAGGTAAAACAATATTTGTTACTCAATTTTTATTAGATGGATTACGAAAGGGGGAAAATGTAGTATACATAACTTTCGAAGTTATAAAAGAAAAATTCTATGAAAATATGCAAATGTTTGGATGGGACTTAGAAAAATATGAAAGGGAAGGATTGTTTACATTCTTGGTTTATTCACCAGAACAGATTAAACAAATTCTTCTAGAAGGAGGAGGAACGTTAGACACATTAGTTCATCAGAAAAAAATTAAAAGAATAGCAATAGATTCTATAACTTCTTTTGCCCTACTTTATGCTAATGAGTTAGCAAAGAAGGAAGCAGCATTAACATTATTTAATGTTATCAATTCCTGGGATTGTACAGCAATATTGACTGCTCAAGACGAAGGAGATAGCGATCGTAAAGAAATTGTTTCCACAGCTTTAGATTTTGAAGTTGATGGGATAATATTACTTTATCATATGAGAAAAGGAAATAAAAGAAGGAGAGGACTAGAAATATTAAAAATGCGTGGAACAAAAGTTCCTAATCATGTTTTCAACTTAATTTTAGACAAAAAAGGAATTCGTGTAAAGAATGAAACAATAAAAATTTAATCTTCTACTTTTGTTTGAATGTTTCCAATATAACTATGGCTTAAACCTTCTTTCTCGATATAATTCATTCTAATTTCTCTTTTAAATGCACTTCCAGATGATGGTTTTTCAGTACAATTTATTACAAAAACTTTAGTTTCACCATCTCTTAATTCTTCAATATTAGAACTATCATTACTACATGGCCCTTCTCCTATAACTGAAAAAGACACGTTCATAAAATCTTTTCCACCTCCATTAGTGATGTACAAAGTTACACTATCAGAATCCACTTTAAAATCATTACAACCAATACCTATAACAAAAAAACAAGTTTCAGGTAACTTTTGACTGGGATTCAAAACTCCAAAATAAGCTAAAGCTGCAACTGAAATCAAAACAACTAAAATTGCCCATCCATAAGTCATCAAAAATTCAACTGCTGCTTGCCCCTTTTTCATAGGATTAACTTATTTTCTCAATTTAAAAAACTAACTATTTCTATATTTAAAATATCGACAAATTTTTAAACTCACAAATTAAATTTAAAACATGAAAAAAGAAAAATCAGAAGCATTGATGAGAATCCCCGTAGGAATAGTTTCAGGAATTGTACTAGGGGTTTGGGCGCATTTGATTGCAGTTTTTGTTGTTATAAATATAATTTACACATTAGTGAAAGGTAAGCCAGACAAAGAAATAGCTGAGTTTTGTAATATATGGAAGGTTCAGCTAAGCAAATATGTTGAATATATGATTTTTGTTTCAAATACTAGAACATGGCCATTTGGTAAATTCAAAGATAAAAAATCTTAATTATATTTTGATTTATTCTTTCCTTTTTCTAATTCTTTTAAATGTTTTTTGCCTGCTTCTTTATATTTCAACTTACCTAACCCAAATTTTTCAATCATCTCTGCTGCATGTTCTCCACCAAGATGATGCGGTATTAACACATAGTCAACACCTTTCTTATACAAATCAACTGCATTTCTCGGTTGCTCAGTTGTTACAATAAATATTGATTTTGATTTATTTTCATCCAAAACTTCCCTTATAATTAAATTAGATTGATGCTCTGTTATAGTTGAAATAATCAATTTTGCATTATACAATTTAATCTCTTCTAAAAACTCTTTGTTATTTGCATCTCCGAAAATATTTTTTATCCCTTGTTTATCTAAATTTAATATAGTTTTAGGATTATAATCTACAATCACAAAAGATAACTTCATTTTCTTTAATCTTTCTAATATTTTATAACCAACCCTATGGTAACCAAAAACAACTACATCATAATTAGTTATTTTATTCTTTATTTTTTCTTCCTTTTCGAATGTTCCTAAAATTTTAGATAGCCTATTAAATATTGAAGTAGAGTGATAAATACTATAACTACTTAATGCAATTGTTATGATTGCTATCAAAACAATCAAAGATAATAACTCTTTTGTTAAATATCCTAAAGTATACCCCATCATTCCAAGTATTAATGAAAATTCACTAACTTGTGCCAAGCTTGCGCCAGCTAAAAAATTAGTCCTTCTTTTATAACCAAACAGTCTTAATACAGACATAACTATTATTGGTTTTCCAATTGTAATAAATGCAGAAAACGCTATCGCCTTTTTTACTAAATCTGCGCTTATCATTTCAGTTAGTTGACTTCCAAAAAATACAAAAAATAAAACCATGAAAAAATCTCTTAATGGTTTAATTTTACTGCCTATCTCTAGATTATATCTACTAGATGCCAAAGACATGCCAGCTATTAACGCTCCAATCTCCAAAGAGAATCCAAAACTATTAAATATCACAGAAATAATCAAAACCCAAGCAATACCAAACAAGAATAATGTTTCTTGACTCTTTGCCAAATAATTTAGTAATCTATTCAATAAAAAAGAAGTAAATAAAAATATAAGAATGATCAAAGATATTACTAATCCAAGTTCTTTAATAATTAAATAAAAATTGCTAGATTGATTCAACAAAGGAATTGCCATTAATGCTAAAGCTGCAACAAAATCCTCAACAATCAATATACCTAGAGCAATTCTTCCATGCAAACTATCTATCTCTTTTTTATCTGCTAAAGTTTTAACCACAACAACAGTAGAAGAAAATGCTAAAGCAATTCCAAGATAAAGAGCAGTTATATTAGAAAATCCCAATCCTATTGCAATCAAAAATGCTATACTAGAAGTTAGTATTATTTCTATTAACCCTGCAAACGTAGATACTTTTCCAACTTCTTTTAAAACTCTTAAATCTAAACTTAGACCAACAATAAATAATAAAAATACAACCCCAATATGTGCAAAAGTTTGTATCATACTAGAATAACTAGTTCCAACTAAATCAAAAAACAAAGGGCCAACTAAAACTCCAGAAAATAAGTAAGCTATTATCGGTGGCTGTTTTATGATTCTAGCAATAATAGTTAACAAAGCAGCAACTACTATAATGATACTAATAAACCACAGACCATCTTGAATCATCTTTTAATAACTTTTAGAGAAAGTCATTTATATATTTTTCCTGAAAAATTAACCGTTATCCAAAATTTGAATTATTTTATCTAACTTTGCATTAATATTATTAAATTGCTCACGAGTCATACCTTCTGAACGAGCTGGTCTATCTCTCGATCTAGAATTATCATTTTTTCTTGAGCCATACTCACCACTAGATTCTTCCTTTTTACCAAAACACTCACTACAATAAACCGGTTTATCATTTGTAGGTTTAAATGGAACTTGACATTCTTTACCACATTTATCACAGATGACATCATGCATTTCAAAAGATTTTTTCCCAGCTCTTCTGGTTGCTCTACCACTAAATCTACTGCTTCCACCTTCAGATCTTCCGCCGAAACGGTTACCACCATTTCTACTTCCAAATCCTCCACGTGGTTTTGATTTATAACTTCCCATATTTTTTTAGTTAAATAAGAGTTTATAAAGATATGCTTAATGTATATAAAATAAGAATTGTAGCCTTTCAAACGACCAAAAAATTTATATTATCATTATCAAAATATAAACTAATGAAAAAAATAGTTTTATTACTTTTATTAGTAGTATTAACATCTGGATGCATTAATTGGGAAAGAAGATATGTTGCAAATCCAGAAAATGTAACAGAAGAATCACATTTAGAATGTGTAGACTATGTTTGTACAGAAGTTTCTGGTGAAGGTGAAAACCAATGTTCAGCAACTTTAGATTGTGTGATACCAACAAATCAATCAAATTCAACAACCAACACAACAACTCCCAGACATAGAGGGGGTGGAGGTGGTGGAACCAGCACACAAGATAATTCTTTACCCGTGCCAACTCATTTAGAATGCGTCGCAAATTCTTGTGTTGAATTAGAAGGAGAAGGTTTAGATATGTGTACATCCGATTTGAATTGTACTTGTTACATTGATTCTGATTGTGATGATCTTAACAATTGTACTTCTAATACTTGTGTTCAGATTGAGGGAGCAAGTCCTTCTTGCGTCTTTACTGCTCTTCCAGACACAACTTCCTGTGAGGATGGGATATCTTGTACTGAAACTGATCAATGTACTGCAGGAGTTTGTGGAGGAATTATCAATAATAACTTATGCACAGATGGTTTGTTTTGTAATGGTGTAGAAACTTGTGACATATTATTAGGTTGTCAAGTTGGAACTCCGTTAGTTATTGATGATGATGTATCATGTACTATTGATGTGTGTAATGATGATTTAGATATAATAGAGCATACGCCATATGATAGTTTGTGTAGTAATGGTTTAACTTGTGATGGTGTAGAAACTTGTAATGCATTATTAGATTGTTGGGCCGGAACTCCAGTAGATTGTTCAAGTAACAATATACTTGGGGTGGCAACTTGTTTATATGTTCCAGATGGAATAGATGTAACTAGGGATTTTAGATCAGAATTTATATCTTCTTGTAATGAGATTATTGATTCTTGTAGTGTTGGAGTTTTAACAATAACTCATAATTGTAATGTTTTTTGTGGTGCAGAATGTGATGCAAATAATAATTGTGCTCCAACTAATTGTGGTGGTCCAGATCGTTGCATTGGAAATGATTATTATAATTATAGTGATGATATAGTTAATTCTTGTTTAACAAATTGTAATTGTGAATTGAATCCTTGTGTGGTCCCAGTAATAACTTTTAATGATCCTTCATGTACTACTTTTTCTTGTACAGATGGAATTCAGAATGGAGATGAAACTGGTGTAGACTGTGGAGGTTCTTGTGATCCTTGCGTTGTAACTCCAACTTGTACAGATGGAATTCAGAATGGAGATGAAACTGGTGTAGACTGTGGAGGTTCTTGTGATCCTTGTACATTAACTACAAAATTTGGAATGGGTGTACCATTACGTACTGATGCAGAAATGACTTTTTCCGCAGAAAAACTAGCAGATCTTAATGTAAATAAAACAAGGATTTGGGAAAATTGGGGATTAAGAGAGCCAGTTCAAGATCAAGAAAGTTGGGGAGGTTTAGATAGTAGGATTATTGATTTCGCAGAAGCAACCCATTCAACATTTGTGCTTACTTTAAAACCGGTTGGCTTAGATTCTTCAAATAATCCTTACTGGTATTGTGATCCGGCTACAGCAAATGAAAATTCATGTGTATTCCAAACTCAGTATGAACAAGATTTTCAAGATTATGTTTCAAATGTAACTAGAAGATATTCAAATAGAATAGATAAAATCCAGTTTAGTAATGAATGGGATAGCACACTTCAATTCGTAGGATCTGAACAGGATTATGTAAAATATGCTAACTGGGTATATGATATTACAAAAATTAATTCACCAGAAACAGAAGTTGTTTTGGGATCAGTAACAAAATGGCCATTAGTTGTGCTTGCAGGATGTCAACTACATACTATAACTGAAGTAGTCTTGGATAATGGTACATTAATCAATGAAAGCACTATGACTGGTTTATGTAATAATCCAGATGCTAATAACCGTCTTGATAGATTAGAATATGCTTTGACTAATGCAAGATATGATTCTGTAGATATACATCTTTATGATGATCCGGCTAACTGGGATGAATATATGGCAGCACTAAGAACTTTAACAGATAAACCTATTATTATTACTGAATTTGGTGGTCCTAATGAAGATGATTTAAGATTTGATGCTTATAACGAAACTTACCAAGCAGAAGAATTAAGAAAATATTTAGATAAAATATTAGAGTTAAATGTAACAGAAGCATATTATTTCACATTGATTCAATCGCCAACATCAACAGCAGTAAATCATCCACTAAGTAGCCTTATTAGTTATGTCAATGGAGACGCAATAGTAAAACCAAATTATAATGTATTCAAAGAATATATAACAACAATACCAGCTAGCCCAGCCCAAAAACAAAAAGATAAAACTTTAACACTAATAGTCTTCGGAATATTTGCTTTACTAGCCATTATTATTTATTTAATTTCTTTGTTATTAAATAAAAATCATAAGTAGTTTTAATCTTGACTCACAAAAGTTTTATTAAAAAAATAAATAAAATTATTCTAATTTTTCTCTAAAAACAGCCAGATAGTTCCCAGCGAGATCATCTATTGTTCCTACATTCAATCCCAGATATCTTGCTTTTAATCCTTCTGGTCCAGCCTTATCTTTAGAAGAATCCCATGCTCTACCTGCTTTATCATTATGGCGATAGAATCTTTCCACTGGTTTCCATTCATCTCTAGGTTCTCCTCCATCTGGAAACTGAACCCTCCTTCCATCAGCAAACTCAACTTGTAATAAACCACTCTCTCTCGAATCGTGATATATAAGTTTTCCTACCTGGCCACAACGTTTATGCACAGGATCAACACAAAGAACGGCAATATCAGATATATCTGTTTCCATAATCAAAACCTCCTAATTATTCTTGATTCGAGAAATGGGCCGTAATTTAAATATTTTTTGTCACTTAATATTAATGTAATACACAATTAATTATTATTTTTAAATAATGTAAATGCTCCCGCCGAGATTTGAACTCGGGTTGACGGCGCGAGAGGCCATCGTCCTGAACCGGGCTAGACTACAGGAGCTTAATTTCAATGCTAAATAAACCTTTATAAAACTAACTTCTAACTATTATAATCATGAAAAATTTTACATTTATGCTTGCACCAATGGAAGATATAACAGATTCAGCATTTAGAACTATTTGTCATAAATATGGTGCAGATACAACCTTCACGGAAATGGTTAGAATTGATCCATTATCAAGGAATAATGCTGCGACATGGTCAAGATTAGAATTTAAAGATTCCACTCCAGTAATAATACAACTTTTAGGTGCAAACGAACCAAGATTAAAAAAATTTCTAAAGTTATTCAAACCTCATCAAGGTTTTGAAGGTTTCAACTTTAATTTGGGTTGTCCAAGCCCACAAGTTATTAAATTAGGTCAAGGCTGTGCAATGATTAAAAGAATAAGTAAAACAAAGAAACTGGTTAACATAATTCACGATTATGGTTATAATTGTTCGATAAAAATGCGTTTAGGTATGAATAAATTTGAAAAAGAAAAGAAAATTTATTTAAATTTAATTGATGCAGTTGATGCAGATTTTTTCATAGTTCATGCACGTTATGGTGCCCAAACTTACAAAGAAGAGCCAGATTATTCAGTATATGAAGAATGTGTAAAAACAGGGAAGAAAATAATCGCAAATGGAAACATAAATACAAAAGAACAAGTTGAATACTTCAAAAAAATAAATGTAAACGGAATAATGATAGGCCGTAAAGCTGTTAATAATCCGGCAATTTTCAATGAATTAAAAGGATTAAAATCTCCAAATTTAGAAACAATAAAAAAAGAATATTTAGAGTTAGCAGAAAAATATAATGCTCCATTTAAATATAGAAAAAATGTTTTAAAACATCTTGGTGAAAAAGATGAGGAATATAGAGAAGAATAGCCCCGCTAGCTATTAAACTAAAAGTATTTTCTAGGCTTTTTTGCTTAAAACGGGTTACAATTTACCAAACTCATCAATAATTTGATTTTGAGTGTTCTTTTCTAAATCTATCAAACCTTTACGATAGTTCTGTTTTACTGCTAAACAGAGAGATGCGAATAATAGGGCTAAAGTTATTTGAATTTTTTCTGAACTAGCACTATCTTCGGCTCCATCAAAATTTATAGGAAATCCCCCATTTAATAGGTACCAACTTTTAACTTTTAGGTCATCATGGCAAGTGATTTTTTTATCAATCATTTTACGTAAATTAACTGCTGAAAATTCTCTATCTGAGGAAGAAACACTGACTAATATGGCATCATCTTTTAAGTATTTGTAAAGAGAGATATCAATTATTTCTTTTCCAGTACTACCGATAATCATATCAAATTCACCTAATATCGCTTTGAGACTTTCGTTTTTGTAGTCTGATAGGTTGGAGTCTAAATCGTATCTTTTGACTAAGAAGTTACTATTTAGTTCTTCATATATTGCATTTCCAACTGCTCCAGCCCCAATAATCAAAATACTTTTTGGTTTAAGTTTCAATCTTGATAAACTACTCTTTAGCCTTTCAATGCAAGTTTTAGCTATTATTGGTGATTCAACTTTTAGTTTAGCATAAGAACGAGCTACATTAATAACTGGAAAATCCAATTTTATATTTTTTAACTTCTCATAACCTGCAGAAGTTTGTTCTATTCCTATAATATTTCTAGTATCTTTTAAGATTCTGTTTGCATAAGATAAGAGACTTCCTCCGTCTTCAAGAATTATAACTCTATCATAATTTTTTAGATTAACTACTTTATTTATATAATCTAATAACTCTCGTGTATAACCTTCAAATTGTTCATCAAAAGACAAATTTTGGTCAAAAGACTCGCTTTTAGGAGAAACGTAAATTCCCATTTTCTGAAATCTCTTAATAACGTCTCTATTTGTTGAATAGCATTTTCCTATTAAAAAGATATTTTTAGGTTTCAATCCTTTTTCTATAAAATATTCAAACATTAGTCTCTGGCTTTCTAAAATGTGTTGAGAAGCAATTAATAAAACTTTGTCAAGTTTTACATCCTTATAATTAGAACTAACAAAGTCTAACAGAGGTAAACTCTTTTTTTTCATAAATTCTATAACTGATAGCATATTAAAAATCTATCTTAATTAGCAATTAGTTTATTCAAAATAATGGTTTAAACTATTTTGGTCGCTACCTAACCCTTGGTTAGGATAGCCCCACCAGGATTCGAACCTGGGCCTCAGCCTCCAGAGGGCCGTGTCTTGGACCGCTAGACTATGGGGCTTCAAAACTTATTAAAAATAAGACATTTATAACCCTTACTAAAAAACCATAATCTATAAAAATAGTGCCATTACTAATAATTTTCATGAATTTCATAAAAAAGATAGCAGAAAATAAAATAGATGATTATGTTCACAAACAATTTATCAAGTTTGGCAAGGGAACATTTGAATGTAAAGCTATTATAGATATTTCTGCTTCAAAAACAATTAAAATAAAAACTTCTTCTGAATTTACAAATGAATTAGTAGAATTACTAGCTAACACAATAAAAGATAAAACTCAAGTTAATGGAATAATTTTTGCAACAAAAAATTTGAGTGAAGAATCAACTATTAAATTTCAAGATATAAAAAATGCAATGGGTGTAAAAAAACACATTATTGATCAAGAATTGACAAAAGAACAAGTTTTAGAATTATGTCATAAATTTTCAATGTATTCTGTTAATTTATCTTTTAGCACAGAGTATGGTACATTAAAAGTAAAAGAAAAGGCCCCAAAATCTGGAAAATCTCCAACAAAAGAAGATCAAGAACCAAAAGCAGATTATTGTGTTTTTACAACTTCAGACAATAAAATAATTGAGAATTTTGCATTTGATTCTAAAAAACCATTTAAAAAATTCTTTGCAAAACATACTTTCCTAATAGAAGATATAATAGTTCCGGATCAATATAAAAATGATTTTGCTTTAGCAAGAATCCATGCAAAAAGAAAAGGGAAACTAATAAGAGAAACAACTGTTGATGGAATTAAAACAAAAACAGAATTTAATTTTTTAGCCTAAACTCGTCCATTGACATTTGTTTTCTATACAACCACAAACCATATTATATAATTCATTATTATAACAATCTCTATACTCACATGTTGTGGGTGTCGGGATATCTGATGGATCAGTTATACTTCTACAAATCTGTCCAGAACAACCATCAGTTACACAATCATTCTGAGTTTGACAACTTCCAGAAGTTGAGGTTCCACAAAAAGCTTCCTGTTTTAAAATACAATCTTTTTCTTCACAAGCATAACTAAAAAGATTATTACATCTACATTCATCGCACTGTTCATTCCAACTTAAAAAACCATTTTGCCCATAGCAAGTAAATTTTACAAAAAGAACAAACAAAATAATAAAAATAAATAACAATATTCTAAACTTATGTCTGTAATGCATAAACAAAAATTAATTCTTTATTATTTAAATCTTTTTACGCCGTAATAAATTAGCATTAGCAACAACTGTAATAGATGAAGAAGCCATAGCAATCTCTGCTACAACAGGATGTAATATCCCCATTACAGCTAAAGGTATAGCAAAAACATTATATGCAAAAGCCCAGAATAAGTTTTGTTTAATCTTACTAAATGTAGCTTTCGATAAATTAACTGCCTTAACAACTCCCATTAAAGAACCATTAGTTAATATAATATCTCCCGCTTCAATTGCAATATCCGTTCCAGTCCCAATAGCAATACCAACATTAGCATTTTTCAAAGCAGGTGCATCATTAATTCCATCTCCAACAAAGGCGACTTTTCCTTTTTTTTGTAATTCTTTAACTTTTTTAGATTTATCTTCCGGTAATACATTTGATATAACCATAGTTATACCAACTTGAGAAGCAATAGCTCTTGCAGTTCTTTCATTATCACCAGTTATCATAATCGTTTTGTATCCCTTTTTATTAAGTATTTTTATTGCTCTTACTGAATCTTCTTTTATTGCATCAGCAACTCCAATAATTCCTATTATTTTTTTATTTTCAGAAACAATCATAGTAGTATAACCTTTATTTTCAAAATCATCAATTTTGGCTTGTATACTTTTTAATGAAATTTCATTTTCTTTCATTAGCTTTTCATTTCCAATAAATATTTTTTTATTACTTATACTACCTCCAACACCTTTTCCAGAAACTATCTTGAAATTTTTTACTTCCAAATATTTTTTTAAGTTAGCTTTTTTGACAATTGATTTTGCAATTGGATGTTCACTTAAATTCTCTAAGCTAGCAGTTATCAACATTAATTTCTTTTCATCAATTAAAGAATAAATTTCTCTTACTTCTGGTTCGCCTTTAGTTATTGTTCCAGTTTTATCAAAAACAACAAACTTAATTTCTTTCATAGTTTGAATTGCTTCTCCTTTTCTAATTAAGATTCCATTCTTAGCTCCGATGCCAGAACTAACTGTTAAAGCAATCGGAGTAGCCAAACCTAAAGCACATGGACAAGCTATAACTAAAACCGATATTGCTGCACCAATCCCTTTAGTTAATTCATCAAAAAACAAATACCATCCAAAGAAAGTTAAAATAGATAAGATCAATATTACAGGAACGAATATACTAGTTATTTTATCTGCCAACTTCTGTATAGGAACTTTACTACTTTGTGCTTGCTCAACCAAATCAATAACATGCGCCAAAAAAGTATCCTGCCCTATTTTAGTTGCTTTTACATATAAAATTCCATATTGATTTATAGTTGCACCAATAACATTACTTCCTTTTTTCTTATCTACCGGTAAACTTTCTCCAGTAATCATCGACTCATTAACAGAACTTTCACCTTTTATGACAATCCCATCAGTAGGTATTTTTTCTCCCGGTTTAATAATCATAACGTCATCAATTTTAACTTCAGAAATAGGAATTTCAATTTCTTTATTTGAACGTAAAACTCTAGCATTTTTAGCCCCAAGTTCAATTAATTTTTTTATTTCTTTGCCTGCTTTTCCTCGAGCAACGCTTTCAATATATTTTCCAGTAATAAATATGGACATTATCATAGCAGATATTCCAGAATAATCTTGTATATCAAAAACAAATTGTAAAATTCCTGTTAAATAAGCAATAACTGTACCCAAAGCAATCAAAGAATCCATACTAAAATAAAATGTATAAAATCCTCTAAATCCTGCTTTAATAGTTTGAGAACCAAATATAAAAATTACAGGAAAAGCTAAGATTAATTGTAAAATAATCATAGTCTTCTCTTCGAATAACATCATTCCAGTTAATTTACTGAAATACATTAAGAATACAATAGGTATCGTAAAAGACCAAGACCAAACTAATCTTTTCTTCCAAGATCTAATTTCTAATTCCTCTAAACTAATCTCTTCTTTCATTCTTCTATTTTTATTAGTTTATATCCCGTCCTAGAAATAGCTTTTTTCAAATCATCATCCTTAACTGTTGAATCAACATCAACGATTGCTTTTCTTGTCATCAAACTAACGTTAACACTTTTTACTCCTTTAATTTTTTTTAAACTTCTTTCAATATTTGATGCACAACTTGCACAATGCATACCTTCTATAAACAATTTTTTCATTTTTAATCACTCCACTATTAACTTTCCAGTTCCCATACCCATACTACAAGCGAATCTATAAATCCCTTTTTGTGTAGGTGTAAACTCAATATAATCTTCTGGGGATTTAGAATATTTTCTAACCTCTAATTCATTTATAGTAAATGCTCTATAGCATCCCCCAACACTACTGTCTAAAATTATTCTAACAGGTTCTCCAACTTTTACTTTAATTTCATTAGGGTAATAATTATAATTTTTCATACTTAAAGTAATTTCTTGGAAATCTCCATCATTTTTTACAGTATTCCCACTAATATTCTCTTCAGCTTTATTATTAAATAATAAAATACCTAACACAACGATAAGTACTAATACCAAAATTAAAAATATTTTTTTCATATTAACCTCCAAATAAAAAGCTCCTAGGCCCATAAACCATAATTAATACAGTGAATAAAGTAAAAAGTACACTTAGTAATACTATTATCTTCTGTCCTTCGTTCTTATTTTTTTCCATTTGTCTAGTTTCATTATAAATCATATAATTCAATCCAAACAACATCATTGCGCAAATGATAAATGTTAAACTAGTAAATATCTTCAAATGATCATTTAACATCATCACACTAGTCATTGCACCCATTATTCCACCCATAAATCCAGCCATTATTCCTTCTAAATAACCCATTACTCCACAACATAATCCCATCCAAATACCAATAAATATACCAATAATAATACCAAATACAGCACCAGTAAACATACCATTAGTTGCACCAACAAAAAATCCAGATAAAAATCCAGAGATCATACCAAAAGTCATTCCTATCATCATCCCAGACATGCATGCAAAATTTTTATAGGTTTTAATCTGTCTTATACCTGGCATAATTAGAGCATAACTTAAAATTGCAAAGAATAAATAAAATCCATATTCATTCAAAAAATTATTTGGTAAAATAAAATATAATATAATTATAACGATTATTGAACTAATTATAGAATAAATCGCAGAATTTAATAAACTTCCTTCTAATTCTTCTCCGTTTAAAGATTGATAAAACTCTTTCAAAGTCATAAAATTGGGTCAAAAATTCTGCTTTTAAAGGTTATGCAAACTAAATTATTTTATATGGGCGTGGAAGAGCAATCTAGAGGTATCATCAGACCACACTTTACACCACTTTACCCTCACGCTTAACTAAAAAAATGATTTATAAAGTTTATGTTAAATAAATCATAAGTTATTTACTAAAACAATCAATCTTATAAATTAATTTACTTTTAAAATCACGCATGCAAAAAGATCCTTTCGAAATAAGAAGAGAAGAGAATCAAATAAGGATGACTTTACCTAATTCTGGTGAGATTCCTCATGTTGGAGGAATAGATATTTACGGAGAAGAAATTCAGCTGAATGGAGAAATTGGTGGAGATCATATAATATGGTTAGATTTTAATTCAAAAAAAAGATTTGATTTAGAAAGAAGAATAGATGATGCCAAACGAAGAGACCAAAAAGTTGCAGATAATTTAATGCAGTATTTACGTCGTGGTGGAATGTCCTTATCAGATGCATCTGGACACGGGATTGCCGCGGCAAAATTAACAAGTAGATATCATGATGCTTTTTTAACAAGTGTTTCAGACTTTTTATATTATGAAGGAAGAATAACTATCCCATTATTTGAAAATTTAAATATGAGGTTTTGTAGTTCAGTAGATTTAGAAAACACCATTACTGTGCTTTACGGAGAAATAATTAATGATGGAACATTTAGATATATCTCTGCAGGTCATCCTACTCCAGTAATCTTTTCTAGTGAATATAATAGAATAATGGATATACATCCAGAAAGATCAAAAACTTCTCAACCAATCGGGTGGGTACCTTCTGAAGATCATTTAGATAGAGATATACAATTTGGACCAGTGCCAGAAAAAAGAAAAATATTCGGTCTAAAAAAAAGATATCAAGTGAACGAATTAAAACTATTAAATAAAGGAGATTTAATCGTTCTTTACACAGATGGTTTATCTGAATTAAGATTAAAAGATACAGATCCAGATTCAGAAAGTCCAAATGTTTATTATTTTCCTTCAGGACTACAAGATAGACTTATTGCATCAAAACTTCTTTCAGCAAGAGAAACATTTTTTGCAATAAAAAAAGATATTTTTGATTTATGCACTCAAACTGATGATATAGCTTACATAATAATCAAAAGAGAATAATTTTTACTTTTTTAAAGGGCGCAGAGGGATTTGAACCCCCGCATGATCGCTCTGCAGGCGATTGCCTTACCGCTTGGCTATGCGCCCATGGCGGACTCGACGGGATTTGAACCCGCGACCCCTAGCTTAGAAGGCTAGTGCTCTATCCAAGCTGAGCTACGAGTCCACGTAAAATAACTAGCTTATATATTATTTATAAATATATCTAGAATTTAAAAAAAATGAATAAAAAAGAGAAATAAAATGTTTATTTCTTTACTGTTTTCTTTCTAGTCAAAGCTACGATGAAATAAATTATTATGACTAACAAAGCCAAATTACCCATAAACCAGAAAATTGTTTTTCCAGTTTCACTACTGAAGAATTTTGTAGTCCATCCAGTTGGTAAATAAACTGTATTATCTTCATCATCATCTGTAGTTTCTTCTTGTGGTTCTTCGTCAGTTTCTTCATCGACTACTTCATCTACAACTTCACTACATTCATTTACGTTTATAGACTTGTATACGCTTCCAACAACACTATCGTCTTCAGTGTATGCCAAAATTCTAATTGCATAACTTTTTTGATCCAATTTACTTGGTAATTTAACAAGGAAATCAACATTTTGTTGTCTATCATCGTATTTGTCTGAATCTAAGTCAAATTCTGTAGATTTTATTGAAATGTTAGTCCCATCAATTGTTAATTTTAAATAAACATTATCTAAATCATCTGTTCCTATATTAATTGCTTTTAAATTAACATTAAATGAACTATCACATGTTAAACTTTCTACAGATATTGAAGGCTCAGCTAAATATATCTCTTCATCTTCTTCTTTAGCAACGTCAACAATTCCTCTGAATATTTTTATTACTTCAAAATCATTGCTTGAGTCATCAGCATCTTCACCTTTAACTCTAACTTTAATATCATAACTCTCTTCATCTACATTATATGGAACATCAAAGTCAAAATCTTCCTCATTATTATCTGAACTATCTAAGTCAAATTTGGATGATTTTAAATCTATATCGTCTCCATCATCTATGTCAACAATCCAAGCAGTTATCTGTATATTTTCTAAATCATATCCTGCGTTGTTTTCAATATCAATTGAGAAAGTAGCACTATCTCCCGGATTAATTTCTTCATCTAAATCTCCATCATCAAGAACTATATTGACTATGTCTGCTTGTGTATCCACAGTTAACCTGAATATTGTTGTTTCGTTACCGCCCTCTTTAAGTGCTGTAATTAATATTTCTCCAGTTAGCTCACCCAAATACTGATCATCTTCAGGTGACACAGAAATTGTTATTGTTCTAGATGTACCGTTAAGTAAAACAAATCCTATATTATCTGCATTATCAGAAAAACTAACAGCAATCTGATTGTCTCCAGAATCCATAAAGGAATTTATATCAACAATGCTCAACTTTACATTACTAAAATCATATACATTGTTATTTGTTATTGTAAGAGTTGTACTTGCAGTCTTTCCTTGGTCAACTTCTATAATACTTGAAGTTTTATCCAAAGTTATTGCTGCATTTACAAAAGCACTTACAAAAAGCATGCAAATTAAAACTAATATTAGTTTTTTCATTTTTTAACCCCCGTATACGTGTTACACTTGGGAAGTTGTGAAACGTTTATAAATCTTACGAAATCTTTGGAAAACCTTAAGAAATAAGAAATAACCTGTTTATTCAATGAAATACACAAAAAAGCTTGTTTTAAGGCTAATTTTCATAGCTTTATTTATCTATTTTTACCAATTTTTAGACAATATTTTAACCCCAATAACAATATATTTCTCTAATTTAATAATAAATCTATTTTATAATTCAACAATAATCAATAATTCTATATATTTTCAGGATAAAGTTGTAGAATTTGTTCCTGCATGTATAGCTTTAACTGCGTATTCTCTACTATTTTTACTAATCGCTTTAACCAAAGATATTTCATTCAAAAAATCAATTAAAATGTTTCTACTAGGTTCTTTACTAATATTCATAATGAACATAATACGTATAGAAATTTTATTATTTCTTTTAATAAAAAACAATTATAATTTATTTGAACAAGTCCATCTATTATTCTGGAATTTTGTTTCTGGTATATATGTTGCTTTCGTATGGATAATATTAATAAAAAAATATAAAATAAATTCTATTCCAATATACTCAGATATTAAATATTTATATCAAAGAATAAACCCCAAGAGAAGCTAAAGTTATAATTATTCCAGCTGTTAAAACACCCAACGCTATCGCAATAAATGCTTTAATCCTATTCATATTAAACAACCATGCAGCAAGAACTCCCATATAAGCTCCCGTCCCGGGGAAAGGTATAGCTACAAATGCAAATAAAGAAGGATACTGCCATTTAGTTCCTATCTTATCTTCAATCTTTCTTTTTGTTCTTATTACAACCTTCCCAAATATATTTCTATATTTTTCTGATTTGAGTAATCCATGATGAATAAAATCAAGGAAAAAGTAAGCAATTGGTATCACTAATATATTAACTAAAACACAAGTAAAAAATATCACCCAAATATTAACTCCAGAAGACATTGCTACAGGAATTCCACCTCTTAATTCAGATATAGGTAATATACTTAAAATAAGACCATAAATAAAATTATTCATATTAAGAAGAATTTTGGAATACTAAAAGATCCTCTGTTGTTAACTTTTTCTTTTTCTTTAGTTTTTCCTCGACCTCTCTTGTCTTTTGTTCTAATATTTTTGTTTCTTCTTTGTTATGCTTAATCTCCCTATCAACATTCACTTCTTTTACATCTCTTAATTTATTTTTTAACTGTTGATTTATTTCAGAGAATTTATTTTTTGATTCTATAAAATTATTAAAAGCCGTTTCTTGCTTTTTCTTCAGTTCATTAATCTGTTTTGTTAATTTTATAAAATCCTCATAACTAGTTTTATCTTGTTTTATTTGATCTCTAATTTTTCTATGTGCTTCTTCAGCTTTTTTCTTAGATTCATATATTGATTCTGATAAACTTTTCAAATTTTTGAAAACTTGTTGAACATCTCCAGCTTCTTCAAGCTGTTTTTTAAGAGATCTAATCTGATTCATTAATTTTTTTTCAGCCTCGAAAGAAACTGCTTCATGTTCTATTTTATATTCTAATTGTTCAATTTGCTTTACTAATTTAGAAGGATCAAATCTTATTTTTTTATCTTTTAAAATTTTCTCTTTTTTATTATCTAATTCTCTATATTGATGAATGAGCTCTTTAACTTTAGAATTATATTCATCTCTAGTTTTTTTTAACTCTTGTACTTGTTTATTATCTTTATCTTTAGTAAATTTAATTTTTTTTATTTGAGAAATAAGATTAATAACTTCACCTTTTAACGTTTCTTTTTCGCTAAACCATTTCTCTTTACGAACATCTAATTCATTAAGAGCATTCTTCAGATTATTTATTTCTCGTCTTAACTCTTTGTCGTTCGTCATTTAATCTCAACTCAATATAAAAAAGATAAAAGAAAATTTAACCAAAAAGAGCACCAAGACCAGCCATTACTTGACCATCATCTTTCTTCTCTTCTTTCTTTTCTTCCTTTTTATGTTCTGCTGGAGCTACGTGTGTTACAGGTGCAGCGCTTACTATAGCCGCTTCCTTAATAGCTTTCTCCATGTCTACGCCTTCAAGTGCAGCAACTACTGCTTTTATTTTTGCACTATCTACTTGTGCTCCAACTGCAGTTATAACCTTCTTAAGATTTTCTTCATTAATAGGTTTTCCTGACCTGTGAAGGAGTAATGCAGCATATATTAGTTCCATTTTATCCTCCTAGCATTTCCTCTCTTGCTTTTTCAATTAAATCATGTGCTTTATCTGCCATTTTATCACTATATTCTAATATGTTTTTTCTGGCGATATCATCTCGACTAAGTTGCATCTCAGCATGTACATCTGTTTCTGTATCTTTTATTTTATCTTTTACTGCCAACTTTTCTCTTTCTGCTTTCTGCAACAATATTTCTATTGTTTCTTTTGTTGGATATGCAATAAATACTGCTAAATTCAATGCTTCTGTAGCAACTGTCTTGATCATTTCCATATATTCTTCTTCATTTACAAATAATATTTCTTTATCATAAATATCTCCATTTTGATATATTGCCAAAACATTAAGACCTATCTCCATAGGTTTAATCCCAAACTTAGCAAGCATATCTGATTGTTTTTGAGTTATTACTTCTCCTTTATGTACTAGTGTTGTTTCTTTTTTAATTACAACTTTTCCAGCTTCAATTGCAGCTTTTATTCCTGCCGCACCAAGTTCACCAATAATTGGTCCAGGCGGGAACGAAGTTGGTCCTTCAGGTATAATCAAATCTTTCGGAGAAACTTGTCCAGGTTTTGCTACAGTTTGAGATTTATTTTTTGCAATTAACCTTGCAATCTTAAATGGATCTTCTTTAGTTATCATCAAAGCAGGCATACTAATCAACAAATATTTTTCTAAATTTTCAATTCCTTTTTTCTTATCTTTAATTTGATCTATTGCAAGCTTTAGTAAACTTTTTTTCGTAACCCTAATTTGAGCATCTTTTCTCAATTTATGTTTTATCTTTTGAAATTGTGCAGAAGGCAGATTAGTTAAATCTATCAAACCAATATTTCCTTCAGTTTGTAATAATTTCTTCAAAACTTCAACTTCTTTCTTTTTCTTTTGAGAAACATGAGCCGATTTCATTTTTTAGCCACCTTTTTCGGTTTTTCTTCTATTTTCACATTTTTTGCTATTGGCCCTTTATCTGTTATTTGAACAGATGAGCTCATAGTAAATTTAATTAAAAATGATTTCATATTAACTTTTTCACCTTGAGGTAATTTATGGATTAAAGCATTATAAACTGCTAAGATATTATCTGCTAGTTCTTCATCTTTCATGCTTTCTGTACCTGCAACAGCTTTAACAACTAATTGTTCTTTTGTTATCAATCTAACAGTAGTTTTCAATTTTTTTGCTAAAGGATCTAAATCTGCAGTTGATGGAACGATACAGCCTGCCTTAGGATTTGGCATCTTCCCTAATGGTGCTAAAGCTTTACCAAAATAAGTACCAATTTCAGCCATTAAGTTTGCTTGTGCAACAAAATAATCATATTCTCTAGCTAGTTTTTTTAATTCCTTCTTATCTTTTGAATAATTAGAAAAATCTTCTTGCATTATAAGTTTATCAAATGTTTTAGCTTTTGTGCTCAATTCTTTACCAATCAAAGCACAAACTTTAGGTTCTTTAGACAATTTATGTGGTAATTGTACAAACAAATCTATTTTTTGATCTGGATTCTTTATATCTAACTTAGAAAGATTCACAGAAATATCCAATGTTTGGTCAAACTTTCGTTTAGGAGAAATTTCCCTTAATTTTTTTATTGATTCAAGTACAACATGTTTATCCAATTTGTTTCCCTCCTACAATACGTAGTTTTAATGGGCTAAATCTAGGCAAATAGTGTTGTTTATAAAACTTTCTAAATCTAATGATATCTTGATTCACCACAATATAACTCAGAAACAGATTTATCATTGTTCAAATGGTTTATTGCTTTAGCAAATAATTCTGCCAAAGAAACTTCTTTGTACCACTTATTATTTAATTTAAATTCTCCATTTCTCGGTATAGTATCGCTAGCTACTAAATTAATACCTAACTCATTTATCAAAGAGATAGCATTTTTATTTAATAAAGCGTGTGTGCAACAAGCATAAATAGTTTTTACATTTTTAGTTTTTAACTTTTCAACTAAACTTTTTAAACTTCCTGCAGTATCAATCATATCATCAATAATCAAAACATTACAACCTTCAACTAATCCTGCAACTTTTAATTGTTCTATTTTATTTGCTTCACTATTAGATCTAATTTTAAATGCCTGTGCAGCCCGAGCATTTAAGTTTATTGCATAAAGTTCTGCTCTTTTTGCTCCGCCAGCATCTGGAGCCATAACAACCAAATTATTTTTTGAAGTATAAACTTTTTTAAATTCTTTTATAAGATATTCTGAAGCAGGCAGATTATCTATTTTTGTTTTTTTATAAAATCCAACCATTTGTGGTGCATGTAAATCTGAAGTAATAACGTTATCAAAACCAGAAGTTTCTATCAAATCAACAGCAAGTCTTGCAGTTAGTGGTTCTCTACCATTTGACTTATCTTGTCTAGAAAAAGGATGATAGGGTAAAATTGCTGTAATTTTAGAAGCTCCAGCTCTTTTTAATGCATCTCCAGTTTGTAATAATTCAAAAAAATTCTGATAAACATTTCTGTTTGAATTTGGATCAAAACAGCACTGTACCAAATAAACATCACAACCTCTAACACTATCTTCAATTATGACTTTCGTTTCACCATCTGCAAAATCAATAGTTTTTAACGGAGAAACTTTAATTCTAAGTCGTTTAGAAATTTTATCTGCAAACTGCCCACCCGAACGATTAGCGAATAGTTTTAGTTTACCTCTTGACATAACTGCAAAACATATTTAGTTCTTATAAACATTATTGTTCTACTAAATAAACATAAAGAGTTTCAAACGGAATTTTTTGTTCTGATAATTTTTTGTATTTAAAACCATATTTTCTTATTATTTTATCAACATCCGGTGTTAAAGAACTAAAAACAATTAATATTTTACCATCTTTATTTAAATATTTTTTAACTTGAGAAAAAAATCTTATTAATATTTCATTTCCTTTTTTTCCACCAGTAGTTAATAATTTAGAATCTTCTGGTTCTTCTTCATCTTCTGGCAGGTAAGGCGGATTAAATATAATTAAATCAAATTTTTCATTTATTTTTTCAAACAAATCAGATTTTACACAATTAATACCTTTTTTTCTAACAAAATCAACACATTCTTGGTTAATATCTAAAGCTAAAATTTTAGCTTCTTTTGCAGCTTCAGCTTGAATTCCAGAACCAGTACCTACATCTAAAACTTTCATACCTTTCTTTACATACTTTCTAACTTGTTCTTCTAATAAATAAGAATCTTCTGCTGGTTCGTAAATCATTTGATATTTATACTAGAATGATCCAAAATAAGTTTTTCAAGTTCTCCTGATGGCATGTCAAGATCTCTAACTATTCTTTCTACGATTTTATATGGTTCTGCAGGGAGTAATGATTTTAAAGGTGCAAGTATTTTTTCCTTAATACTTTTTATTCTTTTTTGTTCTGTATAATAAATCTCAAATCCATCTTCTATCTCTTCTCGATGTTCATCAATGTAATCAGATCCTTTTGTTCTTATCATGCTGGAAAAATATATAGTTCGATAATAAATTCTATCTCCATCAGGAAATGTTAATAATGCCTCTGTTTTCAAGTCTCTCGTTAATGTTCCACCATTCATAAAAACAAGAATTAAAAACAACTTATAAACTTATTTAATTTCTTTAAAATATTCTTCAACCCTTTCTAAAATATTTTTCATATAAAACTCTTTTACATGTTTATTAAAAATAACGTGCATATCTTCAAAATCAGTTATTCTATATTGATTTTTAATATTTTCAATTAAATATAAATCTTTTAATCTTTTTAACTGTCTTCTGACATTTGAAGAAGCAACACCTTTCATTGCTAATCTTTGTTTTTTTCTTTGTGCAACAACTTGATCTCTAATTTCTTCAGAATTCATTAATATTTTTTTATTTTTATTATTTAGTAAGACTTGTAAAATATCAACAACTATATCTCTAGAATCTCCAGGTTGTAATAATCCAACAGACAAACACAATTTCCTTGTTAATTCTCTTTTTGAGCTAGAACTTGGTTTTTCATACCTTCTCAAAGTTATCTCAGCTAAAGGCACATCTTTTGAAATTGTTTTAGGCATAGCTTAAAGATGATGAGCATCGTTTAAATATTTTTTGTATTTTAAAAATAAATTAATCATTCTTACAACAATAAGATTTATATACTCTCTAAATTTCAAAGAACTACAATGACAGACTTAGTAGCGTTTTTATCAACAGGAAAAGGTTCTTGGGCACAAGTTTCAAGTGTTATAAATGGTGAAGACTGGAAAAAAGTATACTTGTTAACTAATGATTTCGGAAAAGAAAAATTCAAACCAAACGAAAAAACAGAGTTAATAGTACTAGACATGAACTTAGATGAAGAAAAAATGCGTGATCAAATAACTGCAGCATTAAAAAAGAAGATTTCTGGTGACGTAGCAGTAAACTTAATTTCTGGCTCTGGAAAAGAACATATGGCTTTATTAGGGGCACTAACTAAATGCGGTGTTGGGATAAGATTTGTGACTTCAACAGAACAAGGTATTAAAGAACTTTAAGAACTTTTATAAAAGACTATTTACTTTCGAAGGTTATGAAACCAAGATTATTAAATGACAATTCTCCATTAGAGGATAAGTTATTTAATTTATTATTGAGGGACGGATCACTAGATAAAGATCAAATTGCCGGAAGGTTATATATTTATCAGGGTAATTTAGTCCAACAATTAAGAGATTTAGAAAAATGGTCTACTTGGTTAACATCTTATTTTGAACGCCCAGAATATGAATCACTAGTTAAAACAGATCCAACTAGGGCTGAATTGTATAGAGTATATGATATCGATACCTGTTCACATAGGATTATCAGAAAATTAAAGCAATTAAAATATTTAAGATGGTACTAACTAATTTTAGAAACCTTTATATTTTTTGTTTAATAATTCCTTTTTATGGGTTTGTTTGATGAAATTCTACACGATAATGAAAGCTTATTCTCAGATGAAATAGCTCTAGATTATGATTATATTCCAAAAGAAATTCCCTTCAGAGAACAACAACAGCATTTCATAGCTAGTTGTATTACTCCTTTAATAAATAATAAAACTGGCAGAAATTTATTCATTCATGGTGCTCCGGGTATTGGTAAAACTTTAGCAGCTTTATATGTTAAAAGAGAATTAGAAGAAAAATACGATAACATTTATTCTATTTACGTAAATTGCTGGAAAAAAGATACAAGTTACAAAATACTTATAGATATTTGTGAACAAATTGGTTACAAATGGACCCATAATAAAAGAACTGATGAATTAATGAAAATAATAACTAATATATTAAACAAAAAAAGTTGTGTTATATTTTTAGATGAAGCAGATAGAGTTAAAGAATTAGATATATTATACTCATTTTGTGAAGATTTAATAAAAAAATCAATAATTTTAATAGCAAATGATAAAAATTGGTTTTTAAATTTAGATAATCGTGTTAAATCTAGATTAGTTCCAGAACTTTTAGAATTCCAACCTTACAATTCTGTAGAAACTGCAAGCATTATGAGAAAAAGAGCTTCTTATGCATTTTCTCCTAGTGTTTGGGAAGAAGAGGCTATACAATCTATAATTAACAAAACAATAGAAATGCAAGACATTAGATCTGGTTTATTTCTATTAAGAGAAGCCGGTAATATTGCAGAATCAAAAGCTTCAAGAAAAATTAAAAAAGAGCACGCAGAAAAAGCACTTTCAAAACTAACTAATTTCAAAATAAAAAATTCTAAAGATTTTTCAAATGAAGAGCAAAGAATATTAGAATTAGTAAAAAATAATTCTGGAAAAACAATAAAAGAAATACATGATAGCTGTAAAAATGAATTCGCTTACAGAACTTTTTTTAGAAAACTAGAAGAATTAGAAAAAGCAAACATGATAGAAATAGTAGAAGTGCCTGGAAAGTCTAGTATTGTTAACTATGCAAAGAAGTTGACTGATTTCTAATATTACAAACCTATCTTAATATGTTTATATATCTTATACGGCTTAGAACTATTATCCCTTCTGACAATTGTAATTCTATCTAAGACCATAGAATCAACAGGTGATTTTATTTTTTGTAAATTTTCTACTTTTGCAGGAAATGCTAAGGTAATATGCAATGGATGAAATTGATGTTCTTCTTTTTTTATAGCATGTTTATTCCTTAATTTTTGTAATTTTATTTGTAATCTTTTTATTTTGTCTGTTCTTTTTATTTCTATTCCTGTCCAAAAACGATTTGGAATAATACTAGTGTAATTTTTTGGTTTCAAAATAAGTGGTTTCTCATTTTTACATAGTTTTTTTAACTCATTTTCAAATTCGATATAATTCTTCATTTGAAAACCACCAGATATCAAAGACATATGTATTGGATATTGTAAAGCTTGGGTAGAATAAACCATTTTACAAACTTTTGAACGGATTTTTGATATTTTATCTCTTTCTTTTAAATGTGGAATAAATAAAATATTATAACTGGATACCATATTTTCATAGAATCTTGTTTATTTATAAAATTGTCTAAACGCTTGCCAGCTTGCCAACCACCTGCGCCAGATATATAAACAAAATTACCAATATTATTCTTAGTTGGAGGTGGTTTTAAAATGGTTGGGCTAATAAAACAAGGCTATTGCGCGGAGGAAGACGTTAATATTCATATTTGGAGGATTTTACACGGACAAAATTTACGCAAAAGAGGTGTAAACCATGAACTATTATGACCCAGAAAGCCTACAAATTCTTGCAGAAAACGATGAAATTGAAGATTGGGAAGAAGCATGGATGGTGGGGTTTATAACAACAGAAATCTAAACGTTTAAAAACTTCTAATTTTTCTTATTTTTATGAATATCTTAGCATTTACAGATACACATTTTGAAGATCATATACCAGCAAAACTCATAGCCAAGGCTAAAGAAGCAGATATTGTAGTTTGCGCAGGCGATTTCACTAATTTTGGCAGAAATATAAAAAAAATAATGAAGGATTTCCTAAAATTCAACAAACCAGTTTTATTAATTCCAGGAAATCATGAAGAAGGTGAAGATTTTAAAGAATACAAGACTTATAAAAACATACAAATAATTCACAAAAAAGGGTTTATTATAAATGATTTTCTATTCATAGGTTATGGTGGTGGAGGTTTTTCAGAAAGATATGATGATTTAGAAGCAATGATACCAAAGATTAAAGAAAAACAAGCAAATAAAAAAATAATATTTGTTACTCACGCCCCAGTTTACGGAACTTCAACTGATAAATTACATGGTATGGGTCATGTTGGAAGTAAATCCGCATTAAAGTTTGTAAAAGAAATTAAACCTATGTTGGTTCTTTGTGGCCATATAGAAGAAAACTTTGGTCAAATAGATCATATAGGAAAAACAATAATAATTAATCCAGGTAATGAAGGCCAAATTTTAGAAGTTTAACAAAAAATTTATAAATGAATTATAAATCCCGTTGATATGACCTGGGAAACAGAATTAATAAGGTTTTTTGGATATCATCCATTGAAATCAATGAGCACAAGTGAAACTATGGTGTATAAAGCAAGAACTAAAGGTTCACTTGCTGTTGCCAAGATAGCATGCAGTCCAGAATATGCTGAAGATCTACAAGAAGAAAGAGATAGATTAGCCGAAAATCAAGATTTAGAATGGATGCCAAGATTGATTAGATATCAAGATTATTTAGGTAGTACACCAGAGGAAGATAGAATCTTAGAACTTTTCCACAAGGAAGGTTGGACAATGAGTAATCCAGTTATTTTACTAAAAGAGTTTACTCTTGGAGTAAGTTTATCTAAATTTCCCGGAGCAAAATTAAACGGAAGACAATACTTAAATGTAAGGCATCAAGTTGATGAAATGCATTCTAGAAATTACGCAGGATTAGATATAGTACCATGTAATATTTTAGTTCAAGGCCCAACTCTAGCTACATTATTTGATCTTGGACCATCTCTTAGCGCTAAAAGTTTTAGTGAAAGAAAATATGATGATTTGGTAAGTTTAGAAAATTTATTTCAAGAATAAATTCTGAAAGTTCATATAAATTATTTTTTCCATTTCTTCCACAGTTATTTTTTTTATTTCTGCAATTTTTTTCAAAGACTCTTTAATAAAAGCAGGTTCATTTGGCTCATTTTCAATTGGAGATAAATAAGGGGCATCAGTTTCAGTTAATATTCTATTTAGCGGAACCCTGGCAACTAATTTTCTAAATGTTTTACTTTTAACAACTGAAGTAGGTATAGTAAAATAATATCCATTTTTAACTCCTCTTTCAACTAATTCTTTATTTCCAGAAAAACAATGCATTACAACTTTTTCAGCTTTAGATTCTTCCAATGTTTCTAATGTCTCTAACTCAGCA
>Ga0208958_1000070_pt1 | contig 139835 bp, 208 predicted proteins | sample RifOxyB1_FD_184032 | JGI IMG/M metagenome (GOLD analysis project Ga0208958, IMG submission 184032) | Soil microbial communities from Rifle, Colorado - Rifle Oxygen_injection B1 (SPAdes) | ecosystem: Environmental > Terrestrial > Deep subsurface > Rock core/Sediment | place: Rifle, Colorado...
AAACTTTCTTTAGATTTTCTTTTCTTTTTAAACTTAGGAAATCCAAATTCTGATTTGAAGCAATTTTTTAGTGCTTTATCTAGATCTAAGCATTGTTGTTGAAGTGGTTGGCTAGGAGATAGTTTTAACCATTCATGTTCTTCTTTCAATTTCGGTAACTCTTTACACATATCATACCCGAATAAAAACTTTCCACTCACAAAATGATGTTTAATATTTCTCATTAACATGTGATTCCAAACAAATCTATTATTACCACAGAACTGATTAAACATCTGTTCTTGTGATGTAGTAGGATAGATTCTATATGTAAGAGATTTAATAGCCATTATATGCCTCATTATTCCCAAGGTCTTTTAACTGGTTTTGTGTAAGGTTTCCCACTATTGGCTTTCTTAATAAATTTCCATGTTTTATTGTTTGGCTCAGGCAATGACTCTTTTCCATATTTGTCAGGTAGTAATCCAATTCTATATGATCTTGCATCGCATCCGCGACACGGATCAAATGTTCGCATACCATGATAAAGTGCTTTTCTTGCTGAACGAAAATATTTATTGTTCCAAATATGATCTATTGATTGATTGTTAATATTTCCACATTTATAAATGCCTCTGAAATCCTGACAACAAATAGCAATATTGCCATCCCACCTTACGCTCAGTTCTCTAAATGGTTTAGCGCATCTTTTACCCTCCATTAAATCACTTTTAGGAAAAGAACATCCCGCATGATTAGTGATAACTGAATTAATCCCTCCAGTTCCTTTAGCTATATCCTCACAAATGACAATCATGTGTTCATTAGGTCTTTTTCTTTGTTGTGGGTTAGCTTTCTTATTTTGAGGATAGAAAAGTATATCATATGGCCCTTTATATTTTTCAATTATTATTTTGATAGTGTTTAAATATTCATAATTATCTAAATGTAAGATATTTATACCAGACTTCATAACTGCATTGATTGAATCTGTAGAATTTTTTATAAATCCATGCCCATTAGATATCATTAAAAATGATGACTTGAGTAAGTTCTTTCTAAATACTTTGATAATTTCATTGTAGTTTGGATTTAAAGTTGGTTCTCCATGCATACTGAAGACTATTCTTGAAGACCATCCTGCAGAACTAATTTGTTTTGCTAAGGTGGTTGCATTTTCTATAGACAAGAATTTATAAGGCTTACTTGCTGTTCCATTCTTTTTATTCGGGCCGTTTGCTTTGTTATCTCTAATGCCTTGTATTCCACAGAAATAGCAAGATCTATTACAGCCTTCTGTTAATTCTATTTGAATAGAGTATGGTGGATCTTGTAGATACTTCAATGTTATTTACCTCTAAAGAATGATTCAAATTCTTTTTTAGATTCTTCTAAAAGATTTTTATCAGTTTTTTTGCGTACTATCTTTTTATAATATCCACATTTCTTTAATTTAGATAATCTAATAAATTGATTAGCAATGTTTTTTCTTTCGAAAAGTTCTAATAAATCATAGTTATTACTTTGTATTAGTTCTGCATCTTGTGTACTCAGTTCATTTGCTAATTCAATATTTTGAGCGTATTCTTTTGGAGTCACTCTGTAGTCAATCATTATATAATTTATGTTTGGTTTAAATAGAAAATTTTCACCTTCTAGATTATCTGAAATCCCTTTATTTATTGCTATTGGAATGGTTCCCTGCTTAATTGCTTCTATAAAAACTCTGTTAAAGTGACCACCATTAATTGCATATTTTTGACTCCATGATGGATCAATTAATGTTCTTATTTTCCTTAATATTTTATCCCTCTTACGTTCTGAAATAAAACCAAGATAATCCATACCGTAGGTAGTTGCTACTTCCCATATTGGTTTGTCGATGAATTTTTTGTTTAGGTTGGGATCATTTTTTCTATCGCAAATATATTTAGGTTTGATTTTATTTTTTGAAACCATGTATCTTTGTTCAATACCTCCACCGGCAATATACTTCTTATATTCACTAGGTAAATATGGAATTGCTCTTATTAAGTCATCAACACGCTTCAATGCTTTAAAGACTTGTAATGATAAAAACCCTTTATTTCTAAGTTTATAATCATATCTATCTTTTACTTTAGATAAATCATGAGGATTGAATATCAATGACGTGGGGATTCCGAATTTCTTAGATGTGTTAAAAGCGCATTGATGAACACATGCTAGAGCTGTTATATGATCTTTTACTTCTAAGATCCATGGAGTAGAGAGGGCATTTCCATCATGTATTATTGCTATATTCTTTTTACATGCTGTATATAATTCAGGCCAGTCATTATTTCCATAATGGGCTCTTAATTTTGTAGGTACAGGTATTTCCCATATTATCATGTCATATTTTGATAATATATCAAGCGTCTTGTTTAAATTGTCCTTACCTTTATAGGCTAATTTCTCTATCCATGGGCGAGCATTCCATCCGTAATTTTGATGACAAAGTACGAAAGCTCCATTTCTCCAATTCTTATCCTGATTTCTAGTTTTAACTGAATTAAATTTTGATTGATAGTAAAGAATATGCAAATTAACATCATGGCCTAATTCTCTGAGACCAAATGATAATTGTTCTGTATGATTTATTATTCCCCCAAGATCATTGATTGGGTAAAGAGCTAATGCAATTTTCATTACAGGCCTCTTAATATTTTTGGTAGAGCCTTATATTTTGTTGATAATTAGGTGGGATAAAAAACAGGAAGGGCGGGATATTTCACCCGCCCCATCTTTAGGTTAAATGATTACTTCTTTTTCTTCTTGTCCTTTTTCTTGTCTTTCTTACCCTTCTTTTCTTCCTTACTATCTTTTTCTTTCTTTTTTGCAGCCATTTCAGCCAATTCCTTTCCACGCTTGATTCGATCAGATTTCACATTTTTCGCCATTTTAATTGCTTTGGCGAATGCCTTGTCCAACTTGGCGGGCATTTTGTCAGCAATCTTTACACACGCCATAGAAGCATAGGATTCCTTAGTAACTTTGTGGAAACTACCCCATTCAGGAATGCCTTTAATGTCCATGTCTTTAGCAGAAATTCTGTTAAAGAGAAGTGCAACATCAGTTCCAGATCTTACAATAGAAGCTACAATGACTCCATCCTTTTTAAGAACGGTAACTGATGTCTTGTGCTCCACTGTAAGTCCGTTGTTTTCAGCAATTTCGTCAATAAGTTCCTTATGTTTCAGTGGAACAATGCCACCATCAATAGTTTCTGTATTTTTCTTCTTGAAGGACTTCTTAACTTTCTTTTCTTCTTTTCCGCCCTTCTTACCCTTAGCCTTCTTCTTATCTTCATCATCGTCATCGTCATTATCATTGTCATCGTTATCGTTGTCATTATCTTCTTCTTTAGCCTTTTTCTTGGAAGCCTTTTTTGTTTCTTTCTTTACAGCCTTTTTCTTACCCTTAGCTTTCTTCTTACCTTCGTCATCATCATTATCATCATTATCGTTGTTGTCATCATTATCGTTGTTGTCATCATTATCGTTGTTGTCATCATTATCTTTCTTGTCATCATTATCATTGTTATCGTTATCATTATTGTCATTATCATTGTTGTCATCATTATTGTCATTATTGTCGTTATCGTTGTTGTCATCATTATTGTCATTATCTTCTTTAGCCTTCTTCTCTTCCAATTCTTCCTTCTTGCTCTTTTTCTCTTTCTTAGCCATTTTTTTACCCTCCAATTTTTCCTTTTCTTTATTGTTTTCTGCGGTTGCGATTGCACATTCAGAATCTTCGCCTCCTCCAAAAACTAGGCATTCTTCAGTACAATCAGTGTCCTTTTTTGAATACCCAATTCCGAAACACTTTGGTTTTTGCTTCTCTCTTACTTCATCCGGTTCCTCCTTTCCTTTTATTTTTTTCTCCTTGCTTGCCATGTTCCCTCCTAGAATTAAATGGTTGGAGCCTCACTTACTACTGGTATTGTACCACAGACCGTTAACAATTGCAACAAAAAACTTATACTATTCCGCAGAACCTATTAATTAAAAAGTTTTAAACTATTTACGTCCTTCATTTTTGTGACTTTTGTTCTTTTACTTACTATTCTTTCAAATCTCTTTTTTGAATTTATGTCATCCGGATCACCCTCTTTCAATTTAACATATGTTATTTTTCCGTCATACCATTCTTTTAATATTTCAACACATTTAATGATTTTAGATAATTTAACATCAGCATCTAACATGATACACACTTCACTAGGTTCTTTCTCAGCAATGAGAACAGCTTGATCTTCTGATATGGTTGAATGAAATAAACCTATTGCATAATGATTATAAATAGTTGTTCTAATTACATCTGTAGATCCTTCGTGTGCGAATAATAACTTACACCCGTAAGGAATATTGTTGTAGTTAAATAACATCCTCGAAAAAATAGAACCAAAAGGATTCTTGATCTTCTTTCTTTTTGAATCTAACCCTCTTGATTCTGGATGTTTTTGACTTAATTCTTTTGCAATTTTAAGAGCTTCTTTGGACATTTGTGAATATGCTATAAATGCCCTATCTTTTTCAGTTTCTACAGGTATTATGATTCTGTTTTTATAGAACCCTTGTGTACATATATGAAATTTAAATTTCTTAAAGATATTTTCTGGTATTTTCCTCCTTTCTGTAAATCTGTTAGAATGTTTTAGTAACTTACTTCCATGTGGAATATCAATAATTATGGGTTCATTTTTAATCTTCCCTATGCTAATATTAGTATCTAATTCTTTGATATTTTCAAGTGCTGAAACATATGGAGATCTTTCAATTAAATAGCTTTCATTAATAAATGATAGTATCTCAGCTAATGGCCTTTTATAGTGTAAAATTAGAAATGCTTTCCAGTTACCACCAACATTACATCTGTGACAAATAAAAGCCTTATCTCTATGCTTATCTGTTGAATGCAGATTAACAAACATATGACCTTTAGGATTAGGACAATTATCGGCTATACAGTCAATATTGTATTCTTCACCTCGTGGTGATTTTACAATCTTACCTTTGAACTCAGATAAAAGAAATTTTTGCCAGTCAAAGTTCATTAACTCTAACACCCTCCCCACATCATATGTCGTCTCTTCCACTGATTATAATTACCTGTCTTTAGCTTGTATCGTTCACGATTTGAGACATATTGAAGCCAGTCCAAAGAACGATGCCGATTAAATGGTCTGAAATTAATCATTGGGTCATTGGCTGGTAATTCGATGTTCAAAAAATCATCAAAGGTTTTTGTACTCCATTCATCATCCCATTCCTCATTCCAATCAAGCCAAGCGGCTGTCGTATTATTTCCTATTGTACGAACAATCCAAATTTTGTGGTCTTTGTCAGGATTATAATTAGCAATCATACTTTTCTACCTTATTTAGCTTAGGACTATTTTATTTATTTTTTTAACGTAGAGATCATCGGCGTTCTATGTCTGCTGGAGCTCCTGGTTAACCAACTTAGGTTTCGGCAGAATTGCTTCAAATTCATGCTTCGCGGTTTCAGCATCCGGCCACTCACGTTGATCTGAGTACGTAGGCAACCATCGTTAACAACCGCTCGGGGTAGGGTGGTTAACCAATTCCACTCCGGACCACGTTCCATTTTCACGTTGATACGCGGTAATGATTCGCTCGTCTGTGCTACGCATCGCTTCAGTTTGTAGGCTCATAGTTTTCCTTTCATGGCTAATGCCAAGATCAGCGGCGGGCTACATGCCCCCGCCAGTCGATTCACCCTTTTCAAACAATTCACTCGGTGTGATCACCGTCACGTTATGCCCGTTCGCTGAATCTGGTTGTTGGAGGATGTGATTTTGCAATTCGCGCCTTGCCATGATAAGCCCTTCGCAAATTCCCTGTTCAAAATCGCTTGATTCATGAGTCGCTCGATGCGTTTCAATTAACTTCCTGATAAGTTCTAGTGCTTGTTTCATAATTTCCTCCGTTGTATATCTACTAATGCATTTAGAATATCTAGTGTTTCGTCTAATCTTACAATGGCGTTTAGAATTCTTTTAATGGTTTTATGTCCAGTTGTTTGGAGATATTTTACTTGTGCTTCCTCTACGAAACCATCTTCTTCCTCATCATCTATATCATCTAAATTTTCAAAAATAGTACAAAAATCATCACTTAAGAAGTTATTTATATCCTCACTAAGATATAATAATATTTGCTTCATTAATTCATGAATAGAATTATTATCTGAAAGTAAATAATTATTTAATTCCATTTCAGATGGATAAGGCTCCATCATTTTCCTCCTTTGTTGGTGATTAAATATTTAATTATAGATGATACAAGATAATTTACATCGATAGACTCATAGCATATTGCAGGTTCATCATTTCCGTTAAATGAAGTACAATCATTTGCTTCCATATATTTTGTCCTACATGGTGAACAAGTTGCTTTGGTTTTAGGTTCAAACCTTACAAGGTTATCGAATTCTCCAAAATCATCTGATGATGAGTTAGCAAATATTCCATACACTTGTTTACCCATTGCAAGAGCAACATGCATATAATATGATTCGTGAGATATTATAACATCACAAAGATGCATTGCCTCAGCTATTATCTTAGTTTCATTATTTTCACATACAAAAGAAAAAATATCTGAATTACGCATTAAACCTGACTCGCCTATTAATGAAGAAAACATTGTTTCTCTAGTTTGATTGCTACCAAATAATACGAATTTTGCAGGAAATCCTCTAGATAAAGTCTTTGCGATTTGTTCAAGAAACATAATTGGCGGTTGAGTCAAAACTGATTCTCCATCATCTAATACTATTCCTATTAGATATGAACCTTGTCTTTTTATTTTAGAGTGTACAAAATCAATAGGATGTTCAGGTTTTGAAATTGCATATCTATTTTCAACATATAAGATATCATTATTATTCTTTTTAAAAGAAAATTTAACTTCAGATCCGTTAATCATAATAGATTCATTATTAAATAACGAAATAATGTTTAATCCTATAGGCTTGTTCATCCAGTAGAAAAAAGCATTTCCAAATTCGCCATATGAAGCGTTAATTATTGTGTCAAAATTTCTTTTAGAAAGAATAATGGTATTTTCTGCATTAAGAGTATAGAATTTATTTACTAAGACACTTGGGAAAATATCCCTATTTGATTCTTCAGATACCACTGTTAATTTGTATGGATTACCATCATATAGTGTATCAATTATATTAATTAATACAGTATCAGAAATTACCTTTCTTCTTAATCCATTTGATACTAACAATACTTCATTACCTTTTTGATTAATCATCATCTTCTGATTCATTAGTTTCTCCCCCTCCAATCATTAGTTTTTCTACATATTTTAACGTCATAACTTTATATAGCAGATCTACTAATATTCCTATATTTGCATCACCATCCCTGTTTTTGTCTAACCATATTTCTGCTTGTTTATCATCTAATTGTTCTTGTGTTTGGCTAATAGTTAGGACGATATCTGATAATCTTGGTTTATCATATGATTCACTAAATGATTCTTGTCTAACCTTTTTCCCTTTTGCGTCTGCCTTGGCATGGGTGGTGCAAAAAATTGGGATGCTTCTAATTTCAGTCTGGCGCTTTATATCTGTATATGTTTTCTTAACTTCAAGTCTATATGACTCACGTTTTTTTGAAGGCAACATATGATCTGGTGAATCGTAAACTATAAAATCTGGTTCCCAATCTTCTTTTATTTTAAAGTCTCTTAAGAGAGCTTCTACATCAGTAACGCTAACCGTATCTATAGGAGCATGAATTACTTTAAGATAATATGATTTCAATCTCCTATATTTTCGCATGGTCTTGTTTGCAAGTGCAAGTAATCTTTTAGACCATATAAAATCTTTAACATTGAAATATGGATATTTTAAAAATCTAGAGTCATATCTATCAAGAGTTTGCTTTGCTGTATTTTCATACACAAAATGTGCAACTCTAAATCCACTATTTATTGCAGCAGCTCCTATATTGATTGATGATATACTTTTACCAACTCCTGAGGTCCCCATCATCAATGCCATTATAGGAATTCCTGTTTTTATTTTCATATAATCATCTAGGTCGCCAAGATCAGTTATTAGCCTAGTAGTTTTTTTAGATAGCCTTTCAAGTTTTCTTTCTTTCTGTCTCTTTTTCCATTCTTCGAAATGTGAAAACACTTCAAAATCAGAATCAGATATATCAAATAAGAAAGATGATTTTATTAGTTCTTTACTTTCACTTAATTTCCCTTCAGATCCTAGCTCAGATGCTTGTTCAAGTAGTTGGCCGAATCTTTGTTTTTCGGCCCATTGATAGATTTCATCTGCTATTCCTTTAGATCCACTTACTTTGTGATCAAATAAGGGAAGAAGTCTTTTTCTAAAGGCTGACCTCTTATCTTCTGATAGCCTTTTATTTATATCTAGAAGAAGATACTTTTTCGATATCAATTCACCATCGAAATTTTCATAATGATTAAAAGCTAATTTGCAAAGGTATCTATAATACTTGGTAGTAAAAAACGTATGGTCTATTATCTTGCGAAATCTAGAGACCAATTGTTTATCTCTTAAAAAAAGAGATAAAATATCTTTCTGTAGTATCTTATCAATTTCTGCCATATCAACCTACTATGAAATGATTATGTACTATTCCATAAATTATAAAAAATATGAGTACATAAACAAAAATGCCTATAAATATTTCATTAGGAGTAGTTGAATCTATATTATGTCTTCCCTTGCATTTATAACATATCCAGAAACTTTCTTGTTCTTCAATATATATACGATTACAATTACAGCATTTGTGAGTAATTACTTCCTTAAAAGCTAAGGATCTGGTCCCACAACATTTTCCCCATGATTTATTACTTAAGAATAAATTGTACCACCTTTTAAATGGAACAATTTCATTCTTTATTTTTATTGAATAATTATGTTTATGTATATTCCTAAATAATTTTTCCTCAGTATATTTATTCATATTCATTATCTCCGAAAATATCCTGCCAAGTCTAGTGCTGATTTAATATCCGATAAAAAATCTTTATTAGTCTCTATTGTATTGTTTCTCAAAACATAAGATGGGTGATAAGTGTAAACTATTTTGAATTCTTTTGATAATCTAGTCCATTCTTGCGTAGTGCCACGATATATGGTTACTGGTAAATAGACACCAGTCATTGCCTTCCAAGCTACCTTGCCTAAGACTAGAATTACTTTAGCTTGTGATAATTCAAATTGCTGATATAAATATTTTCTACACTCTTTTATTTCATCATAACCTGGATTCCTATTATTCGGGGGTCTACATTTTATCAAATTGAGTATTAAGAAATCTTCTCTTTCAAACCCAAGAGCATTTATGGTTTTGAATAATTTTTTCCCAGATCTTCCAACAAAAGGTTTTCCAGATAAATCTTCTTCAGACCCCGGGCCTTCCCCGAGTAATATAAGTTTTGCTAGTGGGTTCCCACCATGTGGAACTATTTTTGTTCTCGTCTTGCCCAATCGACAATCTTGGCAATTCGCCGGAACGATTTTTGAGAATTTGTATTTTAGAAGTAGCTTTTTCAAATTCTTTGAATGCATTTGCAATCTCTTTTGTTGTAATTGAACAAAATGCAAAAGAATCTATTAGATTATACATTACAGTGGGTGAGGGCCTCATGGCTATTGCCATTCTTTCAAAAACTTTCTTATATTTTTCGTATAGTTTTCTGTTTGCTTTTCTTTGTTCATATAATTTTGGATTAGTTTTTAGAAGAGTATAATCATTCATAGCTATCACTTTCTTCTTTATGTTGTCTTTCTATTGCACAATCAATCGCTTCACGTACTGATTTCTTCCATTGGTTCTTTTTTATAAAGAAAGTTGTCTGGATATCATTTGGAACTTCTAACGGAACATCTTGTATTCCTTCTACCACACAAGCAAAATGCCCTCTGTCATCAGAAATTACTGAGTAACAATCTTGTTCTTGCAGCCAATCTAATCTTTCTTTATCCTTCATGGCTAATTATCCTTTCATTATTTTCTAAAAAGGTAATATCTGCCTTGCCTCTAAGATGGTAAGTATTTGTTTCAAAATCAAAATAGACACCTTTCTTAGCTAGTTGATCACTAATAAATCTATTTCTTTTTATTTTTTTATATAGCTCAGGATTTTCCCTCATTAAAGTATAATCATTCATTTTATTAATCTCTTTTCTATTTTATGAAAATCAATTAAAGCATCTGCAATGGTTAGCAATTTGTTGATATTGTAAATAAAAGAAATTACGTCATCAAAATTTGGGGCTTCAAAAGGTGGATCAGTTTCAGTACCATAATCATTAAAATAAATACCTTCATTAGCATCTGTATTCATTCTATCAATTCTATATTTTAACCTTTCTACTTCAATTAATGCACCTAACATGATTTCTTTTATCAATTCAATTGTATCTAAATCTATTAAATCCTCAATTAATGGGTCATATTTAGTATATCTCATTATTTTCCTCCTATTCAAAGAATGATTTGATATAGTCAAGTTTATCTACTCTCATATCTGTATCAACAAACTTGAATGGCGCAAATGCTTCGTTTAACAGAGATTCCATTGGTGAGCCAAAGTTCTTATATATCTCTTCAGTTGTTTTGTAATTTGAAATTATTATGGTTGGTTTACCAGCTTCAAATCTTTGTTTACATATAGACGAAAATTCTGAGATCATCAATGGAGTTACTCTGCTTACAAGTGATAACTCATCTATTACCAATAAGTCTACATTAATTATTTCCTTGAATAGAGGTTTTTTTTCGTCATCATTATAACTTTCAATCAAGAGAGAAATTAGATCCTTGAAATAGATATAATAGCAATCATAATTTTTGTTAATAAGGTTTGCTATTACATACATTCCAGCAACGGTCTTACCACTACCTGGATGCCCAAAAAACATCAATCCTAACCCATTGCTTCTAGCTTCTTCAAATTTATTAATGTATCTTTTAATTACTTTCTTATAAAGAGATGTTTGTTTACCATTTAATGGATTTACTACGACTCTTTTTTTGATATTACCTGTTAGAAGTTTTATTCTTTTGATGGGAATATTAGACATTATAATTTTCTTGGTATTGAAAAATTCTTTCTTACATTCGCAATCCTTATAGGGTATTAAAATACCATTACTATTTCTATCTACAGGAAGATATCCTTCGCCTCCGCATTTATCACATGCCAACATTTTGTTTCTAAACTTACTTATTCTGTTATAGAACAATTGATATCGATAAGTCGTCGCCATCATTTAAACCTATTGATTCTCTTTGTAATGAAATCTGAATGTAAATCATGTTTAACAACCATATCATTTATACCTATCTTTTGATATCTTATAGGAACTGGCTTCCCCCATTTCTCTTTATATTCAGATGGATAAGTTGAATATCTGTATCTCCACATCATGCTTCTGCTTGATAGAAATTTAGAGCAATTAATGATATTAAATTCTGAATTCATAAATCCTACAAAGTTAGAATACATTATGTTATGCTTATCCCATTTGAGATATTTGTAAACAGTTCTATATACGAATACCTGATAATAATTAACTGGTATTGAATATATTTCTTCTATTCTTCTTCTTATTCTCTTTAACTTACTTTTTTCAAAAGAAGTCCAAGATTTGTAACCAGTAGCACTTGCGATTAATGATAAGAAATACCTATTCAAATAAGATGTATAAATTCTTTGTTTCTCACGAGATTTTCTTCGTTGGTCAGCCATCCTAGCCCGTATGATTCTGCGAACGGCTACAGCTTCTGGATCTTTTTTTGTATTATTTTCTATTTCATCGAGTGTTGCAATGCATAATTCATCAGAATCTATATTAAGACATAGTTTGTCAAGATTAAATTTTCCCATTCTTACTGATGATTTTAACTTCCTTGATCCGTTCATCAATAACACCTTTCAATTCATCAATATTGTCAACATAAACAATTTCAAATTCTTCTTCGGATTCATAAGTTCCTATTCTTTCAAGCGCATGTGAGGCTAGATGTCTATTATTAACATCACATATATCAATCCAAAAAATCCTCTGAGTTTCTTTTCTATCTATGTCTTTAGCAAGTTTAGGTTTAACTTTTCTAAGTATTCTACCGATTTGTTGAATAACTGTTCCTTCATACTTAAGAGCGCCAGCTCTAATTCCTGCATTAGCTTCTGGAAAATCTAATCCCTCGTTAATAATTCTAGTACAAACTATATGCCTTAATCTGCCTTTCTTAAAATCCTGAATATTTTTAGATCTATCTAATACTTTATTTTCACCCTTCATAAAAACTGATTGTTGCACACCAAACTCTCTAGCTTTTTGATTGATTAAGTGGCCCTGATCAATTGATTGAACAAAAGTAACACTAGAAAGATTATAATCATCTAGGACCTTTATAATTTTGCTAATCAATTGATTTCTATGTTCATTGTTAGCTACGAGTACAGAATATGATTTAATATACTCTGAAGTATTCGATTCTTTCTTTTTTTTCTTATGCCTATTTAATTTATTATATTTTCTATCTATATCTTTTTCACTAAAATCTTCTGAATATTGGAAAATAATGATTGTTGGTTTGGCGAGCCATCCATTTTTAATTCCTGAAGAAATAGATTTTTTATATATGATATTACCAGTCACAGCTTTTAATATCATATCTCCTTCTGTTTCGGCTCTTTTATATGTAGCTGTAGTTCCTATACAAAGAGCAACATTATTTGCTAGACCTATTACTGATTTGAAAGTTTTTGCAGGTGAATGATGTGCTTCATCTATAAAAAGAACATCTGTATTCCTGATGTCTTTGATTGCTTTTTTGTTATTTGAATTTATTCTTTCTGCCAGGGTATTAATACTGGCGACTGTTATCCTACCACGGTCATTAACACCACCACCTAACATGCCAATATAAATTCCTTGAAAGGCTCTTATTTGTTCTCTTAATTGTGAAATTAATGATATTCCCGAAGTAATAACTTTGATATTTAGCTTGTAATCAGTAGCTTCATCTATGGCCTTAATAATCATATTGATAATGATTGTTTTACCACCGCCTGTAAATATATTAATAATTCCATATCTTAAATCAATGGCTTTAGTTGCTGCTCTAATCTGATATTTTCTGGCTCTTTGTCTTTTAATTCTCATCAAATCAAGAACTGGTTCGAGTGGATCTCCATTAAATTTGATGATAGGTCTGTTATCATTTATTTTGACCTTATATTTAAATTTTATCAATATTTTTTCTACATCTTTTAAAAATCCAGTTGGAAATGTTTGCATCCTTGTGCTAAACATTCTTATATATCCATCCCATTTTTTTTCCTTAAAGGCCCTAGAAAAAATAGCCCCATCAGGAAAATATTTCATCTTATCAGATATCTTAGTTTTTATTGCAGGGTGAACATATCCTATTATTTTAGAATGATTGCTACCAACTAGAATTGAAACCTTCTTAGAAGAAGATTTTGTTCTTTTGAAGGACTTAATTTCTTTTAAGAGATCCACTTATTTTCCTTCTTATTACAATTAGTCCAACAATTCCTGAACCTAATAGTACCATAGATATGGGTTCTGGTACAGATTTAATTTGTATTTGATCACCAACTATATAATGAATTAATATTTCAAATGCAATTATTCTATTAATTTGTTTTTGAATTGGAATATCTTGCCGTAATTCTACAAAAAAATACTCACCTTTTAAAAATGGAACAAAAGTCATAAAACCATTATTATCTTTTGGACGAAAAATTACATTGATATCTGGCTCCCATCCATCATCCCAAACAGTAGCTTCTCCTGGGACAAATAGAAATAGAATCATTAAAATGATTATTAGTAATATAATAATCCCCATAGTCCAGGGATATTGGTATTTTGGTTTACGATTAACTTTTAAATCAGGCCAAGTATCGAATCTCATTTGTCTTTCTCCTTTATGGATTTTGGCCGATCCATAATGATGATTTGCGGTTCTCCATCTTTTAAAATTCCATGATATGCTATCCTCCATCCTTCATCGTATTTTTTCATAATTCTCTTTAGTGAAATTTTACCACCTTTCATTACATATGTCTCATAGAATTTTTTGTTCTTTATTTTTGATGATATCAATTGATTAGCTAAATTATCTAATCTATTGAAATAACCATTTTCTAATAATCCTGTAATTTCTGATTTTAATTTTGCTTTAGCTTCTTCAAGATTCGATTCTACTTCTCTTGATATCTTACCTTTAATTTTCTTTCTGAAAACTGAAACAACTTCTGGCCTTATGGTTTCTATAAGTTCATCATGTAGTTTTTTGACCCTCTTTAAAATTTTATCTTGATTTTCTTCAATTTCATGAATTTTCTTCCTCATTTTTCCTTTTTCTGAGGATTGTTTTTTCATCTTTCCTCCAATATCTTTTTATAGTATTTCTAATTATTTTAGAAGATATATTAACCGCTCTTGTATTTACTTCCAAAAAATCTGCCACTATTTCTGCAGATGGATAGCAGCAATTCGTTGCAGGTTTTCTATGATTTCCGTTGGCAGCTCTTACGCGGCAATTAGATTCAAATCTTACGAATTTGGTAAAAATTTCAGGAGGGTTATATAACAGATCAAATACTTTTCTTGAAAATGTTCTTTTCTTCTTTATGAATCCAGTAGGAGTATATATTGTTTGATTTAATCTTTCTTTTATTTCCTTAACACATTCTTCATACAATATATTATTTTCAGGATTATCATCGTCATCTTTAGATGATAATGTATCACATAATAAAACATCTTCCTCTACTTTAGAATATAAATTGATGTGTTTGATCTTAGTTTTAGGTTGGCCGTTGGTTCCGTATTTTATAAATAGATTAGTCTTAGCTACTTTTAATCTATTTATAAAATATCTTTTGGACAATGTAATAATATATGATGTTAGTGCAGCTCCTTTTTCTTGTTTATAAGTATGTAAGTTCTTAAGTAAATGTAGCCTTAACTCTTGTTCTAAGTCGCATCTTTCAATTATTTGATCAAATTTTCTAAGCGATAACCACCGATATGCTATCATTTTAATAAGTTCATTATGTGCTTCTACTACATCATTGACATATAATTCTTCGCCGTTATACCATATTTTCCTTCCTTTTTTATTTGGCATTACACTCCCCTCCTTATAATCCCTCCATGGTTGATAATCCTGCCCAGGAGTGTAATTTTATCCCTTTAAAACACGAAGTGCTATTTCCTCTTCTGTTATATCTGGATTTTGTTTGATGGCAGTTATGGCTCTTTCTTTTGCTTTATCCCTAGGAACACCTAGTGTCTTAGATACACTATTAATGATTTCGTTAAATTTTTCAAGACGTTTATCGATATCAACCATTTCTGCTGTTTCTTTTTCATAAGAATCAAAAATATTTGATATTTCAGGAGAAACATTTATTGTATCTAATTCATGTCTGCCATACTCACCAACATTATATTCTAAGATATCATTCACAGATTTGCTTGAATTCATAGTAATAGATTGTTCATCACACTTACAATTTATTTTGTGATGAGAACATGTTTCGCAAATATTAGATATTGATACTATGAGGAATTGGGTGGGGTTCACTACTACGAATGTTGATTCGGTCATTTTGACCTGGAGTGTTCCAATAGCTAAATCTTCAAACTTAACTAAGAATGACACTGAAACATAATTGAATTTTTTTGCAATTGTTTTTCGTACACCATATTTTCCTACAAAAAGTTCGCCATCCATGGATACTAAAAAATCTGTTATATCAGGGATTATTACAAGTTTTTTGGGATCTAAAATGATTTTATTTGACAATATTCGTTCAAGATAATTACGAACATGCCTTGGGCCATCTTCAACAACGTACTTTGGAATCTCAGGAACAAATAGTTGCCGTTTTGACATCAGATTTCCCTTTCTTTATCTAAAGATTTTTTGAGGTCTTCTATCTGTTTATCGATGTCTTCTTCTCCCATACATTCACACTCTAATTCATCTCTATACTCTTGAAGAATTCTTTCTATTTCTATTTCTTTTATTGCATTTATGTCAGCTATTTCATTTTCTTTTTCTATTATTTTATTTTCTAAATATTCTGTATCTCTTATTGAATATAAAACAGATTTTGCAGCTTCTTTGATATCATTACCAATTAATTTTAGATTACTGACCAGTTCCGAAATAAGATTTGGCATAAGGTTAATCCTCCAGAATTATACACATCCGTCTTCAAAATGATTATAATTATAAGATTGTTTGTGTGTTGTATGATTATCGTTGGCTGAGATTTTTGGCTGGCATTCTTGCTTTGTTGTTTCTAAGTTATTTTCAATCCATTTATCTATACTTACTTCATTAAGATCAATTATTTCTAAACAACTTGGACATTGTACTTGCCCAAACCCCCATTCAATACTCTCAAATTGATGACCACACTTTGGACATCTCATGGCTCTCCCTCCCTTTTATATATTCCGCATTTATATTATACCACATACAAACAAGTATTGCAAATAAATTACAGTTTATTCAATATGTTATATGTGAAATTTACTTTTTAGTTTTTTATAATCGTAACAAGGACCCATGCAATTACAATTGCTATTATTATTCCAAAAATTGCTTCAGGCCAATTCATAATTTCTTTACTCCTTTTTTAGATTTTAATATTTGATTATCTTTTATCTCATTTTTTGCTTCAATTAGCATCTGATCAATAATTTTTCTTTCAATTTCTTCTATTAAGGGTTTCCTTAATTTATCAAATTTTTCAAAACAATATTCGCACATATCTCTTACTTTTTTGTGACTTATTAACAACTCATTCAGAGCTTCTGTCTCAGAAAAATTATTACCACATACATCGCATTTTATTATTATCACACCTCCACTCCTTTTGATTTTAGAATCTTTAGAAACTTTTCTTCATCAATAACTTTAATCCCAAGTTTAATAGCTCTTTGCATTTTCGTTGATGCTGAATTTGTACTGGCTGCAACAAGATAATCAAGATTGTTTGATACGCTAAGGATTTGACCACCATTATCAATAATTATCTTTTCATAGTAATCCCTCTGTTTTGATAGAGTTCCTGTAAATTGGAAACTTAAATCTTCAAGTAAACTGCCTGCTTTTTCATCAATGGTTACTTTGGTTCCAAAATCTTTTAGAAGATTAAAACATGATTTAATCATATGCTTATTACTAATAATAGATGTTATGATACTTGATCCAATACCAGGAATTTCAACTAATCTAACCATTTTAGAATTTGGCAATTCAGCAATATCAGAAAACTTTTTGATTAATCTTTTTTCAACCAAGAAATTTATTATCTTAAGACTATTTTTCGAACCTACTTTTGGTATTCCAATAGCTGTCAATAATGTACTTGCTTTTAATTCCTTAAGTTTATTCCTTTCCGAAAGAATTGTATTAGCAGTAATTTCACCTATGCCTTCTTTTCTTAGAAGTTTTTCTCTTGTTATTCTTAAAAATGATTTTAAAGTATAAGTTCCTATGTTAACCAGGGTTGTTGCAGATAGATTTTCAATTCCACACGTTTGTAGAAAATATTCAAGATTTGAAACTAATCTTCCGTTGCAAAGAATATTTTCGCATATCAAATCAACACCTTGGGTAGACAAAGGGCTTTCGCATGAAGGACAATACTTCGGAAGTGAAACTGACTTATTGGCAGGTTTTATTACCGATGTTATATAGGGAATAACATCTCCTGATCTAACCAAGTCTACTTCTGCTCCTGGGCCTATCTTATTAGTTGTTATGTACTTTGCATTATGACCTGTAGGATTTTCTACTATCACTCCATCAATGTCAACAGGTTCTACTTTTATAACAGGAACTACTCGGCCTGTTCTTGTGGGAAACCATTCGATATCAAAAACTTTAGTCTTAATTGGTAAATCATTAACCTTGAAAGCTATTTTGTTTTTAGGAATCTTTACATTTTGTCTTTCTGAATTGTTAACTGCCAATACAAGGCCATCAATTTTATAGGGTAATTTATTCTTATCCTTAAGTATATCAATAAGGTTCAATATAATTTTGTTAGGAGATTTTATAATGTCTCTTATTGATATCACAAAAGACTGTACAACATTGAGTCCAACTTTAGACATATATATTTCAGAAGAAGTTAAAGATCCTAGAGATCTATTATCAGCTTCAATCAATTCATAAAAAATTGCATGAATATTTGATTTCTTTATTAGTTTGTTTGTTTCATCATTATCATTACGATTCAATAATCCAGATACAGCATTTCTTTTGGTTTTAAATCCTTCTGGAAGATCGCCTATCATGATTGCTTCACCACGAGCCATTACTCTCTTTGCTTTTTTCAATTTTATTGGTAAATCAATTATTGCTGAAGCTTTTCTTGTGATGTTTTCTCCATGTTCACCATCACCTCTTGTTAATAGACTATCCAGTTTACCATTTTTCCATATTGCTAAAATATCTATGCCATCAAGTTTATGCGATACATGGATATCGTCATTTTGTTTCTTCATCCATTTTATAACATCATTTTCATTAACTTTTTCAAGAGACCCTAGAACTACCGGCAACTTTACCTTAACTCTAGGAGTTGCTCCTATTTCCTTAAATATGATATTGTTAGGATCAAGTTCTTTTAATTCATCTATTAGTTTGTCAAACTCAAGATCAGATATTTCTGGTTGTTGATTATAATACAGTTCGCGATGTCTACGAATTTCATTTTCTAATTTTTTTATCTTCATTATTTCTCCTTAGTCTAATGTAACCATACTTTGTGGGGATCCAGAAGTTACGCTTGATGAAATGATAATTCTTTTACCTGTTTTTAAATCTTTTAAGATCATAAAGTCAACACAATCATGTTTACTAAAGCAATGACGTTCGTTTGAAATTATCGTTAATACAGGAATATTTTTATCAATATCTAATTGCGTTGAGGGTTTATTTTGTTCTAAAACTACAAATGTAATGAAAATGGATATACTAAACGCAAGTAATACAACAAATACTGAAATTAACTTTTGCCTCATTCATTATTCCTCCTTTAATATTTCTACTTCTTCAGGATACCATTCAATACTATTTTCTTCAACTAAAAAACTAGTAACACCAAATACCATTGAACTATAATATCCTTTTATTGTTAAAATATGATTAAAATACAATTCATATCCTTCAAGCGGTTTGATAATTCTTACTTTAGCTCCTATGCGATATTTTTTCTTGAAAGAATACTCGTTCATATTATTTCTAATTCTTTTTCATTAATATCATCAAGAAAAGCATCAATGCCATATGCAGATATAGATCCATCAGGATGATATAAATCTATAATTACTTCACTATCAAACTTTTTATATTTAAGTATAGCTATGACATTATAGCGATTTACTCTTATTCTGGTTCCAATTGGATATATCTTTTTTAATGTATACTCATTCATTCTACTTTCTCTATTTCCTTACGGGTCTATGCACACTCATTTTCATTAACCCATAATAGAGATGTTTTATATAAATTTGTTATTAGATTTATTGTTAATATTTTATCTAAATACCTTTCATAGCCAGATTCTGGATTGATAACTCTTACCTTATCACCAATTTTCAATCTTTTGAATGTATAAAGGTTCATTTCTTCCAATTAGATCCTTGAATATATTTATCCTTATTGGCTTCATGTGGAAATCCTATAATGATTATTGGTTGAGCATTTATTCCTTGTGATCTAAGCAACTTTGATCTCTCAATAGCTTTGTCAATGTCTTCAGGAAACTTATCAGGATTTCTAAAAGTCATTTCATCTAGTTTAATCAACGGAACATGTTTTCCTACATCTTCTACTATTAAGCATACCATATATTTACTATACATTGTCCACTTCCTTTCAATTATACTTTAGTGTATTTGGTTTTATTTCTTAATACATCAGCATCTATTAAACCACTAAGATAGTAATCAAAATCATTTGTACCTAAACTGTGCCCTGGAATTGAATATATTTCTTGCATTGTTTTCTTATCAATAATTACTAATTGATATAATCTTCTATTTCCTGGTTTATACGAATATATTTCAAACTTAAATTTTTCATGTAATGAATATGCCGCATTGAGGTCTACTAATTTCTTATCAAAATATTTCCTATCTCTTTTCATTTTTATACCTCATATATTTGCAAGAATATAAAGCACTGTTATGACTAATAGAATTATATGTTTGAGACCTATTATTGAATATGGCCTATTTTCAGTTAATGTTATTTTATTTTCATTAGTATCAAGCATTGAAATAATAATTGGTGAACTCTTACTATCAACATTTAGCAAATCTTTTTTAATTTTCATTTATTTATTTCCTTGTAAAAGTTGAACAATTATCACCTTCATATGAAAAGGTGATATGCGTTATTCTGTCAGCCCAAAAAGGAATACTTGGGTCATAAGCTGTTTTTGTAATAGACCTGATATCATTCTTTTTAAAATAAGCTTCAGGTGCCATCCAAGTACAAACTCTTATTTTAACATATTTGGATTTAGTTATTATTTTATTCCAATGAACACATTCATGGCATGATTTTGATTCATCTTTCATTCCTATTGCTTTCATATTCGCCTCACAGGTGTTCGTATCACTTTTACAGGAGTTCTTTTGAATGGTTTGTAATGATGATTAAGATTGTATTCACTAGTAAGATATTCAAATCCATATTTTTCACAATGTAATCTAGCAAACCCTCCTTCTAGCCTGATAAAAGTAACGATTTGTCCTTTGCTTGAACCTGCTATCTGTATAAATTTATCACCACGATTCATTTTTACAACCTTGATAGTTTATAAAATTTAAGAAAACTTGAAATGTTGTGTTGGCAGTAATCGTTTCTTACATTATTAGAATCTTTATCATGTCTGAATGCACCAATATCTTCTTTTTTACCAGAAACTATTTGACTTTTCTTTTGCTGATCTAAAAGCATGTCTACAAATCCCATTACCATTTCAGAATCGGTCTTTAATTCAGCAATATGTTTTCCATCACTTTTTCTACTTGTATCTTTTAGATATTCTTCAATATAAGCTTCTAAGATATTATGATAGGCCAGAAGTGTTTCAGATCTACAAGCAGTCGGTCCCGATTTTTTAGAAACTGGATCCCACATTGTTTTCCTAGCAATCTTATTTGCATATTCTATATATCTTCCACCAAAATGTTCAAGTGTTTGCATCATCCAATGATCACGTACATGACTTGTCATATTTCTATAGAATGAATACCAATTAATTATTTTCTCAGCGTAGTATTTAAATCCTTCTTTATTGTCAGTTTCATCCATGACACATAAGGCAAGTGCAGCTTCTCCTATATAGAATTCAGATATGAATCCTTTATCTCTTTCTGGATTCTTAAGTAAGCATTTGTGGTGAGTCAATCTTCCTGATTCGCAGGTCCTACTTATAATGTATCTACATAGATCAATTGCAATCTTTAAATATCTTTCATTAGGTTGAATTTCATGATATTTAAGTAATGCCAAAACTCCTAATCCAGCCGCCCCTAGTTTAATATACCCATCTTCAGCAATTACAACACGTCCTTCTGATCCTAATGGAAACATAAATCTATCTAACATATAATCTAGTGCGAGTTTTGCTTTATCTTTAATAATTCTAACTTCTAATTGTTCTTCAGCGTTAGTTGATTTTGCTTCCATTTCTTTACAAATCTCAAGCATTGCCCATATGCTTCCTTGATGCCTGAGTATATTGTAATCTTTTAGTTTTGCTCTAGTTTTAACATTATACCCATAAATAAATCTACCGTTTGTCTGAATAAGACTAGAGAGCCAAATAGCACCCTTCTTTGCAGTGTCAAAAGCTATTTCTTTATTCATCAATATTATCCTCCTTACATTTTGCGTAAATACCTATTTCACTATCTTCAGACCAAACATGATTTTCTGCGGTCTTACCACAGTCATCGCACCAAGTGCCTTCAAATCCTTTTTCCATTAATATTCTGCCATAAGATTTTCCTTTAAATTTATCATAATCTTTTTTAGTCAAACGTCTACGTAAAAGGCTAAGAATGAGTGGCATATCTACCTCCTTAGAGCTTTTTTGAATTCAATGCTTCAGCTACTGTTTCAGCAACTTGTATCATCCATTCAATACTTTCTTTAGAATCTATAAGATCCAAGCTATTGAATAGAATAAGTTTATCATTACCAGACCATCCATATGATTTTTTCCCATGTTTGAATGAGTTTCTTATTACTGATATCTCAATAGAAGAATCTTCTTCAATTAAATTTTTAATATCCATCTCAGCGATATGCTTCCAGTTTCTATTGTTAAAAGATTCTTCAAATTCTTCTTTTTCTGTTTCTCCATAAGCAACTAAAAAGATTTTTTTATTGACAACCCATTTTGATTTTGATCTTTTCATATCTACCTCCTAATTTATGTTACTACCTTTAAGTATCATGAATTCAATGTTTTTTATTTCATCTTGCCTTTCTGTTATTGGATAATTATCAGGTAGAGTTGCAATATTTGTATGTAGACATTCATCACACATGGCCATCAATAATGATCGATGATTACCTACGATTAAGACACCTATTTCATTTAAATCATATTTACATATCAGACATTTCTTCATGATGTTGTTGTTATGTGTATCATCAACGGCAAGATAAATACCACTAATTTCATCAAGATCAAATTGAACTGCTGGATATGATTCGCCAATAATGTTTTTACCTAGCATTACAACGATTTTTGTGCTATCAATTGTATGTATTTTCATTATGCCTCCTAATGGATTAATGATTCGGCTTCGCCTGTTAGTTTTTGATATTCAACCATCATATCAATAATTCCCATTTGACCATATATTTGTTGATTAATAAGCCAAAGGAGTTTCTTATATTGGATTAGTGCTTCTTTATATTCTTGTTTATCCGAATGGTCTTCAAAAGAGAGAGCTGAATTCGTATTCACACTTTTAAGAATTTCAATTCCTCTATTCAACATTGCAATAGTGTTGACTGGAAGACCTTGATCGCTAATAGTATCTTCAATCTTCATAATGAATTCCTCCTTTTAATTATTTTAATTTATTATACACCACCGAGGTTGCCGAGCAAAGCATAAAATTAATTTTTCGTTATGAATATAAAAGATAATTACACAATCTTTCTAAATTTTCAAAAACCTTTTTATATAAGATTATAGCATTGCTGATTAATGATGCTGAATATACCATACCATTTTCTGAAATTTCATTATTTTCACTAATAATAAATTTTTCATATTTTCTGTAGATGAAAATATCATATGTTATATCTGTATCTAAATAATTTGTTATTGAATTAATCTTATATTCCCAATCATAAATCAAACCCTGCTCTTTAAGAGAATATATTATAGCATCTGGTATATTTTTGGTATCAATTTTTCTATGCAGGGAACGAAGTCTATAACCATCTACTATTATTTGAGTGTGGATAGTAATGAAATTTGATAAATGACATTTACACATAAACTTATCTATTTTGTTATAGGGTAAATAATACTTAAAATTGTATTCAATTATATCAACAACATCAGGTGTGATGGTTTGGCCCCTATTTGCTATGATGCATAGTTTAGTTGAATGTCTCTCTGATTGATCAATAAAAGATTTCCATCCAGGCTCATGATTAACCATACTAATGATTTTGTTGCCTATCTTATCTCTTGTATATTTATTCATTCTAATAACCTGATTTCTTCCATAAACCAAAAGGCTCCATTTGTATCATATACCATAATACTATCTTTATTGTTATAGTCAATACAAAACCTTCTAGGACTAATAGATTTTATTGTTCTTGTTTCGCCTTTTGTATTCTCCCATGATTCATACGGATTAATGACTTTAAATTGCTTACCAGGAAGTAATGCTTTTCTTAAAGTATAACTATTCATCTTCTTCTATCCTAGCTGCACCCACTACTTTTTCACCCTTTGACAAAGTCACAAGTCTAACTCCTTGTGTTGGCCTACTTGTCATAGAAATATCTGTAACTTTCACCCTGATTATTTTCCCATTACTTGTAATTATCATCAATTGATCATCATCACTTACTTGGCATGTATAGATAATTGGACCATTTTTATTAGTTATCCTGGCTGCCTTAATACCAGATCCACCACGATATTGTTGTCTATATTCATCAATGGATGATCTTTTCCCATAACCATTTTCTGTAACAATCATAATAGGATCATCTTTTCTGATTACATCCATTGCAACCACATTGTCTTTTTTAGATAATCTAATTCCTTTTATCCCTGAAGCTCCACGCCCCATATCTCTAACATTATTTTCTGAAAATCTTATACATTTTCCACCACTAGTTGTGATGAATATATCTCTTTTACCATTTGTAATTCTTGCAGAGATTAATTCATCATCTTCTCTTATTCCTATAGCAATAATTCCCTTAGTTCTTGGCCTACTATAAGCCATCATTGAAGTCTTTTTTACAAGACCTTTTTTCGTAGTCATTACAACAAATCTATCTTCTTTGAATTTTTTAAAGTTCAAAGTGGTAGCTACCTTTTCATCATTATCTAGTCCTGACAACAGATTAATAATTGCTTTCCCTCTTGATAGTTTACCAGCCTCAGGTATCTCATGTATCTTCTTGAGATAGGCTTTCCCTTTATTTGTGAAAAATAATAGATAATCATGAGAAGAGGCTACGAAGAAATGAGTTGCAAAATCATCAGTAGATTTGAATCCTGTTGACCCCTTACCACCTCTTTTCTGAATTCTATAATTTGAAGCAGAACTTCTTTTTATATACCCATCATGGCTTATCGTTACAGCAACATCTTCTTCGGGGATTAAGTCTTCAATTTTCACCTCACCTTCACTTTCAACTATTCTTGTTTTTCTTTTATCACCATATTTATCTATTATGTTTTGTATTTCATTTTTAATGATTTGCATTACCATCGTTTGACTACCTAATATTGTCTTGAATCTTGTTATGTTAGTTATTATTTCCTGATATTCATCATTTATTTTATTTCTTTCAAGACCAGTTAATCTCTGAAGTCGCATATCTGAAATCGTTTGTGCTTGAATATCAGAAAATTTATGTTCATCTATCAGTCTAGCTTTAGCTTCCTTGCCATCGCTAGAAGATTTGAATAGTTTAATGATTTCATCAATTATTTCAAGAGCTTTAATTAGACCTTCTAATATATGTGCTCTTTCTTCTGATTTTTTAAGATCATATTTAGTTCTGTTTACTATTATTTCAGATCTAAATGATATGAATCTATTAATTACTTCTCTGATGGAAAGGACTTTAGGTTGGCCTCCTACAATGACCAACATTATTACACCATAAGAAACTTCTAGTTTCGTATACTTATAGAGATGATTAAGAACAATTTGACCGTTTACTCCTCTCTTTAGCTCAATTACAATCCTCATACCTTCACGTGATGATTCATCTCTAATATCTGAAATTCCTTCAATCTTTTTCTCCTTAGCTAAGTCAGCAATTCCTTCTATTAGATTTGTTTTATTGACTTGATAAGGAATCTCAGTAATTATTATTTTTTCCCTGGATGAACCTTCTTCTACTGTAGCGCATCCTCTAAGTTTGATAGAGCCTCTACCGGTCCTAAAATATTCTTTGATTCCCTTTCTGCCAAGAATTATCCCTCCGGTTGGGAAATCTGGGCCATTAATAATTGACATAAGTTCTTTAAGAGGAATTTCTGGTGTGTCTATTAAGCGTATGGTGGCCTCGCAGACCTCAGTAATGTTGTGTGGTGGTATATTGGTCGCCATACCTACTGCGATGCCTGACGATCCATTTATAAGCAGATTTGGAATTATAGTGGGAAGAACTGTAGGTTCAGAAGTTGATTCATCGTAATTAGGAACGAATTCAACTGTTTCTTTATCAATGTCAGCTAACATTTCATGTGATATTTCTGACATCCTGCATTCGGTATATCTCATTGCCGCAGGAGGGTCTCCATCAACATTTCCCCAATTCCCTTGTCCATCTACTAAAGGATATCTTAGTGAGAAATCTTGTGCCATTCTTACTATAGTTCCATAACTTTCTCCATGAGGATGGTATTTCCCCATGACTTCCCCAACTATCCTGGCTGATTTCTTGTGTGGCCTATTATAGAAATTATGTAGTCCATGCATTGTATAAAGGATTCTTCGATGTACTGGCTTCAATCCATCTCTAACATCAGGAAGAGCCCTACCTACTATGACGCTCATTGAATAGTCAAGATAAGACTTTTTTAATTCGGCAGAAATATCAACCAGTTCAAAATCACTCATCTTTTACCTCCAGATGTTCATAACAATTCAATTTCATTACTTGTAAAATAACATGCAAATTTTTCAGTATAGATAAGAATAGGATGATTATTAAAATCAAATAATAATTTTTCTATTTTAGTTACCACTCCTATACATCCACAACAGCGTTCGCAATGTGTATGAGAGCAGTAAATTATTTTTATCTTTCTACCTACGTGGTATAATTTATTAAGAGTATATTGATTCATAAAAATTCTATTTCTGTAATATTAAACTCATATGTAAGATGCTTATGGAGTTTTTCTTTAGTTCTAGCAAGAATAACTAAACTCCCATATTGAGTTTTGCGAATTTCGCAGATAATATATTTATTTCTACTAAATTTAGATATAATTTCATTACCAACTTTTAACTTCTTCATTAGAGTATATTTGTTCATTCAACTATTTCATCAATAATGTCTACTTCATGATAATAAAAGAAATCAGAATGTTCCTCTACATATACCAAGAAATACTTATCCTCAACACCTCTGTATACTTCTTTAACAGTAAATTCGCTAAGCTCTGAATATGTACTGCGATCAGCAACTACTACTGTTTTATTTAATCTTATTAGAACTCCAGGTTTTAACAGTTTTTTTGCAGTGTATAAATTCATAATTTGTACTCTATTTCATCAGGAAAAAATACTAATTTGTTATGAGATGTTTTTATATCAACAAAACAATTTTCTGCATATTGACCAATGCCAATAACAATACCTTCATTTTCATGGAAATCGCAATATGATTCTATTCCCTTTTTATTTATTCTTACTTTATCACCTACCTTTAATCTATTGAAGAGATATTTATTCATCAATCACCATTAGATTATCTGGATGCCAGCCATCTGATTCTTTTGATCCCTCACCCCTATATACATCTACTAGAATGTAATCTGCAGTATATTCAATAATACTCTTAACTGTGAATATTTTTCCATAATTAGGATCATCTTTAAATCTAAGTGTTGGTGTTACTTTTGTTCCTGGCCTAAATTTCTTTTTGAGTGTGTATAGATTCATATCATAATCCCCCCATGATTAAATGATATAATAGAGGAAACATAATTTCATGGTGTCCAATCAAGTTATATCCTCTAGCACCGAGTAACTTAGGTCTTTTGACAATATTATTTATTGCTCGATACTGAGGAATAAAATCCATATTAATAGTTGTTACTTGTTGCATTTGATTATTATTAGGATGGCCTGAAAGGGATGCTGATAATGCTTTGAGGAAGAGTTCTGGCATGACTACTGCAGAGCCAAGATTAATGATAATGCCGCCATTAATTACAAGAATATCGATAGCACATCTAAAACTCCTGTAATCATTTATTGAATATTTTAATCCTTGTCCATTTGTGAATTTATGATAAACATCACATCCTAATTGTTGGTGAATAGTTACTTCAGCTTTTGAAGCTATGATGCTATAATTTTCATATTCCATATCTTTAATCGTTCTTTTAGCTATATCCCCTAATGAATCATTGTCACTATGAATACTATCACAAAATATAGAATTAATGACATTTATTGTTTCTTCTGTTTCACCAAAATTCCCATTACACAATGATTCCTCAACATCTTCAGATGTGTTTCCTTCCATAGCAATTTCTAGATCGTGAACTAATCCCGATCCATTCATAGCGATATGTGATATAATTCCTCTATTTGCTAGATCTATTATGAATGGGGATACTCCTACTTTGATCGGATGGCCACCCATCATTAATATAATAGGTAATTTAGGATCATGTCGAATTTGGGCAGTTATGATATTGACAATATCTAATAAATCACTACCAGCCAATATGTTTGGTAGTGATTTAAATAAATTTTTGTCTATTTCACCAAATGAGCCTATAGATACTTTACTTTTTCTCTTTATTAGTGATTGCATTATCCTTCCTCCACCTTATCTATTTCATAATAGAGAAAATTGCATCCGCAGTCAGACAGTATAACATTATGCCCTTCCCAAATTAAATCAACTCTTACAATTTGACCAATCATACTTCTATAGGTTGTTTCATTTTCATTTATTCTAACTTTATCGCCAATCTTTAATCTTTTGAATGTATATAAGTTCATTTTACTATTTCAATTTCATCAAGCCTGAAATATGTTTTTGGATATCCTTCTATGTGGATAAATTCTATTGGGGATTCCCATTCTACCTTAACAATATTAAAAATTTTGCCAGTGACTTCATTATGAATTCTACAATGGTCACATTCACAAATTATTTTTACTTTTTGGCCTTTTCTTAAATATTTATTTATAGTATATTCATTCATTTATTTCCAGTTAGTTCATTTTCAGCTTTCTTTACATGTTTGCTTGCTTCTCCCCAAGCGTATGATATCATATCCATATAGAATATTCTACCGTCATAATCTTTTTCAATATCACTATCAGGAAAGAATTTGTAGAATGCCTTGTACAAATCCATAGCCGGATAATGAGATGTATCCCCGAATTGAACCTTCCATCTCCAAATAGTCTGTGCAAATTCATATTCGAGATAGGCTGCATTTATAGCTATATCGAATCCAATTGATTTTATAGGCTCATATTTATTTATTTTCTTTTGTCTGTTATATTCTTTCATTTTGAAGCCTATATTTGCAAGGCTATCAGCATGTCCGATATAGGTAATTCCTGCTTCACATCTCGCTTCCATCTTATAGAATTCTTTTAGAATATCTTCTCTAATGTCAGCAAATGTGACACTTGCCATTGCCAAGAAAAATACCACCATACCGATCATTATTTTCTTCATTTCTATTTCCTCCTAAATATTGAGAAATCCTTAGACGTTCTATAGTTTCCCATGTGTTCGTTGCATTGAGTGCAGAAAAATCTACCTTTATCGTTTTTAGGTGAACCAGTTAGAATCATTCTCAGTTCAGATTCACAATATATGCAGATTATTTTACCCTCCTTTGATAGTGTTATTGATTTGCCATTTGTTATGATTACGTTATCAATGAATTCCGTCTTGTGAAGTATATAAAATTTCTTACCCTTCTGGATTACTTTTGGTTTCATTTATCACCTCCAGTTCTTCAGGAAAAAATTGATTATTCTCACCTTCTTCTGTTTCTATATGAATGGGTATGTGTCTTACATATTTTGTATATTTTATTGTTCCAAAGTCAAGTTTAGTAATAATTCCAATTCTTCCTATCCAATCTTCATATACAAGTTTATCGTCTATCAAACATGTTACTCTAACCTTAGTTCCTATTGGGAATTTCTTTCTTATGGTGTAAGCGTTCATTTTACAACCTCTACTTCTGAATCATAAAAGTAAGTAATATCGTTTTGAACAAAAATTCTAACAATGAAAGTTCCCCCATCAGTTGTAAAATAATCAATATCTGAAATTTCAAAAATTTTATTATGATAACCATCAAGTCTTTCAGTAGTTACTTTTATTTTAGCGCCTTTTCTATATTTCTTTTTTGCGAGGTAAGCGTTCATTTTCTAATTCCTTAAATCGCTCCAGCCACTCACTGTGTTCCTCTTCCGATAGATTTTTGCAGAATTTACCGAACGGTTTAATCATAGATCTCTTTCCACTTATATGAGATCTATGAGATTTTATACCATGATTTTTACAGTTCTTGGATCTTTTTGGCATTAGTTAGTCCTTTAAAGGTTTGACAATGAATGCTTTACATATAGCAATTTTGAATTCCTTAAGACCACTGATAATCCTATTTTCAGTGAACTCGCCAATCCCGTCTAGATATTGAATTTCAAAGATAAAACTATTATCACGTGGAAAGTCAATTTTCCACTCACGTAGACATTTCTCAGCTTCTTCATGGGTCATAAACATGCAAAATCCAAATCTTCCTGTTTTTATGGGTTCATACCTATCCATTTGATATCTATAATCCCATTGTGCCAGAAGATGACTGTTACTATTTGTTAATTTAACAAAATCATATTTATCATTACACATCCCTATCAAATCACCAGTTTCTTTATCTTTATTAAAAATTTTGTAAGCAGTTCCGTTAACTGGAATTTCATGGAAACCTTTATGCAGTTCATTACACATCTCTTTTGCCTCCTCTTTTTTATTTATTATACCATACTAACATTTCAAAAACAAGGGTAAATTTACACACTTCAACAATATTATTTAATTTTTCTTTTAGGTCTACTCCTCAATATTGATCTTCTTTTCATTTATCACCTCCAAAATCTCTTCTAAGAAGACTATTCCATTTTTTCCAAGTCTATCACGAACAGTAACTACATATTTATTCCAAAATTTATGATATCTTATTCCTTCTCTAACTTCTTTTATCTTTTGTTCTTCATCATGACCCTTAAATCTTATAAAGATTCCTGGTTTCAATTCTTTCATTGCTGTATATAAATTCATTTTTTAATCTTCTTTAAAACTTCTACATTATCTGGATGAAACCACCACACCCATCCCCCAAGTTTCTTTATCATCGGGAATTATTAAGAAATTACTATATTTTATGCCTTCAATAGGACCATCTTCACCTGTAAAGAATGCCCATCTTTCTATTGATTTCACTGTAAATATATTTCCATGTCGCCTTATAATTCTTTCATCTTCAATGTTATTAATCACTCTTATTTTGCTTCCTATTGGGAATTTCTTCCTTATTGTATACTCATTCATCTTTTGTCACCTCCTTTTGAGTTTCTATGATTTCAAATTCATCCCTATCAATCGCAACATAGCATTTATTGTGATTCTGGTTTGGCTTTCTTTCCTATTGTATATAGATTCATAGGACCTCAACTTCATAATCATAGAAAAAGTTATTTGATGGAAAATTACGGTTTTCAACAAAGATATAGACTGCTTCTCTTCTCAAATATATTGAATGACCAACGTCAATTTCCCTAATTATAAAAGGTTCACTGAAAAAACTCGATTCGTGGCTCTTTACTCTAATTCTACTTCCTTTTCTATAGATTTTATTAGCTGTGTATAGATTCATTTTCGTTTTCCTTAAGAGTTCTTAATTCACTTGGGGTCCACCAGATTTTTTCGTATCCTTCTAATATGATTAGAAATCCAGGAACGAATTTAACAAGATTTCTTCCAGATTTAAGAATCGTATATGGTTCTACCCATAGATCGTAACCGATAACTTCAACTTTAGTTCCTGGTCTGTATATTTTCTTTAATGTATAGTCATTTAACTGTTATCACCTCCTTATAGTCTTCTAAATTAGAATAATTTCATCTGGAAACCACGATACATTATCCCAGTTACTATCATAATCAAAGCCTTTTAGAAAAATTTTGATATTTCTATCTATTTCAACTCTTTTGATTGTAAATATCTTATCATCATAATATGGGTCTTTATAAATTTTTTTGTTGATAATAACTTTAGTTCCTACCTTGTACTTCTTTCTAATCAGGTATTGGTTCATTAGAAGAAGACCTCAAACATTAAAGAACAAGAATATAAAGTTATTATATTTTTCTTTTAATATCTATAGCTGTTAACCACCATTCCTCTTCTGTGTAGAGATAGTTATCGTTACCATTGCTGAATTCTTTAACAGTCTGAATCTTTGGTGGACTTTTGTGATAGAAAATGGTAAATTCATCACTGGCCTCTACTTTATCTCCTGGTTTGAGTCTTTTGAAACAGTAGATGTTCATTCTATAATCTCTATTGCTTCATCTGTATTTTTATCTAAAAATACAAAACATGAAGAAACTTCATTTTTTATAGTGTCTTTCATGATGAAGTCTATTGTTTTAGATTCATAATCAATTTTATAGATTTCAACTACTTTGCTACATATTGGAGCACAATCACATTTACTTATTCTAGTAGATTCACCTCTGCATTTAGTGATTCTAATCTTAGTTCCTATTTTATAGGTTTTTCTAAGTGTATAGAGATTCATAAGAATGATCTCAAATATTAAAGAACAAGAATATAAAGTTATAGTTTTTTATCAATTTCACAATGGCTCAACCACCAACCTTCAATTGTACGGGCATAGATAGAATTATATCTCCGTTCTCTAATCTTTTTAATAGTCTGAATTTTTGGTGGATTGTTATTGTAGTTAGATATAAATTCATCACTGGCCTCTACTTTATCTCCTGGTTTGAGTCTTTTGAAACAGTAGAGATTCATTATTAAAGACCTCAGTGTGGTATAGATTGGTAATAGATTAAAGGGTTGATAAATGAAATGAGTCGATAGGTTAACGATAGAAAAGATACAAGGGGTCTGACCGTCATTTCTAAGTCATTTTTTAAGTAATTTCTTATATCTTTATAGCCCATTCTCAAACCCTTCAACCTTCATGCTTCTCACAATCTAACAACTAATCTAACACCCTCCACTACTGGTATTATACACTACTATGGCTGTTACTATTACAATTATTTCTTATCTTGCTTATCTTCAAGTGTTCCGAATTTTATTGTTATGGTTGAAGGCACAGGTTTATCTTTTGAAAGATAGGCATGATCCCTAGAAAGAAGGATATCTTTCAGGTCAACATTGAGTGAGTATTTGTGGTAACTCTTTGTATCTTGAAGGAAGGTTGCCGTTACAGTAACATTAAGGTGTTCACTTGTGCTCTGAGATGATCTTGATTTTTTAGACATGGTATTCTCCTTTGCTTGTTAGTGTGTGTAAATTATTACCACATTTACTCGGTTCGATTGAGAATATTGAAAGAAAAGTCTTGAAAAAAGTCGATGAACGTAATTGTTACAAAGATAAGGAATGATAGGTGTTATCTATTAATTATTTCTTTGTAGGGTAAGGAATTTTTCTGAGTATTTCATCAGGGTGAATACACCATCCTTGACGTGTTAGGATACCACTACGCCAGAACTTTTTTACTATCTGTTCTCTGTGATGGATATTCCATTCTCTCATAGTTTCATCAGTGAGTTCTATGATATCTCCTGGCTTAAGTCTTCTGAAGCAATAGAAATTCATTTGATTCTCTTATAGTGTTTAAGATTTGAATAAGGAACGCCAATTAAATAATTACTATTATCACTTCTTAATAGAATTAAATGTTTACGACTGGTATTATATCCATCAACAATCCAAACATTATAGTGTTTCTTATATCCCTTATGATTGTTGAAATTTCTAATTAACTTAGTTCCTATTGGATATTTTTTCTTCAGTGTATACAAGTTCACTAGTATCTCCTAAATCGTGGTGATTAACAAAAGTTTCCCCTGGGGTAAAACACCTTTTTTAATCATTGCAACTACAATAGTGTGAAACCTTATAAACTATATAGCTAAGATATAATATATCATGCTTTTCTACTACACTTCAAAAACTTTAAAGGTGGTTTACCCCAAGGTAAACTTAGGACTTTTTTAAGTGTGACTAATTTAGAGTATGCTATATTGAGTATAAAAATATGAATCCTGTATTTTGTAGTGTCTCTTAATTATGTGATTTGCTTTTTGATATATTTGAGATGAACATGTATTTCATTTTCAGTGTATACACCCCTCCAAAATTCTTCAATCATCACAGATTTCACAATCATTGTTCTTTTAGATTTTGAAACAGGATCTTTAACTTTATGAACCTCTGAGAAATATGATTTATTAACAAGAATTCTATTTCCTTTCTTAAGTTTTTTTAATTCTGAAAATTTCATGATTCTTCTATTTTACATTCAACATTAGATATATGAGTGAGTTTTGGATTTCTAGTTTCGCTATCACTTGTTACTATCCATAATTTACTATTACCCCAACGCTTCTTCACAACTTGGATTGTAGAACAATCTCTATGATCCATTCCTTCGCGAAGTCTAATTCTATCTCCTGGTTTCAATTTATTGAAAGTATATAGATTCATGTCAATTTAACTACTACCATTAGCCCTTTGAAAGCAATATATATTCATCTCAATAACCCATTTAACCCTCGCTATTAGCCCTTTGAAAACATATATTCATTTTTCTATCTTACAGATTATTGCTACTCTTGGGACATTCAAAGGTTCTTTATTTCTTGAATTAACAATAAATGTTTTTATCCAATCACTGTCTGTGGTTACTGCTTCTACTACTTCACATTCCATTGGAGTTTTTCTCATTGGAAAATCAATAAGAATTCTATCACCTACTTTCAATTTTTTGAATGTATATAGATTCATTCTACAAACTCAAATTCATCTTCATATCTAGCTTGGCAAACCCTCGAAGTGCAACTGTTAATAAAATTAATTTCATATTCATTTCTATTACTATTAAATTTTAGTTCTACAATTTCATGTGTTTCGCTAAGACAACGGTTATGACAAGGAGAATCTGCCTTACATGCTTACATGCGATCATCTTTAGTTTCTTACAGGTTACAGCTCCTTTTTTGAAAGTATATAAATTCATTTTTCTATCTTTCTAACGATTTGATAAGGTAAAACATATAGCCCATAATCAATATCCGCACAATCGTTCCCAGATGAATCTTTTCGTAATTTTATTATGGTAATTCTTTCAGGAAGAAATAATCCTTTAAATAAATTGTCGGCTATTTCTATTTCATCACCTACTTTCAATTTACGAAAACAGTATAAATTCATGATATTTCAGATCCTCTTACGACTAGTCTTGGAATAGTAGTAAGGGCAAACTATTACCGGAAATATTTTGAATTACCATCTAAGAGATCTAGAATTTCTTTTGAAAAAACCTGTTCATGTTCCTCTTCATCTAATAAATCAAAAACAGTTTCTACTATCACCATAATTTCTTCTGGTGAAAGTTTTTCTTTTAGAGTTTTTGCAAGTTCATTACGACCTTTTTCCCAACTGTATTTATTCATCTCACACCCACATAAAACTCTGACTAAAGGAAATAAAAAACTTTGATATCCTGATGGAATAAAGTCAAAAAAAGGGAGGGTCTTGGTGACCCTCCCTGAAGTTGGTTACGCTGAGGCTTCTGCTGCGACCTGAGCGAGAGCCTTGCGGACCGGTGTCCTCTTCAGTTCGGTGGCCTTCCTCTTAGCAACGATCTTTTCCACTGTCTTCTTGGAGACCTTTCCCTTGGCTTCCTTGACAACCTCACCGACCCTCTTGGCGGCGGCGGCTTTCCTCATGTTCCAGCCAGCCTCAGCCTCACGCCCCTTGTAGATCTCAGCGTAGTAGTCCTTCGTGGACTTCGGGTCCTTCACGCGGTCCTCGAGCATCGCCAGGGTCACCTTGTTGAGTGGAACCGAGGAGAGGTAATCGTAGTGATTGCCCGGATGCTTGAACAGGCGCTCACGATTCTTTCCGGTGCCGGTGAACATTGGACGGCTGATGATCATGTCGCCGCCACGCCTGGCCGAGAACAGGACGTCCCCGTTTCGCTTCACCTGAAGGGCTCCCCACGAGTTCTCCACGAGGCTCAGATCCGAATGCTTCTTCAGGATGGCCGAGAACATATTCCGAATGGTTTTATTCTCGTGCTGGTTGTCGCCTCTCTTGATCTTGGCGGCACATCCGACTTTCACGACTTCCTTCTTGACATCTTTTTTCGTAGACTTTTTCTTAGACATGATATATCCTCCCGCTTGGACTTCTGAATGGTTCGCATTTCTTTGATGACTTTTACCGAATCGGGTTTCCATCCGTTCTTAAGGAGAGCGCGAACCATCCTCTCCCTTAGTTCGGCCTTCGGCATTTTCCTGCCATAGGCTTTCACAAATTCTTGGCAGGCCTCCTCTACATCTACATCCAACTGTTCGGCCATCTTGACCTTGGACCATTCAACCCAGAATCCCACTTCACCTTCCCGATATGTGATATCCTGGATATCTACTGTTCCAGATGACCTCCCGAACATCCTGAACCATCCGCCGAATTGCTTCAGTGCCATTTCAACGGCTAGTGTGGGACTCGGGAAATCTGACACTCTCATCACCTCCTCTACTGTATTATTATTCCCACTATAACACGTCGAGCTTGCCGATGCAAGTAAATAATTAGGCTTTCTTGCGACCCCTTTTTACTGAGGGTACTGACCTGAACGGATACTGATTTCTGAACATTTCCCTTTCTAGGTTCTCAACTTCATCCATCCGAATCTGATGGCCTTCCTGGCCAAGTCCAGTTTTGAGCATCCGGTTGACCAGTGTATTCCACTTCTTTGTGCTCTTTGAAATCATGAGACCTCCTTATGTCCTAAGTCCCTGTTATATTGTTACGGGTACAGTATAACATGGCGAGGGCTCCGATGCAAGCAAAAAATGCAATGTTTCGTTTTTGGTGATTGTTGTGAATGGCGTGATTAGATTCATGGACTTCGGTAGGTTCAGCGAGTTCGCAAATCCGCGCGTGAAATGGAAGATCATGAAATCGCGAGTATAGAGCGAGAGCAGTCTACACCGTGTCGGAATGTTAAAGCATATTCTAATTTAGACTAAAGATTAGTAATTAGAGTTGACTGGTTTATGATGGTTACAGAAACTCTACAAATTTAAGTTTTATAATATATTCCTCATTATCACTTGAATCTATGAATTCTATTACATTACACATCCTTCTATTACTGTAATAAGCATCTTTTACAATATAGATTCCGGGCCAAATATTTGAATAAGTACCTATAGTCCCTGGTCTATTAGCTAAATTTTTCATTTTGAATTGTTTACCTATGTATCTCCTGAGTTGATATAGATTCATTTTATAATCTCTTTAAGGTTTCTTAATAATTGTTACGTCTTTAGGGAATGCATAAAAGTCTGGAGTTTCGCTAGGATCATTTTCGTATGTTAGCCCAAGATCAAGTTCCCCAGGGCTATTGTCTAGATTATGTTCAATAATAATCCATCGATCAATCTCTTCGCCTTCGTCGGCAAAATCAACAATGGTGCCAATTGGATACTCAAGCATTAATTTCTTTATTTCTTCCTTCATTTTATTACCTCCAAATCTTCAAAGTCACATGTTACTTCACACTCTGCATATTCACCCTCAATCCAAAAACTCGGTCCATTTCGAGTTGAAATATCACCGATTTCTACAATAGACCCAACACAGTCATTTCGTAGACCACAGTTTTTGTTATCACATCTAAGTAGTTTAACTTTCATTCCATCTTTAAATGTCTTTTTAAATGTGTATAGATTCATTTTACTTTTACTATCACCCCGTCTTTCATTGTTACTTGAGCATACCATGTGTGAGGTTTAGGATAGTGTGGACCTTCAACGAATTCAATTCCATTGTCTTTGGTTGGAAATATTCCTGAGTGGTTATAGATAGAAATCTTCCTACCTTGAACCACAGCTTCTTTCAACGCTTTCTTTGTTTTGAAATCAACACTCGTGTATGCCATAATCATTCCTCCTCTATAAGATATGAAACACCATTGTTATATAGCCATTTGTAACTAATCCTTCTACGCTCTATTTCTTCTTTGATTTTCTTACGAGTCCATTTAGTAAATCTTTTTAGATCTAGTTTAAGAATTTCAATGTTCTTATTTCGGATATGACTAGGAGAAGTATATCCATAATAATGTGAAATTGCATCACCCCATCCATCATTAGCTTCGTTTTCAATTTTTAGAAAAAGACCTACTACTTCGCCCAATTGCATTTTATGAAATCTTTTTGTCTGGTTATACTTATCCATTTATCACCTCCTCAATTTCTTCTAATTTAAATGAGTAATTAAGTTCATCAAGGTCATTTATATTTCCTTTAATCAATGATATGAATACCTTATTATCTTCCGAAACTAAAACCTCTGTTATGGTTAACACTTCTTTAGATGTTATTTCTTCATAAATTATTCCGGCTTCTTTTTTGATTCTTACTTTAACTCCTGGTTTCAATATTTTTCTTGCAATATAATTATTCATTTACTACCTCCAAATGATCTATATGCCATCGTTCTTCATCATATTTTCCACCACATAAAATTACATGATCAACTTCTTTTAAGAATGATTTAACTACATATACATCTGATAGATCCATTTTGTTATAAAGACCTCTGAATTTTTTTGTCGGTGTTACTTTAGTTCCTGGTCTAAACAATTTTATCTTAACATATTCATTCATAGTTTGTATTGGGGAGTTTGTTGTCCTCCCCAATCTCCTTTTTAGACGGTTTGTGGTTTCAGTTTCTTTAGCATGACTTCTTTTTTCTTCATGCTCTTTTCTGTTTCCTTGAGCGCTTTGAGTTCAGCCTCAAGCCTTACCCTTCTCTGTTCAATTGTTTCAAGTGTTTTCGTCCTACGAGTTGCCTTCAGTTCAGCAGCCCACTGAGCGTTGGACTTTTTGTCCTTCAACGCTCTTCTTAGTGCTACTTCCATTTCAGGTTCACTGTGCCTGAGTATGGTTACGTGTGGATAACCACCAACCTCAGGACGCCCAACCTTGATCACACTGTAAGGGCTGTAGATACACACATCACCAGCTCTTACTGCTACCTTGAGGCCATCAGCCCTGACTGCTTGAAGTGCTCCGGGCTTGTGCTGAATGTCTCTCTTAGGTTGAATCCTCTGGACACGAATGCCCATCTCCTTACATACTCTCATAAGGAGAGCCTCTGCCTTCTGCCTTGGAGACAGATCCTTGTTCATGATGTCACCTCCCTTCGATTTTTCATTGCTCTTTTTTGGCCCAACTTTCCTCTTTTTTGGACCAACTTTGGACGTTTTTGACTCAACTTTCGCTGTTTTTGAATCAGTTTCATCAATTTCTTGCACCAATTGGTCCACCATAGACTGTTTCTCCATCATTTCACCCTCCATTTCGGTTGCTAAAGAGTTAACTGCACTTGAAATCACACCATTGCCAACACTCTTTTTCATAATCTCTACCATTTTCTTTCTCCTTTATCCCATATTTTACCAATATTATGAAGAAAGTGATTAAGTTCATAATGCCCATAACGTTCACCATTATCTAAAGATATGTGGACTAAAATGGTTTTTAATTGGTCACTATAGGTGTAATTAGTTATGGTTAATTTGTTAAAAAGATGTGAGCTAAATATGGTTCCAATCGGATATTCTTTTTTCAGTGTATACATGTTCATAATTTATAGAAATCCCCATTGTTATATTCTTCTGAAAATTTTCTAAGAGTCCTTAACATTACTCGTTTACCATTTATTAGGCTATTTAACTTTAGCCCAAATACTATGTTATTGTTAAAGTGTGAATATAGGATTTCAGATATAAAAACTTCTCCATGATTTTGATGATAGATTCTAGTTCCTACTTTAAATTCTTTGTTAAAGGTATACTGGTTCAAATTTATCACCTCCAATCTTGAGGGGGTGAAAGCCCCTCGGTTATATGTTAATAATCTGATTGTTTTTCCATGAACTCTTTCAAAGCAGCATTGCTGTCATGCCATCCATACACCATGTCCCTTTCTTCCTCATCTGTTTTCTGTTCCACAATTAACTTAACAACCTGATATCTGATCTCTTCAGACAGGTCCATGATGAATGCCAGATAGTTTGTTTTGTACGTTTTCTCCAACCTCTTGGCTGCAATTTCAGAACCAAGAGCCAGTTGAAGCTGCTTATCCTTAATTACTTCATCCCTTACCCCGGCGTACCTCTTTAACACATCATCGACTGTTATCACCTTCCTCTCCATGAGGTGTTCGATAAAATGCCGTGCTGCTATGCCCAAACAACCATTAGCAACCATCCTAACACCCTCAATTCCATCAATCTTTAAGACGTTACTCATCTTAACCCATTGTCTTGGGCACGCTTGCCCGTACACCAACATCACTTCGTTTTTCCTTATGAATCTGATTACTTGTTCATGTACCTTGTTTTCAACTGCCCAATCAAGCCAGTCCTGTGCCTTGTGAATGACACTGAATATCGAGTATCTCCGTGTGGTTGCTAGATCCACAAACGGATCATCAGTGTCACCATAGTCCTGAGTTGGAGGGTTCATTGCAACAACATTCTGGATTTTGCCACTGAGCTTTGTACCATAAATCATGTTCTCGTTTATGGCACTCATTAATGCGTTACGTAAATCCCCACGGGCTCTGCTGAATTCATCATAGAACACCACAGTTGGCCTCTTGATATCAAAGATAGCATTCAGCCTGAACTTTACAAAGTTGCCATCATCTCTGATTGCGCCAAAATCTTCCACAAATAGAGTTGCACAATTCAACTCAACCAGATCCATCTTTCGATCATTAGCATAAGCCCTGATCTGTTGAGTCTTACCAATGCCTGACTCTCCCTCAAATACTGGAGTCATACCAGCATTGGCACACATGTCCATTGCCTTCACCATTTCCTTTACCGTAACCAAACTCTTGTAAAGTTCCATAATCATTTCCTCCCTTTCTTATTTAAGGTGAATGACATTGCCGAACTTCGGCTTGAATTCTTTGTTCTCAATAATGCCCCACAAGACCTGCTTTGCCGTGGTCTTGTCCGGGTAGTCGCAATACCCGTCTGTTAGAATTGCAATGTTAGTAAACCTCATTTCCTCTGCTAATTTGAATGCGTCGTGAAATACCGTGCCACCTCCTCCCGTCACCTTAGACAAGTGACCTTTGAACCAGAATTTTTCATGCACCTGAGCATCCGTTACTGCCACAAATATTTTGCAGTATTCAGACAGACTGTGCAAAGTTCCAGCAAATACGTTGAGTTGTTGCTGTGTAATTGATCCTGATGAATCCAGGATAAGGAAGATCCTGGCCATCATTCTCCTTACTTTGCCTCTAAATGTTGGATTTCTACGATTAGCATACGCCCATGTTTTCTTGATCCCTTTGTTGCCATCAGGATCAACCATGTTACGCATCATCTTTTCCATCATTTGGAAGTTGATACCACGTTCACGATTCAATGCCCTCAATAAATCACCAGGCATTGCTCCTGCCAACTGGCCGATCCTATTCATCACCTCTTGCATTTCGTGTTCTTCAAGAGGTTTGCCTTTGATGGTATCAATGAATTTAAAGTTTACTTTTTCGCCATTTTTAATCATTTGCATTAGTTCTTCTAATGTTATTTCTTTAAGATTAGGAAGTTTTGTATTTCCTTCTAGTGCATGATAGTAGAACTCTGTTGTTTTATCTGGATCTACTTTCCATACTTCTGCTGTTTGTCTTTCCTTTGCTATTTTATCTGGAATTTGAATACAACAATTCAGGGCTATGTCTTGTGCAACATTTGCCCTTTCACTATCAGCAAACAGAACAGAATGGAATCTGTTAGTTAGATGCCCCAACAGTACATGCCATAGTTCATGTTTGACTTCATACTGGAGGACATCTAGTGGTTCATCTACCATGTCCTCATTGACAAAGATTTGAAATCTACCATTTCCTTTATGATAGACACAAGCATAGGCTCCTGAAAGCCTTGCCCAATCTACATCACACGCCGAACCTAAAGCGCATGTGTAGAATGGCTCCCATTGATCAGCAATAGATGCCCTCAGAGCAATCATTGCCTTTGTTTTCTTGTCCATAATACCCTCCTAAGTTAATGGTTTACTATACCATAGGCTAAATGTTAATTGCAAGGTTAAAAATACAGTTATCTGGCACTAAAAGGCGGGCCTCTAATGCATTGCATGGTTGTCATCTCCTTACCAGCCTCTAAGTTTTTTCATAAATTTTTCTAATAGTTTTTCATATTTATAAATATCAAAGTGAAATACATGATTGCAGTTTGGACATTTGATTTTAGGTGCATCCATTACAATCTCTACATCATTAATATTAACTTCCTCATCGTAAAAACCACCATCAATTGGATCTATTTGAAGTAACTTAGAATCAACACCCCTGTGTGATCTAGATTCATATACTTTTTTAACATCTAATAAATCATCTTTGGATAATCGCCCATACGTTTGGGTCAGCCTCACAATTGTTCCAAATCTAAGTTTACCTTTTAATTCTTTCATTAACTCCTTGCTTGTATATTTATTCATTTGTCACCTCCTAGTTAGTAAGTTTAGTAAGTGTGGTTTTAGGATAGTTAGTGAATATTTTATAATCAAATGTTGTTCTTGTCTCTTTATCGTAAATATTAGTAGCTAATGTTATATTTTTATTTTTAGGATCATTATTTACAACTACATACACAATTGAGTGAGTATATGGATCTCCATTGAAATCATTAAGTTCATCAGTTACCTTTACGATGTTTGCTTTCTTAAGTTTTTGTAGTGAATAGAGGTTCATCTGTCACCTCCTAGAAGTCATATATCTTAGTTTACCAATTACCATATGAAATGAACTCTTCCTATCTAAGATTGTGCTGTGAATTGCAAGTGTCCAGCGTTTCCCATTCTTATAAATCACATTCGGGTATTTTATGATTTTAGTTAACTTGGTTACATTGTCATACTCGAAGAACTTAATGTTCAAGCTCTTGCGCCATTGAATTTGCTAACCAGTTCGTTTACCTTCAATTCCATGGCTTTCTTTTCAGCCATCGGCCTGAATCCTCTCTTGTCGATCCGAATGATGGTTCCGGTCTTGACGATCTTCACCGTCACCATAGTTCCGACGATTCTCATCACCTCTACCTTAACAGCACCCCTTCCAGTACGAAGGGCTTCCTCATCCACTCTGTGGCTAAGATGTGCCATGCGAATCTGACCAACGCGAAGGTCACTACCATCCGAACGACCAAACGTCAAATTTCCCATTGTATTTCTCCTTTATGAAAGATTTATACCAGAATTAACCATCCACATTAAGATTGTTTGGTTATCAATTAATTGAGTTACAGGATAATAGAATACTCCGTTCCGCATGGGTGGACCTCGAATAGTTACTTGCTGATTATTCCACATATATCACCTCCTTCAACTAGATCTTGTTTGACTTCCAAGCATCAAAGATATTGGAAGCGATTCCTTTGTCATAAGTCCTGAACAATGACCATCTATGATTGCAGAGGTTTTCCAACTTTGTAGGATCAATGTCTGAGTAGAATACGGCAAATCCTACCGTGATCTGAGCAAAGTAGACACGCCCAGAATCCCCTCTCAGTTCTGTTGAATCAATAACTTTCACAACCTTCATTTGTCACCTCACCTTTTGATAATAAATTCTTTTCTAAGTGAATTATATTTATACCTCACCACCAGGCTCTTAGTTTCAAATGAAATGAACTTTTTTACAAAATCATTTGAAAGAACCTTTGCCACTTCTGGCGCTTGATAGTCAGGTGATTCTTTTTGTTCAATTAAATCTGTTAATTGAACAAAATCTCCTCTTTTTAATCGGCTTAATGTATACAAGTTCATTTCACCCTCCTAATAATCAAGGTTGGCATCTTTCAAAAAAGCCTTGACAGTGAAGTACACAGCCACAGGGAAAATCTTAATCATTCTGTAAATAATCCTGCAAAGAATGAAAACACACCCGCAAACACAAAAGAACACTGCCATACTCTTCATATCATATCTCCTATCTTTCAAAAGGGTTATGATGATCTGGTTAATTGAGCATCTATATTGTTTATCATGTTTGTCACCTCCCTTCGGCTCTTTGCCAGTCCTCATAAGAACGGAACCCGAAATGCACAACTTCCCCTTCAATCCTCACAACCACTGGCACTCCAAAGGCCGTCCTCTGTGGCCCTTCACCTGAGCATCCAAACCAGCCTAACGTATCACGCCATACCCAAAATAATCTCTTTTTCATAATATTCTCCTATTCTTTGTTAAAGGTTATGATTATCTAGTTAATAGTGCATCTACAAGTTAGTAATAGTTAATTAAATGATTCCAAGAATCTTAGCAATTTTGATTACTTGAACATTAGTTGCTCTAGTTCCAATAGCATGTTCACAGGTGACCCGAATACCATAAAGTGTATGACTGTTAATTGACTTAGCAACTTTAGCAAGCCGTTCATCAACAAGCTGACTTGCTTTCTCAAAAATAGCCAATGTTTCTTTCTTAGTCATTACTCTGTCACCTCCTTCCTGCGCCTTCTCCTGATCACATCACCAATGCGTGTGATGTCGCACTTGAGCGACCTTTCCTTGCGCTCCAACTCCAACACCAACTCCAGGCTCTCAGTGAGCCCTTTGTCAATATTGTTGATATTGGGTTTCTTCTGTCCAACGGACCTGGACACAGCACCCTTGTTGTTAACATCACCGGCTTTCATTCTGCCGGTGAATCCGAAATAGACACTTCTCAAACCTTCGTTTCCTATCATGTTAATTTTCTCCCATAGATTAAAAGATTAGACAAGTAGGTTAGAATTGAGGCTAGACGTTTGGCTGTGAGTTTACTGAAACCAAGGTCAATAATTCTACAATAGATGTGAAGTGGATTGACACGGTGCATTATACTTCCAATCACCGGTCGTCCCATACATGTCACCTCCCTCCCTATGCGGTCAGGCGCAACCCCTCCAGTATAGCCGGAGTAACCCTATCCCAAGGGCCTCTGACCTGAATGTGACCCAAATAGAGAGCCACTACAAAGTAGCCCTCAAGCGTTTGGTATATATTGAATCCCCTATCACACTCAAACATTGGTCTCATAATTATTCCTTTCTTTTGTTAAATTGTTATGTTGATAAGTTAACACTAAGGCATCTACATTGTTGAGTTGTTAATCATTTTTATCACCTCCCTAGTACGAACATTATGATTGCCCACATATGAGCAACCGCACCAAAGGTTGAAAAGAACAACACAATTCCTCCTATTACCCTGCTTCCTCTGATGATGTCATGCAAACCCCACACCATAGCAAATAGAAACATCACTAACGACACGAACGGTAATACATCCCACCACATGTTATCACCTCCATTGTTAGATTGTCACACATTAGGTTATCACCACAGTTAGATTGTTATGTTGTTATTTGACTTCACTAATCACCCCCTACCCCATGTTATTTTGGGCGTAAGGCACTATTACTTGTTATGACCACCCGATGAATTAGTCGATAAAAATGATTTCTTAGTAACTTACGAACTACCATACTACCTATTGACCCCTCGTTGATTCGTTCGAAAAATGATTTCTTAGTAACTTAGAAGTATTAACCTCTTGATGATTCAATCGAAGAAATGATTTAATCGAAATTTTTGAAACTTAAGAAACCTTATGAGATAATATAGGCTTTACATTAACTGTATAACTACAAGCAGGGTATACCCGCTATAACCAACCTTATACTTTTGTTTCTTAAATTTTTGAATTCATTTTTAATCTAGAAATGAAGATAAGAAAGGATCATGTTGTAGAAAAAATTCGAAAAATTTATCTGATTTTAGAACTATAACTACTTGAAACAGAATCATAAACATTATATCCTATACTCACGTGGTAGGATTTTATGAAGGGTTCTAGATCATCGGGGGTTTCAAAATAGTAACATAGAAGATTTATGAGGTAGTCTGCATTAAATGGCTCTGAAGAGTCATCGTGCGTGGGTAGACTCCTTGTGATTGCAGTCACGAATGGGATAGTTATTATGTAGAAGTCTACAATCATCACAGAATGATTGATAGAGAATTTTATATGTCTTCTTGGATGCAGAATTGTTCCGATTGGAAGTATTTCACGAAGTCTCTTCATTAGAGTGTAGATATTCATATTCTACCTCAGCATCAACATGTTAAACTGAATGCTTTTCTAAATAGATCTATAGATAACCTATGTTCTGAGCCATCACTTAGATTACTCAAAATTTTAAAATGTATTTTCACTACATTTTCATTTTCGAAACCCTCTCTTATTGAATGCCCGATTACTTTGATATAACCATTAACACTTCCCATGGGAAATTCTTTTCTAGCTTCTTTAAGAATGGTGTAGCTATTCATTTTTCTACCAACTTATTTTCAATTTTGATTGATATGGAGTCATTTTTATTGATTTTACATGCATGATTCTCATAGAGAACATCTAGGTACATTTCAGAAGCTGCATACTCTAATCCCATGTAGTTTTACTAGTGCAAGGCAGGTGTAGTCATTAGAGTGATCAGGAGCAATATGAGAAAGAATAGTTAGGGTATCTCCAATATTATTGTACCGAACAAGTTTCGTTCCTATTGGATAGGTTTTTCTAAAGTTTTTGAATTTAGTGTAGAGGTTCATAATGGCTCTAACTCTTCAGGATAGAATAGATAAGGTGTATTGATTTCACTACAATTAGTTTCTGGCTCTGCCTGTATGACAATTCTACGAAATACCGTGCTATATCTTACTAAAGTGATGTAGCATATCTTATTTGTTCTAAGACTCTTAAACCTTGAACCAACAGGATACTTTGATCTAACTTCTTTAAGTAGAGTATAGTTATTCATTAGTAAACCAACTTCTAAATATCTCAATAGGTTGAGAATATTTTGCTCCAGATTTATCTTCAAAGTGTATTATTGCAATTTTAGTTCCAGCAATACTATGCCCAATACTATGACCTATTATTTCTATAGACGCTGAAGAAGTTATTTTAGAAATATATCTACTACCTATGGGGAATTCTTTTCTAGCTTCTTTTAGTTTTGTATAATTATTCATAAGCCGTCCTTGTTTCTTCATCTAACATCTGTACTAAATATTTTCCTTTTTCAAGACCATCTAGAATAAGAAATGTTATCCATATCCCGTAATTACTTATTTCCCATTTAATTACTTTTAATATTCGTCCATCTTCTGTAATAATTTTATCTATTGGATATTTCTTCCTCAAAAATTTCATTAAGGTATAATTATTCATTTTTATCTTCTTCAATTAATCTTTCAATATCTACCGTTATACTTCCTTCCAGATTATTGCCTTCAACAAATATCGTTAGATATTGATCTTTTAATATGAATTTTGATATCTTTCCCATATGTTTTTCATCAAAAGTCTGAGTAATAGTTGACCCTATAGGAAAATGCTTGTTAGCATATTTTAACTTGGTATAATAATTCATTTGATTATATCATAATATTTTTCTAAATCATTAATTGATATGAAATCGTGTTCATAAGTTGAAGCTTTTATGTAACCGTTAACGGTTTTAGTCATACTAATTGATGATACTTCAACTTCAAGGATAGGTAATACATAATCAATTATGGAACAATCTTCTGGAAATAGTGATATTTTTCTATAATCAGAAAAATCAAGATCTTCTTTTAATCTTAGCTTAGCTCCAATAGGGTATTTTTGAATTAGTAATTTTTTTGCAGTGTATCTATTCATTTTTCTATTTCATCTGCTGAAAATACTAATTGAATATTGTTATATTTATTCATTTCAATAGTTCTAACGTATGGGCCTATTTTATCTACTGCTCTAATATCAACTGTAAATATTTTTCCTTCAAACCCTCGTGTTTGTGCCATCTCTTTAACCCTAAATCTATCACCATGTTTTAATTTATTAAATGTATATATATTCATATTCTTAACCATTTATTTTTTTGTTTCAAATCTAACCAATGGATTACTTCATTATTACTTTCTTTAATAACCTTACCTTTAGCAAACCATTTATCTGCTAATATTTCATAACCTATAATGCAGATATGCTCCCATCGATTGTATTTATTTCTAAAAAATTTACCTTTGGGAAATATTCTTCTAAGTTCTTTAAATTCTGTATATATGTTCATATTATTTCAACATGATCAGGATTAATAATAACACCAAACTCTAAATTAACTGGATTATTGTTACTATCTATTGCAGATACCCTTGCATTAATGAATAATTCATTTCGTGTTGTTCTGAAATAACCAATAACATGTCCGTGATATTCTATTTCAGATTCATGGTCATTATATGGTTCTTCAAAATATCTAATTTTAGTCCCTATTGGAAATTTCTTTTTTATCGTATATTCATTCATGGCGACTTTTTAAACGTAAAGGTCCTAGTTCCACTAAATGTAGGTCTATCTAATTTTAGAACAATTTCATCATGTGTTATTTCTATTCCCTCTAAATAGAAGGATTCTTTAAAACCAGCAAATTCAATAGTTATTTTTCTTCTTCCCGTCATTAATTCTCTTATTGCCTTATTTATTGTATATTCATTCATATTACTATCTCAATTTCATCTTTATACCAGGGGAATGGATTATCCTTAAGCCATATCGTTAGATATGAATTATTAAATCTATCTACTTTTGATATTATATGAATTCTATCTAATTTTGGCATTATTTTATCAGATTTTATTCTTACTTTTTGTCCAGGTTTAAGATATTTATTAAACACATAATCATTCATTGATTATCACCAAATCTTCTGGGCTAAATAAATCATCATCATATTCAACCAATTCTATTAGCCATACTTTCTTCCAAAACTCTACAATTCCTTTAACAGTTCCAACGCAATCATCTAAAGGACAACTAACTTTAGTTCCTGGTTTAAATGTTTTCCTAAGTGTGTACAGATTCATTTTATTATCTCTATTTCATCAATAGGAAGTAATACGTATATTCCCTCAACCACAACTCCCAATATTTTATTTTCGTGTTTATATATTCCCATTATACGCCTAATGGTTTTATCTTTTATGAGTATAACTGATTTTCCTAACTGAATATATTTATCTAATGTGTACTTATTCATAATAAATCCTTAATAGTCAAAAAAGAGGCTCTTTGCAAGAATGCTCATCAAGCAGGAGGTGGTAGTGATGAGTTCTATGTCAAAGAGCCTCTTAGGGTCGCAACTGAGAGAAAGGAGGTGAAACCTCTAGTTGCTACATGTGTACCTTTACACCAATATTATACAATAAGCAATAAGCAATTGCAAGCAAATAATAGGTTTTTCTGCATAAATTATTTTCTTCTTTTCCTATAGATTTCTCCTCTATACTTTGATCCAAAATGTTTATGAAAATAATTAGCTAACAATACTCTATGGCAAAACTTGTCTGCACCACAATAACAAGTAAAAACAACTCTTGGCATCTGTATAACATATCTCCAAATTTCTCTATTCTTTCTATAGGATTCATCCATCATTTGATTATATTTTTCAATATATCTAGGAATATAAGTTTTCGGGTCATTGGCTTTCTTTAAAGCCATAACCATTTCCCAAGTAGGTGCAAAAATTCTTCCTATTTCATGCTTCCCTCTAATTGTGATATCAAGTCTATCAAGATCATCAATAAAGTAGTTGGCTGTCCATATCTCTCCACTATATCTTTTCTTTTTCATAATCAATTCCTGCTATTTAATTGTTAAAAACTTAACTTACTTAGTGATTGTTAAGATTTCAATGATTTTAAGATTCATGTGACAGAAAAAAACAAAGTGTTAGTACCGAATAAAAGAAAGGTTTTTAATTGCAATGAGCCTCCGGCTCATTGCCTCATGATGCGATCTGAGATCGCATCATGAGGATAGAAAAGACTTCAGATTTAGATACTTTAATTTTAGAAGTGATTTAAATTATAGAAAAAAGATCAGAGAGAAGCTTTCTTTGTACTTCCAACCTGCCTCGACCCGAGGTCTCGGCAGACCCCCCCTTCCCCCCACGCCCGAACCGCTATGGTTTTTCTTTAGTTCCCTGTAACCGGACTTGGCTTCAATTTGCACGTCCACCGAAGTGCTTTACAGGGTTCTCCGCAGATATCTAAAGAAAATTTAAAAGACGATATTAATTTTCGTTTCTAGCACTCTTAAAGAGCTGTCAGCGACATTGATAAGAAACGGTTTAAAAAATATCGTACACAGTCGCTATTTAACACGGCCCGAGAAATCGTCTGAATTAACGGACGCCTTCTTAAGTTAGGGAGAAGAGGAGGAATCTATGCACCCCCCTTGGTTTTTCTGATTTAATACTTCACTAAGAAGCTGTTTTTTCAAGACACTAATCAGAAAACATATGGCTGCATAGAGAGCATCAAGGCTCTAATGTAACCCTTTGATGCTAAACACTAGGTGGCGTGTTACTTGATATAGAGACGCATTGCTAGTGCTACCCCATACTTTTATTATACAATTAAATTTGTCAAATTGCATTATAAAAATTTAAACTTCCATATCCTTGTACTGTTTTAGTTGTAAAATGAGCTTATCATAAACACGAGCCTTTAACCAGTCAGGAACTGTAATTTTATCAATAACAATATCGCCATCAATAGTGATGTCAATATCAAAAGCATCTAAATCTAGTTTAATTTCAGGTATATTATTACCTCTTATATCTATAGATAAATTTGTAATTCCTAAGTCTTTTGTAAGATCTTTTCCATTTACCTCAAATTTAAATTCAAGATCTTTTTGCTTATTAATAATTCTAATAGATTCCATAATTACCTCCATGGCACGGTAGGGCCTAGTTGATTTTGATAATGACCAGTTTTTGAATAGTCAACTCCAGCTTCTTCTGCATCAGCTAACACTAGTTGTATTAATCTTAAACCTGGAACTAAGAATCTGGGAAAAGGCCAATGATTGATGATTTCAAGAGTCCATTGCCCATGAAATCCAGGATCACCATAGCCTGCATGTAGATGTTCTAGCCCTTGTCTTCCGACTGTTGATTTTAAAAACAACATTGCAATAGCATTAGTAGGTATTTTTGTAAATTCTAGGGTATGCAAGAGTACAATTTCACCGCATTTTATAGTCCATGGCGTAATGTTCATATCTATAGGATCTGACCACGTATTGTCTTCTATTGGGACGCGAATGAAACTTCCAATTTTTAGATCTATTGATGCCGGATTAATTAGTTTAGGATCAAAAGGTTCAACTCCACCATTTTCTGCCCATTGCGTTAGTCTTTTGTCATTCCAAATCATAGTTGCCTCCTGTTAGTTGATGATTGATAATTTCCATTGTTTTTGTTTGCAATAGATAGCTATTTCGAATAAGCTCCAATTTTTCATATATTTTAAAATAGGAGCTGTTTTTGTTAATTTGTTATTGATGTTATTTTTACAAATTCCTGCAACAAAATGAGGTGCTACAATTCTAATAACTGTAATTTTCTTCATCTGATTACCCAATAAATGGAAAGAGCCCCAAGAGGTGGGGAGTCTCTTGGGGCTCTTAAGGAGGAGAGAAGCATGGCGTCGAAGGAAAACGAAACAACCATCTCTACTGATATTATACAACTGATTATTTAACTTTGCAATAACTTTTTTTCTAGTTTATCAAACATTTTAGCTTGTTGTTTTGCCAATTTAGGAAGTAGCAATAGAAACCTTGGTTTTAGAAGAGATTCTGCTTCTATAAATTCTAGCATATTTTCTGCAGATACTTCATTATCACTTTTATGCAGTTTTAGTTTTTTAGGATTAAGTATTTTAATCAGATAGGCTGTTTTTTCTAAAGTATCATATCCTCCTTTCTCTAATTTAGATGATATATTTTCTGGGAGTTCACTTTTATTATTAAATACAGCTTCTGCTGATCCAAATGTTCTTATAAGATCAACTGCTGTTTTAAATCCTATACCTTTAAATCCTTTGACTTTGTCAGTTGTACACCCTGACAGTTTTTTGGCTTCAGTAAATGTTTTACTGTCTATACCATCAAGTTTAAGATCATCATGGGTAAATTTGATCAAACCTTCTCTACCATTTTTTAGAATAGATATTTTGTCACTTAGTAATGAATTATAATCGTTATCGTTTGCAAGAATTGTTATTTCATCAAACTTTTTGCCAATTCTTTTAATAACTGATCTGCAAACATCTTCAGCCTCATATCCTTTAGAATAAAAGCATGGTATATTTAGAGAATTCGCTAAGATTTTAATCATGTCCATTTCTCTAAATAAGTTTTCGGAATCTTTTTTATCTCTTTTCCTACCTTCTTTATAATCTGGAAATTTTAATTTCTTTTTATATGGTGGAGTATCCCAAGTCGTAATATAGAAAGAATACTCATTACGTTCTGCCATATAAATAATGGCTTTTGCAAAGCTGAAAACAGCACTTGTGGTAAGTTCGGTACCATTTTCTAAAGTAATGGTAAGTGGCCTTTTTTTAAAGGCGAAAAATTCGCGATATGTTATGCTAGATCCGTCGATAATTAGTAAATTCATTTAATTGCCCTCGCTAAGTTTTGTTACTACCAACATTATACAATAAAATTACAAGTGATGCAAGGGTAAAAACACATTTTTCATTTTCTTGTTGTAAAGTTTGGAGGCGTGTTGTATAATACCAGTAGGAAGCTGGTTAAAAATTTTTAACTTTCAATTGGAGCATCATCATGCCAAGATTCGAAGGTGAGATAGAACTTGATGGGTTGACATTGCAACAATATAAAGCTGCAATGATGATAGCTGGTGGTAAATACATAAAGGATGATCAAATTGCTGAAAAATTAGGCGTAAAAAGAACAGAGTTTAAGAAATGGAAGAATATGCCTAATTTTAGATTTAAGGTACTTCAGCTTTTTGATGAAATTACTAAAGACGAGGTCACATATAGAACTAGGCGAATGAACAAGATTCTTTCTCCTCTATATAAGGAGATAAAAAAACGACTTAAGAATGGCGAACACAAAGATATGAGGTTTGTTGATCTCCTTAGAGTAATGTCTCAAGTACATAATGAAATAAGATGTGATTATAGATTGATTGCTAAAGTTGTACCTGCTGGACAACTTGGAACTAAAGTGGCAGATGATGATGGGTATGAAGGTGATAGTGATATTGATGGAGAAGATGTACTTGCACTTGCAAGAACAAGCTATGGTCAATCTAGACTAAAAGCAATAGAAGAAAATTCTAGTAAAGTGGTTTCTATTAATAGAAAGTCTAGGTCATAAATTTGAAGATTAAAAGAACCCCGGTGAAATATCTTAAAACAGAGCGGACTCCAGTCAGAGGTCCGCTCATTTTGTCTAGGAAAGATCCACGTGATGATATTGAAGATTTTAACAAAACGATGGATGAGACAAATACTAGGGCTCAAAAAATATTAGGTGTGGCTGGTAAAATATCTAATGAAGTTGGCTATATTGAAAATTTAACAGAGACAAACCTTTCGCCTACCCGCCTTTATCATTACCAGAAAAAATTCATGTTGGACCGTAATAAATACCGCCACTGTGATAAGAGTAGGCAGGTAGGCATGTCTTATTCTTTTAGTTGCGAAGGGTATGCTAAATCGCAGTTAATGGATATTTATACTGGAGTTTTTGTTTCTTATAATCAGTCTGAAGCCAATGATAAGATTAATTATGCAAGAACTCTCTATGAAAGTACTCCGCATAAATATCGTAAGAAGGCTACAATAGATAGAATAACGGCAATGGAGTTCGAGGGCAGGACTAGTAATGGAAGGAAAACAAGAACTAGAATAATTAGTCATCCCCAACGAGAACCTCGTGGGAAGGGTTTTAATACAGATGTGTTTCTCGATGAGTTTGCCCATTACCAATGGCAACAGAAAGTATATGTGGCGAGTGTTCCTATTATTACTCGTGGTTTGGGGCAACTCAGTATGGCCAGTTCTCCATTAGGAAGAACTGGTATACATTATGAAGTAGGAGCTAATGAAAAAGATTTTAGTATGTATTCTCGCCATAAAATATATTGGTGGGATAATCCAGACTTTCTTAAAGAGAAGTATATACCTAGAATTGCTGAAGTCCAAGAAGATGCTCCTACCTTAACAACCGAAGAACGAGTATTTAAATATGGTAATGACAGTATTATTCAAGCATATTTAAACACTCTTGAAGAATATTTTTGTCAAGAATACGAACTAAGGCCATTAGATGAAGAGACTTCTTATTATCCAATGTCACTAATTAGGCAATGTACTTTTGAGGTACTTGCTGGATTTGAGATTATAGATGAAGAAGATATCTATGGTGATAATCCTGAGCACACTGATTCTGTGTATCCTGGATATAATTTTAAGGTTTATGAAAGTCTTGAATCATTATCTAGAGCCGTTGCTAAAGGAGAAGTAGGTAAAAGATTATTTGCTGGATTTGATATTGGTCGCAATGAAGATAGTTCTGAGGTAATTATTGTAGAAGAAGTTCCTGAAATGAATTATTTTCAATCAATCAGATTGATTGCTTCAATGCGTAAAATGGAGTTTAGAAAACAATTTCAGTTTATATGTAAATTGTTTAAACATCTCCCAATAAGGTTGATGAAAATAGATTCAACCGGCATGGGTAAACAATTAGCTGAAGATTTGAAAAAGAAGTTTCATAGTCGTATTGATCCTGTCCACTTTACTAATGAGATAAAAAATGATATTGCTACTAACTTTAAATTTAGGTTAGAAGATCAAACATTGGGAATTCCCAATGATCGTGATCTTATAATGCAGATTTATAGCATCAAACGTAAAGTTACTGAAGGTAATAACACTGTACGTTATGAGGCTGAAAAATCAAAGAAACACCACGGAGATAAATTTTGGTCTTTAGCATTAGCTTCTTTTAGCGGTGAACCTGCACAGATGCATAGAGTTAAATTTGTTTCTGCGGGTATTCTTCAACCAGAACATAAAAGTTTCAATAGATTATTGAAACCTGAAAAACATCGTAATTTTATAGGAATGCCAATGGCGGTAGGATCTGTTGATTATAAAAAATTACCAATGCCTCCATTTCATGCTGGTGAATTTGCTATTTTATCTAGAAATTTAGATCAGATTTAGGAACGATTATGAGACAAACTGTTCGCATCATAGATCCTAATTATTCGCCTAATCGTGAGAAGGAATTTTCTGAAGGTGGAAAACGCCTCCTCACTGTTATGAAGAAGCACGGCATTGATAGAGAAGTTCGCGATGAGATGAGATATTACCTTGCCACTAGGGAATCAAAGTCTACTGCTTACCGTAAGACACCTAGTATGCATAATGAATTGACAAGGTATGGTTCTCCGTATGTGAGTAGTGCATATGCTAGTGATGTTTTGGGTGTATATAATCCTGATATTATTCCTGTAGATACTTATATTCGCATGAGGTCAGATCCACAAGTAGCTATCGGTCTTGCTGTCATTAAAATGCCTTTGTATTCGCTTGGATGGGTTGTTGAATGTGAAGATATTGATATTAGAGAGTTCATAAAAGCTACATTGGCTCCTATTTGGAAGAAACTCCTTAGAAGCATGTTAACTGCTATTGATTTTGGATTTGCTAGTCATGAAAAAGTTTGGCAATTGGTTCAGATGAATGTTGCTTCTACTCTTCCAAATGGTAGGAAGAAAACTCATTATAATGGTAAGGCTGAAACCTACCTTAAAATTAAACCTCACTATCCATCAACTATCAAGATTAGAACCGATCAAACGACTGATGAATTTTTAGGTATTATTCAAGCAACTGGAGGTGGCGGGCAATCTGTTTCTGTTGATGCTGATAAATGTTTTCTGTTTGCATTGAATGATGAATTTGGTAATTTTTATGGGCAATCGAGATTGAAACCAGCTTACAAGAGTTGGTATTGGAAGGAAGTTCTCACCCAATTTATGTTAAGATATTTTGAAAGGAGAGGAAGTCCATCTTCTTTAGTTACTCATCCAACAGGTATTAGTGTTGATGATCAAGGTAATGAATATGACAATTCTACAGTAGCTCTAAGGATAGGTCAAAATATTATTGAAAATAGTGTAATTACTCTTCCATACGAACCAAATAAAGAAGGTAAGAATCAGTGGGGTGTTGAATTTTTACAAGATGAAAAACGTGGAGAAATGTTTGTGAATGCTCTTAATTATCTAGGTGCTCAGATATTAAGAGGTATGTTGACGCCTGAGAGAGTTATGACTCAAGATTTGAGTACTGGAAGTTATAGCATGGCTAGCAGTCATGCAGACGTCTTTCTTTTAGCTCAAGAAGGTTTGGCTGCATCTATGGAAGATGCTATTAATGAACATATAATCCCACCTCTTGTTAATTATAATTTTCAGCCTAATAAAATTATTCCAACTAGAATAAGGATTGAAAAGATTCAATATGATCGTAAGAGAATATTGAAAGAAATATTAATTGAAATTATTAGAAATATGAATACTTTAATTAAGGCTGGAAGTGCCCCACATTTGGTTCCGTCAATTGTTGAAATGGGAAATGTACTTGGTGTTCCATTGCGTAACTTTGAAGAAGAGTACATGAAAATCGAATCTAGTGAAGATGATGAAGTATTTGACTCAGACGGTAATCCTATAGATATAGAAGAAGTTGTCAATAAAAGAAATAAGGGCAATACTGCAAATATTCAAAAGAATGACAAAATTAAAAAGGCACCAAAAGGAGTTCCTGTTAAAGGTAAGAAGAAACCTGTTGAATAATTTTTTCACGAAGGAGAATAATTATGGCTCTTGATGTTTCTATTAATCCACCTCTTGTAAATGAGTTGAAAGCACTCGGCATGTTAGATGGTAGTTCTGACACTTCCAAAGTTGGTGTTCCTGGAAGGCTTATTGTTCAAGCGTTTACTGGCAAGGCAAGTGGAACGCAAGCTCTTACACAAGCCCCTGTTGCTGTCGTAGCTGTTCTTTCAGTTCCTACTGCCTCTGGGAGTAATTTTGCCATTACAACTAAGGCAGTAACAACCAACTATACAATATCTGGATCGACACTTACTTATGTGACTAATGAATCAGCAAATGAATGGATTATCATATATTTCTATTAAAAGAGGTTATTATGGGAAAGAGAAAACTCTTTTCTTTTGCGGCTAAAGACAAGAAATTAGAAACCCTGGTTACTATAGATTCATCTAAAGTAAGCCACAAAGATCATAGTGATGTTCACTATTTGTATAAGCAAAGGAAGGCACTTTCACTTCTTGTTGGTGAAGAAGGTTTGAAAGGATATACAGTTGAAGATATAAGATCCATTCATGAGGCCATTGTACGGGCTCTTATTGATAATGATAAGACTCATTATTATGATACATGGGATTCTGAATTGGATGATTATTTGCCACAAGATTTGAAAGATTCAAGTGATGGGTATTATAAAAAAGAAGGTGGAATGTTTGATCTAGAAGATGAAAAAGCCTTTGCTGAAGATGAGCACTATGAGTCTGAGTATAAGATATTTCTAGAAGAAGCTGGTGCTATTGAATTATGGGAAGCTCCAAAGAAACGTAGTGAGGTTCCTGCAGGCCATTTTCTTGATTCTAAGAACAAACGGTATCCGTTCAAAAATAAAGATGGATCAATTAACTGTACAGGTCTTAAAACTGCTATGGCTTATGCCAATGGAGCTCGTGGAGCCCCTAAGAGACCAGAAATAGCCGCAAAAGCAAAACGTATTTATTCTAAGAATTGTGCCAAGAAGAAGGCGCAAGAATCTTTTGGTAAAATGACAAAAATTTAGATGCGAGGTTATTATGAACAAGGAGAAATTTTTTAGTGTAGTATCTCTTAGTGATATCGATCTTTCTGATGCTACCGACATCGATATCGAAATGTTGAGAGTTGGGAAGTTTAATCATAAAAAGTATGGAAAGCTCGATATTGATGTTGCAACTCTCAATACTATGGTTCAAAATTTTGATAATAATGTTGTAGGCAGAGACATTTCTTTTGATTGGAATCATAAGAGTGAAGATGCTTCTGCATGGTTGAAGTCTGTTCGTGTTGAAGATGATAAGTTGATTGGTACTGTTGATTTTACCGATAAAGGAGCTGATTCTGTTAAGAATAAGAGATATGGTTATTTTTCTATTGAGTATAGTGATGATCATGAGGATTCTGAATCAGGAGATACTTTTGGCCCTACGATTCTTGGTGGTGCATTAACAAACAGACCGTTTATTACTAAGCTTCAAAAAATTGAGTTTTCTTTGGATGGAAATAAGGATGTTTCATTGTATAGATTGGAGGATAATTCAATGCTAGTTGATAAGGATGGAAATAAAATTGTTCGTCAGCCTGTCAAGACTATTGTGAAAGAAAAGGAATTTGTTACAGATGATGATACCAAAAAGCAATTGGCCGAGTTTTCCGATTTTATTGTGGCTCAGAAGAAGCAAATGGAAGAAATGAACGGTGTGATTAAGACCCTTCAAGAGGAAAATAAATCTCTGAAGGACGCAAACAACAATATTCAGTCTAGGGCTAAGAAAGTCGATGTTGATCGCCTTTGTGATACCCTGCTTAGGGATGAACACCATCATCCCGCCATTGTCGCCATTGCTAAAGAGATTATGCTGAATGATAATGGCGCTAAGATTATTAAAATGTCTGAGACCATTAAAGATGGCGATAATGAGAAGACTGTAGAACTTGAGCTTACAGTGAAAGATGCGGTTCTTAGACTTCTTCAAGCAATTCCAAAGAATCAGAGAGCTGATTATAAGGAAGAAACTCATTCGCATGAGCTTAGTGAAGAGGAAAATAGCAAGTTGATGGATAAGGCCATGGCAAATGTTTTTGCTCGCAAGGGTCTTAAGGTTGTGAAAAAGTAATGGCTGCTGATAAGATTAGGATTGAGGTTAGCAGCTTGAAATCAAAAAGGTTGGGACGCAACCATGTGGAGGACTCATTGAGTCTGATGAAGCTAGAAAGTTCTAACTTAGATGTTAGATGCCTCTTAGAGGAAACGTCATAATGGCGAATTATCAGGATATAAACTTCCCGGCTTCAGGATATGGTGAGCAATCACCTTATTATGATGAAGAATTGTTGTTTGATGGAAGTTATCAAGTAACATCGGTGACAATAAGTTCAGCATGTTTAGATGAAGAAAATCCTGAAGATGAGAATATCCTTAGAGCTGGTTTGTTGTTGACACTTGCAGTTGGCGGTGGTTCTGTTTATGGCGTTGCTAATACAGCCAATGGATATTTGAATGGGGATTTGCCATTACAAACATTTCACAACATAGTAGTATTGGCTAAGAAAACATACATGAACAAGGTTTTTATCATGGGAGGAACTAGAGTAAGAACGGTTACTCCTGTTAATCAGATTGTTCCTGCATATTTGTCGTGTAATATATATGAAAATAAGGTTTACTATAACAATAAATCAAACCAAGAAATTTTGCAGTATCAGTGGGATGATGTACAAAGAATACGATTAGTTCCTCGAGGATCTAATCGTTCTTTTAATGATAAACTAAGAGCTCTATTATGGAATAGAGTTGAAGAAACAGTCGGTACACTTTAATTTTTATAAGGAGAAATAACTATGCGACCTGGAAATTCGTATGTTACTGCTGAATTCGATTCTGAAATTCTTAGGAGCGGTGATTTTCAACTGATTAGCATTACAGTTGATTCTACTGCAACTTATGATCCTACTGGAGCTTCTCCATCTACTAAGCTCCCTAAGGGGCTTCTTTTGGTTCTTGATGATGATCTGTCGGATAATACATATATAGATCTTGATACCGTTGCAGGTAATAATAACCTTAATGGCACTCCTACTCAATTTATGAAGGACGTGGTTGTTCTTGCCGAAACAATCCTTGATGCTTCTCTTGGTGATCAACCTGTTAAGGCATATTGGAAAGGAACATTTGATCTTGCAAAACTGAAATATACTGGTAGTGGTGTTACTGCCATTACCCTTGCTCAATGGCTGGATCTGCAAAGGATTACGGTTGTTGGGTTGCCTGATGCGTAATTCTTAAAGGGATGTTCTAAATGAAATTTACTAAAGAACATAGAAGAAATATATCAGAATCGAAAAAGTGTTTTTATGCTGAAAATCCAGATTCTCATCCTAATCTTGGATTGAAGATGTCAAATGAACAAAAGAAGAAAATTTCTGAAAGTTTAAAAAGATACTTTGCCGAAAATCCAAGCAAGAAACCTTGGGGCAATAGTTATACTAAAGGTAGGAAACATTCTACAGAATCTAAAGAGAAAATGTCAAAGGCTATTAGAAAATATATTGATGGAAACAGAGAAGAAGCGTTTAGGGTGAGATCAAAGGCCCATAAGGGGCAAATTCCATGGACTGCTGGCAAACATTTGCCAGAAGAAATTAAGAAAAAAATTTCTGAAGGTAACAAAAGATATATGAAAGAACATCCCGAAGATAAAAGATGGATTGGAAGACATTATAAACATACTCCTGAGTCTTTAAACAGAATAAGAAAGGGAGTTGCAACGGCAATTTTAGAAGGAAGAATGGATAATGCTAGTCCAAGAAGATTTATTAAGGGTAATTACTATTCTAAGAAGAATGGTAAAACTTATCATTATCGTTCTTCTTATGAATTATGTGCATTCAAGTTATTAGAATCTATGCACATGGTTTGCGGTTATGAATATGAACCATTCCATATAAGATATGTTGATGAAAATGGTGAGCTTAGAAGATATATTCCTGATATTATGGTTAGACTTAAAAATGGAGATAAAGAATTAATTGAAGTAAGACCTAACAGATATTTAAATGATGTAAGAACAAGAAAGAAATTCAAAGCTGCAAACAGGTTTTGTAAGAAACATGACATGACCTTTAGGGTTTGGACTGAAGATCAAGTTTTTAAACACAAGATACGAGAACCTGTAAGAGAACTGTCGATTGTGAGAACCCCTGTTAGGTTCTTGAGAACACCGATTAGGTTAAGCTAATTTTATTATTCTAAGGAGATAAACTATGGACGCATTGGTTTCAAGCCAACTTTTGACTCCGAGAGCTTTAATTCGTGTTATCGACGATATTCCACGTCAACCTGAGACGTTTAGAGGCATGGATGTAATGCCTCTAATTACTCAACCCGGACCTAGAGTTGAATGGGATATTCGTAGGCCTCTTGGTGGAATGACCCAGGCTGTCGCACGTGGCGCTGAGTCTCCGATCATCCATCGTAGGGGTGTTGGGCAAGCATCTTTTGAGCCTGCTCATTTCCGTGAAAAAGTAATTCTTGGTGAGTCAGATGTTACGACTCTTAGGAAACTCGGTACATGGGAACAAAGATCTACTGCTGCTGAACTCATTGCCGAGATCATGATTGACCTTAATGATCGTCTGGAAAATCGTATTGAATGGATGAGATGGCAGCCGATTGTGAATAATACCCTTACGATTAATGAAAATAAGGTGCAATTCACAGTTACCTATAACATGCCTACTCGTCAAAGACCTACTGCTTCTCCTCTCTGGAGTACAGTAGCGACTGCTGATCCTATTTCTAATATTCAAACATGGGTTCGTCTTTTTAGAGGTTCTGGTTGTAAACCTAAGAAGTTTTGGTTTAACACTCAAGTTCTTCAATATCTTTTTCAAAATCAAAGGATTTTGAGTCTTCTAGATCGTGTTTTCAATGGTGGCGTTCCCGCTTCTATGGGTGAGGAAGTTCTTAAATCTATCATGAAAACCTATATTGGCAATTACGAATATGAGGTTTATGATAGCGGTTATAATTTGATTACTTATACTATCGGTGCTGTTTCGGCTGGTGGTGGTCCTCATACTATTTCGGTTGATGATGGAACTGGATATGCAACTGGTGATATTGTCCAGATTGCTGCTGCTGATGAAAGTGCTGAAGAGAACCTTACACTCTCCGGTGTTTCTGGTAATACTTTGACCGGTACAGGAACTCTTGCTGGAACATATCCTGCGGCGAGTATGATTCGCTGTTATAAAACCTTCATTCCTGATGATGTGTTTATTATTGAAGGTGATTTTCCTCCTGGTTCTGGATCGAAGGGGGAGGTCATCAGTGTTGACGCTGTCTATGGAACTGGTAATCTTATGTCGCCTAAACCTGGGAAATTTGCCGAAACAATTTTCATGAACAAAGATCCTAAACAAATTGAAATTATTGCTGGAATCAATGCGCTTCCGGTTCTTTATCGCAAAAGAGGCTTTGTGGTGGCGACTGTAGCGTAATTGAAGTTATCATAACCATAGTGATTGCGACTCACTAAGTGTTCTAAATACTAAATGCTGGAGGGCATTTCAGATGAAACAAGCAGTTCAAATTCTTTTTCCAGGGTTTACAATTGGTGACAAGATTTATGATAGGGGTGATATTGAATTAGTCCCTACCAAGTATCTTGTCGAACTTGCTGAAAAGAAAGTTAAACAATTTCACAGGGATTCAAATAAGAAAATAAGAATAGCTAGAATTGTAGATGCTGATGATTTGGAAAAAAGCAGAGAAGATATGGATTTTGGTGATGAACTTGATTATGATATGAAAAGTACCCCAAAGTCAACAGAACCAGAAATTGATGATGATTTGAAAGAAAAGAAAAATAAAGAATTACGATTAATGGCTATTGATCTTGGTTGCAAAGATAACTATGTTAAAAGTATTAAAGGCAATAAACTGAGACAACTTATCACCTTTCTAAGGAAACTCTAAAATGGCTTATTGCGATCTTGATGATGTTAAGAGACTTTTAAGTGTTCTCAGTAATGCATCTGGGAATAACCAGTATAAGGTTAGATTTTCCGATGCATATGAGATACCGAAAGCCTATTCTACTAATCAAGGTAGCGGTATTCTTAAGGGAATAACTAGTATTGTGACAAGCTATGCCGGAAGTGAACATTGGTGGATAGAATTCACTTCCGGCACTGCTTTTACTCTTTATCGTGGAGAGGATGAAAGTTCTCCTGATGGAAATGGTGACACATCTGCTAGTTTCACTTCTACTAGTGGTATTGTAACCATTGGCACTGCAATGTGGACTGGAACTCCACAATCTGGTGATAAATTCAAATTTAGAACTGATTCAAATATAGCAACAGATGATGGCGATGAATTTATAAATGATGCCGATGCTATAATTACCGGGAAATTACATGAATTGATCGATAGCGATGAATTGGAGTTTACAGAAGTTCCAGCACTAATAGCTAGGGCATCCATGTACCAGTCAGCTAATCTAATATTTTCTTCAGTATTTTCGAATCTTAATACCGAAGATGTTCCTCCTGCTATCAAAAGATATTCTAATCTATCGAGTGAAATGATCAGGACTTATTTAGCTTCACTTTCAGGCGTAAGGTTAAGAAAGGCTACTAAACATGCCAGATTCGTATCTAGGGAGCCTTTGTTTGAGAAAGTTGGCATAACTGAGGCCGAAGGTGTTGAAGGCATGAAGGGTGAAATCGATGCCGTTGATGTTGAGTATGACGAAGATTTCAATGAACAGGAATCGTAATGGCTAAGAAACCAGGATTTGTATCGTGGAAAGAATATTTTTCATCTAGTAGTGAAGAACGTTCTTCCTATGGATTTACAATATACGGTCCTGGTGGTGAACCTGAAGGCAAGGCTGGATATGACTATATTGGGCAACAAATATATGAACAAGAAATGTATAAAGAAGGAGATCTAGAAGATAAAGCTCAGTTATACGATATTGAAAATTGGATTAAAAATAATCCTGATCTAACAAGAGAACAAGCTGATGAAGTCATAAGAAGTATGTTAGATTCAATGGCTTTCGAGGAAAGAGCTTGGAGATTAACATCAATTGGTCAAGTTGCAAAACTCAAAGGTGTTAAGGCTATTCAAAAACGTGAGCCAATAATCAGAGGAGGAAAGTCTGGAGCTTCTATTGATCTTAGTCCTCTTGAAGATTTTTTAAGTAATGTTGGTGAACTCGCTTTAGTTGGACAAGAGGATACTAGAAAATTGGCTGAGTTGATATATGATGATGTTGCAATATCTTCAGCAAGAAGCGTTTTAGCAGATGCTCTTGAAGATTATTTTTTATCCCATCAAGATGAAATAATGGCCGGAGAGAATATTCTTAATTTAGCTAGAAAATTATTGTCATATTCGTTGACTATGCTAAATAATGTATCAGGAAATATAAATTCAATCATAGAAGCAATAGGCAAAAATGAAATATTGAGCAAATCAAGAGCATTTAAATTTTTCAGAGATATTACTGATAGTCAATTTAAGGAAATTGTCCTGTTTATATCTGGAATGATTGTAAAGATAGAATCAAATCTTAATTCAACTATTGAGCTTTTAAGCAAAAGAGATTTCAAAAATATTGTTGGTTTAATTTCAATGCTTGATGAAATATATATGGTTGATTTAGAGTTTCTAACTAATAAACTTCAAACAATAAGAGATAATATCTCAAGTATGGATTTGGTTGAGGATCCTGTGCTAAGTAGAATTGTAGAATCTATGGGACAAACACTTAATGTGTCAAGTGAAATTGATGTTCTTGAACATTTAAATAATTTCTATATTAATGATTGCAAGAATATGATAATGGATGCCTATCCAAGATATGAATCATTTGAAAGATTTGAATTCATTGATGAGTTTAAAAACAGGGCTGGTAAAATAGATGTTTTTGATACAAAAATAGAAGAACATAAGTATAGGATGAAATATATATTTAGCCTTTCTGATGATATTACTCGATCATTATCTAGAATTGGAGTGTCTCAAGATTTAATATTTAACATAAGGTCAATTATCAGCAATGAAATGTTTGGCAGAAATGATATTTATGAATCTGTGTTTAACCATTTCAGAAATTCTATAATAATGAAGGTTGAGGGCATAGAATGACAATTAACACAGATGACATGGTTAGAGATTTTGTGTTGAATACCAAGGTTATATTTGAAGATAATATGGCTTCTTTGGGGTTGAAAGAAATCTATACAGAAGATGTTTTGATTGTTCCAAGTTATCCATCAATTGCTATTTCATGTTCTTCGATATGGGGGACACCTAGAACGTTAGGCAGCATAAGTGTCCGATATGAATTGGTATTTGTTGGTGAAATTTGGTATTACCATTCTTCTGTTAGTCCAGATATTCGTAAAAATTTGGTTATGGAACATGCGTATAGGGTTTCAAATAGGTTGATCCAAAAAGCGTCTCTTAATAATTGGCTGGTAAACACAAGGGCAGTTTTCAGAAATTGTGTTTATATTCCAAGGCTAAGATCAGGAACATTGCTTGCATCTGCAAGAATAACATTCACTGCACCTTATCAGGCTACGATAGCTACGATTACTTAGATTAGAATGTTTAGTGAGTCGCAATCACTGTTACTTTCACCCATTACTTTGCGAGGTATTTAATCATGGTGTATACGGTCGGACCAGCGGTTGGTGGTAAGGCTCAGATCGGGATAGCCGAAGAAACCCGATGGGGCTATCCAGTCAGCCCTCCTAATAAATTTTTTGAGTTTACTGGCGAAGGTATTGTCAGTGAATATACTAACTTGGTTAGTGCTTCACTACGTGCCGATAGAGCTATTCATAAACAACGAACAGGAACTGAACAAGCGGCTGGAGATGTTAGTTTTGAGTTGGCTCCTGCTGGATTTGGAACTCTTTTCAAACATGCTCTTGGCCAAAAAAGAACCAAGAGGCGTGATATTTGTGCAATTCTTATTTATGTAGGCGCTGATACTGACGTAACTGTAACGATCGCTGCAAATGCCATCAGCTCTGCCGGAACTACTGCTGGGGATCATATAGATCTTACCTTGGAATATACCCAAGCAGAACTCATAGCCGCTCTTGATGCTCTTGATAGTTGGGTGTGTTATGCACCGTGGGGTGATAGTACTACTGGAGTTGGTGGTGGCTATTTTTCAGTTGCAGATAAGACTGCTGCTGTTAAGATTCCGGGTACTGCTGATTTTACCCCTAGTGGTGATCTTACAGGATTGGTAGAAACTTGTACTGCTATTGAAGTTCCTGCTTATGCGGCTGATACTACTCATATGAAGTTTTTCCCGATTTGGTATAATTACGGCATTTATGATCATGTGATTGATTGTGCTGCTGATGTTCCACAAGGGTTGACTCTTGAAGTTGGTCGTGATGTTGCAGCTTTTAATTATTATGGTGGTAGAGTTAATTCGTTGTCTTTGACTGTTAATCCTGGAGAGATTGTTACTGGAACAACTAACCTGATGTTTAAGGGAGCAAGTACATGTGGCGATCCTGCTGTTGTTGGAAGTAATACGGGATGGATTGCTCCATTGTGTGCTGTTAGGGATGCATCTGGAAATGCCAGTTCTATTCTTGATATAAATACGGCTCTTGATGTTTGTACTTATAAGACTGGAGCGGGTGCAAGTGAAGTTTGGAAATTTGGATTTTCCCTAAAACGTGGGCATCATACGCATGATGGTTATTACTATGATGTCTCTACTGTACAAGGATTTCTTGAATTTCTAGAGTATTATACTGGTTATTTTAATGTAATCAGGTATGGTGGAGTTGATGGATCGGTAGCCACAACGGGTCTTGCTGATGATACTTATGAACCTGTAACTACTTCTGACCAAGTTATCACAATGGCTATTAGTGCTACCATTAAACCTCTTTTCCGTGGAAATTATATTGGAACAGATGCAGGTAATAGTGGAACTGTATATGTGGATGTAAGCACTGGCGGAGCTATTGACGGGGCTCATGCTGTATTTAAGGGCTCTATTAATGGTTCTGATTGGTCTGCCACTACACTAATCACTAATAATACTTGGCATGATATTCTAAATGCTGCTGGAGTTGATACTGGATTTGATGTAATGTTTCCAGGACTTAGCACAACTGTTCTTACAGCCAATGATACTTGGAGTATCAGTACCTTTAAAGATGAGGCAAGCGGAGCCACTTATGAAACTGAAGAATCATTTACAGGATTCCAAGGATCAGTTACTCTAGATCGTGGTGATGGTTCTGGTGCAGTAGCTCAAGGCATCATGGGTTTTAATTTCACACTTACTAATAATCTCTATGGCGATAAATATCATATTGGTGAGCGACAAAGAGCTGCTCTGGTTCCTCAACAAAGAACTGTTGAAGGAAGCATGTCTCTAGAGTTTGACGATCTTGATATTTATCGTATGTTCGTTAATCAGGTTGCTGGTGACTTGACAGTTAATCTTATATCTGACGAATATATTGGTTCAAGTTCTGTTCATTATGGATTGGTCTTGAGATTTCCTAATATCAAATATTCAGGAACAACTCCAGTTGCTGGAGGTCCTGACATCATTACAACTGATTATCCTTTTAACGCATTGTATGATGATGATGCTTCAATTCCTGAACTTAGAATGACCTTGACAAACAACACCGCTCACATCTAACTTTAACTGCTGGGATTAGTGTCATAGCTAATCCCAGCATTGTTAATCATGAAATTATTACCTATCATATTTTTTATTTTGACATTTTCGTTAATGGCAGCTAATTGGAGGCTATGCAGATTAGCAGAGATATATTCGGATTTTATCGGTAGGGTTGTTGTGCTATGTATTTACCTTGGCAAGTTAGAATTGATAAAAAGGGTGATCAAAATAGCACAATCAAAAGTAGATACATTTGAATTTGGGTATATCTTTAAGATCTGCTTAAAAATATTAAAACTTAATTTCATTACGGAGGCTATGGATTCTATGAAAGGTGTACGTTTTAATACCCCACATGATTATGTTTGTAAGGATGACAGAGATTTGCCTATTGGCGAACAAACGATTTTTAAGGTCCAGTATTTGGATTCAAAACAACAAGCCCAGATTAAAGATGCTTTGTATGACGTTTCAGGAGTAGGTGCTACTAGGTCTGAAAAGTTCTTGACTGGAACTACAGCGCTCAAGGCTCTTGAAATGGGACTTAAAGGATGGGATAACTTTGTTTACGCCGATACCGGAGAAGAGATTCCTTATAGTGTAGAAAATTTCTCTTGTATTCCGCCAGCACAGAGGGATGAAATAGCTAATCATATTAGAGGTACTGAAGAAGCGTAATTTATGGGGTGGTTCTTTGAAATTTCCTATTTTAAAAAGATTAGATCCAAGAACCATCTTTGATTATGTTTGTAAGGATGATGACGATGATACTCCAACTATTTTTAAAATAAAACCTCTAACTGTTTTTGAATTTAAGTCTTGCGAGGAGGGTTCTCCTGATAGGGAAAACAATCAGCAACAATTAGGAGAATTCACCTTGAAGATTTTGCAAGCTGGCCTTGTTGGATGGGATAACTTCGTTTATGAAAATGGCGAAGTTATCCCATTTTCTTTTTCTAACATAGGTGCAATTAAGTATGATAATCAGGTTGAAATATTTGAAAACATAATGGATATTTCTGATGTTAGTGAAGAAGTTGCTAATGAAGTAAAATTTGTCACAAGATGGTCTGATTTTGTTAGCAAATCAGATAAACAAGATTTGTGGAGTTGTGATACTTGTATTGAAAGAAAATTGTTCGTAGCTAGGAATTGTAATGGAGATATGCCCAATAGATGTCTTAATTGCAATATAGAAACAGATAATAGCAAGTGTCCCAAGTGTGGGAAGATTACTAAACCTCATTTCAAATTTATTTTTCCTGGAGATAATCCAAAGAATAGTTCTATTACAAGATGTCCTGTTTCGATGCTATCATCAAGGGCTGTTAAGTTAACTAATCTTATTAATTATATAGAATCATCTAAGTCTCTTCCTTTCGGAGGAGGAGCTTTAGACCAGACTAATTATTTCTATACTGCTAGGATGATAGTGCTATCAGAACAAAGTGATATAATGAAACAAGAGTTGAAGCAAAAGTCACAACAGAAAAGCCCTTCAGTAACAAGAACAAGACCGCCTAGTCGTAGGATTGGTAGGAGATGATTCATGGGAAAAGTAGAATCAAGAGAAATTAAATTCCTTGTTACTCTTAGAAATGAGATGCAATCAGGAGTGGCAGGATTTAAGAAAGATATAAAAGAAATAAATGATGCTGTTGCTTCTGTTAGGGGAGCAATGGAAGATCTACAGTCCATGACTGAGATGAGCGGTAAGGGAGGGGCTACTGCTTTTGGAACAGCTACGACTATGTTGAAAGAATTTATAACAACTCTTGGAGAGTTTGGTAAAAAAGGTAAAGAAAAAAGTACCCTAGAAGCATTTAAATCCATATCTACATCATTCGAAAAAATATCCAAGGGCATAACAGTGGCTGAAAATTCTATGACTGTTATTACTAGAGTTGTAGAACAGTTAAACAAAGCTGCTGGATCGATAAAAGATCCTGCCGGCATTTCAAGAGTAACAGAAGTTTTTAAAGAGATGGCAGGGATAGTTAAGGCTCTTTCTGCTGGAGGGGATACTGAAAAAGCATCTACATTTTTTAAGTCCTTGTCTGAAGCTGCTGCAAGATTCGGGCAGGGCGGAACAATGGTCACAGCAATCAAAGATATAGCTAATACTAAAGATGAATTAACTTCAGTGGCTTCTCTTTTAGAAAAAATTGTTACATTGATGTCATCTCCTGGGTTGGAAAGTGGGGCTTCTGCAATGGCTAGAGCTCTAACTGGAATTGGTGTGGGTGGAGGAGGTGGTGCTCCATCATCGTATATTAATTGGTCTGGAATGTCTGGAGGGATGATAGAAAGATTATCCAAAGATGTAGAAAAAAGAGGTATTGATAAAGAAACCATTAATGCATTTGATAAATATATAAATAAAGTTAGATTTGTTTCACAAGAAATGGATGCTTTTGTGAAGCAAATGGTTGATAAGAAATCAGGAGATATATCAGGATTAGTTTCTCAAATGGAAAAAGGTTTATCAGGAGTTTTTTCAGCATCAGAACTTTCCAGCATTGCCACTAAATCAACATATGCCGAAGCAATTCCTGGTGAAATACAGTCTTTGGGATTGTTCAGAGGTACTGTTACTCATAAGGCCATTGAAGAAACTCTTAAACATTTAGGGGTTGGAAAAGGTGGCATAATTGGCGAAAGTTTTATTGAAATGATAACAAGTCAAGCATATAAGACTGAACAATTTGCTATCAATATGGCTAATGAAGCCAAGTCAGCTTCAGCAGCATTTAAGGCAATGGTTTCAGAAGGATTAAGCAAAGGAGGTGTTAATCCAGAAGCTCCTAAGATTAAAGAACAAATAGAAAGAGCTGCCGGAAATCTAGAAAGAGAATTTATTACGTGGAGTAGGAATTTCTTTCCAATGCTAAGAGAAAGAGCTGTTAAAGCATTTGGAGGTGACATAGATGCCATAGCCAAAGGGTTACAATCAACAAGAATTGAACTTGAGAAACCAATTCAAGCCTTAACTATGATTAAGCCCGGTGGCGGATTAGATATACAAGGAGAACTGAAAGAATCAGCCCAGAGATATTTGAGAACAACTATTAAGCAAATGCGAACAGTTATAGGAGATAAAAGTCAATTTAAAGAATTCATGACTACTTTGAAACAAAGAGGATTAGCCATAACAGGAACCTTAGATTTGCTGGTTGATTTTGGCAAGCAATTTGAAAAATTAATTATTGATTGGAAAACAGGATATGCCGATCCAAAAGGCATGTACACTGTTTTACAACAGATGATCTACCAAATAGGAACTGCGAGACAATTAGGTGTTCCTATTGGCAAGGTAAAATCATTAATAGGAGCAACTAGAACTGGAACTTTCTCCCCTAGTGGGATGGATGTGTCTGCCACTGAGGTTAAAGGAGTTGCTGAAAGTTTTCAAAAAGAAAATGAACTTGCTAAAGAAAATAGTAAACTTACAGAAGAACAAGTTAAGTTAATGGATCAACTCATAGCTAGAAATAAAGAATTAGAAGCTATTAAACAGAGATTGAATTCTCTTGAAAAAAGTAGTAGAGCTTCTGCTCAAACTAAAGTAGCTTCAGTTGCGGCAATTGGAGGAGGAGCTGCTGGTGGAGCTGGAGGAGGTGGCCCAATAAGTGAAGACCCTGAACGATTAAATAGAATTGTTGTTATATATGATAATATGTCAACTGTAATTGAAAGATTACAGATGGTTAAAAGAGATGCTGCACTTGCAACATCAAAATTTACAGAAGCATTGACCTCGGCATATTACAGACAAGAGATGTTAGGTGAAAAGACTGATATTACTTCAGCTAGGATGACTCAATATTCAAATATCATATCTAGCATAGCAACAACTTTTGGTAAATTTTTCATTGTACAAGAGGGTGGAGCTTCTGTTCAAGATAGAGTATTTGCACAATTTGAAAGATTTAATAATATAGGTGGAGCTGTCGCTAAGAATTATGAGAAAATAAATACTCTAATTGAGAAGAGAAATAATCTGTTGTCTAGAGCAAAATATGAATTAGGAGAATCTACAAATAGAAATGCTTCAGGAGTTAAAACTGGAACCGTAGAAGATTTTTATGCCACAATGTCTAAGGTTGGAGCTGGAGATACTAGTAAAAAGTTAAAAGTTCTTGCTTTGAAAATGAGAGAATTTGATGTGCAAATAGGCATAGCTGAAAAAGATTATAAGGAATTTACCCATGCTCTTATTGCCGGAGCTAATGGTAGTGATGAATTTAAATTATCTACAGAAAAATCAACAGAAGAATTGAAAGAATTTTTTAAAATATTGAGAGAAGTAGATGAAGAATTTGCTAGGGCACCTTCTAAGATAGGAACTGCTGAACAAGCAATACAAAGAATTACTCAAGCCATTGAGAGGCAGAGAACTGTTGCCCTTAAATCGCAACTTCCTGGTGGTGGTAGTTTTCAAACTATGATAAAAGATACTAGTGGGTTTGTTAATGAAATTAATCAGAAATGGGGAGGTATAACTTCTAAATTTGGATTTACAGATCCGTCAAAAGCATTTGGCCTTGAACCTGGAAGGATGGCTACAACAATTAGAGCTGTTACTGATTATATTAATGAATTAAATGCCAAAAGGAAAGTACAAGAAGAATTGATGTCTAGATATGAGCTTAAACTTAAAAAGATAGAAATAGAAGAAGGTAAATCATCTGCAATATATATGAAAAAAGCTAAGGAACTTGATATTCTTTCGAGAAGTTATAACGCAATATATAATTCATTAAGTGGATATGAGGATAAATTAAGGAAGTTACAACAAGTTCAAAGACTTGAATCTGAAAGAACTGCTGAGCACTTCAGAGGAGATATTCGTACTACCTTAAAGGGATTCCAAGACATGATGCGATCGCAAGCAGCATGGGTTCTTGGATATGGTGTAATGTTTGGAGCAATTCGTGGTTTTAAAGATGCTTTAATGTCAGTAGTTACAGTACAGCATGAATTGGCTCGGGCAATGAGGACTGCTAGGCAAGAAGGCATGGCTCAAGCTGAAATATTTAATATGTTTAGTGGCGCTTCAACAACTGCTATGCTGAAATATGGGCAGGGTATTGAAAATATAAGCGAGGCTCTTTATCAGTTAGGAAGTGCAGGGTTAAATGCAAAAGAAAGTGTTGCAGCGTTAAATTCTACAATGGATGCTATTGTAGCTTCAGAAGATGAAGCTCAATCTATGACTAAATTAACAGCTTCTGTGTATAATAATTTCGCAGAAAGTATTAAAGGAGCTACCACTCTTGAAGAAAAATTTAAATATATAAATGACATCTTAATTGCAACATTTGATATTCATCAGGTTGAATTAAATGAATTAAGAGATGGTTATCAACATTTAATGGCTATGGGTAAGGCTAGTAACCTAACATTTCTAGAAATGTCATCAATTCTTGGTGTATTAAATGATCATTTAATTAGATCTGGTATGGCTGGCCGTTCCGTGCAAAGGATGTTAGCTAAAATTTCAGATAGTCCAGTTGCGTTTGCAAAGGCTTTTGGCGTAGCTATGGATCCAGAAGCTCCTCTTAATTTAATAGAAATACTTAGAGAAATTGGTACAAGAATGGATAAAGGAGCCCTGAGTATAAGTCAGGTTGGTGATGTTTTTGATAGAATGGGAATAATAGGAGCTAAGGGATTTATTTCATTAGTTAGAAATATTAATAAAGTTGATGAAGATATTCAAAGGCTTAAAGATACTTCTGTAGATTCTGCTGAAAGAATGGCGCAAGTTATGTTGGATAAGCCTGATGTAGCTTTTGGTAGGATGAAACAAACCTTAGCGGCATTAATTAGAGAAGGTTTTGAACCTCTAGTGAAAATTATGCAGATTACCGCCACTGGAGTGTCATTAGTTGGATATGAGTTCAGTTCAATGAAGGCAGAATGGCCTAAAGCAATTGGTGGAGTTGCACTAAATGTTGTTGGATTATCTTCTGCATTTCTTGTTTTAACTTCTATTATTGGTGGTCTTAGGAATAGATTTGCAAGAGGCACTAGGGATTGGCAAACCTATTATGATGTGGTTGGCAAATTCAATGAAAGAATAATTAACCTAAAAAGTGGGTTTTCTGCACTTGGGTCTCCATTTCAAATTGCTGGAGTCTCTAAGATGACGACGAATATATCCAAATTAAGATATGCTTATGATTCATTAGCCATTGCTGTTATGGGTTCCGTTGGGGCTTTTACTATATTTTTGTCATTGTTAGGAGCTTATGTTATCTACAAATTTATTGATTGGTTAATTGTAACTAATAAAGAATATACTGAATCAATAAATAAAATGACGCAAGCAATAGATGTTCATAAACAAGAAATAGATGCTCTTCAGAATAAAATTAACTCCGTCAAAGGATTAGATGAAGCTTCGAAGGCTTATAAGAAAACTCTTGAGGATACATTAAAATTAAGAAAAGAAAATATGTTGTATGATATTGAAGAAGATATGAAAAGCATGTTTAAAGATATGCCAAAAAAGATAAAAGAAACTGGTGATGAATTAGATAAGGTTAGGAAACAAATTGAAATGTCGTCAAAATTAGGTTTTAAAGATTCAGGAGCTTTATTTGGGATAGGTCAAGCTCCGGACATTAAGAAAACAGCTAAGGCTAGTAGAGAATTTGCTACTCAAATGCTATCAGCCCTTACTATTATGAAAGAAAAATTAAAGTCAATGCGTGAAGATCCTGCTTTTAGAGAACTGGCTGACAAATTATTAAGTGATTTTAATATGAAGTTTACCTTCATAATTCAAAATCTTAAGAAACTAGCTGCCGAGGCCGGAAAAGATTTAGGTGGTAAGGTTTTCGAAGAAGCACAAAAATCGTCAAAAGGTATTATAGATTTGTTGAATACTGCAAGAAATTGGGCTAAGGAGTCAGGAAAAGAATTTGGATCTCTAATTGCTGAAGAAATAGCTATTGGAGAAACAGGTCCTATAACTAGATTGAAAAGAGATATTAAAGAGCTCAAAAGAAAAATTGGCAAGGAAACAGAAGGGTGGGGAATTAGTGTTAGCACTGATGATATTGGTAATTTAGCAGAATATTTAAGAGAACAAGGCAAGACTGAAGGTGTTTATAAAGATTTAATTGGTTTAATAGAAAAATATAAAGATGCTATGGTTAAATTGGGAGTTACAACTAAAGAAGTTGAAAATTCATCTCGTACACTAAATAAATCTTTTGAAGATTTAATTTATACTACTGAAAGAAATATTGATAAGACCATATCTGGTTTCGTTCAAGATAATCTTGTTAAAATACTTTTTTCCGCAGATGCTGAAGCTATTGAGAAACAAAGACAAGCTAAGAAAATGGTTGAAGATTTTGTTCTTGATTGGGTTAAAGCCACTGATGATATTAAACAAAAGACATTTGAAATGTTTGGTGAATCTGTAGGTGCTAAATCAGTGGGGGATTATTTTGATAAAAGAATGGTTCAAATTACGAGATATCAATATTTAATTGAGGAACTGGCTAATAGAGAAGCTGATCTTGCTAAAAAAGATGTAATGCGTCAAATGTTAGATAGGGAGAATAAATCAGCATTATCACATGAAAAATCAATGCAAGATCTCCAATATAGAATGAAAGAATATCATACTGTTGAAGAAGTGGTTGCTAAAGATATGTCTGATCGTAAGAATGAAGTAACGGCCATTGTTGATAAAATAAACGAACAAAGTAGGGCTATTGAAAATTTAAAATTAGTGCTTTCTACTTTAAGTGAAGATGAAGTTAAGAGGATTGATGCTATTTCTAAGAGTATAGAATATTATGAAAAAGAAATTGATAGGTTGAAGAAAGAATTAAAACAACGTAAAGAAACAAATCAAGTAGAAACTGAAAGACTAACAATTCAAGAAAGAATTAGGCAAGCTCAAGAAAAATTTAATATGGTAATTAAATTATCAAATGACTTGATAGAGTATGGTGATGTTCTCTATGGAAGATCATTTGCCACTCAAGGATTTATTTTACAGCAAATGGCAGAAAGATTGCAACTTGAGAAAACTCTTCAAGATATGATTGCCCGTGGATTGATTAATGAGACTGATAAAGTAAGAATTCTAGCTGATTTCAAATCAGATATGGCTCGTCGTGAGTATGAATCAAGAGTTGATTTGGAGAATAAAATTCTTAATCTCACATTAGAAAGATTACAAAAACAGGCTGAAGCAGAATATAGAGGATTCAAAGAAACTGAAGGACAATTTGATTGGTTCTATACGTCTCTTAAGGCTGGAACTTATGGGTCTTGGTTGGAGGTTGAAAATATTTCAAAAGCGGTTACAGATGGTACTAGATCAGCAATAGATATGACTACTGGTATGATGACTGACATGACAATGCAATTTGTTCAAGGCAGTAAGGATGGCTTAGAAGGATATAAACAAATTCTAGCATCTACATTGCAAGAAGCTGGAAAGGAATTAACAGCTTATGGCATGAAATTGTTGTTCATCTATGTATTAAAAAAGGCTATGGGAATGGTTGCTGGAAGTGCTGGAGGTTCCGAATATGGTGCTAATTTTAATTATTCTTTTGGAGGGGGTGGTACTCCTGTTGAAATGGCCGGAGGTGGTATTCTTAGAGGAGGAATAAAAGGTAGGGATTCTATTTTAATTCTCGGTTCTGATGGTGAGTACATGATGCCTAAAGATTCAGTAGATTACTACGGAGCTGATCTAATGGAGCGGCTTCGTAGAAAAGATATCAAAAAAATGCAAGATGGTGGTTCTGTTGGCGGAATTAGCAAAACTACCGTTTCAACTTCTGATGGTGAAGAATCACAACCAACAACTATAATTGAAAATCATTTTCATATTCAAGCAATGGATGCGGCCTCATTTAGTTCATTTGCTAAAAAACATTCTGGTATATTTGGAGCGGCTGTTGTTCATGATTATCGCAATGATGGTATTTCTCGAAAGGGTTTGAAAGGATAAGTCATGGCTGATTTTCCATCAGATCCTCAACCTGTTTCTATCCTAGGAGAAGGTCGGGTATTTAAGACTAGAATCAATGAAGCTGGATATGGTTCAGAACAAAGATTGCAACAATGGGCATATTCTAAGCGAAAATTTAAATTAAGATATATTTATGAAGATTTCAGGTCTACAATTTGGGCATTTGCTAAAAGTAAAAATGGATCTGCAAATTCATTTACTTTTAATCCGCATGACTTTCTCCCAAATCTGTATAATTCTGAAGATATAACAATGAGATTTGCGTCAGATGAAATAGGTCGAGAAGTGAGCCTATATGGTTTTTATGGAATAGAAGTAGAACTCATCGAGGTAATGTAGCCGTGCCTAGAGCCCCGTCAGCCGGATTTATTGAAGAAAAGAATAAAGCTGAAGTTGCAAGTATAAATCTTTATACTTTTAAGTATGATCCTGGAAGTATTGGTACTTGGGAATATTTAGCAGAACATGATATTAATGTTTCTTTTGGTGGAATAACTTATGTTAAATCTTCAATACGTCGTGAAGATATAGAAAGTAAAAAAGAAGGGGCTATAGCTACGACATCCATAGTGGTTCCTGATCTAACTGGAAGTATTTGGGGATCAGTGCTAAATAACTCTGCTACTCTAAAAAAGATGACTATAAATATAAAGATGGCCTGGCTTGATAGATTAGATGATGCTAGTGCTTATATTGAAGATGAATTCGAAGTAGATTCTGCTGAAACTAATGAACTGAATGTAGTATTTTCATTGAAGAACCCTTTGATTTTTGATGACTTCATGCCTCGGTTCATGTATATGCATAACAAGTGTAGGTACATTATATTTAAATTATCTGAAGGTGGAACTAGATGCAAATATGTTGGAGTTGAAACTGAATGTGATAGATCTTGGCGTAGATGTAATGAATTAGATAACTTACCTAATTTTGGTGGCTTTCCTCAAATTAAAAAGAAATGGTATTGATTGGTTTTAATTATGCTAGATTTAGAAAAATATAAGGGAATTCCACATAGTCAACTTTGTTGTTTTGGATTGGTTCATAAAATATTCCAAGACAATGGAATTGATATAGGTAATCATACAGATAGGAATTTCTTTGAGAATTGGGAAATAATTGATGAAATGAATATTAGATTATTTGACATTATATATATGGAACCACCAGATGGATTGACCAAACATATTGGATTATATATTGGCGATGGAATGATGCTTCATTCTATGAATAAGCATGGATCAAAATTAATTAAAGTTTCACTTTATAAAAAATGGATCAAAAGAATTTATCGCTGGAAAGGTAGTCATGGCAAAGATCATATTTAAACCAAATCCTTTTGAAAAAGATGAGATTTATTTTAATGCAAGAGGTAAGACAATTACTGACTGTGTTAATGATTTTTTATTCATTAGAAGAGATTTAGTTCCTCATTTTTTTAAAGGTAGATTTGATGTCGTTTTAAATGATATATCTCTTCCTAACGATTTATCTTTTATGAATTTGTTAGTTTATGATGAAGATGAAATATATATAACCCCTTCGGTTGGTACTGAAGCGATGGCTATATATGCGATTGTAACTCTCATTGTAAGTATGATTCTTTCGTATATATCTTATAGGATGATGGCTGAAGATTTAGATGAGATGCAAAATGAGAAATCAAAAACATATGGTTTTGATAAAAATGTAATAATGGAAGAAGGGGATCCTATTCAGTTAAATTTTGGCACAATCCAAGTAGTTCCTGCTGTTATTGGCTCATATATCGAAACCCCTATGGTCCATGACCGTAAATATATGAAAGCTGGTGCCGATACATTTACAATTTCACTCACTTCTGAAGTTGATTTTACTAATACATTTACTGTTACTCCAGCTATCCCTGCTGACCCTTTGGCTCCAAAAGGAATTATTTCTATTGATATACCATTTATAATGCCCGGAAATGGAAAGATGGTAGATACAGGATATGGAGATGAAGTTTGGGGTGGTCCTACATTAAAGTTTGAATACAATTATAAACCAGAAGGTGGAGATTGGGTTGGCAAACAATCTTGGTACAATGGTGAACATCTTCAAATCCATAGATTAGATCCTGATGTTGCTTCATATGAAATAGAAATTAAAGTAAAGGGCCTTATGGCTTATATGGAACATTCTAATACTTATGATGAATTTGGTAATATTACAGGATACCAAGATGATTACCAAGATTTTCAATTTGTAGATTATGATAATATAAGTTGTGATGTCTATTATAATTCTTTTAGTATTGCGTCAACAACTCAACATCTTAATCTTTTGTTGGCATGGGGTGAAGGTGTAATAGAAGGTGTTAGAGAGATTTATATAAATGATTTGCCTCTAAGTGATTATCAGGATGATGAAGAACCGACTATTGTTAGGCTAGAACATAGATATGGTACTGACGACCAAACTGCTGTTGAGGACTTTTCAAGTGCTGTTGAAGCAGTATCTACAGAAACATTTCCAATAGAATTAACAGAAGCTAATCCAGTATCTCCATCAATATCTATGACTGCTACTGATTGCAGTAGCATAACTATAGGATTTAAATCTAGAATTTTTGAAGTAACTAATAGCGGAGTTAAAGATAGAAGTGTTTCGGTTAAAATTGAAGTATCAGTATATGGCTCAGGAGTATGGACTATTCTTGACAATTCTTTTGAAATGACAAGTAAAGATACTAATTTTTTATATTATTCAAGAAAATATTCTTTAGAAACTCCTGGCAGATATACTATGAGAATTACTAGATTAAGCCCAGATGCTGGTGGGGATGATGGTGATTCAGCGACTGTTTATTGGCAATATTTTAATGCCTATTCTTTAGTTGGATATACCTATCCTGGAACGGCATTGACTTCTGTTAAATTTATTGCTACTGAAAAAATATCTGGAGGGATGCCTACTCTACGCGGTGTTGTTTTAGGTATCATAATGACGGTTCCTAGAATTCAGGTCTCTAGTGAAACTGTAGATTTTTGCCACTGTTATTATGACCCATATAGTGCAATATATCGTATTTATGATGATACTGATTACACATTTGATGTGGCTTGTGACGGATTAACATCTAATACTGAAACTCAATGGACTTCAAATCCTTTCTGGATTTATTATAATTGCTTAATTAATGAAGAATGGGGTTATGGAGATAGAGTGGGTGTTGATAAAGTAAGTTTCAGTGATATTATGACTGCTGGAAAGTGGGCTGATGAATTAGTTATCGTAGATGAGGGGGGAACTGGAAAAGAAATAACATCAGCTTTGACAACATTCACATCAACTACTGTTACTGTGACAGGTGCAAGTTGGGAAGTTGATGAACATAAGAATAAATATGTTAGAGTAGCAATGGTTAGTTCTCCAGTATATAGTAGTGATTATCAAATTAGAAAAATCGTTAGTAATACTTCAGATCAAATTACTGTCTTGCAATGGTCGACTACTCCAACTAATGGATTTACTATAGATATAGTTAAGCAAATGAAAAAGAGGTTTTCATTTGATGGAACATTAGATAAATTTGTAAAGGTTGTTGATTGGTTCAAATCGTTACTCTTTATAGCCAGGGCGAATCCTGTATTGATTGGAACTACATATTCAGTAGCTTGCGATAAACAGAAATTACTTTCTGATACTATTATGTTAACTGCTGGAAATGTTTTAGATGGTTCATTTTCTGAACAAATGCAATTCAAAAAACCAACTCATTATACTTGTTCATATCTAAACGCTGCTGATTTCTATAAAAGAGCATATCATGGCGTAACAGCTCCAGATTGGACTATTTTAGATAAAAGATATGATGTGAATTATGATTTCTTTGGCATAACTGATACCGCTCATGCGATGAAAATGCTTGAGTATTTGAGGAATAAGGATGCTTATTGCAGTCGCACTGCTGTTTCAAAAGGAATGCTTGATAGCATACTTGCCCTCCCTAGTGAAAGAGTTAAATTTAGTCATCCTAGGCCCGAGTGGGGATGGAGCGGAAGAGTTGTTGATGCAGGAACAGATGCTAATGGTGATTATTTAACATTAGATGCCCCGGTTACGATAGAAGCTGCTACTGTATATTTGCTATATGTGAGAGTAAATGAATTAATTACTGAATATGAAGTTGACGAATCATTGACAGGGATTGGTGAGGTTACTACTTTATATATTACGACAACATGGTCATCAGTTCCAACTGCATTTGAAGATTTATGGATTCTTGTTAATGACACTGATAACATTGAAGCTAAGGATTTTACGATAGAAGGTCTTAAAAGATCTAATGAAAATGTTCCTGAATTCTTTTTGTTAGAATATAATGATTCTGTTTATAGCGATGAAGAAGTGGTGCCTACTGAAATTGTTAGCGGGCTTGTACATAAGAAACTTCCTGCCCTAGCTGGCTTAGATGTTCATCTAGATTGGGTTTTAGATCTATCAACGCATACTTGGGCTCCGCACATATTTTTAAGTTTTGAGCTTGATCAGACTGCTGCTTATAGATCTAAAATAGTTAAGGGTAGAGTATTTGGTAGTTTTAGGGATGGAAATGTTGCATCTAGGGGAGTAACTGATAAAGGATATGACTTTTCTTTTGATGTAGATCAACTAATAATTAATTATCCAGCCAAAACACTTCATGATAAGACATTATTTGTTAATGCTGCATTGATAAACGAAAGCGGTGGTGTTGGATATTTAATGTCTGAAGATGTTGTATTTTATATAGATACTTCGTGGGCTCCACCTATAGGGGTTAATACTGTTACTATAGATTGGACAAATACTGATTTTTATAAAGATTTTTATTCAATTGTTGTTTATTGGGATCCTGCTGGTTGGCGTTTAAATGATTCTTTGAAGTATGAACCAATAGTACATTGGAATAATGGTGATAATTATTACAACTATAAAAAATATGTCATTGCATGGGCGATAGTTTCAGATAATGGCATTTATCCTGATCTTGATAAGGTTAATATATTTGAAAGAGATGTTGGTAATATTTTAAAATTAGATGGTACACCTGAAACCGATGAGGATATTTTGAATGATATTTGCTTGAAGTCATCTAGCATTAGAGTTGATAATATGCCTTATGGCACTCATTGGATATGTTTCACAGTGGCTGCAATTTTAGCTGATGGAAGATTAGCTATTGATGCCAGTAATTCTCCGACATACGGACTTGATTGGGATTGGCTTCAGGTTAAGGCTCCTGGTGGTCCTGGGAATACAGTAGAGGATATAGAAGTTACTAATTTCGAAGTATATTATAATGCTCAGCCTGGATTAGTTGATGTAACTGAAATTCATTGGGATTACATGTTAGAAGCTCCAGATATAGATGGTTTTGCATTTTTTGTTAGATATCAACCATTTTTTTGGGGATGGGAACTTAGTACAACTTTGCCAAGTAATGCCACTAGTTTTATTCCTAACACTTATCTTGATTTGACTCTCGAAAATAAAGAAAATGCTTTTAATCATCTAATTACAATAATGTCGGTGTGGAAAGCAGAAGGAAGGCCATATTGCTTTTTTATGATATCAGATGGAGTCAAATATGAAGTCATTAGATGTAATCTAGCATTAACAAATCCAGTAATCAGCCCTCCCGGTACATGGGTTGTAGAAAGAGGAATGGAAGGAACTACTGCTGGTGAATTCTTAACAGGAGCAAGTTTCTTTTTTAGTCCAAGTGAATATACCGACAATACAGCATTGTATGATATTCCGTCGGCTAGGAGCTTTCCATTGCCGCAGCCAGTTAGAATTACTTGGGCTGTTCATTTAACTATGTGTGCTTACAAGTTAATTTCAGAAGCTCCAGGATATTTAAGAAGTTATTATGCCTATCCAGAGGCAATTAATCAGGGATAGTGGAGATATAATATGCCAATTCGTTATGGTGGATTTGAAGTTCCAGTTCAAAATGCAAGTGATATCATCGTAGGTGGTGCTGCTTATTTCGTTTCAGGAGATATTAATACTATGACTCCTGAAACATTTAGTGGAATAGTAATAGATCCAGATGGGAAAATAGCAGATTATTTGCCTGGAGATCCTGGAATTAACAATGGCATTACTGGTTGGCAAAGTGGAACTAAGATATTTCAGTTAGATACAAGTGGTTTATTTTTTCTTAATTTAATTGATGACAGTTCTCCTGGGATATTAGTTGGTAATGCCCCTACTGTTACGGGGTTTGCTATTAAAACTTCAGGTTTTTTCATGCTAAAAGGAGCAGGTCAATTATCTGCCCAAATTTTACAGGATAATGTTCTTTGGCAGGGTGATTACAGAGATACTGGTGATCAATTTATTGGCAATTATCAAGGAGGTGCTGGAATATTTTTTGATGAAGATGGTGGTGATGGAGGAACTGGATTATTAGATATTAAAGGCGATATCAATATGGCAAATTGGTATCTACAACCACCCGATGATTATCTTATATGGTCATTTACTTTTGATGAAAATGGTGGTAATAGAGTTCTTGATAGTTCAAGGTCAGGATATAATGCTGAATTTTATGGAATTGCGACTACATATCATCCTTCGTGGGCGGGAGGAGTTGTAGGTAGTTGTTTATATTTCAATAGAGATGGAAGTAATAATGGAGATCTTATAAATTTTGCTATTGATAAAAATCCTACTTCTCTTAATTTTACTTCTCAGAATTTCACCATAAGTTTTTGGGTTTATCTCTTAGAAGCCAACATAGGTTATATATTTAGATGTGGAACTGCAAATTCTAATGGATGGTCTATAACTGTTGGAACTACTAGCTTGTCATTTAATACATATAATGGATCGGCTAATACCCATGCTGTTAATCCAGGAATGAGTACAGGTACTTTTTACCATTGTTCTTTTGTTAGAAATGGTTCAAGTTGGACTTGGTATGTAGGTGGGGTTTCTAAAGGTACTGGATCTTATACTAATGCGACTACGATAAGTTCATATTCTGGAACTTGTTTAATAGGAGGGTATGCTACAGTTCATGCCCAAAATTTTAAAGGGTATATAGATCAACTAAGAGTTTACTCAATGGCTCTTAATGAGAGATCTGTTAAAAGTCATTATTTGTATCCTGCTGGAAGTGGTGGTGGTAGGATAGTTGCTGGAGCTATTGTCGTTGGTGATGTTCCAACTGTAACTGGAACTCTTTTAGATTCACTTGGATTAAGAACATATGTAACCTCTGGTGCTGATTTATTTCAATTACATGCATATTCAATTAGTGCTACTTCAATTCCATGGCAAAGAAATACAAATTCAATGGTTTATCCAGAAGATATTAATTTTGCCTTAACAGTTGGAGATTATGTTATTGGTGGATATAATTATAGATTTGTCCTAGGTGGTGATTATGCCGGTGGTGTTCGTTGGAGCCAAGTATATAGAACACTTACTGTTAGAGGAGCTGCTGTTATACGTGGTTATTCATATGAACAAGAAGTATTAGCTGGAATTCTTCCTGCCGGGTATGAATTTGAAGTAATAGGTGATTTAGCGGTAACTGGCAATATAGATATTTATTCTGGTGGTGATATAAATTTCTATAATGCTTCATTGCAATTAATCGGTTCAATTCTTACAGACCCATCAATGGCGGTTAATAGTGTTGTAGTGACTTGTAGTGCTTCTTTTGGAGCAGGGGCATATTTGTATGCGTCTAACGGAGAAGCAGCAATTAGGGGTCTTATTACTTCGGCTATATACGGATCTGGCGGATCATTCACGGCGGGCATGTATGGGGGAGCGATTAATTTAACTGTCAGTTCAACTGGAGTATCTTGTGGAACTGGATTATCTTGCACGTTGAATAATATTTATCTCGGAGCTGATGGATCTAGATTTGTATTGCATCTCCCAACTCTTGGAGTTAGTTATCCGGCTTTTATAGCACCAACTTAGGATTAGGAGGGTTATCATGACATGGTCAAAAGGAACAGTTGAATTAACTAGAGTTCTATTTGATTTCAAATTGAAACGCATTATTATAGAAGCAGAACAGGCTCTATATGAAGATGGTATTAAAACAGATGTTATTAAATATAGGATTCCAACTAAGAATGAAAAATTTAATAATGTATTAGGTGAAATGTTACCTAACAAAATTGTGAACATTGCGCCTAGACAAATAATTAAAGACAAAATAATAGAAATGGTTCAAACTGAAATTCAATCAAGAAAAGATCAACAGACATCAGTTGCACAGTCAATATCTTCATCATCATCTTCATCTCAAATTGGATAATTAGTGGAGGCAATTATGTCGGCAGCAGAAAAAAGAGAAAGTCTTAAGTTAAACAATTACCAAATAGAAAGATTGTTGTCTTTTGAAATTGATGAAATAACTGGAAATGTTTTGCTCGATGAAACTAATCAGCCTTATCACGCATTGAGTCATATGATAAAAAGAAAAGGCATAAATTGGGTTCCTGGCAATGTAGGCTATTGGCTTCGTAGATTCCTTATAAAAATGCAGCAAGAATTCAGAGTTTATGTTGAAGATAAAAATGATTTGTTTGAAGAGTATGGTGTAAAAGATGAAAAAGATGGAGTTCCACTAATCAAGAAACTTAAAGGTGGGACTTCTTATAATGATCCCAAGTATTTTATTAATCATGAAGAATTTCTATCCAAATATAAGGTTGTAGCAGAAGAACTTGTTGATTTGGGATATTATCCTATTCCAATAGATTGGATTAAACTACCACAAGAATTAGATCCGCAAGAGGTCAATGTATTAATGATGCTTTGTGAACCTGATCATAGTTTAGAAGCTGAAGTTACCAATGAGAATGATAAAACAGGTTCAGAAGAAAAAATCGAGTTGGGTGGTTTATAATTTTATCATGAAATTATTTAACAGATTATTGTATAATATAAGTGTGGGGATAAAATTCAACATTGGCGGTAAATATTATGGAAGATAAAAGTAAAAATGTTCTATGTGAGGAATTTTGTGATGAACATAAATTACAAGCAGTATGTCTAAACAGAATGAAAGAGGACCTTAAAACTGAGTTTGTTAAAGTGGAAAATTTAACAGAAGAACTTCGTAGAGTTGAGCGGGATGCCCATAGGCGTATGGATAATATCGGCAAAGAGGTGACTCTTGAATTAAAAGAAACCATGCATGACTTGAAAACTATGGTGGCTGACTTGAAAAAAGAATTGGGTGGAAAGCTGAACGGAACTACTAGTAAATTTGAAGATGTAGAAATAAGATTACAAGAAAATTTTAAAAAAGAAATGAACAAGAAAGTGCCGTTTTGGGCATTCTATGTTCTCCTTGTTGTATTTTTAGGTTCCATAGGTGGATTATATACTTGGCAATGGGATATGAGTAGAGATAACACTGATTGGCAAAAATGTGTTATTAAAGATTTTAATAATAATATGGAAAAAATAGCAAGATCTGTAGAAAACATAAGTAATACTGTTATTAGAAACACGGTCATAATAGACAGAAGTGCTAGTGACATTAGGAAACATGAAGAAGAAGTCAGTAAATGGAGAGAAGAAGTAGATAAAAGACTTTTGCGTTTAGATAAAAGTCAAAATTTCTAAGTTAAACCATAAGAAGTTGTAGTTTATTTTACTGATTTATTTAGTGCATAGAAGTAAATTGAGGCGAAAATAGATATGGATGAGAGGTTAGAATTCATTGTCTTGATCATAGTGGAATGAAAACATGTCAAAAAGCATTGACAGATAAAATGGATGAACGTGAAAAGCAAATCGCTATGAGGTTTGATTCCATTGATAAAGCACTAATAATATCAAAAAGAGAAATGGAACGTCGATTAGAAGGCATGAATGAGTTTCGAGCACAACTTGAACGTCAGTCGAGGCAATTTCTTTCTAGGACTGATTTAGATTATGCCGCATCAAAGTTAGAAAATCGCTTAAATTCGAATGATAATGCCATTAAGGATCTTAAACAAGAGATTGATCGTCAAATGGGATCTAGGAGATGGTCAGATTATTTAATTATGATTGCATTATCATTGATTGTTGCATTGATTACTAAATACTTTACATGAAATATCGAATATTCTTTAATGCGGAGAAATCGAGGAGGAATAGGTTATGTTTTATATCGTAGTTTTGGCATTTGTGTTTTTCTGGACGCCCGCCTTCGGGCAGACGGACGTGTCTGCGGCTAAGGAATTTTCATTTGGTCAGTATTCCCTGCCAGCGCTCCTGACCATATTCACAATGGGTCTTTTCAGTTTCTGGCAGGTGAGCGACAGGCTCAAGCCGCCCATTACACTTACGTTAGGAATCGGCCTGGGGGTTCTATGGATTTTCTACGCGGGCGCTACTTGCACGGTCCCCACCGTCGTCGATTCGGTTTTCTACGGTGCGATCCAGGGATTCGCGGCCATCGGAATTTATGAGACGCAGGACAAGGCCCGGTCTCCGACCACCAAGGAACGAAAGGCGGAGAAGGCAGCTGCCAAACGAACCATCAACGAGATTGTTGACGAAAGGGAGGATGCACAGCAATGAGAATGGGCATAAGCAACGTTCGCTACTTCGACTGGAAGGAGATAACCGTCTGGTTTTGCCGGGTGGTCATGGTCGCCGTGTTCATTGCTGTCATAGCCATGACGTTCGGTTGTTCAACCATCCGGACCGGTGCCATATATCTTTCCGAGGAGGAATATCGTAACTACGAAACCTCCAAAGAAGTAGCCCAGACCTGGCTCCTGTATTGGGAATTCCAGTCTGGTATGATCAAGCAGGCGCTCGGTAATAAGGTCCCGATGGATGTTGCCAAGATGATGGATGAACTGGACAAATGGGCCAAATTGCCTACAGTACAGCAGACAGATGAGATTCTAGGAAGGGTGTTAGTGGCTAGGCTGAAGGTGCTGAGTGACGTGATGAAACTGCTCTATGATATTTATGCACCTGGATTGTTTGAAATACTTGTGAATATAGGAGGGAAATTATGAAGTATGTAATGAGTTTTCTTTTGTTGGTTTTTAGTTGTTCGTTTGTTTTTGCCTCTCCTTTCCTTGTTGCTGATCCTCAACAGGACGTTACCTATTATGAGGTGCAGCGAGATGTGAAGGATATGACCGGCACTGTAATTTCAACAGTAATTGAACCGTCTTATCCTCTGGTGGTAACAGGAGGTGTTCAATTTCATCATGATTTATTTGGCCTCCCTATAGGGCAACATTCCATGCGAGTGATTGCTGTAAGGGTAGAAAACAGGGAGGGCGGAGCGACGTATGCACGTAGCGATCCGGTCCCTTTCGTTTACGAGTTAACATCAGGTCCTGGGCCGTCAGGTCTAAAGCTATTGATGGAATAATTAGGTGGAAATTAATAGTTGATTGAAGGAGAATAATTATGAAAGCAATATTGGTCACATTAAATGATGATATGACAGATGAACAAGTACAGGCACTTTGTGGAGCCTTACCTTTTGTCATTAAGGGTATTGTGTCTGCGGCCGTTTATAGTCAAGATAATCAAGCTGATGCTAGGAAGGCTGCATACATCAATTTATTGAGATCTATTTTTGGTGACGATTTTGTTAAAAAGATGATTGAATCAGGGAAGTTAGAGGTATGATTATTTTGCTTATTTGTTATATTGGGAGATAGTTATGTTTAAATCGTTACCTGCCAAAGAAATTCTACTTGTTATTTTAGGTGGATTATTTGGTTGGATGCTTGGGAAACTTCCGATTAATGTTGTCTATGGAGTAATGGCTATAGCTATTATTTTAATCATTATTGTTATGAAATGAATCATTTAAAACATAGAGGTAATAAAATGAGAATTATAGGTATCCCGCACAGGATAGGTTTTGCCATAGTCCTCTTGGTCGGCATCCTCCAGCTTGTCCTGTACGGGTTTTCTTTTGGCCAGACTATTACACCACCACCAGTGAGCCAGACTACTTATACTCCAGTTCCATCCAGCCTGCTCGTATCGGTCAAATACTCCGACCACCTCGGGTTATACAAAATCCAGTGGTATCAGGGAGAGTGGAACAATCCAAGCTCAAGCGTCCCCGTGCCCGATTTCTGGCGGATCTACGTTCCGCCTGGAACCATTCATCTGGGGATCACGGTTCTGAACCCTACGAGCGGGGCGGGTTTGCTCGCGAGATATGGGCAGTCTCCGGGTCCAATTACATTGCCGGAGAATTGGGATCATTATCCGTGGAAGCCCCCTGCTCTATTGGACCAGCTCAAGGCTCAGAATTGGGCGGTAAGGATTCCGGCGCCTACGGGATGCGCGACGGCCCTGACCTGCATCGACCGATGGATCTACCCACCCGTTGAGTTTGGCGGATGGATATTCGGGGCAACACTCGGATCGGCAAAGGCGATGCGGGTTGAGATAATGATAGACAGGGCGACGTTCGACGAGTGGCAGTCCAGGACCTCCTTTGATTTCATGGGTAACCCGCCGCTCGCTACTGAAACGGAAGACCCGGAGCTCAAAGTCATAATGCACCTGTACCCGGAGCATGATCCGGACCTGAAAAAGGGCGTCATCAATTTCCACCGGCCCGGGACCAAGCTGATTTACAAGATACCGCGCAATGCCGGGCGTGCGGTATTCAAGATTGAAAGGTGACGAAAATGACCCTCGAAGAAGAAATCGGGAAGAAGATCGGGCGCCTTCACGCTGAAGTCGCGCTCCTGTCCTTGACCGTTGAAGCCCTTACCGGGATGGTATCGGCAGCCTTCGCGGTCCTGTCTGAGAACTTCCCGGCCGAAAAGGTTGACCCGCATATTGCAAAATTCAGGAAAGAGAAAGAAGTGAAGGACGATGACCTGTTCAGAAAGTATTGCACCTTTAACGACGGGTGACGAAATGAAAGACGATTGGCACAAGGCTTACGATTGGAATCCGGAGAAGCAGAACTTTTGCATGAGCAAATATGGCGTATCGATCAGGCGGGCAATGGCTGAAGGGTTGGTTATGTCTCACGAGTCCATGTTTTTCTACAGGACTCAGGACCAGCGCCAGCGGGCGGAGATTGAGCAGATCCCCATTGAGCGGTGCGGAAATGCGTAAATGTAAATGCAACTGCCATGATCCTAACTTCCGGCGCGACACCGATACTCTTGAGCACGCCAACTGCGATGAGTGTCGTAAAGCCCTGGAAGGGGAAGGTGCACGGTTCGTGAAATATGAGGATTGGCTAGGTAAATTTATGTCAAGCGGTGGTCAGCGCCCATTTAGGTGCGGGAATGCGTAAGCTCGACCTGGGCCTTCTCGGCATCGTCGTGTGGTTCACCCTGCTTCTCATGGCGGCGCTTCTCGGAATTGGATACGGGAGACTTTTGACATGGCTAGACTCGCTCTAAAATTCATATTTGCCCTTGCCCTCCTCTCCCTGCCCTCGTTGGCTTTCGCCACCGACTATTATCTATCCAACGCCGGAAACGACACGACAGGCGACGGGTCGAGCGGCAACCCCTATGCCACGCTCACCAAGATGCGGAGCATCAGCCCTGGCGCCGGGACGCACAACATCTATCTGCGGCCAGGCGATACTTTCACAGGATACCTGGATAGTGATAATTGGACGGTTGGGTCTATCATTACGATTCGCGAAGCTGATTTTGGTGGCAAATCACTTGCGGTTGACGGGAAATGGACAATATCTGGTGGGGAAGGGTCAACCCCCTCAGGCTCAGGTACGGCCTACGGATCTCATATCGTAGTCGGGATAGCCGTAAATATCACCATTCAAAATGGTCAATTTATCAGCCAGGATTGGTTTCCTAATTCTAAAGTTTTTGCAGTGCGGTTGAACCGAGTTGTCAACTACGCAATTATCGACTGTATTTTTGACGGGATGCTCGGGACTACTATTGATAGCGAAACACATTACTACAACGGGGCATTGATAGTTGCTTATGCAACTGCTCCGGGTTCCATTACAGGCAACTTCATACAATATTGGGGGCCGCCGTGTTTATGGGCTACTCCTGAGATTCCAGCAGGGGCGACAGACTACGAGAGTATAGATGCCAGTGGTATTGCTCTTGTTGGAATTAAGACGGCGGGTGCTTCAGTTACTATTTCTGGAAACATTGTTTACAACGTAAATGGTGACTCTGTAGTTGAAGAAAATGTGACCGTTCCAGTAACCATCACGAACAACATTTTTAAGAACTTTGGTGAAAATGCTATCGATCTTAAAGGGGGTCAGAACAATCATATTTACGCAAACTGGATGTATCGTGATCCAGCCTTTGTTGGTATGGGCGGCTACCCCATAGCGAGTAACCCGCGTAATAATGGTGTTGTTCAGTTTCTGTACAAAGCCCCGGACTTTGCTCAGAACAACCTCGTAGAAGAGAATCTGATCGGTCCGACTGACACAAGCGCTTTTGCCTACAAAGATAATGTTTCCAATAATACAGTCCGAAATAATGAGATCATAGACGCGAAAACAGGCGTCTACTTCTGCTGTTCGTCTGAGGCTTCGACCGGGAGCGGCGTGGGCAATGCCTCATACAACAACCGCTACATAGGGTCAACCGGAAACTTTGTCTATTCATTGGGGTACAGGGGTGAAATAACATTTGAAAATGAGACGTTCTACTCCGATGACGCGATGGGAGTAGGACTTTACCTAACTTGGTTCGACGGTACGTTCCGAAATAGTATCTTCAGGATGAACGATGCCGATAGTGAAATGATGAACCTGGATGCCAATTCCGCACCCACATTTGAGTATAACATCTGGAGAAATGAGTATGCAGGTGATCAGAACGTTGTGGTCTGGGCAGGGCACACGACCAGAGACGAAGCGGCACAGGCCGGGTGGAACGGAGAGAGTATCGCGGACAACGAAATATTCGGAGATCCCGGCATTGATTCAAGCGGGTATGCGACCGAGGTGGGATCAGCGGTGGTCAACTCTGGTAAAGCGCCTACCTTTGCCGTACAAGGTCTCCGCAACACATCGGTCTGGACCTATGGAGCTGTCTCGGTTGTGAAAATAGGTAGAGCTGATAACGGTGGGGCGGATAGGGGTGCCGGGGAATTCCCGGAAGATGAACCACCTCCACCTGTAGGGGGAGCCGACGTTCCAGTGGGGACCTACGCCTTCGCCTATAATGCGGATTATACCGATGACACCGACGAGGCGTGGACCGCAGATGGAGCTACCCACACGTCTGGCACGGTTGCGGCCGGCGTGGAAATAGCCGGGGCCTACGGGACTGCCGGGAATGGGGTGCGGTTCAGCGTTGCGAACGAATTTATCAAATGGACGATCAGCGTTACGCCAGACGAATTGACCGTTTGGGGAAAAATAACGCCTGAATCCCTCAATTCAGGCAATTCAACAATTTGGCATTTGTGGCAAGACGGATCAAATCAGATCTATGCCTATTACAGGTCAACAGGCGTCATAACCCTGCGATATGAAGGGCAGGGCAATGTCGTTTCTATGAACTCTACGCATACGATTTCTGCGGGAACTGAGGTAACTCTCGGTTTCAGGATATCGTCAACCACCCATTGCAATGAAGATGCCACCGGGTGCCTCTCAATAAAAGTTGGCGCGAACGATTGGGAGAACGACGCCAATGCTGTGGCCGTCACCGCTTTTGCGGCCGGTACACGATACTTCTATCTTGGGGAATCTGACCAGACAACGGTTGGGCTCACCAACCCATGGCACGGCGATGAATGGAGCATCATTGATTCCTACAACGCGGCAGAGCCCGACTGGACTCCCGCCGATGTCACCGCCCCCACCATGGACGCTCGTGGCGTGTGTTCTGACGCCTCCTGTACGGCCTGCACGGAGGATCTTACGACTTCTTACGTATTAGGTGATAGTTTCAGGGTTTGCGGAGAGCTGTCAGAGGATTCAATCGTAACCGAGAGCCCGACGTGGGCTTTTACTTGTGGAACAGTAACAATTTATTTAGACTATTTTGAGAAAAAAGATATTGGAGGTATTAAGTATTTAACAGCTAGAGCTACAGTGTCTGCAAAATCTCGATGTTCAAATCCTGTGCTGGCTGAGATGGTTGGTGGAGAGATTAAAGATGGGTCTGGCAATGAACTAGACAGGGCAGGAACTGCTGGAATATTTACGACAGGCACTATTACAATAGGTGGTAAAGGAGAATGGAGTGTAGGAACATTCGTAGATTATGATGGAGATGAATATCAAGGTGAATATCCAAATTTTACAACTCTTAGAGCATCCATTACTAAGGTTGACGGTGATCAATATGGTCTTGGTATTGTTACTGAACCAGGAGCTCTGAATCTTGGTAACGATGACTGTACAGAGGCCGATCCCTGTATTATTACAGGTATTGGGGAAACATGGACTGGAGATATTACTTTTGGCGATTGGTGGGTAATATCTAAAATTAAACATGCTTCTGATATTGTGCTAGGTTCTAATAATACTCATCAATTATCGATCATACCTGAAGGGTCTACACTTACTATTCCATCTGGAGCTACTGGATGTAATATATATAGAGATCTAATTAAAGGAACTTTGATTGTTAATGAATCGGCAACCTTTAAAGGAATAGCAGTTCCAGGATCTGTTACATTAGCAAATGGTAAGACGTTTACTGGAGAAAAATGTTCTTTTTCTCAATCTGAAGCAACTATTGAAGCGAGTGGTGGAACAGTAACTTGTTCTGATTGTCGATTTGAAGTTGCCGATATGGGTTTCATCGATGAAGATAATGAAGACTTTAGATTAATACCGACTAGTGTTCTTAGAAATGCTGGAGTTGCGATTACTGGAATTGATTATGATATAATAGGAACCACTCTACCCCAAGAAGGAACTAATGATATAGGTCCTTATGAATTTGCTGTAGGAACGGTTGTTTGGGGTGCTGAGACTGATATTATTGAAGATATATCAAGATCTTTTACAGATAATTGGTCAGGAACAGGAACTGTTATTGGATCTGGTGATTCTGAGAAACTTAGACTCTATCCTAATCAATATATGGAAATGAATTATTGTTGGAATATAAATGCTTCAGGATATATGACAATATTTAATAATAAATACAGTTCAGCTTCATCAGGATTTACAATTAAATATAAGACTGGAGCCACATCTGAAGATTGTGAATCAGATGAATGGAATGTTTATAATGGTTCTAGTTTTAATTGCTTAGGATGGGTTAAGCTCAGAGTGGAGTATTAATATGAAGTTTGAATTTTATATTCAAGGTCATGATATGCCTGATAATGAAAAACATAAGAGGTTAAGGCTCGGAGACATAGTTGCTGTTCGACCATATCCTTGGAATTGGGGATTGAAAGAGATTAAATATGGTTTGATTTTAATTGTAAATGTTCCATGGTCATTAAATCCAATGCCTGATTTCCAATCATTGACTAAAATCCAAATAGCAAGATTTTTAATCAAAACAAAGATTTGGTTTAGACTTAAGATTACACCAAGGGAAACTGTTGATGATGTTTTGGCTAGGTTTAACTCTATGCCATTAGCAAATGCAAAGTCTTTAATAATTCAAGCATGGAAAGCCCATGAGCAAGATAAGCTAGATAGTTTTATCCAATCTAGGCTTTATGATAAAGGAATTCATAATAGTGAAATATTAGATATTGATCCTGGAGATCCTAATCTTTCATTGATGAAATCTATTTATCAAGATCCTGTGATTTGTACTAATTTAGATATGAATGAGGCTTCATTAGTTGATGGGAAGATTTGGCGTAATAGACCTGCTGTTTTGGCTAAACGTAAATTTAGATTACCAGTAGCAAGATTACTTAATCGTATTCCTGAAATTGATATTGATAAAATACAAGATTCAAATTATATTTATCAACCTTTTAAATCTGCAAGTCAATTAATTCAAAAATTTGATGGTAGAAATAGTAATCATTCATTATCAATTAATGAAGTTGATTGTTCTATTCCAGGAACAATAGATTCAGAAGAAATTATTGAATTTGATTGGATTAGAACTACGAATCCAATTCCTAAAGATAAATGGAATGATTCTGATGTTGATCCTGAAGAAAATCCTCCTCCTGCCTTAGATGTGGATTAGATAAATGGCAAGTAGTAGACGATTACCATTAGCATATAACGAAAGCACTTATGATAGTGCTGGTGGTAAAGACTATTCTGTACTATCGGTATGGGAGGGTGCTACTGATATCGATTTAGTTACCGCTGAAGCAGGTGAAATTTTAAATTGCTATGCGGGGGCACATGATGATTATGTCACTATCGATGGAGCCACTGTTAGTTCTTCATATTTTCGTGTTATTAGACCGGCAAGCGGAGAAGGTCATGTCGGTATTCCAAAATATGATGGGTCTGTAGTTGCCTTTGTATCTTCAGCCAGCACTGCACAATTATTTTATCTTGGCGAAAATTATATTGGTATTTATGATTTATGTTTGCAATTCAATAGAAGTTACGCTGGAACTACACGACATGTATATGCTCCCGCAGCAGGGGCATATTCGAAAACTGTTGGAGATCTAATATCAGGAGCTTCTAATGCTGATGCATCTGGGGTTTTGGTTGGTATTGATTTGCGAGGGGCTTATTGTGTTATTGCAAATAGTCTTGTTGCTAGAGTAAGTGGCGGAACCAGTATTACTTTATTCAGTTTAGCAAAAAATACAGGTGTTATTTATAATTGTACAGGTGTACAACCATCAAGTGCTGGATGGGGCATATATGCTTCTGAAGCTGGTACATTAGCTAAAAACTGTATCATAGTCAATGCTGCAATTCATGCTAATGTTACGCAAACTACATGTTTAACTAGTAATCCCACCTATGTAGATTCCGATAATGATGATTTTCATTTATCATCGGAAGATACTATAGCAAAAGATCAAGGAACAGATTTAAGTGGAGATGGGGCTTTTGCTTTTGATGATGATATTGATGGTGAAACACGTAGTGGTACTTGGGATATAGGATTTGATGAATATATTGAACCTAGTTCTAGTTCTTCTAGTGAATCAAGTTCATCACAATCTAGTAGCTCTAGCTCTCAGTCTTCTAGTTCTTCAATTTCAAGTAGTAGTAGTTCTATAAGTTCTAGTGAATCTAGTAGTTCTAGTGAATCTAGTAGTAGTAAATCAAGTTCAAGTATTTCTTCTAGTAGTTCATTAGCTTCTTATATTGAAATTGAAGATATAGGAATTCAATCTTCTAGTTCAAGTATATCAAGTTCTAGTTCCCAATCAAGCTCTATATCTTCAAGTAGTTCTATTTCAAGTTCTTCTCAATCTAGTAGTTCTAGAAGTAGTTCTTCATCATCTCAAGAATCTAGTTCATCTAGTGAAAGTTCCTCTAGTTCAACTTCTAGTTCTTCCCAATCAAGTTCTTCACAATCTAGTAGTTCTAGTTCACAATCTTCTAGCTCCCAATCATCATCATCAACTTCAAGTAGTTCTAGTTCTACTTCTAGTTCTTCACAATCATCTTCTTCTACTTCTAGTAGTTCAAGCTCTAGTAGTTCACAATCTAGTTCTTCGCAATCTTCTGAATCAAGTAGTTCACAATCATCATCTTCGCAACAATCTAGTTCATCTGCTTCATCAAGCTCTGAAGCGATGGATATGGATAGATATCCATCAACACCAATTCCTGTAGCCACATGGGAAGAAAGTTATGAATTTAAAACAAATATTCTTGAAGCTGTGAATGGTTCAGAACAGAGAGATAAAAAATGGAGTAATCCTAGAAGAAGATTTAAATTAAGATATCTGTATGAAGATGTTACTGACGGGTTGTGGTGGTTTGCTATTGGGCATAATGGTATTGCAGATAGTTTTATATTTGACCCACATGATTTTTTACCTACGCTATATGAATCAGAAGAAATCACAATGAGATTTGCTTCAGATGAAATAGGAAGAAGCATAGTTATAGATGGGATATATAACTTAGACATAGAATTGGTAGAGGTGAAGTAAAATAGTTAAAGTAAAATATCATGATTTGTGGTATAATATTATTAAGAATAATATTTTAATAATCATAACGGAGGACATAATGAAAAAGGCAATCATCACCTTGGCAATCATTCTTTTCACTTCGACGGCATGGGCTGGACCTTTTCTGGTCTGCGACCCCTACCAGGCAGAAGTGGCCGTTACCCACTTTCAGATGAAGGACAATGGGGTGCCTGTTCAAGTCCCCTATGCCCTTCACACGGACGGGTCGGCAATCGTGCTGGACCTTGGGCCGCTCGACAACGGCGCTCACCAGATAACCGATATCCAAGCGTGTAATGTCCGGGGGTGCTCGGAACCCCCTTTGGCATTCGCTGTACCCGGACTGCCCGGATCACCAAGTCTACGGATCGTGCCGTAATTGAGGAAGTGAAATGGAAATGCAAATAAGGGGGCATCATGCCTCATTGGTGTAAACATAGAATATTTTCAAAGCAAGTTGACGTAGATATTTTAGATGGGCCAGTCCCTTGTCATTGCAAATTTTGGCAAAGACTGTGGTTCATTGTTACCAGGAGGTAGCATCATGACAGACCTTAACCTAACCGGCCAATCCACATCAGCAGGCCAGATCCAGACCAGGATCAATCAACTCAAGACGGCGATGGACCTGCGGCTGGCAGTCTGGAACAAACTCTCGGACGAGAAGAAAAAGAAGTGGGTCACAAGCGGCAAAGACCCGATCATGACGTTGGCTTGGAACGTCTACAAATACCTGCGGGACAACTTCTTTGCTCAGGGGGTGGAGTGATGGGTAACTACTCACTAGGCATTAAGCCCCTGCCGGACGTTGAAAACGGCCACACGTTCACGGGGGACAACTTCCTGCAACTTCTGCCCCATACCAAGATATTCGATGGGAAGGCGGGGTTGACGTTCGTGAGCTGTAATCTCACTAATTGTGACATCCCTGCCGACTCTGTGTGTGTCATGTGCAGGCCCGTCCAACTCGGCTTTTGCTCCCATGTCCACCCGAACCTTGTTAAACGTGGGTTGCCGGAGTGCGCCGTCAACTGTGAGCATGTGGTCGATACCGACACCATTACCATTGATGGCGTGGTGGTCGATACCGTTTATCACTATGACGTAAAGGCGGTGGAATAATGACAACGCGATATGTTGATCCGGCTGCAAGTGGGGATAACGACGGCACGAGCTGGACGAACGCTTACGAAACTCTTCAGCAGGCGGCTGACAACGCCGTCGCCGGGGATGTCGTTTATTGCCGTGGGACTGAGACGCTTGCGGCCAGGGTGGACTTTGACACCCAAACCGGCACCAACGCCGGGGGGTTCATCAAATTTGTCGGGTGTAATGCTGAGGGGAATGTTGACGGGACGCGGTTTGTGCTGGACGGGGACGGCGGGAATTATGCGGGGATTTACATTGTACCGGGGATAAGCACCCTTTGGTTCGAGAACATCAGGGTGACGAATTGCGACGGGGGGAGTAGCGGGTTTGGTTTTCAAGCCACTGCTTGGAATGCAGGATATGGATGTGTGTTTATAAATTGTTGCTCCGATGGAAATTATTATGGGTTTCAAGGTGGTGCTAATTCGCTTGTTTTTAGGTCCGTTGCTTACTCAAATACGGTTTATGGGTTTAGTGTTCAAGGAATGATAAAGTTTATTTTTTGCGCCGCCAGGGATAATGGAGTTGGCTCTGGATGGAACTCCTCCGCAAATTGTATGCTTATCGCTTGCATCGCTCACGGAAACGGTGAAGACGGAATAGGTCTTTCAGTAAATGGGTGTCTTTTTAATTGTGTAATAGATGGTAACATCGATGACGGAGTGGTTAGCCTAGCCTCTACTTCGGAAGGCGCCTTCTGGTCCCTCATCGGTTGTCGCATTACCAACCACTCAGGGGCCGGTGATATCGGCCTGAACGCCAACACCGAGGTCACAGTGTCCGGTTATTGCTACTTCGAGGACAACGACGGCGACAACATCCAGAACGCCACGCTCCACCAGTTCATACCAATAGAGGGTGGTTCAACCACCTCCAACGAAGAGGACCAGGCCGACACAACCGAGGGCTATACCAGCACGACAGGCGGCTCTGAAGACTTCAACCTCCGCTCCGACGCCACATTACGCCGGACGGCAATCACCATCCCGTGGAGCTAGGGGTTTAGATGGCATCGAACGAATATCAGATTTCAGCCGGCCTAGTCCCGATTGACAACTCCACGGGGGCGACCAGTAACGCCTATTACATTGCGGCGGGGCTGGTGCCGGGGGATACGGAGGCGGGCGGGGAATCAAGTAGTTCTAGTGAATCTAGTTTATCCGAATCTAGCTCGTCTAGTACATCTAGTTCTTCTCAATCTAGTAGTTCTAGTAGCTCACAATCTAGTTCTTCTAGTGAATCTAGTAGTAGTAAGTCAAGTTCTTCTCAATCTAGTAGCTCTAGTGAATCTAGTTCATCACAATCATCTAGTTCATCTAGTGAAAGTAGTAGTTCACAATCATCTAGTTCTAGTGAAAGTAGTAGTTCACAATCATCTAGTTCTAGTGAGAGTAGTTCATCACAATCTAGTTCATCTAGTGAGAGTAGTAGTTCACAATCATCTAGTTCTAGTGAAAGTAGTAGTTCACAATCATCTAGTTCTAGTGAGAGTAGTTCATCACAATCTAGTTCATCTAGTGAGAGTAGTTCATCACAATCTAGTTCTTCTAGTGAGTCTAGTTCATCTAGTGAATCTAGTAGTAGTGAGTCAAGTTCATCTAGTGAATCTAGTAGTAGTGAGTCAAGTTCATCTAGTGAATCTAGTAGTAGTGAGTCAAGTTCATCTAGTGAATCTAGTTCATCACAATCTAGTTCTTCTAGTGAGAGTAGTTTATTACATCTCAGTTCGTCTTCATCAAGTGAATCGTTAAGCTCTTCAAGCAAATCAAGCAGTTCTAGTACGTCAAGTTCATCACAGTCTAGTAGTTCTAGTGAAAGTAGTAGTTCTAGTAAATCTAGTTCTTCGCAATCAAGTAGTTCTTCTACTTCTAGTTCATCACAATCATCTAGTTCTAGTGAATCTAGTTCTTCACAATCGAGTTCATCTAGTGAATCTAGTTCATCACAATCAAGTTCTAGTACTTCTAGTTCATCACAATCTAGTTCTTCTAGCGAATCGAGTAGCTCACAATCGAGTAGCAGTTCGATTTCTAGTAGTTCACAATCATCTAGTTCTAGTGAATCAAGTTCATCACAATCTAGTTCTTCTAGCGAATCGAGTTCTTCACAATCATCTAGTTCTAGTGAAAGTAGTAGTTCACAATCATCTAGTTCTAGTGAAAGTAGTTCATCTAGCACTTCAAGTTCTTCACAATCAAGTAGTTCAAGCGAATCATTTCATCCACTATCAAGTTCAAGTAGTTCTCAATCAAGTTCTTCTATCCAAAGTAGCTCTTCACAGTCAAGCAGTTCTACAGTTTTTACAGATCTATCAGATCCATCTATTGTTTTCAAAGTTGATAAATTAATAACAAATTTCAAAGTTGATAAATTAATAACAAATTTCAAAGTTGATAAATTAATAACAAACTTTAAAGTTTCTTAATTCTTAATCGGAGGGTATCATGTCGTCGGAGGGATTAACTAAGGCAGTTAAAAATTTATTATCAGAATTAAATGATAATCAAGTAGGGCATGGTAAAGTAGATAATGTTTTGGCAGCAATTCAATTTGGAGATGGGCATGTTCATGTGAACTATCCAGGAAATTTTGAAGTCACTAGGCAGATTCTTTCTGTTCTTAAAAATGAATTGGATAAGAAAGGACTTTTAGGTTTATTTGGATTAAAAGAACCAACCATTATTAAGAAAGAGATTCTAACAGAATCAAAACCAGATGAATATAAAAAAGATAGAAAAATAGTCTTCAAACATTCAAGGGCTCTTGGTGATGGATTGATGATGACCGCAGGTCTAAGGGATTTTCACTTACTTTTTCCAGATATAAAAGTTAATGTTGAAAGCAATCAACCATCTTTGTGGGAAAATAATCCATATATAGATACGTCTATTAAAAAAGAAGATCCTGGGGTTGAATTCTATAAAGTTGGATATCCAATGGTTGGTAATGTAAATAATTCAAATATGCATTTCACTAGTATGTTTCTTTTCGATATGATAGCTGCTGCTGATTTGCATGAAGCCCTTCCTCTTAGGATAGGTGAGTTTTGTGCTGCTTTTGCCAATGGGTCAGTAGGTGATCCTAGTATGGGAGATACTGTTAAAAATCCCGATGCTAAAGAACCATTCATATCTCTAAGAAATAAATATTCTGATTTCTGTAAGAATTTCATGCGGCAAAGAGGCGATGTTTATTTATCTGAAAAAGAAAAAACTTACAATATGATCAAAGATGTTTACGGAATTGAAAAATATTGGGTTGTAGCTCCTGGAGGAAAAAGGGATTGCACAACAAAGATTTGGGATTGGAGAAGATTTCAAACTGTCATAGATTATTTCGATGGCCTAATTAAATTTGTTGTAATTGGCAGAAGTGATCATCTTGTTGAGAAGTTAAATAATGTTATTGATCTTACAGACAAATTCAATGAAGAAGTTAGAGGACTTATACCTCTTGTTTACCACTCAGAGGGTTGTGTTAGTGGGCTAAGTTTTCTCATGCATATGGCGGCTGCGATCCCTCCTAAGAAGGGCAAGGCACGTAAACCGTGTGTCGTATTGGCTGGCGGTAGAGAGCCTTCAGGATGGACAGCTTACACAAATCATAGGCATCTGCATACTAATGGTGCGCTCGAGTGTTGTGATAATGGTGGTTGCTGGCAAGCTAGGGTTATTCCCATTGCCAAGGATCCTGATCACAATAAAAGACTCTGCCATAAAACTATTACTGATAATGGAAGAACAGTTGCTAAATGCATGGATATGATTTCTGCTCAAGATGTTATTAGAGCAATTGAAATGTATTATGACGGTGGTGTTTGTGAATATGAAAAAAAGAATGTTCACACAATAAAAACAATAGATGCTGATAGTCTAGCAAAATTTATTAAGAAGGAAATTGTTACTTCTGAAATAGACACCAATATTCTAAATGAAGTTACTGTATCTAATTATGTTATAGAAGATAGTAAAAATCAAAAAGAAATTAATTTAGTTGGTAATCTAAATTCTGCTGGTGGTGGTGAACAAAGTTTCCTAATGATATCTAAGATTTTAGAAAAATCAGGTTGGAAAATTAACCTTTATCCGTGGGGTGTAATTCATGCTAATTATTTGAATAATGGAAATAATATTATTGATGCTTCTTTTAAAAGTGGCGCAATGGTTCAACAAATGAAAGAAGGTTTGCCACTTCTATTTTATGCTAACGACTGTATTTGGGACTTTTGCAAAGAAGGGCAAGAGTTGGTTAATAAATCAAGTTCAGTTATAATAGGTGTTAATTTTGCGAATGGAATCCTTCCTAAATGTAGATGGCTAGATCAAACTGGTAAATTAAAAGCTGTTATATTTCAAAATGAAGAAAAGAAAGATGAGTTTGATAGAGATGTTTTAGGTTTTGAAAATACTAAAAGAATAGTTCTGTTTGGAGCTATTGATCTAGATAAATTCTACCAAGTATGTACAGCCGATAGAAAAGATTCAAAAGGTGAACTAGTTGTGCTTCGTCATTCTACTTCTGATTGGCGAAAATTTGTAACTCAAGAATCAGTTGGCAATGGTGATAAAATTCATATTTGGCAAAAGCATATCATAAAAGAGCTTGATACTAAGTTTTATGAAAGATTGTTGAAGGATACAAAGAATATTAGATTTGAATTTATGCCTGTTCATTCTGAAATTGAAAAACATTTTAGAAATGAAAAGCGCATGGTTTTTCATAAGTGGAATTCTATGCCAGTAGAAGAGTTTCTTAGTAGAGGACACATTTATCTTTATAGAACATCTAATATGTGGCGGGATCAATATCCAAGAGTAGTTGCTGAAGCATTGGCCTCTGGATTACCTATCTTATCTGAACCGAGAGATGGAACTAAGGATAGGATAGTTCACGGAGATACAGGATTTTATTGTGTTGATTATGATAGTTTTTTACTGTATTTAAAATTACTGCAAAGAAAAGAAGGTTATAGGAAAGCCATTGGGCTCAATGCTAAAGAATGGTCGAGGAAAAATCTTGATCCCTGCAAATGGGGAGAAATTTTGGATGTAGTTTTAGCGAATTAATTGTATAATATCAATAGGAAGGAATGATATTATGGTTTTATTAAATCATCCTTGGATCATACTAGACAGATTAGTTGATGTAATCTTAAGTAATGTTAAAGGATGCATTGTAGAAATAGGATTAGGCGAATCTACTGAAGTTCTTGCAAGACAGGCTGCTGAAATGAATGTTAAGCATTATGCTTGTGATAAAAGAGGTAAGGTTTGTGAATGGGTGACTTTCAATGATAATATAGATCACAAGAATATGGTTTTGACTCATTGTTCTTCTTTTGATTTCATGGAAAAATTTAATGATTCACCAGCTATTGTGTTTATTGATGGTGATCATCATGCAGAAGTTTTAGGCATTGAAACAGCTTTCTTTTTTGAAAAGATGCTTGTTGGTGGTGTAATGTTTCTTCACGATACATGCCCGTGGGAAACTACTTATGACAAAAAAATAAGACAAGGTAGAATTATTGACACATATACCATTAGGAAGACTATTGAGAAGTTTAAATCTGCAGAAGTTTTTACTTGGCCGTATACTGCAGGAAATTGTGGATTGACTATGATTCTAAAAAAAGATATGAAACAGCCATTCTATAGAATCTAGGAGGGGGTTATGACGAAAGGGGCAGTTTATATCGTAATTGATTTTAAAGCATCTGATCCAGGTGATTATTTTGACGACATGGTAATCAGAGATAACTATTATCTTAAATTGGCTATAAAATCAGCAAGTAGTCTTAAGAGACATATGCCAGAGATTCCTATAACACTATTCACAAATCTCAATTGTGAACCTCTTAAAGATGTTCCATTTGATAATTTTATTAATATTCCTGAACCAATAGGTGATATTTGGGTTACTAAATTTGAATGTCTTTTAATCTCTCCATATGATCATACGCTACATATGGATGCTGATACATTTGTATGTGATAGGCTTGATGAAGTGTTTGAATCGCTTAATAAATATGATCTAGCTTCGACAATGTCTGTTAGTTGGAATACCAGAAAGATATCTGGCGTTCCTAATTGCTTTCCCGAGTTAGCTTTTGGGGTGTTCTGGTGGAGAAAAAATAATGCTACTCAAGAGTTTCTAAATAATACTACAGAGTTATTGAAGAAAAGAAAAAGTGGATGTGATGAGCCTTGGGTTAGGGCGGCTCTATATAATAGCGATGTTAAGTTCTATGTTCTTCCATTTGAGTATAATTGTCTTTATACTCATCCAATCTACTTATTTGATAAAGTGAAAATTATGCATGGGCATAGCCAATCCATAGAAAACGATGCTAAGATTATAAATACAAAAGTTTATGACAAATATCCTCCATGGAAAAGATTATTGACTGGGACCAAAATCTTTTTGTTTAAGAAAATCAAACAAAAGCAAATGAAAATTGAGTCTGAAATCGAATATGGCGGACTTGGTGGTGGAATATCACGAGCGTAGGAGATAACAATGAAGACATTGATTACTGGAGGATTAGGCTTTCTAGGATACCATTTAGCTGAATTGTTAGAATCAAAAGGCCATGAAGTAATTATAGTTGATAATTTACAGTCAAATGTGATTGATCCTGAAATTGCTTCTTGCAGATTTGAAGTTTTTGAAAAATCAATAATGGATATTAATTTTAATCATATGCAATTTGATATTATATATCATTTGGCTTCACCAGTAGGCCCTGTTGGAGTTCTTAAGTATTCTGGCCAACTTGCTGAAATGATATTAAATGATTCTAATAAAATAAGAGATGTATGTTTGGCTAAAGGAAAACCTTTTATTTACATTTCAAGTTCAGAAATATATGGGCATTGTGACCAACTTGACGAAGATTCACAAAAGGTCTTTCCTAATTGTTATACGGTAAGATCAGAATATGGTGCGGCTAAGATGCTTGCTGAGATATCTTTGGTGAATAAAGCAAGAGTATCTGATTTAAGATATCAAATAATCAGGCCATTTAATGTGGCAGGGCCAAGGCAGTCGCCTACTGGAGGATTTGTCCTTCCTAGATTTATTTATCAGGCGCTTAATAATAATGATATTACTGTATATGGAACTGGACTACAGAAAAGAGCATTTACCGATGTGAGGGATATGGTTGACGCAATTTATTATTTATCAATTAACGAAAATTATAATAATATATGGAATGTTGGAAATTCTGTTAATGAAATGACAATAGGCGGTATTGCATTAAAAGTAATTGAAACTTTAAATGAGATGGGTATTAAAACTTCTTCAAATATTATTAATATAGATCCAAAGATTTTGCATGGTGATTTGTTTGAAGAAGTCACAGATAAGATTCCCTATGCTAAAAAATTATATTCTAATGGATGGAATCCAAAGTATAGTTTTAATGATACAATTAGAGATGCGATTCTAGAGATCATTGAAAGGATTAGTCATGGCAAAGGCCGTTGTTGATAGCCAGTGGGATGTAGGTGGGCACTCAACTGTTTTAGCTGATATCATAACTAAGAGAAATGTAAAGAAGTTTGCTGAAATAGGAGTATTTAGAGCCCATAGTGCAAAATATATTCTATATAAATGCCACAATATCATTGATGAATATTGGGGTATTGATAAGTATGACACAAGATGGAATGGAGTAACCTATACTCATCCGAAATTAGATGAACACAGATGGCATGAAATGTATATTAGATCATGTAGATTTACGCCATTTTATCCACAGTTTAAAATCATGAGAATGAGTAGCGAAGAAGCTGCTCAATTATTTCCAAAAAGATTTTTTCCTGATGGCTATTTTGATTTTGTCTACATTGATGCAGACCATACTTACGACATGGTTAAAAATGATATACAATTGTGGCTTCCCATTGTAAAGAAAGGTGGCTTAATAGGTGGCCATGATTATGGATTTCCAGATGAAATATGCAGGTATGGGGGAGTTCAGAAAGCTGTTGATGAAATGTTTGAAGCAGATAGGATAGTGGTCTATAAAAAACAAGGTGTCTGGTTGGTGGAGGTCTAGGCATGAGTGGCAAGATTTTTAAATATGACCCTTATATGTTAAGAATTCTTCAAGATAAAGAAGTGAACTGTTTTATTGATATTGGAGCCAATAAAGGTACAACATCTATAATGGCAAGAGTTATATATCCTTTTGCAAAATTAATTGCATTTGAACCCCATGATGAAACATTTGATATTCTAAATGCTCAAGCTGCTCCTTGGGGAATTAACTGTTATAGAGAAGCTCTTGGAGCTGGTGAAGATGTTTGGTTTAAACCTGGGAAATTTAGTGGTTTACATAGATTTGTTGATAAAGATATTCTTGATAAATCAGAAGATAAATATAATACAAGTGAAAGAACTTATTCTTTGAAAAGTATGTCTTTAATCAATCTTTTCAATAAATATAATATTCCTTATAATAGAAGTAGTAAGAATGTTATTAAGATTGATTGTGAGGGTGGAGAAAAATGTTTATTGGGAGATGATGAATCTAGAAAAATAATTGAGAATGCCTTAATGGTAACGATGGAACTTCATTTAGGATATGTTGGAAGTTATCAATTATGGGAAGATTGGTTTAAATCATTTAATGAAACGCATGTTCTTTATGGTTGGGAAATTAGAGATAATAAAAGCTATTATCTTCTAATTAATGAATTTCCTAGAAAAGGATGCTCTCAATTGATTCTTCTAAATAGAAATCATTAATTATGAGATTAGATCCAGAAACGGGAATTTGGTCAGCTAGGCTTGCTAGAAAAAATCACAAGCATGATGAAGGTCTTGCTAGTGAAATATTAAAATTTTTTCATCCTAAAAAATTTGCTGACGTAGGTTGTGGTGATGGATGGTATTGTTCTAAATTCAAAGAGGCAGGATGGCCTATTGTTCACGGGTATGATGGGACATTTGGTGTTTCAAAATTAGGAATTTATAAAGATATTATGACAGTTGATCTTACTAAAGAAAGGTATGTTGGTATTGATTATGATTTAGTGATGTGCTTAGAAGTAGGTGAACATATTCCAGAAAAATTTGAAACAATATTTATTGAAAATCTAGTTCGCTATTGCTCTAGATATTTGATACTAAGTTGGGCTCCTCCAGGCCAAAAAGGTTCTGGGCATGTTAATTGCAGAGATTATAAATATGTGATGCAAAAAATGCTCAAATATGGTTTTGAACTTCACGAAGAATTGACTATAAGGCTTCAAGTGGCAGCAGATTTACCTTGGCTAAAAAAAAATACGAGGGCGTATGAGAAAGCTAGCTGAGCAAGTCTTTGATGTAATTCTTAATAAAAATGGGATCTTATGATAGAATTTAATAAAATAGTTATTAAAGAATTATTTAGTAATATTTTCGAACATGGGGCATGGACTATTTTTGTTGATGAAAAATATAAAACATGTGACGATGGCGAGTCCATTCTTGTGAATAATAAAATTTCACTATGTACAACTGTTATGAACCGAAGTGATGATTTAATTAGGTCATTGCCACAAAACATAGAGGATAATAAGGATTATCCTAACCTAGAGTTTTTGATATTAGATTATAATAGCTCTAGTAATGAATTAATTAAGCTAATTAATTTTTTATCACAACCATTATATTTAGAATTAATAAACGAAGGTAGATTAATATTTTATAGGACTGAAGAACCTAGTCATTATAGTATGTCTCATTCGCGGAATATTGCTTTTAAGCAGGCCAAGGGTGATATCGTAGTGAATGTAGATGCTGATAACTTAACTAATAAAGGATTTGCGTCAAAAATAAATCAATTGGCAAATGCTAAACCAGAAATGGCCATTTTTGCAAAAGGTAAAAGAATGTTAAGAGGCAGACTTGGATTCTATAAAAAAGAATTTATAGAATTACTTGGGGGGTACAACGAAGACTTCATTGGTTATGGTGTAGATGATAGAGATATCATGTGCAGAGCTTTTGGGTTAGGATTTACAGCCATGTGTTTTGGAGGTAAATATTTTGGAATAGTAGAGCAAATAATTAAAGAAAATAAGACTATAAATATGATTAATCAAAATTGGAAGTATACAGAAAAATTGAACAAAATTATTTCATTTTTTAATTTAGCTTATGGTCTTTATAAAGCTAACATAAATAGAAAATGGGGAGTTGTTAATGATCTTAAATCATTTTGGGAATTGGAATTATAATGTTTTTTAAATCTATAACATATAGAATCTATCCTACTAAATCTCAAGAACAGATGTTTAATCAATTCTGTGGTAATAATAGATTTGTTTGGAATCACTTCTTGATGAGAAATATTAAACATCATTTTGTTAGTGGTAAGTTTATCTTTGGATATGATATGTGTAAGGAGTTAACTAAATTAAAAGAAGAATATGAATGGTTAAAATTATCACCAGCACAATCGCTCCAACAGCAATGTTTGAATCTTGATAAAGCTATCAAGAATTGTTATAAATCTGAATTTGGATTTCCTAAGTTTAAAAAGAAAGGTAAATCTAAAGAAAGTTTTAAAATAGTTCAAAGATTTTGGTTTTCTAAATCAAGAAAATCCATAAGAATACCTAAAATTGGATTCATTAGAATTAAGCCTAAAATCAATATTAATTTAAAAGATATCAAGAATGTAACCATCAAAAAGATCAATAATCATTGGTATCTTTCTATATGTCATCAATTCAATATCTTTAGAACCCCAATGACTGGGAAAAGAGTTGGATTAGATTTAGGAACTGTTAGGTTAGCAACTCTCAGTAATGGTAAAGTGATTGATAAGTTTGAAGACAAAGAATTAGTAAAAAAATTTAAATCAACTCAAAGAAAACTAGAAAGGAGAACTAGAAGAAATCGTAAGTATAGAATGAAAAAAATTCAATCTATTAGTCGTGCAAAAACCAAGCAATCACTATCTAGATTGAATAAGAAACTTAGAGACAAGAGAAAAGATTACTTAGATAAAGTTTCTAAGAAGTTAGTGAAACGATATGACGTGATCTGTATTGAAGACTTGAAAATATCCAATATGACTAGACAAGTAAGAGAAAATGAAGATGGATCTCCAAGAAAAAGTGTTAGTGCCAAATCAGGATTGAATAGAGAAATACTCAATCAATCTTGGGGTCAACTGATAAACATGTTAGATTATAAATCTAAGTGGTTCAATAAGAGTATGATTAAAGTAGATCCCCATCACACATCACAAAGATGTAGTGAATGTGGATTCACTCACAAGAGAAATAGGAGATCACAATCAGAATTTAAGTGCTTAAAGTGTGGTTATGAGCTAAATGCAGATCACAATGCTGCAAAGAATATCAAAAGATTAGGTATTAGGCAATGGAAAAAAGGCAGCGTAGAATTAAAAAGGTTTGGACGTAACCATGTGGAGGACTCACAGAGTCTAATGAAGCTAGAAAGTTCTATCTTAGATGGTAGATGCCTTAGAAGTAATTCTAAGGAAACGTCATGGAGCTGATGATAGAGACATTCTTAATAGGGCATTTGGACTTGGATTTACGGCTATGTGTTTTGGTAAGAAATACATAAATGTGGTTACTGAAAAACAAAGTAAAACTATAAATATGATAAACAAGAATTGGCGTTATACTGAAAAATTGAATAAAGTCATTTCTTTCTTTAATCTTTTGTATGGAATCTATAGAGCTAATGAAAATAGAGAATGGGGAGAGGCACCCCTTATATCATTCAAGGATGTTTCTGTATGAAGAACCTTATAGTCGCAAATATGAGTAATACTTGGAGATATTGTCCAGAACATATTTCACTATTAATTAATGCTCAAATTGAAAATTCTCTTGAACTTGGATGGCTACCAGAAGATATAATTCTTATTGCTAATTTTGATCATGAATTCATGGGCGTTAAGGCTCATAATACTGAACTTAATAAAACTTGTTTGACTGGTAGTAAAATGTTTGCAGTCAAATGGTTCTATGATAATGTTTCTATAGACACAATATGGGCGCATGATTTAGATGCTTGGCAGAATTGGCCTTTTAAAGAACCTGAATTTAAAGATGTCGGGGTATGTTGTTACAGTAGACCTAAGTTCAATGGGGGAAGTGTCTTTTGGAAAAGTAGTGCGAAAGATATTGTTAGTGATATTGTAAATAATATCCTTAGTGGTGAACAGAGAAAAGAAGAACCAACCCTTAATAGATTATTGAAATCAAAGTATAAAGATAGAGTTACTGTTCTTAACAATACATATAATGTGGGATGCAGTGGGTTTATTCCAAGATTTCAAAGAAGCGAAAAGCCTATCAAGGTTTGCCATTTTCACCCTTACAAGCGAAGAGCTTGGAGGGCTTTCATGACTCCAATTGTAGATAATTCAATAGCTGGTTCAATAAGATTAGAAAGATTACTTAGGAAGTATTATAGTAAATTTATTACGGGGTAATGGTCATGCCAACTTCACCATCATCATTTACCAAACAACCATATGAAGAATTTGTCATAGGTATATCTTTTAAAAAGAGATTAGATTCTGATGAAACAATAACTGCAAAAACTGTTACTGCTACACTATCCAGTGCTGATGCTACTAGTACAGTAATAGCTGGATCAGAAATTGGAACGGATGAATATGCTGGATATATATTAATAGGAGTGAAAGGCGGGGTTACTGGAAGCACTTACAAGATAACAACTAAAATCACAACAGACAAACAATTACCTGATGATAGTTATCAGAAGTTTGAATCCGATATTAACATGAGAATTGTTGAAACTTAATTAACCGAGGAGGCTGTGATGATAAGCACCATAACTTTACTTGAAAATCAAGAGATCTGGTTGAATGAATATGCTGAATCAGATCCTGTACAATTGTCATATTTCGCCCCTGGTGGGAATATGGCATTGGATGTAGTTATTACAGGAATTGGTCATATTAAGATTGATAGATATATTGCTGATTCTTCTGATGGTACATTTTTCACTGATTCTTCATGGGGAGTAGTTACTGCGTCTCAGTCAGCAGGACATAAAAGGCATACTGTAGCGATTGATCCTGTTAGTGAATTTATTAAATTCAGATTTACTGAAATAAGTGGGGTTCTTTCTAGTTCTAGTTCGCAATCAAGCAGTTCACAATCAAGCAGTTCTTCAGCTAGTAGTGAATCTAGTTCTAGTAGTTCTTCACAATCTAGCAGTTCTTCTGTTAGCAGTGGTTCTAGTGCTAGTAGTTCTAGTGAATCTAGCAGTTCTTCAGCTAGTAGTGGTTCAAGTGCTAGTAGTTCTTCTACTTCTAGCTCTTCTAGTAGTGAATCTAGCTCTAGTTCTCAAGAGAGTTCAAGTTCTAGCACTTCTAGTTCTTCTAGCAGTGAATCTAGTTCCAGTTCCTCGCAATCTAGTAGTTCTCAAGAATCTAGTAGTTCTAGTGAATCTAGCAGTTCTGAAGCTTATTTTAAATCTAGTAGTTCTAGTTCTTCAACTTCATCCTTGAGCTCTTCACATTCTAGTGAATCTAGTTCAAGTAGCTCTACATCATCGATATCAAGTTCTAGTGAATCGTTATCTAGTGAAAGCAGTTCTTCAAGTTCGACGTCAAGCAGCTCTAGCTCTGAAGAATCAAGCTCTAGTTCACAATCGTCTAGTTCCGAGGAATCAAGCTCTAGTTCCAGTCAATCTAGTTCAAGCAGTTCTGGATCTAGTTGGTCATCTAGTTCTGAATCTTCTAGCTCTAGTGCTTCTAGTGAATCTAGTTCAAGCATTTCTAGTTCTAGTACATCTAGTTCTTCGAGTTCCCAGTCGAGTGAGTCTAGTACTTCTTCTAGTTCTCAATCTTCAAGTTCCTCAACCAGTAGCGAAGCACCTTCTGCGGTAAGTGTTACTGCGAAGTTGATTATCATGGGGTAGGTGGCTCGGCAGGTATATTGCAAGGTAAATTACGTGGCTCGTTTTGCTGTTTTAAATTGCTCGTGGCGTGTTTTTAGGTATGGTTATGGCTAAAGTTATAGGTGCAAAAATTGCGAGGTATTTTATAGTATCTCGCAAAAGCATGGCTGTCAGTGAGCCTCCGCAGGTCTGCTGCCGACCTGAACTGACAGTCTAGCGGGGGAAACCCTGCGACAACACTCCCGGGGAGAAGCCCTCCCTCCCCGGGAGTTCTATATATTCAAGTTTCTTTAATAAAACCAAATCTTACTTCAACTTCGATTTTTAGCTTACTTGCCTTCTTCCCAAGAGCTTTAGTTAATTCTTCCGAAATAAAATCTGAATAACCTCCAGGGACCATTGATTTTTTAATCTGTTCAATTATATTTTTAGCTTCATAAGGTGTTTGCTTTTTTTCCGTTATTATTTCTTTCTTATATTTCCATCTGCTTTCTATAACTTTTTGATTAATCATTTCGGCGTCATAGTTATCAGGAATTTCTATTTTATAGAATCTATTTCTTCTTTTTGGATTGTTATCGTCAACAACAATACGCCATGAAAAATTAAAAGCATTCATGATAGATAGGAAAGTTGTTCTTGCAGAATTTTCATTTTTTGGTTGAAGTTCTTTTTTAATAGTATCAAAAGAAATTTCTTTTCCTGAATTCTTTTTAACAATCCATGCAATATCATTAGCCATTGTACCAATTGATTTAGACATTATGCCATACTCCTTTCGTATTTCTTCGTCAGTAAGTTTTTTTGAACTTATTAATTTCTTTTTATTTATATCATACTTTGGCTTTATGTGGTGAAAAATAGATTTTTTTACTTTTAATCCAATGTCTCTTATCTCTTTTTCATATTCTATGGTTGCTTGATTCTTCTCCTTTTCTTCTAGATAATCCTCAAGTGGTTTGCCATCCACGAAAATCTTACATGCAGGAGGACTTATATTTTTCATTACAACCTCTACATCACAGGATTACCTCTGTTTATTACAAAATCTCTAAACATATCTTGTTCCCACTTAGCAAATTTATTTTCTCCTTTCAGATATATGAATAAGGTATCTAAAAACATTTTCAAACAAAAAGCATCACAAATATTGTTGTCTTCAAATGATTTTCCCCATTTCTTATAACACTCAAGCAGCATTAGTTCTTTTTTAGATGATCCTACCCCCTTTCCTTGTCCTAATACAAATTTCTTTAATGTTGTGGGTGCAATAACCATATAGGGTATTTTATGACGCCACAAGAGCCGTTTAATATTACCTCCTAATTCAGCCTCTTGTATAACTGTTTTTCCTGCAAATGCATAGTCCTCTATAAGAGCTATTGCATTAGAATTATTTAATCTAATATATTGTTTTGCCTCAATTGTTATTTTATGAATTCTTTCAATGATCTGTTTTGATTTATCATTTATTGAAAAATTATCTTCTCTAACTGAATAACCAGTATTAAAAGTTCCGAGATCTATACCTATTGATATTCTATGATCTTTTCTAAGTTTAAGTAATTTCTTTCTATTTCTATTAAATGTATCTTCTTTTTCTGTTTTAGTTAATCGTTTCATTATTATAGTTTCCTTCCAAGATGTCTAAGTTTTCTAGCTAAGTATGGATATGATTTATTCATATTTCTTATTATATGATCAGCCATTTCAGGTTTCATTTTAATGTCTTCTGGTTTTAATTTTCCAAGTGCTAGTAGTTCATAACATTTATATCTAACCATAAATCTTGCACAATTAAGTTCATAAGCCATGTCTTCGTAAGACATTCCTTTTTGTCGCATGTCAGTAAATAACTGACTTGGTTCTCTGAATCCATACTTCCATGCTAATTTGTACCAATCAATTTTTATTGACATGGTTTATCCTAGAAATATAAAAGTTTGCTGAAAAGGATAATGGTAAACGAGGGCTTCATATACTTCATAAAAATTTGCATTATGCTTCGTAAAAGACAAATCTTCGAAGAAGATAGTTTTATAAAATCTATTAGGCCATGCACTTTTAGAAATAAAACTATGAATTGTCTTAATATTATTATTCATTCCACAACTAAGATAATGTTTTTTGTAATTATGATTAGGAACAATGATCAATGTATCATTGTTTATTTTTGATTTAATATATGTTGTTTTACCAGATTGTCTTCCAATATTACATTCTATGGTACAAAAAGACATTGCAATTTCTATAAGACCCATGTTAGTATATGGTTGTTTATTAAATAACTCCCTTCTATTAAGGTTTAATTCTATAAGACCATCAATTAAATTATGATAGTCACGATAGCTTTTAAGTTCGTTGTATTTGTTCATTATCTTTAAATTTACAGCCAGGGTGATGATATTGACCTTTGTAAACTTTACATCCAGGACATTTATCAAAAGTTAAATTTTGTCTACCAAAGTTTGAAATATTACTTTCTTCAATTATTTCATTTTCTTCAACATCTTCAAATAACTCTAATTGATTTTTCACATCTGCCATCTTTATTCCTCACGAATTATTCTAATTATTAATATAATAGATATTCCTAAAATTACAGGCCATATTTTAAATAGAAGTATGAAATCGTCTGCAATTGCTAATTTTAAAACGTCATACCATGAAAGTTTCCATATTTCTTCTATGATCTGGTCTACTGTCATATTGAACGATACTCCCACCATACAATATTATGATTTTTTACTCCGGTAAGATCTTTAAACCATGTCCATTCAAGGATAGCTTTTTCTTTAAACATCAGAGCTCTTACAAATACTTCAAATAATTCAGGCTTCATATCTATCGCTTTTGTAACACTATTAGTTATAGAAATATTAGCATCTCTAACCATTGCCCGTATAGGTTTTTCACAATATTCGATTGTGAAACTTATTGCACGCCCTATTGGATTTCTTTCAATGAAAATATTCCCAGCTAATCGCCCATTATCAGGAACTTCAGCATCTACAAGGCATATATAATTTCTAGAATATTTTCTAACTTCATTCTCAAGATTATCTAATTTTATATCGCAAATATGTGGTTGACTAAATGTTTCAGAACCATCATTAAAATATCTATATGTTCTAATATTGAATATCTTATTTTTAAAGTTTTTTCGTTCAATATTGGTTGCTGTTTTAGTAGCCCATTTCATCAATTCAATAATTTGTTCTTGGTTTGGATTAACGGGTATTGGAAACATTAGTGGAGTATTGAATCCTAATTCTTTTAATTTTTCAATTCTAACTAATTTTTCACTTAGTTCTTTGACTAATACTATTCCCATTGACACACCTCACGATCTTATCAATTAACTGGTTTCTATATTCTTCAGGAGGATTATAAAAATCAATGTCATCATGTTTGCATGAGTAATAAATACTTTGAAGTAATCTGAAATTTGATGTTTGCCAAATCTTAGTAACTGATCCTTTTCCCTGATTAATTAGATCCATCATAAATAATTATCCCTCTAAATGGAATGTACTAATGCCGTCTTTTAGTTTAATCATAGCTCTGTTTGGAAACAGATCTTTGATGTGTTCAGAATGTGAGATTACTATGAATCTTTTATTGTTGTTTGATTCTTCATCAAGCAAATCTCGTATTTTAATGATTCCGACTTTATCAATGCCATCAAATAATTCATCTAAGAATATTTCACTTATTAAGTTTGATTCTAAATTCATTAGCGCAAATGATGATATTATTTCAATTCTTTTCTTTTGGCCCTTTGACCATTCTTTAAATGGCAGATTTTCTTTGTGAGCATCAGATATGTCAAGTTCAAATATATTTCTTATCTTCTGATTGCCTTGGGTTTTTTCAGTTAGTAATTTAACATCAATGATTCCATCAGTTAGAACATTAGAAACATCTCTCATATGCTTATTGAGTTCAGCAACAGTCGATTTTAAAGCGAATGCTTGGATTGCTTCTTTGCCATATCCTTCATGCCATGCTAAATTGTATCTGAGTTTCTTTTGTAACGATTTAACTTCTTCTTTTAGTTCATCAATAGTTTTTTCAATTTCTTTTTTTTCTTTTCTAACTGTGTTACTTCTTTCTATATGAACATTTTTTGCATTTTTTATTTCATCAATCCTTTTTTGAAGTTTACTAAAATCTTGTTTATACATGAGTGCTTTAGTATCCGCTAACGATTTTAGTTTTTCAATACCGTACTCTATGGATGATATTTGATTTTCTATTCTTTTATTTTCGGCAACAATTACCTCTATATCTTTTAATTTTTGAATTATTATGTTTTTATCATCACAAAGTTGTCTATAATCTTCATTTCTTTTCTTTAAATCATTTGTTAATGATATTGTTTCAGTTTTAAGTTTAGAAATTAGTTTATTTATGTTATCATTAGATATTAACGATCCACACTCATCGCATGTTTCTCCAGTATTTTTTCTATTTCTTTGTAGGTTATTAATTCTGTCTTGTAATGAATTTATATTATTTTGTAGATGAATTGTATTTGCTTTACATATCATTAATTGACTGTTTATTTTATCACATTCATCTTTTAATTTGTTCAATTTCTTAACAGGTTTAATTTTAGATCTTAGATTTTTAATTAAATTCTTCTGGGATTTTATTGATTCTTTTCTATCAGATTCTAGTGATTTTATTTTCTCCTTTATTTCTTTTAATTCTTTGATAAGTTTGGCAATTGTTTCTAATTTATCTTTTGCAAATATTTTACTTTGCCTTTTTTGTTCTTTAATCTCAGATTTCATCCTAGAAGTTAGAATTAAATGCTTTTCTAATTCATGATTAAGTTCATTAATGCCTTGCTTTCCTTCTTCTACTTTTGATTTTGCAATATCAACACATTTTGAAAATATATCTAATCCTTTAAGTTGTGATAATAGTTCTTTTCTATCTTTATCACCTAAGTAAATAAATTTGCTTCTGACGTCATTACTCTCAAAAATAGATGTATTCAAAACTCTTTTATATGATAATCCTAACTTTGATAATATCCAAGTTGTCATATCAGTTTGTGTTGATTTTATGTTCTTAAGTTTGCCATTCTTTGCAAAGAGAACCGCATTTCCGTGCTCAGGATGTTTTCTATGTCTAGTAATTGTGTAATCATGAACCCCGTTAGTGAGTTCAATTTCCGTCATCATTGATTCGCCAAACTTACCAATTAGTTGATCTTTATTAGAATTCTTAGTGGTCTTATCAAATAGTGTGTAAACTACTGCGTCATAAATAATACTCTTACCAGCTCCGTTGTCAGATGCAAATGCTTGATCATCGTAGTTCTTTCCATACATCAATAATATGTTAGATTTTGAAAATGCCTTGTCAAAATCTATTGTGGTATCTTTGTAAGATATATAATTAACCATTCTCAACTTTTTGAGAGTCAACATGACAAACACCTAGCTTTTTCTTTAGGAAACATTCTACAATATGATGGTCTTATTCTAAGAGAAACACCCACTCTTCCAAATTTTTCAAAGTATTTTTCTATTAACCTCCATATTAGTTTGGTTATCTGTTTTCTATTTTCAAATACAAGTGAAATAGATCCTTCGCTATCGTAACAAATAGTTGTTTTACAGTCAAAGTCCATTGTCCCTCCCTCATGCGATTGTGCCAGCTATAAATATCATTATCAACAATAGAAAAATGCATTTAATTAGTTGAGTCGGAGTCGTGTTATGAGTAAAAGATAAAATTGACATTAATAGTGTGTTTATAGACATGAATAGAATCATATCTGAAATTAATTTTATGTTCATTTTATTATTTTAACTTCAAATCGTAACCAAAATCGCGATTGATATTCTTGAGTAATTATTTTAGGCCCAAAGGCTTCTCCTATAACAATTTCTTTAATGGTTAATATATGTCCAAGATGTACATTGCCATACATGCCATCTTCAATTATCTTGATTTTAGTTCCAGGTTTATATAATTTATTGAATGTATACTTATTCATTTCATACTCTTAGCATCAGTTAAAATTTTCATGCCTACTCTTTCAACCTTTTTCCTTTTAAGTTCTTTTTCCCTTGCCAAGATTCTACTAAAGTTTGATACTATGGCTTCTGTTGTAACATCTTCTTCATTAATAATCATATCTTCTTCATCATCTGTGATCGTATTAAATGTTTCATTTTTAAAAGATACATGCCTTGCCCCTAGTTCCATTAATTTTTTATGTGTTTCCCGTTCATTTGTTTTTTGGCTTTTATCTGTGAATGTGATTTTAACAATATTTCCAGGAACCTTATCTTCATTTATATTATCAAAATCCATGTAGATGAACTTAGGTGCCTTAGGAATTACAAAGTATCTTTTATCTTTATTCAAATCTATTATGTGAAATCCATGATCTATACTCCTTTCCCCAAAATTAAGTGGTATTGGTGATGAGGTATAAAATCCTAGACCATTACAGATTTCTTGGTATTTATGGATATCGCTTGCCACAATCAAACTAAATATATCTTTCATTTTACCTTTGGTAAATAATTTTTGACTTAATCCAGATTTAGCTTTTCTTTTTCCAAATTTAGAATTTCTAAAGATATTGTGAACAAATAAGATATTCTTTTTGTTCTGATTTTTTAGATCTTTTTTGAGATTAAGTATTTGAATTCTATTTTGGGTTTCATTGTCATAAGGAATAACAACTGCATTGAAATCATTCATGTCAATTATACTTGGGGCTGATATAATCTTATGGTTTTCGTTGCCAGCAAATCTAAAAAGAGGTGATAACACTGAAGATTTGCCTTCGAGATCGTGGTTTCCTAAATTTATTACTACACGTACATCTTTATATAATTCAAAAGTAATAGCCAATGTTGATAGCACTGCATAATCAAGAGTCTTCTGTAGTAATAAATCTCCATTAATAAATACTGGTAATTTGAATTCAGCACCAGCTCCTAATGCAAGATCTAAAACTGTTGCGATATCTATTAGTCTATCTGAAATTATACTTGCTGATGAATTGTATGGATAATCGTTGAAGAGATGAACATCACCAATAGCTATGAAACCTGATTTAACTTTCAGATTTCCTAGCTTTTTTTCTCTTATCCTTATCACTTCCATCTTCTTCCTCCCTAGCCATCCTTCTTTCAATATATCTATCTAATCGTTTATTGAATTTTTCACTTTTGAGATGTTCATCAAGCTTCTTAATAAAGTTGGTTTCGCCCACTCCTGTTACTTGATATTTTTTAAAAGACAAAGAATATGTGTTGCCTTGATGCTTGACTAGTTTATGATTCTTTAGGAAGTTAAAAATTGATCTTGCAGGGTCTATCCCTATTCCGAATATAATTGGCACCTTAACTGTTTTATAAGGCACCATGACTTTATTTTTGATAGTCTTTACATTTGTTTCGATCCCTATAGGATCACCATCTTTAGTTGGCTTAATAAAACTATCACGCCAAATATCAAGCCTTAGAGATGCATGAAACTTTAATGCAGCTCCACCTATTTCGGTATTTGCATTACCATATCTTACTCTTGTATCAGTCTTAGTTTGATTAGTACAAACTAGAATAACTTGTTCTCTAGCTATACGTTTACTTATTCCCCTGAAGAATCTAGATAGTCTTCTGGCATGTAATCCTTGTGCTTGCTCATCCTCGTTACTGGATGCTTCCCATTCTACTTTAGGAGGGACACCGGCTATTGAATCAAGTACTTGAATCATTGGAACATCAAATTCTTTGCCTGTTTCTGCTTTATATTCTTCTTTTACAAGTTTAAACATCTCAATATTATTTGATATGATGTCAAGTGCCTGTTCAAGATAATCTGGCTGCGATATAATAAGTTCATCTAAATTGAGGCCAAGTTGCTCAGCATATACAGGATCAAAAGCATTTTCGGTTTCAATGATGGTTGCCATTCCTCCCATTTCTTGTACACTTTTCATGAATGAGATAGCGAGAGTTGTTTTCCCAGAAGCTTCTTTACCAGAGATACCTATTATTCTACCAACCGGAAGACCAAATTTGCCATTAATATCTTTTGCAAGTATTCTATCTAAATCTAATGATCCAGTAGGAATGGTTTTCCTAACAGTTGACGTAACATTAGAAGATGATAGCAATACTGCAGAATCAGCACCAAATTTCTTGGTACTGCTCTTCATAATACTATCAATTAGTTTTTCCCTAACTAGCGATTTTTTCATCTATTCCTCACGATCTATTCCTCACGAGTGCTTGAGCCCAATTGCCGGAGGCGGGATTCGAACCAGCGACCTCCTCTCGAGCGGTGCTCCTGCCAGACTGAGCTACTCCGGCAATATAGTTTTACTTCTTTCTTGCTTTGCCTCTAAGTTTCTTTTTTAGATCTTCACCCTTCTTCTTATTGGTTTTCTTTTTCTTGTCATCATCATTGTCATTATTGTTATCATCATTATTATCATCATTATTATCGTTATCATCATTATTGTCGTCATTATCGTTATCATTGTCATTATTATCATCATTATCATTGTCGTTATCATTATTATCATTTTTACTTTTTAGTTCTTCTTCAATGGCTTTTCTAATATCGTCATCATCCATTTTCTTTGTTACTTTAATATCTAACTCATTTTCTTTAATGAATTGCTTTAATTCTTTTTTGCTCATAGAAGCAAGTGCATCTTCATCATCGTCATTGTCATCGTCATTATCATTATTGTCGTTATCATTGTCATTATCTTTCTTTTTATTCTTTGATTTCTTCTTATCCTTTTTCTTTTTACTCTTTTTACTATCATCATTGTTATCATCATCATTGTCATTATCGTTTGATTCTTTTTCTATAGCTTTTTCTTCTTTACAGATATCAGCATATTCACACTTCTTGCATTTCTTTTTATTTTCTTCACCATATTCACCGTAGCAAGAAGGCATATCTACATCTTCGCTTTTGCCATACCAGGACTCTTCAGTTTCCTGGGGAGTGGCTGGCCTTACAACTTCACACAAGTCAATGAAATTTTCGCTAATGAACTTTCTCATTTTCTTTGGTACAGTCCATGCCAGATCTTCATCACAATATATTGTATATGAAGTTCCAAACCCTTCACCTTTTCTTTTTATTCTAATATTTCTGCCTTCTTTAAGATCACTAATATCTATACCACCAGCGGCACAAGTAGCTACGTCATCAATTCTTTGACCACTAAGATTTCCTATCTGAACTCCTCTAGAACAAGATTGATTCCATGAACATTTGAGGCATTTACCTACAAAGTCTCCTTCTTCATCTATTTTAACCTCACCCCAACAATCAGGTGGAGGATTATCTGCAACAAATTCATCTTTTTTCTTCTTAGTGTAAAGAGGAGTTACATCAATCATTTGGAAGGCATAGCCAGAAGATACTTTTCGCTTATCAGCTATTTCTCTTATTTTCTTTTTAGGTGAGTTAAGATCCTTACTAACTTGCTTACATACGAAGCATGTTTTAGGGTTAAAGGTACATCCTCCCACTCCTTTCATAGAATCAGTTAAACTGAAATGTTTCTTAGAAGGCATCCATGGAAAATCTTGGCCCTCTACAGGAGGAAGCATTCTAACGAAATTATTGCCTTTTTGATATTTAAAATATTTTGCAAAATTTCCTCTTTGATTTGAGAAAGTTTCTGTTTTAACTTTCTCAACATTCATTTTTCCCATCTTTGCTGCCATACTCATCTCCTATTCTTCAATTTTGACTTAAAGCTATTTCTAACTTCTTCACTATCCCTTACATTGAAATCACTAAGTTGTCTATCCCTATTCTTTATTCTTGCATTGAGATTAAGTCCTTTCATCCAGATTCCCTTACCAGCCCCATAAATTAATTGATTACCAAGTTTTTTATATTTTGATATTTGAATTTTAGTTCTCATTCTATGTGCGCTTGATTCTATTTTTCTTCTAGCATCATTGTCAGTATACTTTTTCTTTTTAGATGATTTAAGTTTACGCCATTTATCTCCTTCCCATTTTTCAAGTTGTATTGATAATATTTCTGCTTTATCTATAAACTCTTGCCCTAATACAGAATAGAAGGTAAACATTATATGTGATTTATCTAAATCTTCATCAATATCTTCACCAACAATTAAATCTTCGTATAAGAAAAGTTCTTCTGTTGCCCCATCAATATCCAGCTCTAGTGTAAGAACTTTTTTGAGCAGCTTTTTATCAGTTGTCATGAGAATTACCTAAGAAGTGAAGATGAAGGTAGTGTAGGAAAAGAAACCCTACACTACCATTGCGAACTATTTCTTTGCTTTCTTTGAAGCTTTTTTGGTTTTTGTTTCAGCAGGAGTTTTAATTTCGAGTAGAGATTTTTGAACCAACGAAGAAGTCTTGAATTTTAGAACGTAGTGGGTAGGAACATTAATAGTTCCTCCTGTCTTAGGATTTCTTGCAACTCTTGCTGGCTTAAGAAGAATTCTGAATGCTCCTACCTTTGGAATTACCAAATGGAAATCTTTTGGATTCTTAATTGCAAGTTCTGTAAGACTTTCAAATCCAGTCCTTACAACATCAATAAGGTCAGGCATTGGAATTTCTTCGTATCCTTTTTCTTCTTTCATATACTTTGCTATTTCTTGAACGTTCATAAATTCTCCTTGTTTAAATGTTAATGGATTTTCTAAATGGATTATCTGTAGCCCAATCTTTATTCAATCTTTCAACAAACATCTTATATAGAACTTCAAAATTTATGTCAAGGTTCGCCTCCTTTCTATAGTCATTCACTAGCTGATTTGTAACTTCAACTAGAGATTCTATATTAGAAAATTGAGTCACAATAATATTGTAGGCAGTGTCTATTATCTGACCAAACTGTGTGTTTCCAAGTTTTACTTCTGTTAATGCGTAAATCAATATTTCAAACTTGTCAACACCAGAAACAAGTAATCCTTCTTCACTGCCATCTTTTGAAGACTTCCATAGATTTATATAGTATTGCTTGATATTCTCTGGAAGCCCTTCAAACACTTCTTGCTCTACGCATTTAATAGCAATTGTTTTGAATAATGCTGATACCTGATCAGATCCATGTTTAACTGGAAACAAAATGTCGCCAGTTACACTTTCTTCTATATCATGGATAAGGGCTCTTTTAATAACTTCTGATGTATCATATCTTTTTAATTTACTATTTTCAAGATCAGCAAACAACATTGCATAGAGGGCAGTATAGAATGAATGTTCAGAAACTGGATATTTTCCAATATGCGGAGTATTTGAACATCTGTCTATGCTGCATAATCTGCGTGCCCTGAACACAAAATCTGATATATGACGTTTCTCTAATTCTTTGGAGTTAGAGCATCTACCATTTAAGGTAGAACTTTCTAGTTTCAACGGACTCAATGAGTCCTCCACATGGTTGCGCCCCAACCTTTTTTCACCTAAGCTGCTTTTTTCCATTATCTGATTCCCTTCTTTTTGATATTTATAGCAGCATTATGATCTGCATTTAATTCATATCCACACTTCAAACATCTGAACTCACTTTGAGATCTCCTATTTCTCTTATGAATGAAACCGCATTTACTACATTTCCTAGAAGTATTCTCAGGATTTACCCTAATCACCTTTTTGTTAAACCAAGAACTCTTATACTCTAATATTGAAATCAGTTGTCCCCAAGACTGATTCAGTATTTCCCTATTGAGCCCTGATTTAGCACTGACACCACTTCTATGAGATCCATCATCAGTTTTATTTACTTGTCTAGTCATATTCTTGATCTTTAAGTCTTCAATGTAGATCATATCATACTTCTTTACTAACTTCTTAGAAACTTTATCTAAGTAATCTTTTCTCTTGTCTCTAAGTTTCTTATTCAATCTAGATAGTGATTGCTTGGTTTTTGCACGACTAATAGATTGAATCTTTTTCATTTTATGTTTTTTATTTTTTCTAGTCCTCCTTTCTAGTTTTCTCTGTGTTGATTTAATCTTTTTCAGTAACTCTTCATCTTCAAATTTATCAATCACTTTTCCATTAGAAAGAGTTGCTAATCTTACTGTTCCTAAATCTAACCCGACTTTTCTACCTGACATTGGAGTTCTAAATATACTGAATTGATGACAGATATAAAGACACCAATTGTTCCCTTGCTTTTTAATGGTTACATTTTTAATATCTTTAAGATTAATATTAATTCTAGGTTTGATTCTAATAAATCCAATTTTAGGAATCTTAATTGATTTTTTAGATTTAGATATTTTAATGTTTTGATTAACCCTAAAACTTTCTTTAGATTTTCTTTTCTTTTTAAACTTAGGAAATCCAAATTCTGATTTGAAGCAATTTTTTAGTGCTTTATCTAGATCTAAGCATTGTTGTTGAAGTGGTTGGCTAGGAGATAGTTTTAGCCATTCATATCCTTTATACTGTTTTAATCTAGTTAACTCTTTACACATATCATACCCAAACAGGAACTTACCACTAACAAAATGATGTTTAATGTTTCTCATTAAGAAGTGATTCCATGTAAATCTATTATTACCACAAAACTGATTAAACATCTGTTCTTGCGATTTAGTAGGATAGATTTTATATGTAAAAGATTTTATCATTGTTAAAATTTGTTAAGTTATTTAGCTCTTTAATTTATATTATACAACAGTTATGCCACAATTGCAACAAAAATTTTATATATTCATTGAAGATTATGCTTTGATTGGTTTAAATGTACCTTTATTAATTTCATGTAAGAAAAAACCTTTTGAAAATATATCTATGTGGCCATTGTTATATTTTACAGTAAGAAATAGTTTATTTAAATTTATATTGAGAAAGATTCTAAATATTTCAAAAGTATTACTTTCAGGAAATATTGGTTGCAGGTTTTTATATTTACTTCCTATTGGATATTTTTTTCTAAATGTATATGAATTCATATTGGTACTAGCCTTTTATCTCTTAGCATTCTTTCAAAAAGTTCAATACTATAGCTGTTTGAATTAATAAATCTAGACTTAACATCAAAGGTTATTACAATTCCGCCAGGATAACTATCAAATTCCTTAATTGTGTAGATATCATCTTCATTATCCTCCATATAAATTACTCTTTTCATTTTATATTTACTTCCAACAGGATATTTCTTTCTTATTGTATATAAGTTCATTCTATAACTCTTAATTGTGAGTAATGCCAAATTATTTCTCTTCCATCATCTATGCAATTAAGGAGTAAATGGCCAGTAAAAGGAATATATATATCTTTAACTATGAATTTTTTACCAACATCTTGTGGAGTATTGGTATATTTAATAGGAGTTAATATTGTTCCTGGTTTATATTTCTTTCTTATTGTATATAGATTCACTTCAATACCTTAATGTATGCTTCTGGTTCATTACCTAAAGCAATTTGCGGTTCATTCATCCTAGACATTGATTTGAACCCAGATATTTTAAGTGGCATATCTACTTTAATAGTTATATCCTTTTTATCTAATTTAGCAATCATATCAGACCATAAAACAATATTATACGTATCCCCAATATTGGATAGATTTAAGATAGCCATCTTTCCACGCTTAGAATTAATATATCTAACTGATGAAACAATTCCAGCAACTACTATACGTTGACCAGTTCTAGCCAATGAAAATTTTTCATACGGTATTACACCTTTGAGTTGATCAGGGAATAGTTCTTCTACTGATTGTTTAAAATAAGGCATAACCTTACTCGCTTCAAAATCCCATTGTTTTTTCTTTAGTGGTTCAAATGTTTCATTGATTTTATGAAGTTTATAGAATCTTTTTATTAACTTATTTCGCTTACTAAATTCATTAAGAGAATTAGTTGTTATCAACAATCTAAATATTTTGACGTTCACAATTCTTTTATTAACAGTTTCATAAATATGTTTGAAAGAGTCATATGGTTGATGTTTTACTATTTCGTTAGCTGCACTAATTCCTATTCCTTTAATACTTGTGAAAGGCCAAACTATTTCATCATCATTGATGGAAAAATTGACCTTAGATAAGTTTATATCTGGCATGTGGTACTTTATACCATAGTATTTTTCTGAAACAGCCTTGATGCCTTCATACTCGTCATCAGTTGCTTGTGATAATAATGAACAGAAAAACTCTAATGGATATTTAACCTTAAGATATTGTGTCGCATTAGCGACTAATGCATAAGAAGTCGCATGAGCTTTCCTTACATTACGGGAAACAATATTGTCCGAACGCATGAAGCTCAGACCATATTGTTTCCGCTGCCCTCCTTGCTTTATCTTTTGATTTAAAATGCTTTTTCATTATTTATCCATTATGGTATTAATGTTTGTTTTATAATATTTCTCCTTTAAGGATAATTTGCCGTAATTTTTCCCCATCAGGAGAAATTATAACCCCAGTCCCATTACAATCGGTACATTTAGCGTCATCATCTTCGTCGTATCGTGATTTTATTCCTGAACCTCCACACACTTGACATGTCATTGTCATTTCTTGGATTAGTTCATCAATCATAAAAGTGCCCTTCTGTTTCATCTCTCCATTCAACTTCTCTTTCAACTTCATCATATAATTCTTCATATTTATCTTCAAACCAATCTTGATTTAGTAAATATTTAAGATAACCGGATTCTACTTCTTGGACTAGTTTCCCTTTATGTTTGCCGAAATAGAAACGATATTTCTTTTCAGTAAATTGTGTTGGCATGATTACGCCTTTTTCTTTTTACTTTGTTTAGATTCAACCTTAAGAATTTTTGTTACAGTAATGACAAAATCACTAAAAACGGCTGGTTTTCCACGATTGTTATACCCACTATAAGTTTTAACATTCATAACCCGAGCCGTTCCACCTTGATAATCAAAAGATTCGCCGTTATAAAATAGTTCAAACAATTCTTCATATGTATATTTTGTTCCCATATTTTCACCACTTCATTTTCTTTGCGAGTTTTCTAATTCTGTTAGACATTGCCATTGCTTCTTTCTTATTAAATCTCACCCTTTGAACTGCTAGACTAAAATCTATATGAATCATATTATCCATAAGATAAATATTATGTTGGACAGTCCGGAATGGCAGATCTGATGGTGTAGGTTCTTGCTTTTTCTTTAAATCAGCCTCATAAAATTCTTGAAGTTGTTTTTTCAGTTCTGGTGTTATTGCCGGCTCTTGTGATTCGCTGCTCATGATTCTCCTTTTATGTTGAAAGAGTTAATTTAAATGAAATTCCTCTACGATAACGGTAGTCATCAGTAATGGTGATTGTTAATGTTTTTATCTTGTAGTCATTTAGATTTAAACTACTCCATTTGGTAAATTCTTCAAGATTTGTGGAACATTTTTCTGATGTTATTACTATTACACCTTCGAGTGATATTTCATTATAACCAAAATTTTCTTGCATCATAACAGCATCAAGTCTGAACATTATTGCAAAATTATCATATGTTGTTGGTAAATTTTCTTTAAAATGTTTGATTAAATAATTTTCAAATTTAGTTAGATTATATTTATTCATCGATTAATATTTTCTCTTGCGGTTCCTCATGATGCTTACCACGGCCTACCGGATTTTCAGGATGCTTCTTGTTCCAAATCTTTGCAGCGGTCTCTTTAGCTTCTTCATCAGATTTGCCTTCTTTTTTCAATTTATCTCTAATTTTAACGTATCCTTCTGGTGGCATGATTATTCTCCTTCTAGTTTTCTATTTTTAGTCTTGTTTTTACTTTTTTCAAACCATTGATATCTACACCTTGCACAAGTAAAATAAAATCCATATATTTCAGGAATATCATCTTTTGATGTATCATCATATTCAACTTTAATATCATAATTTTCTTGCACTTCATTATAATACGGAGGAGGATTTTTAACTATTAAAGGTTTTTTACATGCTGGACAACTATTGTACCTTGATATAACAACATCATTATCTTTATTACTTAATCCAAAAGGATTAGATGATTGGGATTCTAATTCTTTACCAGTGTCAATATCTAGTGTAAATGGATTTTTAACTTGTGGTCCAAATGTAACTCTTCCTACTGTTTCTTTTTTATCCATTTATCGTGCTCCTTAATTTTGTTCCAATATAATTGTCTTTCTTCTTCAGAAGAATCTATGCATGAAGTTTTAAATACACGATAATCCTTGTAATTGGTGGTTCTAACAATAAATGTGCTATCATATGCAACATTAATATCGGGCATATTAGATACCAACGAAACTAATCCAAGCCTCTTATGTTTAAATACTTTCCCTATTTGACTTTCTTTGTCCATTTTTTTACAAACCCTTCTATAAATTTTTCTTTGAATTTTCCGAACTCTTCTGGATTTTTAGACTTAACAATCTTTCTGAGTTTCTCTGAATCAATTGGTGACATTCCTGCAGCTTCAAGTCCCGCCAACATTAAATGTTCACTATAGACTAGTACACCCATTGAATCTTTGGTTATTTCGGTGATTGATGGATGAAGTTCTTCTATTTCTTCTCTTCCATTTTTGCGATCAGCATATTTTTCAAATGCTCCAGCCGCAATTGGCCCAGGTCTATCAGCAGCTATTAGAAATATCAAATCTTCAATGTTATCTGGCTTAGTATTTCTTAAGGTTCCTTTTATTTTAGAACTACCTAACTGGAAAAACCCGATGTTTTCTCCTTTTGATAGAGTTTTGTAAACTTTCTTATTGCTTAATGGTATGTCTTCCAAATTTAGTTTAATTCCATATCTTTTTTTAATTAAGCCAAAAGTATCTTTTATTACAGATAAGGTTTTAACTCCTAAAATATCCATAACCATGACACCGGCTTCATTAAGATGTTCTACTGAAGTATGTGAATTTTCCCATTGTGTTGTAAATACTCTTTCATCATTTTTACCCTTGCTGACTTTATTTGTTCTTACTGGAAGCCATTCATAGTATGGGATGGGAGATACTACAATTCCTGCAGGATGTAAGGAAGGGGCATATCTGTTATTTAGAATTGGGTGAACATATTTGAAATACCAATCTTTATTCTTAGCAAACCATCTTGATACTTCACCAATTTTTGTTATGTCATTTTCATCCCCAATGAGTTTTGTTATTTTGTTTATTTCCATAAAACTAAATGATTCTAATCTAGCTTTATACTCAGCAGCTTCTTCAGCAGTTTTAGAATCATTAATTTTTTTATTTAGTTCTTCTGCTTCAACTCTAGCCATGTTCTTAATGGCTGATCGTAATTGTGTCCTTCCAAAACTCCCAACAGGACATACCCTGTCTTCACCATACCTTTTCTTTAAATAATCTATTGCCATATCTCTGTAGGTATGGCATATGTCTAAGTCAATATCGATATCAGCCATTCTAGCCTCTATACGAGCAGGTGAAATAAATCGTTCAAATAGAATTTTAAATTTGATAGGGTCAACAATTGACAAACCAATGAGCCAAAGCACAACACTTCCATTAGCTGATCCTCTTAAAGAACATAGACATCCTTGCTTTTTAAGAAATCTTACTAGATCATCATAAATAAATATGTACGATATAACACCCATCTTTGTGAAAGCATCTATTTCATAATCTATACGTTTTTTGTATTCCTTTAATGGTGCCGATAATTGATCCTTTCTTTTCTTTAGGCCCTTCTTTATTCTCCATTTGAGATATTCTAATTCATCTAGTCGTTTTTTCTTATTGCCTGGAAATTTAGCCACACTTATTTTTGGGATTTTTAATCCACCAGTTTCTAATTCATGATTACATTTGTAAGCAACTTCTAAAGTATTAAGAACAGAAGACTTAAAAACATCGTCCGAGAAATGTTTCTTTTCTTTATGCGTTTCGTATATATCTTTGAAAGATTTAAACCAAATAGAATCACAATATGTTTCTGATAATTCAGAATCTTTTTCCCTCATCCTCATTACTTTACTCTGTATTTCATGTCCACCTTCTTTTAAATAATGAACATCATTTGTAATAACTGTTTTGATATTCATTTCATCAGCAAGTTCTATAAGTCTTCTATTATATCTTTTTTGAATGTTTATATCATCTACATAAATATCATGCAATTGCAATTCGAAATATAGATCATCCTTGAACATGTCTTTTAGATCTTGCGCAATTGCCCTTGCCTTCCTAATTTTGCCGTTAATAAGTTTACTGGCAAGCACACCTTTGAGGCAAGCTGTGAGGACAATGAGACCATCTTTATATTGCTCTAACATTTGGTAGTCAATACGAGGCCTGTAATAATAATTTTCAGTGCTCCATGCTAATTTTTGGAGAATAAGCATGTTACGATAGCCTATGCTATTCTTAGCTAATAGAACGATATGGTTACTTGATCTATGATCGCCATCATGAATTGTTGCATCATCAGTTATATATGCTTCAATTCCCATTATTGGTTTTATTCCAGCTTTCTTACAAGCTAGATGTAGAGACATATGTGAAGCCATATTACCGTGGTCAGTGACAGCTAGGGCATCCATTCCAAATTCTTTAGCTTGTGCTACATATTTTTCGCAACTAGTAACTCCGTCCAAAATTGAACTATCGGTATGAACATGTAGGTGGACAAAGTCTGATTTTGAATTAGTAATTTTAGTTTTTTCAATCAACCTCATAAGAGAGAATGGAATTGAATAAACGGCTAATCCTATCTTTTTAATGATCCTTATCTTTTTAGATATCATATATTTTGAAACTAAATATGGATCACCTCTAAAATCTATAATAATATCATCTATTCGTTCTGGAATAGAACGAAATATGCTTAGAGGAATATTTGTTTCTTTAATTTCTCTGAATCCATAGTTAGCTGAATAAAAGAAAAATTCTTCACCTAAATCAGATAAGATAATAGCCGTATCATTAGATAATTGTTTTACTTCAGCAGGAACAATATATGTTCCACTCAAAAGAAGATCTATTCCTGTCATGGTGATCCTAATTTTAAACATTAGAGGTCTTTGGAGTTCCTCGCCAAAATACAAAGTCTACAGATCGACTATCATAATTTTGATTTGTTATAAAATCTGTTACTTCTTTTCTAGATTGTGCTATTATATTTGCATCATCACAATACTTATGGATATTTGTCATAATATATTCTAAAGTTGCTATGATTACATCATTATTAAGATGTAATGCAAATGAAGTTAAGGTTTTTATTGCGGCAATTGGCCCATGTTTTTTCAACATTACATAAGACATGCATGGTGCCAGATAACTGAGTGTTGCCATCTGTTCATTTGAATAGTTTGTTGAAAATTCTGTTATAAATCTTATTCCGCTAAAAGGTTCTGTTTTAGAATCAATTGCATATTCTATCCAATCAATAATATCTCTGATTATTATATCGAATTTATCATATGATTTAAACTTCAATTGATATTTTGGATGATTTTGTTTAAAATCATAAGCATTATATCTAGTTTTTTCATCATATATTATATTTTCTGCTCGTTGATAATGTTCCTTATATAAATGAAAACTAACTGCACTATGATGATAAATTCCAACTTCACATCCCATTATACCTGCGATGATTTCTTGTAATACTGTAAATTCAAACACATTTATATTAAACGTTCCAAAAATCACATCATTTGACCTCATTCTTACAAAGCAATGTAATTTTTTATCTCTTATTAGAAATTGAGCGAATACGGTACATGGCCTATCTTTAGTTTCAATTTCTGGGTTATAATCGTAATCTGGCCTAGGAATAACAATAATTGCTTGTCTAGTGAATGGATCTTTTTTAAGAGCTTCTATGACTCCGATAATTTGATTATAGTTATCAAAGAAATATTTCAAACGCGCCCCATATGCCCCACGCCATTCTCGCCCTGGAGGATCTGCATAATTAGTTGCATTAGGTAGAAAATATGATAGGAATTTCATATCAGATCTACCACTTAGAACCCAAAGTGTTTCGGCTACAGTGGCAGGGAAATTATTATAGCGATGAGGGCAGACGAGAACTTTATGCGTTGGATTTAATATACGAAAAGAATAATCTATAATCTCTTTAACTTCTTTTCCTCTTATTACATATGTAGTTCCATATTTATGTACATTCCATAATGACTGTAGAAATGCATCGTTTATATTATTAAAAGTTGTACCTTCGTTCATAAATGAAAGCATACTCCCTCCTTATTTCACCGGTCTTCTTTTATATACAATAGCAATTGATGTGTCTGTATAATCTTTCAAATCAAAATTGTCACATTTAAATGTTAATTCTCTAAATGATCTCATTTTATTTCTTGATGATTCAGCAATTTGACATTTATGTTTTCTGTCCTTAGTATATTTTCTATCGCATATTTGACATTTACGATTTACTAGAAATGCGAGAGCATCATAGTTGTTATTTCTAATATATGACAATAGTAGAGTATAGGCTTTGGCTGAAAGTTTCAAAGTTACTAGATCATCTGGTTTCTTTTTATGGATTGCAATATGTTCTTCAATATTATCAAATTTCTTTTGGCACCACGGGCATTTAGTTGTTCTTAATTTACCTACAGGAATATCCCATATATCCATTATTTTGCCATCTAACCAATTGGAAAAATCTTTTTCATTAAATCCATGTTCTTCGAACTCATATAGAAAACATCCATCACTATTTATCTTGATATGTGGATTTTTAATTTGAATTGATTTTAGTAGTTCCAAATTTTACTCCTCTTCATAATCTATTGAATCACACAGGCTTTCTATTAGCGTGAGTCTTGAATCAAGAAATTTTATTGTGTTGATTAAATTAATACAAAGCTGTCGCATGTATTCTTTACCTTCATGGTAAAGATTACCATTACTACAATTAATTTGATCTTCGATATCATATAACCCATCAAAATCATGTGTTATGGATTCATCTACATAATGAAGAAGATTTTTGATTAAAATTTTAATAAAATCCTTATCCCCAACATGAATACAAAATGCTATAGAATCACATATATTTTCTATGCTAATACCTGCTTCATTGATATGAATGGGTCCTTTAACTCTTATAAATCTTAACTTATCATCCATTATTTAGCCCTCCTTTCGTATATTTTCAAACTCGTTTATCATATTTTTTAATCTACCTACATCATTTTCATCCATGATCCAACAATCAAAATGTGAATAGTGAAGTCCTTGTTTAAAGATATATTTTATTGCTAACCAAATTCTTTTATGCCATCTATGATATGGATCAAGATGGAACTCTGCATATATTTCTTTGTCTTTTTTATCAAGTGTAAACCTAATGGTATGTTCTACTGTTCCACATCTACATTCGAAATAGTATGTTCCGTCTAGCATCAATTAACCTCACATTAAAATTGCTGTTATTGTAGTTAATTCATTGATTACAGGATACTCATATTCAATTCCTAATTTTTCCATAGTTGCATACACATCAATCCCAATAGCTTCTAATGATGGAAGGCCATTTCTGCGGCATGGTGGATGATCGCGATTAGGGCATCTTATTCCGCATTTATCACAATGACCCTGAAGCAAAGCAAACACATTCTTATTAAGCTGTTTTAGTTCACGTTTATATCTTACCATTAATTGACATGTTTCTCTTGATTGACCCATTTCACATCCTTTGAGCTGCCTACCTTTCCTTACTTTAAAGTCTATATGTGATAGATCTTTTTTGTTAATTTTCCAACTTTTAGTTCCATCATTTTTCCATATGAATAATATGCAGTGATCAAAGCTATTTACGAAATTCATTGATAATTCAAGAGTTTCAAATTGAGGATAAGTAAGTTTAAGATATGATGGACATAAGATAAATCTTCCCACTCCGCCGCATGTGTAACATTTCAACCTAGCGATTAAATCAAAAATTAATTCATCAGGTTTGATAATTTTATATTCAGAAAAGATTTCTGGTTTAGGCAATTTGTTTAATATCTTTATTAATTTTTTCATTTTAATCCTACGATATGTTTATATCTAAACCATGAACCAAAATTTTTATAAACAACCTTAAATGATACTCCTGTTAATTTGGTAAATTCTATTTGGGTCATAAGTTCGTTATGTGTTTCGGCTAATTCTCTACCTACTTTAACTAAACTTTTCTTAGTATGTTTCTTTGGTTTTTTTATTATTTGTGTTTTCCATTTTAATTTTTCAGCTTCAGATTTTTCTCTATGCAGATTCATTCTTTTCATAAGTCTCGTAACAACTACCTTAGTTAGATTAAGATTTTTAGCAATTTGCCTTGATGATAGTCCTTGGTGATGCATATTGTAAATTTTTTTGTAATATAAGTCATATTTAATTTTATTATTTTTTGTCCAACGCACTGGATCTTTAGTTTTTTGCCCATTTGATTTTTTATTCGAACATAATCCCATTCGCCCTGCGTGTTCCATATTTTCTTTATGAGTCACATATTCCAAATTTTTAATATTATTGTTTGTTTTAATCCCATCAATATGATTTACTTCTTTATTGTTCGGGCATGGACCTAAAAAAGCATGGGCTACTAATCTGGCAGTACGTATCCATATTTTATTTTTACATAAACTTAGTTTAGTGTTTAAATATCCAGAGGTAGATATCCTTTGATTAGCTAATTTACCAGGCCAATTATCTGTTTTATCATCATATATTAGCCCTCTAATTCTAGCTAGATTTGATACTTCATAATCAGGAAATTCTATTAGTTTATTCTTAACCATTACAGCACATGGTTTCCAAATTTCGCCAGGCAGGGTTCCACAATGTGGTTGCCTTTTTAATTGATATTTTCTAGACATTATCTCAAAATTTACCTTCTGGATAATAGTCACTTTGTTTACGGTATACTTGGCCTATTAGATCTTCTATTTCAAAATATACTCCTGTAGTTACATTACCTCCTATTCCTAACGATTTGCTTTTAGCTCTTAGGCATGAGTTACAAAATTTATAATTAGGTGTTTTAGTGCCGCACCTTTGACATTTATGTTCTTTAGGAGGGTATAGTGGTTCTGATGGACCAAGTAATTCCATAGATGCTTTCGGTAAACCATGAACTCTTTTAGATTTTCTATTAAGTTCTAAGTTTATATGTGCCATTTCTAAACATTCATCATCTCCACATGAAATTCTTCTGACATCTGAATAATAAAAATTTCTATTGCAATATGGACATAATTTAACAAACTTATGCAATCTTCTGCAGATTGCTAAGTAATGTCTTCGTAAAGATATCAATCTATCTTTTTTATTTTGGCATTCTATTTCATTACACACATAAAAAAGTTGATTTGGTTTTCTATTTGTTTCTTCGTTACAAAACATACATGAAACTTTCATATCAGATTTTCCTCACAAGCTCTTGAGCTTCTTGAAAAGCATTGACTTCTATCAATTCAAGAATTGATACAGTTGATGTTCCTAGTTTAGAGCAAGCTATGCCCGACGCAATGTTGGCAATCCCAGCAGCAAGCTCTGTAGAGTATCCTGAGACACATGCCATTACAAATGCCGCCATTGCAGTATCACCGGCCCCTGTGACGTCATAGACATTTAATTTTTTCATGGGATTTATTTGCCAAGCATTGTATTTATCACCTACTAGAGTGCCAAGAATCATTCCTTCTTTGCCATGTGTCACTAAAACATTTGAGATATATGTTCCTTGAAACCCTCTTAAATATTTGATAAATGCTTCTATTTCATTTGTAAACAGTAGATTATTAGGACTTATATATAAACCTTCATTTTCTAACAACTTTATATTATATTCGAATTCTTTCATATTTGGTTTAAACGCAAAGATTTTTTTTCCCCAAAAATTAATTATATTTTGTTTAGTATCAATGAATATTGGAACTTCATTAGAATTGTTAATTATTGTTGCATATATAGGTCTAGTAATAAATCCTTTATTATAATCAGAAATAACAATAGCCTTAACCTTTTTTGATAATTCTACAATAGTATTTGATAATTGTTCTAGGTATGGCGATCCAGTAACAACATGGTGTTGATTTTCACCAAAATCATGCCTTACAATATGATGATGTTCACTTACAGTTCTAACCTTTGTAGGTGTTTTATAGTCATGGCTACGACTTCCATAGAAGCTAATTTTGTTTCTTTTTAATGTTTTTTCTAATATTTCTCCATTTGCATCAAATCCTATTCTTCCTATTAAGTGTACATTACCACCTAAAGAAGTTATATTAGCAGCAACATTTCCAGCTCCACCAGGAGCATATGTTATGTTTTTAACATCACATATAGGTGTAGGTGATTCAGGACTTATTCTATTTACCTCAACATGCTGATAAACATCTAGCATTATATCGCCAATAATAAGAATTTCTTGATTAGAGTTTAGCATGTTATTCTCCATGATGTTTCATTATTTAGAATAGGTCTTTGTTTTGAAACAAACATCGCTATGTTTTAATTCACATGAATCACAATATCCATGATTAATACATGGATATTTTTTAGCTGCTACAAGCATTGCAAATAGATTTTGTGATCTATTAGTCCATTTCTTTAATTCTTCGTCTCTTAGATTCTTTAAGTTATAATATTCTTCCTCATTCAATAAGAATTGCATTAGATTCTATCTCCTTTTTCTCTTCTTGATTACCTTGGACTCCCTTTTTATCAAAAAGCCTGTTTAGCCACCATTTAAAAGATTTGTCTGCATGATTTTTGCATTGCATTAAACTAGTATGGCAAATAGTTTTTGATAACCCAGGTAGTTCAGAAGTCATTTCATACTCATTTGGTTTAGTTTGTTTGATATTAAACAATCTCCATTTTCCAACATTTCCTGTTATATTTTTACCAAATCCGTTCCAATTGATATCAGGATACTTTTTCATTTTTATACCCCATATATTTCGTTACGCTTCCAAGGTGCTAGACAATATCGCTCTAACTTTTGTAAATCAAATAATTTCCCAGGGCATGATTTCTTTGCAAATGCTCTATGCCCTTGTATTCCATTTATTACTGATATTCCAAATGTTGATACTAATGTTATTATAAGTTTCACTAGTTTATCAATCATTTCCATAGGTGGTTCTATTTCATCATAATTCCCCACACAACATACTCCAATGCTATTACTATTCTGGCCTTTCGTGTGAGCTCCTGGAATATTCCAAGATCTACCAACTAAAGTCTCATATTCATTATTTATTCTTTCAATTCCGAAATTATATCCTATGTCTATCCAAGGTTCTTCTACGGATTTACCATCATATATTAATTTTTCTGATTCTTCTTTTGTTATTATATTTCCATTATACCTCCATGAAGTATGATATCTCCGAATGGCTTGCCAATCAACAACAGCACCATCTTTGGTTAGAGAATGATGTATAATAATATTTTTATATTCCAAGACACTCCTCCCTAATTAAATAAAAATTAATCTTCTTGGCCTCCAAATTAATTTAGATTTAGAATATGATATCGGGAAATTGCTATCAATGTTTGTACGTATAGTAATTCCTAATACTTTTAAGCTCCTAATAGATCCTACTATATTCCCTAGTTTATAATGTTTTGCTTTTATAATATCCCAATGTCTAAATCCATTTCTTTCAATACAAGTTTTAGTTGGATTATTTTCCCATACCTTGGTTCTTTTGGGAATTATCAAATATTCCTTACATTTAAACTTAAAAGACTTAATCATAGCTGAGGCATCATTTGCATGAGATTTTTTTAATCCAAGTTCTATTCTTTTATTTTTAGTCATCCAACCAAAACAAATTCTCACTTTTTTAAATCTTTCTTTCAATGCATTAAATAAAAACCATTTTCCTTGTTGAACATGTGCTGGATATCTGAATTGTTTAACACTTTTATTAAATAGCCATTTACCATTATGTAATGAATTATGACAATTCTTGCACAAAGTCAATCCGTTCTTAACTATGTTAGTTCCACCATTTGATCTAGGAATTATATGATGGGCATTTAAATTTTCTTTACTTTTACAATGTTGACAAATATATTTATCTCTCCATAGAACCTTTTGTCTCCAATTTTCACCTTCATATCTAGATTGTTGATATTCTTTCCCAACCAATTTATATCCAGCACTCATTGATGAAATATCAAATTGTCCTTGTTCGACAACACATTTAGTGATATTTAATCTTTTCATCATAAAATCAATCACTCTAAGAATTGATTCTTTCTTTTGTCTTATAGAAGGAGGAATCCAACCTTTTTCTCTTTTTCTATTCAAAAACCTACATTGTCTATATCTTAAATTACGATTTCTTCTATTTCTACGATACATCATTCTTTGCAACATTTTTCTATGTACATCTTGCCTTAATTTAATAGTTCCACAAAATACAACATTTTTCTTGTGACCTATTGATATCCCTACTTCTTTAGCTCCATCATCAATTCCGATTTTAAATTTGCCTACAGGATTATTAATCACTTTCTTCAATTGAATCGTAAACGGAATCACTGAATATACAAATGCTTTCTTTTTCTTCAAAAGAAGTCTTGCCCTTGCTTCAGTGGTAGGAAGCAATGGCTTAAATTCTCTATCTATGACAAAGACCATTTAAGGTATCTCCTCTCGGGTTACGGTATCCTCGACAAACTGCGTCTCACGTCTTAACGATAAGAACCCATGATTCCTATCCCACAGAGCTCCAAACTGGATAAATTCGGAGGTGTTTAGTGAGAACAGGTAGCTGGACAAACTCACCTGCATACTCGGCTTAACAACCAGCTTAGTCTCGAAGTCAATCATTGTATGCTACGACTCCTTGAATGAATCTAAAAACGAATGTTGACTTGCTACTTCTAAAAATGTGGCCGTGGCGGTAACTGATCTAAAGCGATGCCTAGTATAAGGTTGAATTCTAAATGTTTCATTTCTTGATAATTCAATGCATCTAGGTTTGCCTACAAAATTATCAGCAGTTCCATGCAACCATTCTAACATTATTATTCCATCTAGAACATAAAAGGTTTCATCTTTATGTTTATGATAATGAAATGCACCATTTGATGAAATGACTTGATTAGCGCAATATAGAAGTTTTAGGCTATATATTTCAGTGCTTACAATAAGTTTCTCATATCCCCAAGGTTTAACTACTACATTGTCTTCATCATTTATGTCTATAGGTTCATAAAATCTTAGTGCAATTCCTTTTGGATAAAGTAAATCATTCATTATATACCTCTATTTAACCGGAGTTCTTTTAATCTTCCCTTTTTGAATTTGTAATCTTAAACTAGTGTCACACCTAAGATATGCCTTATTTCTTTGGTATTTTGGATCTAATCTAATAGATCCTCCTAACCCAAATAACTTTCCTGTTATTTCACATCTCGAGCATTTATAAAGGTCACAATATGCGCCATTTCTTTTTACTGTTACTAAATTTATCTTTTGCCATTCATGATCTTTTATTGAAAATTTGTTTAATATTCTCACGCCAAGTAAAACTCTTTCTTTATCCCCCTCGTAAAGTGTTTCATTATATCTTTTGATTATTTCTTTAGCCCATTCTTCAGGATTATCTATATTTTGATCATACTCCTCTTCATGAATGTTACTTAAATCTTTATTGGCTACCTTAATTACAAACTTCATGGTATCTCCATACCAGACCTAATATACAATTGATCTGCAAGAAATTCATCTTCTTCATTAGACACACCCATTGATAATAGTCTTCCCAATGCAAGCATTATAATTCTATCATTACTCATATCGCATATTTTGCTTTCAAAAATTTTTTGTTGGTTTTTTTCTTCAAGTTTTTCGTTCTCTGATTTTCTAAACAATCCCATTTTTTACCACCTCTTCTTTTTACTAATTTCATGACGTTTCCTCTAAGAGGCATCTACCATCTAAGGTAGAACTTTCTAGCTTCAACGGACTCTGTGAGTCCTCCACATGGTTGCGTCCCAACCTTTTTGATTTCAAGCTGCTAACCTCAATCCTAATCTCTTAATATTTATAGCAGCATTGTGATCTGCATTCATTGTGAATCCACACTTCAAACATCTAAAGTCAGATTGTGATCTCCTATTTCTCTTGTGAGTGAATCCACATTCGCTACATTCTCTTGAAGTGTTCTTAGGATTAACTTTTATCACTTTTTTATTATACCAAAGACTCTTATATTCTAACATATTAATCAGTTGTCCCCAAGACTGATTCAGTATTTCCCTATTGAGCCCTGATTTAGCACTGACACCACTTCTATGAGATCCATCATCAGTTTTATTTACTTG